>ERZ1023420.2-NODE-2-length-480007-cov-28.069763_pt1 | contig 480007 bp, 460 predicted proteins | sample MGYA00380512_ERZ1023420 | MGnify/ENA primary metagenome ERZ1023420 (study PRJEB33173, sample SAMEA4830390) | metagenome | study: EMG produced TPA metagenomics assembly of the PRJEB25223 data set... | reverse complement strand
TGAATTCAACGAAAGTGTTTTTATTTCCTTCCCACTATTTGGGGTCAGTTCATAACATTTATGGAGATTTGTTTTTTTAATTATAGCGAGTAAATACAACTGAGAAGTTACTTTTATTTAGGGTTTCCCCTAATATATGTTATTGACTTAACGATGCTAAAATATATATATAACTCCCTAGTTCTAAAGTTAATTATCAAAAGCCGTTTTAATCTGATACACTCCCTAAATATAACCACTTTAGTCATATTAAAGTGTAAACATTTAGGGAGTATATTTTTTGTATAACTAAAGTACTCTATTTTAACTATTATAAAGAAAATAATTTTTAGAAGTAATTTTATAAATGTGAGTATGTGTAACAGAATAAAATTAAAGGTTAATTCTTTTACATTAAACATATATTAGGGGCGCTCTTATATGTATATACCTAAGTATTATGAAATGAAAGATTATGAAAATATAAAAGATTTTATTACGGCTAATAATTTTGCAACTATTGTAACTAATCATGGATCAACGCGTACCGCATCACATTTAACACTTAATATTGAAGAGAAGGAGGATAGCTTATATTTGTCAGGTCATTTTGCAAAAACTAATAAACAATGGCAAACAATAGACGGAAATGACAAAATACTAATTATTTTTTCAGGGGCATTATATATCTTCAACTTGTTATGAAACTGAAGATGTTTCAACGTGGGACTATCAAAGTGTTCATGCATATGGAACAGGAAAGTCTTTAAATTCACAGTTAGCTGATGCAATAAAAGATCAACAGTGATAAAAAACTATTTTAAGGACAAAAGGGAATATAGTTTTATAAATAAAAGAATTAACTTTGGATAACAATTTCTAAAGGTTTAAATAATAATATGTTTTTTGAAAAGTGAAAATGATTGAGTTGGAGAACAAAAAAGATTGAAATAACTCAGTTTTAGTTACTGTGTTATTTCAATCAAATAGCTCTATTTTACATATAAGCTATTAACCAAATATTGCGTGCGAAAATGGTATCAAATATAATATAAATAAAGTAAGACATACTGCAAAATAGATAATAAACGCACGCACTTCTTTTGTTTTAAAGAAAATAATCACCTCAATCATACTTAGTGAACTTTAATTTTAAAATAAGCTATGAGTCGCGTCAATATAGAGTTGAATTAAGGGTGAATAATTTTATTGAATTGCGTACATTTATGTTTTATTGTTTGAATGTCATTCGCCTAAATAGTATGATATAAGCAATATAAATTTAAAGTTTTAAAGGGGATGGCAATATGCAAGAAGTTAAATTATCTACATTAAAGGCAACATCGTTAAAGGAATTAGAATCAAGCATTAATGCTTATTTACAAGATGATGAAGTTGCTGGTTATAAATTATTGAATTCTACAGTGCGAGAAATTGAAGAACGTACTTTTTCAGCGAATGAACAAGAATTTCATGCGATTCTAACTTTTATAAAAGAGCGTTAATAAAAAGACTGAGACATTGTTGTCTCAGTCTTTTTATTTTATTAAAGTTTGCCATAAATAATTATTAGTCTAATTATTTATAATTCCTAAATTTGTAGTGAACGGTAATTTATCTAATAGACAACTAAATCATAGAGAAAGGATAGCTACTCACATAATATGAATGAGAGTAGCTATCTTTTAGTTACTATATATTTATTATGTAAACAAGATTGTAGTGAACTTAATTTGTGACATTTGTCACTATGAGGTTGTGACATCACACACTAATATTATACCTCTTTTCTTTGTAAAATGATTACAAGTTATGAAAGGAGTGTCTGTTATGATAAAAATTCAGGAATTAACTAAAAATTATAGGAATAGCAATGTTGTAGATCATGTCACTTTTAATATAGAAGAAGGTGAGTGTACAGAATTAATTGGGACTAATGGTGCTGGTAAATCAACACTTATTGACATGATTATTGGAGACAGAAAAGCAAATAGTGGACAAATTATTGATCATAATAAACTGTTGAATAGCAATAAATTAAGTATTATGTTTCAAAAAACAAACTTTCCTGAATCTATTAAAGTTAAAGAATTATATAAATTGTTTTCTGGTTTATATAAAGACTCAATCGATTTTGAAACTTTTACTGCTATGACACGTTTTGATAAGCAACAACTCAATCAATACGCAAATAAGCTGTCAGGTGGTCAAAAGAGAATTCTTGATTTTGCCTTGTCATTGATAGGTAAACCGAAATGCATATTTTTAGATGAACCTACAAGTGCAATGGATGTACAAATGAGAAATCACTTTTGGGATATTATTACAAATCTAAAAAATAAAGGTGTTACTATATTTTATACTTCGCATTATATAGAAGAAGTAGAACGTATGGCTGATAAAGTAATTGTATTAGAAAAAGGCAAAGTTGTGATAGATGATCACCCTGATAAAATACGTGAGCGTAAACAACCATCAATGATTAATTTACCAATACATTATAAAGTGAAAATACAAGGTATTAAAAGATATTGTAAGTGTCATGTCTTATTTCAAAATAATAAAGTAACAATAGAAACAACTAATGTTAGAGGAATAGTTGAATACCTAAATAATATAAATGTTGATTTAAATGAAATTGAAATAACTAAAGAAAGTTTACTAGATACTATTCTTAATAAAGGTGATGAAAAGGAGGAGGAAACAAATGATTTCTAAGTATTTTTTGATAGAGATACAGTTGTTGTTGAGAAAAAAAGTTTATTTAGTATTATCTATACTCATTCCATTGTGCTTCTATCTATTATTTACTTCAATTTTGGATTTACCAAAAGATGCAGAGCAAATGTTTTATAAAGAGTATATGTATAGTATGACAGCTTTTAGTTTATCAAGCTTTTGCTTGATACAATTTCCCATAGATTTGATAAATGAGAAAACAACAGGTTGGTATAAGAATTTAATGCGCACACCGCTAAATGCATATCAATACTATTCAGTTAAAATATTTAAAATGATGTCTCAATTTATTTTAGCGATTATATTAATATTTATTGTTGCCTATTTAGTAAATGGAGTATCAATGTCGTTATTTGAATGGTTGTTTTCAGGGTTTATTTTATGGTTAGGCGCGAGTACATTTTTAACTGTAGGCATATTATTAGCGCAGATCAATGAAATACAAAAAGCTAGCAGCATTGGTAATATTCTTTATTTAGGTTTAGCTGTACTAGGTGGGTTATGGTTTCCAATTAGTGAATTTCCAGGTTGGATGCGTAAAATTGCATACATTACACCTACATATCATTTAAAGCAAGTTGCTTATGAATTTGGAAATGGCGATGGTTTAAACTATTTATCATTTTTGGTTTTAATCATATATAGTATACTCTTTTTAGCTATTGGTTTAATAATTCAGTATAGAAAAGATGTGGACATATGATGAAAAAATTGAAAGTTAATTTAATAGACTTATCAAGTTTAGTATATTTAATTTTTCCAATCATACCTTTATTTACGTTTGATGTTAGAGGTTCATACTGGTTATATGTGCTTGTATTTATTAGTTTTACACTTTCATATGTTTCGGTAGCAATATTTTATGCAGTATTACCAAAATATTTGGTGTTCATATTTTTTATATTACATTATGTTGGAATTACTTATTTTGTGTATAGCCTTGGAGCTGCCGTTAGTTTGTTCTTTTTCTTTAGTGCATTTGTGATTCCTTACATTTTTGATAAATCAATTAAATCAAAAGAGTTTATTATATTTATCAGTGCAATGTTAATAAATGTTTTTTTGATATTCACACTATATTTTCAAAGCTTAGGATTTATACTCATTATGTATTTAGTGATTATTATCATCACCTTAGGAAATTTTAAACAACGAGAAAGTATTAAAATAAAAAATGCATTAGAAGAGAAAAATAGACATATTAATGTTTTAATTGCTGAGCAGGAGCGGAACCGAATTGGCCAAGATTTACATGATACATTAGGTCATGTGTTTGCCAGTTTAAGTTTGAAATCAGAATTAGCAATGAAATTGATTGATAGTGATGTTGAGAAGGCCAAAGTTCAGATGTTAGAAGTTAATACTTTATCTAAAAATTCATTAGATAAAGTACGAGCAATCGTTAATGATTTAAAGGTTCAATCTTTTGAAGATGAAGTATCTTCAGTTAAATCTTTATTATCAAATGCAAATTTGAAATTTGAATTTGTCAATGTAGAAATAGCGAGTAGAATCAATCCTTCTAAGCAGTCAATTTTGGCAATGATATTAAGAGAAGCAATTAATAACATCCTTAAACATTCTAATGCTACTTCAGTTCATGGGGAGTTGAATGAAAAAGAAAATGAAACTATATTAATTATTAAAGATAATGGAATCGGTATGCATCACATCAAAGATGATGACTTACTAAGTATAAAAGAGCGAGTTGCGTTAATGAACGGGACAATGAAAGTGAAATCTCAAAATGGACTTCAAATTACTATTAAAATTTCTAGGGGTGAGGGCATATGATATCAATTGTGTTAGCAGAAGATCAAACAATGTTAAGAGAAGCTATGGTCCAATTAATCAATTTAAACGACAATATAGAAGTTGTAGCTAGTACTGGCAACGGTAAGCAAGCATTGGATTTTATTAAATCTGAGCAACCAAATGTAGCCATCCTAGATATTGAAATGCCAGGTCTAACAGGTTTGGAAATACTAAGTCATATTAGAAGTGAACAATTAGATGTTAAAGTAATTATCGTGACTACGTTTAAAAGACCAGGCTATTTTGAATCGGCAGTTTCAAATGATGTTGATGCGTATGTCTTAAAAGAAAGATCTATAGAGGAGTTAGTGACAACTGTTTATAAAGTATTAAATGATGAAAAAGAATATAGCAAAGCGTTGATGACTACGATTTTTAACGAAAGGAACCCTCTCACCCCCAAAGAACAACTTGTGCTGAAAGAAATAGGTAAGGGTCATTCAAGCAAGGAGATTGCTATCAATTTATTTTTATCAGATGGTACAATTAGAAACTATACTTCGATGATTATTGATAAATTAGAAGCCGAAAATCGTTATGATGCATGGCATATTGCTAAACATAAAGGCTGGATATAAATTGAATTAACGTTGAAGCAACAAAAAACTGCCGCATTGAATATGCGGCAGTTAAATTTATTTATTATTATTTTTAGTGACAATTGCTTGGATTACAAATACGATAAAGCCAACTAAGAGGCCTAATAATATAGCTACAACTGCTGATACCATTGGGGGTAATTGTAGTTGATATTGTAATACCATACCAATAATGATAGCTACAATAACTGCGATAATTGTTATCATGTTTTCTTTAAATATACTCAACGCGTTCACTCCTATTCATCAAGTATTATAGCATGAGTTATTTAAATAGATAAATAAAACCAAATAGATTTGAATGAACTTCAATTTTCAAATAATTACAGTGTGAAAGAAAATTTTAAGATGGGTAGTTTTTATACAGAAAGATTATAATCGCGTGTTAAATAGCTCAATAATTATTTTTGTTGTTTAAAAAGTATATTTGTTATGTTGACGCACGCCACTTTTTTCTATATGATAATTTGGACAATTAAAAAGAAGTGGGTGCAACAGTGAAATCAAAAAAGAAAACGACATCTTTGATCGCAATTGTAATTGTATTGGGCGTATTAGCATTTCAATTTATTAATCATACGGGACCATTTCAAGAAAATGGTAGTAGTGATACATCTTCTGGGCCTGATAATTCGGAAAAGGTTCATGTTGAACGTGTTGTAGATGGAGATACGTTAGTTGCTAAAAATAATGACAATGAACAATTGAAGGTAAGGTTAATTGGTATGGATACACCAGAGACTGTTAAACCTAACACGCCTGTACAACCTTATGGTAAAGAAGCGTCGGATTATTCTAAAAAACATTTAACGAATAAAGATGTATATTTAGAATACGATAAAGAAAAAGAAGATCGTTATGGACGAACATTAGCATATGTATGGATCGATGATAAAACGATGTTCAATGAAGAATTGGTAAAAAAAGGATTAGCTAGAGAAAAATATTTTTCTCCCAATGGAAAGTATAGAGAAGTATTTAAACAAGCTGAAACACAAGCTAAAAATGATAAAGTGAATCTTTGGAGCAAGTAAACTTGTTCTAAGTAGCTAACATACCTTTATATTATTTAGTAGAAAGATAAAGTATAAAAAAGACCTGCCTGTCGACAAAGTCTCTGACTTTGTCGACAGTTTTTTGCACGCTTTCCGCGGACACTGCCTTTGCCTGTAGTCTTCGGCTAGTAATCATCCTGCAGGATTAGGCACAAATTACTGCCAAATATTACACTGGGAAGATTAAATATAACTTAAGCAGTGATGGTGTTGATTAAGTTAAATAAATTAATTGATAAAAGAGGTAACTTTACTCTGAAAGATCACGGTTATTTTGAAAAAACTATATAAATATAAGAAAACAGACCTTAGGAGAACTATCACTTAAGGTCTGTTTTTTTAATTAGCTAAAACGTGCAAGTAGTTTATCATATTGTTCTTTGGTTAATACATCATTTTTTGAATTTAATGTTTCTTTTATAATTTCTTGTAAAGAAGATTTTGAAGAAACTGTTTCCACATAATTATTTCTAACTGTTGGACCATCGATTAAATTCACACTACCGTCTGTGAAGTAAACGAGACCAATATTTGGAATTTGTTGATTTAAACGCTCTTGAATTTTGGCTTCTAATGCTTGAGTGTTTTTAGAAGCTTGTTCATAAGGGTCATAATTGTAAAAGTCATAAATGACAGAATTATTTTTAATACGTTCTATAAATGTATAAGTTGTAGAACGAGATGATTGGTATTGGCCGTGAAATTGATTGGCAATATATCTTCCAACAATTTGATGTACTGAATTCTCATTATCAATTTCAGTTTGCTCTGCTGAATCAGGCGTGAAGTGATAAAAAGTTTTTTGCTTCCAATTTTTGACATTAATATTAAAAATCCCTTTTTCGGTAAAAACAATATAGTCAAAAGCTCTTGCGTATTCAAATAGAGGATGCTTAACAGCTAAATTACCAGTAGCAATAATGTCGAAGTACGCTATTACGCCTTGTTCTTTTTGTTCATTTAAAATGACTGATAAATCTTGTTTAGCTTTTCTGAGACCATGGTGATGTGTGTCATTATTTGAATCTATGTCTAACATTTTATTTTTCAAATTTGTATTTTCACGTGTAACTGTACTTATTTTAGTTACTAATTGATCCTTAGCATAAGTTTCAGTTTCAAGCTTATTTTGCATAACACGATGATCTATAAATACTATAATAATAAGTAATACTATTATTACTAGTAATATAAGTGGTAAAAACATGAATATCATCCTAATCTTATTAAATTTTTTAACATAGTTCATTTTACGCTTTTATCTAATTTTGTACAAATGCTATTAACCAATTCGTTAAACTTAATATGATCATATCCATGGTAATATATTATAACTAACCTGTACATAAATTATATTTGTAAATTAATTCCTTTCGTATCTTTTGGGCACTTAAGTGGTATTTTTTAAATAGATAACGGTTTAACTTACTGAGATTAATAGCTATAATAAATTATATGTAATATAAATAAGGAAGATGGTGAAAAGTGATTTGAGTACGATAAAAGAATATCTCGAGCACATTACTCGAACAATTAAACATGAGGATATTATAGCTTTTGATAATCATCCTTTTGCATATAAAATTTTAGACGAACTTTCTAATTATGATATTAAAATATCTGTGATTAGTTACTCTACAGATATTATTAAATTCGTATCTAGGTATACAAATTTTAATATTATTGTACCTAATGGTGTGGTTGATAGTGCTTTTCATATCATTGTAGGTTCAGATGTAGTGCAAACATTTTCAAAATACCGTATTCGATATTACTTTATCACTGTACCATATATACAAGATAATGATTTATACCAGACAATACCTGCTATTGCCGATATTCAAAAAATACTTAATACTAATGCTAATGATATTTTTCTGTTAAACAGACCAGATCTTTTAGATAATCATTCATCTCATGATTACACCTTGGTAGGTAGTTTTTAAAAATAATTTGTGTTTTATTTCACGATTTTGTATTTAATACATTGAAATATTTAAGTACAAACTATATAATATTAATTATTGGAAACGCTTACTTTTGTCAGGGGGTGCACATTTGGAAAATGAAAAAAATAAATCGATAAAGAGAATTGTTGAAATTTTAAATACTAATGTACCAAATTTAATTAAATATAATGGTGAAATAGCAAAACAATTGTTTTTACATGATGCATTTAATTTAGATAATAAAGTTGATATTAGTGTTGAGAGAAAGTTTTTGGGGGAAGTTTTAAAATATATTCCGAATGAATACCAAACATTATTGCACGACACTACACATAGCACTTCTGATTATACAACAGTAGATTTTTCAAAGATTACTCACGCTAATATATATGATGGTGATACATTGGTTATGACCGTGATTGTATACGATGTAAAAGATGAAGAGTGGATGTTTAGGTGGAATCATAACATAAGGTTGCCAGAGAAAAATATTTATTTTCATTCTATCAAATGGGATGTAGATTATATTAAACCAGAAATCGTGTTGATGTATGAACTATTAGATCCAATAGACTATCATCAACTACCAAATTATAGAAATGTAATAGATTCATTAAGTTATTATCAATTCGTAATATTGAGGTTAGTCGTTGGAGATGAACGTATTAACCAAGCGCTTATTTCAGAGAAAAAAGCAATATAAAATCCTTCAAATTATTGTCAGTCCTAACAAGAGGACAAAATTAATTTGAAGGATTTTTTGATTGTTAAATAATGTGTGATACTAAACTTTTAAACATTTACCGTTGTAACAATATTCATAAGTTGATTTCACAGCTTTATCTGCATCTGCTACATCAATACCGAACATAATTGAAATCTCAGAAGCACCTTGGTTCATCATTTTTAAATTTATTTTTGATTCTGCTAAGGCATGTGTAATGGTGTTAGCCGTGCCAACAATTCTGTGCATACCTTCGCCAACAATCATTAGGATAGCTAAATCATGTTCTACGCTTAACTCATCGACGTCACATTTATCGCGAATGTCATTAAGCACTTGTTCCTCTCTATTATGAATTTCTTTTGAACGCATAATGATACTGATGCTATCAATACCTGAAGGCATGTGGTCGAAAGAAATATTATAATCTTCTAACACGCCTAAGATTTTACGTGTGAATCCTACTTGTCTATTCATCAAATATTTTTTGATATTTAATACAGTAAAGCCTTTGTCACAACTAATACCACTCACGATATTACTAGAATTAATTTCTCTATCATGACGAATAAATGTTCCAGTATCATTTGGTCGATTTGTGTTTTTTATAACGACAGGAATTCTATCTTTATGCAGGGGCTGTAAAGCTTCATCATGAAAGACGCCGAAGCCCGCATAAGACAATTCTCTCATTTCTCTATAAGTAATTTCATCTATGACTTCAGGATTCTTAACAATTGTTGGATTTGCTCTAAAAATGCCTGAAACATCAGTAAAGTTTTCGTATAAGTCTGCTCTGACACCTCTTGCAACAATAGCGCCAGTGATGTCAGACCCACCACGAGGAAATGTTACGATATAATTTTGTCTTGAAACACCAAAAAAACCAGGGACGATTAATTTTTCGTCATATGTTCTTAAGTTATATAGTGCTTCATATGATTGATCTAAAATTTGTGCATTTTGGGGCAAATCGGTAACTTGAATGCCCGCTTCGCCAGGAGATATATAACGAGTTGGTATGCCCTGGCTATTATTATATTCTGCAATTAATTGTGCATTAAAATTTTCACCACATGAAAGTAAAGCATCTAATAAACGTGAAGGTTTATCTTTTAATGTAGTAATAAAATTTTCTAACGTTTGATCAATAGTAGTTAATAGGTTATCACTCATATCTAACTCATAAATGATATCAGCGTAACGCTGAATAATTTCTTCTTTTTTAGAAATATAGTCTAAATCATCAATGACTTTCTCATACAGACGAATAAGTAAATCTGTTGTTTTAACATCTTCTTTATGTCGCTTACCTGGTGCGGACACGATGATTATTCTCCGGTCCTCATCGGAATTAACGATATTTAATACTTTTTTGATTTGATCTGCAGTAGATACAGAACTTCCTCCAAACTTGGCAACTTTCATGGGACATACAACCTTTCTAAAAAATCAGAAAATTTTGTTTAGTTTTTATCACGAGAGTGATAGGATATATATAGAATCTAAATTTTCACCTTTACAAAAATAATGAATGAATTTATACTATACCATATTCAAGTATTTTTCAACTGTACAACTGTATTTTTTAGAAGAACAATCGGAGGAATGAAATTATGAAGGAATTAAATGTAGCCTTATTAGGTTTAGGAACTGTAGGTTCTGGTGTAGTAAAAATTATTGAAGAAAATAGAGAACAAATACAAGAAACAATGAATAAAAATATTAATATTCGACACATATTGGTTCGAGATAAAACAAGACAACGTCCAATCAATGTGTCGAATTATAATTTAACTGAAGATATTGATGAAATTTTAAACGATGATTCAATTGATATTATAGTAGAAGTTATGGGTGGTATTGAGCCAACGGTGGATTGGTTGAAGCGCGCATTAAGTCAGAAGAAACATGTTGTGACTGCAAATAAAGATTTATTAGCAGTACATCTAAATGTATTAGAAGATTTAGCTCAAGAAAATGATGTAGCATTGAAATATGAAGCTAGTGTCGCAGGTGGTATTCCAATTGTAAACGCAATTAACAATGGATTAAATGCTAATAACATTAGTAAGTTTATGGGTATTTTAAATGGCACATCTAATTTTATTCTAAGTAAAATGGCAAAAGAGCAAACGTCATTCGAAGATGCATTAGACGAAGCTAAAAGATTGGGCTTTGCAGAAGCGGATCCAACTGATGATGTTGAAGGTATCGATGCTGCTAGAAAAGTTGTCATTACTTCTTACTTATCATTTAATAGAGTGATTAATTTAGACGATGTGGTAAGACATGGTATTAGTGATGTTGAGCCTTCAGACATTAAAGTTGCCGATGATCTTGGTTATAAGATTAAGTTAATTGGTAAAGGGACATATGAACATGGTCAAGTACAAGCTTCTGTCTCACCTACACTTATAAACAAATCCCATCAATTAGCTGCTGTTGAAGATGAGTTTAATGCAATTTATGTCATCGGTGATGCAGTGGGTGAAACAATGTTTTACGGGAAAGGTGCTGGTAGTCTAGCTACTGGAAGTGCAGTTGTAAGTGACCTGCTAAATGTAACATTAAATTTTGATACGAATTTACACACATTACCGCCACATTTTGAATTAAAAACTGAAAAGACGAAAGCGATTATGGACGATGGAGATATGGTATCAATTAAGGAAAAAGAAAGTTACTACGTTGTCGTGCAAACAGACGGTGAAGATATAAGTAAAGTTGAAACTTTACTTAAGGGTGTATTACCTTTCCATAAATCATTAGCAGTAACTGAACGTGACGCTCATACAGTAGGTGTTGCAGTAATCGGAATCGATGAAAATCCAGAAGCATCAATTAAAGAGTCAGGTTATATCGTTAAGAAAATTTATCCAGTAGAAGGGGTTTAATTAATATGAAGAATTGGAAAGGTTTAGTAGAAGAATTTAAAAATTATTTACCAGTAAATGAAAAAACACCATCATTATCATTAAATGAGGGCCACACGCCATTAATTTATTGTGAAAACATGTCTAAAATGCTAGGTATTGAACTACATGTAAAATATGAAGGTGCCAATCCGACAGGTTCATTTAAAGATAGAGGCATGGTTATGGCAATGGCTAAAGCGAAAGAAGAAGGCAAGAAAATTGTAATTTGTGCTTCTACCGGAAATACTTCAGCTTCGGCAGCTGCATATGCAGCACGTGCTGGATTAAAAGCTATTGTAGTTATTCCAGAAGGTAAAATCGCTTTAGGTAAATTGTCACAAGCTGTGATGTACGGAGCAGAAATTGTATCAATAGAAGGTAATTTTGACGAAGCTTTAGAAATTGTTCAAGAAATTGCTAAAAATGGAGAAATTGCTCTAGTAAATTCAGTAAACCCTTATCGTATTGAAGGGCAAAAAACAGCCGCTTTCGAGGTCATCCAACAATTAGACGGTTTGGCACCTGATATTTTATCAATACCAGTAGGTAATGCTGGAAACATTTCTGCATATTGGAAAGGTTTCAAAGATTACCATGAAGCAAATGATACGCAATTACCACAAATGTTTGGTTTTCAAGCGGAAGGTGCTTCGCCAATCGTTCAAAATAAAGTAGTAAAAGACCCAGACACGGTTGCCACAGCAATTAGAATTGGAAATCCTGCAAGTTGGGATAAAGCAACTGCTGCACTTGAAGAATCTAATGGACAAATAGATAGCGTTACTGACGAAGAAATTTTAGAGGCATATCAATTGATGGCGCGTAACGAAGGTGTATTCAGTGAGCCAGCTAGTAATGCTTCAATTGCAGGACTTATCAAGTTACATCGAGCAGGCAAATTACCTCAAGGTAAAAAAGTGGTTTCTGTATTAACTGGTAATGGTTTGAAAGATCCAGATACTGCAATTTCCTTGTTGGATAATCCAATTAAACCATTGCCAAATGATAGAGAAAGTATTTTAGATTATATCAAAGGGGCAATTTAGCATGAGCGAAAGGTTACATTTGAAAATACCAGCATCTACTGCAAATTTAGGTGTTGGATTTGATTCAATTGGTATGGCATTAAATAAATTTTTATATCTAGATGTGAAAATAAGTAATGATGATCATTGGTCGTTTAATCATATCGGTCCTAATGTGGAAGGTTTACCAACAGATAATAGTCATTACATTTACCAAATCGCACAAAAGGTTGCGCACAAGTATAACGTGGTTTTACCTACGTTAGAAGTTGAAATGAGAAGTGAAATTCCTTTGGCTAGAGGATTAGGATCTTCGGCATCTGCTTTAGTAGGTGCCTTATACATAGCAAATTATTTTGGTGATATTGAGTTATCAAAATATGAATTATTGCAACTCGCTACCGAATTTGAAGGTCATCCTGATAATGTCGCACCGACGATATACGGTGGCTTAGTGTTAGGTTATTATAATCCGGAAACTAAGGTAACTGATGTTTCTTATATTGATACACCTAAATTAGATATCATTATTACAGTGCCATCTTATGAATTAAGAACGGTTGATTCAAGAAATGCTTTACCTGATACTTTTTCACATAAAAAAGCTGTTCAAAATAGCGCGATTAGTAACACGATGATTAGTGCACTTATTCAACATAATTACGTATTAGCTGGAAAAATGATGGAACAAGATGGGTTTCATGAACCATATAGACAAGATTTAATTCCTGAATTCCAGACAATTAAAGGACTAGCAAAACAATATTTAGCATATGCTACGGTGATAAGTGGTGCAGGTCCAACTGTACTTACTATGATAGCTCCTGAACGTAGTGGTGAATTAGTTAGAGAGTTGAAAAGAACATTTGAAAATTGTCGTTCAGAGTTGGTGACGATTAATGAGACTGGTGTTGAACTCAAAGTGTTGTACCAACGTCAATAATTTGTTGTAATATATAGTGAAGACGTTGAAGGGAGACAAGCAACATGAGTGAATATAAAATGATAGTAATGGATATGGATGACACGTTGATGAACCATGACAATCAAATGAGTCCTGAAACAGAAAGTTATTTAATTGATATACAAAATAAAGGATACAAAGTTGTATTAGCATCAGGACGTCCTACAGAAGGTATGTTACCTACTGCTAAAACTTTACAATTGGATAAATTTCAAAGTTATGTAATTAGCTATAATGGTGGAAAAACCGTAAATGTTAATACGGAAACGGTGGAAGTAAGCCGTACTGTTTCTAAAGAAAATTTTGATTTTATAGTCGATTATTGTAGAAAAAATGGATTATTTGTATTAACTTATCAAGATGGGTTTATTGTTTACGAAGGTGAACATGAATATATGAATATTGAGTCTGAATTAACTGGGCTTCCTATGAAGCGTGTAGATGACTTGAAGGATTTCATTCAAGAAGATGTACCTAAAGTGATGGGCGTTGATTATGTACCAACTATTACAGGTCTCAATAAAGATTTGGCCGGCCATTTTAATGAAGAAATTGATGTTACTACAAGTAAACCTTATTTCTTAGAATTTATGGCTAATGGTGTATCTAAAGGAAATGCCGTCACTGAATTATGTAAAAAAGTACAAGTTGATCTATCAGAAGTAATTGCTTTTGGTGACAGCGCCAATGATATCTCTATGTTAAAGGTTGTTGGACATGCTGTAGCAATGGGAAATGCTAATGATGATGTGAAAAAAGTTGCTGATGAGGTAACTTTAAGTAACAGTGATAATGGTATTCCACATGCTTTAAGAAACTTATTAAAATAAAATAAAGTCCGAGACACACTTAATTATGTGTTTCGGGCTTTATTTTTTATTGATAATGGTTGTTTGTTAATATTCTAAAATTAGTTTGTACATGATCACTGAAATCAGTTCAATTAATATAGGGTTTCAGTGAGGCAGTCCCTATTTGATAAGTTTAAATCAATGTGTTTATCACTTTATAAAAGATTGCAATAGTTAGATGCCTAATACACTAAGTGTTCAATATATGCTATAGATTACTTAGCAGTATGTGTCCATTCGTTTTTGCCACGATGTCGCTTGACGTGTGCATATACATGATCTGCCGTATAGTCTAAGTTAGTATAAACAGTTATTGCGAATGCAGATTGGTTTTCCTCAAAGTCTTCTTGTAAAAATAAGTCTTTCAAATGTTCAAAAAGACTTTCCATTTGTGAATGGTCTAAACTACTATACTCTCTTAATGTACGTTTGATTAAGCGCTGATGCTTATCTTCAAGTGATTGCACAACTATAACGAAGCGTTCTTCAGTTTCTAAAATATCGTCAAATAAATTCGTTTGCCCAATCATATTCTTCACCTCTAAGTTACGTCATTGTTATTAATTATTGTACTATATTTCTATATAACTGAAAATAACCGAGGCTTATGTATTTAGAAAGAATTAATAAAATTGTTCGGGTGTTATATTGATAAATCTATGTAATTTAAATAAAGTACTACATAACAAAAAAAGGATACGAAATCAATATTTGAAATTGCTTTCGTATCCCCATTTTTCATAACTTTGAGATATCATTTTCAGTTGTTAATGTTCTTTCCATATTAAAGGGTGTTTATACATCTTTAATTATGAAATATAACTAGTCTAAATCGTGACGTTTTAAGTCAATTTCTTCAAGTTTTACAATTTTAGTTTTTCTAATAAATTTATGTACTAAGTATATTAGAACTAAAATGACAATAGGTGTTATATTTCTAAATAATGCACCAATATCTCCTGATAATACTGCTCCGAACGAATTTCCTCCAAACAAGAACAGTAAAGCGATGATTACAATAATCGGCCCTAAAGGATAAAATGGTGCTTTATATGGTAGTACATCTTTAGGGTCTTTGTTTTGCTTTTTAATTGCCAAGCGAAGTCTGATTTGAGCTAGAATACTAGCTGCCCAAATAACAATAACTAAAGAACCGATGATATTGAGTAATGTAAATACAATATCAGATTTGAATTGAGCCAATATAATTACTGCTAATACAATAATGAAAGTTGTAAATAGAGCAACTATAGGTAATTTTGTTGTTTTATTTAATTTTGCTAAAAATCTAGGTGCTTGTTTGTCTTCAGCCATTGAGTACAACATTCTACTAGTGGTATAAATACCTGAGTTAGCTGCTGATAACAACGAAGTTAAGATAACTGCATTAATTACAGATGCTGCAAAAGCAATTCCTACACGGTCAAAGACAATTGTAAAGGGACTTTGAGATACTGATTCGCTTTCGTTTAGTAACAAAGGATCAGTATAAGGTATGATTGCAGATATAACAGCAATAGATAATACATAGAATAATAATATTCTCCAAAACACTTGTTTTATCGCTTTTGGCATTGAACGATCAGGATTAGATGATTCACCCGCAGTGACTGCAACTACCTCTGTACCACCAACTGAGAAACCTGCAACGAGTAACACGCCTAAGAAACCTGAAAAACCACCAACGAATGGTGCTTCGCCCATAGTATAATTTGACAGTCCATATGTTTTACCACCTAAAATACCAACGATAGTTAGAACACCGACAGCGATAAAGATGATAATTGTGATTACTTTAATTAATGATAACCAAAATTCAGTTTCACCAAATGCTTTAACTGAAAATATATTTAATAAGAAAAGTAAACATAAAAAGATAATACTCCAAGTTACTGGACTGAAAAATTGAAACGTATCCCAATAATTAAGTACACTTGCAGAAATAATGATATCCACGCTAGTAACTAGTAACCATATTGCCCAATAGAGCCATCCCATCGTAAACCCTAAGGACTTATCTACAAATCGAGTAGAATAAGAACTGAAAGATCCTGAAACAGGATAAAATGTTGCTAGTTCCCCAATGGAAGACATTAAGAAATACAACATTACCCCAATAATTAAATAAGCTAATATTGCACCACCAGGACCAGCTTGAGAAATTACATTACCTGTAGCAACAAAAAGTCCGGTTCCAATGGCACCGCCAATTGCTATCATTGAAATATGTCGAGAATTTAGACCACGATTCATATTATTTTGTGCCATAATAAGTCTCCTAATAGTTAATTAAAATATATACACTCCATTTTAATGCTTTTGATAGACACAAGCAATGCTTTTTCTCAGCTAAAAGTCAAGAAATGTTTAAATATTGCGAAAATAGTCTAATTAATTAATGTTGGATATGTTGCTTTTAAAACTACTTTACATTAAAATAAGTACTAGGTAATAATAATTATTATTTAGGTAGAGAATGAGGGGGAAATGTGATGAGCAACAATAAAAAATTAACTAGCCTATTTGGTGCACCAGTTTCTGATAGAGAAAATAGTATGACTGCAGGACCAAGGGGCCCACTAGTAATGCAAGATTGGTATTTTTTAGAACAAATGGCTCACTTTGACAGAGAGGTGATTCCGGAACGACGTATGCATGCCAAAGGATCAGGAGCATTTGGTACTTTTACAGTTACAAATGATATCACGCAATATACTTCAGCGAGTATTTTCTCTGAAGTTGGTAAACAGACTGAAATGTTTGCGCGTTTTTCAACAGTAGCAGGTGAACGTGGTGCAGCAGATGCAGAGCGTGATATTCGTGGATTCGCATTAAAGTTCTATACAGATGAAGGGAACTGGGATTTAGTTGGTAATAACACGCCTGTATTCTTCTTTAGAGATCCTAAATTATTTGCGAGTTTAAATCACGCGGTCAAACGGGATCCAAGAACAAATATGCGTAGTGCGCAAAATAATTGGGATTTTTGGACGTCACTACCAGAAGCTTTACATCAGGTTACAATCTTGATGTCTGATCGTGGTATTCCAAAAGGTTATAGAAATATGCATGGTTTTGGTTCTCATACTTACTCAATGTATAACGACAAAGGTGAACGCGTTTGGGTGAAATTCCATCATAGAACACAACAAGGTATTGAAAATCTTCAACCTGACGAAGCAGCGAAAATTATTGCTGATGATAGAGAATCGTCACAACGTGATTTATTTGAAGCAATTGAAAATAAAGATTATCCAAAATGGAAGACTTACATCCAAGTCATGACGGAAGAACAAGCAAGAAACCATAAAGATAATCCGTTTGATTTAACAAAAGTTTGGTACAAAGGTGATTATCCATTAATAGAAGTAGGGGAATGGGAACTTAACAGAAACCCAGATAACTATTTCCAAGATGTGGAACAAGCTGCTTTTGCACCTACAAATATTGTGCCTGGCATAGATTTCTCACCAGATAAAATGTTGCAAGGTCGCTTATTCTCATATGGAGATGCGCAACGTTATAGATTAGGTGTGAATCATTGGCAAATACCAGTAAATCAACCAAAAGGTGTAGGCGTTGAAAACATTTGCCCATTTAGTAGAGATGGCCAAATGAGAATTTTGGATAATAATCAAGGTGGAGGTACGCACTATTATCCAAATAGTGATGGTTCATTTGAAGATCAACCTGAATTCAAAAAGCCTGGCTTAAAAGTTGAAGGCGAAGCTTATGAATATGACTTCAGACAAGATGACGACAACTACTTTGAACAACCAGGACGTTTATTTAGATTACAATCTAAAGAACAACAAGAGCGCATTTTTGAAAATACTGCTAATGAGATGCAAGGTACTACATTAGAAGTACAACACCGTCACATTCGCCACTGTTACAAAGCTGATAGTGAATATGGTAAAGGTGTAGCGAAAGCTTTAGGTATTGATATTAATGATGTTGATTTAGAAATCAAAGATTAATAATGTCAAAAAACAGCGAGGGAATGAATACTTTATAAATTAAGTGTTCCAACCCTTTTGAAAATAGTGATAGTTTAGTAGTATTTTCTTACAAGTAAAAAGAGACCCTTTATGGGTCTCTTTTTCGTATAAATTAGAGTGGTTATTTAGAGATTAAGATGAATAAAAAAAATGCCAACTACAATGATAAAAATGTAGTTGGCAATCACAAGTCATTATAAATTTAATAAAGATAACTCTAGTGCTATAAGCTAAATATCATTACAACATACCGTTGCATTTAAATTGTCGTATTTAAAAAGATAATTTTAGCGGAGAAATTATTTTGTTTCACGATGTAACGTATATTTGTTTAATCTAGGGCAGAATTTTTTTAATTCGATTCTCTCAGGATTATTACGTTTGTTTTTTGTAGAAATATAGTTACGATCGCCACATTCTGTACATGCTAATGTAATATTTACGCGCAAAATTAACACCTCTTTCTTAACAGTAATGATTACGTTTTAAAATTTTAGCATATAAAGAAAATAATTTCAAATACTTTTAAGTTGAAAAATGAAGTGAGTATGTTATTATTTAAATCGTAATTATTACGATTTAAAAGGAGAGACAGAACAATGGCAAAGAAATCAAAAATAGCTAAAGAACAAAAAAGAGAACAATTAGTTGAAGCATATTATGAGTTACGTAAAGAATTAAAAGCTAAAGGTGATTATGAGGCTTTAAGAAAATTACCAAGAGATTCATCACCTACTAGATTAACACGTCGTTGCAAAGTTACAGGTAGACCAAGAGGTGTGTATCGCAAATTTGGAATGTCACGAATTGCATTACGTGAACATGCACATAAAGGGCAAATACCAGGTGTTAAAAAAGCAAGTTGGTAATTTACGACCTAAGTCCATTTACATTTAGTTTAAAACAATGTATATTATCTATTGGTGAAGATAAATAAAAAGTTATTGTTCGGGAATTATAGTAAATGTAACTATTATTCTCCATATAATTATTGAATACATCATTAAAATCTTACCATTAAGTAAATGTTTTATTAAAAATGTTAGGGGTTTATTAACAATGAAAATTTTTGATTATGAAGATATCCAACTTATACCGAATAAATGTATTGTAAATAGTCGTTCTGAATGTGATACGACTGTTCAATTTGGACCGAAAAGTTTTAAATTACCAGTCGTTCCAGCTAATATGCAAACAGTTATGAATGAAGAATTAGCTGAATGGTTCGCTGAAAATGATTATTTCTATATAATGCACAGATTTGATGAAGCGGCACGTATCCCATTTACTAAGAAAATGCATGAAAAAGGGTTAATTGCATCAATTTCTGTAGGCGTTAAAGAAAGCGAATTTGATTTTGTAGAGCAATTAGCTACTGAAAAAGCAATCCCGGATTATATTACAATTGATATCGCTCATGGCCATTCAGATTCTGTAATCAATATGATTAAACACATTAAACAACATATTCCTGAAGTATTTGTAATTGCGGGTAACGTCGGTACTCCCGAAGGTGTACGCGAATTAGAAAATGCTGGCGCAGACGCTACTAAAGTGGGTATTGGACCTGGAAGAGTTTGTATTACTAAGATTAAAACAGGATTTGGTACAGGCGGTTGGCAACTATCAGCATTGAATAACTGTAGTAAAGCGGCAAGAAAACCAATTATTGCTGATGGTGGTATTAGAACACACGGTGATATTGCTAAATCTATACGCTTTGGTGCATCTATGGTAATGATTGGGTCATTATTTGCTGCACATGAAGAATCTCCTGGTGAAACAGTAGAATTAGATGGTAAATTATATAAAGAATACTTCGGTAGCGCCTCTGAATTCCAAAAAGGTGAGCATAAAAATGTAGAAGGTAAGAAAATGTTTGTTGAGCACAAAGGTTCATTATCTAATACATTGATTGAAATGCAACAAGACTTACAAAGCTCAATTTCATATGCAGGTGGTACTGACCTTAATTCTTTAAGAAAAGTGGATTATGTAATTGTTAGAAATTCAATTTTCAACGGTGATAGAGACTAATATATTAGTAGGTGTAAAAAATTAGAAAATTATTCTTGTATGTACTTACTTTCTTAGTAATTATTCTTGTCTTACCAGTCAAAGAAACAGAATCGATGTATACAGTACAACAGCAATTGAAAAGCAAAGTTGCTGATTGGACTTCATCAAAGTCAATTAACGAAGATGCATTAAAAGTACCCAGTAAACAAGAATTTGCGGTTAATAATATTCAAATGAATATGACTAAAGGCGCTGTAGAAGAAAAGCTAGGGAGTCCGCAACGTGTCACATCAAATGAATATGGTACAAATTGGCACACGTATTATTCGGATCATTATAGAGCATTTGTAATGGTTAGTTATATAGATGATAAAGTAAATGCGCTATATAGTAACCAAAACGTTATATCATCTAAATCAAAAATTAAATATGGCACACCTAAAGAGAAGGTGAGAGAACGTTTAGGTAAACCTATTACTGACAAGCAAAAAGGACATGTGAAATTTGATGTTCAAGATGATGAATTTGATAATTTTCATAAAGACAAAATATATACAACAGCTTTTTATGATAAACATGAGAGCAATAACTTAACAGCAATCTTACAAGTTAGTGAAAAAATGGAAAACCGATTACAACAACAATATGGCGCACCATCTGAGGGATTAGCTCAAAGCTTTGAATTACAAAACTTTGATTTAGTTAATTCAGAACGAGTACAGCATAAGTTAGAGCCACTTAAATATTCTAATAGTATTTCTGATACAGCTAGAAAACACAGTGAAGATATGGCTGAACATAATTATTTTGATCATAATAATTTATCAGGCGATACTCCATTTGATCGTATGGAAGCCGATGGACATGATTTTAATGCAGCAGGTGAAAACTTAGCATATGGTCAAACAAGTAGTATTTACGCTCATCAAGGCTTAATGAATTCATTAGGACATAGAAAGAATATCCTTAAGGAAGAATTTAACACACTTGGTGTAGGTGTTGACTTTAATAAAGATCGTCAGCCTTATTGGACAGAAAATTATACTGGTTAATGTTTAAGTTTTGTTGTGTAAGGGTATCTGTTATCATGTGAGGATGAAAAGTTATGACAACAAACAAAAAAAACAAAACAGAAGATATACTTGAAAAAGTAAAAGACGTTTTAGAGAAAAACGATAAAAAAAGAGAGGGTGCGCGATGAGCGCATCCTCTTTTTTTGAGAGTGTTAGCATTGGTCGAAATATCAATTACATTTCTCTAAATAATCCCACGACTTTTCCTAGTACGGTTACATTATCAAGGTAAATCGGAGCCATTGCACTATTTTCCGGTTGCAAGCGATAACGACTTTTTTCTTTATAGAAACGCTTAACAGTCGCTTCATTCTCTTCTGTCATTGCAACGATAATATCGCCATTCTCTGCAATCGTTTGGCTTCTTACGATAACTTTATCTCCATCCAGAATACCGGCTTCAATCATACTGTCACCAACAACATTTAAGATGAATATATCGCTATTATGGGTTGAAGTGAAATGTTCCGGTAATGGGAAGTATTCTTCAACATTTTCAACTGCAGAAATAGGTACGCCCGCAGTTACTTTCCCTATAACAGGAACGTGTATTGTTTCTTCCATATTAACTGATTCACCTAATTGTTCTGACACAATCTCTATGGCACGAGGCTTAGTCGGGTCCCTTCTAATGTAACCTTTTTCCTCTAATCTAGATAGGTGGCCATGAACTGTAGAACTAGATGCTAATCCGACAGCTTCTCCAATTTCTCTAACGCTCGGTGGATATCCTTTGGATTGAACGGTTTGCTTGATATATTCAAAAATTTCATTTTGTCGTTTAGTTAACTCTCTCATAATAGGCACTCCCTAATTTAATTTAGCTTAATTATAGCATGCTCATAGCGTTTTTACAAACGTTTGTTCGTTTGGTCGTTGACATAGAACAGATGTTCTGATAAGGTTTGTATACAAACAAACGTTCTAGGAGTGGTTATGAATGATAAAGAACTATAAATCGCAAATAAAGACTTATATTACAGTATTAATAGTGACGATGATACTTTGCGCCTTATTTATATTAAGTGCACACAATAGTGCTAATTCAGAACAGACGTACGAAATGACTGACCATCAAATAACAAGTAAATCAGTAATTAGCGAACAAGATAATAGCGAAACTAAAATACAAGGCGAACAAAGTTCACAACAAGTGATGGCAGCTGTTCACTAATAACTGATAGTGGCATGAATTTTTTATTATATAGAACTGTTAATAATAGTATTTTTTGTGAGCGAAACCATTTAGTTTCGTTCACTTTTTTGTTATATTTTTCTATATAAATAATTTCGGAGGTTTATTATGGCTGAAAAAGACGGTGTAGATTTACAACGCATAAATGAATTAGCAAAAAAGAAAAAAGAAAAAGGCTTGACTGAAAAAGAAGCTAAAGAACAATCTAAATTGAGAAAAGCTTACTTAGATTCATTTAGAGAAAAATTTAAGCAACAAATTGAAAATACAAGAGTCATAGATCCTGAAGGAAATGATGTAACACCTGATAAAGTGAAAAATATATTAGATTCTAAAAATAAAGAAGATAAAAACTAAATCATTTTTTTGTTAAATAGATACCAAATAAGGTATAATGAGATAGAAACTTGCTAGAAGAAAGGAAGTCATTTAGATGAATAAAGAAAAAGATCAATTAGCGGTAGATACGATTAGAGCGCTAAGTATCGATGCAGTTGAACAAGCAAATTCAGGACACCCTGGATTACCAATGGGTGCGGCTCCTATGGCGTACACATTATGGACACGTCACTTAAATTTTAATCCCCAATCAAAAGATTTCTTCGATAGAGATCGTTTTGTATTATCTGCTGGACATGGTTCTGCGTTATTATATAGCCTATTACATGTTTCAGGTAGTTTAGAATTAGAAGAATTAAAAGAATTTAGACAATGGGGTTCTAAAACACCGGGACATCCAGAGTTTAGACACACTGATGGTGTAGAAGTTACAACTGGTCCACTTGGACAAGGATTTGCTATGTCTGTTGGTATGGCTATGGCTGAAAAACACTTAGCAGGTAAATTTAATAAAGAAGATGCTAAAGTTGTTGACCATTACACATATGTACTTGCTTCAGATGGTGACTTAATGGAAGGTATTTCTCACGAAGCAGCTTCATTAGCAGGACATAACCAATTAGACAAATTGATTGTTTTATATGATTCAAATGATATCTCATTAGATGGAGATTTAGATAAAGCCTTTTCTGAAGATGTTAAAGGTCGTTTTGAAGCCTATGGTTGGAAGCACATTTTAGTTGAAGAAGGTAATGATTTAGACGCAATCGATAAAGCGATTGAAGAAGCTAAATCTCAAGATGTACCAACAATTATTGAAATTAAAACGATTATTGGTTTTGGTGCTCCTAATAAACAAGCTTCACATGGTGTCCACGGTGCGCCACTTGGTGAGGATGAAAGAAAATTAACACTTGAAAACTATGGTTTAGACCCTGAAAAACGTTTCAATGTTCCAGAAGAAGTTTATGAAATTTTCCAACAAAGTATGTTGAAACGTGCTAACGAAAAAGAAGAAGCATGGAATAAACTTGTTGAAGAGTATAGTAATAAATATCCTGAATTAGCTGAAGAATTTAAATTGGCTATCAGCGGTAAATTACCAGAAAACTATAAAGATGAGTTACCACACTTTGAAGCTGGACATAGCGGTGCTTCACGTGCTGACTCTGGTGAAGTAATTCAAACTTTAAGTAAAACTGTACCTTCATTCTTTGGCGGTTCAGCGGACTTAGCTGGTTCAAATAAATCAAATGTCAAAGATGCGACAGATTTTGATAAAGATACACCAGAAGGTAAAAATATTTGGTTTGGTGTTCGTGAATTTGCAATGGGCGCTGCAGTAAATGGTATGGCTGCACACGGTGGTTTACACCCTTATGGCGCGACTTTCTTTGTGTTCAGTGACTACCTAAAACCAGCATTACGTCTGTCATCAATCATGGGATTAAACTCAACGTTTATCTTTACACATGATTCAATTGCAGTTGGAGAAGATGGTCCTACACATGAACCAATTGAACAATTAGCTGGTTTACGTGCTATTCCAAACATGAATGTTATTCGTCCAGCCGATGGTAACGAAACACGTGTAGCTTGGGAAGTAGCATTAGAATCTGAAGATGCACCAACTTCACTTGTTTTAACTCGTCAAAATCTTACTACTATGGATTTACCGAAAGAAACTGTAGAAGAAGGCGTACGTAAAGGTGCTTATGTAGTATTTGAATCAGATAAAGAACCAGAATTCTTATTATTAGCTACAGGTTCAGAAGTTAACTTAGCGCTTGAAGCTGCTAAAGACTTAGAAGCACAAGGTAAAGGTGTACGTGTTGTTTCTATGCCAAACTGGAATGCGTTCGATCAACAAACTGCTGAATATAAAGAATCAGTATTGCCATCATCAATTACTAAACGTGTAGCAATTGAAATGGCTTCACCACTTGGTTGGCATAAATATGTAGGTACTGAAGGTAAAGTTATCGGTATCGACGGTTTTGGTGCTAGTGCGCCTGGAGACTTAGTTGTTGAAAAATATGGCTTCACAAAAGAAAATGTATTGAATCAAATTCAAACATTTTAATTTATGTAACTAAGCTTAATTTGTTGGTATGAGAGCCTAGGTTCTCATACCAATTTTTATTTTTAGAAATAAAAATATACTTATATTTACAAAGTTATTTTTTAATTGGTATAATACATAAGTCGAAACACTATATTAATTGAGTTGCTCTTGAAAAGGGGCACTAATTTTAGTAAAATTCATTAGGATAGGAAAGTGGGTGAAATAATGGCAACTTGGTTAGCAATATTATTAATCGTGTTAGCACTAATTCTAGGATTAGTCGGTGGATTTTTCCTTGCAAGAAAATATATGATGGATTATCTTAAAAAGAACCCGCCAATTAATGAAGAAATGCTACGTATGATGATGATGCAAATGGGTCAAAAACCATCTCAAAAGAAAATTAATCAAATGATGACGATGATGAATAAAAATCAGGAAGACGCTATGAAGAAAAAGAAATAGCGCATAAATAAAGGGCTGACAGCTACTTATATTGAGTAGTTGTTAGCCCTTGTTTTTGTGTGCAGAGGAACTTTATTGTTGCTTATGAATAGAATTTAGTGATCTTTACATGGTGTTTGTCTTTTGGAAATTGTTTTTGTTTCAAATTGAGTGAGCTTATATACATAAATTTTAGATTGATTTTGCAATTGAAAGTAATGTTATTGAGTTTATATAAGATTATAGCTGTATTAATTTATTGAAATATTCAGAAAATAATTGATTCTAAAATGTGGTTTGTTATAATGTATATATAAGGGAGGTATCGATAAGTGAAGGATGCTTATGACATGGAAGACAAAGAAGTACTTGATCGACTAGCAAATATGCATATTAACTTTCCGACCGATGAGGCATTTAAGAAATATCATAATGCGATGCAAATTCATGATATGAATTATCTTAGATACACTTTAAATGATGCATTATCGGCATGTAACCAGACACATGCTTTTTAAATAAAAGTACGATAAGGTTAGCTTTTAAATAGGCTTATCTTATCGTATTTTTATTTGGACTTTTCTATGATATTCAATTAATCTGCAATGATTTTCTTAGTAATTTTAAAAATACTAAGATATAATATACGTGCTATTGGTTAATAGTAAAAAAAATGAACGTACAAATACTGATTATTATTTATTTAAATGATATACTAACCAAAGTGAATATCATCTTGTAGAAACTTAAAGTAGGTGTAAGCATGTTGTATTTAATATTTTCCATTGTATTTGCATTTCTAATGGGAATAGGTGTTATAATTGTGCGAATGAAAGCACAGCATTTTCCAGTAAATGAAAAGAAAATCATATTACCACCTTTTTTTATGGCAACGGGGGCATTAATGTACGTCGTTCCATATTTTAGGTTGACAGGTTTTGAAATAGTAGAATGTATTATTCTAGGTATTTTATTTTCTACAATTTTAATTTGGACATCTAGGTTTGAAACACAAGGTAGTGAAATTTATATGAAACGATCAAAAGCCTTTCCTATAATTCTTATAACGTTACTTCTGGTACGTACAATAATTAAAATATTTATAAGTAATCAGATAGATCCCGGCGAAATTGCAGGAATGTTTTTCCTACTTGCGTTTTGCATGATTGTACCTTGGCGTTTAGCGATGTTATACAAATATAAAAAAGTGAAAAGAACTTTAATTCAATAAGTTATAAATGGGGCTGGGACAAATTAATTGTCTCAGCCTTAATCATTAAATGAGCAATGGTTCAAGTGAAATTTTTAGATACATCAATTCTAGTCTACTAAATAGCGGGAGACGTAATCTTTTAAATAAATTAGATTGCTGTCGCGAATACTTCGTTTTTAATAGGCTTGATGTATGATAAATGATAATATAATAAGGTGACGAACAAACGTTCTAAAAAGGAGTGTTGAAATGAAAATTGTACATACGGCGGATTGGCATTTAGGTAGAATTTTAAATGGTAAGTCGTTGTTAGAAGATCAATCATACATATTGGAACAATTTATTGAAGCGATGCGTGAGGAAAGACCTGATGTAATCGTTGTTGCTGGAGATTTGTACGACACAAGCTACCCTAATAAAAATGCGATTAAATTGTTAGAGCAGACGATTGATACCTTGAATCTTGAAATGAATATTCCATTAATTTTAATTAATGGTAATCATGATAGTAAAGAAAGATTGAATTACGGCGCTAAGTGGTTTGAAAAATCAAATATGTATATTCGTACGAGTTTGAATGATATGCAAAATCCTATTTCAATAGGTGATGTAGACTTTTATACATTACCATTTGCAACGATTAATGAGATGCAATACCATTTCGATGATGAAGAAATTGAAACACACCAACAGGCGCTTGCACATGCATTGAATCAAATGAGTGAAGTGATTAATGAGCATAGAATAAATATGTTCATTGGGCATTTAACAGTGCAAGGTGCCATACGTTCGGATTCTGAGAGACCACTAACTATTGGGACAGTAGAATCAGTTGAAGAGAAGTTGTTTCAGCAATTCGACAGAGTATTATTAGGTCATTTACATCATCCATTTAGTATCGAATCAAATTTTATAAATTATAGTGGGTCTATATTACAATATTCATTTTCAGAAGTGAGTCAACCTAAAGGTTATAGAACTATTGTAATAAATAAAAATGATATAAAAGATAAATTTATACCTTTGCAGCCTTTAAGACAATTAGAAGTGATAGAAGGTGATTATGAAGATGCGATACAAGAGAATTTAGAAGTTAAAAATAAAGAAAACTATATGCATTTTAAATTAAAACATATGTCACACGTGAATGATCCAATGATGCATTTGAAGCAAATTTATCCAAATACACTAGCGCTAACTAATCAAACCTTTGAATTTAATACATCGTTGCATCACGAAAATATTGAAATACAAAAGCTTGATGACGAGACTATTATAGATAATTTTTATCAAAACATGACAGATGAACAATTAACAACTCACCAAAAAGAGAAAATTGAGAATGTAATGCGTGAAATGTTGGAAGGAGGTTCTAAATAAATGAGACCAATAACTCTTAAATTAAATAATTTTGGTCCTTTTCTAAATGAAATAATTGATTTTAATTTTGTGGATAATAACCAATTATTTTTAATTAGTGGTAAAACTGGTTCGGGAAAAACGATGATTTTTGACGCTATTGTCTATGCATTGTTTGGAGAAGCCTCTACAAAAGATAGAAAAGAAGGCGATTTAAGAAGTCATTTTGCTGAAAGTAAGAAACCTATGGTAGTAGAATTTGAATTCAAATTAAGAAATCAATATTTCAAAATAAAAAGACAAGGGGCTTTTGTTAAAGAAGGTAATAAGAATAAAACACTCGGTCAACTTGCTGTGTATCAAATGGAAACTGAACAGTATGAGCTTAGAGAAAGTAAAATAACGAATGGTAATCAATTTATTAAAGAATTATTAGGAGTAAACGCTGAGCAATTTAGGCAATTATTTATCTTACCTCAAGGTGAGTTTAAAAGATTTTTATTATCAAAAAGTTCTGAAAAACAAGAAATACTAAGAACACTTTTTAATAGTCAGCGCTTTGAAGAAATACAAAAAAACTTATCTGAAGATGTGAAAGAAGTTAGAGAGCAAATAGAACAAAAATATCATTTATTGGAAACTAATTGGCTCGATTTAGAAACATTCGATGATGAAACGTTAATTGAGAATAAATCCATTAATCCAAGGCAAACAAATCAAGTGCTTGAAGTATTGAATGTATTTGGTGAAAAAGCGGAACAAATTCAGCATAAATTAAAACAACAAAAGGTTGAACATAAAACAAAGTTAAATGATGCTGAAGTTTGTTTGAAAAACAATCAAAAATTAGAAGAAACATTAAACAAGTTAGCAGAAAATCAGCAAAATTATGAGCAACTATTGACTCGTGAAAATGAAATAAATGAAAAAATAAACCGTTTGAATGCAATAAACGAAGTAAGGCCAATTGCTAATTTATTGGAATCTAAAGACGAATTATATACAAAGAAACAAAAAATAAAAGAAGATATCAATAAGAAAATAGAAATTATTTCAGAACTTGAAATTCAAATAAAAAAAGCAGTTGAACAGTTAGAAGTACATAAAAACGAGTCAGGTAAAATAACAGATAGTAAAAACTTTATTGAAAAGACAAAACTTTTTTTCGAAAGATCTCAGAAGTACAAATCGGCTTATGAAGAGCAACAATCACTTAAAGAAGGTTTTGCATCGCTTCAAACAAAGCTAGACACACAAATACAGCAATTAGATGAAATTAAAGGGAAACTCAACGGTAGAGTACCGAACTACAAAAAAATAGGGCAAGTAAACGAAACAATTCACAAGTTGAATAATGAAGTTACAGTACTAAAACAAAATGAACTTGATAAAAAAGAATACCTTCAATTACTAGAAAGAAAACATCAAAAAACAAATTACAGTGAAAAGTTAAATGATGAGATTCAACAGCTAACCGAAGCTTATAAAAAAATAGATAAAACAAGTATAGATTTAAATAATAAGCAAGATTTGATTAGTACTTTGCAATCCGCAATAAATGTTGGAGACACTTGCCCAATTTGTGGTAATCAAGTCCATACAATAGTACAACATATCGATTTTGATGATATAACTGCACGACACCAGAGTCTTTCTCAGTTAGAACAAAAGAAAAATGATGCAATTGGAGATAGCATTAAAGTTGAAAGTGAACTGAATTATATTGAAGAACAGTTGGCAAAATTTGATGAAGATAAACTAGAAAAGATAAACTATCATGAACTTGAGATGGAAGTTAAGGAGAAAACAGAACAAAAACATACAATTGAAAAGGAAAATGAAGAGATTGTTGAATTAAGGGAATTACAACAACAAAATGAACACCAGTATCATCAATTAGAATTAGATAAGAAAACTAAGCAACATAATTTAAAAGAACTTGAAATTGCTATAAATGATTTTGAAAATACTACTGGTTATACTGACGTTAATGCTTTCATAGAAGTTTTTGAAAATAATCAAAGTGAAATTGAGAAATATGAAAAAAACCTATGTGAATTAGAGAATAATATACAACAGTATAAGAGTGAACTTGCTATAGAACAAAATAATAAAAATCATTTAGATAATAATTTATCTGAAATTGAACAAGAAATTAAAAATGTAAGTGTGAAAATTGAAGATGAGATGCAGCGTATTGGTTTCACAGATTTAGAACAAGTATATAATACAGTTTCTAAAGTTAGTGAAAAAGAAGCATTAGAAGATGAAATAACTAAATTTAATAAATCAAGACAATCTTTTGAATTAATAATCTCACAATTAAAAGATGAGATTTCTGATAAAAAGTTAGAAGATACTCGACATTTAATGGAAGTTTTTGAACAACAGCAACAAGCGTATGAAGTCATCTCTACTGAATTGAGTCAACATGAATATAAAGTTACGTTTAATAATAAAAAAATAAGTGAAATTAGAGATATAATTAGTAAATTAGAAAGTGAATTAAAAACACAACAAGAAGTTTTTCAATTAGCAGAAATTTTAGCAGGTAAAAATGAACAAAAATTAACACTAGAAAATTATGTGTTAATTTATTATTTGGAAAGAATTTTAGCTCAAGCTAATCAACGTTTATCTTTAATGACAGGTCAACGGTACCAGTTGACGCGAAGATCACAAGTTTCACTTGGATACAGTGGGCTTGAGATTGATGTATTTGACGCACATTCTAATCAATCTAGGCATATTAGTTCATTATCTGGAGGGGAAACTTTTCAAGCTTCGTTAGCCTTAGCTTTAGGTTTGAGTGAAATAGTTCAACAAGAGTCAGGTGGCATTGCATTAGATTCTATGTTTGTCGATGAAGGGTTTGGAACATTAGATCAAGAAACTTTAGAAACAGCTTTGGATACACTATTAAGTTTAAAATCAACGGGTAGAATGGTGGGAATCATTTCACATGTAAGTGAATTGAAACAAAGAATTCCTCTTATTTTAGAAGTAGCTTCGGAACAATATCAAAGTACGACAACTTTTAAGAAACAATAATTTAATTTAATATTATATGGCAAAATATCTTTAAATAAAAAAGTGTAAGAATTTAATGAAATGAAATAAATAAAAAGAGTTCTAGTAGTTGTCGTTCTGCTAGGACTCTCGTTTTTAGTGTTTTAAATTAATTTTTTTCACGTAGTAAATCACGTATTTCAGTAAGTAAAACCGTATTTTCTTCGATTTCCTCTTCTTCTTCTTTTCTCATTAGCGTATTAGCTATTTTCACAAAGATAAATAATGCAAATGCAATAATGATAAAGTCTATGATTGACTGAACGAACATACCATATTTGATTCCCATGAATGACCAGCTCTTAGCAAAATCAACAGTACCGAATATTAAGCCGATTAGTGGCATAATAATAAATGAAACTAAAGCTGTCACAATTTTGTTGAATGCTGCACCCATAACTACAGCTACTGCTAAGTCGAGGACATTGCCTTTTAATGCGAATTCTTTAAATTCTTGAAACATATGATTAACTCCCTTTTATTTAAATTTAAAGATTATTATACAATATATTTAAAAGTAAGAGAATAGTTTTTTTAACGAAATTTGATATTACCGCATTGTTTTGTTATTCTAATACGTGGTTAATACATAAATAGAATCTTTTTGGAAAATGAAAGTTCTATTTGGCTTGAAAATTTAATATGATAAGAAAGGGAGTAATTAATTATGAATTCTTCTAGTAACCAGCCTAATGGTAAGAAGATATCTCCAGTTTTTATTTATAGTGCTATCATCGTAGCAATCGTAGTTATTATCGGTGCAGTATTACCGGGTCAATTTGATTATGTTACGAATACGATTAAACTATGGATTACTGATAAACTTGGATGGTATTACCTAATTCTTACAACGTTTATAGTTTTCTTCTGTGTATTTCTAATTTTTAGTCCTATTGGGAAATTAAAATTAGGTAAACCAAATGACAAACCTGAATTTAATACAATTTCATGGTTTGCGATGTTATTCAGTGCTGGTATGGGGATTGGACTTGTATTTTACGGTGCAGCAGAACCAATGGCTGATTTTGCAGCTCCGCCAAATGCAGAACCGAAAACGACAGCAGCATATACAGAAGCATTACGTTCAACATTCTTCCATTGGGGATTCCATGCGTGGGCAATATATGGTGTTGTTGCATTAGCACTAGCATATGCTCAATTTAGAAAAGGCGAACCAGGACTTATTTCAAGAACATTACGTCCTATCTTAGGTAACAAAGTTGAAGGCCCAATTGGGACAATCATTGATGTACTTGCTGTATTTGCAACAGTAGTAGGTGTGGCCGTATCACTAGGTATGGGTGCCTTACAAATTAATGGTGGGCTTAATTATTTATTCGGTATACCAAATAATGTTTGGGTACAAGCTATAATCATAGTAGTAGTAACAATTCTATTTATTATGAGTGCTTGGTCTGGATTAAGTAAAGGTATTCAATATTTAAGTAACTTAAACATTAGTTTAGGTGCAATCTTGATGATTGCTGTACTTATTATTGGACCTACAGTATTGATTTTAAATATGATGACGAGCTCTGCAGGTAGTTTGTTAAACTCATTCTTATTGAATACGTTTGACACTGCAGCACAAAACCCTCAAAAACGTGAATGGATGTCTAGTTGGACACTTTACTATTGGGGTTGGTGGTTAAGTTGGAGCCCATTCGTAGGTATATTCATTGCACGTGTATCAAAAGGACGTTCTATACGTGAATTTATAGGAGGCGTACTGCTAGTACCAGCGCTTGTAAGTTTCGTTTGGTTTAGTGTATTTGGTGTATTAGGTATTGAAACTGGTAAGAAAAATCCAGAATTATTCGATATGACTGCTGAAACACAACTTTTCGGAGTATTTAATGAAATACCATTGGGTATGATATTATCTATCATTGCTTTAGTATTAATTGCATCATTCTTTATTACATCGGCTGACTCCGCAACCTTTGTATTAGGTATGCAAACGACTTACGGTTCATTAGAGCCATCAAACGTAGTCAAAGTTACATGGGGTATAGCACAATCATTAATCGCATTTGTATTACTATTTGCAGGTGGAGGTAATGGCCCTGAGGCTCTGAACGCAATTCAAAGTGCCGCCATTATAAGTGCCTTGCCATTCTCATTTGTAGTAATCATGATGATGATTTCATTCTATAAAGATGCTAATCAAGAACGTAAATTCTTAGGTTTAACATTGACACCTAATAAGCATAGATTACAAGATTACTTACAGCATCAACAAGAAGATTATGAAGACGATATTATTGAACAACGTAAGCCACTTAGAAATGCAGAAAAAAATGATTGATAAATATACTTTATAATTTATTACTGGGTATCCATTAGGATGCCCAGTTTTTTTATTTGAAATTAAGGGATTGTGCGACAATAGGATGATAATGATTCTCAATTGATAATAATAACTTATTACACATTGAAGACAAGATAAGTTTTGCTTATACATACTGATTGAAAATTCAAATCTAAATTATAGATGTTTCTGTCGCTATCTAGTTGTTTTAAGTTACATATAATTATACAATTTAAATAACGGCATATATATTACAAAAATTTCAAGGGGGATTTATATGGCTTCTAATATTAAACAGCAATCGAAAAAATCGTTTGAGTTAAACGGCAAATCATATACTTTTTATGATTTGAACACTTTAGAAGAACAAGGTTTAACGAAAGTTTCGAAATTGCCATATTCAATTAGAGTATTACTAGAATCTGTACTAAGACAAGAGGATGGTTTTGTAATTACTGATGAACATATTAAAGCGTTATCAGAATTTACTAAAGGCACTGAAGGCGAAGTACCATTCAAACCTTCTCGTGTTATCTTACAAGACTTTACAGGTGTGCCTGCAGTGGTTGACTTGGCGTCATTACGTAAAGCAATGAATGATGTAGGCGGAGATTTAAATAAAATTAATCCTGAAGTACCTGTAGATTTAGTTATTGACCACTCAGTTCAAGTTGATAGCTATGCAAATCCAGAGGCGTTAGAGCGCAATATGAAATTAGAATTTGAAAGAAACTATGAACGTTATCAATTTTTAAATTGGGCTACAAAAGCATTTAACAACTACAGCGCTGTACCACCAGCAACTGGTATTGTTCACCAAGTGAACTTAGAGTATTTAGCTAATGTTGTACATGCACGTGATGTAGACGGTGAAACAGTAGCTTTCCCTGATACATTAGTTGGTACTGACTCACATACAACAATGATTAATGGTCTTGGTGTATTAGGTTGGGGTGTCGGTGGTATTGAAGCCGAAGCTGGTATGCTTGGTCAACCGTCATATTTCCCAATTCCTGAAGTCATCGGTGTGAGATTATCTAATGCGTTACCTCAAGGTGCGACTGCTACAGACTTAGCTTTACGTGTAACTCAAGAATTACGTAAAAAAGGTGTAGTTGGAAAATTTGTAGAATTCTTTGGTCCAGGTGTACAACACTTACCATTAGCAGACCGTGCAACAATTGCTAACATGGCTCCAGAATATGGTGCTACTTGTGGCTTCTTCCCTGTAGACGAAGAAGCATTAAAATACATGCGTTTAACAGGTCGTACTGATGAACAAATCGATCTTGTGAAAAAATATTTAGAAGAAAACAGCATGTTCTTCACTGTTGAAAAAGAAGACCCAGAATACACTGATGTAGTTGAATTAGATTTATCTACTGTTGAACCGTCATTATCAGGACCAAAACGTCCGCAAGATTTAATTTTCTTAAGTGATATGAAGAAAGAATTTGAAAAATCAGTTACTGCACCAGCAGGTAACCAAGGCCATGGTTTTGATGAAAGTGAATTCGATAAAACTGCAACAATCGAATTTAAAGACGGTACATCAACTACAATGAAAACTGGTGATTTAGCGATTGCAGCAATTACGTCATGTACAAATACATCTAACCCGTATGTTATGTTAGGCGCAGGACTAGTTGCTAAGAAAGCAGTAGAAAAAGGATTGAAAGTTCCTGAATATGTTAAAACATCATTAGCGCCAGGTTCTAAAGTTGTTACTGGATATTTAAGAGATTCAGGTTTGACTGAATACCTTGATGATTTAGGCTTTAATCTTGTTGGTTATGGTTGTACAACTTGTATCGGAAACTCTGGCCCATTACTAGAAGAAATTGAAAAAGCAATTGCTGATGAAGATTTACTTGTCACTTCTGTATTATCAGGTAACCGTAACTTTGAAGGTCGTATTCATCCATTAGTTAAAGCCAACTACTTAGCTTCACCACAATTAGTTGTTGCATATGCATTAGCAGGTACTGTGGATATCGATTTACAAAATGAACCACTTGGTAAAGGTAAAGATGGAGAAGATGTTTACTTAAAAGATATCTGGCCATCAATTAAAGAAGTTTCAGACACTGTTGATACAGTAGTGACTCCGAAACTATTTAAAGAAGAATATGAAACTGTATACAATAATAATGAAATGTGGAATGAAATTGATGTTACGGATCAACCACTATATGACTTTGATCCTGAATCAACTTATATTCAAAATCCTTCATTCTTCCAAGGTCTTTCTAAAGAACCAGGTACTATTGATTCATTAAAAGATTTAAGAGTTATGGGTAAATTTGGAGATTCAGTAACAACTGACCATATTTCTCCAGCGGGTGCAATTGGTAAAGATACGCCTGCAGGTAAATATTTACTTGAACATGGTGTTCCTATTCGTCAATTTAACTCATATGGTTCACGTCGTGGTAACCATGAAGTAATGGTACGTGGTACATTTGCGAATATCCGTATTAAAAACCAATTAGCGCCAGGAACTGAAGGTGGTTTCACAACTTACTGGCCAACAGGTGAACAAATGTCAATATTTGATGCTGCTATGAAATATAAAGAAGACGGCACAGGTTTAGTTGTTTTAGCTGGTAATGATTACGGTATGGGTTCATCTCGTGACTGGGCAGCTAAAGGGACAAACTTATTAGGTGTTAAAACAGTTATCGCGCAAAGTTATGAACGTATCCATCGTTCAAACTTAGTAATGATGGGTGTATTACCATTGCAATTCAAAGAAGGCGAATCCGCGGATAGCCTTGGCATCGATGGTACTGAAGTTATTTCCGTAGATATCGATGAAAATGTAAAACCGCATGATCTTGTAAAAGTACAAGCTAAAAAAGAAAATGGTGACGTAATAGAGTTTGAAGCTATGGCTCGTTTCGATTCTAATGTTGAAATGGATTATTACCGTCACGGCGGTATTCTTCAATTAGTATTAAGAAATAAATTAGCTGAATAATTTTACGGTTCAAAGTACTAATAATTAAATAATAAAGATTTTAATGAGGCTGGGGCATACAAAGATATGTCTCAGCCTCAAAGTTGTTATTGAAGGTGTATGAATATAAGACGTAAATACTTTAATTTATATATCAGAATAAATGGTATGGTTTAGCGGTATTTTGAACTATCATTATCTGTAAATGATGTTTGTATAATCAATATAGAAGAAGTTAAAGATTATTTAATTGGAGTACTACTTAGCGAGGAACTGGTAGAATGCTATAGTTAATTTTTTATGTTAATATTTAATAGTAAATATTAAGATATAAGATGAACAATTGAAAAGAGGACGTTTATAATGATTTACAGTATGACACAAATTGAATCACGGTATTCAGAGACTGACCAAATGGGCGTGATTTATCATGGTAATTATCCTACTTGGTTTGAGGTAGCACGTACAGATTATATCTCTAAATTAGGTTTTAGTTACAAAGCTATGGAGGATTCAGGTGTTATTTCTCCAGTTGTTGATTTAGACATTAAATATATCAAATCTATTTTTTATCCAGAAACCGTAAAAATCAAAACATGGGTTGAAAAATATTCTAGATTACGATCTATATATTGCTATGAAATATACAATGAAGCTGGAGAATTAGCTACGACAGGATCAACTACATTGACTTGTATTAAAAAAGAAGACTTCAAGCCAATTCGATTAGATAGATATTTTCCTGAATGGCACGCTGTATATAGTGATGTTGCTGAAAGAAATAAGGCAGGGGAAAATCTAGAAGTGATTAAAGGTATATAAGGGATGTGTTGGTTATAGCAACTAGCACGTTGAAATATCTAAGACATACGTATTATTCAACACTATTAAAATTAGTATTAAGTTAAATAAAAAGCGTTCGGGTGAAGACCCGAACGCTTTTTATTACTATTTATTGTGATTTATTTAAAATATATAAAGATTTCATACGCTTATTTCCAAAAATGAAGGCCAAGGAAATTAAAAAACCTTGGAATAATTTATGGTTTATTTTGTGGCATACGAAATTTCATCAATACTATTACTAACATCAATATATAAATTGTGGTCTTCAAAATACCATAAATCTTTTTCAGCGATTACGACATCTAATCCATCGTAATGGTTTTCGTAACCAATTTCTACGTCATTTTTCTTGTCTACACTGAAAGCAGGACTAAACCCTTGTTTGAGTTGGAATTCTCCGCCATAACGTACAAAGAATTGTAAGACTTTGTCATCTTCTGGTAAATCTAGTTCTTCCTTAAACCAAGATACAGCATTATCTGAAAGTTCTATTTCCATAATAAAAGTCTCCTTTCGATTCATAAGATTTCACTTATGAACGTTGGTTACTAATTTTTAAATTAGTAATTTATACAATACCCACTTTGAGTAATGTTAAAAGTAGTATAACATAATTTTTCGATTAATTTCGACAAATGATTTACAAAAATATGAACTATAGAAATACTATGATAAAACGTTACTTACGTAGTATAATAGATACAATGTTAAAAAGCTGGAAACATCTTCATGTCCCAGCTTAGCGTTTGTTTACATAATTTATTCGTTTTTATACTGTGACTTTTGTAATAGTTACATCCATTTTATTTTAGGTTCTTCACCTTTGAATATTCTTACAATATTAGTACGGTGTCTGACTATCAGTAGAACGCCTACACCAATACTAACAACAAAGAGGATGTAGTCTCGAATTAATAATGCACCGATAACACAACAAATTGATGCAATGATACTTGAGAGTGATACATACTTTGTTAAATATAATATTCCAAAGAAAATTACTGCTAATATTAATAATAAGACAGGATTAACTCCTAGTATGACACCAGCACTTGTAGCAACGGCTTTGCCGCCTTTAAAACCAAGATAAACCGGATATACATGACCTAGAATCGCGAAAGCGCCTACGATAAGTCCATTTGTGAAAAATGTACTTATTGTGCCTTCCGCATGAACAGGCAACCATAGTGGGAAAAAGACCACAATAAAACCTTTAAATATATCTAGAAAAGTAACTAAAAATCCAGCGGGTTTTCCTAGTACTCTAAAGCTATTTGTTGCGCCGGTATTGCCACTACCAAATTGTCGAATATCTTTTTTGAAAAATAATTTACCTATTACATAGCCACTTGGAAAAGCACCAATGAGGTAACTTAGTATTAACATGATTACAATCATCATATATAATCCACATCCTTTAATGACATTAAAATTATTTTACCACATAAGAGCATCATAATACGAATAAAAATTTCAAATGAAAAGCATTTATCTACTGAAAATTGATTTGACACTTGCAATTTATCAAGATTTATATAAGAATAACTAATGTATAGTTTTAAAAACGAACGTACGTTTGTAGGAGGGCGAAACGATTGGCAATGAATAAGAAAAATAATTATTCGGATGATTCCATTCAGGTACTTGAGGGATTAGAGGCCGTAAGAAAAAGACCTGGGATGTATATTGGTTCTACCGATAAACGTGGATTACATCATCTAGTATATGAAGTTGTCGATAATTCCGTCGATGAAGTATTAAATGGTTTCGGAAGTGAAATCACTGTTACGATAAATAAAGATGAGAGCATTACTATAGAAGATAATGGACGTGGAATGCCTACAGGTATTCATACTTCTGGAAAACCTACTGTTCAAGTCATTTTTACGGTACTTCATGCAGGTGGAAAATTCGGACAAGGCGGTTATAAAACATCAGGTGGCTTACATGGTGTTGGCGCTTCAGTTGTCAATGCTTTGAGTGAATGGTTGGAAGTTGAAATTTATAGAGATGGTAACATATATTCTCAGAGCTTTGCAGATGGGGGGAAACCGACAACTGGTTTGAAAAAACATGGCAAAACTAAAAAGACTGGTACTAAAGTGACATTTAAACCAGATCCAGAAATATTCAAAGCATCTACATCGTTTAATTACGATGTTTTAAGTGAAAGACTACAAGAATCAGCGTTTTTACTTAAACGCTTGAGAATCACTCTGAAAGACTTAAGAGCAGGCAAAGAACGTGAAGATATCTTCCATTATGAAGATGGTATTAAAGAGTTCGTTGCTTATGTCAATGAAGGGAAAGAAGTATTACACGATGTAGCAGATTTCTCTGGGGAAGCTAATAATATTGAAGTGGAAGTTGCATTCCAATATAACGATCAGTATTCAGAAGGCATATTAAGTTTTGTTAATAATGTACGTACAAAAGACGGTGGAACACATGAAGTTGGGTTTAAAACAGCTATGACTCGTGTGTTTAATGATTATGCACGTCGCATTAATGAATTAAAAGAAAAAGATAAAAATTTAGATGGTAATGATATACGAGAAGGCTTAACTGCTATTATTTCAATTCGAATTCCTGAAGAATTGTTACAATTTGAAGGACAAACTAAATCTAAGCTAGGTACACCTGAAGCTAGAAGCGCAGTAGATTCAGTTGTAGCCGACAAACTGCCATATTATTTAGAAGAAAAAGGACAACTATCTAAATCGCTAGTTAAAAAAGCTTTGAAGGCACAACAGGCTAGAGAAGCGGCGCGTAAAGCGAGAGAAGATGCACGTTCAGGTAAGAAAAACAAACGTAAAGATACTTTACTCTCTGGTAAACTTACACCTGCACAAAGTAAAAACACTGAGAAAAAAGAATTATACCTTGTCGAAGGTGACTCAGCGGGCGGCTCTGCAAAGCTAGGTAGGGACCGTAAATACCAAGCGATTTTACCACTTAGAGGTAAAGTAATTAATACTGAGAAAGCACGTCTTGATGATATCTTTAAAAATGAAGAAATTAACACAATTATTCATACTATTGGTGCTGGTGTCGGTAATGAATTCAAAATTGAAGATAGTAACTACAATAGAATCATTATTATGACAGATGCCGATACAGATGGTGCACATATTCAAGTGTTATTATTAACATTCTTCTTTAAATATATGAAGCCATTAGTTGAGGCTGGTAGAGTATTTATTGCATTACCACCACTTTACAAACTTGAAAAAGGAAAAGGTGCATCTAAAAAAGTAGAATACGCTTGGACAGATGAAGAATTAGAGAAATTACAACGAAAATTAGGAAAAGGTTTCTCATTACAACGTTATAAAGGTCTTGGTGAAATGAATGCTGACCAATTGTGGGAAACGACAATGAACCCTGATACGAGAACCTTGATCAGAGTACAGGTTGAAGATGAGTTACGTTCATCTAAACGTGTTACAACACTAATGGGTGACAAAGTTGCACCAAGACGTGAATGGATTGAAAATCATGTTGAGTTTGGTTTACAAGAACAACAAAGTATTTTAGATAATAATGAAATTCAAATATTGGAACAGGAAGCGCCTAATGAGGAGGAAGTAAATTGAGTGAAGTAATTCAAGATTTATCGCTAGAAGATGTTATTGGCGATCGTTTTGGTAGATATAGTAAATACATCATTCAAGAACGTGCATTGCCAGACGTTCGTGACGGTCTCAAGCCTGTTCAAAGACGTATTCTATATGCAATGTATTCAAGCGGTAACACTTACGACAAAAATTTCCGTAAAAGTGCTAAAACTGTCGGTGATGTTATAGGTCAGTATCATCCACACGGTGATACGTCTGTATATGATGCGATGGTACGTTTAAGTCAAGGATGGAAACTACGTCATGTACTTATAGAAATGCAAGGTAATAACGGTAGTATCGATAATGACCCAGCTGCAGCAATGCGTTATACTGAAGCAAAATTAAGCCGCCTTTCAGAAGAACTTTTAAGAGATATTAACAAAGAAACTGTACCATTTATGCCAAACTATGATGATACGACAATGGAACCGATGGTCTTGCCTGCAAGACTTCCTAATTTATTGATAAATGGTAGTACTGGGATTTCTGCTGGTTATGCTACAGATATTCCGCCACATAACCTTGGCGAAGTGATTAAAGCAACTCTTAAGTATATTGACAACCCGGATATAACAGTGAATCAATTGATGAAATATATCAAAGGTCCTGATTTCCCAACGGGTGGTATTATCCAAGGTGTGGATGGTATTAAGAAAGCTTACGAATCAGGTAAGGGGAAAATCGTAGTTCGTTCAAAAGTTGAGATCGAAGAATTAAGAAATGGTAGAAAACAACTAATTGTTACAGAAGTACCTTATGAAGTTAATAAGAGTGCATTGGTTAAAAAAATGGATGAATTACGTGCTGATAAAAAGGTTGATGGTATCGTCGAAGTAAGAGACGAAACAGATCGTACAGGTTTACGTATTGCAATAGAATTGAAAAAAGATATCAACAGTGAAGCGGTAGCTAATTTCCTTTATAAGAATACAGATTTACAAGTTTCTTATAACTTTAACATGGTTGCTATTAGTGAAGGGCGTCCAGTATTAATGGGCATTCGCCAATTTATTGATAGTTATTTAAATCATCAAATTGATGTCGTAACGAAACGTACACGTTATGAACTAGACCATGCAGAGAGTAGAATGCACATCGTTGAAGGTTTAATGAAAGCTTTATCTATATTAGACGAAGTAATTAAACTTATTAGAGCTTCAAAGAATAAAAAAGATGCTAAAGATAATTTGGTAACTGAATATGATTTTACTGAAGCTCAAGCGGAAGCTATTGTGACGTTACAATTGTATCGTTTGACTAATACAGATATTGTTCAGCTACAAGAAGAACATGACGAATTAAAAGCGTTAATTGGGCGTTTGAGGAATATTTTAGATAATCACGATGCATTATTAAATGTAATTAAAGAGGAATTAACCGAAATTCGTAACAGATTTAAACAAAATCGACTATCCTCTATAGAGGCTGAAATTTCAGAGATTAAGATTGATAAAGAAGTGATGGTCCCTAGTGAAACTGTGATTATGAGTATTACTAAACATGGTTATATTAAACGAACTTCATTACGTAGTTTTAATGCAAGTGGTGTAAATGAAGTAGGTGCCAAAGATGGAGATTCAATCATGAAATATCAAGAGGTAAATACTCTAGATACAGCATTAGTGTTTACCAATAAAGGTCGCTATCTATTTATACCAGTTCATAAATTAGCTGATATAAAATGGAAAGATTTAGGGCAGCATGTCTCTCAAATTGTGCCACTTGATGAAGGCGAATACGTTATTAACGCTTATTGTGAAAATGACTTTAATCCAGAAGCATTTTATATCTTAGCGACACGTAATGGTATGATCAAAAAGAGTAATGTATCTATGTTTAAAACAACACGATATAATAAACCACTTGTCTCCATGAAATTGAAAGACAATGATGAAATTATAAGTGTTATGCGAATATCAGAAGCACAATTGATTACTGTGGTTACAAACAAAGGAATGTCCCTTACTTATGATAGTGATGAACTTTCTGATACTGGCTTGAGAGCGGCAGGTGTTAAATCAATCAACTTAAAAGATGAAGACTATGCGGTATTAACAGATGTTGTAACTTCAAATGATAAAATTTTAATGGCCACACAACGTGGATCATTAAAACGTATCAGCTTTAAAGTATTGCAAACGGCTAAACGTGCACAACGTGGTATTACCTTATTAAAAGAATTGAAGAAAACACCGCACCGTATTGTAGACGCTGCTGTCATTACACCAGAACAAACAACTTATACAATTTACTCTGATAAACAGCAAGAATCTGGCTTAATCAATGATATCCACTTATCAGAACAATATACAAATGGTAGCTTTATCGTAGATACTAGTGATTTTGGTGAAATAAAAGATTTAGAAGTAAAATAAAACATCTTATAAAAAATTGTTAGTAAATACAACTATATAGTGATAAAATACCAGTTAGGTGCAATAAATAATTAAAAAAGAGGTTTATAGCGCAGTAAAAAGATGTGTTTAGCTATCGGCAGACACAATCTTTATACTTATACTTATGGTTATAATATAAGGCATATTACCATGAGTGTAGCTATAAATCTCTTACTCTAATTTTGAAATTAAATATACATAAAGATGAGAGGGATTAAATTGAGAGATTTTGATAGTTTAATTCCAGATTGGTTCAAAACATTTGTTCAAGTCGGGAATGATTTAATCTGGTCACAATATTTAATTGGACTGTTAATTACAGCCGGTATATTCTTTACAATTGGCTCAAAATTCGTTCAGTTAAGATGGATTCCAGAAATGTTTCGTGCTATTGGTGAAAAACCTGAAACATTAGATAATGGTAAGAAAGGTATCGCTCCATTCCAAGCGTTTGCAATTAGTGCAGCGTCACGTGTAGGGACAGGTAATATTGCTGGTGTTGCAACTGCAATTGTACTTGGTGGTCCTGGTGCTGTATTTTGGATGTGGGTTATCGCTTTTATCGGGGCAGCAAGTGCATTTATAGAAGCAACTTTAGCACAAGTCTACAAAGTGCCTGATAAAGAAGGCGGCTTCCGTGGTGGTCCAGCGTATTACATAACGAGAGGTTTAAACCAAAAATGGCTAGGTATTGTTTTTGCAGTATTAATAACAATTACATTTGCATTTGTGTTTAATACGGTTCAATCAAATACAATAGCTGAATCATTGAAAACTCAGTATAATGTTAGCCCTGCGATAACAGGTATTGTATTGGCAGTATTTACAGCAATAATTATCTTTGGTGGTGTACGTAGTATTGCGACGATGTCATCAGTAATTGTGCCTGTAATGGCAATATTATATATATTAATGGTTGTTATCATCTTATTCATGAATTTCGATCAAATCATTCCTATGATTTCTACAATTATAAAAAGTGCATTTGGTTTTGAGCAAGCTACAGGTGGCGCAATTGGTGCTACGATTTTACAAGGTGTTAAACGTGGTTTGTTCTCGAATGAAGCGGGTATGGGTTCAGCACCTAATGCTGCAGCAACAGCTGCTGCGCCACACCCAGTTAAGCAAGGTTTAATTCAATCTTTAGGTGTATTCTTCGATACTATGCTTGTATGTACATCTACAGCAATCATGATTTTACTTTACACAGGTTTAGAATTTGGTGACAATGCTGCACAAGGTGTTGCTGTTACACAATCTGCTTTAAATGAACATTTAGGTAGTGCTGGCGGTATCTTCTTAACAATTGCGATCACGCTGTTTGCATTCTCTTCAGTTGTAGGTAACTATTATTATGGACAATCTAACATTGAATTTTTATCTAAAAATAGAACGATTTTATTTATATTTAGATGTTTAGTCGTCGTGTTAGTATTTATTGGTGCAGTTGCTAAAACAGATGTTGTTTGGAGTACTGCCGATTTATTCATGGGATTAATGGCAATTGTCAACTTAGTGGCAATCATTGGATTATCAAATATCGCATTTGCTGTTATGAACGATTACCAACGTCAACGTAGAGCCGGTAAAAAACCTATTTTCAGACCAGAAGAATTAGAAATTAATTTATTTGGTATTGAAAGTTGGGGCATGAAAAAATAATTAAAAATTATTTGTATTAACGAAAAGAGCCTTTCAAATAGATCACTGGTCAGTGAGAATTTGAAAGGCTCTTTTATGTCTTTCAATTTTTGAAAATACACTATATAATATTGATTGACAGAAAAAGAAGGATGATTCATGTGAATGATTACCTTATAACCAAGGTTTTAAATAATAATGTTATTATCTGTAAAAAAGCACAAGAAGAATATGTGCTCATTGCTAAAGGCATTGGCTTTAATAAAAAAAGTGGCATGACTTTGCAAGAAAATCAAACAGTTGAGAAAATATATATATTAGACCAAAAATCTCAACAAGACCATTATAAATCTCTAGTTGAACAAGCTGATGACACATTAATTCAAGCAGTCATTGAAGCTGTTAATATTATTACGAATTCAGTAATGAAGATAGATAATCAAAAATTGGTCATATCTTTAACAGATCATATTATATTTGCATATAACCGATTGAAACAAAATCAATTAATAAATAACCCCTTTGTTGTAGAAACAAAGCAATTATATACAGAGGCTTATGGCATTGCTGAAAAAGTAATTGATCGTTTAAACCATGTATTAGATGTGAATTTTCCAGAAGACGAAATAGGTTTTATAGCGTTACATATAGCTTCGAATACAGAAACTTTATCTATACGTGAAATGGAATTGACTAATCGTTTAATCAATAAAAGTATATTTATTTTAGAACATGACTTAAAACGTGAAATAGAAAAAGATACAGTCCAGTATCAACGTTTTATTAGACATATTCAATTTTTAATTAGAAGGTTGAGAACCGGGGAAAATTTGCAAAAAACAAATGCTTTTGAAGAGTTATTGAAAACTCAGTATCCTTTATGTTTCAATATCGCTTTAAAAATAATGAAAATGTTGCAACAAGAATTGGGCATTAAAATATATGATGCAGAGGTAATTTATTTAACTTTGCATGTCTACCACTTTATGGTTGATGCCGACCATACGAATACACCTAATGCTTAAAGGTTTTAGATAGTTTACATTCCATAAATACAAGATAATAAAATTAGTCTGTACAACATGATTAAAGCATAAGCCTATATAAAGATGTTAATTAGTATATATATAATAAATACGATGTCACAATTCTGTGTGGCGTCGTATTTTTAATTTTTGTAAAAAACATTTATTGTAGGTTGTTGACACTCAAGATAAATTGAAAGTTTATATAAAATTAAATGTGTAATTAGTTGCATATTATAAAGTGAAAGTTAAGAACTTTAATTGTGTGTAATGAAAGTATTATATTTTTATTTATGTATGCAAATTCACTTTACTGTAACAATTAAAAATCATAGAATTAGTTTTAAAGTTGCTTTATTTAAAGGGGATGTTTTTGTATCAAGTACTATGATGAAATTCCTATAATTAGGTCAGTGGCTGCTATGCTTGTAGTTTCTATTCATACAGTTAATAGTATCGCGCTTTCAGGAGGCACATTTACTTCAGATGGATTGGGGTATATAAATCAAATTGCAAGGTTAGGTACACCTGTTTTTGCAGTAATTAGTGCTTTTTTATTAACTATTTCTGTGGTTAATAGAGGTTTTAGCTTGAATTATTTTATAAAATCAAGATTTAGCAAAATCTTAATTCCTTATATTATATGGACAATTTTTTATTTATTATATAGGGCTTATTTTTTACATAACTTAGAAGATGATGGTAAACTAATAAATTATTTTATATTCGGCAAAGCAAATTTTCATCTATATTTCATATTAACAGTAATACAATTTTACTTTTTATTTCCATTCGTACACAAATTTAAAAAAGGTTGGCCGATTCTCACTTTATTCGGAGTTGCAACCATAGCTAATATAGTCTGGATAATGCTGGGTCCTGTTTCATTTGGTGGTGGTGGAGTAGAACGGTTTGTAAATGATAAACTCTTTATTATGAATTGGATATCCTTTTTTATTTTAGGTATTGTTTATGCAAAATTTTACAATGAAATAAAAGTTTTGATATTTAAATATAAGACGTTATTTTCTATTATTATAGCAATATTATTTATTGATTTATTAATCAGTATTGATTTAGATAATTTACACAGTTCAATCCATGTCTCAAATATAATTTATATCCCTTTTTTCATTGTATTTCTTAACTACATGTTTGAACATGTAAAGAAAAATAAAATCGTTTTGCGTACACTAACATTAATAGGAAATTACTCTATGGGTGTCTATTTAGTACATTATGTAGCAATCCAATTTGTGAAGCGTTTACCACTTGTTGAAGAAATCGATGCTCAAAGTAAATTTATGGGCGTATTTATAGCAGCAGTTGCTTTATCAGTATTTATCGTATACTTAATTGGTAAGTTGCCATTTGGTAATTATATTGTACCTATTCCGAAAAAGAAAGTTAATAAACGCCTTAATATTCAAGATAATAGTGATACTAGTAATGAGGTAACGACATAAAAATAAAAACAGAGTATTTTCTAAGAGAGGCCATAAAGGCTTCTCATTTTTTATATTTTGTTATTTATTTTGCTCATTATTAGCAACATACCTTTCTATGTTTAATATTACTTTTAATTTATATATAATTGAGAAATATTTGGAAAATGTGTTTAATTGTAATTGAATAGTGAATAATCTATGCAGAAGCGAGATGACAATTATAATTTAGTATAATAGATGATTGTCATATAGAGGATGTGTTATTATTAAGCATAGTACAATAAACTATTAAAGTTTTTTAAAATAGAGTTTTGTACCTTCTTTTTATAATCATAACAAGTAATTACTATTTTTAGAATTAATTTAAGGTATGGTGAGTTATATGTCGAATGAAGACAACGTAAGACAAGAAAATAAGAAGGGGAAAGATAAGTTGAAACTTAGTTTTCCCGAAACCCGCTTCATGAAGTTTGCGGGTGGCAAAGACTTACTTTTTGGTTTGTTAATTTTAATATTAGTAGGTATAGCTATATTTATATTTGATCAAGTATCTTATATTTTCAAACCGTTTATTATTATTTTTAATACTATCGCTGCACCTATTATAGTTTCAGTGATTCTATATTATCTATTGAATCCATTAGTCAATTTAATGGAACGTTATAATATTTCAAGATTATGGGGCGTAATCATATTATTCCTATTAATTGTAGGTGTCATAACACTTGTTATTAACCTTTTAATACCTGTAATAGGGTCTCAATTCAGAAGTTTTGGTAATAATTTTCCGTTATATGTGGATAAGGTTAATCAATTTATAGATAGTGTTACTAAGTATTCATTGATATCCAATTTCTATAGTCAAATTCAAGAGCAATTGGATGCTTTGGCTAACAAATTGCCATCTATGGTTTCAGATTACTTTAACGGATTTGGCTCAAAGGTTAAGAATTTTGCTGAGGCGATTGTAAACGTTGGTGTGGTAATTGCAACGACACCATTTGTATTATTCTTTATGTTAAAAGATGGACATCGTTTTAAAGAATTTTCTACAAAATTAATGCCACCTAAATTCAGAAAAGATTTTCATGATTTATTAGAAAAAATGAGCGTTCAAGTTGGTTCTTATATCCAAGGTCAAATTATTGTTTCATTCTGTATTGGTATTTTATTATTTATAGGTTATAGCATTATCGGATTAGATTATAGTTTGATTTTAGCTTCAATTGCTGCTGTTACAAGCGTAGTACCATACATAGGGCCTACAATTGCGATATCACCAGCAATTATTATTGCGTTAATAACTTCTCCAATTATGCTATTGAAACTGATTGTCGTTTGGACGGCTGTTCAGTTTATCGAAGGTCATCTAATTTCACCTAATGTAATGGGTAAAACACTTAAAATACACCCATTAACAATTATTTTCATCTTATTAAGTGCGGGTAACTTATTAGGTGTTGTAGGTGTGATTTTAGGTATACCAGCTTACGCGATATTAAAAGTATTGGTTTCACATTTATACAGTATGTTTAAACGTAGATATAATAAGTATTATGGTGAAGATGCTGGAGAGTATGAAATTACTACACATGAAGACATTCGTTAAACTGCTATAAGTTTTTTCAATGTCTTTGATAATATACGCCATTTTCATTTTGAGTTTGTATCAAAAGCGTTCGTACTGAAGTGGTGTGACTAGCACACAAAATTGATAAACGTCTATAGATATAATGTGTTTATATACTGAAAGCTATAGGCGTTTTATAATATATTATAGTTAAAAAACTATCGAGGGCGAGATGATGAAATCTACTTTTTAAAATGTGATTTTTGTCTCGTCCTTTATTGTTTTAGTGATGTGTTATTAACATATTGAGTTAAATTATCGTCATCTGTGTAAGTGATGTACTATATAGCTATATTGTTATAAATGTCACCTCATTAAAGCGTGTTTAACTCGTGACACTTAAAATTAAATTATGCATCTAACAATTTTGTTAGTAGTTATGATTGAAAATTTTATTTATTATGTATTATTCTTGTGCTATATTTTTATGGAACAATTAGATTATTAAAAGTGAAGTGAAAAGATGACAAAAGAATTGAGAAGCAAATTATTTACTATATTAAAAATTGCATTTGCATTAACGTTATTTACAATTGTTGCTATTACTTTATACAAAGAGCTCTCACATATTAATCTTAAAGACGCAATAAAATCATTTAGTAAAATAAATAGATTTTGGCTTGTTGCACTGTTCCTTAGTGGTGGCGCGTCAATTATAGTGCTTTCAATATATGATGTGATTTTAGCTAAAACATTAAAGCTAAAAATTGGTTTAGCTAAAACGATTAGAATTGGTTATATTGTCAATGCACTGAATGCTGTTGTTGGCTTTGGTGGATTTATAGGGGCCAGTGTGCGTTTCCTTTTTTATAAAAATACAACTGATGATAAAAAAGCGCTGTTTCATACCATTTCCATTGTTTTAATTTCAATGTTAACTGGTTTGAGTTTGCTTTCTATCTTAGTAGTTTTTCATGTATTTGATATTTCACACATTTTTACTTCGTATCCATGGGTTAAATGGTTAATGTACGTAGTAGCATTGTTTTTACCGATATTTGTTGTATTTACTATAATTAAGCCAGTACAAAAAACACACAGATTGCTTGGGGTATATTGCACTATTGTTTCAGGTGTTGAATGGTTTGTTGCAGCATTAGTATTATACATGTCAATGGCTATCGTAGACGTTCAAATACCTTTTGCTACATTTATGGGGATTTTTATTCTAGCGGCGTTGTCAGGCTTGATTAGTTTTATTCCTGGTGGATTTGGTACATTTGATTTAGTTGTCCTGTTAGGTTTGAAGGCATTAAATGTGAGTGAGGAAGCAATCGTGTTAGGTTTATCACTTTATCGTTTTGCTTACTATTTATTCCCTGTACTTATTGCACTGATTTTATCTACATTTGAATTCCGTAGTACTGCAAAACGTTACTGGGAAGATTCACGTATATTAGTGCCAGTAAAGGATATGACGTCCTTATTAGGCTCATATCAAAAGGACATAATTGCACGTATACCGTCTTTTGCTATTGCACTCTTATTGCTGTTTACGAGTTTAGTATTCTTTTTGAATAATTTAACAATTATTTATGATGGATTATATGATCCAAATCATTATATCTATTATATTATTGTTTCAATTCATACTTGTGCTTGTTTACTATTATTATTAAATGTCATTGGTGTATATAAATTGTCTAAACGTGCGATTTTATTCTCAATTATTTCTGTATTGTTTATATTTATTGCAACAGCGTATACGTATGCATCATTCATACTATTGAGTTGGCTTACTGTAATTTTTATATTATTGCTCGTATTTTATAGAAGAGCTCGGGTTATCAAACGACCATTTAGATATTCTAAATTATTATTAAGTGTTATTACAGGTGCGATAATACTCTATATTAATCATCTTGTGATTAAGAGTACGTTCTATTCTTTAGAAATTTACCATATTGAAATGCTAACTTCTATTTTGAGATATTATTTCTGGATTACTGTTTTATTAGTAGCAATTATAGTCGGTGTTATCGTATGGTGGTTTGAATATCGATATAGATCATCAAATAGTAGAGATAACATTGCAACTTGTGAATCGATTATTGATAAATATAATGGGAATTATTTAAGTCACTTAATGTATAGTGGAGATAAGAAGTTTTTCATAAATGATAATAAAGATGCTTTTGTAATGTATCGCTATCATAATAATACGTATATTATTTTAGGTGATCCAATTGGAAATTCAGAATCATTTTACAGTTTATTAGAAGCATTTTATCAAGAAGCGGAATATTTAGGTTATGATATTATTTTTTATCAAGTAACGGATAAACATATGTCACTCTATCATAGTTTTGGCAATCAATTCTTTAAATTAGGTGAGGAAGCTGTTATAAATTTAACGTCATTTACAACGTCAGGGAAGAAAAAGCGGGGGCTGCGAGCGACGCTAAATAAACTTGATGATTTGGGTTATTCGTTTGAAGTGTTGGAGCCACCTTTTTCACAGCAAATGATTACTGATTTAAAAGCCATAAGTGATGAATGGTTAGCTGATAAAAATGAAATGCATTTTTCTGTTGGTAGTTTTGATGAACATTATATATCACAAGCTCCGATAGGCGTGTTAAAGGATAATGAACAATCCGTAATTGCTTTCTGCACATTGATGCCAACTTATTATAATGGCGTGATTTCAGTTGATTTAATACGTTGGAAACAAGACATTGAGTTACCATTAATGGATAGTTTATATTTGAATATGCTACTTTGGTCAAAAGACAATAACTATGAACATTTTAATATGGGTATGGCGACATTATCTAATGTTGGACAAATTCCTTATTCATTTTATGGTGAAAGAATTGCTGGTCGTGTATTTGAACATTTCAACGGTCTATATAGATTCCAAGGTCTCAGAAGATATAAAGAGAAATTTAATCCGAAATGGGAGCCAAGATTTCTCGTTTATCGTAAACGCCACTCATTATGGGTGAGCATGTTAAAAGTTATGCGCGTCATTAGAAAAAATAATTAAAGTACAATATGAAGCACCCCACATGTCATTTGCATGTGGGGTGCTTTTTAAGGAGTTTAATAGTGCTTAATGGTTTGTGTAGTTAATCTTTGGAGAAGTTATTAACTACTTTAATAAACTAACAATTGTTACCCTTTTAAATATCATTTTGATTCTAACTATATTTGAATTTCTCGTTACCCCTTTGTAAAAGGTACAATATAAATATATCATCATTAGAAAACGCTTTCAATGGTATGTTGAAATCTAATTCACTTTATTATGAACATATTATACATGTGTTTTCTTAATAACATTTATATGTATTATTACTTTTTTGAAGTGACGGATTTGAAAATTGTATTCTATGCTTAGTTACTTATAAAACGTGAATTTACTTCAATTGTTTTTTATTAGCCAATCATCTATAATACTTAAAAATAATAATATGAGGTATATAAAATTGATAGATTATAGAGAATATGCAGATGAAGAAAAAGTTTTTATGATAAATATCGGAGCGTTAGATTGGTATAAAGTACGTAAAATAGTTATAAAAACCGTTGAAAAACTAATTAAACCATATTCACCTAAATATTATAGTTACACATTTGTAAATGTGGATAATGTAACAGTATTATTGTTTAAAGCAAATCCGCAATTTATACCGGACTTAATTAGAGCATTATGTAAAAAGAACTTAGCTATATATGAAGTTAAATTAGTTGAAGAAAAAGATAATTTGTTGAACGAACATTTTATTGGTTAATAATTTAGTTGCTTATTTTAAAAAAGTCTAGTTAATACTTAAGTCAGTACTTATAAATGCAATCTTAGCAGATAAATACTCTATTAAATAAGGTAAAGTTGTGGTAATATGAAAACGGTTACACTAAAGGAGGCGGCTTAACTGACAACGATAAAAGATGTAGCACGATTAGCCGGTTGCTCAGTTGCAACTGTTTCTAGAGCGATTAACAATACTGGGTATGTTAAGGCACAAACGAGATCGCAAATTGATCGTGCAATTGCAGAACTGAATTACCAACCAAATGAAGCGGCAAGAACGTTATATAAAAGAAAATCAAAAATGATTGGATTGCTCCTACCAGACATAAGTAATCCATTCTTTACATTGATTGCTAGAGGAGTAGAAGATGTTGCTGTTGAAAATGGGTATCAAGTTTTAATTGGTAACAGTGATAATGATAAAGAAAAGGCAAAGGCCTATTTAACAACATTTGTATCTCATAATTGCGCAGGTATGATTACTACTGCACTTAACGAAAATATAATTGAAAATATGTTAGAACCTCTTCATATGCCTTTTGTATTTGTCGATCGTACTAATAATGAAAATTCAGGTGTTTCAACTGACCATTATGAAGGTGGACAACGTCAAGCAGAACTAGTTATGGAAGGCGGCTGTAATTACGGTCTAGTTGTACATGAAGATTTAACTATTGATGCTTTTAAACATCGCGTTAAAGGTGTGGCGTCAATTTTTAAAGAACATGGTATTAGCTACAAAACATATTTAGCTCAGGATTTAAACAATGAAGGTTCATTTATTAATTTAATTAGGACATGCAATATAGATAGTATTATCTGCAGTAATGATTTATTAGCAATTAAAGTGATGGGTATACTACAACAACATAACTTGCAAATTCCAGAGGATGTTCAAATTGTGGGGTATGATAATATACCATTTTCAACAATGACATTTCCTCAAATTAGTACAATCGATCAGTCGGCTTATCGTTTAGGGGAACTAGCAATGTCAAAGTTACTTAAATTGTATGCTCATCAAGATTATGTCGAGCTAGAAAAAGTAGCAATATCCGTAATAAAGCGATCGAGTACACGTCATTAATGCGTAATATGTAACGGGTTACATAAATGAAGGAGTGATTTGATGTATAAAACAGGTATTTTAAATAGTGAAATTTCAAAATTGCTAAGTGATTTAGGTCATACAGATCAAATTATTATTGCTGATTGTGGTTTGCCAGTACCACAAGGAGTTAAGAAAATAGATCTTGCTTTAGAATTTGGGAAACCATCATTCTTAGAAATATTTCACTTAATAAAAAATCATATGGTAATTGAGCAAATGACGATTGCTAATGAAATGATTAAGCAAAATGATGAACTCTATATACAATTGATATCAGAAAACATTGATATTAGTACTGTATCTCATGAACAGTTAAAAGCAGATAGTGGGAAAGTAAAAGCTATTATCAGAACAGGCGAAGCTAAACCTTTTGCAAATGTGATATTAAAGAGTGGCGTTCTATTTTAAAGGGGTGATTAATAATGATTAATATGGATCAAATATATAAATCATTTGGACAAAATGATGTGTTGTTGGGTGTGGATTTTGAAATTGCTGATGCAGAAGTGCATGCATTAATGGGTGAAAATGGTGCCGGTAAAAGTACATTAATGAAAATTCTAACAGGTGTCTACGAAGCGGATGGTGGCACAGTAGTAGAAAATGGACAAACGATTCATTTTAAGAATACTAAAGATGCTGAAAATCATGGCATCGCATTTATACAACAAGAATTGAATATTTGGCCTAATTTGACAGTATTAGAGAATTTGTTTTTAGGAAAAGAAATAACTAAATCTTTCGGTATTGTAGATAATAAAGCTATGAGAATACAAGCACAAAAGATATTTAAGAAATTGAATATAACCATTGATTTAAATCAATTAGCGGGAGATTTATCTATTGGTATGCAACAAATGTTAGAAATTAGTAAAGCCCTTATGCAAGAGGCCAAAGTTATTATAATGGATGAGCCGACTGCCGCATTAACAAATAACGAAATAGAAGTGTTATTTGAACAAATCAAAAAGTTGAAAAGTGAAGGCGTATCTTTTGTCTATATTTCACATAGAATGGAAGAAATATTTAGTATTTCTGATCGTATCACCGTTATGAGAGATGGTCGTTCTATTTTGACGTCTGCTACCGAATCTACAACACATCCACAAATCGTCAAGGCGATGATAGGTAGAGATTTAGATAACCAATATCCTGAAAGGCATTATGAGCAAGATGAATTAGTGCTATCTGTAAAGGAGCTTAGTTCGAATGAGCATAATCTAGAATCGGTTCACTTTGAGTTGCATAAAGGAGAAATCTTAGGCTTTAGTGGATTAATGGGTGCAGGTAGATCAGAGATTATGCGTGTGTTGTTTGGTCTTGATAAAGGGTCTATGCAAGTAGAATTAAATGGTAAAGAGATTGATATAAATAACCCTAACCAATCTATAAAACATGGTTTAGCTTTTATTACTGAAAATAGAAAAGAAGAAGGATTAGTTCTGCAAGATTCTATTTTAGAGAATATATCATTACCTGCGTTAAAAAGTTTTTCAAAGTCAGGCTTTTTGGCGCAACGTTCAATGGAGCAATATACACAGCAAATGATTAAGCGATTAAATATTAAAGGGAAACAAGGTGATGCGTGCGTAGATTTGTCTGGTGGGAACCAACAAAAAGTAGTTTTAGCGAAATGGATAGCTACTGCACCACGCGTATTGATTTTAGATGAGCCTACTAGAGGCATTGATGTAGGTGCTAAAAGAGAAATATATCAATTAATGAATGAACTTACAGAACGAGGGATGTCTATTATTATGATTTCATCAGAGTTACCTGAGGTTATTGGCATGAGTGACAATGTGGCTGTCGTCCATGAAGGTAACATTGCTGGGATATTAGATAAGGAATCATTATCTGAAGAACGTATTATGACTTTAGCTACTGGAGGGAATATAAATGAATCAATCTAAGTTATCTTTTTCATATTTAGAAAAAATCATACCATTTATTGGATTAATATTATTAGTCATTATCATAAGTGCATTAAACAGTGCCTTTTTAGAACCATCGAATTTGTTTAATTTGTTAAGACAAGTATCCATTAATGGTTTAATAGCATTTGGTATGACATTCGTCATTTTAACAGGGGGGATAGACCTATCAGTTGGGTCGACACTTGCGTTATCTAGTGCGATGATTGCGATATTAATGGTATCAGGTGTTGATTCGATTGTTGCGTTGTTAATTGGCTGTATCTTTGGTGCTATTTTAGGGGCGATTAACGGACTTTTAATTACTTTAGGTAAGATGGCACCATTTATCGCAACTTTAGCAACTATGACAGTATTTAGGGGCCTCACGCTTGTTATCACTGATGGTAATCCAATTACAAATTTAAATGGTAGTTATGCATTCCAATTATTTGGACGCGGCTACTTTTTAGGTATACCAGTACCAGCAGTTACGATGTTTATCACATTTATTATTTTATATATTATTTTACATAAAACGGTGTTTGGTAGACAGACTTATGCCATGGGCGGTAATGAAAAAGCGGCATTTATCTCAGGCATCAAAGTCAATAAGTTGAAGGTTATGATATATAGTTTAGCTGGCTTAATGTCTGCGATGGCAGGAGCTATATTAACATCTCGTTTAAATTCTGCACAGCCAACAGCGGGTATGTCATATGAATTAGATGCTATTGCAGCTGTAGTACTTGGTGGTACTTCACTTACAGGCGGTAAAGGGCGTATTCTCGGTACATTAATTGGGGTGCTTATTATAGGCGTGCTAAACAATGGTTTAAATCTATTGGGTGTATCTTCATTTTATCAACAAGTCGTTAAAGGTGTAGTAATTATTATTGCAGTGTTAATAGATAGAAAGAATAAATCATAGAGGAGGTCATTTAATGAAAAAGTTATTTATTAGTGCTATTGCGATGTTGATACTTTTAGCAGGGTGTTCACTAGATTCTCCATTAGAAAAGAATGACAAGGATAAATCAAACAAGAAAAAATCTGAAGTTGTCATTGGCGTTAGTATATCTACGTTAAATAATCCGTTTTTCGTAAAAATAAAAGATGGTATTGAAGATGAAGCCAAAAAGCAAGGCGTTAAAGTAAAATTTGCCGATGCACAAGATGATGCAGCAAAACAATCAAACGACATAGACGATTTAATTCAACAAAATGTAGACTACCTTATTGTTAATCCAACAGATTCAGATGCGATTTCAGGTAGTATACAAATTGCGAATGATCAAAATATCCCAGTAATTACTTTAGATAGAGAAGTTGCTAAAGGGGAAGTTGCATCATTTATTGCTTCAGATAATGTTAAAGGTGGAGAAATGGGTGGCCAACTGATTGTAGAGCAATTCGGTAAAAATACGAAAGTTGCTGAATTAGAAGGTATACCTGGTGCAAGTGCAACGAGAGAACGTGGTAAAGGATTCCATAATGTAGCAGATAAATCACTAGATGTGGTATCAAAACAAAGTGCCAAGTTCAATAGAACAGAAGGATTGAATGTGACGCAAAATATTATACAAGCACATCCAGATATCAAAGCTATTTTTGCGCAAAATGATGAAATGGCATTAGGTGCTGTAGAAGCGGTTGGTAATAAGGATATCAAAGTTATTGGCTTTGATGGTAATGAGGATGCAATTAAATCCGTAGAAAACAATAAATTATATGCTACTGTAGCACAACAACCTCATTTAATGGGAGAGGAAAGTATTAAAACAGTAATGGATTTATTTGATGGTAAGAAAGTAGACAAGAAAAACAAAATTCCATTAGAAATGAAAAAACAAAATTAAATGGTATTGATTTAGAAAAAAGCCGGATGTAGCAAATACTACTCCGGCTTTGAAATTTATATAATTGATGATTATTTATATGAAATATAGTTATATAAATAGCTTTATCTCATTTATTGCTTTGGTACGAAGTGATTTGATGTAAATTAGATGTCTAAACCTTTTTCATAATTTTGACGATCTTGTTGTTCTTTTGCATAACGCTCAGGATTCTTTTTATAAAAATCTTGATGCTCAGTTTCTGCTTCATAAAATGTAGAAGCGGGTAGAATTTGTGTCGCAATCGCTTTATCTTTATCCATAGTATCCTTTAATTTCTCAATATAAATTTCTGCCAGTTCTTTTTGATCTTCATTTGTGTAGAAGATAGCAGTTTTGTATTGTGAACCTCTATCTTGGAATTGCCCACCTTCATCAGAAGGATCTATTACAGAAAAGAAAATTTCTAATAATTTGTTGTAGGAAAACAGTGCAACATCATATTCGATTTCGACAGTTTCCAAATGACCGGTATTACCACTTTTGACTTGCTCATATGAAGGATTATCTACATGTCCTCCCATATAACCAGAGGTTACTTTTTCTATGCCCTCAAATGTATCAAAGGGTTTAACCATACACCAAAAGCAACCTCCAGCGAAGTATGCTTTGTTAATATTCATGCTTAACATCCTTTCCGTATTAGACCTTAGTACCATATATAAAGATATCACTTGATTTTTATACTCTTTTTATATAACTTTAATATATGTTAATTATAGTACATAGCAGTGCAATTTTGAAGATATAAGGTTGATACTAATGAATGAAGACAAACAAAGAAGCAATACAAACACAAGCAACAACACCAAAAAAGCCCCTATGCGTAGGGTCAAGAAGAAGCGGATCAAGAAATTACCAATAATCATTTTAATTTTTATTGTGATTTTAGCAATTATCGTAGGTTATGCAGTACATGGTTATAATTCCGGTATTGATTATGCCAAAGACCACGGTAAAACATTAAAACAAGAAAAATTTAATGGTGCCGCTAAAAATGACGGTAAGATTACGGTAATGGTATTAGGAGCAGACGCCGAAGACGGTGGTATTTCTAGAACAGATTCTATTATGATTGCTCAATACGATTATGTTCACAAAAAAATGAAGATGGTATCTGTCATGCGTGATATCTATGCTGACATTCCTGGAAGTGGACAACATAAGATTAACTCTGCATATTCTATCGGCGGACCAGAATTATTGAGACAAACGTTGAAGAAAAATTTAGGTATTGATCCTGAATACTACGCTGTTTTAGATTTTACTGGTTTTGAAAAAATGATAGATGAACTGGAACCGAACGGTGTACCAATCGACGTTGAAAAAGACATGTCAAAAAATATTGGCGTATCGTTGAAAAAAGGTCATCATCGTTTAAATGGTAAAGAACTCTTAGGTTATGCGAGATTTAGACATGATCCTGAAGGAGATTTTGGACGTGTCCGTAGACAGCAACAAGTGATGCAATCTCTAAAAGAGGAGCTTGTGAGTGTAGATTCAATCCTCAAGTTACCTAGAGTTGCAGGTATTTTAAGAGGTTACTTAAATACCAACATGCCGGATTCTGCATTGGTGCAATCAGGATTAAACTTTGGTATTCGTGGTGACAAGAATGTAGATTCTATAACATTACCGATTAAGGGAACTTATCAAGACATTCAGTCACCAACGGACGGCAGTGCTTTAGAAATTGATAAAGAGAAGAATAAAGAAGCAGTTAAGAAATTCTTGGATGAATAGTATTGTTGCTATATAAGTGTGAGACAAAGAAGTAATACAGCACTTGATTTTTATCATATTTCGTTAGTTAGTCTGTTCGAGTAAATATATTTAGCAAGAAGTATAGAACTGGTGAAGTTTTCGTATTTTTACGCAGTACGATGTTAAAATAAATTTAACGAAAAAGATTAGCATTAATACACCAATCCCCCTCGCTACTATTATAGTGAGGGGGATTTTTTATAGTGTTGGTTATTAATTATCTATCGCGTTTACTTAGCTAGTAAGTAAACTATGCCATGGCGCAACCACTGATGACTGGCACAATGATATAAACGCAAAAGGTTAACAAATAATACACCTTATCTCTACGCCAAATTGACGCCTGAGAGTTAGGTGACTTATGCATGAGCGAAAGCTCAGGTCAATCCTTTATCCTTAGAGATAGGGCGGTGAAATATTTTAAAATAAATTAGATTTCTGTCCTACTCTTTTTGCTGTGAAATGCTTGCTTTTAGACAAGATGTGTTCATATTCTGTAATAGAATGATTATTACTACTGGTCAGATTTTCTAACTCCACCAACTCCATAATGTGATGGCTTCATTTCTTCTATAACTACTTGTATTGCTTCTTTATTAGCACCAGTTGTTTTCTCAACTGCATTTGTTACTTCACTTACTAAGTTTTTAAGTTGTTCATCTGAACGACCTTCTAATAATTTCACATTTATGATTGGCATATGTAATTCCTCCTAAAAATAATTTAAAGATATTATATCACGAAAATTCAAAAAATTATAAAAATAATCAAATGAGAACATTTGTTCTTTTTGTATTGATTGAGAACAAATGTTCGTATATAATAGAGTTACTTTAGGGAGGTTGTTTGATATGTATGATTATAATCTAGTGGAAGAAAGAGACGTATTGTGTATAGATCAAAAGAGTTTCTTTGCGAGTGTATCTTGTATTCAAAAAGGGTTAGACCCTATGACTGAAAAATTAGCAGTGGTTGCTGATACTAAAAGACAAGGTTCAGTAGTATTAGCTGCCACAGGACCACTAAAAGCACTAGGTATCAAAACTGGATCTAGATTATTTGAAATACCACATAGAAATGACATTTATATTATTAATCCAAGTATGCGAAAATATTTAGAAGTTTCTATAGAAATATCAAAAATTGCATTGCAATATATTGCGCCAGAAGACTTGCATCAATACAGTATAGACGAATTCTTTATGGATGTGACGAATAGTTATCATAGATTTAGTAGTACGGTTCATTCATTTTGCCAAAAATTACAACTTGAAATCAAAGAAGTAACAGGTATTAATTGTTCAATAGGGATAGGCTCAAATATGTTATTGAGTAAAATTGCAATGGATATAGAAGCCAAACATAACGATAGTTTAATTGCAGAATGGCGTTATCAAGACGTACCTAAAAAACTTTGGCCAATTCAACCATTGAGTAAATTTTGGGGGATTAGCAGAAAAACAGAAGCTAAATTGAATAAAAGAGGAATTTTTACTGTTGGTGATTTAGCACATTACCCGTATACGTATTTAAAAAGAGACTTAGGCATCATTGGTATCGATTTACATTTACATGCAAATGGAATTGATGAAAGTAGAGTGCGAGATAAATATAAAGTGATAAATCCATCTATTTGTAAGAGTCAAATACTCATGAGAGATTGTCGTTACAGCGAAGCCAAAGTAGTTATGCGTGAATTGATTGAGGATGTTGCTAGTCGTGTTAGAGGAAGAAATCAATTAGCTAAGACGATTCACTTTTCATTTGGTTATAGTGATGAAGGTGGTGTAAGCAAACAGTATACGTTAGAAGATCCAACAAATCTAGAAGATAATATGTACAAAGTGGTTGAAGGTTTTGCAGATGAATTATGTGACCATTATGCATTATTTCGTACAGTAAGTATTTCTTTAACTCAGTTCATCGATGAGAAAGATAGACAATTGAATTTATTTATTGATGAGTACGAAAGAAAAAGAAATGAAAAGCTAGCTAAAACTATAGACGCCTTACATAGGAAATTTGGACGAGGAATTGTATCAAGAGCCGTATCTTATACAGATGCAGGTACAAAACATGGTCGTCTTGGTCTTATGGCAGGCCATAAAATGTAAAGTCTCACTTCTTCTCAATTCAGTTGAGATAGTGGGAGTTACGCATGAGCAATAGCTCAAGTATACCTAAAAACCACTGCTTAAACTATTAAACTAATGGGGCTACCAAAATTGATTTCGTAGCCCCACTTGTAAAATTTCATATATTAACCAATGTAAGTATCAAAATCACTGAGGGCCTCAGCACCAGCTTTACGGTCTTCAGGATTTTTAAAACTAATGCGTAATGCACCGTATATATCTTCACGGACCTCTAAAATTCTAAGGTTGCTTATAGAAATATTATGTAAACTCAGAATGTTTGTCACTTTACTAATCATACCTGGTTTATCCGGAATATCAACATATAGATCATACTCCACGGAAAGAGCTCCTTGTTGTTTAAGGGGAAGCTCATCACGATAAGTTTTAGCATCATTAAAGAAAGCATGAAGGTCTTCGGCGTTATTACGCTCAATTAACGATATAACTTCTCCCATTTGATCTTTCCATTCTTTTAAGATACTTAATATAGTGTCTTTATTCTCGACTGTAATATCACGCCACATAACCGGGTTACTGCTTGCAATTCTAGTGATATCTCTAAAACCACCAGCAGCCAATGTTTTCACTAAAGCAGAATCATCCACATGTTGGGCATTTAAATGGACCAAACTTGAAGCGATAATGTGAGGGACATGACTGACAATCCCAGTAACAAAATCATGTTCTTCTGCAGTTGTTGAAATAAATTTAGCATCGGTTGTCTTTAATAGGTCTTGGATTTCTTCAAAAGCTTGATCATTAGCTGGTTCATTATGCACGAGTATATAAAAAGCATTTTCAAACAAATGTTTTTTAGCATTTAATACACCAGATTTGTGACTACCAGCCATTGGATGGCCACCGATAAGGTGAATATCATATTTTAAAAGAAATTGTTCATACTGTTGAATCGTTGATTTTGTACTACCAGTATCTGTAATAATAACGTTTTTCTTTAATTGATAGCTTGGTAATTCTTGTAAGTATTTTATTGTTTGTTGTACGGGTGTTGCATATACAATGATATCTGCATTTTCGACGCTTGATTTATAGTCTGTCGATTGAAAATCAATGATACCAATAGATAAAGCTTTATCTAATTGAGATGTATCAGCATCAAATGCTGTAATTTCTATATCATTATGATAGTATCTTAAATTACTCGCTAGACTGCCACCGATAAGGCCTAGACCAACGAAAAGTATCTGTTTCATTAAGCGAATCACCTCTATCAAAATTTTCAGAATAGTAATATTGTATAGTAGGTATTACTAATACGCAATACGTGAGGAAATTTTTGCTTAACTACTAATGATATTTTAAGAACTTTAAAATCGTAGTGATGATTTTATTGAGAATGAATTGTTAGAGCTGACAATACGAAATATTACCTAAAACAAATAGGTAAGAAATGAATCAGTGAAACATAAGAACATAAACCAAATAGAATTATGCTAAAGTAAGGGAGAGTAATCAATGAACAACCTAACATATGATAAGTATAGTGATAATTATTTAAAAAATAAGACTATTTATAACGATATTCAAAAAAGGGGAGTGTAGAATTTGAAAATAGAGAACATTTTAATTGCAGGTCAACATGAATCTGATTTTCATCCATATTTAAAACAGTTAGAGAATTATAATTTGCGTTTTAAAGCGACCGATATTATTTCACAAGAGGATATGAATTGGGCAGATACATATGTAGGATTTACTCCTAATGAAAATTTTGAACCTTCAAAAGTCAAATGGGTGCACACTTTTAATGCAGGAGTGAATAATTATTTAGCCATTTCTGGGTGGGATAATACTCTGTTAACTAGAACAATCAGTGATTTCGGAGAAAAAATGAGCGAGTATTGCTTGAGTTATATATTAGCTGATTTACAATATCACTCCCAATTCAAAGCACAACAAAAAGCTAAAGTTTGGTCTGTTAAATCACCAAGTTCATTGAAAGATCAAATCATAACAATACTAGGCACAGGTGAGATTGGCCAAAAGATTGCAGAAGTATTCTCAGCATTTGGTGCAACTGTAAACGGTATTTCAAATAGTGGTCAAGATAAAGCATATTTTAATCAAATAAGTAAAATAGAAAATGCTGATACAATACTTGAAAGCTCAAATTATATAATTAGTACCTTACCATTAACACAAGATACAGAAAAGCTATTAAATCAACATCTCTTTGATTATTTAGACAATGTATATTTTATAAATGTAGGTAGAGGGAAAGTAGTTGATACGGACCACTTACTAGATGCTTTAGATGAAGGTAAGTTAAGGCATGTTGTATTGGATGTCTTTGAGTCAGAACCATTAGCAGCAGACTCTGAGTTATGGGAAAGGAAAGATGTTACGATTACTCCCCATATTTCAGCGTTAACAGATATTGATGATGCCATATCATGTTTTTGTAACACATTGAAAAAGTTAGAGAATAATGAATCAGTATCTAATCAAGTTAATTTCAGTAAAGGATACTAAATTTAGTTAAGAATTAAGCAAGTTTATTTCAGTTATAAGTGTTAAGGATTTCGTACAATTATACCAATTTTTTAGGATAAAAGTTAAAATAGACTTATATATACTAGGAGGGGATTGCATGACTGAATCAATTTTCACCACAATTCAAGAATTAACAGAAATTAATAGCCCATCAGGACACGCAGAAAAGGCAATTAATTACGTTAAAGATGAAGTTGAACATTTAGGTTATACAACAACACTGACGAACAAAGGGGCATTATTGATCACTGTGAAAGGTGAGAACGATGAAGCACAAAAATGTATTACTGCACATGTTGATACGCTTGGTGCTATGGTCAAAGAAATTAAAGAAGATGGAAGATTAGCCTTAGACTTGATTGGTGGCTTTAGTTATAACGCTATTGAAGGAGAATATTGTGAAATAGAAACTTCATCAGGACAAACTTATACTGGAACTATCTGTTTACACGAGACGAGTGTGCATGTGTATCGAAATAATGACGATATATCAAGAAATATTGATCATATGGAAGTCAGATTAGATGAAAAAGTATTGTCAAAAGAAGATGCTGAAAGTCTAGGTATAGATGTAGGAGACTTTATAAGTTTTGATCCAAGAACTCAAATCACACCATCAGGATTTATAAAATCCCGTCATTTGGATGATAAGGCAAGTGTTGCAATGATTATAGAGTTTTTAAAAACAATGAACAACGAAAACTTAACATTACCTCATACTACACAATTCTATATTTCAAACAACGAAGAAATTGGTTATGGGGCGAATGCTTCAATTTCACCCAAAATTGTTGATTTTATAGCTTTTGATATGGGTGCTTTAGGTGATGGTCAAGCATCGGATGAATATACAGTATCAATTTGCGCGAAAGATGCATCAGGACCTTATCATAAGGGGTTACGTGAACAATTAGTTAATTTATGCCACTTTAATAACATCCCTTATAAAGTAGATATTTATCCATATTATAGTTCAGATGCCTCTGCAGCACTAAAGGCAGGCGCTGATATCAGACATGGTTTGTTTGGTGCAGGTATTGAATCTTCACATGCGCTAGAGCGTACACACATAGAGTCTTTAAGAGCAACTCAAGCACTGCTCCATGCATATTGTTTAGCTCCTATCCAATAATGATGTTATAAAAAGCCTTGTTACGAAACTTATAGAAGCCTATTAGTAAATTATTATCCAAGATTATATTAAAATTTACTTTTCATTTTTTTAATAGTAAGGAGCTTGATTTATCTTGAATATTTTAGCAATACTATCACCAGCCATATTTTATGCGGTGTTATTAGCAATTCAATATTTTTTATCTAGAACAGGAAATAAAATAGTGGGAGCAATTGTACCTGTTATATTTGTAAGCGTTCTTATCTATTTATATTTATCAGAAAAGCTAGGGCTAAATATATGGGGAGCTATAATATTTGGCATTATAGGACTATTATTTCTACTTGGTCAATGGGATAGCGCACAAAAAGATAACAAGAAAAAGACGAAAAAAGAATCAGATAAGGTAGAAGGATAAGACTTAAATTCATAAAGAAATACTTTTATAAATGTAGAGATAATATATTCAATTTTAGGGATACTGAAAGTATTATGCATGGATGAACTTTTCAGAGTCATTATTAGAGATGGTCAGTAACGAAGGCTTATAGTAGCAAAACAAACCACCCGTTATACGGGTGGTTTTGATTTAAAGTTTATGGATTATTAGTAAATCCTCCATCTACTTCTAACTTCCTCATTTCGTTAACTTCTTTTTTATTATTCAAAGTAAAAACATGTACTTTTAATCCATTGTCATGAGCACATTTTATTAAAGATTTATTTACCATTTTATGATTGATGCCTATACCATAAACTAATTTAGAAAGTTTTTTCAATTTTTTATTATTTAATTTGTTTATATCTTTATCGTATACTAATTTGATTAAGGGTATATTTTCATTTAATTTATGGATGTTGGTTAAACTATTTAAAGAAAAAGACTGAATGATTACTTTTCCATTGTTTAAATTATGAGGTGTTAATAATGTTTTCTTATTTAATTCTTCTACTAACTTCTTATCCATTTCTGGGTACATTTCGGGTGTTTTAGTTTCAATGTAAAAATTAGTTTTATTATAATATTTTTTTAGCACATTAGATAGTTCAGGTACTTTTTCTTTTGAATATATATTGTCAAACCAAGAACCTGCGTCTAATTTATATATATCAGAACTTGTCTTATTTTTTACTAAACCTTTACCATTTGTAGTTCTACTTACATCACTATCATGCATAGCTATTAGCTTTTTATCCTTAGTCATTTGTAGGTCAAGTTCTAAGTAATCAGCTTTTTGTTCAATTGCTTTGTCATAGGCCGCATAAGTGTGTTCTGGAGCAGAACCACTAGCTCCTCTGTGTGCAATAGTTATATAGTCTTTTTCCAATATATTACTTTTACATCCTATCAACATAAAGCAGCTAAATAAACTTATCATAATTAGTTTTTTCATTTTTCACCTTCTATTAATCTAATTTTACACTTTTTCTAAGGATCACTATAATAAGTAAACGCTTAATATAAAATTATAAGTTATAGCCTATTGAATTAAACAATTGTTTGTAATTATTTTTAGCGCTATCAAATGTTAATTCAGGTTTTGTTTTAACATTGCTTAACGGCTTTTCAATAATATCTAGCATATATTTAGTTAATTGTTCTATATTATTTTTTTCTACAAGATAACCATTTTTACCGTGATCAATTATTTCAGACGGCCCGTACTTTACATCGTATGAAATCACAGGGCACCCGACATTTATACTTTCCATTACAGACAAGCCGAATCCTTCAAATGAGCTAGTTAAAAGCGAAGCCTTAGATTTCTGAAATTCATATGAGGGATCATTTGTAAAACCATGAATATGTACCTTGTTTTGGATGCCGAGATCGAATATCAAATTCTCAATTACTGAAACTTCACTAAATTCGCCTCGTCCATAAATATCCAATGAAGTATTATAACCACTTTCTAAAAACTTAGAATATGCTTTTAGTATATGGTCAATTTGTTTCTCTTCAGCAATTCTTCCTATAAACACAAACCTATCTTCTTTCACTACATTATTAGAATATGGATTAGAGTTTATAAAGTGGGGTATTACAGAAATTTTATCTGAGCTAATATTGCTAACGTTTTGTATATCATTTTTTTGTTTGTTAGTTAAAAGTAAATATTTAGATACTTTATGATAGTTTTCTAGTGCAAATTTATAGGATGGTTCAACCTTATCAGCATTCATGTGACTACTGTGGAAAACAAGTATATTCTTAGTGTTGATTTTTTTGTTGAGTAATGGTTTATCAAGTAATCTAGCATCACAAAACACTGTATCATTTTCACTGAATTTGTTATCAAAATAATGTTGGAATAATTGTTTTTCAGTTTTAAATGTTTTGTGTGGTCGATTGTCTGTATAAGTTTGTATTTGAATTACATTGTTAGCATCATTATCTTCAAAGAATTTCTTACAATAAATTATTTCATTTGCATCAAAAAATTCTTCGGCAATTTTTTTATAACTATTAGGAGAGTAGTAGATTTTTCTATGTAATAATCCATAATTATTATATTGCCAACGCTGAATTCTCTTCTTACTAATAGGAGACATAAAGTCTTCAAACTCTAATATTTTACTGTCTTTAAAATATTTTCTATATAAAACATAGGAATCGTTACTATCGTAGTAACGTACAATATTATCAGTTTTCCCAAACTTATATTTCAAATCATTCATTTCAATTGGTGTTTCTATATATTTGATTTTCTTTAGTATTTTGCTTCGAGGTGATGTTAGTAACTTATAATTTGCTAACCAGTCATATATATTTTCATATTTTATGTTTTCAGTGACTTTCTCTTCTTTTAAAAACGTTTCATATACATCATTATAATTAGGATTGTAATTAGTAGTTAATATTGTAGAAGGGATACCTAATACTTCATCTAAAAATTTTGTTCTTCCCAATAAAGATTTTGTTCTTCCTCCGTGTACTGGAGGAAGTATACTTGTAACTGTATATATCATTATTTTAAACTCCTTAAATAATAATAAGCCCCTTTAATGAAAATGATTTTATATCCTGAGCAATATAAAAATTAACATAATACTTCGATTTGAGGCTTTAATTTCCCTTTAATAATAGTAAGCAATACTTTCTAAAATTCGCCTTATAGAATTTCTGATTAATCATCATTACATTTACTTTATAGAAATTTTTCTTTTATAAGAACCTCCTTTATATTTTGAAATAAATAAACAACACATGCATATAATATTTTTATTCTAATGAATTAAATAAAATTCAACTTCCCAGTAAGAATGAAATATAGTATGTATTCATATTAGCAAACAATATAAGTATTTAATATAAAAATTGCGCAATTTATAAATTAATTTTGTTTATTGTGCTTGAAAAGTAATATTTTAAAACAGATTGTCCAATACGAATTGAATAGATGAATTTAGTTAAATATTGTTTTACTAGAGTGAGGTTATTAAAAAAGGATTGAATATTTAACTATTATAGAGTTTATTATTTATTTATATTGTGAATAATATAAGGAGTTATACAAAAAGTATACAATTTTTCGCATATGTATAATTCATAATCTAATGAAATTAAGTGTTGTAGTGGAGCTATCATAAAATACATCAAATTATTTAACTTGTAAGCGTTATAGTTGTTTAATTATAGTAAATAAAATGTAGTATTTTGGATTGGAGTATTTGACACTGCCTTTTCAACAGCTATTAATAATGTGAAACAAATTGTTTATAACGATTTCTAGTCGAAGAGGGGATGAATAAATATGTACTTTAAAGAAGCAATGATTTCTGACGCACCAATTATTCATAAGTTGATGATTAAAGCATTTTCAGAATACAAAAATGATAAAATGCCGTCTAGCGCTTTAGAAGAAACAGAGAGCAATATTGCTAAAGCGTTATCGCAAGAAGGAGAAAAAACTTTAATTGCATATGAGTCAGATGAGCCAGTGGCAATGGTTAGATTTAAAATAGAACAATATAAAATGAATTTTTATCGTCTATCTGTAAATCCTCTATACCAAGGAAAAGGTGTAGGAAAGCATTTGCTAAAGTCATTAGAACTATATGCAAAAAATGAAGGCGTAGCAGAAATTATATGTAAAGTTCGCATGAATATAAAAAGAAATGTTAATCTTTATAAAGATATAGGTTATTCTATATTTGATCATTATACGATTGATAAGACGAATAATGAGTCATTACATATTGTATCTATGAAGAAATTTATCTAAGTATACACTGAAGGAATAATGCGAATTATTGTTTAAGCCAAAGAAAAGGTTAAAAATAAGTGAAATCAGAAATGAAATCATTACTTTTAAGATTATATTTCACGGTATATGACCACAGTTTTCACTTTAGTTATTGCATCTTATTGTGATAGCTTTAAAATAGAGAGTAAGTAGTTAGAACGAAATTATAACTAAATTTTGATCTAAGAATGAAAATGCTGTTTGGGAGATTATAAACTATGAAAAAACTAAGTTTGAGATCGGTACTATTTACTATATTTTGGCTTTTAGTATTGTTATATGCTGCTTATGTAACATTTGCAGATGATAAGATACCATATCACCCAATTATATTCTTATTTTTATTTGCAATAGGTGCGAATATTATCAAGAAAGTAGCACCGAAAGATAATTATGAAAAATATAAAAATAACGAAGATAGATTACGATAAAAGTTGTGAATACAAGGTTTTTAATAATTGACACATCTTTGAAAACGACATTTAAATTTATGAAATTAAATTTAAGTGTTGACAAAGTCGATTTATACTAGTAGGATTTTACTTAATTACTTAACGCAACAAAAGTTGCCATTTGAAAGATAACGTAGCAAATATGTGATGTAGCAATAAGAAAGCTGATGGTTGATGGAAATTAGCACTGCATATATTGTGAATTGGGCTTTTAAATGAAAATTAAATAGCAATTAAAGTGAACAATGAATTTGTTAACTAAGGTGGCACCACGGTAACGCGTCCTTACAGTATGCGTTAGTGTGGTGTTTTTTTATATTTAAATTGAACTGAATTAGAAGGCAAAATGAAGTAAGTGATGATTAGGTAGTTGCAGAAAGTTAGTGGTTGATGAGAACTAACACCTACATATACTGAAATTGGGTTTTGTTGGATAAAAATGAATAAAACAAAGAGAGAGTAGATGGTTTATAGAAAACTAGATATCTACTAATTTTAGGTGGTACCGCGCGTCAGCGTCCTTAAACATTGTTTAAGGATGCTGACTTTTTTTATAAGGAGGAAAGTAATATGAAAGTACAATATCAAAAATTAAAAGCTGAGGTTAGCCCAGAAGCTCTTGCAAGATTAAGAAATAATAAAATAATTTTAGAAAGTTCGGATCAATCGCAATTAAAAGGGCGTTATTCTATTGTCATTTTCGACACGTATGGAGCTATTACTTTAGATAATGACGTAATGACTGTAGAAACACCGAACGGAATTAACATAGAACGTAACCAACCATATGACAAGATGAAAGAACTTATTGATCAATACAAAACAGCTATAGATGACGAAATATTGGCTCAATTACCATTTATATCAGGGTTTGTTGGATCATGTAGTTTTGATTTAGTGAGACATGAGTTCCCAGTATTAAAGAAAATCGAATTAGCAGATCATCCACAACACGATACGAAATTTCATATGGTAGAGGATGTTTATATTTTTGATCATTATAAAGAACATTTATATGTTATAGCGACGAACTTATTCTCTAATGACAATGACTCACAATTACAGGAGCGTGTGCAACGTCGTGTGGCAGAGTTGCAACATATTAAAATTTATCCAACACAAATTGAGCATCTTTCAACAGAGAAGGACATAAAATCCAATATGGCACCAACACAATTTATTGAAACAGTTGAACATATGAAAACACTTATTCAACAAGGAGATATGTTCCAAGTTGTACCATCGATTATTTATAGCTACGAACACTTTTTTGGTCAACAGCTACAACAATTGTCATACCAACTTTATCAAAATCTAAAACGGCAAAATCCAAGTCCATATATGTACTATATGAATATGGATGAACCTATTATTGTTGGAAGTTCACCTGAGAGTTTTGTAAAGGTACAAGGTGAAACGGTAATCACTAACCCAATTGCTGGAACAATTAAAAGAGGTGCTACCGAAGATGAGGATAAAATAAATGAAGCGCAGTTGAAAAATGATGATAAAGAATTAAGTGAACATAGTATGCTAGTTGATTTAGGACGCAATGACATTCATAGGGTGAGTCAGACTGGAACATCAAAAATTCAAAAACTAATGACAATCGAACGCTATGAACATGTAATGCATATCGTAAGTGAAGTAACCGGTAAATTAAAAAGTAACTATTCTCCAATGTCTGTAATTGCGAGTTTATTACCCACAGGAACGGTTTCAGGTGCGCCAAAACTGAGAGCGATTCAACGTATCTACGAATCACAACCACATAAACGTGGTGTTTATAGTGGTGGTATTGGTTATATTAATTGTAATCATGATTTAGATTTTGCATTAGCAATAAGAACGATGATGATTGATGAAACACATGTGAATGTTCAAGCAGGCTGCGGTGTAGTATTTGACTCTATACCTGAAAAAGAGCTTGAAGAAACGAAACTGAAAGCCAAAAGTTTATTGGAGGTATCACCATGATATTAATTGTCGATAACTACGATTCTTTTACTTATAATTTAGTAAATATGATAGCACAGCATAAAGAAGTGATTATTAAGTATCCAGATGACCCAAATATATATAATTTAGATGTTGAAGGTATAGTGATATCACCAGGTCCTGGTCATCCGTTAGATACTGATAATCTAATAAATATTATTAAGCACTATGAAAATAAACCTATATTAGGTGTTTGCTTGGGTGCACAAGCATTAACTTGTTATCATCAAGGAGATGTGATCCAAAGTGAACATATTATGCATGGTAAAAAAGATCAAATGCAAATCATAAAAGAGACAAAGTTATACAGTGATATTCCAGAATATTCTGAAATAATGAGATACCATTCACTTATTAGCGATCCACAAACGATGCCTGAATCTTTATCAATAACAGCGACAACGAAAGATTGTATTCAATCATTCGAACATTTGCAGTTATTACACTTTGGCATTCAATATCATCCCGAATCATTTGCTACTGAATTTGGAGAACAAATTATTAAAAACTTTTTAAAGATAGTAGAGGAGGTTGCAAACCATGGAATTACAAGCATTACTCAATCAATATAAGCCATTAAATCAGAGAGAAATGAATGCGTTTATCGAGTTACTTATTTCTGAAGATGTAAAAGATGAAGTGAAAATAGAATACTTAACTTCGTTTTCCGAAAAAGAAATTACACAGGAAGAATTAACATACATTGTTAAAAGCTTGATACATTCTATGTATGATAAACAGCCTTACTATCCAAATAGTATGTGTGTTTGCGGTACCGGTGGAGATAAATCTAATAGTTTCAATATTTCAACCACTGTCTCTTTTGTAATCGCGAGCGCCAACGTTCCAGTTATTAAACATGGTAATAAGAGTGTTACGTCATCATCAGGAAGTACAGATTTACTAAATGCTATGCAAATTCAAACTACTTCTGTAGAACAGACACCGAGGCAATTAGACAATACAGGGTTAGCATTTTTAAGTGCAACAGAAACGTATCCAATTATGAAGCAAATACAACCTATAAGAAAACATATGAGTAACCCAACGATTTTTAATATAACAGGCCCGATAATAAATCCTTTTAAATTGGATTATCAAGTTATGGGTGTCTATGAAACTTCAAAATTAGATAAAATTGCTCAAACGTTAGCAGATTTAGGGCGAAAAAAAGCAATTGTAGTGTATGGGGCTAATGGTATGGATGAAGCAACTTTGTCTGGAGACAATATTATATATGAAGTGAACGCAAATGAAAGTGTTGAAACTTACACTATAAATGCTAACGATGTTGGACTAGATTATGCGCCAAATGAAGAATTGATTGGTGGTACACCAGCTGAAAATTTGGAAATAACTAAAAATATTCTGAATGGTACAGATCGCAGTGCTAAAAGAGATGTCGTTGTATTTAATGCTGGTATTGCACTATATGTGTCAGAGCAAGTGAGTACAATTCAAGAAGGTGTAAGTAAAGCACAGAAATTGATTGATGAAGGCGAAGCATTAGCGCAATATAACAAAATGGGAGGCAAAACGTATGACTATATTGGATGAAATAGTATTATATAAAAAGGATTTGCTCGAACAGGGCTATTATGAAGAAAAATTAAAAACACTTGATGATGTAGATATTTCACATAAAACTACATTTAAGGCACAAATAGATGAATCAGATCGATTAGCAGTTATTGCAGAAATTAAATCTAAAAGTCCAACATTAAATGAATTGCCAGGTAGAGATTTAGCGCAACAAGTTAAAGATTATGAAGCGCACGGCGCTAATGCAGTCTCAATATTAACTGATGAGCAATACTTTGGGGGGAGCTATGAACGTTTACAATCTTTAACTACTCAAACTGACTTACCAGTATTATGCAAAGACTTTGTCGTAGATAAAATACAAATAGATGTTGCTAAAAAAGCAGGCGCTTCAATTATTCTATTAATAGTCAATGTCTTAACCGATCAGCAATTGAAAGAGTTATATCAATATGCAACTTCATTAAATTTAGAAGTACTTGTTGAGGTGCATGATAAAGAAGAGTTATCACGTGCTTATCAGCTAAATCCACAAATTATTGGTGTGAATAACCGAGATCTAAAAAGATTTGTTACAGACGTCTTGCATACTAATGAAATTTTAGAAAATAAAAAAGATGGTTATTATTATATTTCGGAAAGTGGCATTCGTGATGAACAAGATGTAGCGAATGTTGTTGATTCTGGTATAGATGGTTTATTGATTGGTGAATCGTTAATGAAATGTGATGATTTAAGCCGGTTTTTACCAGGTTTAAAATTAAATAAGGTGAAGAAATGAAGTTGAAATTTTGTGGTTTTCGTCAGCTATCAGATGTGAAGAAAGCAAAAGATTTGGACATCGATGCGATGGGGTTTATCCATTTTCCCAAAAGTAAGCGATTTGTTGATATCCAAACGATTAGGCAATTTACAGATGTTATCCCTGATGATAAGGAAAAGGTAGTTATCTTGGTGAATCCTGATTATGATGTGATAGACAGTTTAATAGAAGAAACTGGTATCACATCAATGCAATTACACGGTGAGGAACCATTATCCACAATCTCATATATAAGACAAAAAAGTAAGGATATTAAGATTATTAAAGCCTTGCCAGCCAAAGATAGTGAATCATTACTGACAGCAATTGAATATTATAAACATGTAGTAGATCAATTTATTATAGACACACCATCACAAAACTATGGCGGTACAGGCAAAGTGTATGATTGGGAAATACTTAAAGATGTTAATGATATTGATTATTTGATTGCAGGCGGTATCAATTATGAAAATATTCAAAAGATAGAAAAATTATCACTACAACATAGTGGTTATGATATTGCTAGTGGTATAGAAACAAATAATGATAAAGATAAAGGTAAAATGCAATCAATAATAGAACTTGTAAAAGGAGCTAATTAATTATGGTAAAAAACATCCAAACAGAAGTAGATGAATTTGGTTTCTTTGGTAATTATGGTGGACAGTATGTACCAGAAACCTTAATGCCAGCAGTACAAGAGCTTAAACAGGCATATCAAGAGGCAAAAGAAGATCCTAAATTCCAAGAAGAACTCGATGGCTATTTAAAAGATTATGTCGGCCGTGAAACACCATTGACTTATGCAAAGTCATACTCTGAATCATTAGGTGGCGCCAAAATCTATTTGAAACGTGAAGACTTAAACCATACTGGCGCTCACAAGATAAATAATGCACTTGGACAAGCACTGTTGGCTAAACGTATGGGCAAAAACAAACTGGTTGCTGAAACAGGTGCAGGTCAACATGGCGTGGCTAGCGCAACAGTAGCTGCTTTGTTTGATATGGAACTTGTTGTATTTATGGGTGAAGAAGATATTAAGAGACAATCACTAAATGTTTTTCGAATGGAATTATTAGGCGCAAAAGTAGAACCAGTAACTGAAGGACAAGGAACGCTGTCCGATGCAGTGAACAAGGCGTTACAATATTGGGTGAGTCATGTAGAAGATACCCATTATTTATTAGGGTCTGCGTTAGGTCCGGATCCGTTTCCTACTATTGTAAGAGACTTTCAAAAAATTATAGGTACTGAGATTAAATCTCAAGTTCAACAAATTGAAGGTCGCTTACCTGATGCCATTGTAGCTTGCGTGGGTGGAGGATCAAATGCAATTGGAACGTTTTACCCGTTTGTCGAAGATGATGTAAAGTTATATGGCGTCGAAGCAGCTGGTGAAGGTTTTGATTCTGACAAACATGCGTTAGCAATAAATAAAGGTAAAGAAGGCGTGTTACACGGTACTAAAATGTACCTAATACAAGACGAGCATGGTCAAATAGAATTAGCACACTCTATTTCAGCTGGATTAGATTATCCTGGCGTTGGTCCTGAACATTCGTATTATCATGATATCGGCAGAGTGAAGTATGCAACCGCAAGTGATAAACAAGCTATGGATGCACTTGTTAAATTCACTAAAGCTGAAGGCATTATCCCTGCTATTGAAAGCGCGCATGCGTTAAGTTATGTAGAAACATTAGCACCGACTATGAACTCAGATGAAATCCTAGTTGTTACAGTGTCAGGTCGTGGTGATAAGGATATGGAAACAATCAGAAATTATATGAAACAGGACGGTGACACACATGAATAAATTATTTATACCATATGTAATGGGAAATAAGCATTTTATTGAAAATGTGAAAACATTAAGTCATGTAGGTGCTGATATAATTGAGGTGGGGGTGCCTTTTTCAGATCCAGTCGCTGATGGTCCTGTGATTATGGATGCCGGGAATAAAGCAATTCAAGAAGGTGTGAATATACAATTTATTTTGGATCAACTCACAAAACATCGTGATGAAATCCAAAGTGATTATGTATTAATGACGTATTATAATATCATCAATTATTATGGTGAAGAAGACTTTTTACAAGCATGCGAACGTGCCGGAGTATATGGATTAATTATACCTGACTTACCCCATGAATTAGTGCAACAATTTAAAGCACGTCATCCACATAGAAAGACAAAAATCATTTCATTAATCGCTATGACAACATCTGAATCTAGAAGTGATCAAATCGCTAAAGACGCAGAGGGTTTTATATATACTGTAACAATGAACGCTACAACTGGTGAAAATGGTAAATTCCATCCAGATTTAAAAGATAGAATAAAAAAAATAAAAGATAAATCTGAAGTTCCCGTAGTTGCTGGCTTTGGTATACGAACACCAGAACATGTTAAAGATATTACTGAGGCATCAGATGGAGTAGTTATAGGTAGTGAAATTGTTAAACGATTTGAAAATGATAGCGAAAAAAATATGTTGAATTACTTGAAATCTATAAGAAATGCACTTAATCAATAAAATTCCACAATAATTTTATGTATGAATTTGTTAAAATAAGGGTATCAGATTATCAGAGGATTATTGATAATCCTTATTTTATAAAGAGGTGATATAAAATGAGTAAAAAAGTTTTATTCATACTAACAAGTAGAAATCAATATGATGATGGAACACCAACAGGATTATGGTTAGAAGAGGCGAGCGAGCCTTATAATATATTAACTGAAGCAGACATTGCTGTAGATATAACTTCTATTGAAGGCGGTGCAGTTCCTTTAGATCCAAATTCAACACAAAATAACGAACTTGATAAATATGCAGAATTTGTAGCAAAAATTAAAGATGTACCTAGTATTGCAGAAGTAGATGTAGCTCAGTATGACGCTGTGTATCTACCTGGTGGTCACGGAACAGTATTTGATTATGCACACAATCAACAATTATCATCGATATTAGCAGATTTTAAAGATGAAGATAAAATTATTTCATCTGTATGTCACGGACCAAGTGCATTTGTTGGCGCCAAAGATAAACAAGGTAATTTCTTAGTTAATGGCGTTACACTTACTTCATTTACAGATGAAGAAGAACGTGCAATGGGCTTAGAAAATAAAGTGCCATTCTTAACTCAAACAGAATTAGAAAATCAAGGTGCTAAGTTCGTAACTAAAGAAAACTTTACTGAACATATAGAAACAGATAGTCAATTTATAACTGGACAAAATCCACAATCAAGTGTTGCTATCGGTAAAGCATTACGCGATGCATTAAAATAAACACAATGATAATTTATTAGTTATTTGCGCTAAATAAAAAACTGGGAGACTTATGAAGTTTCCCAGTTTTTATTATATGTTAAGAAGTAGACTAATATATATTAATATTTAAATTTAAATGTAGATGAAGAAAGTTGAATTAAACACATATACGCAAGGCTGATAGCTTTAATAGTGTAATATAAAGTGAAAATATTGTTTATCTAACCTATTGTTATTAAGATGTTTTTAGTAAATAAATGTATATTAAAACACTTTTTAATAATTAAAATAATGCTGATGAAAGATTAAATATAAATACTTTGTTAGAATAGAAGTAATGGTATAATTGTAAGACACATAATGAATATAAAGCGTTTTGGACAGGGTATTGATTTTGTTTTATGAATGAATATTGTATAATAATTAAGATTGAAGTTTAACTCGAAAAAGAATTATAGACAATTAGGAGTATATAAAAATGAAATTTACAAATTTAACTGCAAAAGAGTTTGGTGCATTTTCAGATAAAATGCCAAATAGCCATTTCACGCAAATGGTAGGGAATTATGAATTAAAAATTGCAGAAAGTACTGAAACACATTTAGTAGGTATAAAAAACAATGATAATGAAGTCATTGCAGCTTGTTTATTAACTGCAGTACCAGTAATGAAATTCTTTAAGTATTTTTATACTAATAGAGGTCCAGTTATAGATTTTGAAAATAAAGAATTAGTGCATTACTTTTTCAATGAACTATCTAAATATGTGAAAAAACATAATGCGCTTTATTTAAGAGTTGATCCTTATTTAGCATATCAATACCGTAATCATGATGGTGAGGTATTGGAAAATGCAGGACATGATTGGATTTTCGATAAAATGAAGCAGCTTGGATATAAACACCAAGGATTTTTAACTGGTTTCGATTCAATTATTCAAATTAGGTTCCACTCTGTACTGGATTTAGTAGGTAAAACTGCTAAAGATGTACTAAATGGTATGGATAGTTTACGTAAACGTAATACTAAAAAAGTACAAAAAAATGGCGTGAAAGTAAGGTTCTTAGGGGAAGATGAGTTGCCAATTTTCCGTTCATTCATGGAAGATACATCTGAAACTAAAGACTTTGACGATAGAGACGATGGCTTTTACTACAATAGATTAAGGTATTATAAAGATCGCGTATTAGTACCTCTAGCTTATATGGATTTCAATGAATATATTGAAGAATTGCAAGCTGAACGTGAGGTGTTAAGCAAAGATATCAATAAAGCAGTAAAAGATATCGAGAAAAGACCTGAAAATAAAAAAGCATATAATAAAAAAGATAATCTAGAGAAACAACTTATAGCGAATCAACAAAAAATTGATGAAGCTAAAACTCTACAAGAGAAGCATGGTAACGAACTACCAATCTCAGCAGCATATTTCATCATTAATCCTTATGAAGTAGTGTATTATGCGGGTGGAACGTCAAATGAGTTTAGACATTTTGCTGGTAGTTATGCCATTCAATGGAAGATGATTAACTATGCTATTGACCATAATATTGATAGATATAATTTTTATGGAATTAGTGGTCATTTTACAGAAGATGCAGAAGATGCCGGTGTAGTTAAATTTAAAAAAGGATTTAATGCGGATGTAGTGGAATATGTTGGTGATTTTATTAAACCAATCAATAAACCAATGTACAAAATTTATACGACATTAAAGAAAATTAAAGATAAAAAGAAATAAACATTTAATAGAAGGGAACTAAGCTAGAATGAAATTTACAGAGTTAACTGTCAAAGAATATGATAATTTTGTACAGAATCCAGCACTAGAGAGTCATTACTTTCAAGTGAAAGAAAATATTGCGACAAGAGAAGAAGATGGATTTCAAGTTGTTTTATTAGGCTTAAAAGATGACGACAATCAAGTTATTGCTGCTAGTCTTTTCTCTAAAATCCCAACAATGGGAAGCTATGTTTATTATTCAAATCGTGGACCAGTGATGGACTACAATGATTTAGGTTTAGTAGATTTCTATTTACGTGAATTAGATACGTATTTACAGCAACATAATTGTTTGTATGTAAAGATGGATCCTTATTGGATATATCAAATTTACGATAAAGATATTAATCCTTTATCAAATCAAGATAAGAATGATGCATTAGTAAATTTATTTAAGTCACACAATTATACGCATCATGGTTTTACAACGGAATATGATACATCAAGCCAAGTGAGATGGATGGGTGTATTAAAACTTGATGGTGAAACGCCAGCATCATTAAAAAAACAGTTTGATAGTCAGCGTAAACGAAACATAAATAAAGCGATTAATTACGGTGTTAAAGTTAGATTATTACCAAGAGAAGAATTTGGTATATTCTTAGAACTTTATCGTGAAACGGAAGAACGTGCTGGTTTTGTTTCAAAGACAGATGAATATTTCTACAATTTCATTGATAATTATGGCGATAAAGCGTTAGTACCATTGGCATATATTGATTTAGATGAATATATTAATAATACGCAAGAGGGTATTAATGAAAAAGAAGCGCGTAGAGATCAAATGATGCAAAATGAAAACAAATCGGACAAACAATTGAAAAAAATTGCTGAGTTAGATAAACAAATCGAGCATGATAAAAAAGAATTGCTACATGCAAGTGAATTAAGACAAACTGATGGGGCGATATTGAATCTAGCAGCAGGTGTATACTTTGCAAATGCGTATGAAGTAAATTATTTCTCAGGTGGTTCTTCAGAGAAATATAACCAATATATGGGGCCTTATATGATGCATTGGTTCATGTTAAATTATTGTTTTGATCATGGATATGGACGTTATAATTTCTATGGACTATCAGGTGATTTCACTGAAAATAGTGAGGATTACGGAGTTTATCGTTTTAAACGTGGTTTTAATGTACAAATCGAAGAATTAATCGGTGACTTCTACAAACCAATCAAGAAAACGAAATACTGGTTGTTTAATACACTGAATAATTTAAGAAAAAAAGTTAGAAAATAAAAAAAGAAAGCATACTGATGATGTTAAGCCCTGGTCAGTATGCTTTCTTTCGTTCTGAAGTTGGTTATATTAGGATGGCATTCCAATATAACAGTGAACTAAAGTGTGGAATAGTCTGAGAAGTTATGTTCTAGTTGCACTCCACATATTTTAGTATAGCATAGGGTAAAACAATTTCAATATTTAAGAATAAAAATAATTTTATAGTAAAAAAAGTTTTTATATTATAAAAAATACATAAAACACCCTAAAACTTAACGTTTTAGGGTGTTTTTGGTTACAAAGGTGTTCTCGATCCATATAAAAGTTAGTTCAATAAATAAAAAAGACTAATTTAATGCATCTATGATATAACTGACACCTATAATAAAGAATACAGCGCTAATAAATATAGCAATAATAAATGCAGCTATGAGTGGATTAAATAACAATATAATCCCGAATAAAATAGCTGAAATATTTAAAATAATTGAGATAATATGAAAAATCTTATTTGATTTTTCTAAAGGCGTCACATTAAACATATTGAAAAACGCATTAATAATAAACCAAATTGCAAACAAATAAACAATAAATGTCGTACTTGTCACTACATTGAACAAGATTAATAAACCGAGGATTATATTAATAATACCTAATATAACAAGCATTGTAGCACTTTGATTTGCTGTTCTTTTAATTACTTGTCTTACAAATATTTCTAAAAAACCATTAATTATAAATAAAAGACCAATTAACCAAGTTATAGCAAATAAGTTTTCTTCTGGAAAACTTATGATAAATACACCTATAATAAGAAAACTTACGCCGATGATTAAACTAGACCATTTAATGGTTGAAGATTGATGCATAAATGTCACTCCTAAACTTTTTACTAACTAATATATACCCAAAAACGAGAAAAAAACACAATTTTTAAGTGGACTATAATTATGTTATGTAACCTTATATAATTAATAACAAAATCAAAAACATATTATAAGGATTGCTAGTTCATCTAGGAAGAGTAGCGCAACTCAATGAATGCGCTTGCTTAAGATTGATTTCTATATTATTTGTATGGATATTGACGCTGAGATTTGGATTTCTGAGCATCGAATTATATGTCCGTGTATCATTAACCGTTTAAATGCTAATAAATGCCTATGTGTTATTTGGTGTTATACTTAGTATTTTAACAGTTGCTGTAATGTAATAAATTCGTTTATCTATAAGATCTTTTCAGAAAATCTGTAAAACGCGATGATCATAAGTAAACGTATGTTATGAATTGTAGTATATATAACATGTTCAGGTTCATATGTAACTAGTCGATATTTTAATATAATGAATATGTGTGCAAATATGTTTGATCTAATACGTATGTAAAATAATGGTCTTTATGCTAGATTGATTATATATAGATGAGTAAAAATTTGAAATTCATTTTAGTTTACATAATATATATTATAGGAAGTTATTAGTATTTCAATATAACTTATACTCATGACCCTATTTCATCATATATAAATCTATTTGTGATTTGATTACTGCTAAGTATTTTGTTCTAGTACGTCTATTTATTAAATTCCAAGACTTAATTATTACTTATATGTTAAAACCATCTGTATATACCCGATTTAGAGTTAGCTTTTTACTAGTATTAGTTAAATGTTTAACTTGTTTCTTATAGATGTATTTGTTTGCAATTTTGAAAAATATCAATGAACATTTAAAGTTGCTAAAAATATCATACAATACTTAAGTATTACTAAAAGTCTAATTGATAATGATTTTCATTTAATATATAATTATCTTCTAGATCAAAGGAGGAATTACATATGAATAGATTCACATTATTTATAATAACAGCTTTATGTATTTTATTTTTAGGTGCTTGTAATAATGCTCAAAGTGATAAAGAATCGAAACAAACAGTTAAAATCAAAACTTCTTATGAGTTCAAAGATAAGAATAAAGACCATAATAGAGGTGAAATGAAACATGAGACTATTGAGGTTCCTGTTAATCCTAAACGAGTTGTAGTTATGGATTACGGAGCTTTAGATGTAATGCAACAATTAAAATTAGAAAATCGTATAGTTGCTATTGCTAAGGGACAAGGAGCTTCATTTTTACCAAATAGACTAAAAACATTTAAGAATGAAAAATATAAAGATATTGGTAATCCAGGTCAACCTAATTATGATGAGTTAGCAAAGTCAAAACCAGACGTTATTTTTGCGTCTTTCAGACAAGCACATACGAAAACTTTGGAAGAAATGAAGAAAGCTGCTCCAAATGCTAAAATTATTTTTATAAGCCCCCATAATGATGATTATATAAATTCAATTAAGCAAAACACTGAAAATATTGGTAAGATTTTTGAAAAGAGAAAAGAAGCAAAAAAATTAGTTACACAACTGGATGATAAAGTTGCTGAAACTAAAAAACGAATTGACGATGAATCAGTCTTGTTCTTAAATGTTGATGATAAAGGTTTAAAAACATATGGTTCTACAGGGAGATTCGGAGGTTTCTTAAATAAAGATTTAGGTATTAAACACCCTGATAAACAAATGAAAGCTAATTCAAGTGGCATACTTGTTTCTAATGAATACTTAAATGAAATTAATCCTGATAAATTATTTGTTATTGATAGAACTAAAAAAACTAATAGACAGGATAAAGCTATACCTCAAGCATTACGAAATGATGTTATTAAAAATTCAAAAGCAATTAAAAATAATGATGTTACAGTATTTGAAGCAAATAGTTGGTTTTTTGGTGAAGGTGGTATTGGATTAACTATTGAACAGTTAGAGCAAATACAAAAAGCTTATAAATAACCCCCACTTACCTATTTAACGATAATAATAAAAGGAATTGTAACGTAAATTGCTACAATTCCTTTTATAAATATTTATCTTTTTTCTCTGTAATTTTCAATTTCGTCTTGTGGTATTCCTCCACGTTTTCGAATCTCTTTTTTGGCTTTTTTCTCTCGACGTTTACGTCTCCAATTTCTCGTAGAATACCATACTAAAAAGCTGATAATTAAGCTTAGAACAGCCATAAACGCTGCAAACCCTAGTAATGGCTCATATGTAATGTCTTGGAAATTAGGAATTAAAAACGCGGCTATTGCCAACACTATAAATGTTAGAACGGCTGTAGCAAACCATTTATGTAATACGAGATTACAAAAAACAGTTACGATTATAACTGCAACAATTGAGATCCATAAAAAATTTGGCATATCAAATATCGTCATCTATTGCACTCCTTATATTTTAAAACCTGATTTTAAGTGGTGTTTATTTAATTGTACTATATTTTTATATGAATAGTGTCCGACTACGGGAGTATACTTTAATAATATTTGTGAATTTATGTGAAGTCAATCAATTTTATCATTGTTCCCTACTTTGAATTTTACTAAACTAACAGTTGTATTTCTTATACGGCTTTCATGTATAATTAACTGTGAATACTAAAATAAATTTTAGGAGTGATTCAATGACTGAAACATTACCATTCAGAAAAGAAGTTCCATTAGAAGAAACGTGGGACATTTCAGGTTTATTCACCTCAGATGATGAATTTTATCAAACTTTAACAGAAACTATTAGATCGGCTAAGGCATTTAATGCTCAATATGTTAATCAGTTGAATGATGTACAGATAATTGAACAAGCTTTGGATGACTATTCTGAAATATTAATTCAATTAGATAGAATGGCTAATTACGCAGAATTACGCTTAAGTGTAGATACAGCCAACGAACAGTCACAGACGCTAAGTGCAAAATTATCAACATCTTACGGCAAAATTGCAAGTGGGTTATCCTTTGTCGTATCAGAGATTGTATCATTATCCGAATCAGATTTAGATGAACTAATTAATATATCGAAATACCCTCATTTTCTTACTAAGGTTAAATCTAAAAAAGCATATGAATTATCACCAGAAGTTGAAAAAGTATTAGCAAGTTTGTCCCCTACTTTTGATAGCGCGTATGAATTATATGGCACTACTAAAATGTTAGACATAAACTTTGAATCTTTTAAACATAACAATCAACTTTATCCTTTAGATTATGCAACATTTGAAAATGAATATGAAGACAACCCTGATACAACGTTTAGAAAAACAAGTTTCAAATATTTCAGTGATGCATTACGTAAATACCAACATACTACTGCTGCTACATATAATATGCAAGTTCAGCAAGAGAAAATAGAAGCAGATTTAAGGGGCTATGATTCAGTTATTGATTATTTATTACAAGATCAAGAAGTCACACGTGATATGTTTAATCGCCAAATTGACGTGATTATGAGTGATTTGGCGCCAATTATGCAAAAATACGCTAAGCTCATCAAACGCGTTCACGGTTTAGAAGTTATGGGCTTCGAAGATTTGAAAGTGTCTATTGATCCGGATTATGAACCAGAAATTTCAATTGAAGAATCTAAACAATATATTTATGGTGCTTTAGAAGTTTTAGGTGAAGATTACTTAAAAATGGTTGAATCAGCCTACGATGACAGATGGATAGACTTTGCTCAAAATAAAGGTAAGGATACTGGTGCATACTGTGCAAGTCCTTACGCATCACATTCATATATCTTTATCTCTTGGACTGGTAAAATGACAGAGACGTTTGTTCTAGCACATGAGCTTGGTCATGCTGGTCACTTTACTTTAGCGCAGAATCATCAAAATTATTTAGAATCAGAAGCTTCTATGTATTTTGTTGAAGCACCGTCAACAATGAATGAAATGCTAATGTCTAATTATCTATTTAAAAATAGTGATAACTCTAAATTTAAGCGTTGGGTAATTGGTTCAATTGTTTCAAGAACATATTATCATAATATGGTTACGCATTTATTAGAAGCAGCATATCAGCGCGAAGTTTATAATAAAGTAGATAATGGAGAATCATTAACTGCTCCTGTACTCAATCAAATTATGTTAGATGTATATGGCCAATTCTTTGGTGATAGTGTTAAATTAACTGAAGGTACAGAATTAACATGGATGAGACAGCCTCACTATTACATGGGATTATATTCCTATACGTATTCTGCTGGTTTAACAATTGGTACAGTTATGTCTCAACGTATTCAAAACGAAGGACAACCCGCAGTCGATGCTTGGTTAGAAACGTTGAAAGCTGGTGGCAGTAAATCGCCGGTAGCACTTGCAGATATCGCTAATATTGATATTCGTACAGATGCTCCTTTAAAATCAACAATTGGTTATATAGGGAGTCTAGTTGATGAATTAGAAAAGCTTACAGATGAAATTGAGCAAGCATAAAGCTTGTAGAATAATATAAAAAGGCTCAATAATCGCAAGGCGTTAAACTCCTATGCGACTATTGGGCCTTTTATTTATTATAAGATTCGTAGCGATCACCTGTGATGAAAAAGTAGATATTTTCAGCGATATTTGTAATGTGGTCTCCTATACGTTCTAGATATCTCGCAGCTAAATGTGCTTGGCCAGCTACAAAAGGATCATTATCTATTAAATAAGTCGTATTGACTATATTTCTATATAAATCATCGATATCTACATCTCTTTCGATGATCTCTTTAATTAAGGTAATATCATTGTCTCTTACAGCATCGTTTAAATCTTTTAACATTAAAAGTGCGAGTTTCCCCATTGTATTAAGCCTTGTAAGGACGTAATTATCAATAATTTTAGCTCTAAGTCTAATTTCAGCAATGTTAGCTGAGTTATCTCCAATACGTTCGAAGTCAGAAGCAATTTTCATTGCTGCCATCATTAAACGCAAATCGCTGGCGATAGGTTGTTGTTTAGTTATAAGCATGATAACTTTTTCGTTAATTTCAGTTTCAATCTCATTGATATCTTTATCTTTGGCTATAGTTTGTCTAGCATAGTTACGATCTTCTTCACTTAATGACGTTAATGCGTATTCAATATTACGATATACATGAAGACCAAGTCGACGTAAATCTTTGATTAAATCATCGAGTTGGCCTTCATATTTTCGTCTAATAATCGCCATATTTAAATTATCCGAATCTACCAGATATATAATCTTCTGTTTGTTTGTCAGAAGGGTTCGAGAAGATCTTATCGGTATCATCGTATTCATTTACATAGCCATTAAGGAAGAAAGCAGTTTTATCAGAAACACGAGCTGCTTGTTGCATATTGTGTGTCACAATAATAATCGAGTATTTTTCTTTTAATTCTTGAACAAGTTCTTCAACTTTTAATGTAGAAATTGGATCTAAAGCAGAAGTTGGCTCATCCATCAAGATGACATCTGGTTCAATAGCTAGAGTACGAGCGATACATACACGTTGTTGCTGTCCACCTGATAAACTGTATGCATTAGTATCTAAACGATCTTTTAATTCATCCCATATTGCTGCGCCGCGTAATGATTTTTCTACTATTTCATCTAAAACTTTTTTATTTTTAATGCCATGAATTTTCGGGCCGTATGTGATGTTATCATAAATTGATTTTGGAAATGGGTTTGGTTGTTGGAATACCATTCCAACATTTGTTCTTAATTTTTCAACAGAATATTTATCATCGAAAATATTATTATCACGATATAAAATTTTTCCTGCCGTTTTAACAGATGGTACAAGTTCTACCATACGGTTTAATGCTTTAATATATGTTGATTTACCGCAACCAGAAGGTCCGATAATAGCTGTTACATTATTTTCTAGAATATCGAGGTTAATGTTTTTTAAAGCGTGATTTTCACCATACCATAAATCTAAATTTTTAGTAGAATACACAATATTTTTTTGCGTATCAGGTATTTTATTTTCTGATGCATTTTTTGGGTCTATTGTTGCTATAGGTGTGTCATTACGATTCGTATGTGACTGTAAATCATCATTTATATCTTTAATTTGTTTATTAGTCATAATTAAAACTCCTTTTTTAAGGCTATGTGCTAACGTTTTCGAGCGTGTTAGCTTATTCCCATTTTATAGCTTAGTTAGATAATATCTTGCCCTCTATTACTAGATTAATATTTTTTGCTGTATTTATTTCTTAAGAATATTGCGATAGCATTCATCAACAATAAGATTACTAGTAAGACGATTATTCCTGCTGAAGCCACGTTTTGGAATTCTGCCTGAGGTAATTTAGCCCAGTTGTAAATTGCCATTGGTAAAGCTTGGAATTGATCGAATACGCTTGACGGAAGTTGTAGTAATACAGTTGGTATACCGATAAGAATTAATGGTGCAGTTTCACCTAATGCTCTAGATAGTGCAAGGATAAAACCCGTTAATATACCAGGTATTGCTGCTGGTAATACGACGCGTCGAATAGTTTGCCATTTATTACCTCCTAGCCCGTATGAAGCTTCTCTAATTGAATTAGGTACTGCTCTTATAGCTTCTTGGCTAGCTACAATAATTACTGGTAGAATTAGTAACGACATTGTCAGCGCAGCGGCTAAGATAGAGTTGCTTAATGCTAAAGCTTCGATGCCCATACCTCGAACGAAAATAGTTAAACCCAGTAAACCGAATACTACTGATGGAACACCTGCTAAGTTTGAAATACTAACTTTAATGAAATTAGTAAATGCATTATCTTTAGCATATTCTTCTAAATAAATTGCTGTTCCCACACCTAAAATAATTGAAATTGGAATAATTGTAATCATCAACCATACTGTTCCGATTAAGGCGCCTTTAATACCAGCCATAGACGGCGTCGAAGATGAGAAACTTGTGAAAAATGATGGTGTCAGATGACCTACACCTTTGAAGAGTGTATCTATGATTAATGCTGCTAAGACAAGTAAACCAATCATCGTACAAGCAAAAAATGCCCATTTATTAATTTTATTAACGGATAAGCGTCCAGAGAGTTTTTTCTCAACGGTGTTTTGATCGACAAGTACTTTACTATTGTTTGTTTCAGCCATATTAATACTCCTCTCTGAAACGTTTTGTAATCCAATGTGATATTAAGTTCATGATTAAAGTGAAAATAAATAATGTAAAGCCTACAGCGTATATACTGTAATAAATATCTGATCCAAAAGTTGCATCCCCTGTTGCTACTTGTACGATATAACCAGTCATCGTTTGAATAGAACCAGTTAAATCCAATGAAGCTGTTGGTGTACTACCGGCCGCAAGAGATACAATCATTGTTTCACCTATAGCGCGTGATATAGCTAAAACAATTGATGCCATGATACCTGATGTAGCTGCTGGCAAGACTACTTTAGTTGCAACTTCGAATTTTGTTGCGCCAAGGCCTAATGCACCTTCACGCATTTTGTTTGGAACAGAAGACATTGCATCTTCGCTCATACTTGAGATTAACGGTATAATCATGACCCCTACGACTAGTCCTGGACTGATAGAGTTGAAACTACCTAATTCCGGGAATATAGAACGTAATAATGGTGTAACAAAAGTTAAGGCAAAGAAACCAAATACGATTGTCGGAATACCAGAAAGTATTTCTAATATTGGTTTAATAATGCTTCTTGCTCTGTTTGAAGCATATTCACTTAAATATAATGCTGCGCCTAAACCAAGTGGCACTGCAACAACGGTAGCAATGGCAGTGATTTTTAATGTTCCTAAAATCAAAGCCCAGATACCATATTTAGGTGTTGATGAAAATGGATTCCATTCCATTGTAAGGAAAAAGTCTGCTAATGAAACGCGTGTGAAAAATGTGATTGTTTCTGTGAGCAGTGTTACGATAATGCCAATTGTTGCTAAAATAGAGAAAACTGCAATAATGCCTAAAATGATTGGTGCGATTTTATCGCTCTTGCCATTCTTTTTAGCATTATTTTTTGCTATCATTTCACTTACGGAGAGGTTATTATTCGCCATGTGAATTCCTTCCTTCTTGTAAACTCCCAATTATTTAAAAAAGTTGGGACTGGAAGTGTGATGACAAAGTAGTGTACAAAGTTTACTTTGTGTCCATTCCAGAACCCCAACCCTTAACGATCTAATTAAAAATTATTTTTCTTCTTTTTTGCTATCTTTGCTTTCTTTCCCAATAATATCTTTTAATTTATCTTGTTGTTCTTTGTAATCTTTTTCAGGTAATGCTACGAAGCCTGCATCTTCAGCTGATTTACCTTTGTCTTCAAGTACAAATTTCATGAAGTCTTGGAATCCTTTATTATCTTTTAATTTTTTCTCGTTTGTATAAATGTATAATGGTCTACTTAAAGCATAAGAGCCATCTTGGATTGTTTTCTTAGTTGGTTCAGTTGTTTTACCTTCGTCGTCTTTAACTTTAACTTCTTTTAATTTATCTTTGTTTTGTTCATAGAAGTTGTAACCAAAGTAACCAACACCATTTTCATTGTTTTGAACTGATTGCACGATTACGTTTGTATCAGCATTTTTCTCAGCCTTGATATCCCCTTTATCCATCACTTCTTCAGTAAAGAAGTCGTAAGTACCATGTGATTGGTCAGGTGAGAAAGCTTTGATTTCTTTTGATGGCCATTCTGAATTAACATCTTTCCAAGTTTTTGCTTCACCAGAATAGATTTTTTTGAGCTGTTCTTTTGTAAGTTCATCAACAAAATCGTTATCTTTATTGACTGTTACAGTTACACCATCTTGGGCAATTTTGAATTCATCGTATTTAATACCTTTATCATCTAGTTTTTTCTTTTCTTCATCTTTGATTGGTCTAGAGGCATTTGAAAAATCTGTGTTCCCTGCTATAAATTTTTCAAAACCACCTCCTGTACCTGAAGTACCAGAAGAAACTGTTACATCTGAATTATCTTTAGCAAATTTTTCGTTTAGTTTTTCAATGATTGGACCTACTGTGGAAGAGCCATCGCCCTTAACTTCCCCTTCGCCTTTACCTGAGTTTGCGTTACCGCCGCCACAAGCACCCAATAAAAGTGAAGCACCGATTGCTGTAGTACCAAATAATTGCCATTTTTTCATTGAAACATCCTCCTAATAAGTGAATAACCCAAAAGTTATATGTATTTATTACAGTTCCTATACTACACTCTGTTTATTAAATAGAAATATAGTTAATGTAAATGTTTCGTTAAGAAAAAATTTTCGTCGTTTACAATGTTTATATTTGTCATGTTATAAAGTGAATTAGTGCTAAAAATACTTTAGTAACAGTGTTCTTAGCATAGATGATATATTACAAAAATTGATGATTTGTAATATAAAAACTAAAAAAACCTGAAAACAACTACTGTCCCGTAGTGTTTTCAGGTTGTAACGTCCCCTGCTATGTGATGTTTTAAAATTTTTTACAAATATATAATATAGAAGGGTTTGTTGAGGAATAATTTGACAAACCATATTTGATGTTCTGTATTATCTTATCAAGCTATCTATTAAATATAACTTTTTAAGGTACAACACTGTGGACTATTTTTCTACTCGATCCCAGCCCTTTTGAGTTAATGCTATTTTACCACTTTCAATGTTAATGATTTTGTTTTTGTAAAGATGGCCAATTGCTCTTTTAAATGACCCTTTGCTCATATTAAAAATTTCTTTAATGGCTTCAGGGCTTGATTTGTCTGAAAATGGTAGCTCGCCATTATATTCTACGAGTAAATCGAAAATATGTTGTCCATCATCATCTAATCTTTCATGGGCTAATGGTAAAAATGAACCGTTTAATTCACCTTTTTCATTTTGACCAATAATGCGCACTTGTACATTTTCACCAAGACGTGGTTCTGATTTTCGTTCAGATTCATGGACAAATATCTTATAGCCATCTTTAGATAGTAAGAAACTACCAATTCTTAATAGACGGTATGGTCTAGCTTCGATAACTTGATTTTGCTTTTCATTTTCAAATGATGGGGTATACATTTGTTCGACGATAGTTTCAGTTGCTAAACGCGCAAACATGTTGTTGTCTCTGTCGACACGTAAAGTAACGAATAATTCGTCACCTTGTATTGGCCACACTTCTTTTACTTTTGGTAAATCTACCCAAGGGATCAATACTTCTCTTGGTAAACCGACATCAACGTGTGCACCATCTCGGTCTGTTTTGATTACTTTAACAAAAGCATACTTATCTGTTGTGATATCAGGCATATTTTGTGTAGCAAATAATGCGCCTGATCTGTTTGGATAGATGAAGAAACTATATTCTTCTCCTATTTGTAATTCATCTTCTTCGTTAATTTCGGATTGGTTTAGTTTTACGTCTTCACCGTTTGGTCCTTTTAATTGGTATGTTGAGCCTTCTATGCCAACAACTTCAAGAAATTCTATTGAACCTACTATATCTTTTTCATCTTGGGCCATACTTTTCTCCTTCGTACATAAATTTATTCTTATTCATTATAACATGCTATAAGGAAACAAGCATCAGTATAGCGAGAATGGTCGAAAGTACAAGCTAAGTGTGTTATAATTTGTCCGGTAGATTAACGAAAAGGAGTAAATGCATGTTACAAGTTACTGATGTAAGTTTACGATTTGGCGATCGTAAATTATTCGAAGATGTAAATATTAAGTTTACAGATGGCAATTGCTATGGTTTGATTGGGGCAAATGGAGCTGGTAAGTCAACGTTCTTGAAGATTTTATCGGGTGAATTAGATGCTCAAACTGGCCATGTTTCAATGGGGAAAAATGAGCGTTTAGCAGTATTAAAACAAGATCACTTCGCCTTTGAAGATGAACGTGTTTTAGACGTTGTTATTAAAGGTCACGAACGTTTATATGAAGTAATGAAAGAAAAAGATGAAATTTATATGAAACCAGATTTCAGTGATGAAGATGGTATTAGAGCTGCTGAACTTGAAGGTGAATTCGCAGAAATGGACGGTTGGAATGCAGAAGCAGATGCTGGTTCCCTACTTTCAGGTCTTGGTATTAAAGCTGACTTGCAAGACAAAACTATGTCAGAATTAGAAAATAACCAAAAGGTTAAAGTGTTATTAGCACAAAGTCTATTCGGTAAACCAGACGTACTATTACTAGATGAGCCGACCAACGGACTAGATATTCCAGCTATAAGTTGGTTAGAAGATTTCCTTATCAATTTTGATAATACAGTTATCGTAGTATCACATGATAGACACTTTTTAAATAATGTGTGTACACATATTGCTGATTTAGATTATGGTAAGATTAAAATTTATGTAGGTAACTATGATTTCTGGTATCAATCAAGTGAATTAGCTATGAAAATGGCTCAAGATCAAAACAAGAAAAAAGAAGAAAAAATTAAAGAGTTACAAGATTTCGTTGCGCGTTTCTCTGCAAACGCATCTAAATCTAAACAAGCTACAAGCCGTAAAAAGCAATTAGAGAAAATTGAACTAGATGATATTCAACCTTCTTCTAGACGTTATCCATTTGTAAAATTCACACCAGAACGTGAAATTGGTAATGACTTATTATTTGTAGAAAACCTATCGAAATCAATAGATGGTGTTAAAGTTCTTGATAACATTTCATTTACAATGGATCCAAACGATAAAGCTGTATTAATTGGAGATAGTGAATTTGCTAAATCAACATTACTAAAAATACTAGCCGGAGAAATGGAGCCTGATGAAGGTACAGTAAGATGGGGTGTTACTACATCTCGTAGCTACTTCCCTAAAGATAACTCAGAATTCTTTGAAGGTGTTGATACGAATCTTGTCGATTGGTTACGCCAATACGCGCCTGAAGATGAACAAACTGAAACGTTCTTACGTGGTTTCTTAGGTCGTATGTTATTTAGTGGTGAAGAAGTTAAGAAAAAAGCAAGCGTGCTATCAGGTGGAGAAAAAGTGCGTTGTATGCTAAGTAAAATGATGTTATCAAGTGCAAACGTACTATTGCTAGATGAGCCTACGAACCACTTAGACTTAGAAAGTATCACTGCTGTAAATGATGGCTTGAAGAACTTTAAAGGTTCTCTTATTTTCACTTCATATGACTTTGAATTCATCAATACAATCGCAAATCGTGTAATCGACTTAAATCCAGCTGGATCTGTATCTAAAGAGATTTCATACCAAGCTTATTTAGAAGAAACTGGTGTATTAACGAAATAATTATTGATTGTTAAATTATAACTAAATAAAAAGAGTGGAAATATGTTTGTCTGTCAGATTATAATCTGACAGACTTTTTTTATTACTTCCCTTTTGATGTTTATAAAAGAAACGTTGAATGGGCCGATTACTTTGAAAAGCTTTTCTAGAATTATATAATAATTATAAGTTTAAGCTAGGAGGAATTTGAAAATGCAAAATTTAAATATGATTGATGGAAAGATAATACCCCAAATAGGCTTTGGTACATATAAGTTAAATGGCGCATCAGGGGTGCATACGATTGTTAGCGCGCTAAATCAAGGTTATCGTTTATTAGATACTGCGTACAATTATGAGAATGAAGGCGCCGTTGGTAAAGCGATTGAACAGAGTCATGTCTCAAGAGATCAAATTATTGTAACTTCTAAACTTCCTGGACGTTATCAAGACTATAATGCGACAATGATTGCTATTCAAGAATCGATTTATCGTTTGAATGTGGAATATATCGATTTATACTTAATACATTGGCCGAATCCAAGACAAGGTAAATTTGTAGAGGCTTGGCGAGCGATGATTGATGCACAAAGTGCTGGATTAATTAAATCTATCGGCGTATGTAATTTCTTACCTGAACACATTGAAACGTTAGAACAAGAAACAGGCGTTCTGCCTTCAATAAACCAAATAGAATTACACCCTTATTTTAATCAAGAAGATATGATTAGTTATCACAATGACAAAGGAATCATCACGCAAGCATGGAGTCCTCTTGGTCGTGCTTCAGAAGTTATAAATGATAAAGATATTGAAGCAATAGCAACAAAATATGATAAAACTATTCCTCAAGTTATTTTGAGATGGCATATTCAAAAAGGTGTGGTCCCTATTCCAAAAGCAACTTCTGTTGCTAGACAAATTCAAAATAAAGAGGTTTTTGATTTTACTTTAGAGCATGAGGATATAGAAAAAATAAATACATTAACTCAAAAAGATGGTAGATTAAAAGGACAAGATCCGGCAGTTTATGAAGAATTTTAGTCCACTCTCCGAAGTATTAAAATTAAAAAAATAAAAATACAAGGCACTTTTCAATACTTTTTACACATAAGTTGCAAAAATAATTTATAGAACATTATATTTTTCAGTAAATTAAAAAAACTTTGTAAAAGCGGTTTACAGTACATGTATGCCTATGTATAATATGAATCATAAACAAAAAATTAAATATGGTTTTGATGAGGCGCATCAATCATTAGTAATTATTAGAAGAACCTGCCTGCTAGCAGCTAATTTTGAAAGGGTGAGATGCCGAAACAGTTATAATAGCAGCTTATAACACGTTGGACTTTATGGTTAAGAGCTAAGAGTCTGTCATTATTTTAAAATAATGGAGTGCATCACTTGTATATATATTATAGAACAGGTTCGCATTCCGAACTTGTTCTTTTTTTATAATACTGTGATTCTCCCCTATTCGTTGAGGAGGATATAGAAATTGGAAAGAAGTGTTTTAAAATTTGGAGGTTCTTCAGTAAGTGATTTTACTAAAATTAAAAATATTGCCGAAATGCTTAGATTACGAGTTGAGCAAGGTGAACAATTAATTGTGGTTGTAAGTGCTATGGGTAAAACAACAGATGAATTAATGGCCAATGTTTCGACTTTAACTAGTAGCCCTAAAGATCAGGAACTTGCCCTCTTGCTTACCACTGGGGAGCAACAAACAGTTTCTTATTTATCGATGGTTTTAAATGATATCGGTATTAACGCCAAAGCTATGACTGGCTATCAAGCAGGTATTAAAACTGTTGGCCATCATTTGAAGAGTCGTATAGCAGAAATTGACCCTGATACATTCGAACAAGCATTTACTGAAAATGACATTTTAGTCATAGCAGGTTTTCAAGGTATTAATGATAACTTTGAAGTAACTACATTAGGTCGTGGTGGATCCGATACTACGGCAGTCGCATTAGCAGCAAGCAATAACACATCATGTGAAATATATACTGATGTTGATGGTGTTTATGCAACAGATCCGAGACTGTACAAGGATGCTAAGCGTTTAGACTATGTCTCTTATGAAGAAATGATGGAGATGAGTGCTTTAGGCGCAGGTGTGCTCGAAACAAGAAGTGTAGAATTGGCAAACAATTATAGTATTCCACTATACTTAGGAAGAACTTTATCAAATGTGAAAGGAACATGGATTATGCCCCAAACTGAAATATTGGAAAGAAAAGCCGTTACAGGCGTTGCGTTAGATACGCATATGATGCACGTTACAATTAGTTATCCCCTACCCGATAATGAATTATTAACTGCATTATTCAATCATTTAGAAGATGGTTCTGTTAATGTTGATATGATATCACAAATCATCAATTTGGAAGGATTACAAATGTCCTTTACGATTAAAGATACAGATGTCATTCAAATTTCTACGATTTTAGAGTCTTTAAAAGAATCGTTTAGTGCGTTAGACTTTAAGATAAATGAAGATTACGTTAAACTCTCTTTAATTGGTTCTGGCATGAGAGACATGTCGGGCGTAGCTTCAAAAGCATTCAAAACATTAATTGAAAATAATATTTCATTTTATCAAACAACAACTTCAGAAATTAGTATTTCATGTGTTATTGATGCTGTGAATGGCGAACGTGCTGTTCAAACCCTTTATCAAACTTTTGATATCTGAATTTTCAAAATTATAGTACTATTAAAAAAATAATATTGGAGTGTATTGTATATGACAAGATTAGCAATCGCAGGTGCAACTGGTTTAGTAGGAAGAAAAATGTTAGAAACTATTGATAGAAAAGAAATCCCTTTTGATGAATTGGTGCTATTTTCATCAGCACGTTCAGCTGGACAACAAGTAGAATTCCAAGGTCAAACATATACTGTTAGAGAATTAACTGAAGATGCGGCTAAAGAACCATTTGATTATGTATTGATGAGCGCTGGTGGAAGTACAAGTGAACACTTCTCACCTATCTTTGAAGAATCAGGAGCTATCGTCATTGATAATTCTAGCCAATGGAGAATGACTGAAGGTATTGATTTAATTGTACCGGAAGTCAATGAACCTAAACTAGATAGAAAAATCATTGCAAATCCTAACTGCTCTACGATTCAATCAGTTGTGCCACTTAAACCATTACAAGAAACATATGGTTTGAAACGTGTCGCATACACAACTTACCAAGCAGTGTCTGGATCTGGTGTTAAAGGTAAAGCAGATTTAGCAGAAGGTGCAAATGGCAAAGCGCCAGAAGCATACCCACATCCAATTTATAATAATGTGTTACCACATATAGATAGTTTTCTTGAAGATGGCTATACAAAAGAAGAACAAAAAATGATTGATGAAACACGTAAAATCCTAAATGCAGATGATTTAAAAGTTACAGCGACTTGTGTTCGTGTACCAGTGCAAGATAGCCACAGTGTACACATGAGCGTAACATTAGAAAAAGAAGCTACGGTTGAAGCAATACAAGCATTATTTGAAAATGATGATCGCGTTGTTCTTGTAGACAATCCACAGAATAACGAATATCCATTAGCGATACATTCTACTGATAAAGATGAAATTTTTGTAGGACGTATTCGTCGTGATGATAGTTTAGACAATACATTCCACGTATGGTGTACTTCTGATAACTTATTGAAAGGTGCAGCATTAAATGCAGTGCAAATTCTTGAACAAGTAATGAGCTTGAAAGGAGTTAAATAAGATGGGACACATTTTTGAAGGCGTTGGTGTAGCTTTAGCAACACCATTCACACACAATGAAGTAGACTATGAAGCCATTAGAAGACATATTGATTATTTGATAGAAAACGATACAAAATCTATCGTAGTCAATGGTACTACTGCAGAAAATCCTACACTTACTGACGATGAAAAAGATAAAATATTAGAGATTGTTATTAACCATGTAGATGATCGAGTGCCGGTAATTGCAGGCACAGGCACTAACAATACACAAAAATCTATTCAAGCTTCGATACGTGCTAGAGAATTAGGCGCAGATGCAATCATGTTGATTACGCCCTACTATAATAAAACAAATCAACGTGGTTTAATTGCGCATTTTACGACAATTGCTGATGCAGTTAAATTACCAGTCGTTTTATATAATGTGCCTTCTCGTACCAATATGACAATTGAAGCAGAAACTGTCGAAACTTTAAGTCAAAATGAGTATATCGTCGCACTAAAAGATGCAACAAATGATTTTGATTATTTAGATGATTTAAAAAAACGTCTAAAACTAGATGAGTTCGCTTTATATAGTGGAAATGACGATAATGTGGTTGAATATTTTAATAAAGGTGGTCACGGTGTAATTTCAGTTGTTGCAAATGTGATTCCGAAGTCATTCCAAGCGTTATACGATGCTAAACAAAATTGGCAAAATATTGAGACGCAATTTCAACCAATTCAAACATTGCTTGATGCCCTATCAGTAGATGTAAACCCTATTCCAGTGAAAGTATTAACAGCATTGGAAGGATTTGGAAATTATGAAGTACGTTTACCACTAGTTCCACTTGAAGATGGTGAACGTGAAACATTAGAACAAGCTTATGAAAATTTTAAAGCAGGTGAAAAAGCATGAGAGTAGTACTTATTGGCTATGGAGCAATGAATCAACGTGTTGCTAGACTAGCTGAAGATAAAGGACATGAAATTGTAGGGTTAATTGTAAGGGATGAAACTAAAGACTACCCTTACCCTACTTTTCAACATATTGCGGATGTCAAAGACGCAGACGTGGCTATTGATTTTTCAAATCCTGAATTATTATTACCTCTATTAGAGGAGGATTTCACTTTGCCATTGGTTATTGCGACCACTGGTGAAAAAGATACAATTATTGATAAACTAAAAGAACTAAGTAATCGCATGCCTGTATTTTTCAGTGCAAATATGAGTTATGGTGTTCATGCGTTAACTAAAATTTTAGAAGCTGCTGTGCCCTTACTCGAAGACTTTGATATTGAGCTTACAGAAGCTCACCATAATAAAAAAGTTGACGCACCAAGTGGTACGTTAGTTAAACTTTACGATGTTATTGAATCCTTACGTTCACAATCTACACCAGTTTATGATAGACATGAAAACAATGAAAAACGTACTCAAGATGAAATTGGAGTTCATTCAATTCGTGGAGGTACAATTGTAGGACAACATGACGTGCTCTTTGCTGGTACAGATGAAACGATTGAAATAACGCATCGTGCACAGTCTAAAGATATTTTTGCCAATGGTGCAATTGGCGCAGCAGAAAAATTAATCAATAAAGCAAATGATTATTATACATTTGACAACCTATAAACCCTAAGGAGCGTATTTAATTATGGTACAACATTTAACGGCAGAAGAAATTATTCAATTTATAAGTGATGCAAAAAAATCTACACCACTAAAAGTTTATGCAAACGGAAATTTTGAAAATGTGAGTTTCCCTGAAAGCTTTAAAGTATTTGGTTCAGCTGATTCAAAAGTAATCTTTTGTGAAGCTGATGAATGGAAACAATTTTACGAAAGCAATCAATCAAGTATTGATGAATTAGAAGTTGAAATGGATCGTCGCAACTCTGCAATTCCATTGAAAGACTTAACAAATACAAACGCACGAATTGAACCTGGTGCTTTTATTCGTGAACAAGCGATTATTGAAGATGGTGCAGTAATCATGATGGGTGCTACAATTAATATTGGAGCTGTAGTTGGCGAAGGTACTATGGTAGATATGAATGCAACGCTTGGTGGACGCGCTACTACTGGTAAAAATGTTCATGTTGGAGCTGGTGCAGTATTGGCAGGTGTAATTGAACCACCAAGTGCATCGCCAGTAGTCATCGAAGATGATGTGTTAATTGGTGCCAATGCAGTAATTCTTGAAGGTGTTCGTGTTGGTAAAGGTTCTATTGTTGCGGCTGGCGCAATCGTTACCCAAGATGTACCAGAAGGTTCTGTAGTAGCTGGTACTCCTGCAAAAGTCATTAAGCAAACAAGTGAAGTTGAAGATTCTAAACGCGAGATTGTTTCAGCATTAAGAAAATTAAATGACTAATACTTAATTAAAACAAAGATATTCATTTAAATGAATATTGAAATAGCCAAATGGGAGGTATAGACGAGACTGCATAAAATCCATTATAATGTCTCAACTTTTAATATGTGATAGTGATTTCATATATTAAAAGGTCGTCTTACCTCCTCATTTTTATAATATTTAATGATACATAATAGGCTTGTGCGAATGAACTAGAGTCTAAATATAACTTTAACTAAAAGGATTTGATTTTAATGAATGAGTTAGAATTTGTTACAACACATAGACGTTACTTACATCAACATCCAGAATTGAGCTTACACGAATATGAAACAACTGAATATATTGCTAACTTTTTAGATGAATTGGGAGTCGCATATCAAAAACCACTTGATACAGGGATTATTGCATACATACCTGGTAATGGTGAACACACAATTGCTTATCGCGCAGATATCGATGCGTTACCAATATTCGAAGAAAATGATATAGATTTTAAAAGTAAAACGGATAATGTGATGCACGCATGTGGGCATGATGGACATACAACGGCGTTAATGCTCTTTGTTAAACGTTGTAAAGTCGTAGCTGATCGTGGTGAGCTTCCTCAAAATATTGTCTTTATCTTTCAACCTGCTGAAGAAACAGGTGGTGGTGCAAATCGACTAATTAGAGCCGGAGCATTTAATCAATACCCTATTGAAGCAGTGTTTGGAGTCCATGTGATGCCATTTGAAAATGAAGGTCGTGTTGTCATCAGAGATGAAGAGATTACTGCGAGTGCTACAGAATATAGATTCTTCTTAAATGGTCTATCAAGTCATGTAGCGGATAAAGAACAAGGATATTCTTGTGGAGAGGCATTACAACATGTACTGAGTCAAGTTGGTCAAATTCAACAATATCATTTAAATGGTTTAAAACGAAATATAGTCCATATGGGTCATTTTGAAGCTGGAGAAGCTATTAATACGGTACCTAGCCATGGATATTTGGAGGGTACTATTCGTACTTATGATACTAATGATTTAGAAATAGTTAAGCAACAAATGGCTAAAATTGCAGAAAGTGTCAAATTATTATTCAATGTAGACTGTGAAGTGAAGTTTGAAGAAGGTTATCCCCCTACTTATAATGATCCAAATTTACGTAAACATGTAGAAAATGGCTTAAAAAATGCGGAATTTGAAGTGATTGATAAACCTACGCCATATTTATTTGGAGAAGATTTTAGTTTTTATAGCCAACTAGCTCCAAGTTATTTTGTTTTCGTAGGTGTACGCGATGAAGCCAAAGGATTTGTGACGGGATTACATACCTCTCATTTGAACTTTAATGAACATATGCTTATTAGAATTGCTGATTATTATGAACAAATATTAAATTCTTACAGTGAGGTGCGCGCAAAATGACAGCTATTTGGTCTGTGGATACAGCAACATTTAGAAAAAACGCTGAAAATGTAAAACAAGACAACCAATTGATGGCTGTCGTCAAAAACAATGCATATCATTATGGATTAGAGTTTGCTGTTACACAATTTTTGGCAATAGGCATTAATACATTTAGCACGACTTCATTAAGAGAAGCTATACGGATTCGTAAACTAGCTCCAGATGCTACTATTTTTTTAATGAATGCTGTCTATGAATTTGATAAAGTGCGTGCTTATAACATACAAATGACGTTACCTTCCCTATCATTTTATTATGAGAATTTAAATGAACTATATGATATACAAGTACATGTGGAATATGAGAATTTATTACATCGTTCAGGAATGAAAACGATAGCTGAAATTAAAGAACTACTTTCACACCATGAGCAAAACCAAAATACTAATAAAATGAGCATTGTTGGATTGTGGACCCATTTTGGTTATGCAGATGAATTTGATGTGACTGATTATAAAATTGAACGTGAGGCATGGTTAGATATTGTAGAAGCATTATTAGCTGAAAACTACCAATTTGATATGATTCATGCTCAAAATAGCGCAAGTTATTATAGAGAAGAAGGTATATTCCCTAATCATACACATGCGCGTGTAGGTATTGCTTTGTATGGATCTAGACCATATAGTACGATAGACGAAACGGTCATTCAACAATCATTAACCGTTAAAGGCAATATTATTCAAGTAAGAGAAGTAAATAAAGGTGATTACTGCGGTTATAGTTTTGCGTTTGAAGCTACAAGAGATCAAACTAAACTAGCAGTGGTTGATATTGGTTATGGTGACGGCATTCTTAAATCAAGAGCGAAGCATGAAGCGATGATAAACGGCAAACGTTTCCCTATTCGTGCGTTGATGATGAGTCATATGTTTGTAGAAGTCGATGATAGCGTGAATGCACGAGATGAAGTTATATTATATAATAATGATATACGTGTTGATGAATATACGTTTAAAGGTGTCGGTGCGAATTCTGAACAACTGAGTGCAATGAATCACGACTCACTAATAAAGGAGTATAGATAAATTATGGTAGTAGAATATAATGATAGTGGCGAACTTACAATGGGAGGTACAAGTCTTAAAACTATAGCGCAAAGTTTTGGGACGCCTACGATTGTATATGATGAAGTGCAAATTAGAAATCAAATGAGACGTTTTCATGAATCTTTTAAAAAAAGTGGATTAAATTACAATGTTTCATATGCATCTAAAGCATTTACTTGTTTACAAATGGTTAAGTTGGTACAAGAAGAAAATCTTGAGTTAGATGTTGTCTCTGAAGGTGAACTATACACAGCTTTAGAAGCTGGGTTTGACCCACAACATATTCACTTTCACGGGAATAATAAGACAAAACATGAAATTCGATATGCTTTAGAAAGTAAAGTTGGTTATATCGTTATAGATTCATTGGAAGAAATTGATCTTATTGATCGTTACGCAAGTGAAGAAGTCAATGTAGTCATTAGATTAAACCCGGGTGTTGAAGCACACACGCATGAATTTATTCAAACAGGACAAGAAGATAGTAAATTCGGTTTGTCTATTAAGCATGGTTTAGCTATTCAAGGTGTACAGAAAGTTAGAACTTCAAAACATTTAAACCTTAAAGGTGTTCATTTTCATGTAGGTTCTCAAATTGAGGGTACTGAAGCAATGATTGAGACTACAAAACTTGTAGTTCACTGGTTGAAAGAAAATAATATTGAAGTAGAGTTAATAAATCTTGGTGGTGGCTTCAGCATTAAATATGTTGAAGGAGATGTAAGTTTTCCTATCGAAGAAGGGATTGAGGAAATTACTACTGCGGTTAGATCGATTGTAGAAGAAGTTAATTACCCTATTCCTGAAATCGGTATTGAACCTGGACGTTCAATTGTAGGTGAAGCTGGTATCACTTTATATGAAGTTGGGACAATTAAAGAAATCCCTAATGTTAATAAATACGTTTCTATTGATGGAGGTATGAGCGATCATATTAGAACGTCATTATACGATGCGCAATATGAAGCACTACTTGTTAATAGAAATGACCCTAAAGATGAAACGGTTACAATTGCAGGGAAATTATGCGAGTCTGGCGATGTTATTATCAAAGATGCAAAATTACCTAGCACAGTAAAACGTGGCGATTATTTAGCAGTTTTATCTACAGGCGCTTATCATTATTCAATGGCTTCAAACTATAATCAAATGCAGAAGCCTTCAGTATTCTTCTTAAAAGACGGTAAAGCTAGAGAAGTTATTAAACGTCAATCATTACGTCAATTAATCATTAATGATACGAAATAAATTTAAAAAAGTGGTTCCATCTCCTTTGAGGTTGATGGAACCACTTTTTATTTAAAATATCTAGTTTTATAAATAAGCATTAAATAGGAATACATGCGAGAACGCATGCAATAAGAACCCCTTGCTTATCAAATAAGTAAGGGGTTCTATAAAAAAAAGAACCTTTAACAAGGTTCTTTAAATAGTCAATATTGCAATCTATATTATAGTTTTACAACGTTTGCAGCTTGAGGACCGCGGTCGCCTTCAACTACTTCAAATTCAACTGATTGACCTTCTTCTAATGATTTGTAACCCTCTTGGTTAATTGCTGAGAAGTGTACGAATACATCGTTTTCTCCTTCAACTTCGATAAAACCAAATCCTTTTTCAGCGTTAAACCATTTTACTGTACCTTGTTTCATAAATGTGAAACCTCCAAGACTAATATTCATTCAATATGCGTTATTCGCATATTACAAAAAATACAATAAGACAGTACGAGTCTGTAAGTACAATATTCTTTGCAATATGGAATAAAACAATTGCTTGACTAACATTATAGGATATTTTCAGTTGAATTGCAAGGCAAACGTTAATTTATAGTTTATTCAATTATAGGCAAATTAAAATAAACTTCATTTTTATTTAAAACTATAAAACTATAGAATATTTGTAAATCTTCATCGCAATCCTCACAAAATCCTAATTCGCAATTGTTATAAAATGCATGAATATTGTGCTTTCCAACTAAATAGTTATCAAATGAATTTTTGCTTTTTAAAATTAATGATTTGTAGAAATTTAACATTTCATCGTAAGTCTCGAAGTCATACTGTTCTACGATATGATCAGTCCAGTCACTAAATAACCACCAGCCTTCATAATCAGCTCGAATTTTTGCAACTGTCCACATTATAAATCTTCACCCTTTCATATATAGTCTAAATCATTTTTTGGTGTAACTGAGATCGCACCTCGCTATTTAGACTTATAGAACAAAGTGCTTATACTTATGTATGTATTTCGATCACACATATACTCTAAATTAAATCCCCCATGTTTATAAATAGAAATAAAATAAAACTAAATATAGACGTTCTTATTTTGATTTAGAGACGTACAATTTTTTTGTCTATGTGTAATATTTTAAAGAGTTAATATACAAAATCAAGTTATCTGACTCATACTTTAGACCGATAGACTATCAATTTATAAACTTAAATATTAGTTTTGTAGCGTTAAATTTCGTATAATGTTAATTAAGAGGTGATTTTATGAAACGTAAACACATTAAAGTATTTGGGATGGTACAAGGTGTAGGTTTTCGTTATTATACCCAAAAAATAGCACGAAAATATCATATTGTTGGTACCGTTGAAAATGTAGATAATTACGTTGATATATATGCTCAAGGTGATGAACCATCTTTAACACAGTTTATTAACGCAGTTACAGATGGCGCTTCGCCCGCATCCCATGTTGAGGACTTTACTACTGAAGAGATAGAAATTGAGCAATCATTGAAAGATTTTAAAACTATATAAAGGAAGATGAAGTTTGAGATATAATATTTCTCGTATTTTCGGGTCAATTATTGCTTTGCCAGCAGCAGTTATCGCATGGTTTGTTAGTATATTTGCCTTAGATATTTATTTTATTTTTGATTTATTGATTTCTGTAGCAACATTTATAACGTTTTACTTCCCTACTCAACGTTTAACTTCTAGAAAATATTTAAAAGAAATTGGTTTAACTCGTCGAGATTATCACTTTGTAAACGGTCAATTAAACAATACACAGGATAAAATTAGACGCATATTCAAATCATTTGTAAATGTTAGATCTATTAAAGACTTTAGACAAGTAAATGAAATCTATAGAATATCTCGGGCTATATTTTATGCAGTAAAACAACAACCAAGTTCATTTTTTAAAGTCGAAAGTTTCTTCTACTCCCATATTGATAATGCATTGAATTTAATTGAAGCATATACAAGATTGTCTAAGTCACCTAAGAAAACTAAAGAAGAAAAACAAAAATTAGAACAAACAAGAATTACTTTGGATGAAGTTAAAAGAACATTGGTAGCTGATTTAAGAAGAATTAATGATGAAGATTATAGCAAGTTAGATATAGAGATGGAATTAAACAAAATTGAACAAAGTCGAAATAAGAAGTAGCAAATTAAAATAAGAATGGAGAGAGATTTTATGGCAAGAGAACAAGACTATATAAATTCGCATCCATTAGATAAATATATAGAAGAAAATTCTACAAGTAAGTCTGAAGTGGTCAACTCTACCCAATATACTGAAAAAGAGCAACAAAAGATTAATGAGTTGAGTGAAAAAATAAAACCTATGGATCATGATGGCTTACTAAATTATGGTACGGAAGCACAATCACATATGTCACAATTCTCACACCGTATATTAAATGAGGTCAAAACAACTGACGTTGGACCAGTTGGTGAATCGTTAAATGGACTGATGAGCAAATTAAAATCAGTAAATCCTGATGAATTGAATCCAGAAAACCAATCGAAATTAAAGCGTATTTTTAGAAGAACAAAAGCCTCTGTAAATGAAATATTTTCAAAGATGCAGTCGGTTGGCTCACAGATAGATCGCATATCTATTGAGTTAGATAAGCATAAAAACAACTTAGTTAAAGATGTAGATATGCTAGATGAATTATATAATATGAATAAAGACTATTTTGATGAATTATCACTGTATATTGAAGCTGCCAAAAAGAAGCAGCATGATTTGCAACAAGAGGATGTGCCTAAATTAAGAGCGCAAGCAAAATCAACAGGTAATCAAATGGATGTGCAAGCTGCATCTGATATGGAGCAATTTATCGATCGCTTAGACAAACGTATTTATGATTTACAATTATCTAGACAAATTGCGATACAAACAGCGCCACAGATACGAATGATTCAAAATGTTAACCAAGCATTAGCAGAAAAAATTCAAAGTTCTATTCTGACAAGTATACCATTGTGGAAAAATCAAATGTCAATTGCATTAACTTTAATGAGACAACGAAATGCAGTAACTGCTCAAAAAGCCGTTACTGATACGACAAATGATTTATTATTAAAGAACTCTGAACTATTGAAACAAAATGCTCTAGCAACTGCTACTGAAAATGAGCGTGGTGTCGTTGATATTGAGACTCTTAAAACAACGCAAAATGACATTATTGAAACAATAGAACAGACATTACAGATTCAAGAACAAGGTCGTAATAAACGTAAACAAGCTGAGTCCGAATTGAATCAACTTGAAACCGAATTACAAAATCAACTTTTAGATATGAAACAAAATAAATAATTCTTGATGGTTAATTAAATATTTACTTTGAGCAGTGACTCCGGGACATAAATAGATGTCTCGGAGTTTTTGTTGATAGTACATTAAGTCGTGAAAACTTGTTATAAGTCTATTTTCTCTTAGGGACGTATACGCCAAAAAATTTATTATAGTAAAATAATATAGTAAAAAGCGTACCCATTTTCATAATGGATACGCCCTTTTTGAATCTAATATAAGTTTACTTTCAATTTAATTTTAGTGTTAAACTGAAACATTTCTATTATATGTTTTGAAATTACAATTAGTTTAATCGTTATTAGAAGTTTTTTTAGCTAAAATATCGTCTTTTGAAGTCTCTGCATCTTTATTAGCTACTATGTTTTGTTCTACAGCTAATTTATGTGCAATTTTTGGTGCTGTCCAAACTGCTGGCAGCATAATGATTGATATAGGAACGGCCGTAATAATAATAAAAGATTGAATAGCATTGATACTGCCTTCCCCTATATTAATTAGAACAATTGAAATAACACCCATAATAACAACCCAAAAGAGTCTTATCATTTTAGGTGGGTCACCTTCTCCTGTAACAGACATCGAAATTGAATACGACATCGTATCAGCAGTGGTGATGACAAATATTAACGTCAATAGTAATAAAACAATGACCATAACAGTGCCTAATGGTAAATGAGACGCAATTGAAATGACTGCTGCAGGTAAGCCGTTATCTGTTAATGGCCCACTGATTGCACCACTGTTTTTGATTTCATAAAAAAGTCCGCTACCGCCAAGAATAGAAAACCATATATGAGAAACTACTGCAGCTACTATTGATACAAGTAAAAATATTTCTCTAATTGTACGACCTCTAGATACACGAGCAACTAACATTCCCATTAATGGCCCATATCCTATAAACCAACCAAAGAAAAATAGCATCCATGCGCCAGCCCATTTATCATTTCCTCTAAATGTACTTATTTCTAGAAAATGAGTGATATAAACACCATATGAAGATATAAATGTATCTATAATAAAGTGCCCAGGACCTAATAATAATATAAATGCTGCAAGCGCTAGTGCTAACCATACATTTAATTTACTTAAAAATTGAATGCCTTTCTCAATGCCGGTAGTAGCAGAGATAGTTACAACAACCATTAAGCCTGTAACAGACAATATTTGAGTGATTATATTATCGGGTATACCAAAAATGCTATGTAACCAGTAACTAAATTGAAAACCGAAAAATCCAATTGTTCCAATAGTACCAGCGACAGCACCTAAAATACAAAACACATCTATAATCCATCCAATTTTATTTTTTTCTATTTTACTACCAAAAATTGGATATAGTAGTGTACGAGGACGCATTTTTAAATGTTTATTATAGTGTGCATACATAATAATAATACCGCTAACAGCGCCATAAACTGCCCACGCTGTAAAGCCCCAAGAAGTAAAACTTTGTGCCATAGCAGCTGGTATGGCTTGAGTACTGCCATTTTTAATGTCAGGATCCATCGTTGGGGGCACATCTATAAAATAATACATCGGTTCTGCTGCAGCCCAAAAAATAGCACCAGCGCCTAAGCCCGATGTGATTACGATAGCAGCCCATCTAAAATAACCCATTTCTGGTTTAGAAGCATTTCCTAGTCGAACACGACCATATTTTGAAAATGCCAAAAATGCACCTACTGCAAATGTTGCTAAAAGTAGTACTTGCCAAAAAGCTCCAAAATAAGTAATTGAAATTTGAAAACCTTTTTGTACGAAATTCGAAGTTGCCTGTGTAAAAATGGATGACATCAATACAAATAAAACAAGGATGCCCCCACTAATCAAAAATACTGGCCAATCTAATTTATCTTTCCATTGTGAATATTTAATATTATTCGACCCCTCTATTATACGTGTTCTGAACAATATAATTATTGAGTTTATGATGTCGCTTTTAATAATTTGAATAAGATACTTATTGGTACATTAAATAGTAAAGGTGAATCTATAATATGAGAGGTTTGAGCGTTTGTGTGGCAACCACAAATACTTTATGTAAGCTGTTTTATCTATATTAAAAATCACATTCCGTAAAAAATACACTATTCCGCACTTATGTAAATACCAATTGACTATCACTGTAATACTCTTATATTGTTCTTTGACGAAACACTTGAAGTAAAGAGTATAGCCTATTTTTAAAAACTAATCAAATCGATTTCTCAAATTTATTTTCTTCAAGTTTACATATTCAGTTAACAAGAAGTTTGAATAAGATAGAGGTATCTATTTATCGATTAATTACATAAAAAAGCAAATCAACGCCAGTTTAAGCGCTGATTTGCTTTTATTATTATTATTCTTTTTCGTAAACAATTGGTTTTTGATTTTTAACCATTGCAGCTACAATATAACCTATGATTGTTGTCACAACAGCAATTGGGAACCATTCAAGTGAATATTCTTTTAGTGGCAAGCTTTCAATGAAACTCAATTTTAGCCAGCCTTGTGTATGAATGACACTTAAAATAGATACAATCGTAACGATTGCAACAGGAATTTGTTGTGCAATTGGTTTTGTAGGTACAAAACGTGCTAATAAAATAAGTAATACCGATGTAATTGCTACAGGGTACACAATACTTAATACTGGCACAGACATAGTAATGACTGAGTTAAGTCCTTGGTTTGCTAAAATAAAACTAATTAGTGTAAACACAATTACATATATTCTGTAAGAAATTCTTGGGAAAATTCTATGGAAATATTCTGATACAGCTACGACTAATCCGCAAGCTGTTGTGAGACAAGCAAGTGCCACAATAATACCTAATAAATATTTACCAAATGTCCCAAAGCCAACACTGGCCATAGTCGTTAATAAATATGTACCAATATTTTGGTCATTTGCATTCAAGCTAGCTATTTTTTCCTGAGGAACAGCCATATGATTACCTATAAATCCTAATGAGATATAAATAAACATTAAAGCTACAGCTGCGATAATACCTGCCATTAACGTTTGCTTGAAGATTTGGTTGGCATGTGTAATACCTGTTGATTTTACTGCATTAACGACAATCATCGAGAAAGCTATAGCTGCGATGGCATCCATAGTAAGATAACCGTTTGTAAATCCTTGTGAGAAACCTGCAAAGTTCGATGTGAATGTTTCAGCAGCTTGACTATGCGAATTACTGCCATAATCAACAAATCCTTTGATAATCATTGCTAAAATAGTGATCAATAACAGTGGTGTTAATAGAGAACCAATGCGATCTACCATTTTAGTTGGGTTAATACATAAATATAAGACTATCAAGAAATATAAAACCGTAAAGATAAGTAATGCTAAACTACTATTTGTGTGTGCGATAGGTGTTACTGTCATTTCAAACGATGTCGATGCTGTACGAGGAATCGCGAACAGCGGTCCGATTGTAAGATAGATGATGACTAGGAATATGATAGAGAATTTAGGTGAAATTTTATTTAACGACCCAATATAACCTTGTTTATCTAACGCGCCTACGATAACGCCTAATAGTGGTAGTCCGATACCTGTTAAAGCAAATGCTAAGATTGATGGCCAGAAATACTGTCCACTGTCTAAGCCTAAATTTGGTGGAAAAATAAGATTACCTGCCCCAAAAAACATTGCGAACAATGTAAAACCTATAATCCATGTATTTTTATTCATATGACTTGCTCCTTCTAACCAATAAAATAATATTACCTATTCTATCATGGTTAATTAGATATCGTCTATATAAATTTCAGAATATTTAAATATATCGTTTATTATTTATCAAAAATAGCCTATTTAAAATGATTTTAATAATAGTTTTTTCAATAATGGTGATAATTGGGATGGAAGATTTTCAACACCTTCTACAAATAAAGCATATTGTCCATATATATTGTGAATCGTTTGCTCAATATCTTCTGTGATAGGCTCCTGACTCAAGAATACATTGAAGACTTCGATGCCCATTTTACGAGCTGTCTCAACCGCTTCATACGTATCTAATATACCATCTTGGCTATAATTATATGCAGAAGGTTCTCCATCTGAAAAGACAATTAAAAAACGTTGATTATGAGAGCGACGCATGAGTCTTTCGCTACCAATTCTAATAGCAACACCATCTCTATTATCATCTTGAGGCTCTAACGCCATTATTCTTGGACCTTCTTTATCCATCATAGAACGATTGTATGTGATGATCTCATCAATAATATTAGGTTGGTTTGCTTCATCGGCATCGAAAGCATCTTCATTGAATGCCAATATTTCATGTTTTACATTGAGACTCTTTAATGTTTCGTGAAATAGCAAGACGCCTTTTATTGTTTCTTCCATTTTATCTTGCATACTGGCTGAAGCATCTACTAATAACGTGAACGTAGCATCGAATGACTGACTTAAGTCTTGTTTCTTATAAAATAACTTATATTGATCATCTATAAACCAATTGAGTAGATTCTTCTGTAATCTACCTTTTGTTAAATTATGTCGTTCATCTTGATATTCTCTATCAATGGTTTTTTGTATGATTTGAATTAAATCTTTGGTTTCAAACTGGACATCAGATTCAACGTCATGGTATTCATGAATAAATTGGGGTTTGATTTCAGGGATGTTCCATTTGATTTCGACCTTTTCATTAATTCCTTTTAAGGCAAACGCTTGATTAAGTCCAACTGAACCACCTTGATCGTCTTCTATATTGTTAGATGAACCTTTACCCTTTTTAGTTTGCATATCAGTCATATCATCGCCGGTATCCCCTTCACGCGCATTATCATTATCTCCCATAACGTCACTATTTTCGCCTTCGTGTAATTCCATTTCTAAGTACGCGCCACCTTGTGAGGCACTATCTTGGTTATTTGATTCCATCTCTTCACTTACTGAATCTTCGTCTTTGTCTTCTTTTGAAGTACCGTCCGTATTGCTCGCATCTGTTCTAGTTAAATCCTCAAATTGAAGTGCTTGTATAGATTCATAAACTTTTTTTGGTAAATGATAATACTCGTTTAGCATATCCTCTTTTAATATATCGTCAATTTGGAACATAATGCGCTCAACTAAATACATATTATCTTCGGAAGACTTGTTATAGAAAAAGTTTGGTAAGTACATATACATATTATTTAACACATCATCAATTTGTGGATGTATTTGTGGTATATCGTAAAAGTTTTCTGTAATAAAAGAAGCTTCTAAATATAAAAATAATAAATCTGTAAAAGTAGTTTTGGTTCTATATACATTGATTTGTGTCTTAGTGTAGTTGAGTCTAACTTCATTACGCATCTGAATAGCTGATTTCGTCGATGGACGTTCTTTTGCTATTGCGCCTAAGATACGTTGATCTTCAAGTAATTTGAAAAGTTGTTGATAAAATTTGGGATGTTTGAACTCCTGGTTCTGTATAACATGATTCACAATCTTTTCGTCCATCATCTGATAACCATAAGCAGCGAGCATGACATCAGTTTTTAATCCCGTAGTTTCAACATTAGCATCTCTATGTGACCAAAAAGAACTAGTGATTAAAGTGTTATTAATTGGATCGTAATAAGGGAACTTTTGAATCTTAACTTGTGTTTGCTCATTTTTCAGTAAAAGACGTGCTAAATCCTGAAGCATCATCACTTGTTTAGCATCTAGCTGTTCGTCATTAAATTTTATAAAACGATCACTCATGTTTATCCCTCACTAAAAGTTTAATTCTACTGCATTTAAAATAGCTTGCTGTTCTCGCTCATCTTCTAACTTATCTATTATTGTTCGTTGAATAGCACGTCTGATTGGCATAATAGTAGCTAAATCACTTAAATCTATAAGTGCACGAATACTAGCCGCTTCTTCTGAAATTTGACCCTGTTTAGTCATTGTACGTAAATCTTCATTAAATTTAATGATTTTTTGAATTAACGCATCGTCATTTAACTGACTTTGTTGTTTAATGACATCACTTAAAATATCACCATCGATGTAGTCTACTTGAATGACAACAAAACGATTTTTCAATGCTTCGTTCATTGGCAAAGTTCCTATGTAGCCAACGTTGATTGCCGCAATTACATTGAATCCGGGTGCTGCATTGACTACTTCCCCTGTAAATGGATTCGTTAGTTTTCTACGGTAGTCTAGTACGCCATTTAAAATAGGTAACGTTTCAGGTTTAGCCATATTAATTTCATCTATATACAATATATGGCCTTCTTTCATGGCTTTAATTACGGGTCCATCTATAAAAACAATTTCTTGCGTCCCATTGTCATTGGTTTGTATAGTTTTGAAACCGAGTAAGCTTTCCGCGTCTAAATCGACTGAACAGTTGATTTGATGCATTGGGCGATTTGTTGTTTCACTTAATGTTTCTGCTAATTTTGTCTTACCAGATCCTGTAGGCCCTTTTAGTAAGATATTTTTGTTTAATTGCATCAAAGCTTCTGCGTCGTTAAAGACTGTTTCATCTCTATTAATATAGTTTGTACTTGTCATCGTGAATTGTCTCCTCTATATAAAATATGGCTTATTTGTTTAATAAGAAATCATTAAAAATAGACTGGGGCATGAATACATCATCAGATTTCGCCCTAGCCTTATTTGTTAAGAAATTATTTAAACGCGCAACACAATATGAGCGCAATATTTATCAACTAATTCAAATTAATTCTATACTTCTTTGAAATATTCTTTGTAATAACCACCAACAAGGCCAGAGTTATCAATGATTTGGTAATATTCTTCAGTTTCATTTATAACATTATATTGTTGCCCAACAGTCAGCATATCAGAAACTGTAAATTTCTTAGCATTTGTATGGATAACTTCAACTTTTTTCACTGGTGTATTTTCTTTCCATGTTTCATGTAACATAAATAAACATTCCTCTTTCTATGATTTAATTTCTAAAGTCAATATAAAAGTGATACCACTTTTTTCACTAATTCTTAAGGATTTTTCACCTTCTTGATCTAATGATTGATAAGGGATACCTATAGATTCAAGTTGTTGTAATGCATTTTGGAATTGTGCCTTGGATTCAGTTGCAAACTCAATTTGTTCTACAATACCATGTTTCGGCATCTTCAAATCTTCATCAGCAGCGTATAAATGCAATTCTCCACCTAAACCGCCTTCTCCGATTCGGAATACTTGTACTTTATAGTCCGATTCAGGATGTGGTGTGTATTCTGCAAAATGCGTAAGTCCAAACACTTTTGTCAAAATAGATTGAGTAAGTAGTAATTCATTTACTTTAAGTAAGACTGGCCCTAATCCTTGAATTTGATGCAGTGGATTAACAGTACTATCAAATGTGGGCATCCCTAGAGGGGCACCTGTATTATGCTCGTTTGAATATATATTGAATGTCTGATGATTATGGTCATTAAATTCAAAATACTTATGCCCATTTAAATCAGTAATTTCACTATGATCAATTTGATGGTCATCTAAGATAGCTCGGTATTCATCTAAACCTTCGTCACTTGGTAAACGTAAACCAATATTTTCAATATGATTGTCTTGATTCGTATAATTTGGTATTTCTACAAAATGGATACGTGTGCCAGAGTTGAGTTCTGCATCGCCGAAACGGAGAGCTTGCCCTTTATCTGCAACATTTAGACCCAATACATCTTTAAATAAAGTTTTAGTTTTTTCTAAATTATCTGTCCCTGTGGTTACACTTCTAAGACCATTCATTATATTAACTCCTTTATTCATAGCTTTTCAATCATTATAACTTATTTCATGCGTTATTTATACGATGAAGTTTAAGGTAAATATGTATATTAATTAAATTTTTAGAATATACATTGGATGAACCCAAAAAATGTATTAATATAGTTGTATATCATGATTTTAATCTTAAAAAAGATTAGTAGCATATTGATTATTATTAAAGGAGGTTTGTCATAATGGGTGGTATGTGGTTTGTGTTTGGTATAACCGTACTTATTGCAGTTTATTCTGGTATTACCTTCTTCACTAACATAAACAATAAAGCAAAACAAAAATCTCAAAATGAGCAAAGCGCTAAAAAGAATAATATTTACGGCGTTGTATTTTTGGTATTTTTAATTATTGCTATTATTGAGCTGTTTGTTTATATTGCTTAATTGTAATTTTAGTTATATTTTGACTTTTTAAATCAATAAAAAGACATCCCTACAAGTTAGAATGTACAACAAACTTGTAGGGATGTCTTTTTTTTACGAATTAGTCAGGCCTTTTTAAATAGTACAATAAGCAATTTAAGTGCTATCAGAATATAAATCACAGCAAATAAACATATCATGAGAAAATGGCTATTCAGAATTGACAAATTATCGCTATTCAATTGGTTTAAAAGATTACTAATTGGTGGTAATAACCAGAGTAACCATTTTGTAAAAGGTACAGTTGTTATAATTACCTCTTTAGTGAAAATGATGAGCATAATAAATATTGTTAATAACCATCTGTAAGATTTAGTGGCAATGTGCGTATTTGTAATAAAAGCGCCTAACATAATACCAAACATACTTAATAATAGATGGGTAACTATGCCAATTAAGACGAAATTCAATGAAACAGGTTTATCAAATACATTAAGTAAAAGAGGATAAATCAATGAAACAATAACCAATAATGTACTAAATAAAAATATATAAAGTATCTTTATTAACAAATAAGTAGTCTTTGATTGTAATTGCATATAGAAGATATGACGTTCATTTAAAGTGTCACGACCGAAATTAATAATAGTTATCCACGTCATCACTATAAATAAACCAATCGCTGTAGAACCATAGCTTGATAGCACAGGCATATCTCGATAGATATAAATGCCAATGATCCACAGTAAATATGTGAATACTGGTGCAATGAATTGATATGATGTTAAAAATTTTAGATGTTCGTATTTTAAAAAAGAATATATCATTTTAAAGATCCTTTACTTCGATGATTTCGCAATTGTGCTTTAGCAAATGTTGTAAAACGATATTTACATTTTCTTTGTCAACTTGCAAGGTTACATATTGATGGTTTGAAGTTGCTTTAACGTGTACCCATGACGCTAAATCATGTTCAATGACATCACCAACAGATTGTTGGTTGCTAATCGTGATAGTCTTCAACTCTTGATGCTTAGATTGTGGGATGAATGTATAATCATCTAAACTTAATATATGAGTCGCAATTGTATGTTCAATATTTGCATCATGATCTGTAATAATTATTGTTTTAGTTTTCGATAATTGTTGTAATCGGGTTAAAAATTGTGCTTCTGACGTTTTATCTAAACCTGAAAATGGTTCATCAAATACTAATATATCAGCATCCATTAATAAGCTTTGGATAATGTTCACTTTTTGTAAAGAGCCTTTTGAAAGATGATGTAATTTAGTGTTTTGAAGTGAAGATAGGTTTAATAGTGCTAAATAGTCATCGACGGTTTGGCTGTCAGATTTCCGCTTCATATTCAAATTTTGAATAGTTGTTAGAAATGATTTTGTTGTTAGTTTTATATTTTCAGGAAAACTATCAGGCGCGTAACTTGTATGGCCCGAGACAGTAATATTACCAGCGTTAGGTGTTATTAACTGTGTCATCAATTTGAGTGTTAAACTTTTACCAACGCCATTCTTCCCTTTTAACAAGGTGATTGAGCCTTTAGGTATTTGAAATGATAAATTATTGATGATTGTTTTGTTGTTGAGCTTTAATGTTACCTGGTCCATTGCTACTGCTATTTCAGCCATAAATATACTCCTTTATACAATGCTTAGCTATAATGAATTGTTTTTATTATATATAAGTTGCACGACACCGCTTTGATATGTATTAGTTTCTACATGTATCAGGTTAACTCTATCTGTTAAATGTTCAAATAAAGGTTTTCCAGAACCTAACACAACTGGGTGTATAGATAAGCGATATTCATCTATTAAGTTATTATTTATAAAAGAAGTTATAATACTTGAACCGCCATATAACCAAATATCTTTAGTCTGTTGTGCTTTGATTTCGTCTAAACTTACTACCATATCTTCTGAATGTATATATTCAGCATTAGCAGAAACAAGACTTTTTTGATGAGTAAATACATATTTCTGTTTACTATGAATCTCTTGCCACATAGTGTCGTCCCCGTTTTCTGCATTACCGAGTGGAGGGGTATAAGTTCCCCATAAATCATAGCTTTTTCTGCCATATATGATAGCGCTAATCTGTTTTAAAAAAGTGTTGAAATTCATTTCGGGGTCCATAATACACCAGTCAACTTCTCCGTTAGGTCCTTCTATATAGCCATCTAGACTTACGGCGAGATCTAAAATAACCTTCGATTGATTGTTCACATTAACACCTGCCATTATCGATTTTATATTTAGTATATGGAAATATATGAATGATTTCAATTGATAATAATTTTAATATAAATGAATTTGAATTAAAAATGCACAACGATAAAAATCGATGTGCAATAATTTTGAATGATAATAAATTTATTTAATTACTTGTAAAATAGACCACACTATTTGATTTGGAAGATTTTTGTATAGCATCAATCATGGCTATAGATGCTAATGCATCTTTAGGTTGTATATAATCATTTTCATCATTAATAATGCAATCGTAGAATTGGTTAATCAGTTTACCATGGCTAGGTCCGTAATATGATTTATCACCATCTAGTTTTTCATCTTCTTTAATTTGAATCTTATAACCCTGTTTATTCATGCGTGTAAGTATATTATCTTTAATTGTTAATTTTTCGTTTTCAAATATAACTTGTAACTCTACGCTGGAATTTCCGAAATTAGCATTAGTAGCAAAGAACATACCGTTTGCATTATTTTCAAATTTAATATGTGCGGATGCGGTATCTTCTACTTCGATATCATAATCTAATAACTGAGATACAGTTCCTTTAATCGAAGCTATATTGCCACAAAGTAGTTGCATTAAATCTAATGTATGAATGGATTGATTGATTAGAACACCTCCACCTGCATAATCCATTTGTCCACGCCAAGGTTTCTCTGTGTAGTAGGATTCAGGTCTAAACCATGTTACTAGACCTTTTACTCCAATTACCTCACCGTATTGTCCGCTTCTAACAATGCGATTTAATGTTTGGAAGGTATCATTATATCTATTCTGAAAGCATATACCTATCTTAATTTCTGGAAATTGACGTTGTAGTGTGACTAATTCGAGTCCTTCTTTTGCATTTACAGCTAAGGGCTTTTCTTGTAATACATGAACACCTCTTTCAACACATGTTGTAGTTGCAGATACATGTAAATGGTGAGGTAAACAAATATGAACGCAATCTAATGTCTCTGAATCTAACATGCTATTTAAATCATTGTAAAAATTGCTATGAGGCACCTTGTTTTTTAATGTCATATCTTCATCGCATACTGCGATTAATTGAGCTTTAGGATTTTGTTGTATTGCATGTATATGAATTTGTGAGATATCGCCTAAACCGACTACACCAACTTTCAACATTTCACCATCTCCTGTTATAGCTGGATTTATTGATCTTCTGAATTAATTTTATGTTGTAACGCATTTTTGAATTCTGTTGGGTCTACAGGGAGTGTTACTTCTTTACCTAACCAACTAGAAAGATAAATTGCATTTACAAAGTTAACACCATTAATTCCATCACTACCAGGTGCTATAAGCGGTGTATCATCAATGATATTTGCAGCGAAGTTTTCGAGTACATTGATGTGTTGCTCTCCCCACACACTATCAAATTCAAAGGTGTCTGTTTCATAGATATCTCCCATACCATCACCTTTAAATATTTCTGCTACATCTGCCCAAGTCATAGTTTCATTCATTTCGTTTTCAGATTGTTTTAAACGTTTGATTGTTATTTTCTTACTATCTTCTACTAGAATTTTTCCTTTATCTCCTGTAATTTCTAGTCGATCCGTGCCAATGATGTCATGCGTGCATGTAATGAAAACACCTGTGGCCCCATTACCGTAATCTAATACGGTCGTCACATCATCATCAACATTTAAATTTCTCTGGTAACCGTATTTTACATTGGCATATACTTTTTCTGGTAGTCCGCATAACCATTGCATTAAATCAATTTGATGTGGTGCTTGGTTAACTAGAACACCACCGCCTTCTCCATTCCAAGTTGCACGCCATGAACTTTGATCATAATATGCTTGTGGGCGCCACCAAGTAGTAATAATCCAATTTGTACGTCTAATTTGTCCAATTTCACCATCATCAATTAAGGCTTTAACTTTTTGATAAAGTGGATTAGTTCTTTGATTAAAGAAAATACCAAATGTCAATTCAGGTTTTGAAGCGGCTAAGTCACTAATTTCTTTTACTTTTTCGGCATAGATATCAGCTGGTTTCTCCAATAGCGCATGTATGTCTCTGTTTAATGCGGCTTTACCTATTTCAGTATGCAAATAATGTGGTACTGTTGTCACAACAGCATCGACATCTCCGCTTTCTAATAAATCAATATAATCATTATAAAAAGGCGTATTTGGGTATTTTTCGGTAGCTAGTGCTTTTTTATCAGGATCGATATCACAAATGGCACCAATCACTACATTTTTTACTTTGTTTTCGTTGATAAAGTCAGCGTAAGTATTGCCTTGTGCTCCTAATCCAATTATACCTAAACGAATATTTGTCATTATACATTCTCCTTATTTTCAATATTCTTTAAAATTTCTAAAAGAGCTTCGTATTGAATTTGATATCCTTCAGCGCCATCTTTTGCAGCTGTATTTTGAATTGTTTCGGTGGAATGCTCTATTTCTAAATCTTTAATTGCATCAAATACAACAAGATGAGGTTCTAAAGTTAAAAATCCTTTATAGCCACTAGTTATCGCTTGTTTAAGAATAGACTCAATTTGGCCATCGCCTGTGCCACAAACAACGTTAATACTGTCTTTATAGACCGCATCTTTGATGTGGATGTATTCAATGTCAGATTCTAATAGTTCATAACAAGCTTGTGTGTCTTCTCCACATTGAACAAAATTGGCAAAATCAAAAATCGCTTTAAAATGGTCTGACCCTACTTCATCAAGGATGAATTTACAACGACGAGCTATATCACCAAAAATATCTTTTTCGTTTTCATGCAGTAAAACGACGTTATATTGCTCTGCAATTTTTGCAAATGCTTTTAATTTCTTAATAACTGTATGCTGATAATCATCAAAATTTTGCTCTTTAGGTATATAGAAACTGAAAATTCTAATATACTTACAAGACAATGCATTTGCGATTTGACACATGTTTTTTAATACTTCTAATTGTTTTTCAAACGCTTCTTCATCTTGAATATATATTTTACCAATCGGAGAGCCAATAGAAGAAACTGAGATATTCCATTCTTTTAATTTTGGAATAACATTCTTTTTTATTTTCTCGACTGTATAATCACCTATATTTTCACCATCAATGCCACGTAATGAAATGTAATGCATACCTAATTCTGATACCTTTTGTAATTGTGTGTCTAAATCTGATGATATTTCATCAGAAAAACCTGATATAGCAATGTTATTTAACATGAAATTACCTCCAATTTCTAAAAGAATAACGCTTATTATTGTAATCGCTTACAATTTTTTGGTCGTGAATTTGTGAAATATCCACTTTGTCTATAATTGTAATCAGATATTAAAACCAATGTTTATAACCTAATTCTAATAAATGATCTCGACTTGTAACTAAACAATCATAAGGATCGGCACCATATAATTCATCTTGCTCGACGAAGAAGTATTCACTACCACTTTCTAACCCAACCTCAATAATATCTTTTAAAGGTAAAGTGCCTTCACCTAGTTCTGCAAATTGCGTAATCATATGTAGCATATAGTATATTTTCTCGTGACCTTCACCAGGATATTGATCCATGTCTATTTCGCCTACACGAAAATCTTTTAAATGAATTGCACGAATACGTTGCGCATAATTTGGTATAACGTCTATAGGGTTAAGACCGGCTCTCCATATCCAGTGCACATCTAATTCAAACCCTAGATTTTCTGTATTATCACGCATTAAATCAAGCATAAATTGCCCATCATAGCGAACAAATTCAAGATTGTGTGCGTGGTAATATAAATCAATGCCTTCTGCTTTTAATCGTTGTGCATAGTCATCGCAAATTTTTGCAAAGTTAAGTGTGCGCTCCTTTGAGCCCATGTAATTCATCGGCAACATACCAATTCTTAATATATTGCAGTCAACCGCCTTACAATCTGCAACAATCTTTTCAAAATCATTTTGTAAAGTATCACCAGGATATTTTTGATTAATTGAAATATCTTCTACTCCACATGACATAGCAGCAATATTCATATCAAAATCTTTGATGGCTTTTTGCATTTCAGAAATGTTATGAGGAGTCATTTCAATTTGTGAGACTTCTACAGCTTGGTACCCAAGATCATGAATCGTTCGCAGTACATTGTAGATTCCATCTTTTTCCACTTTTTGCTTTAACATCATCATTTGTACACCAATTTGTGGTTTAACCATATAAATCATCCTTTCATAATAATCAACTTTAAGTGCTATAATGTGAGTATAAATTATTAGAAAATTTTAAACATTGTAAAAAAAGATAAAAAGATTGTATTTTGAGTGGGAGGCATATCGATGTTAGACGATGAAACATTTAAACTGAAATTTGATACTATTTCACTACCGTTCGAGGGAGAATATGCAGTATGGCATAAAATTAGTGATGGCCACTTTGGTAACGAGCTACATTATCATGATCATTATGAAATTTTCTTTTCATTATCTGGAAATATGCTGTACACAATTGAGGGAGAGCAATTTCAATTAGACGTGGGTTCTATGTTGGTAATTACGCCGTACGAATTTCATCAGCTAAATGAACAAATGGATGGACATGCTGAAAGAATTGGTCTGAGATTTGATGGACAGCTATTAGAGTCGCTTTCCACTCCTGAGTGTAATTTAATGCAATGTTTTGATACCAAATCACCTAATTTTAAGCACTCACTACAACTAACAGAGGTACAAAAACGTGAGCTTTATTATTTATTACAAGGCCTTTTGAATGAGCAAGAAAATAATAAATACGGCAAAAAACTAGCTGAAGAATCTATGTTGACTCAATTTTTCATTCTACTAAACAGAGTTTCCATAGAAAATGCTGAAGTAAAGGTAGAGGACGATCCACAAATGCAGTTAGTTAGACAAGTCTTAGATTATATGGAATTACACTATGCTGATCAAATATCTTTAGAAGATTTGGAAAAGAAATTCTATGTTAGTCGATATAAAATAACACAGCATTTTACAAGAATAGTAGGATATCCTCCTTACCGCTATTTATTACAAATAAGGCTACAAAATGCACAAAGAATGTTAAAAAAAGGAGAAAGCCCACAGCAAGTAGCAGTATTATGTGGTTTTAGTGATTACTCGAATTTTTATAGACGTTTTAAAACAATATACGGGTGTAGTCCTAAAAGTTATTATCAACAACATTTAGCTAATGGTTAATTAAATATAATAATATATTTTGCTTGAATGTGTAATTGTTGAAATCTATAAATAATAAATATTATTATAATTCAATGTTATTAGAGTGAATATTTGATCAGATGAATTTATTTAACGAACCCTATGAACGTTGTTGATAAGGGCTTTATACACAATCCGCCTCCCCCACCCTACCTATAAATACGCTATAACGCTTATAAAAACGTTATAGCGTATTACTTTATATCGTTCCTTTTGTACGTTATATTGTATAATGAGGTGTTTTTAGATGAAAGAAATTAATGATATTATTGCAGAAAATCTAAAATTATATAGAAAACAAAATGGTTATTCATTAGAGTATTTATCGGTTCTTACAGAGGTAAGTAAAACAATGTTAGGACAAATTGAACGCAAAGAGTCGGTACCATCTATTACTACATTGTGGAAAATTGCTGAAGGTTTAAAAGTGTCTTTTGCCGAATTGACACAAGACAATGAGGAATTCGCTAAAAAAATTACGATTCAAGACATACAACCTTTATCATCATCTGAGCATAAATATAGCGTTTATCCTTACTTCAAATTTGATATTGCTAAAAAGTTTGAAAGCCATATGATTGTAATAGAGCCTGGAGGCACCATGAATGGAGAACCGCGTGGCTCTAGTGCAAATGAATACATTACTGTATTTGATGGTACATTGACGCTTATATTAGGTGACGAACGAGTTGTTGTGAAAAAGAATGAATCAGTCAAGTTTAATGGGAACACGTTTCATAAATATTTAAACGAGCATGAGACAACGATGAGAATGAATATGATTATTCATTATTAAAAATAGCGCCTACGCAAATTTATGCGTAGGCGCTATTTTTAATTAGAATATAAGGTAAGTTAGGTACAAACCTGCAAGTGTAAAGAAAAGTACAGGTAAAGTAATTATAATACCTGTTTTAAAGTAAGTCCCCCACGATATTTTCACACCTTTGTTTGTGAGTACATGAAGCCATAATAATGTAGCTAACGACCCAATTGGTGTTATTTTAGGTCCTAAATCTGAGCCTATTACATTAGCGTAAATCATACCTTCTTTAATTATATTAGTAGCACTAGATTGACTGATAGCAATAGCGTCTATTAAAACGGTAGGCAAATTATTCATAATTGAAGATAGTATAGCTGCTATAAAGCCCATTCCCATAATACTACTAAACAAGCCATAATTTGAAATGTGCGTCAAAATGTCAGCAAGTATTAATGTGATACCTACATTTTTTAAGCCAAAGACAACAAGATACATTCCTATAGAGAATATGACGATGTTCCAAGGGGCTTCTTTTATTACTTTTTTCGTATGTACGGCACTTGATTTTTGAGCAAGAATAACAAATATCAATGCTACAAGACCAGCAATAACCGATACTGGTATGGCGATAAATTCGCTGATTAAATAGCCTATAACTAAAATAGCGAGGACAATCCATGAAAGTTTGAAAAGGCGTCTATCCTTAATTACTGTAGATGGATCCTTTATATTATCGGAATTAAATTTAGTTGGTATAGAACTTTTAAAATATAACCATAGTACTGCTATGCTAGCCACTAATGAGAAAATGTTTGGGATAAACATTCTTAAAAAATACTCTAAAAACCCGATGTTGAAAAAGTCAGCAGAAACGATATTGACCAAATTACTCACAACAAGCGGTAAAGAAGTTGTATCAGCAATGAAGCCACTTGCAATAACAAATGGAAAAATTACTTTCTTGTTGAAACCTAAATGACGTACCATAGCGAGAACTATAGGAGTTAATATAAGTGCAGCTCCATCATTTGCGAAGAATGCTGCAACAATTGCTCCTAATATCATGATATAGATGAACATTTTTAATCCATTGCCATGAGAAGCTTTAACCATTTTTATAGCAGACCATTCAAAGAATCCTATTTCATCTAGAATTAATGAAATTAGTATAATAGCGACGAATGTTAAGGTTGCATTCCAAACGATTCCTGTGACTTCTAATATATCAGCATAGCTAACGACACCAGTTACTATTGCTAAAATTGCACCAATAGAGGCGGATACACCTATGTCTAAACCTCTTGGTTGCCAAATAACAAAAATTAAGGTAATAACGAAAATACTAACTGCTAATATCGTCATAGTGATGTATTCCTCGTTTCATTAGCTGTTTAATTAAATCAGAATTTAGTTTGAAAATTAGCGTTAAATCACGCTCTATAGGTGTTATATAATTGATTTGATGATGATACATAGTTTTTATCCCTTCTTTCCTGTTTGAGAATTTAATGCATAACATAATACAACTTTCCTATAGCGATTTGTATTGATTAATATTGTTTTATATGAATAATTACTATAACTATTCCTGAATATTTCACGCTTTATTACTAGGTGTTGGATTTAATTTATTAACTTATTCAGAGTATCATCAACATAGTTTAATTTCTATATCATTATAGATATTATTTATTAAATTCATAAGTTTATAACCTTATTTTCTTTTCATGTTTTCTTTGCCTAATATAAAATAAGCTAGTAATAAACCGATGCAAGTAGTAATTAAAGAATAAATTGTTTTTCCTAATATGTGTTCAGGTGGTGAGATAATATAAAATGCTGTGCACATGACTAATGACATAATGATACCGAATTTCAATGCGTTTTTAAAAGTCATAAAATCATTCCTTTTTACTAATGTTTTTAAATTTATACCTCACACTTTATAATAACAATTTTATATTGTGCATATTTTGTCATTGCGAAAGTGTGTTTTTCAAATTCCTAAGTGTTATGTAATTAAAATTTGCGTTTTAAAGGTGTATTTAGCTTAACAATAGAAATTCTGACTTTGTCCCCCATTAATTTGAAAATTATGCTTATATGACACTTCCTTTTGTTTTCTATGCTTTTTTAATATATGACTCTATGTAATTTTGATAGTTTTTTATTAGGTGCTTTTTAAATTATATATAAATACATAAAAATACAACGACGCTGAACGCCGTTGTATTAGGGTTAGTAAACTATTTTGTGTTGTGGATTAAGATTCTAATAGTAAGTCTTCTGGATTTTCAATTAATTCTTTAATTGTTTTTAAGAAACCTACAGCTTCTTTACCATCAATGATTCTGTGGTCATAGCTTAAAGCGATGTACATCATTGGACGGTTTTCAATTGTATCTGCATCGATAGCAATTGGACGAGTGATAATTGAGTGCATACCTAAAATCGCAGCTTGACTACCGTTAATGATAGGTGTAGACATCATTGAACCAAAGATGCCGCCATTTGTGATTGTAAATGATCCGTTAACCATATCATCTAATCCAAGTTTTTTGTCACGCGCTTTTTTAGCTAAATTACCAATTTCGTCTTCTATTTCAGCAAAGTTTTTCTTATCGCAATCTCTAACAAAAGGTACAAGTAAACCGTCTTCTGTAGAAACTGCAACACCGATATCATAATATTGTTTAGTTATCATGTCATCGCCATCAATTTCAGCATTTACTTCTGGATATTTTTTCAATGCTGCTACAGCTGCTTTTGTAAAGAATGACATGAAACCAAGTTTCGTACCATCATGATCCTTGATGAATTGTTCTTTCTTACGTTTACGTAAGTCCATAACATTTGTCATATCGATTTCGTTGAAAGTAGTTAACATAGCTGTATTATTAGATACTTCTAATAATTTTTTGGCAGCTGTTTTCTTACGACGAGACATTTTTTCTCTAATAACTGGTTTTGATGGGTTTTGTTGTGCTGGTTTTTTAGTTTCTTCTTTAGCAGCTGGTTGTGATTGTTGAGTACTTGATTGTTTTTGACTTTGATCAACATGAGATTTTCTCACTACATCGTTAGAAGATGGTGATACTTCAGATAAGTCAATACCTTTTTCACGAGCGTATTTACGAGCAGATGGTGTAGCATTTACTCGTTGGCCGCTATCTTGTGATGACGCTTCTGGTTTGCTTTCTGTTGATTCAGAAGATTGTTGTTCGTTATTTGAATTGTCAGTTGCTTTTGTATCTTCTTGTTTCGCTGGTGACTCAGAAGTATTATTACCACTGCCTTCTCCAACTACTGCAATGGCTTGACCAACTTCTACTGTGTCGCCTTCGTCAGCCAATAATTCTTGAAGCACACCTGCTTCTTCTGAAACAACTTCAACGTTAACTTTATCTGTCTCTAATTCAACAATAGCTTCACCTTTATCTACGCTATCACCTACTTGTTTTAACCATTCTGCAATGGTACCTTCTGTTATGGATTCTGCTAATTCTGGAACTTTTACCTCTGGCATGCTTAACTTCCCCCTAGTTAATGTTTGTACTTTGTTCGATTATCATATTTTGTACGAGTTTGTGAATTTCACCATCACCTTCAGCAGGAGCTGAACGTTGGATACGACCGTGATAACTTAAATCATATTTATCAGTTGTTAATTCTTTTAGATAAGGATAGACGAATGACCATGCACCTTGGTTCTTAGGTTCTTCTTGTACCCAAGCTACATTTTCTAAATTAGGTAATTCGTTTAATAATGCATTAATTTCATCAGCAGGGAAAGGATAAAGTCTTTCTACTGCTACGATTAAAATTGAATCATTTGGATTTTTAGCCAAATACTCTTTTAAATCAATGAACATTTTACCTGATGCTAAAATAACTTTTTTCACTGATGCTTTATCGTGATCTTCTGGTAAAATTGGTTCGAATTTACCGGAAGTGAATTTACTGATAGGATCTGCAACAGTCTTATTACGTAATAAACTCTTCGGTGACATAACTACTAATGGTCTCATAGACTGTGTACCAAGGTTAGCCGCCTGAGCACGTAATAAATGGAAATAGTTACTTGAACTAGATAAATTAACGATAGTTGAATTATTTTCACCAGCTAATTGTAAAAATCTTTCTAAACGTGCAGATGAGTGTTCTGGGCCTTGTCCTTCAAATGAATGTGGCAAGAATAAAGTCAGTCCTGAACGTTCTCCCCATTTAGCGCGTGAACTAAATAAGAAGTTGTCAAAAATCATTTGAGCCATGTTTGAAAAGTCCCCATATTGTGCTTCCCAAATAGTCATACATGATTTGTTTTGCACATTATAGCCATATTCAAAACCTACAACAGCGGCTTCTGACAATGGAGAGTTATGCACTTCAAACGTTGCTTTTTGATCAGGCACGTTGTGTAATGGCACATACTGTTCGCCAGTATCTGGATCGTGTAATACAGCGTGACGGTGACTGAATGTACCACGTTCACTATCTTGACCAGTTAAACGTATAGGTGTTCCATTTTGAGTAATAGTTGCAAAAGCTAATTGTTCTGCTTGAGCCCAGTCAACTAATCCATCTTCACTTTCAAATGGCTCTTTACGTTTCTCTAGTACTTTATTTAGTTTTTTCAATACATTGAAATTCGATGGATAAGTAAGCATTGCATCATTAATTTCTTTTAATTGCTCAAAGCTTAACTCCGAGTCGTCATTTTGTATTGGTTCTGCTAAACTTTCAGGTCTTTGCATTTCTGGGTTGTCCATTTTGTCGTTTTTATCAATTTTGTCATGAGCAGCTCTTAAAGTTTTTTGAACTTCATCAATAATATTATTCATTTCATCTTCTGAAATGATATTATCACTGACAAGTTGTTTACCATATAAGATTTCAACTGACTCATGTTTACGTATTTCATGATATGGTAGTGGGTTTGTAATTGATGGTTCATCCATTTCATTATGTCCGTAGCGACGATAACCAACTAAATCGATGACTACATCTTTATGGAATTCTTTTCTGAACGCCATAGCAATTTCAATTGCTTCAATTGTCGCCTCAACATTATCAGCATTTACATGCATGATTGGAACGTCATATCCTTTTGCAACATCTGAGGAATATGTTGTAGAACGTCCATCTTGCGGTTCGGTTGTAAAGCCAATACGGTTATTTGTAATAATGTGAAGTGAACCACCTGTTGAATATCCATCTAAATTACCTAAGTTCATAGCTTCAAAATTAATACCTTGCCCAGGATAAGCGGCGTCACCATGAATTAATATAGGCATAGATTTTATGAATTCGGTAGTTACTGAGCCTGGTTTATCTGTTGTATCTTGATTAGCACGTGTTTTACCAAGGACTACTGGTGATACGATTTCTAAATGACTTGGATTGTTGGCCAAGGAAATCTTTTGCTTAATACCATATGATTGAGTTGTTTTCACCCCACCAAGATGATACTTAACGTCACCAGACCAACCCGATGTTAATTCTAAGCTGCCATCTTCAGGTAAGAATTTCATAGGATCTGTGTGCATAAATTCAGAAATCATCATTTCATATGGTTTTTCTAAAACATGTGTTAAAACATTTAATCTACCACGATGAGCCATACCTATTTGGATATTTTGGATGCCTTCGTCGCTAGCAATTCTCATTGTTTGTTGTAGCATAGGTACAAGAGTATCAACACCTTCGATGGAGAAACGTTTAGCTCCAACAAAATTTTTGTGTAAATACTTTTCAAAACCTTCAACGTGGGCTAAGTTTTTAAATAGTTCAATTTTTTGATTATCATTTAATGTTGCTTTATATGGAGTTTCAATTCTACGTTTTAACCACACACGTTCTCTGTTGTTATTAATGTGGGTATATTCAAAGGCAATTGGACCTTTGTAACGTTTTTCCATACGCACAATTGCTTCGTATGCATTATCATAAATGTCTTTAAAATGGTCAGAAACAATACCGGCTGAAATAGATTCAAGTGTTTCCTTATCCAAATTAAAATCTTCGATTGTTAACTTGGGAACATTTTCTCTTTTTGGTCTATTTACTGGATAAATATCTGCCAATAAATGCCCATATTGACGAATATTATCTATAAGGCGCATAACACGTTTGATTGTGCTATCCCCTTTAGTTATGTTACTCTGACCTTCATTATTTGTTGTGATGTTTGCTTCACCGTTTTTAATTGTACTAAAAAGGACTTGCAAATCTTCAGGAACTGCACTAGGATCATTTAGATATATATCATATAAATCTAAAACATATCCAAGATTTGCTCCGAAATTTACAGGTGCCTCGGAAACCTGACTTTCGTTGCTCATATTACACCCTCCACAAAATAGTTGAAACGCTTACAAATCAATAATAGCATTAAATATATACAAATTAAAGTACCAATAACTTACTTATACGAAAAAAGAGGTGAGAAAGAAATCTATTTATAATAATAAGATTTCTTTCTCACCGCTAGTAAGTAATTATAATGGTGAAAAAGTTCGTTTTAAGTGTACTTTGTTTGCTATAAGGAGTGTCACTTGTACATTTTTCGAACAACAATAGATTAAAATTAACTCACACTGAAGATATTTTTTAATTATAATGCAGATGATTTTGTCTCGTACTATGATTTGAAAGTTAATCAAAGCATTATTAAAATGTGATTTTAAAAGTTGTATATTGACCTACCACACTATCTACTTGGATCTTACCATGATTTAACTCTATTATTTTTTTGGCGATTGATAGACCCAGTCCATTACCACCTAGTTTACGTGAACGTGATTTATCTACTCTGTAGAATCTATCAAAGATGAATTCAATGTCTTCCTTAGGGATGCCAACACCATGATCTGTAATTTCTATAGATGTTTGTTTATTTCTTAACTTTGTCTGAATACGAATATGTTTGTTAACTTGGTCATATTTCATAGCGTTATCAATAAAAATAATCAAGACTTGTTCTAATTGATAGCGATCGATTTTTATATTTAGTGGCTTAGGAAACGCGTCAAATTCAAAAGTATAATCTTCGTGAAGTTGCTTTAATGATTTAATTCGTGACGTAATTTCTGCATTAATTTCTACATTTTCAATATTTCCATCACGACTGTTATTATTTTCTTTCGTAAGTAATAATAATTCTTCTACCAATTTTGTAATTCTAGACATTTCCTCTAACGAGATATCTAAAGATTCCTCTAAAACAGCTGCATCTTTTTTGCCCCATCTATTAATCAAATTCAAATGGCCTTGTATAATTTGTAAAGGCGTTCGAAGTTCATGTGAAGCATCTTCGACGAACTGTCTTTGTTGATTAAAAGATTCTTCTAACTGAAACATCATTTCATTGAACGTAGCGATTAAGTTATCCGTTTCTTCGTAATTTGTAGAGAGCTCAACTTTTTCTTGGAAACCATCTCGACGTATTTGTTGCATTTTGTTAGACATTAATATTAAAGGTTTTGTAATTTGTGATGAAAAGAAATAACTAATAATTGCTGTAATAAACGTTGCAATTACCCCAAATATTAATGCGATAAAGTAAAGAGAGTTAACGAGTGCATTATAATCTTCTAAGGAATGTATAATCACACTGTAGCCTTTGAATTTTGGTGAATCTATATAGTCCGTGATGATTAAATAATCAGTGTTGTGATGTTTTTTAATCACGATATTATTCCTATCTTTAGGCACTACTTCAGGTGAGTATGTAATTGAATTGTCATTTGAGGTTTCGATTAATTTTTTTTCATTATTATCAAAGAGAATCACTTTTTGAAAATTTCCTAATGAAGCATTTAAGTCCAATGGCGTTATATGATCAATGTTTTTAGATTCAAATAATTGGACAATGTCTTTAGAACTACGATTAGCTTCACTTAATTCATTATGTCTGAGAGAGCTACTTAAAAAGAATATAATAATTAGACTAAATACGAATATAGTTAAAAATGTAATGGTTGTAGTAATCATCATCCATTTAGTTTTTAATTTACGTTGCTTCATTGTCTAATCACATACCCAACGCCACGAACAGTTTCTATACATTTATCTTTGCCAAATGGTTTAAGTTTATTTCTTAAATAGCGGATATAAACATCAACGACGTTTGTTTCTACTTCTGTGTCATATCCCCATACATCCGTGATAATTTGTTCTCTTTGTAATACATGATTTTTATTATCTGCTAATAGATATAATAAATCATACTCTGTTTTAGTTAAATCTAAAGGATGTCCATCGACAGTTACCTTAAATGCATCTTTATCAATGATAATACCTTTAATATCAATCACATTTTTTTGTGGCTGGCGTCGTAACATAGCGCGAATTCTAGCCAATAATTCTTCTATATCAAATGGTTTTACAATATAATCATCTGCACCGTAATCTAATCCAGCTACTTTATCATATGTATCGCTTTTTGCTGTAATAATGATAATTGGCGTAGTTTGTTGTTGGCGAATTTGTCTACATATTTCTAGGCCGTTTATATTTGGTAGCATTAAGTCTAAGAGGATTAAATCATAATCATTAGTTAACGCTTTATCTAGACCAGGTTGTCCATCATATTCAATGTCGACCTCATAATTTTCATGCTCGAGTTCAAGTTCAATAAAACGAGCAAGATTTTGTTCATCTTCCACTATTAAAATTTTTGTCATAAGTAACACCTCAAGTTATATATTAAATGAAATAGCGCATTGTAGAAAGTCATTACTAAAAATAATTATATATTAAAAGACATGATGAATTAATGCGATTAATGCAAGTTTATAGAGTTTTCTTATGAAATGAAAAAATTTAGAAAATTTAATTGACAATCATTCTCATTGTTGTATAATGTAATTGAAAATGATTATCAATTCCAAGCTTAAGACATTCCCCCCCACACATATTTCGTTCTTAATTGGATTGATCATTTTCAAAAATATCCCCTTTTATATGCCCGTAAAAGACTAACGTTGCGAGACAACGTGAATATAAAAACCGGTTTTACTTTGTAAAATCGGTTTTTATAATAAATTTTGACACATAAAAAGGCAGTAAGATGATTTAATTATCATTTAGCTGCCTTTTTTATGTTAATAATCTATCAGTTTATAATTTCATTTAAGTTGTTGCTCTATTAAGTTAATACAAAAATGCTCTCGCAAAGTATGAACTTTTAGGAGAGCATTGAATTGAAAAGAATTAAATTTGTAACTTGTGGCGTAATATTAATGTTGATAGAATTACGCAGAATGCACCTCCGATAATACCTGCAATAATATCGGTAGGATAATGCACGCCAAGATACACGCGCGATGTTGAAATCATAATAATAAATAAAGCAGATAAACCAATCATGAATGCTTTTGATTTTCCTTTCATTGCTCGATTGGCAATGTACATGGTGCTACCAAAAAATGCTGCAGAGCCCATTGCATGACCACTTGGAAAGCTGAAACCTGAGATATCTATGAGTCTAAGTAATGTTGGACGTTCTCTATCAAAGATATTTTTTAATAGTGGATTTAGTGTACTTGATAATCCCATAGCAATTGCAAAAAATAGTGCTTCAATATTTAAGCGCTTTAACATTAAATAAGCTATTAATAAAAGCGATAAACAAACCATTGCCCAAACTTCTCCAATTTTAGTCACCCCAAGGAAAATAGTTGTAGTGATAAAACTTTCGGAAGAATATATAAACTCATAGACTTCGTTATCAATCCACTTACCTAGCCTAGATTCGTGGAAGAATGCAATGATGCCAAATATTAACGTGAAAATGATGAGTAAAGATATTCTTTTCCAACGACTCATTGCATAACCTCCTTATTAATTTAATGCGTCTTTAATTATTTTTCTAAATAAATCTTGTCGTGTGAAGCTTTCTTTATACGTTTGCATTTGATTAATTATTGTATCACGATTCGTTTCAATATCATTTAATTGATCTATTAATTTTTGTTCTGTTAAAGCATCTTCAGGGATCGTTTTACCAAAACCTTTAGCTTCAAAGTTCTTAGCATTATCAATTTGATCGCCTCGCGATTGGTCGAGTCCTAATGGTATTAGAAGCATCGGTATACGAAGCGCTAAGAATTCATAAATTGCATTTGAACCTGCACGACTAATTACTGTGTCAGTAATAGCAAGTAAATCGGTTAAATCATCTTTAACAAAGTCAAATTGAATATAATCTTTTTCATTCGTATATTGTTCATCGATTAGGCCTTTACCTGTTAAATGAATAATCTGATATGATGTCTGCAATGCATCAAGATTTTCTCTGATGATACTATTAAGCTTTTTACTTCCTAAACTGCCTCCCATGACTAATAGCACTTTTTTGTTATCATTAAACTCTGTGAGTTGATAACCTCTCATTTTGTCACCAGTTTTAAGATCTTCTCGGACAGTTGCCCCTACAAAATCCGCTTTTTCTTTAGGTAAAAATTGCAAGGTATCCTCAAATGTCGTATAAATCTTTTTGGCAAATTTGAGTGAAATTTTATTTGCTAGGCCTGGTGTTAAATCAGATTCATGTATAATAGTAGGAATTTTTAATGATTTAGCAGCCATAACTACAGGTACAGAAACAAAACCACCTTTGGAAAATAATAAATCAGGTTTTTCCTTTTTTAATACGCGTCTTGCATCTAAAATACCTTTTAAAACTTTAAAAACGTCTTTGATATTATCCCATGATACATACCGTCTCAATTTACCGCTAGATATTGAATGATATTTGATAGAAGGTAATTGAGATTCGATCATTTCACGTTCAATACCATTTTTTGAACCGATGTAAAAAGCTTCGTAACCTTCTTCGAGTGCAGTAGGAATTAAACTTAAATTAACTGATACATGGCCAACTGTGCCTCCACCGGTAAATGCGATTTTCGTCATATTATTACCTCTATTCTTCTAATTTTTTATAATAGGCATAAAATGGTTCCCCTTTATTAAAAGGATGATAATCAATCTCTACTTCGCCTACTTTATTAAATTCAAACTTACTAAATAGAGCTTGCGCACGCTTATTTAGTGCAAAAGTATCTGTCAATATCACATGAATGCCATGATCAAGTGCAAGATTAACTGCGAAATCAAATAATTGTGTTGCAGCCCCTTTATAGCTTGCTGAACCGGCAAGCCTATGAATGACATATGCACCCTGTCTATTAACAGGCCATTCTAAATTATCATACCACTCTGCTTGTTCTTGGTCGATAACAATAAACGCATAAATTTTATCATTTTCTTCTAGTACAAAGAGTGATTCTTTCTCTATATCTCTCTCGAAATGTTCTCCTAATGGATAATGCTCATCCCATTGGTTATTGTTATCTTGTTGCATCGTCGCTTTAGCTTCTTCAACAATATTTAATATACTTAACAAATCATTTTTGTTAGCAATTCTAATCATGAAACTTATACCTCACTAATTTTAATTTATTATTTTTAAAAGTTTATTGAGTACAGTGTCTTCTTTATTAGCTTTATTTACTAATTGTTGTGTGAACTTCGCATTTGTTTCTTTATTAAAAGTGCCATCTACTTTTAAGTCGTTTTCTTTTTGGAATGACTTAATGGCAGTCTCTAATGAACTATCAAATTCTTTGGATTCATTTGACGTCTTATGACCTAATGCAGTTAAACCTACTTTTATTGTTTTAACATTTTTGTCATTATCACCCAACTTATATGTTTTATCATTAGGGATTACATTTAAAGATTGATATGCTGGTTCGTTTATTTTAATATCAGGTTCAATTCCTTTGCCATGGATATAATGAGATTTTGGTGTTAACCATTTCATATTAGTGAATTTTAATAAAGAGCCGTCATCAAATTCGTGTGTTGTTTGAACAATGCCTTTACCAAATGTTTTAGAGCCATATACTTTTGCCTTACCATAGTCTTTCATAGCCCCGGTAAAAACTTCTGATGCGCTTGCTGATCCTTTATTAACTAAAATAGATACATCCATATCTTTTGCTTCTTTTAATGCGTCATTTGATGTTTGTATTTCTTCTTTGTGTTTACCTTTCTCAAGTTGAACTACAGGTTTTCCTTTATCTATAAAAATATTAGCCATTTTTACAGCTTCATCTAAAAGGCCACCAGGATTATTACGTAAATCTAAAACGATTTTACGTACACCATCTTCGTGTGCTTTAATCAATGCTGATTTGAGTTCGCCAGAAGTACTATTTTGAAATTTATTAATTGTAAAGACGCCCACATTTTTATGTTTTTTATATTCAACACTTTTTACATGGATTTTATCACGTTTAATTGTAATATCATGAGTTTGATTAGCTCGTTCAATCGTTAAAGTAACTTCTGTACCTTGTTTACCTCTCACTTTTTTTACAATAGCTTCTAAAGGTTGTCCTTTTATAGATTTACCATTAACTTTTTTAACGATGTCTTTTGGTTGTATACCTGCTTTTTCTGCTGGTGATTGTTTCATTGGACTTGTAATCTCAATTTTATCACCTTTTTTTTGCATTTCTGCTCCTATACCAACAAAATCACCAGAAACATCTTCATTAAAGGATTTTGTTTCATCTTTAGTCATGTAATCTGAATAAGGATCACCTAAATCCTTTACCATACCATCAATTGCTGCAGAAGAGAGTTTTTCTGGATTTGTGTCTTTGTAGTATTCATTGTTTAAAGTTTTATATACTTCTTCTATTTTTTGTACTTCTTGCCTTTGGTTACTTGTTAAGCCGCTTTTCCAATTACTTATTCCTATTGTAGCAAAAACAGTAATTACTACTGTAATAATCACGGTAGCTAATAATAGTAAAATGAAATAACTGCGTTTAAATTTAAAGGTTTTTGGATAAGATTGGTGCTCTTTATCTTCGCTAGCGTCAATATTTTGCTGGTTCATGTCTTTATGATCTGACATTTAATCACTTCCAATACATATGTAAAAATAAAATTAGCTGGGATTGAACCATTTAGTTTAATCCCAGCCCTGTAAATGATACTTAAATATTTTAATATATTTTACTATATCTCCTCAATTATTTAAGTATTAAAATTTTAGCCACTCTGTATATTCTTCATATAAATCATCGAATACGGCTAGTGAAACTGTATAGTCTCCTCGAGTTTCGATATATTCAGAAAGTATATGAAAATCTTTTTCTTGTCTTGGGAAAGATAAGTCATCAAAAATTTCTTCTGCTAATTCGCCTTTTGCATCTCTACGGCCTCGTGCTGTAAGTGCAAATTGATAAAATGAATGGTCTTTCATTAGTTCATTGTTACATCAACGATTTTAGTTTCACCTTTTGTAACTGTAGTTACATCAGAAACAGAAATTGAAGATGTATTATCAGAATTTGTAATAATGATTGGAGAAATTACAGACTTAGCATGTTCTTTGATGTAGTCTAAGTCAAATTTAAGGAGTGGGTCTCCAACGTTTACAGTATCGCCACTTTCGACAAGAATATCGAAACCTTGACCGTCTAATTGAACAGTATCTAAACCAATATGAACAAGTAATTCTAAGCCGTTATCAGCTTTTAGGCCAATAGCATGTTTTGTCGGGAAAACATTGTCTACCTTACCGTCGATTGGTGAAACGACTTCACCACTTGTCGGATTAATGCCAAAACCTTCACCCATCATTTTTTGGGCAAAGACTGGATCTGGTATGTCTTCAATTTTTACATATTCTCCAGAAAGTGGTGCATAAATAGCGCTATCTTTATTTACTTCTTTACCTTTACCGAATAATTTTTTAAACATATCTTGTTCGCTCCTTATTTTTCAAAATGTGGTATTAAATCTGCATAACCTAGTTCTTCTAGCTTGTCGTATGGTATGAATTGTACTGCAGCAGAGTTAATGCAATATCTCAAACCACCACTTTCTTTTGGTCCGTCGTTAAAAACATGGCCCAAATGGCTATTGGCATCTTCTGAACGTACTTCTGTTCTTACCATACCGAATGTTTTATCTACAAGTTCAATAATTTCTTCATTATCAATTGCTTTTGAAAAACTTGGCCAACCACAATCTGACTCAAATTTTTCTTCTGAAGTGAATAATGGCTTTCCAGAAATTTTATCAACATAGATACCTTTATCAAAGTGATTCCAATATTCATTTTGAAATGGAGGTTCTGTACCATTTTCTTGTGTAACTAAGTACTCCATTTCGTTTAAATCATTCTTATTCTTTTTAATCATTTTGTTTCCCCCAATGCTTTTCTATAAAACCTTTGCGTCCTGAACCACGTTGATACTGTTCATAATGAAGCGGGTTCTTTTTGTAATAATCTTGATGATAATGTTCTGCAGGATAAAAGTTTTTATATGGTTTAATGGGCGTGATAACAGGCTTATCAAATATAGCTTGTTCGTTTAATTGTTGTATCTTTGCTTCAGCAGCTTTTTTTTGCGTTTCATCATGATAAAAAATTGCCGGCTCATAATGTTCGCCACGATCAAAGAATTGACCGCCATTGTCTGTTGGATCAAATGTTTTAAAATAAACATCTAATATATTTTCGAAGGAAGTAATTTCCGGATTATAGGTGATTTGAACTGCTTCTACATGACCCGTTTGATTAGTACTTACACTTTCATAAGTAGGATTATCAGTATGACCACCACTGTATCCAGAAACAACACTCTCGATGCCTGGGTATGAAGTGAATGGTTTAACTAAACACCAAAAACAACCTCCAGCTAATGTTGCAAAAGCCATAATATACCTCCTAAATCTATTTTGTCATAAAGTTACCATTATTTTAAGAGATACGCTATAAAATTGTTTATTTATTAATTAAGACATATTACATTAAGTATATTTATAGCGGCTTCTTAACAGTTCTTATGATCTTAACACGACTAGACCAATCGCACCTTGACCTGTATGCGTACTAATTACAGGTGTTGTTACGTTTGTGTCGAACTGTGTAAAGTTGAATTCTTCTGAAAAATGTTTTTTTACTTTATCTACAAATTCAATAATATTTGCATGCGCAATTCCTATAGATTTTATATTTCTATCGCCTATAAATGCGCTAATCTCTTTCTTTAAAAATTGTACACTTGCATTTTGAGTTCTCGAATTGTGTATTAATTCGATTTTGCCATCTTCAAGCGTACCAATTGGTTTAATTTTCATCATATTGCCTATCAAACCTTTAGTTTTACTAATACGTCCACCTTTAATTAGTTGGTTCAATTGACCAATTACAACATATAGTTTTATATTTTTTTGTAATTCAGTAATTTTAGAAACGATATCTGCAGTGTCGTATCCCTCATTACTCCAGTCTACAATATGCTGTACTTGATAGCCTAACCCGAAAGAAATTGATTTAGAATCAATTACTGTTACTTTACTATCACTCATTTGACTTGCTTGTAGCGCTGTTTGGTATGTGCCACTTAAACCTGAAGTCATGTGAATACTTATAATCTCTGAACCATCTGCACCTAGTTCATCGTACATTTCAATAAATTTACCAATTGCTGGTTGGCTTGTTTTAACATCTGCATCTTCTTGCATTTTTTGAATATATGCTTCAGATGAAATATCTACTTGGTCTACATAGGCTTTGCCATTGATTGTTAAATTAAGTGGTATCACATGTATATCATTATCAGACAAATACGCGTGTGATAAATCAGATGTTGAATCGGTTACAATTTTCTTTTTCATCATAATTTCCTCCTATGAAGTTTCCTTACGCGTCAAGTGTAAAAAAGTGTGAGGAATTGTGTTCTTTTCATCAATTTTCCCCTTAACTGATGATTCAACTTCCCAATCTTTAAAAGTATATGGCGGGAAAAATGTATCGCCATTATATTTATCCTCTATCACAGTGATATACATATCATCAACTTTATCAATCATTTCTTCAAAAAGAGATTGACCACCAAAAATGAATACATGCCCTGGTAAGTTATAAATATCTTCCATTGAATGTATGACATCTACACCTTCATGATGGAATGATTTATTCCTTGTTAAAACAACATTACGTCTATTAGGAAGCGGCTTCCCAATAGAATCGAATGTTGCACGGCCCATGACTAGCGTATTGCCCGTGGTTAAAGCTTTTACATGTTTCAAATCACTAGGTAAGTGCCAAGGTAATTGATTATTTACCCCGATGACACGCTGTTGGTCATGAGCTACTAGTATTGATAGTGTCATAATTTTCCTCCTAATAGTGAAATTATAAATAAGCATCTATAAATTTCGTGGTTTTAATTATATAGTAAAAGGTTTATTAGTTTAAATAATAGCTTATTTTTAAACTGCAATCGGTGCTTTAATAGCAGGGTGAGATTCATAATCTACAATTTCTAAATCTTCATAATCTATATCAAAAATTGAAGCGTCAGAATTAATTTTAAGTTTAGGTGGATCGAAACTTTCACGTGATAATTGTGTTTCTATTGCATCGATATGATTTGAGTAAATATGGGCATCACCAAAAGTATGCACAAATTCGCCCACTTCTAAACCACATTCTTTAGCTATTAAGTGAGTTAACAAACTATAACTAGCAATGTTAAATGGCACACCTAAGAATATATCCGCACTTCTCTGATATAATTGACAACTCAATTTTCCGTCTTGAACATAAAATTGGAACATTGTATGACATGGCGGCAAAGCCATTGTATCAATTTCAGTCGGATTCCATGCAGAAATAATATGCCTACGAGAATTTGGGTTATTTTTAATTTGATCAATTACTGTTTTTAACTGATCGAAATGATTACCTTGTTTATCTTCCCAATCACGCCATTGTTTACCATAAACATTACCTAAATCACCGTATTTTGAGGCGAAATCATTATCATTTAAAATTTGTTGCTTGAATTTCTGCATTTCTTCTTTATAAATTGCATTAAAAGCTTCGTCAGTTTGTGCTTTATGGCCAAAATTGGTCATGTCTGGTCCGTGATAATCTGATGAATTCACGTAATTTTCGAAAGCCCATTCATTCCAAATATTATTGTTGTATTGAAGTAAATATTTGATGTTTGTATCCCCTTTAATAAACCACAATAATTCAGTAGCTATTAATTTGAATGAAACTTTTTTTGTTGTTAGTAAAGGAAACCCTTTTGATAAATCAAATCTGAGTTGATGCCCAAATTTAGAAATTGTACCTGTATTTGTACGATCATTTTTTTGCTTTCCTATCTCAAGAATTTCTTCGCACATATTATGGTAAGATTGATCAAAACTATTTAGCATAATAGCACACTCCTTTCAATTATATTTTTATTTAATCTTATTGGATATTAGCAACAAATAAAAGAATTTACTATAGATTGTGTAAAAAAGATTGTGTAAAAATATTGCATGTTAGGTAAATTATACAACATTTCAGTGTAAACGTTATAAAAGTCGCATTATTTTTTAAAAATAAATGCCAACTTAGACATATCTCAAGATTGAAAATAGATATGTAGTAAGTTGGCATTTCAATTTGTTTAATTAGTGTTTATTTGAAACTGTATAAAATTATTTTACCGCTTCGCATTTATATTAGTTAACTTACTTAAGATAAAATATATTTTGGCCACTTTAACAGTGCTCATCAAAGGCATCTTTGATATCCATGCATATATCTTGAATATCTCTACCTTCAATGTGTTCACGAGGAATAAAGTGTTTCAGTTCTTGTCCTTTAAACAATGCATACGATGGGCTTGATGGTACTTGTTGAATGTAATTTCGCATCGTCTCAGTAGCTTCTTTATCTTGACCAGCAAAAACAGTTACTTTATTTGTTGGTTTTTGTTCATTTTGCTCTACAACGGTTACAGCAGCTGGTCTAGCTAAACCAGCTGCACATCCACACGTTGAATTAATTACAACGAATGTAGTGTCGTCCGGTGAAACGTTGTTCATATAGTTTGTCACATCATCTGAAGTTTCTAAACTTTCAAAATCACGCCCAGTTAATTCGCTACGCATTTGTGTAGCCAGTTCGTTCATATATGCTTCATATGCATTCATTTCAAACACTCCTTAAAATCTTATAATAAATATTCTAACAATTATACTTTGTTTCTGTTAGCAATTTGCTTCCAAACTGAGCCTAGAGCTTGATCCCCATTTTCAATTCTTTCAATCGCCATTTCGATTTGAAGTTTTACTTCATATGCTGGATCGTTCACATGTGCATGTAGAGATTCTAATTGCTCTTTGCCACCCTCATCAAAGATGAACATTGCTGCTCGCCATCTAACAATTTTTTGTGGGTCGTCTAATGCTTTTTCCATCTCGGGTAAGGCTTGTTTAAATCCTAAATCACTTAAACAGTCACCTGCAGTTCGTCTTACTGCGGGGCTCTTATCGTGTAAACCCTTGAATAGATATGGCAGTACAGCCGTGTCTTCTACCATACCAAGTAAGACGATAGCCTCACGTCTTAAAGGTGTTTTCTCTTCTTCACTAACTGCATCTCCTAATAACGGGAAATCTTGTTCGGTTGGTGTTGGAAAAGCTTTCAACATTCTTAAGCGTTCTTTCCAATCTTCTGTAGCCTGATAAGTTTCAAGTGTCACATGCTGGTAATGCTTTTCAGGAATTACTACATCTGTGTTTAATGCATCTTGTACGAGTGTTTCTAATTTGTCATGGGGATAAACTGCTAATATCTCTTCGAAAACTTCTGACATAATTTCATCAAGTTCACCGTAACGAACTCCTAAATCTTCCCATTTGCGTTGAAAAACGATATTATCGTCGTCTTTCTGTGCTGCAAGCATGCTATCTATATAAATTTCTGGTAATTGCTTGCGTTTTTCTTCTGAATTAGTTGTTAGTTTTACTTGATAAGGTATACCTTTAAATTTTAAAACTTCAGCCTTAACTTCTCCAAAATGCTCATCTGGCATAGGGTCTTCTATTTCTACAACATCATTATTTAATGTAGCTGTAACTTTAGGTAATAATGACTCCCAGTCGTATTTTGGCTTTTTATCTATTGCAAGAAAATCCATAACATAAAATATAGATTTAATACCTTCTATGGCTAATACGTCATTGATAAAATTAGGTTGGTCGTCTTGGATAGTATTATACGTATTTGATTTGTTATCTTTTCTCTTATCATTTAATACAATTTTCATCGTATTAGGACTTGGCGTTGGTTCAACACGTACGATTTCCATTTTTAGAACCTCCTTATTAAATATGTTCCAATGTTTCGGTTACTCTTGGTAATAAGTCGTCCCAATTGGAATCGGAATTCTTATCTACAGATATGAAATTCATCGCTTGAAAAATAGACTTAATGCCTTCTAATTCAAGTATTGCGTTGATAAAATCAGGTTGACCATCTTTTACAGAAGTATAAGTGTTAGGTTTATAGTCTTCACCTGATAATTGTAAAACGATTTTCATTGTGTTTGGGTTTGGTGTTTGTGATACCTCTACGATTTCCATTTAAAATTCCTCCTAATTATTGCAGCTCATTGCCTAATTGTTTAATTTCTTTCCCTACCGAACATTCTGATATGCAAAAATGGTGGGCATGTGTTTTTCCTTGGGTTTTATTAATGTGATGTTTAAGTAAGCATTTATTGCAATACGTATTCATTAGATGATCTATTGCTTCAATTGCTTCTTTTTCAGAATAAGTTAGAATACTCGTCACTCTCCTGTTATTCTATAAATAAAATGTCCCTAATAAATACATTTAATTTACAAGGTTTTGACACTTAGAGTCATTATATCATTTGTAACAATGTTTGTTTAATCTTAAAATTTATGCATAATTTTTATCAGCTTATACCAATGATTTTATCTGAGGTACTTGTATTTTTTGTTTTATTTGATAGAATTATTTAGTTGTTTAATATGCGGTTTCTAAACACCCGCATCAACAAAATTTAGGAGGCAAATAAATTGTTTAATGAAATATTTGGAGTAGTAACATTTTTAGTAACGTTTCTTTTATTAGTAGCCATGTATAGATTATTTGGTAAACATGGTCTGATTGCTTGGATAGCAATAGGTACCATTATTGCAAATATTCAAGTGATTAAAACTGTAGATATATTTACGATTTCTGCAACTTTGGGTAATGTCATGTTCGCTTCTATCTATCTTGCGACAGACATATTAAATGATATTTATGGTAGGAAAGTTGCAAAACGTGCAGTTTGGATAGGTTTTAGTTCTACATTGGTTATGATTATTGTTATGCAATTGTCTTTACATTTCACACCATCGCCAATTGATAGTTCACAACAAGCATTAGAAAGTATCTTTAACCTTGTTCCTAGAATCGCATTGGGGTCTGTGATTGCTTACATTATCGGCCAACATTTAGACGTATTACTATTTACCTTAATAAAAAAACTTTTTAGTTCAGATAAAACGTTTATTATTAGAGCATATGGTAGTACAATTATCAGTAATATTATTGATACTGCATTATTTGTATCAATTGCATTTATTGGTTCTATGCCAAATGCCGCAGTTTTCGAGATTTTTATAACTACTTACCTATTGAAAGTAATATCAACAATATTTAACGTTCCTTTTGGTTATTGGGCTAAATCAATGTACCGTAAGGGTAAAATAAATAAACTAGATGAAGGTTACTAAAAAACTCTAGGATTGGTTAACTACCAATTCTAGAGTTTTTATTATTTAATGAATGAGTGATTTGATTTTTTAGAAACTCAAATGTTTTATATCCATCGCTATCAAGGAAATGACCTTTATGTGATACACGTAATGTTTCTGTGTTCAATTCGTGAGATAATCTGTCGGTTGCTTCAATATTAACAATCGGGTCATGGCTACCGGCAATCGTTACGATGTGTTGTGCATTAATCTTACGATAATCAATCTGGGTTTGTGATATATAGCAATCAAGTTCTGGTAAATTTATTAATTGCTCATTAAACCCAGAAATAAGAAATAGACCTTTAATATTCGGAGTGTGTTTTAGGTTAGATAGATAATCAAGTATAGTTATGACACCTAAACTATGTGCAACGATGATGCTTTCTGAATTTAGCTTATTTTCTAAACTATTTTGTATAGCTGTGATCCATTCATCTAAAACGGGATGGTTTGTATTCGGTAAATATACGATTTCCGTAGAGTAACCAAAACGCTTCATTTCGGTAGCTAACCACTCAAACCAATGACTTTCAGTAGTAGCTTGATAACCGTGTATAATAAACATATTTTTCAAATATATCAACGCCTTTCAAATCCGACTCTATTAGTAGGAATAATTAAAAGTATAAGCTATATCATTTAATTTCACAAATATTTAAATGCCGAGTAAATAGTATATATGTCCTTGGTTTGATAAAATAAACATATATTGATAGATAAAGGTGGAAATTATGGCGAAAATTTACTTTGATGCTGCTACAGCTGGTAATCCTGGCATAAGCGCATGTGCGGTCGTGTTAGCAATTGATAATGAACGTTTTCACTATACAAAAGATTTAGGTGTTATGGATAATCATAGTGCTGAATGGGCATCTTTAATATTTGCTTTGGAATGTGCTGTTAAACATGATATATCTACAGCTTTAGTGTATACAGATTCGAAACTTATCGAAGATAGTATTCATAAAGGTAGTGTTAAAAATGAAAAATTCAAACTTTATTACGATAAGATGTTAGAGTTAGAACAGCATTTCGAATTATTTTTTGTAAGATGGGTACCTAGAAACCAAAACAAAGAAGCGAATCATCATGCTAAAAATGAACTTTATAAAATAACAAAGCAAAATAAAAAGTAAGTTCTCTACTAGTAAATTATTAAAAATGAAAAGAGCGGACATATGAGTTTAAAGTTTTCACTTTGATTTCATGTGCCCGCTCTATTTATTGTTTATTAGTCTTAGTTACATGTATTTGAGTTAGCTAAAATGAGTAGCTAGATATTTACCAGATACATATAATTCATGTTCCTTACATATATTTAATACTTTTGTTATTTCAGTACCAAATGCCATATCATCCAATAAGTCACTCGTGTTTAAGGGAACTTCAGTATGGATTTTTGCCAAGTTTTTTGAAAGTTTAAGATTGTCTATATCGGCTTCTATTTTATTACGTTGACCAGGGGTTAACTGGTCTAAAGCAGCAATAACAGATTCAACTGAGCCATGGTTTTGAATTAATTTGATTGCTGTTTTTTCTCCGATACCTTTCACGCCAGAATATCCGTCCGCAGTGTCCCCCATAAATGCTTTCACGTCTACAAGTTGCGATGGGTTCAAACCATATTCACTTTGGAATCTATTTAATGTGTAGCGATTGTATATATTAAACCCCTTTTTAGTTAGCCAAATCTCAACATTTGGATTTATACATTGTAAAATATCTCTATCCCCTGTCACAATATAGATTTGGTTTTGTTCAGAATAGGCTTCTGCTAGTGTACCAATGACATCATCTGCTTCAAAATTTTGGACTCCAATATTAACAAAACCAAATTGGTTAGAGACTTCTTTAACGTAATCGAATTGTGGTATCAGTTCATCAGGTGGTGCAGGGCGATTTTGTTTGTAACCATCAAACATATCGTTTCTAAAAGTAGATTTACCCATATCCCAGCACACAGCTACATGTGTTGGTTGAATTTCATTTATTGCAGTGAAGACATGGCGTACAAACCCTTGAACACCATTTGTTGGTGTCCCTGAAGAGTTTCTCATAAATTGTTTATGAAGGCTTGTGGCAAAGAAATGGCGAAATAGTAAAGCCATGCCATCAATTAATAATATTTTTTTGGACATAAAAGTACCTCTTCCTCTAATTACATATATGGTTTTAAATTTTCATTTGCTTCTTGTAGTTGTTGAATAAATGCATCGTCTACTTCAAAAGATAAAAGTTCTTTAATTTGACTATGTGCATCATTTTCAAATTGGTTAAGTTTATCTTCGGCATTACTTTGCATTTGTACAACTGTTTCGTTAACTGCTTGTCTTAAATTAGCAATACAAGGTGCTAATAAATTAATTGTTTCTTGTGTGATTTGTTCTTGAATTGTACTTTGTGTTTTAGGTTGTAAAATATTCTTTTTGGAAAGTGATTTTGGTAATGCGTCCATCATATGCGTTAAATCGATTTTTAAGTACGGATTGTCTAACTCAATTTCATTTTTATCAAATTCAGGTTCAATAAACACGTGTAACTGTTGTAACTTTTGTTTTAATGGTGCGATTTCAGTGTGTAATTGTTCATGGAAATATTTTTTAATACGTTGTACAAGCAATGATTGCTCCAGATATAATCGTTGATGAATTTGATCTAAGTATAATTTTGTTGATTGACGTTTTTCCTCATTAAAATTCGAATTTTTAGTCATTTGCCCGTTATAGATTGATTTTACTTCATCTAATAATTGTAATTTTAATCGTTCATTTAAATGATAAATTTGGTCATCTACTTCATTTGAGGTGCGTTGTTCAGCGATTTGAAGAAGATTGTTTTTGAAAATTGTTGCTTTAGCATAACTTTTTAACTTCTGATTGCGTTGGGTGATTTCTGCTTTATCATTATGAAATGCTTCAATCATTTGTTCATATGCTTCAGAAATATGGTTAAGTTGACCCAACATTTGTTTTTGCAGAATGTTTTTGGATTCAACTTGAACAAAATGTTCAATACTCTTTTTAAGTCTATCGATACCTATGTCGTTTGTTTTTAATGCTTCTCTACTTGAAACAGCGAAGATATCTGAATCCATATTAACTTGGGTTAAAGCATCCCCTACGTATTCAATAACTGCATTTAAATCTTCCTCTGTTTCTGCTAAATCTGTTGCATTAATTATCATTTTAAATGCTTGATTTTCGTTTAATTGGTTCATTGCTTTCATATGTTCAATAAAGCGTTTATCGTTATCTGTAAATGAATGGTTAAAATAACTTACATACAAAATTAAATCAGCTGATGTTAATACTTTTTCAGTTTCATTAGTATGACGCTGATTATTAGAATGGAGTCCAAGTGAATCTACTATAATTTTATCTTTCAACCAATCTACAGGTAATTTTAAATGAACAGTATTAACAAATGTAGCATACTCGTCTTCTGCGCTCCATTTTTTAATTTCATCTTGGTCTATTGTGTGTATTAAACCTTCTTTTAACATGTCTTGATACATGTCATAGTGTTTTTCTACAGCGTTTACGAAAGCTAACTTATTTTTTTCTAATGATGCTTTTAATTTATTTGTATTTTTATTTAAAAGCGCATCGATACTATCAAATGTAATATTTTCCACTTCAAAAACTTGGTTTATTTCTTCTAAAAGTTGTGCGGCTGATTTTAAAGTAATTTGGCTATCGTGCCCGTATGTTAATTCTGTCATAGCGGCCGTTGTAGGATTCGGCGAACTCACTAAATAATTATCGCCTAACAAAGCATTAATTAAACTACTTTTACCTGCACTAAATGTTCCGAATACACCTATTTTGACTATTTTGTTATCTAGTCGTGCAAGTGTGTCATCTATGTTTTGTTTGCTCTGCTCGAACAACGGGACATCCTGAATGATTTCAAGCGCATGTTTAATATTTTGTGTCTTGTCCTCTTGGTTTGGTTCTGCAGATGTTTCTGATTTTGAATGATTAACAGCTTTTACTTTATTTTCTTTCGGTGTATATGTGATTTCCTTTCGATCTATAAGTTTATCGAGTGAGTCATCGATATGGATGTAATAATGTAAGTAATTTTGTGTCTGAAGTGATTCTCTTAGATTACGCATTTCCATAAATTTTTCGTAATCATTATAGTCATCTTCTTGCTCTATCCCAATATCATTTGCTTCTGCATGATTGATAGCTTTTTTGAACAATGGGTCTGATGTTTTGCCAATATACTGTTTAAGTGACTTCATCAAATCATCACAAAATGTTAATACATACTGATTACTAATAGTAATCTGTGTTTGATATAAATCAGTTATTAACGATTCTGGAATTTCATAATGCTGATTTAATATAGCTTCATTTATTTCAGAATCATTTATAAAACGAGTTAAAAATGACATATCTTCTCTAAGTGGTTGTCTAATCTCTTGGTTAGCTTTTTCTTGTAATTGCGCGAGTGCCTGATTTAATCTACGTTGTTGTTCCTCTTGTGTTTTTTTCTTTTTATTAAACAGTCCACCAACTGTAAAGTCTTTAGTACGGCTTTCTAAATATATTCGAATCGTTTCTCTTGTGTCATGAGTCATTATATAAGCATTATCAATGATTGCTTTTCTTTTTTGTTTTAAAAATTCATACAACTCATTGGGTTTATTTAATAGCTTTGCTTCTTCGCTAACCTGCTGATGTTGCTTGAAATTGATATAAGCTTGTTCAAAATCCGCCTCGAAAATATCTAGTTTATCTAAAAGGTCTTGGATTTCATAATTAATATATGATAATTGTTCTTCTGTGATGAATTTTACGATTCGGTTAACATAATCCTCAATTGTTTCACGATTTTTATCTTTTTCTACGAGATATTTTGAAAGTGCTTCAATTTCATTATGTGTATGACTAAATTTAGATACATAAAAAGTTTTATCTAAATCGATTTCCCATTCTGCTATAGACTTTTCAACACGCGATTTAAATGTGTCGAAACTAATTTCGTCTTCATTATGCTTATCAATTTGGTTAATTACAAACACTACTGGCACACCTGCTTGATTCAGTTGTTTCATAAATTGAAAATTTAAAGCAGATTGAACGTGATTATAATCTACTGTATAGAAGAGTACATTGCTCGTGTACATAAACTCTTCTGTACTAGATTGGTGGCTAGATACATTGGAGTCGACTCCAGGTGTATCTTGTAATGTGAATCCTTTGCGGAATTTATCAGACGGAAATTTAATTTCTACAGATTCCACATCGAAATTTTCGCGATTCATTTTTTTTACATCATCGTAATTATTTAATAATGTATATTGTTTATTACTGAGATTTGCAATAATTCCTGGTTGATCTGCGACAGAGACAATTGCGGTATTACTAGTTGTAGGAACGGGAGAACTTGGTAATATCGTTTCTTCTAGTAGTAAATTGATTAATGTAGATTTTCCTGCTGAAAAATGCCCTACAAAAGTAGCAGTGTATTGTTGCAAAAACACTTTCTTAATTACTTGATTGATAATGTGGACTAATCTACCGTTTTTAGATTTTTCTACTTCTTTTTTTAATTTATATAAAATATCGAGTTGCTCAGTATTAGACATGTTTCGTATCCCCTTTATTACTTATATGTAATTACTACTTATTGTATAACAAATCGTTACTTGTCTAAAGTAAGTATTTTAAAATAAGTTGCTATAAAATTGAAAATACTATCATTTAATTAAAGTTGTTATAGCTCTTTAATATTTTTTTACAAAATTCAAAGTTTAAAGCTTAATGATAGTGCACACCAGAAATAATTTTCGTTAAACTGTCTCTTCCATATTTATCCATTCTTTGTAATTGATTTGTTTTAGCCAATGATCCAATTACTCTATATTTACAAAAGCCAGTCCGAGACGACTATTTACGTCTCGGACTGGCTTTTAAAATGCTGATTTTAAATCAATTATTTCCATCTAGGTTTATCAAAATTTGTATTTGGCTTATTTATGCCAATATTTTCATTTAAATAAAGCTCTGGATTTTTGGCAATTTGCACTGCTACTGCAGCTACACTTTTTCTAGATACTTCAGTACCTTTAAATGGTTGATCTTTTTTAGTGATCTCATAATCAATTTCGTTTATATCAGTTAACCAAGCTGGTCTGAAAATTGTATAATCAAGGTCGGATTGTTCAATTATGTCTGCGGCCTTTTTGTAGACTGGTAATGAATCACTAATTTGAGTTTTTACCCATGTGCCAAATTCACCTGGAATTTCATTGTATATACCGAGTGATGTAACAAATATAAGTCGTTTCACTTTATTTGCTTTCATGGCGTCGACAATTGTTTTCGCCTCTTTATCTAAATCCCCTGATAATGAGGCGAAAACGATATCAACATCTTCCATTGCATTAGTAACATCATCTAAATTTGTGGCGTCGCCTTCACGGACTCGTATACGGTCTGAGGCGAAATCCGGTAATCTATTTGCGTCTCTTAAAAATAATCTTAAGGTATATGTTGTATTTTCTAAAAATGAGTTGATAGCTGCTTTAGAAATCGCACCATTAGCTCCTAGTATCAATACTCTTGTCATCTAATCACTCCTGTTCAATTTAGTTATTAAACGAGACCTTATTATTCTCTTATTATTTTATAGTGGTATGTATAGTATAATTAATTGGACAAAATAATTCACTTCTTATGTTTACACTCACAATATTATAGTTATCCTATTTTTTGTTAAATAAACGTGAAAATAAGATAATCAAATTCTTGAATTATAATTTGGATAAAATAAAAACCCTAGTTCAAGGACGGTTTACACACATAAATGTAATATGTTGTCCTTGCGCTAGAGACACTATTATAGTCTGTTTAATTGATCACTGGGTTTTTATCTTTTTTGATTTTTACATATTGTGAAATGCTATAAATTATAATACCGATCCAAATAAAAATAAATGTAATGAGTTGATCTAAATCAAAGGGTTCTTTGAATAGGAAGATGCCAATCAAGAACATTAAAGTTGGGCCGACATATTGTATGAAGCCAGTTAAAGATAATGGTATGCGTCTTGCACCGGCTGAGAACAATATAAGTGGAACCGCTGTAACGGCTCCTGAGAATAGCAACCAAAAAGAAGAAACGTTCATACCAAATGTAAGACCACCGTGGTGCCATATATACCATAAATAGATAAATCCAGCAGGCGCTGTTACAATACACTCGATAGTTATACTACTTATAGCATCTATTGGAATAAGCTTTTTAATTAATCCATAGATTCCAAATGAACCTGCTAATAATAAAGAAATGCCAGGAAAGACCCCTATTTTCAATGTCATGTATAAAACACCTACAACGGCAAGCCCTATGGCAATCCATTCTAGTTTGTTAAATCGCTCTTTTAAAAATATTAATGCAAGTAAAATACTTACAAGAGGATTTATGTAGTAACCTAAACTGGATTGTAGTACGTGTCCGTTTGTAACGGCCCAAATGAATGTTCCCCAATTAATAGTTATCACATAACCGGCTGCAATAATCGCAATAAGTTGCATTGGGTTCGTGAATAGTCGTTGAATATCTCGTTTGAACGGCTCGGTATTTTTGGTGAGAATAACGATAAATAACATGAAAATCATTGAAAGTACAATTCGAAATGATAATATTTCAAATGCGCCTATATCGTTAATTAATCCCCAATAAATGGGTAGTATGCCCCATAAGAAATATGCTCCAAATGCAAAGAAAATTCCTTTTTTAAATTCTGTATTCAATTGTAACACCTCTTTCTAATGGTCAAGACACGAGAAGAATTTACTTGCGAGGTTTTTTGTCTCCCCAGTATTGATAATAAGTACATTCAATATAACCATTAAATAATTTTCTAAGTTTTGTTGCTTTCTTATTAACTAAAAATTCGAATTCAGTATTGCTTGTAAGAACGTAAGTTGATATTTGTGGATGTCTTTCCATAAGTGATCCAATATAACGATACATTTCTTCTACTTTATCTCTATCCCCTATACGTTCACCGTATGGTGGATTACCAATTAAAGCGTATGGTTTTTCATTATCTAAATTTAAGGTGTTAACGTCTTTAACATTAAATTGAATAATATCAGCGAGACCAACTTCTTCAGCGTTTCTACGCGCAATTTCAATCATTTCTGGATCTATATCATAGGCATATATTTCCAGTTCACGATCATAATTTGCTTGTTGATCGGCTTCGTCTCTCATTTCGTCGTATAAATTATCTGGCATAATATCCCATTTTTCTGATACAAAATCACGGTTGAAACCGGGTGCGATGTTTTGAGCAATTAAACAAGCTTCAATTGCAATTGTTCCAGACCCACAAAATGGATCGATTAAAGGCGTGTCGCCTGTCCAGTTAGCTAGACGAATTAAACTTGCTGCAAGCGTTTCTTTAATTGGAGCTTCACCTTGTGCTAAACGATAACCACGTTTATTTAAACCTGAACCAGAAGTATCAATCGTTAATAGCGCAATATCTTTTAAAATAGCAACTTCAACTGGATACTTTGCTCCATTTTCACTTAACCACCCACGTTCTTGATAAGCGTGTTTTAAGCGCTCTACAATTGCTTTCTTAACGATGGCTTGACAGTCAGGCACACTATATAATGTTGATTTAACACTACGGCCTTGTACAGGGAAGTTTCCACTTTGTTCAATCAAGGTTTCCCAAGGTAATGCTTTTGTTTTTTCAAATAGTTCATCAAAAGTTGTAGCTTTAAATTGTCCAACTACTATTTTGATTCTGTCGGCAGTGCGTAACCATAAGTTACATTTAACAATTGCGGTTTCATCACCTTCAAAGAAGATTTTGCCATTTTCGACAGTTGTTTCATAACCCAATTCTTGAATTTCTTTGGCTACAACTGCTTCTAATCCCATTGGACATACAGCTAATAATTGATACATTGTTTTGCTCCTTCTTATTAAAGATTTTATTTTATTTTATCAAAAGTTATTTTAAATAGATATGACATTTCATCAAGTTCTAAAGTGAATCGATGATTATTTCAATTCATTTTAATCAATTAAAAAAGCTCTCCTATATTGGGAGAGCTTGGGTCTAGTGATGATATTTCTGTAAGCCATGTTTTGTACCGTTGTACTGCTAGCGTGTACTAGAAACACTCGTACGCTGGTGGTAACCATCTGTCTGCATACTATCAAAAGTATGCCTTAAATATACGTTGAATTCCGCTAAATAAGTGCTCCTACCTAATTTGGATTGCTCACTCGAGGGGTTTACCGCGTTCCACCTTTTATATTTCTATAAAAGCTACGTCACTGTGGCACTTTCAAACTATTCTAACCATATCAAATGACTTAGGTTATTTCATTGCCGTCAAATTAATGCCTTGATTTATTGTTTCATCAAGCACGAACACTACAATCATCTCAGATTGTGTGAGCATGGACTTTCCTCTATATCGCTATAGCGATTACCCGAAACACCATCCCAAGAAGTATATCATTATTTTGGTTGTTAAACAAATAAAATAAGATAAGTTTTGAAAAAATCAAAACTTATCTCTATGTAGATGATATGAAATCTACGCTAATAACATTTTATCAGCTCAATGCGCGTATATGTTATTTTCCGAAAACTGCTTTTTCAAGGTTAGATATTCGTTTTAAAATATCAACATTGTTATTGTTGTTATTAGTATTGCTTTTAGTAGTTGCATTACTGTTTGAAGAGAAATTTTTATTTTCTTGTGGTCTCGATGTAGCAACACGTAAACGTAACTCTTCTAATTCTTTTTTTAGTTTATTGTTTTCTTCTGAAAGTTTAACAACTTCATTATCTAAATCTGCCATTTTTTGATAATCCGCTATAATATCGTCTAAGAAGGCATCTACTTCTTCTCTTCTATAGCCACGAGTCATAGTTTTTTCAAAATCTTTTTCATAAATATCTTTTGCTGATAATTTTAATGAAACATCTGACATTTTTTCCACCTCATTCAAAACTTTGTTCTTGAGACCACTGTAAGTCGTTAATGAACTCAGTCAATTCATCGAACGTCACAATATCACAAGTATAATTTGTTTTTTCCATAAAATCAACTAACATGCGCTTAAAGAACTTAGGACTAGCTTCTTGCTCTTCATCGTAAATTAAAAGTGTCAAATCAGTATGGTCTAGCATGAACTGATCCGTTTGTTTAAACTGATGTGGGCCTTCATATGGAGCATGGAACACGCTATCAACGTAATCTGCTTTTTGCGTTATGTTATTATACTTAGCTTGATTCTGTTCGTTCCACCTTTCACTATGTCCATAAAATGGTGTTATCACACCTAATTTCAAATCAGGATGGTTCGACTTTAATTCAAGAACCACTTCTGCTGTCCATAATTCTATACCCATCTGTCCTTGTATTAATACCCATTCTAACCCTTCTTCAATCAACTGATTTAATTTATGTTCGATAAATTTTTTTAAATACTTAACCTCTGGTGCATCATCTTTGAATATGTTGAGTTCAAAGGATTTGTAACCAGTAACATAAATCGTTTTTATCATAAACAAAACTCATTTCTTTGAATATAACTTAAATCGTATTGTACAGCTTTTAATTTTTCTGTGAATAATTTACGGCTTGTACGTTTAAAATGGCATTCAACTGAAAGTGACTCGATATTTGAAATTAAAAGATCAAACTTCTTTTTGTTCATATACTGTAATTGAAGGATTTGTGATTCTCGGTTTAAAAGTGTATTTAAGCGTTGGTCTATCTCAGTGGTGAACGGTACAACCGTTGAATAAAAATCGTAGTCTTCTCCTGATGCTTTCACGGACTCATACCTTTTTTGCATTAACAAAACATCATTTAATAGTTGTGTAACAATTTGTTGCATTGAGACTTCCCCCTACACTTCAAATTTACCATAAAATTGATTTTCAGTCATTTTTTAAAGAGTCGTCTCACATTTACCTTATAATACTATAATATTTTGTTTCAAATATTGTTTAATTGGGCAAAGCACGTTAAAATGTATGTGATGTATTTGTAAATACATTGGTTCAAATTTCATAGTTGGGAAAAATTGCTTTACTCATGTATAATGAAGCAAGTTTTTTATTTCCAAACTAAAGTGGTGAAAAATAAATGAATTACCCAAATGGAAAGCCATTTAATGGAAATAAGTCTCAAGACGGACGAACTCATCGGGGGCAAACTAGTAAAATTGACTATGGTGGCAGAGGTATGTCGCTAGAAAACGATATAGAGTTGTCGAATACGTATTATTTGAATCATGGTATGGCTGTAATACATAAGAAACCTACGCCAGTTCAAATAGTAAATGTTCACTATCCAATGAGAAGTAAAGCTGTTATTAATGAGGCTTATTTCAGAACGCCGTCGACTACCGACTATAACGGTATTTATAATGGCCGATATCTAGACTTTGAAGCGAAAGAAACGAAAAATAAAACTTCTTTTCCTTTAAATAATATGCATGATCATCAAGTAAAACATATGGATGCCTGTTATAACCAAAATGGAATTGTCTTTTTATTAATTCGCTTTAAATCGCTCGATGAAGTTTATTTGCTTCCATACTCTAATTTCAAAATGTTTTGGGAAAGACACATTAACGAAATTAAAAAGTCGATAACGGTTGAAGAAATAAGAAAAAATGGTTACTATATTCCTTATCAGTATCAACCACGATTGAATTATCTCAAAACAGTTGATAAGTTGATATTAGATGAAAGTGAGGACCGCGTATGACGGAGAAAAAAAAGACTTCCCAATCTAACAGTAAGAATGGAAAGTCTGAACAAAAACAGAATAGGAATATAAAACGAACGATAATTAAGATATTTGGGTTTCTAATTATTGCATTTATCGTTTTAGCGTTAATTGGTATCTTGTTATTTGCGTATTATGCTTGGAAAGCACCAGCATTTACGGAATCAAAATTACAAGACCCTATTCCAGCAAAGATTTATGATAAAGATGGCGATTTGGTTAAGTCGTTAGATAATGGACAACGACGAGAACACGTTAATTTAGACGAAGTACCGAAAACGATGAAAGAAGCGGTATTAGCTACCGAAGATAATCGTTTCTATGATCACGGTGCACTAGACTATAAACGTTTGTTTGGTGCAGTTGCTAAAAACGTAACTGGTGGTTTTGGAGCCGAAGGTGCTTCGACACTGACACAACAAGTTGTTAAACGTTCATTTTTAACTGATCAAAAATCAATTGCACGTAAAGCGCAAGAAGCATACTTGTCTTATAGACTAGAACAAGAGTACAGTAAAGATGAAATATTCGAAATGTACTTAAACAAAATCTACTATTCTGACGGTGTGTATGGCGTTAAAGCAGCTGCTAAATATTATTTCGACAAAGATTTGAAAGATTTAAATCTAGCTGAATCTGCTTATCTCGCTGGTTTACCACAGGTGCCAAATACTTATAACATCTACGATCATCCAAAAGAAGCAGAATCACGTAAAAACACTGTTCTTTATTTAATGGAATACCATAATAGAATTACAAAAGAACAGAAAGAAAAAGCTCAAAATACCTCTGTTGAAGACAATCTAGTTCAACGTTCTTCTGAGGATCGTGAGGTAAGTGAAGATAACTCAAACCCAGAATATGATTCATATATTAACTTTGTGAAATCTGAACTTATGAACAACAAAGCATTTAAAGATGAAGATTTAGGATCTGTATTAAATAGTGGTATTAAGATTTACACAAATATGGATAAAAATGTTCAACAAACATTACAAGACCGTATTAACAACGGTAGTTATTACAAAAATGATGATCAACAAGTAGGATCTTCTATTGTAGATAGTGAAAATGGTAGCCTAGTTGCTATATCAGGCGGTAGAAATTATAAAGATATCGTAGATAGAAACTTAGCGACTGACGCACACCCAACTGGTTCATCCCTTAAACCATTCTTAGCATATGGTCCAGCAATTGAGAACATGTCTTGGGCAACTAACCATGCAATTCAAGATGAGGAATCATATCAAGTAGATGGTGTTACTTTCAGAAACTATGATACGGAAAGCCATGGTAAAGTTAAACTTTATGATGCACTTCGTCAAAGTTTCAACATTCCAGCACTTAAAGCATGGCAGTCAACTAAAGAAAATGCTGGTAACGATGCACCTAAAGACTTTGCTAAAAATGTAGGTCTTGATTATGAAGGAGAGATTGGCCCATCTGAAGTACTAGGTGGTTCGGCATCTGAATTCTCACCTACTCAATTAGCTTCTGCCTTTGCAGCAATTGCAAATGGTGGTGAATACAATAACGCCCATTCAATTAAAAAAGTTGAAAAACAAAATGGCGAAACTATTGAATATGATCACACAAGTAAAAAAGCAATGAAAGATTCAACTTCTTACATGTTAGCAGAAGTATTAAAAGGTACATTTGAAGCCTATGGTTCAGCTTATGGACATAATATTTCTGGTGTTAACATAGCTGCAAAAACTGGTACAGGTACTTATGGTGCTGAAACTTATCAACAATACAATTTACCAGATAATGCCGCTAAAGATGTTTGGATTAACGGATTTACACCGAAATACAGTATGTCTGTATGGATGGGATTCAGTGAAGTTAAACAAGGTGGTACAAACTCCTTTGTTGGCCATGAAGAACAAGAATACCCACAATATCTGTTAGAAGATGTTATGGATAGCATTTCACCGAGAGATGGTAAAGACTTCAATAAACCTGATTCAGTAAGTGGAGATTCGAAAGACTCATTATCTGTTAAGGGTAGCCCAGATGACAATACAACGTCGAATAAACCTCAAGGACAAGGTGGAGGTAGCAGTTCTTCATCAAGTTCAAATAGCAGTGATAATTCAAGTAGTACTAGTAGTTCATCAAATAGTACAAACGGTCAAAGTGCCGCAAGATAGTACTTAATTAAATATCATTAGTTTAGGACAAAGGTGGAACAATATTATTTAACAATATTACGTCCCCTGTGTCTAAGCTTTTAAACACACTCAATGCTAAGTATAGCGTTGAGTGTGTTTTTTTATCTTGATTATGAATTAACTATTGTCTTAGCTGAGATAAAAAAAGGCACGGTATTATCAAAGGAATTAAACATTTCCAATGAACACCGTGCAGATTAACTATTTTTTATTTTTACGACGAATTTGATAAGATGCATTCATTTTAATGAGTTCTGACTTTAAGGTTTTCATTTGACTATAACCCATAAAATGATATTTTCTAGCAATCATATAATTGTAGCGCTCTTCAAAATTCATCGGAACAACAGGATATTGATCTAGGTCTTGAAATTGAAGCTTATCAATATTATTTATTTGTTTAAAATATTGTTCGATTAAATCAAAGTAATCATCTAGTAAGGCTTTCGCTTCATTAGATTTTAGTTGCTTTACTTTTGCAAAATGATCAAGTTGATCTTCTAAATTTGTAAAATCCTCTTTTGTAATCATTATATTTACGCCTCTTTCACACTAGCTTTATAACGCTTTTGCCCTTCTCTACATTCTTCAAATAAAGGACAGACATCACAATTAGGACTTCTTGCTAGACAATGATAACGTCCAAAAAAGATGAGTTGATGATGTGTTTTATTCCAACGCTCCCTGGGAACTACGTTACATAATTTATCTTCTACTTGCCTAACGTTGTCTTTCCATCTGCAAATACCTAAGCGTTTAGAAATACGTTCAACATGAGTATCAACAGCTAGAGATGGCTCGCCAAAAGCAACACTCATGACAACATTTGCTGTTTTTCTTCCGACACCTGCTAAACTTTCTAGTTCGCCATGTGTTTGTGGAATTTCGCCATCAAATTTGTCTAAAAGCGATTTACATAATTTTTGTATATTTTTAGCTTTGTTTCTATATAAACCAATTGTGCGAATATCATTTTCTAATTCTGAAATATCTACATTTAAATAATCCTCAGGTGTTTTGTACTTTTCGAAAAGTTTATCTGTTAATTTATTTACAGAAATATCTGTAGTTTGAGCAGATAATAATACTGCAATAGTTAATTCGAAAGGATTATCATGCTTCAGTTCACATTCAGCATTTGGAAACATCTCAGCAATAACGTTTACCATTTTTAATGCTTTTTTGTTACTTATCATTTGGATTCTCTCCATTCAACCAATCAAATTTGGGTACTTTTGTTACGGTGTGCTTCATTTTAGGTTGATTAAATTGACGACTAATTTTTTTCGAGTCTTCTATCGTTTTGACATTATTCTTCTTCCAATTGAGTAGAATGCGATCCATGTATTTAAAGCTTAATTTGTTTTGACTTGTTGCTTCATCAAGTGCTGCTTGAATCACACTAAAATCATGTTTATCAACATCTAACCATTGATTTAAAGTTTCCATTTCAAACGGAGATAATGGCCGTGCAAAAGCTTGTTCAATTTGTTGAAATAATGTATTAAAATCTACTTCAGATTTTTCTTCATCGTTTTGAACTTCCATTTTTTCCATGATTTCACTTAATTTATTATAAAATGGATCCAGATTCATGTATTCTGTGAATTTTCCTTCTTCATCTTTATTTATTTTAAGTTCTAGCAAATCACTTTGAATTAAACTTTGAATGACAGAAGTAATTGCTCTGGAATCTAGAGATGTACCTTGTTGCAATAATTCGATGGAAGGCTGTTTGTTAGATGTTTCTGAGGCATAAATGAGTTTAATTAAAATTACTAATTCAGTTTCATTTATACCTAATTGATCATAGTTATTTAGTAGTTCGTGTCTAATAATCACCGGTCTAACTTTAAGTTGTTCTTTATTCAAATATGCGCCCTCCTTTTTATTAATTCCGTTATAAAAACGTCCAGCCATAAATATTAGACTGGACGAATGTTGAAATATATAATGCTTATGGATATAAACGATTTAATAAACGTGGGAATGGAGCAGTTTCACGAACATGATCTACTCCTGATAACCAAGCTACAGTTCTTTCTAAGCCTAAACCAAATCCACTATGAGGCACACTACCGTAACGACGTAAATCTAAATAATAGCTATAACTTTCAGCATCTAATTCAAATTCACTTAAGCGTTGTTCAAGTAGTTCGAGATCGTTAATACGTTCTGATCCTCCGATGATTTCACCATAACCTTCTGGTGCGATTAAATCAGCACATAAGACAGTGTCTTCATTTTCAGGATTTGGTTGCATGTAGAATGGTTTAATCTTTGTTGGGTAATTTGTGATGAATACAGGTAAATCATAATGGTTGGCAATTGCAGTTTCATGCGGCGCCCCAAAATCTTCGCCCCATTCAATATCATCAAAGCCTTGTTCTTTTAAGAATACAACAGCATCATCATATGTGATACGTGGAAACGGCGTTGATACTTTTTCTAATTTTGAAGTATCACGTTCTAATGCGTTTAATTCTAATTTACAGTTATTTAAAACAGATTTAACAACGTGTGTAACGTATTGTTCTTGAATTTCTAAGCTTTGGAAATGTTCGCAAAATGCCATTTCTGGCTCAATCATCCAAAATTCAATAAGATGGCGACGTGTTTTTGATTTTTCAGCACGGAATGTTGGTCCGAATGAAAATACTCTACCGTGTGCCATAGCTGCGGCTTCCATATAAAGTTGACCGCTTTGAGATAAAAAGGCATCTTGATCAAAATATTTTGTATGGAACAACTCGCTTGTACCCTCAGGTGCACTAGCTGTTAAGATTGGTGGATCAATTTTTGTGAAACCATTATCATTAAAGAATTCGTAAGTTGCACGAATAATTTCATTTCTTATTTTCATAACTGCGTGTTGTTTTTTCGAACGCAACCATAAATGACGGTGATCCATCAAGAATTCTGTGCCATGGTTTTTTGGAGTGATTGGATAATCATGAGCTTCTGAAATGACTTCAATAGATGTAACTTGCATTTCATAACCGATATCTGAACGATTATCTTCACTGATGACACCTGTGATATAAAGTGAGCTTTCTTGAGTAATCTCTTTAGCTTTTTGGAAAGTATCTTCATCAACTGCAGCTTTCGCAACAACACCTTGCATAAATCCAGTCCCATCTCTTAATTGCAAGAATGCGATTTTACCACTTGAACGTTTGTTTGTTAACCAAGCGCCTATTGTAACTTCTTGGTCGATATATTCTTTTGCTTGTTTTATCGTTATATTCATAACCAGTCTCCTATTATATTGTAATTTTCTATGCTTTATCCTTATATATTTTAACAAAATCCATATATAAGTTCTAGTTGTGAACGCAATGTTTATCGGTTATTCTCATCTTTTTTCAATTTTTTAAGGATGCTCGAAAATTGTTTGATATCTCCTTTATTTTGGCGATAACTTTCTAAAGATTGCTCGAAAAATTGTTTGTAGTTACTTCTAATTAACCGATCATCAAAAGATACAATAATTCCTTTATCATTTTCATTACGTATCAATCTACCAAGTCCTTGTCTGAAACGTGTGACAGCATCCGGTAAAACATATTCTTTAAAAGTTGATGTAAACTCTGATTCCATAAGCCAATATTTAGTATTGTTTTGATTCATAAATGGCAGTTTAGCAATCATGACACATTTAATTCCGTTTGATTCAAAATCAAAACCTTCGAAAAAGGTTCCTGTGCCCAGTAATATTGCTTTATTAAAACTATTAAATTGCTGAACTATTTTATAATTTTGATTTTGTTGTTGTGTCAATATGACATAATCCTCAAATTCAGGTAATTCATTTAATAATTCTTGTACCATGTGCATCATTTTATAACTTGTAAAAAGTATCAAACATTTAGATTCGATGATATTTACGTATTCAATCACATAATTGACGATTGAACTTACGTAATCATTAATATTTTTATAATTATAAGACGTTACATCATTTGGTATGAATACTGTAGTTTGATTTTGAGACATTACAGTAGAGTCTATTTCATAAGTATTAAAGTTTATATCTTTATTAAACCAATGTTTGAAATTATCAAACGTATGGTTAAAAGTTAATGTACCTGAAATGAAAGTGAGTGAATTAAATTTATCTAACACTTGTTTTGTTAGTATTTCTTTCACCCCATAATCTTTCACATTTAATTTAATCGTTGATTTTTGATTTAAGTTTTTGATTGAAAGGTAACTTGTATGGTTGTTTTTGAGACTTTGCTCAATTTCTTTAAAACGGTCATTAATATATAAAAATTGCTTGCGCACAGATTTAATTGATTTATGACTCATTCCATTGAAAAATTCCAATGTCATATTTAATTTATGAATAATAGCATGTAAATCATTTAAAATTGGTGTGACATCAAAGTGATAAACGAAATGTAGTTTATGAACTTCGTCATCCTGAATTTCTGAAGCTTGAATGATATCATACATTGTTGAGAATAGTTTTTCATTCAAGTCGTGAATTTCATTGACTGTAGTTTTTAAACCAAATACATCTATTGGTGGTATATCTAATTTCTCTAATATTCTTTGTTGTTCTAAATTATCAATAGATCTAAGAAGTTTTTCATTTTCTGTCTTACCTATTAAGCCTAGTTGGTACTTAATATCTGAATAACTGAGTTCGTTTGTAACTTGATTTAGAGCGTAATCTGGTAATCTGTGTGCTTCATCTATAATGCAGTCATCAAATAATTGATAAATTGAATTATCATGTGCAGCATGTATTAAATGTGCATGATTTGTAATACCTATTTGTATATTTTGTGCATTGCGCTTAATGAAATTGAAATAATTAATGTCATTGCGGACAGGTACATATGTTTCTAATTTTTGTTCGAAATACATCTTCTGTCCGCCTTTTAAATCTAATTCTTGTATATCACCTGTAGCTGTTTCTGTTATCCATATAAGCAATTGCATTTTTAAAATACTAACTTCATAGTTGCTAGAATCTTCTTTTAATATTTGACTAATCAAGCCTAATGAAATATAGTCTCGCTTACTTTTAATTAAAGTTGCGTTGATTTTGAAATCTAGCGCTCGTTTTAACGCTGGAATATCTTTTTCTAACAACTGATTTTGTAATAATTTGGTATTCGTAGAAATCATTACATGTTTGCCAGTTTCTATATTATACATGAGAGAAGCTAGCAAATAGGCAAATGATTTTCCGCTTCCTAAAGGAGCCTCAATCATTGCTTTTTCACTGTTCATGAGTTGTTCTAAAATAATTTCAGACAGATATAACTGTTGTGGTCGATATGTTAAACCTAACTCTTTCGTTATGTGTGTGTATAGTTCTTTTAATGTCCCACTAAAATTAACAGTCGGTGCTTTAAAGTCGATTTGCTTTTTATATATAATTTGTTCGAATTGCTCATATTGTTTGTCTAGAGATTGAACGCTATGATTTCGTACCATTTCGAATAAAATATCATGTAAATCATATTTTAAATTTTTGCTGAGATAGTAAAGTTGTTTAAGTGTATCTAACGGGAGTGATTCGAATTTGTCAAAGGCCATCACCATTAATTTTGCTGTTGTTGCAGCATCTTCATCTGCCCTATGTGCATTTGTTAGAACAATGCCGTGAGACTCTGCTAATTCACTTAATTGATAGCTTTTGTCTGTTGGAAAGGCAACTTTAAATAGTTCCAAGGTATCCATAACTTTTTTGGGGCGGTATTTAATATTGCAATTTTTAAACGATTTTTTTATAAAATTCAAATCAAAAGCGACATTATGTGCAACAAATATACAATCTTCTATTTGCTTGTATATATCTTCTGCAACCTCATGGAAATATGGCGCTTGATTTAACATGTCTTCTTCTATTGACGTTAAAGCTTGAATAAAAGGAGGAATTTCTAAATCTGTTTTTATCATTGAATGATAAGTGCCAATAATTTTATTTTCCCGCACAAATGTAATACCTATTTGAATAATTTCATCATAATCTAATTGATTACCTGTTGTTTCTAAGTCGACAACAGCATAACACGTTTTTGTCATATCGATTCCTCCTTTCATCATTATTTTGTTTATATTTCGATATCTGCACTCATTAATTGATGTCGTTGGTTATGTTTATCATTAACAATTAAATAGCCGTTTTTGTCAATATCTATTGCTTCACCTTGGAACTGATTATCGTTTTCAGTGAATTTTAATTGCTTATCCCAAATGTTGGATACTTCTATATATTCTTGACGAATTGTGGCAAACGGCTCTTTTAAAAATTGTGTGTAACGATATTCTATTTGTTGTATAAGTAATTTTAAAAATTCGTAGCGATTTACTTGTTCATTTCCTTGTATACGCATACTCGTCGCTTTTTGTGACAATTCACCCTCAAAATCTGTCTGTGTTTGGTTCATATTGATACCAATACCACAAATAACCGCTTCTATACCATCACTGTTGGCTACCATTTCTGTTAAAAAACCACAAACTTTTTTATTATTAATATAAATATCATTCGGCCATTTAACAGAAACTGGAGCTTCACTAAAAGCTTGTATAGCATCACGAATTCCCAAAGCCATAAATAAATTAAACTTTGTAATCATATCAAACGGAACATTTGGACGTAATACAATTGACATCCATAAACCTTTTCCTCGTGTGGATAACCATGGCCTATTAAAACGGCCTTTGCCTTTGGTCTGCTCGTCACTAAGTATTAAAAATGTATCAGTATTTCCTACTAATTTTTGTTTTGCTAATAACTGTGTGGAATCTACATTTTCAAATACTTCAACATGCTTAAATAGCTGCTGTGTTTTTATACTAGGTATAACAATTCCACTATACCATTTATCTGGTAGTTGTATTAACCGATGACCTTTATGATTTATTGATTCGATTTGACAACCTTCTAATTTTAGTTGATCTATAACTTTTTTTACAGCAGTTCTGGAAATTGATAACTGTTCAGCGATAAATTGACCTGAAATATATTCAGGTTGATATTGATACAACATGTGTATCACATCTTTACTATATTTAGACATGTGTTTTCACCCACTTTATTAGTTCAGGTTTATAGTTGTTCACTTCACCTGTTATAATGGCACACTCAATTTCTCGTAATGTTGATTTGAGCCACGGTCCACTGGGTTTATCAACTAATGCTAAAATATCTTTGCCGTTGATATCCATTTCTTTTCTCGAGTGTATTGGCAGTACTTGCGCCATTTCTACAATTGCTCTGCTATTTATGATAAATGGAGAGTTTGTTGCTATTTGATTTTCTCTAAAAGTATCAGCATAACTCAATACTTCTAATATATCTTCTTTACCATAATCATAAACAAATAATTTAAGTTGTACTTTTGTTTGTACTTTAGGCATATTTTCTATTATTTGAACGACTTTATCAATATATTTCTTCTCTTGGTTGCTCATTTTCAAATCTGAAATATTTGAAGTCATGTCAGGTTGTTGAACTTTTAATAATGCAATAAATACTGTAATTGGCATTGGTTGTTCAATGGTAACTTTCGATAAATCAAAATGTTTAAAAAATGGCATATAAGAAAACGCTTGGAATTGCCTTAGGTTGTTAAAACTTTGTTTAATAGCATTGCCAAGCATTAACTTCTTAAGTTCAACAACGATTCGTTCAATTGATAAATGACAAATATCTGAAATATGTTGTTCCATTGCGTTATAAGTATCAATATCTAATTCAAAACCTAATTGAGATTGAAAACGTAGTCCTCTAATGATACGAAGTGCATCTTCATTAAAGCGCTCTGATGGATCACCCACGGTTCTGATTATTTTATCAGCAATGTCTTGTTGTCCATGAAAGTAATCATGTATTTGGTACTGCATATCCATAGCAATCGCATTCATCGTGAAATCTCTGCGCTTCACATCTTCAAATAAATTCCTTACAAAATAGACCTCGTTGGGTCGGCGGTGATCGATGTATTCACCTTCAGCACGAAAAGTTGTCACTTCGTATTGTTCACCCTGGTAAACAACATTAATCGTGCCATGTTCCCTACCTATGGGAATAGTTTTTTCAAATACCGACTCGATTTCATCTGGAGTAGCACTTGTTGTGATGTCAATGTCGTGAATTGACTTATTCATGATATAGTCTCTAACAGATCCACCTACAAAGTATGCTTGGAAATTGTGTGATTGTAGACTTTCTAAAATGGGTTTAGCTTTTTCAAATAAAGTATTAGTCATTGTTACCCTCTAACATTTTTTTGTAGTAATATTCATATTGATCTGCAATTAAATCAGATGAGAAACGAGCTGATACATCTTTCAACATATTTTCTTGAATGCTTTTATAAAGTTTTGCATCTGTTAATAATTTAATTGCGTATTCACTCGCTAGTTTACTATCTCCAACATCCACTATAAAGCCAGTTTCATCATGTTTAATGACTTCTTTTATACCTCCTGCTGTAGAACCAATAGGAACCACGCCAGATTTCATAGCTTCTAGTAAAGTCAGCCCGAAACTTTCCTTTTCGCTTAAAAGTAATACCAAATCTGATATTTGATAGAACTCACTTACCCAATTTTGTTTTCCTAAAAATAAAACTGCGTCTTCAATATCTAGATCACGTGCTTTCTGCTTCATATCCATTAATTCTGGGCCATCACCTAATAAGATTAACTTTGAAGGTATCGCTTGATGAACTTTTGCAAAGGTATCTATAATTGTATCAATTCTTTTAACTGCTCTAAAGTTAGATACATGTATTAATACCTTTTCACCTGGCTTTATACCATAACAAGCTTTCAAACGTTCACCCTCCTCTGTTGCTTGATCTGGTTTAACAGGAAACTCTTTCTCTCTAACGAAATTATATATTGGAACAATGCGTTTATCTGTTTCAATGATATCGTATGTTTGCTCTGCAAGTGATTGACTTACACTTGTAACGATATCACTACCTTCTATGCCGAATTTAATAGCATTTTTTAATGAATGATCATAGCCTAAAACGGTGATATCTGTACCGTGAAGTGTAGTCATAATTTTTATATCTTTATTAGACATATGTTTTGCTAAAATACCACATACTGCGTGAGGAACTGCATAGTGCATATGTAATAAATCTAAATCATATTCATTAATCACTTCTGCTATCTTAGTACTTAGTGTAATATCATACGGCGGGTATTGAAAAACTGCATATTGATTCACTTCTACTTGGTGAAATGTAATATTTGGTAATGGTTTACGTATTCTAAAAGGAATATTGGAAGTGATGAAATGAATATCATGTCCACGTTCAGCAAGTTTTATGCCTAATTCTGTAGCTATAATGCCTGAACCACCCATAGATGGATAACAAGTGATGCCTATTTTCATAAGGCGGGACATCCTTTCTTAATTGTTTGTATTATTTACGTTCAAATCTATTTTTATCTCGAGTATTAAATTTTTCCATTGTTTCATCAAAGCTTTCAGTTAAATCTATATCTAAAGAATTCGCAATACACATTAATACGAATAGATTGTCACCTAGTTCTGCTTTAATTGTATTTTCAGCTTCTGATGATTTTTTCTTTTTTTCACCATAATAATGGTTAATTTCTCTCGACAATTCACCTACTTCTTCAGTTAGACGCGCAAGGTTTGCCAAAGGAGAAAAGTATCCAGTTTTGAATTGACCAATATAGTCATCAACTTCTGTTTGCATATCTTTCATAGATTTCATTTTAAACGCCTCACATTCCTTTAGGTTTCTTATATAGTATAGACTAATTTTATGTTTCATGCATTATTCCTGCAACACTTAAGGCTTATGACATACATATTTAAATAAATTAATTAGCTAGTATAATTTGTGGAATTTCAAAAGTGTTTCTTGATATTTTATATGGTGTCAAAGATGTTATTACATACTGAACTTGAGTTAAACAAAGTAACCTATCAAATTTAGCATAAAAAAGGAGGCTAAAACATTTTTATAATGTCCTAGCCTCAAATATTAGATTCTATTACTTTATTTATATTATTATTCACTAGATCTAGCGATAAGGATAAATCTTGCAAGTTCCGCTAAAGCTACTGCAGTTGATGCAACATAAGTCATTGCTGCAGCTGTCAGCACTTTTTTGGCATGACGATATTCCTTTTCATTAACAATGTTTAAGCTTTGAATTTGTTTCATAGCTCTACTACTTGCGTTGAATTCAACCGGCAGTGTAACGATAGAGAAAAGAACAGCAAATGACATGAATGCAATTCCTATCCAAAGTGCAGTTGAACCTAATGTGCTTTGTAAACTTGTTAAAATAATACCTGCAAAAACGGCTAAATAACCAATTGAGCTACCAAGATTTGCCAGTGGTACTAACGATGTTCTAAATCTTAGGAAGAAATAACCTTGCGCATGTTGGATTGCATGGCCAACTTCATGAGCAGCAATAGCTGTACCAGCAACAGAAGGTCTACTAAAGTTGGCTGGCGATAGTACAAGTACCTTTTTTCTTGGGTCGTAGTGGTCAGTTAAGAAACCTTTTCCTTCTACCACATCAACATCATAGATACCATTTGCATGCAAAATTTCTAAAGCAACTTCTTGACCAGTCTTTCCACTTGTTGATCTAACTTGTGAATATTTTTCGTAATTAGATTTAACTTTATGCTGTGCCCATAGAGGCAGCACCATTAAAATAACAAAGTATATAATCATATAGATAAAAGACAAAAACCTCACTCCTTTATAAACATTTTACTGTGAACATCAATGGCGGTCAAATATTTTATCTTTTTTAAATCGAGTTAAATATAAATAAAGTATTAATGGAATTACGCTTAACCAAAACGAGAGGTAAGCAACAGCTTCTAAATGACTTGCAATAAAATCATAATAAGGATATTGCATAAATACATAATCTATAATGTCATTATGAAACACCCATATCATAGCAATAATAAAACTCATCATTGAAATTTTAAATCTCGGATAAAATATAAATGCTTCGATAGCCATAATACCGTGTGAGAGTATGAGCATACATCCTGTGATTGTAACTGTGTCATATTGAATAAACATGATTATATTCATTATAACTGCCCAAACTCCGTATTTAATAAGTGAGACGAAAGCAAGAGCTTCAAACACTGGGATGTTCTTACCTAATATGAAAGTAACAAGTACGAAACATAAAAATAGTGACGCGGTGGGACTATCTGGTACAAATATTTTAAATTGAGTTTCAGTAATACTTAATTGCTCACCGTACCAAATATAACCATAAATTGTGCCTAACAAGTTACACAAAAGTAAAAAGTATAGTATGCCTTTGTGATACAACATTAATTCCCAAAGTGATTTTATATTCATACTGTCAATCCTTCGTTGTTATATTTACATTTCTTAACTTAAAAGTATTAAGGATTTGTGATAATTGATAAAACAAATCGCTATCATGTAATTGTAAGCTTAAATCAATATTATCCTGTAAATGTGTGATAATAGAAGATTCACTTTGTTTTGAAAGCGGAATTTGATAGATGTCTTGAATATATAAAGCATAATATGGTGAATGTAATAATTGTTTAATGAGTAAGTCATCTAATCTCGCTTCCCTATCTTGTTTAACATTAAAATTCAGTTTAATATCAAAGGATAATTGATTGAGAGCGATATGCTCAAAAATCTCATTACTATTAATCAATTCTTGGTTTTTATAATTAAATTTAATACCATATTGCTCAGTGTGTATCATAGAAATTTCAAGCGTATTATGTGCATCGATACGTTCATCTACAAAATGTACATTTTGTAGTAATTCTGGAGAAGATTTAAGCAAGTTCAATACCCATACACTAATCCTAGACTTGAATTCATATTGAAAGAGTAAATACTCTATGAAAGTTGCTTTTGATTGCTGTAGGGTATCAAACATTTAACTCACCTTCCTATACTAGAAAGACGCCAGTCTTTCTGCTTCATCATGCCATGTTTCATTAGATGGTTCTAATTCAACTAATTGGTCTAATAGCTTTTTAGCTAACTCAATTTGACCGATTTCTATTACATAAAAATAATAGTCGCTTAAAAATGCAGATTGTGTTTGTAACGTGTCGTATGCTAATTCAAAGAAATGCTGTGCTTCTTTATCACGTTCTTCTTGCCCTAATGCATATGCAAGATGCCACATAAATACTGGATCTAAGTCTTCTTCATCTACATATTTCAATAATCCAATAAGTGACTCATAATCTTCTTCTTGTCTATATAAATCACTTAATATCAATAATGGTTCCTGGTACGCGTTATCAACTTCGAGTGCTTGAATTAGTAATTGAACACCTTCATTAGCGTCGCCATGTTCTATTTGGATGCTACCAGTTGATACCATTAATTCTTTATAGAATTGTGTTAATCTTAATCCTTCTTTACCAATTTCAATCGCGTCGGCGTGATTATGCTCGTTTTCATATAACTGTTGTAAATAGAAATATGCTTGCAGAAAATCAGGATCTTTAGATAATAATGTTTGAACTAATTTAATAGCTTCTTGTGAGAGATCATTTTTTTCGTAAGCGATAGCTTTTTTGAAATAATCTTCTGAATCCATTTCATCTTCACTAATTTCATCAAACATTTTAATTGCGTCACTATAGTTACCACTTTGCAAGCTGCAATCGGCTAAACGAGAAAATAGATTTACACCATTCACTTCATATTCACCCGTTTCAAGCACGGTTTCATATTCTGAAGTTGCACGTAAATATTGTCCGTCAAAGTATAATATCTCAGCAAGTGCGTAGTGTATGATTGGATCATTTGGCTCAATATCAATCGCTTCATCAAGCTTACTGATTGCAACTTCAAGCATATTTAATTGTTGATATAAGTCTGCTTCAAGCATTAAGCGTTCGGTTGATATTTCAACTTCACTTAAATATTCTAAAGCTTCATCTGTATGATTTTCAGCCATTAATCCTTCGATAAAGTATATTAGTAATTCACTTTCATCAGGGTATTTATGGTAAAGGGTACGGAATACTTCTAGACCTTGTGGCATCAATCCATAATTATATAATGTTTCACCTAGAATAAATAAAGCATCGTCCTTTGGGGAACTTAATGCATCATTAACACGTGTATCTAGGTTCTCTAATTTTTGTAAGTTGATATCATCTATTAATTTATAGATATCTTCCATGCTTTTATCCCTCTTTTTCTAATTGTTTTAACTTTGGTAAGAATCCTGGGAAAGAAACATTAACTGCATCAAATTGATTAATTGTAATTGCCTCATCGGTTAAAAGTGATGCAACTGCTAACATCATACCTATTCGATGGTCTGTAAAGCTATCTACAGTTGCAGATTGTTCTAAAGCAGATGGATGAATAATCATGCCATCATTAGTAGGTTGTAACATAAAACCAAGTAAATTCAACATATTAGCGGTTGTATCAATTCTATTAGTTTCTTTTACTTTTAATTCTTCAGCTTCTTTAACTACACTCGTACCATTAGCTTGTGTACAAAGCAAAGCAATGATAGGAATTTCATCGATTGCTCTAGGTACTAAGTCACCATCGATATGAATAGGCTTCATGTCTGGAGAGTATTGAACTCGTATGGATGCAGTTGGTTCTGGTCCATCAGTTTGATTAAATAAGGTAATATTCCCTTCCATTTGTGTCACGATATCAATAATACCTGAACGAGTTGGGTTAATGCCAACATTGTGTATTGTAATATCACTTCCAGGTGTTATCAAGCCAGCAACAATAAAATATGCTGCTGAAGATATGTCACCTGGAACATGAAAATCTGCAGGTTTGATATGGTCAATGCCACGTGCAGGCATACTTATCAATTTGTCTTTTGTATAAACAGGGATTTGATATTGTTGGAACATCGTTTCTGTATGGTTTCTAGAAGTATCAAATTCTTTAATTGTTGTTGGCTCTTCAGCGAATAAACTTGCAAATAGTATTGCGCTTTTAACTTGTGCGCTAGCAACTTCCATTTCGTATGCAATACCTTTGATTTTAGCTGGTTTGATAATTAAAGGCGTATAGTTGTTATCGATGCCTGTAATATTGGCTTGCATTAATTTTAAAGGCTTCATAATTCTGTCCATTGGTCGTTTGCCTATTGATTCATCACCAGATAGCACAGTTTCTATGCCGAGACCGCTTAATAAACCAGCAACCAAACGTGTGGTTGTACCAGAATTACCTGTATATAAAACTTGATGAGGTGTTTTAAAATGCTTAAATCCTGGTGAATCAATATCTATTTTATCTTCGGATACTTTAATATCAGCACCTAATAACTTAAATATTTCAACAGTACGTAAACAATCTTCACCAAGTAGTGGTTTATATATTGTTGATTTTCCTGAGGCTAAAGAACCGAGCATAATCGCTCTATGAGTCATGGATTTATCCCCAGGTATTTCGATTTCACCGACTAACGGTCCGTTAATGTCTATCGTCTTACTGTTTGCCAAATCAGTCACCTACTTATTAAAATATGTTTTAAATGTTGCAAAAGCTTTAGAAAGAGTCGTGTAATCAACGTGTTTCACAATTGGCTCTCCAATATCATTGAGTAGTACCATTTGCACACCTTGTTCATCATTTTTCTTGTCATTTAGCATTAATTGATATAAAGAATCAAATTCTAAATCGTTAACGATATCTAATGGATAGTTTAAATCACTTAAATAATTCACATAATGTGCAATATTAAATGATTTGTTTAGCGCTAAATTCGCAACTATAAATTGAAAAACAATACCTATCATAACAGCATGACCATGTGGAATTTTAAATTTATATTCAACGGCATGGCCAAATGTATGTCCCAAGTTAAGAAATTTGCGGACGTTTGATTCTTTTTCATCTTCTACAATGATGTTCAATTTTGTTTGAACGCCTTTGTATAAATAATATTCGATTTCATCAAGTGATTTAAGTGCTTGTTCATCCGAGTACTGTGCCTCAATATGATTTACCGATTCAATATCATTTAATAAAGCGTGTTTATATACTTCTGCATAACCACTTAAAATTTCTGAAAAGGGTAATGTACTTAAAAAATTCAAATCATAAATGACTGCTTTAGGTCTATAAAAAGCACCAATAAGATTTTTGCCATGTTTAGAATTGATTCCAACCTTACCACCCACACTCGAATCATGAGCTAGGATGGTAGTTGGTACTTGAATAAAATCGACACCTCTTAATAAAGTTGCGGCAAGGAACCCAGTAAAGTCACCAGTAGCGCCACCTCCAATAGCTATTAAACAAGTGTTTCTAGTTAGTTGTTTATTCAACAACGATTCAATCGTTTCTTCATAAAACGATAGCGTCTTCGTTGTTTCACCAGAAGGTATGATAAGTTTATGTGCTTCATGTTCGCTGGCGATGAAGTCAGTGATATGACTCCATTCATTTTCAACTTTTTGATCAATAACAAGGACAACATCTTGATAATTTTTAATATATTCATGTAATTGATCGAGGGCATGATGTTCAATGATAATTGGATAGTTATTAGATTTATAAGTGGTTTCTAATTTCATATAATCACCTAATTATTTCATAAATTTTAATTTATTGATTAGTATTCAATATTTAATAAGCGACGTTCCTTGATTTGTGATTGTAATTGTTCAATGTGATTACATTGGAACTCTTCGAGTAATGCTTTTGCTAATTCAAAAGCGACTACGTTTTCAACAACGACACTTGCAGCAGGTACAGCACAGCTGTCAGAACGCTCAATAGACGCTTTGAATGATTCTTTAGTATTAATATCTACTGAGTTTAAAGGTTTGTAAAGCGTAGGAATAGGTTTCATTACACCGTTGACTACGATAGGCATACCATTAGACATACCACCTTCAAAACCACCTAAGTGATTTGAACCTCTATAATAACCATTTGTTGTATCATATAATATTTCGTCTTGTATTTCGCTACCTGGCTTCTCTGCGGCTTTGAAACCTTCGCCAAAACTTACACCTTTGAAAGCATTGATACTTACTACGCCTTGAGCAATTCTACCATCAAGTTTGCGATCGTAATGTACATAACTACCTATCCCAACAGGTACACCTTCTATAATAGTTTGAACTACCCCGCCAATTGTGTCGCCAGCTTTTTTAGCTGCATCAATTTTGTCGCGCATAGCTTGTGCAATTTCATCATTAACAACGCGCACGTCATTTTTATCAATATTAGATTTAATTGTATCGATATCATATTCTATGTCATCTTTTATGCCACCGATTTCTACTACTCTGCTATAAAAATTAATATCTAGTTGTTTGAGTAATATTTTAGAAACTGCACCAACAGCAACTCGAGCAGCTGTTTCTCTTGCTGAAGAACGTTCTAAGACATTTCTTAAATCTCTGTGATTATATTTCATACCACCGATTAAATCTGCGTGTCCAGGACGGGGTTTAGTAATTACACGTTTCATATTCTCTTGGTCTTCTTCACTGATTGGATCTGCACCCATAATTTTTTTCCAATGTGTAAAGTCATCATTAGTCACTATAAGCGTAATAGGGCTTCCTAAAGTATAGCCATTTCTTACGCCAGATACGATTTCAACAGCATCTTTTTCAATTTGCATACGTCTTCCACGGCCGTAACCGCCTTGTCTCTTAAACATTTCTTCATTGATGTCAGCAACATTGATTTCTAAATTTGCTGGAACACCTTCAATAATTACAGTTAACTGTGGTCCGTGTGACTCACCAGAAGTTAAATATCTCATACTTTACCCACTCCGTTCTTTAGTACTTTAAATTGTTATATGTTCTATATCTTATCATATTCAATTGTTCAAATTAACAGAAAAATTTACAAATGAAGAATCTTCTTAAATTTTTACGGTTAGAATGTTATTTTTTAGTGTAACATTTAAACATTTTTATTAATATTGAATTTTGCTTTTTTTAGTTGTGATACCATAATTTTAATTAATTCGACGTGTTAAAATACAAAAAACGATGATGTTTACCCTATATCGGTATACATCATCGTTTTTTTGTAGTTTAAGACAATCTAATCTTGAATTTTGTTCTATTAGTAATTTAATTATTCATATAACCATGTTTCACGTGACGCAGTATAATCACTTAATTCGTCTGATTTAAACCAAAGATTAATTTCTTTGTTAGCTGATTCTACTGAGTCTGAACCATGAATGATGTTTCTGCCTACAGTTAAACCTAAGTCTCCACGAATTGTACCTGGAGTTGCTTCTGACGGATTTGTTTTGCCGATGATGTGACGAGCAACATTCACAGCATCTTCCCCTTCGACAACCATTGCAAATACTGGTGCTGATGTAATGAAGCTAATTAAATGTTTATAAAAAGGTTTATCTGTATGTTCTGCATAATGTTCCTCAGCAAGTGCTTGTGGTACAGTCATAAACTTACCACCTACAAGTTTTAGTCCTTTTCTTTCTATACGAGAAATAATTTCTCCTACTAAATTTCTTTGCACTGCATCTGGTTTAATCATTAAAAATGTTCTTTCCATTGTGTGTTTATCCCCCTGTTTGTTATGTATCAATGCACTTTGGTTTTTGAACAATATATTTTTATATATGTATCAAAATAAAAGTATGTTTTGAAGCACATTAATATATTAACAGGTAATTAAAGCGCTTTCAATGCTTTTCACACAAGTTACACATTTCTTTTTCCAACTTTTTTAATTAGTTTCTTAAATAATGGTTTTGAATCTTTATTTTCCAATTGATCAATTAAGTTAAGTGCCTTATCCAAATACTTGTCGCTGATTGCCTGGGACTGTTGTATGACATCAGAATTCTTCACATGGTTAATACAATAGTCAAACGTTTCTTGACTACTATTCGCATTTAATTGTTGTATAATTGCTTTGAATTCCTCGTTATTTCTCATCTCAAGCAGTACTGGAAGTGTAAGGTGGCCGTTCATTAAATCACTACCAACTGGTTTACCCAATTTTTTTTCAGTGCTCGTGAAATCTAAGATATCATCGACAATTTGAAAACTCATACCAATATAGTGCCCTATCAATTTTAAATTGCGAATTGTTTTAGCATCTGCTCCCGAAGCAATCGCACCTACTTCTGTAGATAATTGAATAAGCAATGCTGTTTTACGATTAATTCTTCGCAAGTAGTTAATAATTGTTTGATTGCCATTGAATTGGTCCTGGAATTGATATAACTCGCCCATACAAACTTCTACAATTGCACTTGATATGACGTTATGTACACGGTTATCTTCGATGTTAGATATGTGCTCAAGTCCGCGAGCTAATAAGAAGTTACCTGTAAGTATAGCTGTATTCTGATCCCATTTTTTAGCTATAGTTAAGCTACCTCTTCGTTTATCACTTTTATCTATAACATCATCATGTACCAGCGTTGCCATATGAATAAGTTCAAGTGCTACCGCAACACGATAGACTTCTTCGTTTCTTTCTTTGCCAAATTGGCTACTTAAGATTACAAAGGCTGGTCTAACACGTTTACCTCCCGATGCAAACAAGTGATATGACGCTGATTCAAGAATTTGGTCGTTACTTTTTATAGATTTTTCTAATTGCTTTTCAATTTTTTTTATTTCACTATTCATGTTTAACTTTGCCACGCTAATCACCTTTGGTTGATTCATTTTATTTATAGCCAAGGTGCATTGCTGCAACGCCACCTGTAAAGCTACGGACTTTTATGTTGCTGAAACCAGCTTGTGTAAACAAGCGTTTCAATTTTTCTTTATTTGGGAAATCGAAAGTAGATTGTTGTAACCATTCGTATTCGTCTTTGGACTTAGCAAATATTTTACCAAATATAGGCATTACAAATTTAAAATAAAGTTTATAGCATTGTTTGAAAACTGGTGTCGTTGGTTGACTAGTTTCTAAACAAACCACCATGCCACCAGGTTTTAAAACGCGGTTTAATTCTTTTAAAGTTGCTAAATAATCAGGAACGTTTCTTAAACCAAATCCAATAGTCACGTAATCAAACTCGTTGTCTTCAAATGGTAAATTCATCGCGTCGCCATGTACAAGTTTTAGATTATGCATGTCTGATGTCTTGCTCTTACCTACTTCAAGCATATTTTCGCTAAAATCAACGCCAATTACTTCGCCAGTTGGCCCTACTGCTTTGCTTAATGAGATAGTCCAATCAGCAGTACCACAACACACATCTAGTGCTTTGCTACCAGGTTTGACATTCATTTCTTTCATAACACGTTTTCTCCATGTCTTATGCTGTTCAAAGCTAATGATATTGTTGAGTCGATCATACTTACCAGAAATATTTTGAAAAACATTGTGTACTTGTTCTTTTTTTGCTTTATTATCTGCCATGTTAATTACCTCTTTTTGAATGTATTTCAGCTTTTAATTTATCTATAAAACCATCTAGTTTTTCTTTAGAAAATTCGCTTAAGTAAGAAGGATGATGTTCAGCTAAACTCGCTATCATTTTGTCATTGATAAAATTAATATTAACGTCGGGGACATATCTTTTAATCGTAATAAACGGAAAAGTATTTTCTACTTTTAAAATATAGTCACTGATGTCATTGTTATCAATTGCGGTATGATGAATAGTAGATTTCATTTCATTTACTTCAACAATTGCTGTGCTAATTTCTTTTTGATAAATTGGGTCATTGAGTTTTGCTAATAATGTATAAAAATGAGCGCTTAATAAGTCGCCAATTAAAATAGATTTCTTAGACGATAATGTAGTCGAAACTTCGTCTAGGTGACGCATCGCGGTATCTATTGTGAGGCAAGCTAATTTAGCTTCTTGAGGTATATCATAAGAATCAAGTATTTCTGCTAATGCTTGATTGATATAGATTGGTTCATAATGATTTACACTGCTGAGTCGCTGTGCAATTTGAGTTTCTAATATGCTGAATGTTGTTTCCATGTTCACACCTCACGTTATTATCCATATACATATTAACATTATATAGAGAAAAATAAAATCAACGTAAATCAAAGTAAAGGATATTTATGTAATATATATTTAAAATACTCATTTATTTGTGTAATAGAGTAATTGTTATATGTAAAGTTATTCGATAAACTCATAAATTTTAAGTAGTTGTATTTCCACAATTATTTAAAATCGCTACTTCGAATGATATCACAATTATAAAGTTAAAAGATATATGATTTGAAGCTTTATAAAAAATTCTCTATAAAAAAAGAAAAAGCCCCTATAAAAGGGCTTTACTTTAAGTAAAGAATTATTTTACTGCGTCTTTTAAAGCTTTACCAGCTTTGAATGCTGGAACTTTGCTTGCAGGGATATCAATTTCTTTACCAGTTTGAGGGTTACGGCCTTTACGAGCAGCGCGTTCGCGTACTTCAAAGTTACCGAATCCAATTAATTGTACTTTTTCACCTTTAGAAAGTGATGATTGAATTGATTCGAATACTGCGTCTACAGCTAAGCCAGCTTCTTTTTTAGTTAAGTCAGCTTGTTCTGCAACAGCATTGATTAAATCTGTCTTGTTCATTATGAATTCACCTCCCCTAGGGTTAATAATGATAACTTAATATCATTATGCTATGACTTTAACACAACGATTACTGCTACTGCAATGATTTATGCGCAAAAAACGTTGAAATAATAGGATTTTGACAGTTAATTGATATAAATTAACTAAAAAGTGTAATAATACCTCGTTATTCTGCTTTCTTTCCACGGCCCATCAAGTCTTTAACGCTTTCATCGACAGGTCTATTTTCAAACAATACACTATAAAGTGCGGCAGTAATTGGCATATCTACATCGACCTCTTTTGCTAAGTGGTAAACAGATTTTGTTGTATATATACCTTCAACAACCATGTTCATTTCGTCTAATGCTTTATCTAGTGATTTACCTTCACCTAATTTATAACCTAGTGTATAGTTTCTAGAATGGGTTGAGGTACAAGTTACAATTAAGTCCCCAATGCCTCCTAAACCTAAGAAAGTAATCGGATCTGCGCCTAGTTTTTCACCTAAACGACTAATTTCAGCTAAACCTCTAGTCATTAGCGCTGCTTTAGCGTTATCACCGAATCCCATTCCTGATATAACACCACTAGCTACTGCGATAATATTTTTTAATGCACCGCCTAGTTCAACGCCTACTAAATCATCATTTGTATACACACGCAAATAATCATTCATGAAAAGATCTTGTGTTAATTTACTAACTTCTGGTGTTTTAGATGAAGCTGCTACTGTAGTTGGTTGTTTAATTACAACTTCTTCAGCGTGGCTTGGTCCAGAAAGTACACCAATACCTGCATTATGCTCTGGTGAAATTGAATCCTCTATCATTTCAGAAACGCGTTTATATGTTTCGTTTTCGAAGCCTTTAGCTACGTGAATAAAGGTCTTTTTAGAAGTTAATAGTGAATCAATTGACTTCGCTACCTCTCTCATTGCTTTTGTCGGTAACGCCATTAAATAGACTTCTGAGAATGATACAGCGCTATTGATATCTAATGTTGCTACGATTGAGTCATTAAGTTGTGCGTTTTTTAAGTATTTGCTATTAATGTGTTGTGAATTAATCTCATTGATTGTTTGCTCATTTTTTCCCCACATTAAAACTTGGTGTCCATTTTCTGCTAAGACATTCGCCAATGCCGTACCAAAACTTCCCGTACCAAAGACAGTTACTTTAGACATGGAATCCCCCCGGTAATTAATTTCTTTTTCTTGCTATAATGTGTACTGGTGTACCTTCAAAGCCGAATGCTGCTCTTATTTGATTCTCTAAATAACGTTTGTATGAAAAATGCAATAGCTCTACATCATTTACAAACACGATAAATGTTGGTGGTTCAATAGCAACTTGTGTAGCGTAGAATACGTTTAAACGGCGACCTTTATCTGTCGGCGTAGGGTTCATAGAAATTGCATCCGTAATCACTTCGTTTAATGTTGAACTTTGAACACGTTTTTTATGATTCTCACTAGCTTCTTTAATATATGGGAATAATGTTCTGAGACGTTGCTTTTCTCTTGCAGAAACAAATGCAACTTCTGCATAATCTAAAAATTGGAATTCTTTACGAACTTCATCTTTGAATTTTTTCATAGTATTCGTTTCTTTATCTACTGTATCCCATTTGTTCACGACTATTACAATAGCTTTACCTTCTTCGTGTGCATAGCCAGCAACACGTTTATCTTGTTCGATTATACCTTGCTCTGCATCAATTACGATTAAAATTACATTAGAACGTTCAATAGCTTTTAACGCACGTAGTACCGAATATTTTTCTGTATTTTCATAGACTTTACCTTTTTTACGCATCCCAGCAGTGTCTATCAATACATAATCTTGACCATCAAAGCTATATTCAGTATCAACAGCATCTCTAGTTGTGCCAGCTACGTTTGATACGATTACGCGGTCTTCGCCTAGTATTGCATTTACTAAACTTGATTTACCAACGTTCGGACGTCCAATGATTGATAAACGAATTGTATCATCGTCATATGGGTCTGGTTCTTCTTCTTTAAAATGTTTAACAACTTCGTCTAATAAATCTCCCAACCCTAATCCATGGGAACCGGAAATTGGATAAGGATCCCCGAAACCAAGTGAGTAGAAATCATAAATTTCATTTCTCATTTCTGGATTATCAACTTTATTAACTGCTAGTACTATCGGTTTTTTTGATTTATATAACATTTGAGCAACCATTTCGTCACTTTGAGTTAGGCCTTCTCTTACGTTTACCATAAAGATAATTACATCGGCTTCATCGATTGCAACTTCAGCTTGTGCTCTAATTTGAGTTTGAAATGGGGCATCTCCAATCTCGATACCACCAGTATCAATAATGTTAAAATCGTGAGTCAACCATTCACCTGATGAATAAATTCTATCGCGAGTTACACCTGGTGTATCTTCTACGATTGAAACGCGTTCACCTACGACTCTGTTAAAAATTGTAGATTTGCCTACATTTGGCCTGCCTACAATTGCTACTATAGGTTTAGTCATAAACTAACTTCCTCTCTTTTTTAATCTCTATAATTCTATCATAAGGGGTAATTAAATCAAAAGAAATATTAAATCAATATTTTTGATATAGAATTATCATGTGAATTTTGAATAACAAAAAAAGAAATCCTGTCCTAACATACACTAGGACAAGATTTAAAGTTGCTATTACTTAAGTTATTAAAATTTGAAGTCTTTTAATTTATCTCCAAATACATCACCAAGCGTTGGGTTATCTTCATCTTCTGAATTATCATTTAAATAAGATTGCGTAGTTTCGCTATCGCTTTCAATAATATTTTCATCTGGTAATGTGGCTTTTATTGATAATGAAATACGCTCGTTTTCAGGATCTACACTTAATATTTTTACACTCACTTTTTCGCCTGGTTGTAGTACCTCGCCAGGTGTGCCGATGTGTAAATGGCTAATTTCTGAAATATGAACCAATCCTTGTACGCCTGGTTGAATCTCTACGAAAGCACCAAAGTTAGTTAATCTAACAACAGTTCCTTCTATAACTTCACCTTCATTGATTTCGCCTTTGATTGCTTCAAAAGGACTAGGCAATGTATCTTTGATAGACAATGAAATACGTTCAGAATCTTTGTCTACTGATTTGATTTTAACTTTCACACTATCTCCAATAGCTACAACATCTTCAGGTGATTTAACATGTTCATGTGATAATTCTGAAACGTGTACAAGACCGTCCACGCCTCCAATATCAACAAAAGCACCAAAGTTAGTTAAACGCGCTACTTTACCTTCGATAACGTCACCTTCGTTAAGTGACTCTAGTAATTCATCTTTTTTCTCTGCGTTTTCCAGTGCCTCTACTGCTTTTCGACTAAGAATGACACGATTATTTGCAGGATCTAATTCTTCAACTTTAAGTTTTAAAATTTGTCCTTCAAAACCAGAGAAATCTTCAATGAAATCTGTAGAAATTAATGAGGCCGGTACAAATCCTCTTTGGCCAACATCTACAACTAAGCCGCCTTTAACTACTTCTGTGACTTTAGCTTCGATAGTTTGGTTGTTATCTAACTGTTCTTGTAAAAATTCATATGATTTTTCAGTTTCGAGTTGGCGTTTTGAAAGGATGTATGCGCCCGTTTCATTTTCTTCATCATATTCTACTTTCGTAACATATGCGCCGATTTCATCACCTACTTTTACTGCATCACTTGGGTTGTCAATATGATGCGTTGAAAGTTGGCTAATAGGGATTATGCCATTAAATTTACCGCCATTGACATGGACGATTACTTGTTTTTCTTCAATTTCTTGAACTTCACCAGTAACCTTATCCCCTTCTTTAATCTCGTTAATCATTGATTCGTTGAACTCTTCAGTCATCTTGTCTGCCTCCTTATTACACTACATAATTATAACATCTTATAAACTGACAGAATTGTCAAGAAATTCCCCTTTATTCGAGAAAATCGATTTTAAATTGTTAATATTTTGTAAAATAGGTTTTTTTGATCTAATAAAAACTACAAAAAATTATCCTATAATTTACATTTTATATAGTATAGTAATTCTGATTAGTATAATAATACACGTGTATTATATACCCACTTTTCATATAATATAACATTTTTACACTATATGAATAATATTTGCGTGGAATCTGAGGCGGCAATGGTTAATCTAATGATCTTATTAAAGTTAATATTTCTGCTGTTACAGTTTCAATGCTTTTACCAGTTGTGTCCACAGTGATCGCATCGTCAGCCTTCATTAAAGGAGAAATTTCACGGTTCATATCATAATGGTCTCTGTCTGCAATTTCCTTTTTTAATTGCTCTATATTTGATTCAATACCTCTTTCTTCATTATCTTTCTGTCTGCGTAATGCACGTTCTTCAACTGAAGCTATCATATAGACTTTTAAATCAGCATTTGGTAATACGACAGTTCCGATATCTCTACCGTCCATAACAATACCTTTTTTGGCCGCTAATTCTTGTTGTTTTTTTACTGCGAATGTACGAACAGGTTCTTTTGAAGCCACATATGATACATGACTAGTTACATTATTTTCTCTTAAGTAGTCAGTAACATCTTGATTATCTAAAATGACTCTTTGACCTTTAATTTCATCATATGTGAGTGATAATTCTGTGGTATCGATTAATTGATTGAAGTCTTCATTTTTATTTTGTTGTAAATATTTATAAGTAATTGCACGATACATTGCGCCAGTATCTACATAGATCATAGATAATTCGCTAGCAACAAGCTTAGCAATTGTACTTTTACCTGCTGCTGCAGGCCCATCAAGTGCGATATTTAATAATTTCATTTTAGTAACCCTTCCTTGTTGTTTTATCAATAATATTTTATCATAAATATGTACTTTATAAATAGGAGGAATGCCCGCATGAAAAAAGTTCTTGTTATTCATACTGGTGGCACCATTAGCATGTCACAAGATGAAGCTAATAAAGTAGTTACAAATACAGATAACCCTATATCTAATCACAAGGATGTAATAGAAAGGTATGCTGATGTAACTGAAATTACACCATTTAATGTTCCGTCACCACATATGGATATTAAATATGTTGAAAAATTAAAAGAATTAATTGAAGATGCTGCTCAGAATGAAAGCTATGATGCATTTGTTATTACACATGGTACAGATACATTAGAAGAAACTGCATACTTGCTAGATTTAACAATCGCAATTTCTAAACCTATAGCAATTACAGGTGCAATGCGTTCCTCAAATGAAATTGGTTCTGATGGTTTGTATAATTTTATATCAGCTATTAGAGTTGCGACAAGTGACGAAGCTACAGATATGGGCGTTATGGTTGTTTTTAATGATGAGATACATACTGCTCGCAATGTGACAAAAACACATACCTCAAATACAAATACATTTCAAAGTCCTAACCATGGTCCTTTAGGTGTGGTAACAAAAAATAGTGTTCAATTTCATCATAAACCTTTTGAACATCTAATCCTTGATGAAATACATCACAATTTAAATATTCCTTTAGTTAAGGCTTATATGGGTATGAACAGTGATGTTTTGACTTTTTATAGCCAAAACAATGTAGATGGCATTATTATTGAAGGACTTGGGCAAGGTAATTTACCACCAACTAGTTTGGAAGGCTTGGATCATTGTTTACGTAAAAACATACCAATAGTTCTAGTTTCTAGATCATTCAATGGCATTGTCGGGCCTATATACGCTTATGAAGGCGGCGGCGCAACTCTAGCTGAGAAAGGCGTTATTTTTTCAAATGGTTTAAATGGTCCTAAAGCACGTTTAAAACTTCTTGTAGGACTAAGTAACCAATTGTCATATGAACAATTGAAACAATATTTTGAATCTCAATTATAATGAAATATAGGTAAATAAAAAGCACAACCATTTATAAACTATTATAAATGGTTGTGCTTGTTTTATTAAATAATAATAAATGCATAGCTAAGCTATGATTATGATATTACCATTTTTATGATTCAAGTGGTGTTTGCTTTTTAGATAAGATACTTTGAGTTATAATACCGCCATGGTATTTACCATTTTCGATAAATATTGTGTTTGCATCATTACCGGCAGCAATAACCCCTGCGATATAACAATTTTCTACATTTGTTTCATATGTTTCTTTATTATAAATAGGTGCAGTACCATATTCATTCTCGTTTATATCAATACCTATGGATTGTAAGAATTCATAGTCTGGGTGATACCCTATCATCGCGAAAACATAGTCATTAGCTATTTCAAATGTTTGTCCATTTTGTTCATAAATAACACTATCTTCAGTGATTTTAGTCACATTTGAATCAAACGCCATATTGATTTTTTCGTGACGGACAAGAGATTCAAAATTCGGTAATATCCATGGTTTAATCGCTTTAGGATAATCGCTACCTCGATAAATAACTGTAACATTTGCACCTGCTTTTTCTAATTCTAATGCCGCATCAACAGCAGAATTTTTACCACCAATAATCACTATATCCTGATCAAAATAAGGATGCGCTTCTTTAAAATAATGCATAACTTTAGGAAGTTCAGCACCTTCAACTTCAAGCTGGTTATGGTGTCCATAATAGCCTGTAGCTACAGTAAGAAATCTACATTGATATACGTCCTTAGTAGTTGTTATTGTAAAACGGTTATTTATTTTTTTTACTGTGAGGACTTCTTCAAAAGCATTGACACGAAGTTGATGATGTTTTACAACAGCTCTATAGTAAACCAACGCTTGATTACGATGTGGTTTGCTTTCTTCCACTATAAATGGAACGTCCCCAATACTTAATTTATCACTTGAAGAAAAGAACGTTTGATGTGTTGGATAATTATAAATTGCATCTACAACGTTCCCTTTTTCTATAACTAATGTATCTATCCCTCTTCTTTTTTGTTCAATAGCAGCACTAAGTCCACAAGGACCGCCGCCTATAATTATACTTTCGACTGTTTGCATTCTTTCTTCGTCCTCCTTTACCACCCATATATTATACCAATAGTTTTTAAAAAACCAAATGAAAGAAATTGTAAATTTTATTACAAAATTGTTTGTCTCTATGAATATATTAAGAAAATAAAAAAGATCTCACTATAAAAATTAATAAATAGTGAGATCTTTTAATATGATTGGATTGTTTCTAATATCCGTTTCGAACTATAGAAAGAGATATTTATCTTCTTTATTGAGGAATAACTAAACGTTGACCATTATGGATTTCATTACCTTGTATGTTATTCGCTTCTCTAATTTTTTCTACATTTTCTGGTGAGCCGTCACCGTAGTATTGTATTGCAATTCTATAAAGGTTTTGGCCATTTACAGTATGCGTTTGTTGTCCAGAATTGCTATTTGCACCTTGGTTCTGTTGATTATCACTTGTTGAACCTTGTGATTGTTCAGTCGAACCATTTTGTGTATTGGCTTGATCATTTTGTTGTGATTGACTACCTTGTTGATTTTGTTGTGATTGATCGCTTTGATTAGCTTGATCTTGATCACTATTTGCTTGGTCTTGATCACTTTGATTTTGATCGCTATTTGCTTGGTCTTGAGAGTTAGAATTTGATTGGTCAGAATCGCTATTAGCATCATCTGAAGAAGTGCTGTTGCCATCAGAATCAGATGAACCATTTTTGTCATCATCTTTGTTAGCTTTATCGTCGTTTGATTTTTTATCTTTGTCAGAATCTTTATTAGAATCTTTATCTTTATTATCAGCGACTTTTTTATCATCATTGTTTTTGCTATCATCGTTATTACCAGTTAGAGCCATACCAGCGAAGATAGCAATAGCAGCTAAGATTAAAATAGCAGCAAGAATTGGTAGTAATTTACCTAATAAGCCACCCTTTTTCTTCTTATTGTTATCATCGTCATTATTGTTGTTACCACCATTACCATTTCCGCCATTACCGTTACCATTTCCACCACTTGATTTTGAATGGCTAGCAACGGCAGCTCCAGTTCCGGCAGCTGCGGCTCCGCCAGCTACAGCGGCACCTTTTTTCTTGTTACCACTTTTCTCATCATTTTGTTGATCTTTGTTGTCGTTTTGGTCATTTTTTGATTTCCCATCATCATGACTAGCATTTTTATCATTTTTACCTTTATGTTTGCCAGCTGCATATGCACCTGCACCAGCAGCCGCGGCCCCACCTGCTACAGCAGCACCTTTTTTCTTAGAACCATTTTTAGAATCATCTTGTTGTGATTCATTTTGGTTTTGATTGTCATTTTGTGACTCATCAACATTTGAATTACGATTGTCTTTATCTTGATGTTTGTTAGCAGCATAAGCGCCGGCACCGGCACCAGTAGCCGCGGCCCCACCTGCTCCGGCAGCTCCTTTTTTATTAGAACTGTTATCGTTCTCTCGAGCATCGCTGTCATCGCTATACTTATGATCATTAGCATTCGTTTTATCATTAGTAGGTTCATGACTTAAATTGTTATTTTGTGAAGGGTCATTAGTATTGTGTTCAGATGTTGAATTGTCTTCGTTATACTGTCGGCTATCAAATTCGCCATCCTCACTATGTCCTTGTTGACCTGTTTGATTAGTCTCTTCGTCTTCACGTTGATTTGTAGCAGTATCTCTTCTACGTTGTCTACGTTGAGCATTTCTTGGAGGGAATTGTTCGTCTGTTTTATCAGAAACTTCCTCTTTCGCATTGTCAACCGAATTGCTAACTGAATCCTTAGCATTGTCTTGTTGTTCTTTTGGATCAATGGATTGACGATTTTTTTCAAAATCATCTTTAAAATTGTTTTTAGACAAATTCATCATCCTTCCTTTTTTATTTAAGTATATACTGTTTTACCCTAACAGAACGTAAATATGTATAATTTGTTAAGAAAAAATACTGTTAAATAAGTGTATATATCGTATTATAGCTTGATTGAAAATATGAAGTAAAGTAATTGTCTATTTTTTAAACATATTTTGTAATTTTTCATTAAAATCCATTTTTCTTTTTACTTTTTTTCTATTTATTATATTTAATAAATTTAATTCACAATCATTATCGCAACATTGTTTAGGCTTTTCTAGCAAAATTTCATCAAAAAATTCAACTAAATAAGATCTTCTGCACTGATCAAGGTTTTTATAACCTAGCATACGTATATAACCTAATTTTTTACGTTTATAAGCCAAATCAAAGATATTACGTAATTGTCCAAAAGTATACTGTGTACTGAGTACATCGAGTATGTCTGTCTTTTCGGGTGGTAGAAACTGAGATAATTCATACGCATTTATATCTTCTATATTAATTATGTCTGTAAATAATAAAGTTTCTAACAGAAAGCTGTCATCAGGTTGATAAAGGCTTATTGCTTGGCTTTGATTACCATCACGCCCTGCTCTACCTATTTCTTGCATATAACTAGATGGACTTGTAGATAAATGGAAATGAATAATTGTTCTAATATCTTTTTTATTAATTCCCATGCCAAAGGCACTTGTAGCAACGATAATGGGGATTTCGTTATTAATGAACTGATGTTGTACTGTATGCCTTTCTTGGTATGATAAATCACCGTGGTAAATACCAGTTAAAAAACCATAATTATAAATACTTTGAGCTAATGATAGACACATTTTTTTAGATGATACGTAAATAATAGTCGGTCCTGATTGCTCTAATGTAGGTAAAAGCCAGTTTAATTTTTCATCATCATCAGCAAAATTTTTATGTGTTAGAGAAATGTTATCTCTGTTCATACTATTTTTTATAACTGAAAATGACTTACCTAATATTTGCTCTAAATCAAAAGTTAAATAAGAAGGTGCCGTTGCAGTTAATGCTAATACGGTAGCTTCATTGAAATGGTTTGTAATTTCTCCTACAAGCGCATAGTGTGGTCTAAAATCATACCCCCATTCTGATAAACAGTGTGCTTCATCTAATACGATCATACCGATATTTAAATTTTTAATTAATTTGAAATTGTGTTTTTGTAATATAAACTCTGGACTTAAAAATATAAATTTACTCATCTTTAAGTGATTTATATTTTGTTGTTTTTCATTTTCATCCATGCCTGAATGTATGCAACATACATCTTTTTCTCCTTGTACCTTGAGTTGCATAACTTGGTCATCCATCAGTGAAATTAACGGTGAAATAACTAATGTTGGCTTTTGTTTTATGTAGGTTGGCAATTGGTAACATAAGCTTTTGCCACTACCAGTAGGTAAAATACCTAAAGTGTCAATATTATTAAGGACATTATTAATAATTTCTTCTTGCCCCGGCTTAAATGATTCAAATCCAAACCATCTTTTTAAATCATCGTGTAACATTTAATTCACCTCTTTCGACACCAACAATAACTAATTTAATTTCAAAGTAACTGAGTTCAGAGAAAGAGTCCTTGTAGTTACGCAGTCTTTCGCTACGATTAGAAATATAATACGTCATAAATGGTGTATAATCTATATGATTTAAATAATTATCGTAATCGGTTATGTATCCCTTGATAAATAATTCTAAAATATGATCATCTATTGTATTGGGTTTAACATTTTGTTGTGCTACCAGCTGTTTGAAGTTTAACCCATTTTGTATTCCTATATAAGTTTTTTCGGTTTTGTTTAATAATGTTGGAAGAATAATTAAGCTATGTAATAATGGATACTTTTGCTCATTCTCTATTTCATACATTAAAGTAACTAAATCTCTGATTTCTAATTCAAAAAGCATTTCTTGTGATATCGCTTCTATTAAACTAATTTGTTGTCTTGTATACATACTTTCTTCAAAACCTTGTAAATAATAATGAATATATAGGTCACTGTTTTGGTTAGTTAAAGATTGAAAAAGTAATGTAAGTTCGTCTATAAATAAGTTTTCTAAATGATGGTCAGAAATTTTTTTATATAAGTGTTTAACTTTCTGATGAACTGCTCTATGTTGTGTAATAGGTACAAATTGATAATTATTATGTTGGACATTAGACAATGTTTGAGTCAACAATTGTATCGCATTGAAAGTATTTGATAAGCTGTCATATGTATGACGTGGATGGCTAATGATATTTTGAAATTGTTGTTCTTCGATGTTAAAATTATTAGAATATTGTTCGAATAAAGAATATTTTAGTTTAGGCATACTATGATACAATGATAAGAGTTGTTGACTACAGGCATCAAAAAAGGTTTGATGCGATTTTTTACCTGTGATAATATTAAATATACTTTTTTCGGTTTTGTAATTATGTGACTTCGTGTATGCAAAATGAATTAAATTATACATGGATGCTCCCTCACTTTTATAAATCGAAAACATTTGAAAAAATGATAAACAGTGATTACAATAATATTTGTGTAATTATTGTAGCATTTTTGTCGAAGGAGGCGAAAAAATTGGCTAAATATACAATTGTTGATATGGACACATGCATAGCATGTGGCGCTTGCGGTGCCGCTGCCCCTGATATATACGACTATGATGATGAAGGTATCGCTTATGTAATACTAGATGATAACCAAGGTACTGCGGAGGTACCAGAAGAATTATATGAAGATATGGAAGATGCAATAGACGGATGCCCTACTGATTCTATTAAAATTGAGGAAGAACCATTTGATGGTGACGCGTTAAAATTTGAATAGAAGTTAGATTATATTTAAGTTTAAACAATTGCTTACCTAATATAGCAATAACCTCATTTAATGACTTAGACATAGTTAGAGTTAAATCCGAGACATAAATAATTGTCTCGGATTTTTTGCACCCAGTTATTCTTATAAGTTGCATTACTTCAACATTAACTTTTTCAAAATTAATATTTATATTTGAAATAAAAACGCCCTTCGTTTCTCACTTGTAAAGTGTTACTTTGAAAGGCGTTTATTATTTTTTTGATGATAAGTTCTGCTATATTTCTAACGTGGTAAAACGTTTTTTAATCGATTATATAAAAGAATAAATACGATTGAGATAACAACACCTTTAATAATATTAAAAGGTATAACACCCGATACAATGACTATCTTAACATTTTCTACTACGTCAGACAGGTTCATGATCATACCGTATAAAGGTAATAACACAAAATAGTTTAATATGCTTAGAACAATTGTCATAACTAGCGTTGCCATACTAAGCCCTATAATTTGAGATTTTAGAACGCCTTTATGTTTAGTGACGAAATAAGCTGTTAATAAAAAGCTTGATGCAGCTAAAAAGTTAGCTACAGGACCTACTGGATCACCTACGTTGAATAGAAAATTGAGCAAATTTTTAATGAATTCTACAATAAGCCCCGCAACAGGACCCAGTGTGAATGTTGCTAACAAAGCTGGTACGTCACCAAAATCTAAAGTTAAATATGGTGGTAAAAATGGTATTGGGAACTTTATAAACATTAAAATAAATGCGATTGCACTCAGCATACTAATAGTAATGAGGCGTTTTGTTTGTTGTTGCATATTAAATTATCTCCTTCCATTCATCTTTCTCAGAATAGGAGGATATAATTGCACAACAAATAAACCCTCCATCTTCTCCCATCCAGACTATACTGTCGGCTCCAGATTCACACTAGATCAGCCATTAATCTATTTAATAGATTAATGGGTCGCAGGCTTATTTTACTGCCGGTTGGGAATTGCACCCTACCCCGAAGATGAATTTCTTAAATTTTATAAATTTATCATAGCTTATTACTCTGGTAAAAACAATATACTTGCTTAAAATATATTAACGACATAAATAAAAAGGATGAAACTGATATAAAAACTGCCGTCAAAGCGTTTAACTTTGCCGGCAGTTTTTAAGTTCTATACATAAATGAATTTCATATAAGAATATGCTTTATAAATGCTATTTCAATTTATTGTTCTTATATGTAGTCATTATTAGTTCTTCATCAATTCTTCATCAATTCATTCATCTAGAAACGATACTTAAATATTGTCGTCTTCAGTTTCTGGTTTAGGTAAAGAAATAATAAAAGTAGTCCCTTTACCTAGTTTGCTTTTTACGTCAATGGTACCACCGTGAGAATCAATTATCATACGACAGATAAACAATCCTAATCCAGTCCCTTGCTTACCACGCTTACGTGCAGTATCTACCTTGTAAAAGCGATCAAATACTTGTTGTAAATGTTCAGGTGCGATACCAGAACCAGTATCAGTTATATAAAGTATTTGTTCTGAATTAGTTTCGCTTATCTCTATGTTAATCGCATCTCCAGGTTCAGTATATCTAGATGCATTATCTATTAAATTAGTTAATACTTGTTCAATTCTATCCGAATCAAAATACCATAAGCGTTGATGTGTATCTGGATTTAAACTCATATTTAATTCTAAATCTTTGGCGTGTTTTTGATATTTTTGTTGCATCTTGTTGAGTAATGGATCAATTGGCTGTATAACTTTATCCACAGTTAAACCTTCAGCATCCATTCGCGCTACATTTAATAATTCGTTTACTAACCTGTTTAACCTTTTAGTTTCATCTAAAACGATAGATAATGACTCGTGGATTTCATCTGGCTCAGTTACAATACCATCTACAATAGATTCAGTGTATCCTTGCAATAAGGATATTGGCGTACGTAATTCGTGAGATACATTGGCAATGAAATCTTTTTTCATTTGATCCATATTATGCTCGTTTGTCATATCACGTATAATAGCCACGATACCGCTTCTACCATCAGGTTGTATTTGCTCTATATAACTTGTAATAATTACAAAATAACGTGTGTTGATTTCATAAACTTCAAATTGCGTTTTTTTACTACTAAAAGTAAGCTCGTTTTGTTTATCTAGTTTCTCTAATGCATATTCATCTAACATCTCTAAAATTGTATTGGCTAATTTATTAGAGATAATAATTTCTTTTTTATCATTAAATCCTAGAACGCCTTCAATCATTGAGTTAATCAAGCTATCCCGAATATTTTTAGAGGATGATAATGCATCAATATGCTGCTGAATTTCAGAACTCATTGTATTAAATGTACGTGATAATTCACCAATTTCATCTTTAGAGTTGACTGGTACAACTTGAGCGTAATCACCTTTAGAAACTTTTTGAGCTTGTGTTCTTAAATTGCGTAATGGTTTAGTTATGCGCGAAGATAGGAAAAATGCAAATACTGTTGTTATCGCTAAAAAGATAATAGCAATGATTAAGATAATTACCGTAATAACATTATTGGTTTCTTCTATTGTCTTTAAGTCTTGATAGATAAACACGCCACTATATTTTCCATTTGGAGTATTTGTTGTTTCAATATTTTTTGTTGGATAACCAATTAATACATATGTACGTTGTTTATCATTAAAATTAACCGTTACATGTTCTGAAATTTGTTTACCGTCATCAAAGACGCGGTCATAATCTTTATTATTTTTAATCTCTTTGAACATTTCATTTTTTGTAATGTCATTGTCGTTGTTATCTTTATGCTTATCGTTCGTTATGATTAATCCAACAGGGCCTTCAATTAACTTACGACTATGTTCGATAGCAGTAGCTCTATCGTCAGAACTTTCAACTAGTTGGCTTATCCTTTTGGCGTCTTTCAATAAAGAATCTTCTGTTTCTTGAGTAAAATAAGACTGTATAAACGTTATAAGAGCTGCACTTAATAGAATTAAAACTGTAGTTACTATAAATATTATAGTCAACCACAGTTTTACAACTACACTATTAAGTAGGTTCATTATTTGATTTGATTTCAAATTTATATCCTACACCCCATACTGTTTGTATCATATGAGCAGCCTCTTCTGATACTCGATTTAACTTTTCTCTTAAACGTTTAACGTGCGTGTCTACTGTGCGCAAGTCGCCATAGAACTCATAATGCCAGACTTCTTTTAATAATTGTTCTCTATCGAATACTTTATTCGGTGTTTTAGCTAAGAAGATCAATAGCTCATATTCTTTAGGTGTCAAGTTCACTTGATTACCATCAGCTAACACTCTGTGTGCATCATTATCAATAACTAAGTGATCAAATTCGATTAAATCTCTTGCGTGAGGCTCACTTTGTTCAGCTGACGCAACTTGCGTGCGTCTTAATAACGCTTTGACACGTAACACAACTTCGCGTGGTGAAAATGGTTTAACGATATAATCATCAGCACCAGATTCAAAACCTTCTACTCTATTTGTTTCTTCACCTTTAGCAGTTAACATAATAATTGGTGTTTCTTTGTGTTCTCTTAGTCTAGATGCAACGGTGATTCCATCCATTTCTGGTAGCATTAAATCTAATAAGATACAAGCATAATCATGTTCTACAGCCATTTTATATGCTTCATTTCCATCACTTGCTTCGTGTATTTCAAAAGATTCTCTTTCAAGATATAACTTTAATAATCTTCTGATTCTATCTTCATCGTCTACGATAAGTATTTCGTTTGACATGCATATATACCTCCCACACTGCTACTTTCAAATTTAACAATATTATATCATAGGTTCGTCTTTAAAAGTGACTATGCATTAAAGTTTGTGAAAAAATTCTCATAAGCATAGAAGTGGCGAAATTAATATCTATTTACCGTGCTCTGCAAGGTGACGAATTGTTTTAACTTCATGTGGCGTTAAAACTCTGCCTTCACCTGCATTCAAGCCTTTTAAATTTAGTGAGCCGAATTCAATACGTTGGAGTTTAGTTACTTGGTGGCCAAAATGTTCAAACATTCGACGAACTTGACGGTTACGTCCCTCAGTAATGGTAATTTCAACAAGCGTATTATTTTTATCTTTATCTTGATTTTTCACTTTAACAATTGCAGGTTGTGTGACACCATCTTCTAATTTAATACCTTGTTCCAATGCTTTAACTTCTTCTCTCATCAGGTATCCTTTTAATTTAACAACATACTTTTTCTTTATTTTATAGCTAGGATGGGTCATTAGATTTGTAAATTCTCCATCATTTGTTAATAAAAGTAATCCGGAGGTATCATAGTCTAAACGTCCAACAGGATAGATTCTAGTTTTAATTTCTTTGAAATAGTCAGTTACGACTTTTCTGCCTCTATCGTCAGATACACTTGTTATCACTTGTGCTGGTTTATAAAATAAAATGTATAACTTATCTTCTTGTTCTAGTTTAATACCTTCAACCTCTATACTATCTGAATTTTTCACTTTAGTTCCTAATTCAGTAACAACTGAACCATTGACTTTAACCTTACCTTCTGTAATAAGCGTTTCTGCTTTACGGCGGGATGTATAACCGCTATTAGCTATACGTTTTTGTAATCTTTCTGTCTCTTTATTCATTATTTTCTCCTTTTTGATTCACTAAATTACTGAAGAAAGCTTCTATTTCTTCATCTTCTTCATCTGTCGTAGGTAAATCGTCCAAATGCTCAATACCAAATACATTTAGAAACAATTCGGTAGTATAGAGTTGTTGGCTTCTTGAATCAGCTTGTTCTTTTGCTTCTACGAGTCCTCTAGCGATTAAAGTTTTTACAGCACCATCAGAATTAATACCTCTAATCATTTCTATATCACTTCGAGATAAAGGTTGATTATAGGCAATTATAGATAAAGATTCCATTGCTGCTTGTGATAACTTCATTTTTGATTTTTGTTCAATTAATTTTTCAATATATTCTGAAGCTTCTTTTTTAGTTGTTAATACATAAGTCTGTCCAAACTGTTGTATCATTAGTCCATCGGATTGATATGTATTTACAAGTTCTGTTAATGTAGTCTCATCTATTTCTAGTATTTCAAGTATTTGTTTTTTGTCTAATCCTTCATCACCAGCTGTATATAGTAGTGATTCTAAAATCCCTTTAACGTTCAATGCCATAATTTACCCCTCTTAAAATATTGATATCCTCAAAACTTTTGGGTTGTTCAATGTTAACAATACCAGATTTGGACATTTCAAGTATTGCTAGAAAATGTGTTACAACCATTTCTACAGGTTCAGTAAAATTAAATAAACTAAAGAAATTAAAAGAATCATGTTGCTTTAAACGTTCAGAAACTTGAGTCGTTGCCTGTTGAATAGTAAATGTTTCTTTGTGTATATCAACAGTTTTAGGTGTATTAAATTCTACCCTATTCTTCACTTTCTGATAGGCAATGATTAATTCTGTTAAATCAATTGTATTTTCTGAATCCCATGTTTCTGTTGATTCTAAATGTGATAAATCGGTTGGGTGCTTTGAAAAATAGTAAGCGCGCTCTGATTTCTTTTCATTTAGTATTTCTGTGTAAGCTTTATAATTTTGATATTCTATTAAACGACCGACTAAGTCATCACGTGGGTCGTCATCTAAAGTTTCTTCTTCATCTGTTTGTGGTAATAGCAACTTACTCTTAATCACAAGTAATTCAGAAGCCATTACTAAATATTCACTTGCAATATTTATTTCTAACTGATTCATCGCATGAATATATTGCATATATTGCTCAGTTAATTCCTTCATTGGAATATCATAAATATCAATTTCAATTTTTTGAATAAGATGCAATAATAAGTCTAATGGACCATTAAAGGCATCTAACTTTACTTCATACATTTTATCTACCTCGTATCGCAAGTTAAGTGCGTAATTCACTAAAATATTATAGCATGTTTATAGTAAACATTTAAATTTGGAGCGGTTTTAATATGAAAAAAGCATTAAAAGATTTTTATTTTCACTTTCACACTAAACAGCACTACTTTTTATGTCATGATATATTAGAAGAAGCATGGAAAGACAACGAACCCTTTCGCAAAGATGATGCTGTTGTAAGTTTAATCCTGTTAGCAACAGGGTGTTATCATTTTCGTCGAGCTAATCATAAAGGTGCTATGAAATCATTTAGTAAAGCATTAAATGTAATCCAAGCTTATACTAATGATACAGAATTAGGCATTGAATTAGAATCTTATAAAACATTACTTTTAGAATTGATAGAAGCAGCTAAAAATAACGATGAATTTGTACCGATTCAGTTACCGTTAACACCAACTATGCACCAAGCTATATTAAAGGCTTATCCTAACTATACAATGACCGATTATACTATTAAGGACAGTTATATAGTAAATCATCATTTAGAAAGAGATCGTTCCGAAGTGACTGCTGCGCGTTTACAAGCACTTCACGAAAGAAGAAATGCCAAAATGTAATAATGCAATGACTATTTTGAATATTAGACATATAAAAACACAGGCTAGTTATTCTACGAATAAACTGGTCTGTGTTTATGCACGTGGATGGAATTCATTATACATTTTACGAATTTGTGATTTTGATACGTGCGTGTACAGTTGAGTTGTAGAAATGTCGGAATGTCCTAACATCTCTTGAACTGCTCGCAAGTCTGCGCCATTTTCTAGTAAATGTGTTGCGAATGAATGCCTTAAGGTATGTGGTGTTAAAGATTTGTTAATATTTGCTTTGACACCATTTAATTTGATCATTTTCCATATCGCCTGTCTAGACAAAGGTTTACCGTGCATATTTAAAAATAATACGTCAGTTACGGTTTTTTTTAATAATTGTGGCCTCACTGTATCTATGTATTTAGTTAAATAATCGATAACAGCATCTCCCAATGGAATTATACGCTCCTTGTTTCCTTTACCGAAAACTTTAACAAAGCCCATAATTAAATTGATATCTTCAAGCTCAATATGAATTAATTCAGAAACGCGCATACCTGTAGCATATAGAAGTTCTAACATTGTACGGTCTCTGTAACCATTATTTTTTGATAGGTCTGGTGTTTCTAATAATGCCAAGACTTCATTGATCTCTAATACATCAGGTAATTTACGATCATACCTAGGTGTTTCAATTAATACAGTTGGATCTTTTGCAGCGTATTTTTCTCTTAAAGCAAATTGATGAAAACTTCTAACCGTTGAAATAAAACGTGCTAATGATTTTGCAGATGCCCCATCATCATGTAAGTGACCAAGACATAGTTGCACAGCTTGTCTATCTACAAAGTCAATGTGGCTAATTTTTTGAAGTTCTATAAAATCCTTGTATTTTTTTAAATCTCTACGATATGCACCAATTGTATTCGTGCTCAAACCTTTTTCTAATTGTATAAATTTCAAGTATTCTTCAATTATGTCATCCAAGCCTAACACCTCTATTCATAAAAGGTTTTTGTTCGTACATGATTATTTACCCTTAGCTTGGCAATTTGAACATACACCATGAAAGGTTAAACGGTGGTCTAAGATTCTAAAATCAAAATCTTGTTCAACACGTTCTTCTACTTGAGGCAATAAATCTTCTTCAATTTCTTCAACTTTACCACATTCCATACAAACAAGATGATGGTGGAAATGTTTAGCTCCTTCTTTACGCAAATCAAATCGAGCAACACCATCTCCAAAGTTAATTTTATCAACTACTTTAAGTTCTGATAATAACTCAAGTGTACGATACACAGTAGCTAGACCTATTTCAGGTGCTTTGTCTTTTACTTTTAAATATACATCTTCAGCACTTAAATGATCTTTCTCATTTTCAATTAATACACGTAACGTCGCTTCACGTTGTGGCGTTAATTTATATGAAGATTGTTGTAATTGTTGCTTCACGCGATTTAGACGTTCTTCCACGGAAGCCTCACTCCCCTACTAATAATTATAATCATTTTAATTTGTATAATGATTTATATATAAAATACCAGTAATTGATAAAATACGCAAGTATACTCGTTCCTTATTTATAATCATTATAATTAAGTAGTAAGTGTTGTATCGCAATAATGGTTTTAGCATCCTCAAGTTCTTTATTTTTCAGCATGTCTTCGACTTCTAATAAAGAATACTGTTCTAATTCAATAAATTCATCATCATCTAAATTCATTTGACCTGTTTTTAAGTCTTTAGCTAAATAAATTGATATTTTTTCATTTGAAAAACCAGGAGACCCATACATCTCAGTTATTAATTCTAACTCATCAGCAATATAGCCAGTTTCTTCTTCTAGCTCACGTTTAGCCGCTTCTGTGCGCACTTCATCTATTTCTAGTTTGCCTGCTGGGATTTCTAATAATGGTTTTTCAGCTGGTTTACGAAATTGTTTAACGAGTAATACTTTATTCTCAGGAGTTAATGCACAGACTGCTACCGCGCCATTGTGATAAACAAGTTCACGTTTAGACGTTTTACCATCGGGTAATTCAACATCGTGTACTTCTAAGTCAATAATAGATCCTTGATAAATTGATGTTTTATGTATTGTCTTTTCATATAGGTTCATTTTAATCACGTTCCTTTTATTTGATTTAAGTTATTGTTAAGATATATACGGTAGTATGTAGGGAGTAACTATTACAGTTAATATAAATATCCAGTTAAGTAATATTGCGTATATTATTTTTACGCCCTATGAATTAAGTGTATCGAAAGGAGAAACGACATGCAAAAAAATGTATTGAGAAGTGGTATCGAGGTTTCGGAATTAGGTTTGGGTTGTATGAGTTTAGGTACTGATTATAATAAAGCAGAACCTATTATTGAACGTGCGATAGAACATGGCATCACTTATTTTGATACAGCAGATATTTATGACAAAGGTATTAATGAGGATATCGTGGGTAAGGCATTAAAAAAATACCAAGATAGAGATGATATCGTTATAGGTACAAAAGTTGGTAATCATTTAGCTGAAGATGGTTCTACATTCTGGGACCCATCAAAAGCTTATATTAAAAAAGCTGTGAAAGACTCACTAAAGCGTTTAGGATTAGATCATTTAGATTTATATCAATTGCACGGCGGTACTATTGATGACCCATTAGATGAAACGATTAGTGCATTTGATGAGTTAAAACAAGAAGGTTTAGTTCGTGCGTATGGAATTTCATCCATACGTCCAAATGTAATTGATTATTATTTGAAACATAGTGATATTGAAACGCTAATGTCACAATTTAACTTAATTGATAATAGACCAGAAGCGTTATTGGATGATATTCATGCACAAAAGGTTAAAGTACTTGCACGCGGACCCGTATTTAAAGGGTTATTAACTTCTAATAGTAATAAAGCTTTAGATGACAAGTTTGCTGAAGGTATTTTTGATTATAGTTATCAAGAATTAGGAGAAACGATTGCTTCTATTAAAGAGATAGAAAGTAATTTAACAGGTTTGACATTTAATTATCTTACTTCGCATGATGCCTTAGGCTCAATTATAGTTGGCGCAAGTAGTGTTGATCAATTAGATGAGAATGTGAAGAATTATGAGCATTCAAAAGATATCAGTTTAGAACAATTAAAGGCTGCCCGTGAAAGAGTTAAAAATTTAGAGTATACGCAACATTTGAAATAATGAGCTAAAGCTCCTGTACTAAGGTCACTAATTTATTAAATTAGTGACCTTTTTTATAGGTTGATTATCCAAGAAAGTGGTTTTCAATGATTATCTGAGCTAACGCTCATGCATAATACATAAGTCCCACTAACTCTTAAAAAGTGGAACACCTGAGTACTTACTCAGGCGTAAGAGCCACTAATTCTTACAAGAAGTGGCTTTTTAAGTAGTGGGACTTTATATTTTGTTTTTAAACAGGAATGTGAAATGTTTTTCGACGAATCGTGGCGCTATTTGATATATTCTTAAAAATAAATGCATCCATTTAGGTTCATTGATTTCTAGTTTTTTACTGAGCATCCCTTTTATGATCTTATGAGCTAATTCATCAGGATCAAGCATAATACTTTTATATTTTTGGGCAAAGGATAATGATGGATCTGCTTTTTCGTGAAATGGCGTGGCAATTGGCCCTGTATTAACTGTTAATACATGATAATTAGGTTTTTCAATACGTAAGGCGTTTAACACTTGATTAAATGCAGCTTTACTGGCTCCGTAATGTGCTGCGTATGCTTGTGTTAAAAATGCAGATTGGCTACCAATACCAACAATTGTAGGAAATTGACTGAAAAACGGTTGTAACGTAGTTAACAATGTATTGAAATTAACTACATTTAAGTTATAAGTTTCAAGCATTTCTTCTGTTGAATGTTGTTCTATAGATTTGAAATAACCTAATCCTGAACTATAGATAATACCATCAATTGGTTTCTCGTTAAATTCGTTCTTGAGATTTAAAATTTGTTCTTGAGATTGTAAATCACATTTTATGACTGTTAATAATGAACTGTCATACTTTTTTTTAATTTTTTGTGGATTACGTGCAAGTACAGTTACGTGTACCTGTTTGCTTAATAATATTTCTAATAAAGATTGACCTAATCCACTTGTGCCTCCAGTCAACACATAATGTTTCCCAATCATATAGACACCCCTGCCTTTGTTAATTTAATTCCAGTATAAATGAAAAGATTTATATATGTCATCTATTAATATTAGCCATATGTTAAAACTATGTTAGTATGGATACATAAAAACTTAGAGGAAGTGAAATGTTCACATGAAACTAGTATTTTATGGTGCTGGAAATATGGCACATGCAATTTTTACAGGTATCGTTAATTCAAATGTTATTGATTCTAACGATATATATTTAACAAATCGTTCAAATGAAGTTGCTTTAAAAGAATATGCTGATGACTTAGGCGTCAATTACAGCTATGATGATGAAGCTTTATTAAAAGATGCAGATTATGTATTCTTGGGAACGAAACCATATGATTTTGATAATTTAGCAGAAAGAATCAAACCATATATTGTTGAAAATAATAAATTTATATCAATAATGGCCGGTTTACCAATTAGTTATATTCGTGAAAAATTGGATTTTAACAGTCCAATTGCTCGTATTATGCCAAATACGAATGCACACGTCGGTCATTCTGTAACAGGTATTAGTTTTTCTAGTAACTTTGGGGCAAAATCAAAAGAAGAAGTTGATAGTTTAATTAATGCATTCGGTTCAGCGATAGAAGTCTCTGAAGATAATTTACATCAAGTGACTGCTATTACTGGGAGCGGACCAGCATTTTTATATCATGTTTTTGAACAGTATGTAACTGCTGGAACTAGGCTAGGTCTTGAAAAAGCTCAAGTCGAAGAATCTATACGAAATTTAATTATTGGAACAAGTAAAATGATTGAACGTTCAGAATTAAGTATGGAACAGTTGAGAAAGAACATCACTTCTAAAGGTGGTACAACACAGGCTGGCTTAAATGCATTAAGTCAACATGACTTAGAAAGTGTGTTTGAAGATTGTTTAAGAGCGGCAGTCAATCGAAGCGTTGAATTATCAAATCAAGATGATGAATAAATCAATTTTAGCTTAATTGACGTTTGTTAATAAATTTATAAAAATGTGGTTAAGACATTTATTATGTCTCAACCACATTTTTTATTTTAAACAAGTTATTAAAATGTCCAAGAATCAAAATCTTTAACGAAAGTGAATGGCGGTGTGGAAGGTTTTGATTTAAGTGATAAGCTAATATCTTCTATTTCGCTCAAAGTATATCGATTACTTAAATGTGTGATTAAACTATACTCCACTTGCGCTGTTTCTATTAAGTTAAACACGTCTTCGATATGACTGTGATGATAATTGTTTGCTAATGATTTATCACCTTCAATATATGTACTTTCGTGGACCATAACATTGGCCTTATCTGCAATAATTGCTTCATTATTACATGGCATAGTATCGCCAAAAATTGCAATAACAGGCCCCTTAGTTGCTTCCCCTTTAAAGTCTTTCGAAGTATAGATTTGACCGTTATATTCAAAAGTTTCATTATTTTTAACTTCTTGGTATTTAGGCCCAGGTTCAAGACCTATTTTTTTAAGAGCAGCTACATCAATTTTACCAGATGTATAAGGTGCCTCTATACGATAACCAAATGACGGTATACCATGTTTTAACATATGCGCTTCTACATTAAAACCATTATTTTGATATGATAAATGATCTTCTATTTCTATGTATGTAATTGGATAATTTAATTTCGATTCAGATAACTGTAGAGTTGTTTCTATAAATGCTTTTATCCCCTTTGGTCCAACGACAGTTAAACCTTTTCCTTCGCCACCTTGAAAAGATCTGCTTGTTAGTAAACCAGGCAATCCAAAAATGTGATCGCCATGCATATGCGTAATAAAAATATGATCAACTTTACCTAGTTTTATGGAATGGTGCAAAATCTGGTGTTGGGTAGCTTCACCTACATCAAATAACCAGATACTATTAGAATATGGTTCTAAATTTAAAGCGATAGCTTGCGTGTTACGTTCTTTTGTTGGTAGACCAGCACTCGTACCAAAAAATGTGATTTCCATGCATGTGCCTCCTCTTCTTGTTCACATTTTATCACAGAAAAGAATAAAAAATATATTAAAAATAAATTCTTTTAAGCAAAATGGTAGGAACATGTCTTATTATTGTTCTATAATAAATACAGATTTATAAAAAGAATTGAGGTTTTGATCTTGAATACTAAAAATAAAGACATTCCATGCTTAATAACAATTTTTGGGGCAACTGGGGATTTGAGTCATAGAAAATTATTCCCGTCATTGTTCCATTTATATCAACAAGAAAATTTAAATGAGCAAGTTGCTATAATTGGTATTGGTAGAAGAGACTTAACAAATGATGATTTCCGTAATCAAGTGAAATCATCAATACAAGAACATGTTAAAGATACAAAACATTTAGATAAATTTATGGAACACGTTTTTTATCATAAGCATGATGTTAGTGATGAATCAAGTTATCAATCATTACTAGAAGTAAGTAATAAGCTTGATAGTGAATTCCAGTTAAATGGAAACAGACTATTTTACTTAGCGATGGCACCTAAATTCTTTGGTGTAATTTCAGATTATTTGAAATCATCTGGATTAACAGATACAACAGGCTTCAAGCGTCTTGTTATTGAAAAACCATTTGGTACAGATTTAGCATCAGCTGAAAAATTAAATGAACAATTGCGTCGTTCATTTAAAGAAGAAGAAATTTATCGTATCGATCATTACTTAGGTAAAGATATGGTACAAAATATTGAAGTTTTACGTTTTGCCAACGCGATGTTTGAACCTCTGTGGAACAATAAATATATTTCTAATATTCAAGTTACGTCTTCAGAAGTGCTTGGCGTCGAAGATAGAGGTGGCTATTACGAATCTAGCGGTGCCTTAAAAGATATGGTACAAAACCATATGTTACAAATGGTTGCTCTACTTGCGATGGAAGCGCCAATCAGCTTAAACAGTGAAGACATCAGAGCAGAAAAAGTTAAGGCATTAAAGTCATTACGTAAACTAGAAACAGAAGAAGTACGCCATAACTTTGTTCGTGGACAATACGATGAAGGTACAATTGATGGTAAAAAAGTTCCTAAATATAGAGATGAAGATAGAGTAGCTGAAGACTCTACGACTCCTACATTTGTCTCTGGTAAATTAACTATCGATAATTTCAGATGGGCTGGCGTACCGTTTTATATTAGAACTGGTAAACGAATGAAGAGCAAAACGATTCAAGTAGTCGTTGAATTTAAAGAAGTTCCTATGAATTTATATTATGAAACTGATAAAAAATTAGATTCTAATTTACTCGTTATTAATATCCAGCCTAATGAAGGTGTATCATTACATTTAAATGCGAAGAAAAATGTTCAAGGTATTGAGACTGAACCTGTCCAATTATCATATGCTATGAGTGCACAAGATAAGATGAATACAGTGGATGCATATGAAAACTTACTCTTTGATTGTCTAAATGGAGATGCGACAAACTTTACTCATTGGGAAGAATTAAAATCTACTTGGAAATTTGTAGATGCTATACAAGAAGAATGGAATCAAAACGAGCCAGAATTCCCTAACTACGAATCAGGTTCAAATGGTCCATTGGAAAGTGATTTGCTATTAAGTAGAGATGGTTTCCATTGGTGGGACGATATCCATTAACCGCTAAGTAAAAATTATGAGGTTTTAATATAATGTTGCTTTATAACATCGTAACTATGACGTTATAAAGCATTTATATAGCGATATTTATGAACTACTATAATTTTTGATTATTAACAAATTTAAGTCAAGAGAGCATGGCGTGAAATCAATTGTAAATATTTGATTTCGGTCGCGCTCTCTTTTTCTTATATCTTTTTTCTTATATCTTTTTTGTGTTATTATTTAATTTATTGAAGTAAACAGTAGATTAAATCTGTTATTTACATTTTACCCTATTAATTATTTTTTAGATGTAAGTGAAACAGAAATGATGTAGAATATACTTAATTAGTAAATATGCCAAGCATATGGATATAGTATTAAATAGGTTAAAAGTGAAAAGTAGTTAAATGAAAATTAGGAGTGAAAGTTTTGGACGTTATCAAGCAAATACAACAGGCAATTGTTTATATTGAAGATCATTTGCTAGAGCCTTTTCATTTGCAATCACTCAGTGATTACGTTGGTCTTTCACCTTATCATCTTGATCAGTCGTTTAAAATGATAGTTGGTCAATCCCCCACTGAATATGCTAGAGCTCGTAGAATGACTTTGGCAGCAAAAGAAATTATCAGTGGTTCAAGTCGGTTAGTAGATGTTGCAAAAAAGTACAATTATGCTAATACAAATGATTTTGCAAATGACTTTAGCGATTTTCATGGTGTCTCACCTATACAAGTAAATACAAAGCGTGATGAATTAAAGATGCAAGCTAGGCTTTATATCAAACTTACAACAACAGAAAAGCCGCCGAATACTTACCGTTTAGAAGATACAGAAGGTATTTCATTAGTGGGATATGCTCGATTTGTTGATTCAAATCATTTAGAAAATCCATTTAAGGTTCCTGACTTTTTAGATGATTTACTTAATGAAGACAAAATAACTGAGCTTCAACGCTATAATGATATTGGTCCGCATGAATTGTTTGTCGTTAATTGTCCCCTAGATGAAGGTATGGAAATATTTGTTGGTGTTCCAAGTGAAAGATACCCTGCTCATTTAGAAAGTCGATTTTTGCCAGAAAGACAATATGCAAAATTTAATTTGCAAGGAGAACTCGATTACGTAGTAAATGAAGCTTGGTATTATATTGAAACTAGCCTACAGATGACTTTACCGTACGAACACAATAGTCTTTATGTAGAAATTTACCCTTTCGATATTTCATTTGACGACCCATTCACTAAAGTTCAATTATGGATGCCTGTCGACCAGGAACAATATTTAACTGACGATTTTTAAGTAGTGTCATTACTAACATTTGAAAGTATGTTTATGTGAAAAACACAAAATTTTAAAGTACGAAAATAAATACTGCCAACAAAAATAGATGCTTTGCTGGCAGTAAGATTAAAAACACATTCAAAAGCTATATTTAATATAATAAAATATCATTGTGAGTATAGGCTGACGATATCTTAATAGAAATTTAGATATCGTTTACCTATGCTTTTTTATATGAAAACTTTCAATAGCTAGTCTATGATTTTTCTCAAACATTAATTATTACGTCGATAAAACAAACGCTTCAAAAGGCTTGATAGCATTAATATCTATTGCTTCATTTTTATAATTATGAAGTAAAATATTATCCTGATTTATTGAATTATCATATTTGAACGTAGCAGTCTGATTTGTTAAGTTAGCTACAATTAGTACTTTTTTGTTGTTTAGTGTTCTCGTATAAGCAAATACTTGCTCATTATTCTTATCTACTAAATCAAATGTACCGTATGTGTATATATCATCTGATTTTTTTAAGGTAATTAATGATTTATAAAAGTTTAATATTGAATTTGGATCTTGCTGCTGTTCAGCAACATTAATTGCTTTATAATTTGGATTTACCGGGAACCAAGGACTATGTTCTGAAAAGCCACTATTTGTTTGATTGTTCCATTGCATTGGTGTCCTTGAATTATCTCTGTTCTCCATTTTATGTTTTTCCAATAATGCTGAAACATCTCCATTTTGTGATTTAACAATATTATATTCGTTAACTACTGCAACATCATTAAATGTTTCAACACTTTCAAAAGGATAGTTTGTCATTCCGATTTCTTGTCCTTGATAAATAAAAGGTGTGCCTTGTTGTAAGAAATAGACAATAGCATGGCTTGTAGCTGATTCATACCAATAATTTTGGTCGTCTCCCCATGTTGAGACGCGACGAGGTTGGTCATGGTTCTCTATAAACAGTGCGTTCCATCCTATATTCTCTAATTGTTTCTGCCATCTATTAAGAACGTCTTTATAAGCTTTAACGTCAAATTTAGAATCACCAGTATTCCATAAACCTAAATGCTCAAATTGGAATATCATATTAAACTTTCCTTCATTTTCCCCTACCCATTCCACTGCATTTTCCGGATTTACACCATTTGCTTCACCGACTGTCATAATATCGTACTGGCTTAATGATTTTTCTTTCATTTCTTGTAACCAACTTTGAATGCCAGGTTGATTCATATCTACATCAAATGCAGGGGCATAAGTTTTTCCTTCTGGAACAGGTAAATCTCCTGCTTCAAACGATTTCTTAATATGAGTGATTGCATCTACTCTAAAACCATCGATTCCTTTTTCAAACCACCAATTCATCATTTCGAAAATAGCATGACGAACCTCTTTATTGTCCCAATTTAAGTCTGGCTGCTTTTTGCTAAATAAGTGGAAGTAATATTCACCTGTAGTGTCATCATATTCCCATGTAGAACCATTAAATATACTTTCCCAATTATTAGGTTCTGAGCCATCAGGTTTAGGTTCATGCCATATATACCAATCACGTTTAGGGTTATCTTTGCTGGATTTAGATTCTATAAACCATGGATGCTCATCAGAAGTATGATTAACAACTAGATCAAGAATTAATTTCATGCCACGTTGATGAACACTTTCTAACAATAAATTAAAATCGTCCATTGTTCCAAATTCATCCATAATATCAGTATAATCACTAATGTCATAGCCGTTATCATCATTAGGAGATTTATACATAGGGCTTAACCATATCACATCAATGCCTAATTCATTTAAGTAATCTAACTTTTCAATAACTCCAGGTAAATCACCGATACCATCATTATTAGAATCATTAAAACTTCTTGGATAAACTTGATACGCTACTGCTTCTTTCCACCATTGTTTGTTCATACTATACCTCCTGAATTGTTGTGGTTGATTCACGTTCAATAATTGTTGTTGGTATTAATTTATAAAAATCTAAGATATTGTGACCTTGTATAATATTTATAGCTGATTCAGCTGCTGCTTCTCCGAGTAGTTTCGGATAAATATCCACAGTTGTTTGTGGCGGGGATGCAAATGCATTTAAATAAGAATCATTAAATGTTGCCGTTTGAATATCTGTAGGTATATGCAACTTTAATTCATAAAAAATACTTAATATTAGGTGATTCAGTAGTGTGTCGGAAGTAATGACGACAGTCGGTAATGTACGATGTTCAATAAGATCTTGAAAAAATGATCTAATATAGTGGCGATTTTTAGCAAAATACACAATATCGGTTACTGAATCGGTCTGTTCTATAGCGTTTAAATGGCCTGCTATCCTATCTTTTACAACTTCATAGTTACCCGTTTCTGCGACAAATAAAAATTTATTATGTCCTTTTTCAATTAAATACCGTGTTAATGATTGCGATGCACTTACATTGTCATTATCTATATGGATGATGCCATCATCTGTTAAAGGCTTACCAATAATCACATATGGCATGGCGTGTGATTTTAATATATCAATTATAGGATCATTCTTTTTAGAATAAAGTACTATAAAGCCATTAACAGAATGATAATGAATCATTTCTTGGACTTCTAGTTCTATCTCAATCCTCTGACCTTTTGTAGTTGAAATTGTGGCATACCCATGATTTTTACATTTACTAAAAATACCAGAAAGTACATCTAAAACAAATGGATTTTGACTATCTTCAATAGAAGCAGACTTTTGTATAATACCAATTGTATTTGATTGTTTTGTTGCTAACGTTCTCGCTGCTCGGTTTGGTTGATAATTGAAAGATTTCATAGTTGCCTTTACTTTTTCTCGTGTTTGTATACTAATTCTTGAGTTGCCACTGATAACTCTTGAAACAGTTGAAGTTGAAACATTAGCTGCTTGGGCAATGTCTTTAATTGTGACCATAAACGCCTTCCTTTGTTTAGTTTCCAAACGAAACATTATGTAACTAACTCTTATAATAATTAAAGCTATTCAGCATGTCAAAGATTTTGTGCAAGCGTTTGCACAAAATCATTTTTAAAAATTTAGAAAAAGTTATAAGATACAAAAACTACCCGCAACTAAAGACACATGTCTTTGGTTACGGGTAGTTCATTTTTTATAAAATTAAATCAACTGTTAATCTTAATCTTCAATCCATTGTGTATGGAATACTCCATCGCGATCTTTACGCTCATAAGTATGTGCGCCGAAATAATCACGTTGAGCTTGGATTAAGTTAGCTGGTAAGTTTTCTGAGCGATAACTATCATAATAGTTAATACTTGCAGAGAAACCAGGTGTTGGTACACCATTTTGAACACCAGTTGCAACTACATCACGTAATGCATCTTGATAATTCGTTACAATATCTTTGAAGTATGGATCTAATAATAAGTTCTGTAATTCAGTATCATTATCATATGCTTCTTTAATTTTTTGTAAGAATTGTGCACGAATAATACAACCTTCACGCCAAATCATAGCTAATTCACCTAGTTTTAAATTCCATTCGTTATCTTCACTAGCTTTTCTCATTTGAGCGAAACCTTGTGCATATGAACAAATTTTACTCATATATAGTGCTTTACGAATTTTTTCAAGGAACTCATCTTTATTTCCTTCAAATTTAGAACGTGGACCATTTAATTGTTTAGAAGCATTAACACGTTCTTCTTTTATTGAAGAAATAAAACGAGCAAATACTGACTCTGTAATAATTGTTAATGGGATTCCTAATTCTAAAGCGTTGATTGATGTCCATTTACCTGTGCCTTTTTGGCCAGCAGTATCTAAAATTTGTTCAACTAGAGCTTCGTCTTTACCTTCATCTAATTTAGTAAAGATATCACCAGTAATTTCAATTAAATAACTTGATAATTCACCAGCATTCCAGTCTTTAAAAGTATTTGAAATTTCTTCGTGAGACATGCCTAATAAATCTTTCATCATTGCATAACTTTCTGCAATTAATTGCATATCTGCGTATTCAATACCGTTGTGCACCATTTTTACATAGTGACCTGCACCATTTGGACCGATATAAGCGACACAAGAAGCACCATCATCAGCTTTAGCTGAGATTGATTCTAAAATATGACTTACTTTATCGAATGCGTCTTTTTGACCGCCTGGCATTAATGAAGGACCTGTTAACGCACCAACTTCACCACCGGATACACCCATTCCGATAAAGTTAACACCGCTCTCAGCAAGTGCTTTGTTACGTCTAATAGTATCTTGATAGTTCGTATTACCACCATCAATTAAGATATCATCGTTATCTAATAATGGTAATAAGCTATCGATTGTTGCATCTGTTGCTGGCCCAGCTTTAACCATTAATAAAATTTTGCGGGGTTTTTCTAAAGAATTAACAAAATCCTCTATAGAGTATGTTGGATGTATGTTTTTACCTTCAGATTCTGTAACCATTTCATCCGTTTTTGCAGATGAGCGATTAAAAACAGAAACGCTATATCCACGTGATTCAATATTCCAAGCAAGATTTTTACCCATTACGGCTAAACCTACTACACCAATTTGTTGTGTCATATTACTAACCTCTCTTATTAAAGTTTTCTAGTATATTGTATCATAAAGACGTAAGAATATTCACTTAATCAGTTTAAAGATTTCTGACTAATTATTTCAATGATCTTAATTAATTGCTCTGTTAACAGGTTTAATGAACTAATAGGCATACGTTCATCAGTAGTATGAATATTTTCATACCCTACACCTAATATTACAGTTGGTATACCTATTTGATTAATGATGTTGCCATCCGATCCACCGCTAGCAATCACTGCCTCAGGAGCTAATCCTAAAGCGACAGCACTTGACTTAGCTACTTTGGTAACTAGCGCATCATTTGCAACTTCAAATCCTGGATAACTTTTAATTATTTCAACATCTGCCGTACAGTCATATCTTTGAGCTGTTTCTTCAAAAACAGACTTCATATGTTCTACTTGAGCCTGTATACTAGACTCTGAATGTGAACGTGCTTCAGCTTTAAGCGTAACTTTATCTGCAATGATATTTGTAGCAGAACCTCCTTCAAAACGACCGATATTTGCAGTCGTAAACTCATCTATTTGTCCTAACTTCATTTCACTAACAGCTTTCGCTGCAATATTAATTGCACTTATTCCTTTATTAGGAGTGCTTGCATGTGCTGTTTTTCCATATATTGTTGCATTGACTTTCATTTGTGTAGGAGCGTGGGTAACTGTTTTACCAACATCAACACTTGCATCGATTGCATAACCATAATCAGCATCTAATAATGTATAATCTAAAGCTTTTGCTCCTTCTAATCCAATTTCTTCCCCCGCTGTTATAACAAATTGTATTTGACCATGTGACAATTCTTGGTCCTTAATTGTTTGTACAAGTTCTAAAATAGCTGCCAATCCAGCTTTGTCGTCAGCACCTAAAATAGTTGTGCCATCGGAATATATGTATCCATCATCTTTAATTTGCGGTTTAATGTCGACACCTGGAGTTACAGTGTCCATGTGACTTGTAAAATACACTTTATCAACATTATCCATATTTTCAGTTGCTTTTAATGTACACACTAAATTATTAGCACCCAAACATTTATTAATACTTGCGTTATCTTCTTCTACAGTAACACCTAAAGTTTCAAATTTAGATTTAAGGAATTGTTGTATGGCTTGTTCCTTACCACTTTCAGAATTAATTTGCACTAATTCTAAAAAAGTATCTATAAGTCGTTGTTTATTAATCATTTATAATTCCCCATTCTTATATTTATATCTACTAGTTCAGTTTAACGAAATATATGTAGTAGTAAAACTAATATGACTCTGTGTTCAGACTAATCATATGCTATAATAACAATATAAAACAAATTTAAATTTGAATATAGTTGGTTGATTTTTATGCATAAAAAATGTACAGATTAATCCTATTTTCAATGATTTGGAGGAATATAAGTTGAACAATAATAAAGTATTGAGAGTTATTATCGTAGTAATGTTAGTAGCTGTTGTACTTGCATTGATATTAACAAGTGTCGTTCCACTAGTGAATTAATCATTAATTAAGTATATGAATGTTGTATATCAATCTCTTAAAATAAACAAAGCTCACATATAGCATGAGTAAACGACTGAGTATATAAACTCAAACCGCTCTCATACTATATGTGAGCTTTTTATGATGCTGCAGGCTTTTGATCACTGTGAAGACGTAGTGAACCAAATTGTGATTTAACAACTAAATATGCTTCTAATTCATTTAATAATTGTAATAGATTTGCACGTGTTCTAAATCCTTCATGAGTGGTTGGTAATTCTAATTTATTTAATTCTAACCTTATTTCATATAAGGAATGTAGACGTAATACTGTGTAATCATTGCTATTTACATTAGTAGCTACTTCTGCAAATAAATTAGATATTTTGGACAATAAACAATCTTTAGATTCAATATTTTCAATAATTGTAGACATACGGCGTAAAAGCTCTAATTGTTCCTCTCGCATATCAAAATAATGATAATAAGAGTTTTCATTTCTAACAAAATGATTTTTAACATCTCTAAAAGCGATAGATTTTGCCTTCCGAATCGTATATTTCAATTCGTCAAAAGCTATATTTACATTATTGTTTGGCTTTTTACATGTATTACTAAATTGCTCAAAAATATAAGTGAATTGTTGTTCGATTTCTTGTTTGTAATGTTTTAAATTACTATCTAAACTAGGCATAATAACGTTCATTAAGAATGCAATTCCCAAACCAACGATTAAAAGCAGAATCTCATTGTAAAACAATTGCAAATCAATGACTGACGCATTGAATACGTGTAATAAGATGACGCAACTGGTTACAACACCCTCTTGTACTTTAAATACCACTGTTAACGGTATAAAAAACAGAACAATTAGACCTAAAACAATCGCACTTTGTCCTAACATACTAAATGCAACAGAACCTAGAATTAGAACCATAAGACATGATACAAAACGAGAAACAATTGCTTGTAGTGAATGTACTTTAGTATGTTTGATACATAAAACAACTAAAATGGCACTGGAAGCAAAATTATCTAAACCCATTAATTTAGCAATTATGATTCCTAGCGCCATTCCAACTGCAGTCTTAATTGTTCTAAATCCGATTCGATATGGATTTAAACTCATCATTTAATAAGACCTCTATTTTTCGTCACAATAAGTGTCGAATAAGTTTTGTAATTGATTAATCACATCCATCACATCATGGCCTTCGATTTGGTGCCTTTCAATCATTTCTGTGACTTTACCATCTTTGACTAAGGCGAACGATGGACTTGATGGAGCAAAGCCTTCAAAATAGTCTCTAGCTTGCTGTGTAGCTTCTTTATCTTGACCAGCAAAAACAGTAACAAGACGATTTGGTAATTTATCATAGTGTAATGCATGCGCTGCTGCTGGTCTCGCAATACCACCTGCACAGCCACAAACAGAATTGACCATTACTAATGTTGTACCCTCTTGTTTTAAAACATTATCTACTTCTTCCGCAGATGTTAATTGTTCGTAACCTGCATCTTCAATTTCATTACGTGCTTGATTAACGACATCTGTCATATATAAATCAAAGTTTAAGTCCATAATAAATTCACCTTTCATTTCAAATTGATATCTTCATTCTACTAATATATATTCAATTGTTCAACATGTGTACACATGATTCAATAAACTTTCAAGAATATTTGTCTTTCAGACATAGATAAAATCGCAAAAATGAAAGTTATTTAATTATAAGTTATTTCTTCTTGCTCAATATTTATATTTAAATTTTCCTTCAATTGTATAAATCTTATATATATGCTTTTAAACATCATTGATGTAATCCCTCCCATATAAAAATTTATTAAATAACGTAATAACAGATATCCATTAATAATATAATATTTTAGGCTGAGACATATATTTTGTGTCTCAGCCTAAAATATTATCAACTTTATTCAATTGTATGTTAATTAGTAGATGCTTGTATGTTCAATTGAGTATTGTTCAATACGTGTTTTCACGAAGTTCATAAATCTACCCGCCTGCAAACCATCTAAAATACGGTGATCAATAGAAATACATAAGTTCACCATGTTGCGTATCGCAATCATATCATCAATAACCACTGGTTTTTTAATCACAGATTCAATCTGTAGTATTGCAGCTTGAGGATGATTAATAATTCCCATAGAAGATACCGAACCGAACGTACCTGTATTATTTACAGTAAATGTGCCACCTTGCATATCTTCTGAGCGTAATTTCTTGTTACGTGCTTTTTGAGCTAATTCGTTAATTTCTCTAGCAATCCCTTTAATTGACTTTTCGTCAGCGTTTTTAATCACAGGCACATATAATTTATCTTCGTCTGCTACAGCTATAGAGATATTAACATCTTTATGCATAACTATCTCAGAATCTTGCCAACTACTATTTAACAATGGATAAGCTTTTAATCCTTCAGCAACTGCTTTAACGAAAAATGCAAAGAACGTAAGGTTATAGCCTTCACTTTCTTTAAAACCATTCTTATGATAATTACGTGTTTTAACTAAGTTAGTAGCATCTGCTTCTACCATCATCCATGCATGTGGGATTTCGTTAACGCTATTCACCATATTTTGAGCTATTTGTTTACGTACGCCATTAACTGGTATTGATGAACCTGGTGATGGCTCATTATACGCTGATTGTTGTGATACCTTAGGAGAATCTTTTGGCGCTACAATAGTAGAAGATGTTTTGCTTGTTCCTTCTTTAATAACTTTCTCTATATCTTTTTTAGTTACACGACCTTCAAATCCTGTTCCTACAACTTGGTTTAAGTCGATTTGATTTTCAGATGCTAATTTGAAGACGACTGGTGAATACCGTCCATTATTTTTAGGTCCATCTGCATTAGCTGAAACTGAATCATTTTGGATGTTATCATTACCTGTCGTCTGCTTGTTTTGCAGCTCTTCTTTAACATCTTCAGCTTGGTTATTAGTTGATTGTTCTTGTTCAGTTTCATTTTGTTCGTCACCAGTATCTAATAGACAAATAATTTCATCTACAGCTACAGTATCGCCTTCTTCAACTTTTATCTCTGTAATTGTACCTGCATAAGAAGAAGGCACTTCTGCAGTGACTTTATCTGTAATTACTTCACATAATGGCTCATATTCTTCAACTTTATCTCCCACTGAGACAAGCCACTGTTCTATAGTTCCTTCATGAACACTTTCACCGAGTTTAGGCATTTTTATTTCCATGTTTGTGCCTCCTTAGAATTCTGCGAGTTCACGCATTTTAATTTTTATTTTATCTGGATTAATCATAAACTCGTCTTCGAGTGTCGGTGCAAATGGCATCGCTGGAACATCAGGACCTGCGAGTCTCATTATTGGGGCATCTAAGTCGAACAGACAGTTTTCTGCAATTATAGCAGCTACTTCAGACATAACACTACCTTCTAAATTATCTTCGGTAACTAATAAAACTTTACCTGTTAGTTGTGCTCTTTCGATAATTGTTTGTTTATCTAATGGATATACTGTACGTAAATCAACAACTTCTACATTAATGCCATCTTCTGAGAGCATATCGGCTGCTTGAATACAATAATTTACACATAGTCCATAAGTAAATACAGTGATATCATCGCCTTCACGTTTAACATCAGCTTTACCAATTGGCACTGTATAATACGATTCCGGCACTTCTTCTTTAAGTAAGCGATAAGCTTTTTTATGTTCGAAATATAATACTGGGTCATTTGATTCGATTGAAGCTAATAATAAACCTTTTGCATCATATGGCGTGGACGGAATAACAATTGTAAGTCCTGGCGTGTTGGCAAATATAGATTCTACGCTTTGAGAGTGATAAAGTGCACCGTGAATCCCCCCTCCAAATGGAGAACGAATTGTAATAGGACAATAAAAATCATTATTTGAACGATATCTCATTTTAGCAGCTTCACTCATAATTTGGTTTGTAGCAGGTAGAATATATTCGGCAAATTGTATTTCTGCTACAGGACGTTTGCCTAACATTGCCGCACCAATACTTGTACCTACGATATTTGACTCAGCTAGCGGAGTATCTAAAACACGTGCTTCGCCATATTTTTGTTGTAAACCTAAAGTAACGCCAAATACGCCACCTTTTTTACCGACATCTTCACCTAATACAAATACGTCGTCGTCCTTTTCCATTGCTTGGTCTAGTCCTTGTTGGATTGCTTCTAAGTAACTTAATTTAGGCATTGTCTAAACTCCCTTCTTCATAAACATGTGTATATGTTTCTTCTGGAGACGGATAAGGTGCTTTTTCGGCTTCTTTAGTTGCTTGGTTTACAATTTCTTTATGCTCACTTTCAACTTGTTCTAACCATTGTTCATTTATAATACCTTCTTCAAGGAGAAATGTTTTAAATTTAAGATTACAGTCTAATGATTTTAATTCTTCCCGTTCTTCTTTAGTACGGTATTTATCATCATCATCTGAAGAATGGGCTGTCAACCTTGTACACATAGCTTCAATTAATGTAGAACCGCCACCGTTTAATGCCCGTTCTCTAGCCTCTTTCATAACTTTATACATTGCAATTGGATTGTTACCGTCTACATGTTCACCATGCATACCGTAACCAATAGCACGGTCTGACAATTTTTCGGCACCATATTGTAGCGAATCTGGAACAGAAATAGCATATTTATTATTTTCAATTACACAAACAAATGGTAATTTATGTACGCCTGCAAAGTTTAATCCTTCGTGAAAATCACCTTGGTTAGAACTACCTTCACCAACTGTAGCCATAGCAATATTTGGTTTATTATCCATTTTCAACGCTAATGCTGCCCCAACACCATGTACGATTTGTGTACCTACTGGTGAACTTTGGGATAAAATGCCTTTTTCACGTTTACTAAAATGAGATGGCATTTGCTTTCCACCTGAACTAATATCATCACGTTTACCAAACGCTGCTAACATTGAGTCTAAAGCTGTCATGCCCATATAGGTAACAAATGCCAAATCTCTATAATAAGGTGAAGAAATATCTCCTTCTCGCATAGCATATGCCATACCTATTTGAGTTGCTTCCTGTCCTTGACAACTTATAACAAATGGTATTTTACCTGCACGGTTTAATAGCCACATACGTTCATCTATTTTACGCCCTAAATCCATCCATTTATACATTGCTTTTAAATCAGACTCTTCTAGTCCAACTGATTTATAATCAAACATCTTATTTCCTCCTAAATTAAACATGAATCGATCTGTTCTCAACCTTCAATCCTAATTCCATCAAAACTTCTGATAGTGATGGGTGTGCATGTGTTGTTAGGCCAAGTTCTAAAGTTGAACCATTCATAAATTGGAATAGTGACACTTCGTTAATTAATTCTGTGACATGAGGACCTATCATATTAAGTCCTAACACAGTATCTTGTTCTTGATCGATTATAACTTCACAAAAACCACTTTGATTAGTCGTATTTTCTATAACTGCTTTACCGATAGCTTTGAATGGGACTTTAACTGCTTTTGCTTTAATGTTTTCAGATTTAGCTTGGTCTATATTTAGTCCAATACTTGCCACTTCAGGTTGAGTATAAACGCATTTGGGCATTTTATTATAGTCAATTGGAAGTGGTGACTGATCAAACATATGTTCAATTGCGATAATGCCTTCTTTAGAGCCAACATGCGCAAGTTGTAAATTACCGATACAATCACCCGCTGCATAGATATGTTTATCGTCGGTTTGTTGGTATTCATTAACAACAATATGCTCTTTGTCAGTTAATTGAATCTTTGTATTATTTAAGCCAATATCATCAGTATTAGGTAGCCTGCCAATAGAAATTAATGCCTTTTCAAATTGTACAATTTCGTCATTTAATTTGATATTAATATGATCTTTTTCGACTGTTATATCTGATTCAGATAGTTGTGTATTTTCGTAAAATGCGACACCTCTATCAGTTAGTTCCTTTCTTAAAGTCTTGGCAATTGCTTTACTTTCAGTAGGTAAAATACGTGCGCCAGCCTCAATTACAGTTACATCGACACCAAAATCAGTCATCAGCGAAGCAAATTCTAAGCCGATAACACCTCCACCAATAATAGCTAGATTATTTGGCAATTGTTCCAATTGTAAGATATCATCACTTGAAAGCACAACTTTATGATCAAATGATAGAAACGGTAATGACATAGGTTGTGACCCTGTAGTTATAAGAACGTTATTATTAGGAATTAATTCAGATTCACCATCCTCGTACTCTACAGAAATTGTGCCACTTTGTGGAGAGAATATAGAAGGACCTAATATCCTACCTGTCCCATTAAATACATCTATACTGTTATGTTCCATCAAATGGTTAACACCACTAAACATTTGGCTTACCACTTCGTTTTTTCGTTCTTGTATGCGCCCAAAATTTAATTTAAATCCATCAACGTCCACACCAAAATCAGTTGCGTTTGTAACTGTACGCATAACTTCTGCAGATTTTAACAACGCCTTTGTCGGAATGCATCCTTTATGTAAACAAGTTCCACCTAGTAATGATTTTTCTACTAATGCAACTTTCTTTCCTAATTGTGAAGCTCTTATCGCAGATACATAACCCGCAGTACCCCCGCCAAGAATGACTAAATCATATTTTTCTTCTGACATATTAATACTCCTAACTATAAGCTTTAACCTTTTCTTTCCCGTCTAGTACATCTAATGTACGTAATGCCAATGTATCCATTTCTTTTTCTCCTGGATAAATTGTTACAGGTGCAATCCAATCAACGAATGATTTTATTTTTTGAACTAATAACTTATTGTAACTTAAACCACCTGTTAAAATAATTTGATCTACCTGTCCACGGAAAATAATTGACCTAGCTCCAATAGCATTAGAAACTTGATATGCTAATGCATCAAACGCTAATTTGATTTCGGAGTTTGAATCATATTTATCCGATAATAATTTTAAATCATTTGTTTTGAACATACTAATGAAACCACCTTTTTTACTTAAAAAGTGATTCATCTCTTGTGGTGTGAAATTATGCTTGTACCCAAATTCATAGAGTTGATCATTGGGTAACGAACCGGCACGCTCTGGACTAAAAGGACCTTCACCTAACAATCCTTCGTTTACATCTACTACTTGTCCATTTTTATGTGCGCCAATCGTTATGCCTCCACCCATGTGTGCAACGATAACATTTACATCTTCGTATGCTTGGTGAATAGAGGATGCATATAATCTAGCAACAGCTTTTTGATTTAATGCGTGAAAAATACTACGGCGTTTTATATGCTTTATTCCTGTGATTTTTGCAATATCGAGTAATTCATCAACAACGACTGGGTCAATTGTAAAAGCGGGAATGTTCATCTCTACTCCTAATTCATAACCAATCATACCACTCAGGTTTGATGCATGTATACCATATTTGCATGTTCTAAGGTCATCATACATTTCTTTGTTAATTTGATAAACGCCACCTTGCATTGGTTTTAGTAATCCACCTCTACAGGCAATAGCATCAAAGCTTTTCAATGTATAATCAGATGTATGATTTAATGATAGTATAATCTCTTTAAGTCTTGATTGCTTTTGTTTACATAATGATTCAGAAGTAAGTTGTATATCATGTCGAATTGTATCATGCCACATACACTGATGAGCTTCATATACTGCAACTTTCGATGATGTACTACCTAAATTTAAAACAAGAATTTGAGACATTGTAGCACCTTCTTCTTGAAACTGACATACCTTTTGTATGTTAGTCTAAATACTAAAATTTAATTATGATATATAGTTAGATAATATGTACCATTAACTGATTCATTGTATATATAAATTATATTATCTACTTATATATTACATCAAGTTCTTACATTATAAAATTAATAACCTATTTCCGAAATTGAGATAGTAGTCGGAAATGTAGGAAAATTTGTTGAATTAAAACTCTTATATTAATTTAATATTTTTAATGCTAATAACAATGAGTCTAGTTTATTTTGTTTCGTATCTGCCCTTGAGGTCAATACAATCGGGAATTTTGCTCCTAAAACTAAACTAGCTACACGAGCATTAGCAAAATAAGTGAAGGATTTGTAAAGTGCGTTGCCAACATCTATATTTGATACCAATAATGCATCTACATCACCTGCTACATGCGACTTGATATTCTTTTCAATAACACTTTCCATACTAATTGCATTATCAAAAGCTAATGGGCCATCGACAAATAGATAGTCAGATGTTGTTCTACTAAATATGTTCTTGAGCTTTTCAGCATCCGTGGATGACAAGATTTTCTTGGTAGGTTTTTCAACGGATGAAAGAATACCAACTTTAAACTGGTCATAGCCAAGCGCTTTAGAAAATTCAGTTAAATTATTAATGATTTGTTTCTTTTCTTCAACTGATGGATTAATGTTTAATGCTACATCACTTAACATTAATGTTTTATGATAAGTCGGCACGTTAAAACAGGCAACATGATTTAAGAATCCATGCTTAGCAATAAAGCTTTTATTACTCAGTACAAAGGATAATAATGTCGATGACATCAAATTACCTTTGACTAATACTGATACTTTACCTGCAGACAAATCATCAGCACATTGCTTAAAAAGTTCATTGTCGTTACTAAAAGTAAGAATATGAATTCTATTGAGTAATTGTGGGTCCATGTCGAAAGAGCGAATTATCTCCGTTGGATCTTGTGTGTCGTATAAATATACTTCAATCTCTGTCACAACGAGTGCTTTCATGATAACGGATAACATTTTTTCATCATTTGCATATAAAATAGCAACATTACCTTTTAAATTATATGAAGGATCAATTAAATGTTGATATTGCATAACAATCAACACCTTTCTTATTTTATAAAGTGATTATATTTAATATCACTATAAATAATTACTTAAAAATGTACGTCGTTAGGCATGTTGATTTTGCTCTATCATTTCTTTAGCATTTTGACGTGTGATATCAGTTACACTAGCGCCTGAAATCATTCTTGCTATTTCATCTATACGTTCTGAACCTGAAAGCTCTTGTACGTGTGTTGTAGTGCGGTCATCAGCTGAATCTTTACTGATAAATAGATGATGATCGCTCATTGATGCTACTTGTGGTAGATGCGAGATACAAATCACTTGAATATGTTTTGCTAACCCTTTCATTTTTTCAGCCATTTTTTGTGCTGCTTGTCCAGAAACACCAGAATCCACCTCATCAAATAATATTGCAGTTTGTCCTCGTGTTTTTACAAAAATAGTTTTAAGCGCAAGCATAATACGTGATAGTTCCCCACCAGATGCAATTTTATTTAAACTTTTAAGTGGTTCACCTTTATTAGGGCTGATTAAAAACTCTACAAATTCAATACCCTCTCGATTTGGTACATCTAAAGGTTTAAATGAAATTTCTAAGTTAGCATCTTTCATTTGTAAATTTTGAATTTCATTCACGATGTGGTCGCGCAGAGTTTGTGCCACAATTCGACGTTCACGTGATAATTCTGTACCTAATTTAATTATATCTTCATATAATTCTTCAATTTCTTGTCTTAGCTGTGAAGTGCTTTCTTCGTAGTTTTCGATTTTATTAATTTCATTCTCTAATTTATCTTGGTATTTAATTAATTCACTAATATCTTTACCATATTTTCTTTTCAAATCATTCAGGACATTCATTCTAGCTTCAAGTTCATTTAAGTAGTGCTCATCAAATTCAGTATTGGTCAATTCATCATACAACTGATGTTTAGCATCTTCTAAAGTATAGTAAAATTGATCTACGTCTTCTTTAAGTACGTCATATTTTTCAGGTAGAATATCGCTTATTAATTGCAATTGATTGCTCAATTCATATAATCGATCTGTTATCGCATGCTCATCTGTTAAAGTGAGGTGAGCATTATTCAAAGCTAAACTTAGATTTTCTGAATTTTGTATACGCTTAATGTCTGATTCGAGTTGTGAAACTTCACCGTCAACCAAGTTTGCTTCTTGTATTTCTTCAAACTGGAATTTAAGTAAATCTAGGCGTTGCAATAACGCTTGGTCTGCAGATTCTAAATCTTCCAGTTCTTTCTTTTTAGCTTTATATTGATCATAAGTGGCAACGTATTGTTCAAGTATGGTTTTGTATTGATCATCAGCATAGTTGTCTAGTAATTGTAGATGATATTTTTGCTTTAATAAAGATTGTGTTTCATGTTGACCATGGATATCTAATAATTCTTGCATGATTTTACGTAAATCTTGCAAAGTAACTATTTGATTGTTAACTCTACAAATACTTTTACCTGTACTAAAAATTTCTCTTTTAACTAATAAAAAATCTTCATCTATATCGATGTCTAAAGCTTCAAGTATTGAAATAGCTTCTTTACTTTCATCAATATCAAATATACCTTCTATAATAGCTTTCTTCTCACCATGTCTCACATAATTTGATGATGCACGCATACCAATCAGTTGTCCGATAGCGTCGATAATAATTGATTTACCTGCGCCAGTTTCACCACTTAACACTGTTAATCCATCACTAAAGTGAACTTCTAGTTCATCAATGATTGCGAATTGTTTGATAGATAAAGTCTGTAGCATCCTTCTAAACACTTCCTTATACTTATAATAAATTAAAGATGCGCGTTTTGATTTTTTCACTTGCTAACTCATCTCTACAGATAATTAAGCAAGTATCATCACCACAAATAGTACCTAAAACTTCTTCCCAATCAATTTGATCTAAGATTGCACCGATTGATTGAGCGTTTCCGGGTAATGTCTTTAGAACTAATAAGTTGCCAGTACCATCTATATTTACAAATGAATCCATTAAATAACGGCCTAGTTTTTCTAGAGGATGATATTTTCTATCATTTGGTAAACTATAAACATACTGTCCTGTTGGTGTGGGGACTTTTATCAACTGTAATTCTTTAATGTCTCTGGACACTGTAGCTTGAGTAACATTTAATTCGTACTCATTTAATCTTTTCACTAATTCATCTTGTGTTTCAATTTTTTCGTTTGAAATTATTTCTCTAATTTTAATATGTCTTACTGATTTTTTAGCCATATACAGCACCTCTATGAACGAATATTTATACATTTATTTTAACACATGCATATAAATACTACTACTAAATATAGTTGGGATTTTACGTATGTAAAAACGATAACTCTGCATATCAAAGGTAAAATCACAACTAAAAGTATATTTAAACAACTGCTAAATTACGCTGAAAATTATGAATGTGATGAATAATTATTGAATAGTATGTGATTTCTAATAAATAACAATCGTCCTTGTTTTCAAAAACAAATTTCAATCGCTTACTGTTTGTAGCTTATATTAAACTACAATAAAAATAAAAAAAGAGCGGAAACAGAAATCAAAATAAAAAAATGATTTCGTATTCTCGCCCTCTACAAGAACGCTTTAAGATTCGCGATTATTAAACAATTCAATAATATAAGTTAAGTTTTCTGTATTGTATTGATCTGGTAATCGACTTAGACAATCATAAGCTTGTTGTGTATGATATGTCATTTTATCTTCGGCACCTTGTTGTCCTAATAGTGATACATATGTACTTTTATCATTATCAATATCGCTACCTACAGCTTTACCTAATTTTGCTTCGTCACCATATACATCTAACAAATCATCTTTGATTTGAAACATTAAACCTAAATGTTCGCTAAATGATTCTAATGCATTCGCAACACTTTGTTCTGGTTTTGCAATATCTACTGCAGCCATCACTGCAAATTTAAGTAATGCGCCTGTTTTGGCGTTGTGAATTTGTTCGAGTGTATCGATATTCACTTTGGCACCTTCGCCTTCACTTTGCATATCAAGAGTTTGACCTCCAACCATACCCAAATGGCCACTAGCAAAAGCTAAACGTTTAATTAACTTGATTTTAGCAGTATCATCAACTGCTTCATCATTAACGATAATATCAAATGCTTTGGTTAGGAGTGCGTCGCCAGCTAAAATCGCTTTCCATTCACCAAACACTTTATGATTTGTAAGTTTGCCTCTGCGATAATCATCGTTATCCATTGGTGGCAAATCATCGTGTATTAAAGAATAAGTATGAATCATTTCTAAGCCAAGTGCAGAAGAAAGCCCGGCTTTATACTCACTAGATAACATCTCTAAAGTTAATAGTAATAACACTGGTCTAATTCGCTTACCACCAGCTTCTAATGAGTAACGCATACTTTCTTCTAAATTTGTATTTAAATCTGAATCCGGGATTGTCTCGGATAATAGTTGGTTAACTTCCGCTGTTAAGTTTTCCATCTTTTTATTCATTTTCATTATCTTCCTTCACGACATCGTCATTATTATCAGTATGTTCATCTGCCATTAATTCGTTGACTTTCTTTTCAGCGTCTTTTAACGTTTCATCGCAAGTTGCTGACAATTTCATACCGCGTTGATACAAGTTCAGAGATTCTTCTAATGATACATTTTCGTTATCAAGTTTATGCACTATATTTTCTAACTCTTTCATCATTTCCTCGAAACTTTGTGTATTACTATTACTCATCATTACACCTTACCTTCTTAACTTGAGCATCAACAACGCCATCTTTCATTGTTAATACTATGTTGTCGTTCTCAGCTAAATCACTAGTACTCGTAATAACATTGTCATCCTTATTAACGATTGTATAACCACGCAACATCGTATTTGTAGGACTTAAATTATTAAGACTTTCTAATTTTCTAGCTAGGTTATTTTTTTGATTATGAATAAAATTATTCATAACTTTATTCAAATCATCACGCTTTTGAGCATTTGTTATTTGTTCTCTATTTATATCTTGTTTAAAACCTTTAAGATTAAACTTATTCAACAATAATTGTAATTGTTGTTGATGATTTTTGATTGCTAAATTCATCGAAAGGTTAAGTTGCTTTTCTAAATCATCTCGTTTTTGAATCTGTTGATCGTACAATAATGTTGGCGTTTGAAATTTATAATACGATGATACATGTTCTAAATGTTTTCTTTGATGATGTAAATGTTGTTTTATAAAACGAGTAAGCGACAAATTGGTTTGTTGCAAATATTGACGTAATTCAAATTGATCTGGTGTTGCCATAACTGCTGCTTGTGTCGGTGTAGCTGCACGAACATCTGCAACGAAATCACTGAGCGTAAAATCCGTCTCATGACCAACTGCCGAAATAATAGGTGTAGTACAGGCGTGTATAGCTTTGACTACATCCTCTTCATTAAAGTTCCATAAGTCTTCAATAGAACCTCCGCCTCGTCCGATAATTATCGTATCTACACCCATTTCATCTGCGCGTTGTATATTTTTAATAATATCGTTTTTAGCTTGTTCACCTTGTACTAGTGTATTGATTTGTATTTGTTCTGCTAAAGGATATCTACTGTTGATTGTAGTATGAATATCTCTAATGGCTGCACCTGTACCTGCCGTTAACACTGCAATCTTCTTAGGGAACTTAGGTATAGGTTTTTTGTTATTTTGATCAAAATAGCCATCTTTAGTAAGTTTCTTCTTCAGCTGTTCTAATCTTTGATATAGATTACCGACGCCATCTAAATGCATCTTATTGACATAAATTTGATAGTTCCCACGGCGTTCATATACTGACACGCGTGCTTCTACAAGTACCTCGTCACCTTCCTTAGGTGCAAAATCAATTTTCGAGGCATTGCCTTTAAACATCATCGCACTAATAACGCTATTATTATCTTTGATGTTAAAGTATAGATGGCCACTACTATGCTTTTTAAAATTAGACAGTTCACCTTTAATTAACACAGATTGCAAGTGTGGATCTTGATCAAATTTATATTTAATATATTTTGTAAGTGTAGATACACTTAAATATTCTGCCATGTTATATCACTCTTTTATTCAATATTGCTCAATACACCATTTATAAATTTATAATGATCATCATCACTGAATTGTTTTGCTAATTCCACAGCTTCGTTGATGATTACTTTTTGTGGTGTTGAACTATTTAACAATTCATAAGTAGACATTCTTAAGATAATACGATCAGATTTTAGTAATCTATCTAAAGTCCAATCTTTTAAATGTGGTTGGATTTTTTCATCTAAGACCGATTCATGATCTTTCACACCAGTTACTAACCAGTTGATAAAATCAAATTCTAAATCAGGATTATCATCTTTAATAAAACTTATAGCTTCATCAATAGTTAATTCATTATTTTTCATTTCAAGCTGAAATAGAGTTTGAAAAGCTTGTGTTCTCGATTCTTTACGACTCATTATAAACTCCCTTAAGCATAGTTTTATTTGTAAATCATTTGTGCATAGAAATAAGACATGTTTAAAAAAACAAACGATTATTTCAGTTGTCACATAATGTATTTATAAAGTAAATTTGCTTTATTTAATTTTAATTTATTGGTTCGATATGCGTAATGTGGACATTAATTTGACTTGGTTCAATCGTGGTCATTGTAGTTAATGAATTATATATAGCCTGTTGTATTTTTTTTGCTGTTTCTGAGATATTAATTCCATAGGATAATGTGCAATAAACATCTATATAAATGCCATCTTCCCTTGTATCTACTTTTATGCCTCTACTTAATTGTTTCTTGCTTATATTTTCAATACTTGCATGTTTTAACTCTTTAAAATGACCTTGAATACCTTTAATTTCAGATGTTGCTATACTTGCTATAACTGTTAAAACTTCGGGCGCAATCTCAATTTTCCCTAAATTGGAATGTGTGGACTCTGATACTTTGACCATTTCACTTACCCCCTAATTAGATTCATCATCCATAATATTATATGTTTCTAAGAAATTAGTGTTAAATTCCCCGCTTCTGAAAATTTCATTGTTTAATAGACGAACATGGAATGGTATCGTTGTGTCTATCCCTAATACCAGGTATTCGCCTAATGCACGTAAACCAGTCATGATTGCTTCGTCTCTAGTTGGTTCATGAACAATGAGTTTTGCAACCATAGAATCGTAATATGGAGGAATTGTATAATTAGTATAACATGCAGATTCAATTCTTACGCCAAATCCACCTGGAGCCAAGTATTGGGTAATTTGACCTGGGGAAGGCATAAAGTTTTTGTATGGATTTTCAGCATTAATTCTAAATTCCATTGCATGTCCTTCAATTTTAATATCTTTCTGTTTAAACGGTAACTTTTCACCCATCGCAACTTTTAATTGTAGTTTAACTAAGTCTATGCCTGTAACCATTTCGGTAACTGGGTGTTCAACTTGTATTCGTGTATTCATTTCCATGAAGTAAAATTCGTTAGAATCTAAGTCATATATAAATTCGATAGTACCAGCATTTTCGTAATTAACTGCTTTTGCAGCTCTTACTGCCGCATTACCCATTTCTTGTCTCTTTTCTTCAGTTAATATTGGAGAAGGCGCTTCTTCAACAAGTTTTTGCATTCTACGTTGAATTGTACAATCACGTTCACCTAAATGAATCACGTTGCCATAGCTATCACCCATAATTTGTATTTCAATATGTCTGAAATTCTCGATGAATTTTTCCAAATATAGTCCACTATTACCAAAAGCAGTTTCCGCTTCTTGTTGTGTCATTTTGAAGCCAGTTTCTAATTCTTTTTCATCACGAGCAACTCTAATACCTTTACCACCGCCACCAGCAGTAGCCTTGATGATAACTGGATAACCTATTTTGTTTGCAATCTTTTTCGCGTCTTCAATATTTAAAACAAGCCCTTCACTACCAGGAACAACTGGCACTTCAGCGCGTTTCATTTCTTCTTTAGCTACGTCTTTAATACCCATTTTTTGAATAGATTCAAAGCTTGGTCCAATGAATTTAAGTTGGCATGCATCACATAGTTCAGCAAAATCACCATTTTCTGCTAAGAAACCATATCCAGGGTGAATGCCGTCACACCCTGTTGATGTTGCAATAGATAAAATGTTTGGGATATTCAAATAAGAATCTTTAGATTGTGTTGGCCCGACGCAGTATGCTTCATCAGCAATTTGAGTATGTAAAGCGTCTTTATCTCCTTCTGAGTATATTGCCACCGTTTGTAAACCTAAATCGTGACATGCACGAATAATTCTTACTGCGATTTCCCCTCTATTAGCTATTAAAATTTTATTCATTATTTTACCTTAAATAACGGTTGGCCATACTCTACCATTTGACCGTCTTCTACTAAGATTTCAGCAATTTCACCACTGATTTCGGCTTGTATTTCATTGAATAATTTCATAGCTTCTAATATACATACAGTTGAATCGTTTGTTACAGAATCTCCAACTTGCACGTAGGCACTTTCTTCTGGAGATGGTGATTTGTAAAACGTACCAACCATTGGCGCATTAATTGTTTGCAAGTTATCTTCTGTGGCATTAGTATTCGTGCTAACTTCATCAGCACCTTGTATTCCTGCAGGAGTTGATGCCACACCTTGTTGGGGTGCCATTTGTTGCATCGGTTGCTGTGAAATTTGAGGTGTTATAATTTCAGTTTCTTTTTCTTTTTTTAAATTTACAATATTACCTTTGTCCTCAATATTAATTTCAGTCAAGCTAGATTGGTCAAGAATTTCTATCAATTCTTTAATTTCTTTAAAATTCATAAATACTGACTCCTTCAGATTGTTTTCATTTACCTTGTTTATTTTACTTTAGTGATATGTTCAATTCAAGCATATACATACTTTCTATAATAAACTGATTAACTTTTATCGTGTTCTATATACCATAAGTGTCTGAAATCTAATTTTTTTAGTGAGATGATGTAATTCTTATTAATTAGTATATTACATCACTATAATGTTGATATCACAAATTGTTAAAATCCGATAGTAGTTCAATCCGCTTCTTTAGCGCTCAGGTTCAATTCGATATGTATCACAGTGTAATACGATTAATAACACTTAGTATAAACGCTAAATACAAAGTTAAACATTTATAATTTAACATTTTAATTATAGAATTTATAGTATTCATAAACATTATATTCTCTAATATAACCTTTTATATTCATAATAACCATAAAAACCTTTCCAATTATATATATCGGAAAGGTTTTTACTCATCACTTTAATTGCATATCATTTTTAAATAATAAAATGTTAGGCTCTAGAAATATAACTACCATCACCTGTATTAATTACAAGTGTGTCACCTTCATTAACGAATAAAGGTACATTTAAAGTATATCCTGTTTCTACTGTAGCAGATTTAGTAGCACCATTAGCTGTATCACCTTTAATACCTGGTTCAGTTTCTGTTACTACAAGTTCAACAGTTTTTGGTAATTCAACACCAAGTGTTTCATTACCATATGTTTGAATTTGAACTTCCATGTTTGCTTTTAAGAAGTTTAATTCGTGTTGTAAATAATCTTCTTGTAGCTCTGTTTGATCAAATGTTTCATTATCCATAAAAACATGAGTATCTCCATCGGCATATAGATATTGCATACGACGATTTTCAATCATAGCAGTTTCTACTTTTTCGCCACCTCTGAATGTTTTTTCTTGGATCGAACCAGTTCTTAAATTACGTAGCTTAGAACGTACAAACGCAGAACCTTTTCCTGGTTTAACATGTTGGAAATCTAAAACTTTCCAAATACCATTATCTACTGCTATTGTTAAGCCTGTTTTAAAATCATTAACCGAAATCATTCAGTTTCCTCCTCAATTGTAAGGTCTTCTATAAAATAATAAGGTTTTTCGGAGATTTAGTAAAGCATTCACAGCCATTTTCTTTAATTAAAATGTCATCTTCAATACGAACGCCACCCAATCCATCTATATATATACCAGGTTCAATTGTAACACAATTATTTATATCTAATGACACATCAGATTTTCTAGAAAGATTAGGACCTTCGTGAACGTCTAATCCAATACCATGACCAAGTGAATGTCCAAACGCTTCGCCATAACCTTTTTCAGCGATATAATCTCTTGCAATAGCATCTAACGCCTTACCAGTAATACCTTTTTTAGCAGCATCAATACCTTTTTGATTCGCCTCTAGAACTATATTATAAATTTCTTTAAGTTTTGGATCAGGCTCACCTATTGCAAATGTACGAGTGATGTCTGATGAATAACCTTTGTAATATGCACCAAAATCTAATGTAATTAATTCTCCTGAATTTATAACTTTGTCACTAGCAACACCATGAGGCAGCGCACCACGTTCTCCAGAAGCAACAATCGTTTCAAATGAAGTTCCTTCAGAACCTAGTTCTAACATTTTGCTTTCTAATTTTGCTTTTAGTTGCTGTTCAGTCATACCAGCTTTTGCTACAGTTAATATATATTCATATGCTTCATCAACAATATTTGCAGCTTTTTGAATCAACTCAATCTCTGCTTCATCTTTTACTTCACGTATTTTTTCAATCATACCTGAAATACTAATTAAACTAATGTATGATTTGCTTAATTGAAGATATGTATCATAGCTGACTAAGTCACCTTCAAATCCAACATTTTGTACGTCTAACTTTTCAAGTTGCTTTTTGACTTCATCAATTAAACTACCTTCTTGTTTGATGATTTCAAATTCTGGGGCTTGAGCAGTCGCTTGTTCAATGTACCTAAAATCAGTTAGCAACAAGTTGTGATCTTTCGTAATGATTAACGCACCACTTGTACCAGTAAAACCGGATAAATAACGTCTGTTAAAGTCAGAAAGGACTACCACTGCTTCTAAATGTTTGGCTTCTATAGCGGTATTTAATTTATCAATTCTTGTCATTTGTCATCCTCCCTATACAATAAGTTTGTACATTTTCTTTTTATACATTAAAATGATAGCATAATTATAGTAAAAATTTATAGTTTTTGAATTAGGAGAGAGTTATGAAGAAAAAAATAGTGGCTATTTTATGTGCTTCATGTATACTTGCTGGTTGCGGAAGTCAAAACCTTGGTCCATTAGAAGAAAAGACGACCAAACTTCGCGATGAAAACCATAAGTTAAAGGGGAACATTCAAGAATTAAAACAAGAAATTAGCAAAGAGCAAAATAAAATTGCGGCTTTAGAGAAAGATAAGAAAGATATGAGTAAAGCAAAAAGTAATAAAAAGAAAGTAGCTAATTTAAAAGCATCTTCTACATATTATCAAGATATTGCTAAATTAATTGACCAATACAACGCCATCGAAAGTGATGTTTCAAAAAACAAGGGTGATAAGAAAGTACAAGATAAACTTGCAGAACTCAAAAATAAGATGGATACCGCATTTACGACATATAAAAATGATGTGGATAAAGATAAAATGGATAGCGAAGATAAATCCAAAAATAAAAACATAACTAAATTGGATAAAGACTTAAATTCAGCATTTAGTGACATTAAAGATGGTTACGATGCTAAAGATAAGAAGAAGATTCAAAAAGGTCAAGCAGCTTTATCAACCATCAGTATTAAAGATAGTCAAAGTTAACAATCACATAGGAGTGTTTTAGGTGAAACAAGCAATATTTTATATCGTTATCGCAATTGCAATCGTAGGATTAGTACTCAATCTTGATGCCTTTATCTTCAGTTTTGTAAGAATGGTCGTTAGCTTAGCCATCTTTGGTGGTATTATATATGCAATTTACTATTTCTTCTTCTTAACTGAGGATCAGCGTAAATACAAACGTGCGCAACGTAAATATAAAAAACAAAATAGAAAGAAAAAATAACAAATACTTGGATATATAAATAACCCCGGATAGATTATCTCAAACAGATATCTTTTTCGGGGTTGTTTTATAATTTATACTTATTTAAAATATTTTGATATGTGTCACTGCTTTAAATTATAGAGTAAACAATTTAAGACTAAGCTATTTACGATAATTCCAATCGTCAGATTTGTATTTATCAATTAACTCATTTATTTCATTTTGTTGTTTTCCATTAAGTTCTAGTGGCTTAAAGTCAATATTCAATCCTTTTTTAAAGCCTATTTCAAATGCTTCTTCCATCTCTTCTATACTAATATGACGATCTGAAATATTGTTTATTGCCACGGCTTTTTCTACAAATGCTTGCTTCATTTTATCTTTGAGGCGATCGTTTTTAAAAACAAACATATCAAACAAATCATCTACGTCTACATCTTGTAGCAAAGAACCGTGTTGTAAGATAACTCCTTTTTGACGAACTTGAGCGCTGCCAGCAATTTTACGCCCTTCTACTACTAATTCATACCAGCTAGGTGCATCAAAACAAACTGCACTTCTTGGTTGTTTTAAATTTGCTCGTTCCTCTTTTGATTTTGGAATGGCAAATGAAGCATCAAAACCTAAATATTTAAAACCTTCTAACAATCCTTCTGAAATAACTCTATAAGCTTCAGTCACTGTTGAAGGCATCTCAGGGTGTGATTCTGGAACGATGACACTGTATGTCAGTTCTTTATCATGTAACACCCCTCTGCCACCAGTTTGACGGCGTACAAGTCCGTAACCTTTAGCATTTACCTTTTCAATATCTATTTCCTTAGTTAGTCTTTGAAAATAACCAACTGATAAAGTCGCAGGGTCCCATGTATAAAACCTAATTACTGGATCTATCTCTCCTCTAGATACAAAATTAAGTAAAGCTTCATCCATTGCCATATTATAATATGGGTCTTTGCTACCAGTATTTATAAAATTCCATGTTTCTGTCACTTTCAAAACTCCTATCGCTAAATTAAATTGTGATAACAGCAATTTTGTGTTATCGTTTTCAATAATTGTTCAAGTTTGTCAGCAATAACTATTTATCGTGAGAAAAATATTTTGATAAATTGCGCTAACAGTCTTATAATATATAATATCGGTTAATTAGGGAGGATGCAAGATGAGTAACTTTTGGTTTATAGCGTTAGCAGTTTTAATAATTATTATCGCTTACATGCTAATCAATTATCTTCTTAATAAAAGAGCAGTCACAGAATTAAACCAAAATGAGTTCCATGATGGTTTGCGCAAAGCTCAAGTTATTGATGTAAGAGAAAAAGTGGACTATGAATACGGGCACATCAACGGTGCACGTAATATTCCAATTACTATGTTTAAACAAAGATACCAAGGTTTACGAACAGACCAACCTATCTATCTTTGTGATGCGAATGGCATTGCCAGTTATCGTGCAGCTAGAACTTTAAAGAAAAACGGCTACACGGATATCTACATGTTAAAAGGTGGATATAAAAAATGGACTGGTAAAATTAAATCTAAAAAATAACTTCATATCTTAAAATTATTGATATAAAGTGAATGTTTAAAATAAAAAGTGTAGTTAACATTTAAAGTTGACTACGTTTTTTATTTTGCACAAAAAGATCGAACTGGTTTTATACCAGTCCGATCTTTTTGTTTGTATATTTAAGTTACTATCACTATAACCAAGTAAACTAACTATTCTTTTTCTGAACGTAAGTTTTCAAATTTTAATACTGGATTTCTTGCTGCTTTGGTTTCGTCTAACCTATCAATGATAGTTGTATGTGGCGCTTCTAATACAATATCTGGGTTCTCTTTAGCTTCATTCGCAATTTGAATCATCGTATCACAGAAGTGGTCTAGAGTTTCTTTTGACTCGGTTTCAGTTGGTTCAATCATCATACCTTCTTCGACATTAAGTGGGAAATAAATAGTCGGTGGATGCACGCCAAAATCTAATAGACGTTTAGCCATATCTAATGTACGAACACCTTGTTCTTTTTGTTTAGATCCACTTAAAACAAACTCGTGTTTACAATATTGACTGTAAGGAATATCGAAATGTTCTTTCAGTCTTGCTTTAATATAATTGGCGTTTAACACAGCAGCTTCAGAAACTTCTTCAAGACCTTTGTTACCCATACTACGAATGTAAGTATACGCTCTTAAGTAGATGCCAAAGTTACCATAGAAAGGTTTAACACGTCCTATAGAATTTTCTATATTATTATCATATTTATAAATATCGTTTTCTTTAACAACCATCGGTTTAGGTAAAAAGCTCGCAAGTTCTTTTTTAACGCCTACTGGTCCAGAACCTGGTCCACCACCGCCGTGTGGTCCTGTAAATGTTTTGTGTAAGTTTAAGTGAACTGCATCAAATCCCATATCGCCTGGTCTAACTTTGTCCATAATGGCATTTAAATTTGCACCATCATAATATAATAATCCTCCAGCTTCATGAACGATATTACGAATATCCATAATATTTTTCTCGAAAATACCTAAAGTATTTGGATTTGTTAACATGATAGCAGCTGTTTTATCATTAACTAAACGCTTCAAATCATCAATATCTACTTCTCCGCGTTCATTTGATTTAACTGTTACAGCCTTAAAGCCTGCAAATGCAGCTGAAGCTGGGTTAGTTCCGTGTGCAGAGTCAGGAACGATAACTTCGTCACGATGACCTTCTCCATTTTTTTGGTGGTATGCTTTAAAAATCATTAAAGCTGTCCACTCACCATGAGCACCAGCAGCAGGTTGTAATGTTACCTCATCCATACCTGTGATTTCTTTCAACTCTTCTTGTAAACTATGAATAATCTCCAAAGATCCTTGAACTTGCGATTCATCTTGTAATGGATGCGATTCCGCAAATCCCGGTATTCTGGCAATCTTTTCATTTATTTTCGGATTATATTTCATAGTACAAGAACCTAATGGATAAAATCCTGAATCCACACCAAAGTTTTTATTTGAAAGCTCTGTGTAATGTCTCACTAAATCTAATTCAGCAACTTCTGGTAGTTCTGCTTTATTTTTTCTAATATATTTTTCGTCTAATAATTTTTCAACAGCACCATTATCTATTTCTTTTTTTGGTAACGAATACGCATAACGACCTTTTTTAGAACGCTCAAAAATTAATGGACTTGATTTACTTACTACCATTTAATTCACCTGCTTTCTTAACAAATGTGTCAATTTCATCTTTTGTTCTCAATTCCGTTACAGCAACAAGCATATGGTTTTCAAATGATTCTGATACTTCGCTTAAATCGAAACCTCCTATAATTCCTTCTTGTATAAGAGCATCATTAATATCTTTAACAGGTTTATCGAATTTCACTACAAATTCATTAAACGATATTCCATTTGACACTTCTAAACCAACTTGCTTAAATTGTTCTTTTGCATAATTTGCATTTTCAAAGTTTTGTACTGAAATATCATAAATACCTTGTTTTCCTAATGCTGACATACAGATCGAAGAAGCTAATGCATTTAATGCTTGGTTTGAACAAATATTTGAAGTAGCTTTATCGCGACGTATATGTTGTTCACGAGCTTGTAAGGTTAGAACAAAGCCACGATGCCCATCTGCATCTTCAGTTTGCCCTACTAAACGACCAGGTGTTTTACGCATTAATTTTTTAGTTGTAGCAAAGAAACCACAATGAGGCCCTCCAAATTGTGCAGGTATGCCAAATGGTTGTGTATCTCCAACTACAATATCCGCACCAAAACTACCTGGAGGTGTTAGTAAACCTAAAGCAAGTGGATTTGTATAAACAATAAATAAAGCCTTCTTACCTTCAATAAATGATTGAATTTTCTCTAAATCTTCAATTGAACCATAGAAGTTAGGATACTGCACGGCTACCGCAGCTGTATCGTCATCTACAGCCGCTTCTAATTTTTCTAAATCTGTAATAGTACCATCTAAATCAACTTCTACGACTTCAAACTCTTCACGTGTTTTTACATATGTGTTGAGAACTTGTAATGCTTGATAATGTAATCCTTTAGAAACTACAATTTTATTTTTTCGTGTTTGATTAAAAGCTAAAATACATGCTTCAGCAAAACTTGTAATACCATCATACATAGATGAATTTGCAATATCCATGTCAGTTAATTCACAAATTAACGTTTGGAATTCAAAGATTGCTTGTAGTTCACCTTGTGAAATTTCTGGTTGATAAGGTGTGTATGCAGTATAGAATTCTGAACGAGAAATCATTGCATCTACTACAGCTGGTGCGTAATGGTCGTATACGCCTGCACCTAAAAATGAAGTGTGAGTTTCTTTAGTGATATTTTTACTAGCAACTCTACTTAAGCGCTTTGTTAATGTAGTTTCAGCTTCTGCGTCTGGAATAGCTAACTCTCTATTTAATAATATGTCATTAGGTACATCTCCAAATAATTCTGAAATTGAATCTGCACCAATAGTATCTAACATTTCCTGCTTATCTTGCTCTGTTAATGGAATATAACGATGACTCACAGTAACACCCCTTTGTATTATTTGCTTATTTGATTTTTCTTAACAATTTTTGCTTTAACTTGTCTCTTCCTTACTTGTACTAACACTTCTTTGCCCATTTCAAAAGCTTCACGATTTATTAGAGCTAAACCAATTGATTTACCAGTTAATGGTGATTGAGTACCCGAAGTAATCTCTCCAATTTGATTACCATCTAAATCCAATACTTCATAACCAGTTCTAGGAATACCTTTATCAATCATTTCTAAACCAACTGTTCTACGTTTTGAACCATGTTCTTTTTGTTCTTTAAGAACACTTTTGCCAATGAAATCGGCTTCGATTAATGGCTTGACTGCAAATGCGATACCAGCTTCATATGGTGTAATTTCTTCGCTTAAATCTTGACCATGTAGAGGTAAACCAGCTTCCAATCTCAATGTATCTCTTGCTCCTAAGCCACATGGAACAACGTTATACTCTAGTATTTTCTTCCATAAATAAGGAGCATCATCCGCGTCGCAGTATATTTCAAAGCCATCTTCACCAGTATATCCTGATTGTGATAAAATTACGTTTTTCCCAAAAAACGCTACATTTTGCTTAAATTCGAAAGGTTTCATTGAAGATACATCTACATCAACATGTTGTTGAACTAGGATACGCGCATTTGGCCCTTGAATTGCTAATTGACCATAATCATTCGAAACATTAATTATTTCTGCATCGAAGTTTTCGGCTTTTTCTTTCATCCAAGCAAAGTCTTTATCTGTATTGCCAGCATTTACTACTAATAAATATTGATTTTCATCTACTTTATATGTGATTAAATCATCAATAATACCGCCATTTTCATTACACAGTGCAGTATATTGAGCTTTATTTGTAGTCAAATTTTCAGTATCGTTAGAAAGTAGATATTGTACTAGCTGTGCAGCTTCACTACCTTTTATCAGAATTTCACCCATATGGCTTACATCAAACAAACCGATTTCTGTTCTAACAGCATTATGTTCTTCTTTAATACTTGAAAATTGGACTGGCATAGCCCATCCACCAAATTCTACGATTTTAGCACCACTATCTACAAAAGTTTGATAAAGCGGTGTTTTTTTCAGTTCATTGGACATGAATAAACCTCCTATTATTTAAGTAAAAATATATTAAAAAAAACAGAGTAGACTAAGCTACCCTGTTTAAATTCTCCAGGAATGCGTCACAGTATTATCCTTTTGCCTGAGAGTTTCGTTAAACTTGCACCTTCGGCGATGGACTAAAGTTATATATAATATAACCAACCATTCTCTCCAATACTGATCATTCGCAAACAATCTCTTCCATAATCTCACTTTGTAATGAGTGAAGAGATTTACTGCTATTTAATTTTATGAATGCGATTTCATTATATCTTGAAACCCTTGAGGAATACAAGCTTTTTAATTCAAAAAGAGATTTATTGTTTGCATTAGGTCTATTGCTATCATTTTTAATTCTATTGTAAACAATATTTAAGTCGCAATCTAACCATATGACTCTCCTTTGTAGTTTTAAAAAGTCTAACGTTTGATCGCTTTCAATGATACCTCCACCGGTCGAAATAATATGATAATAGTTTATACATTCTTTTAGATACTTATATTCTAATTCTCTAAAGCCCGTTTCACCTATTTGTTCAAATATATCTGGGATAGATTGATTTTCTTGTTCAACAATGTACGCATCTAAGTCAACGTATGATAGCTGATTATGCTTTGAAAGATATTTACCTAATGTTGTCTTACCAGTTCCCATAAATCCGATTAATATCAATGGCTCCATTTTAATGTTATTCAAAAATATCTTCCTTTTTTAAAAATAAATTAATTTGATTTTCATAATATTTCTCTATGTTATCTAAAGTTTTTAATTGTATACCAATTTGAATTACATAAATTGTAATTATAGATAAATATAGCATAAATACCACCAACACAAAAGGATAGATGTATGCTTTTCTGTTAAATATATAATTGTCTTTCATAGTAGTTCCCTTTTTCAATTATATTTAAATTAACTTTCAACGTTTCATAATTTATAATATTAAATTCTACAGATTTCACATTATTTAATATAGTTATATTTCCATTACCGTTAACACTTTTGATTATCTTGTTGTTTTTGTATTCATAAACAATATCTTTATCATTATTTTTTATTACTATTTTATTCTTGCGTATGCCATTTTCTATAATTCGAGAATTTTTTTCTAATAAATCACGTGTTAAATCAACAGCAAAAAATTCTAGGTCTAGATTGGATTGAGTTGCTAAACGCGTTTCGATAAAGTGGGTTGTTTTAAATAATGCAGGCAATATTGTAAAGATTAATATAGTAATAAATAGTGCAAATAATACTTCGATATACGTAAATGCTTTAAATCTTTTTACCATAGCATTTTTCATATTTAGTTCCTTTTCTTTTTATGCAAAGTTTTTGATTGCTTAGTTGCAAATGATAAATATCTAAATCTAATCCGTTTTTCAGAGCTGGTTTATCATAATGGCATAATGAGTTTAATATAACCCTTTTCATCTCTATTTCGATTGTTTTATTTTCTATTTCTTTTGAAAGTTGTAATATCAGAGGGATAAATATAATACATATTGAAGTTATTGTTGAAAAAGATAAAAGTGCATCTAAAAATAATGAGCCGTACAAATTATACTTTCTCATATCTTAAGCGTCCTTTTTCTATATGAAATATTATTCTATATAAAGTTCGATCAACACTTAGATATAACGAACCAAATTTGTTTACATCACCATTTTTATTGAAATTTATATAGTTTAAATTTGTGCGAGGATGTATATAGGTGTTTTGTGGTAAATCAAAAGTAGAATTCTGCATATATTGTTCTTTAACATGGACCTGTTTAGAATAATCATTGAATATTAATGTAATAGATTGTTGGTCTTTGATTGCTTTTGATTTTAAGTAATTAAATTGCATTATTAAGTTACTTATCTTTGAATGTGGTGACGTTAAGTCATTTTTGATATAAGAAAATCTTTGCATTTGTAAAAAAATAAGCAAACTTATTATACTCAATACAAATAGCATTTCAACATAAGTAAATGCTTTACTAATTTGCAACTGCTTCACCATCATTTATCGATATTAAGGCGCCTGACTTACATTGTTTTTGGTTCTCTTTGATATAACCTTCGTTGACGAGTTCGTCCATAGTAGTTGGCTTCTTATTGAACTTCAAACTATAAGCTTCAATTTGACTATCTACCATTTTGAGTTGCGCTTCACAACTAGTTGTTTGTATGTGTGAGGATTGTTTAGCTATATTAGGTATTATTAGTATTAATAACAAACTTATTATTAATAAAACCAATAGCATTTCAATGAGTGTAAATGCCTTTTTGTTAAACTTATTTTTAAAATTATTCATATATTATTAAACCCTCATTTCATTTTATTGTTTGCATTAAATCAAACATTGGTAACATGATAACTAAATATAGTGACACAATCATAATAGCTATTACTAAAAATATACATGGCTGTATAAATTTGATAATGAATTGCATTGATTGTTGAATTTTATCAATAATAATTTCACTATATAATTTTAATTCAACTTCAAGCCGTCCTTTTTTCTCACCTTCTTCTATAAAAATAACTAATTCCTTTTCAAAGCATGATAATTTTGTTAGAATTTCACTCAATTTCAAACCTTTTTGTGTACCACTTGAGAGTGCATTTGCTAAATAATTTAAATAACTGTCATCTTTTTGCTCAGAATAAATGTCGACTATTTTTTGAAGGCTAATGCCATTTTTATAAAATAACGAGAACTCAGAAGATAAGCGAAAAGTTTTATAAAGCTTAAAGAACTTTGACACAATAGGCATTGATAACATTAACTTAAGTTTATAATGTATCGGGAGCTTTATATATAATAACCAGAATAGTACTAAGGTTAATAGAATAACAAGAAGCAAATACCATATGAAAGAAGGCAGATTTAATATTATAAAAGATAAGTCTCGCTGGACTGAGGATATTTCTATTCCCATATTATGATATAAATTTTGAAACTCTGGGATGATAGTATGATTAATAATAATTAGCATAATGATAAATATAGAAAGTAAAAGTAAAGGATATTGTATTGTTTTAAATAAACGCTTCTTAATCTTATAATTACGTAATAAATATTCTTGAGCATGAGGTAAAGTGTCTGTTAAATCACCAAACATCTCGGCAAAATATATTAACATAATAATTGATTTTGGATACTTTAGTAATTTAAGAATTTGAGAACAATATGCACCATGTTGTAATTCTGCTTTAATCAATAATTTGGTTTCTAGCGACCTAATCTTAGTATGCTGAAGTAAGAAATCAAATGAATCACTTAAAGTAAAACCATGTTCTAGTAAGTCTTTTAGCTTTGATAGTAACCTAATTTTGTCCTTTTCGCTTAATACTGCATAAGAATAAAATTTAGAGATAACGTTCCATTGATGTTTCACATATCATCCCCTCTTTTGACATTTTATTTAGTTTATAAGATAAGTTATGAAAATCTTTGGGTAATGTATAGCTATTTTTAAAGAAGTGATAAACATCTTCTTTAGTTATCTGTTCATATACAAGCTCTCTTTCACCTTTTACGTTAGTAATAAGCCTTTGATTTAATATGCTAGTGATTGATTGTATGAGTTGTTGAACCGTTATCCCCATTTCTAGCAGTCTTAAGATAACTCCTTTGCAATTACTAGCATGAATTGTCGAAAGTACTAAATGACCACTTAAACTGGCTTGTATGACATGTTTAGCTACGTTTGCATCTCTTATTTCTCCGATCAAGATAATATCTGGATCGCAGCGTAAAATAGCTTTAAAAGAAGTTTCATAATTTATCCCTGCCTTTTCATTTAAAGATATTTGAGTTATGCCATTTATTAATTGTTCAACGGGTTCTTCAATTGTAATTATATTTAAATTTAAGTTCTCTTTAGCATAAGATAACATGTGATACATTAACGTACTTTTTCCAGAGCCAGTAGGTCCACTTAATAAAATTAATCCTTGTTTTTTATTCATTAGATGATATAAATGCGTTATGTTCTGATTATTTTTATGCTTTTGAAAATATTGCGGAATAATCCTAATAACGCAGCTTTCATTTCCTAGTGATAAAGGAAGCGTTGATATTCTAAGGAAGTAAATTTGTTTTAATTTATAAATATATCTACCACTCTGTGCAGCATTATGTTTAGAGACATCTAATCCAGCTTGGTATTTCATATAGGTTAATAATTTTAAATACGTATTTAATTGCAATGTTTCTATAGACTTCAAATCATCACGTATTCTAAATTTAATCATTACTTCTTTATCAGCGGGGATAAAATGAATATCTGATGCATCATTACTAATTACCTTTTCAATCATACTATTAAACAATAGCTTCAATAAAAAAACACCTCCTACATATGTACACGTAAGAGGTGTGAAAATTACTTTTATATTTGTATAGTTAATATCGATATAGAACTTTATTTACAATAAATTTACCCATATAAATAAGGATTCATTTGTTCATCTTCCACTGTAGTATATGGTCCATGGCCTGGGAATAAAGGTAGATCATCATCTAATTCGAACAATTTATCTAATATTGAATTAACTAATGTTTCATGATCACCTTTATATAAATCTGTTCGACCTATACCTTGTTTAAATAATGTGTCACCAACAACAGCAAATTCATTAAAGACAAACGTTAAACTTCCAGGCGAATGGCCAGGAGTATGTAATACATTGAAATGAAAACCTGCAACATTTGCATCGCCTTCTTCTAATGGCTGTGGTTTAGCATTGCTAATAACATTAGGTAATCCATACTGTTTGAACTTTTCTGAACCGTTTTTATTTACATTTGTTAAGAAATCAAATTCCGATTTATGCATAAACACTGGCACATCGTATTTCTCAATAATGTCGTCTAAAGCGCCAATGTGGTCAAAATGACCATGAGTAAGTAATATGGCTACTAATTTTTTATTAATTTGATTTAACTTCTTAATAATCAAATCACTATCATTAGCAGGATCAACTAAAATAACGCTTTTATCATTCTCTATAAAATAGACATTTGTTTCGACTAAACCTAAAGATAGACTTGAAATTTTCATTCTAGTTGCCTCCGTCGTTTAAATATTTTTCTACAGCCTTCACTTTCTCGTTCATATTACGCGACTTATCTCGGCGATCATCAATTCTAATATTAGTACATACTCGACTTAGCCCTTTATCAAACGGTAATTCATGAATTGCTTGCACAACTTCAAATAAATCCTTTAAATCACCTTCAATTAATGTATTCATTGGCGTTAATTGATAATCAATTTTCCCTTGTGCTTTATATTCTTTTAATTTAGTTTGAATTTCAGCAATATATTTACTCACACTCGGTCCTTCTGTTCCGACCGGTATAACAACTACATCTACGATAGCCATTATTTAACACCATCCTTTTCAATAATGTAAGTATAAATTAACCCTGCAGCACCCGTAATACCTGCATCGTTCCCTAGTTGAGCTTGAACAATTTCAGTGTTTTGTTGAGCAGGTGTAAATGTTAAATTGTGATATTCTGTTTTAATATTTTCAATTAGTATCAGCCCTGCAGTAGACATACCGCCGCCTAAGACAATATATTTTGGATTACTTGTAACGCTGACAATACTGCATAAATAAGCGATATAATTAGCAACTCGTTCTGTTATAAAAATACAGAATTGGTCACCAGCTTTTGCAGCATCAAAAACTGCTTTTGCACTTACTTTATTATCTTTGATTAATTGTAAAATTGAAGATTTAAATGTTAATTTAGGATAATAAAAATTAACCAAGTTTACGACACCCGTAGCAGATGCCACAGTTTCTATACAACCGGATTTTCCGCAGTTGCATTTGAAGCGTTGATCATGATCTACTCTGAAATGCCCAATCTCAGCTCCAGAACCATTATGACCGTGCACGATTTCACCATTTGAAATAATGCCACCGCCTAAGCCAGTACCAAGTGTAATAGCGACTACATCGTCTGCACCATTTCCTGCGCCTTTGTGTTTTTCACCTAAAGCGGCCACGTTTGCATCATTATCAACATAAACTGGACAATCTACAAATTGTTTGAAAATATCCCTTACATTTACTGTGCCTTTCCAGTATAAGTTAACCGCTCCGTTTACTTCTCCCGTTTCAAAATTCACAGGTCCAGGTACACCAATTCCAATACCTAAAACATCTGAAAAAGTGTTGTCTGATTTATCTATGTGCTGTATGAAAGAATCATATATATTTTTTAATAATAAATATCCAGTAGTATCTGAAGTATCTGTATCGATTGACCATTTTGATAAACGGTTAAGATTTTCATCAAAAATTCCTAGTTTACATGTTGTTCCACCAATATCTGCTGCTAATATAATTTTATTCATTTAATTTTCATCCTTCTCTGATTTATTAAAAGGGTGCACTTCCTTTAACTGTAGTCCAAAAAATCTTATATATCAAGGCATTTGGAGATTTTACACCAATAAGTATTCCAGATATTAAGACTTTTTGAATATTAACTTTATAAACCACTAAATATAGATTTATATTCCCTTATTTACATTTTAATCTTAATCAATTCTCAATTGCAATAATTATGAAACAACTTATCTGACAGTGCAAGATACTTGTAATTTATAGCAATTGCATGTTATAAAACATTGAGTTTAAGCTATTATCATAGGCTTAGATAAAATTAAGATAAATAGTCATAATATAATATTTTAGGTCGAGACATTATTTTGTCTCGACCTCTTTTACAACTTTATTTACTTTTTCTTTGATTAATAATTAATCGGCAATTTAAATAATCGTCCTTTGAAATAAGACCAATATTGTATAGCGATTTTATTTCTTGTTCCATCATTTCATACATGTCTGCCTTATCTTTAAAATAAACGATAAATCCAAATTTCTTAAGGAGTTGCTGCACGTCATAAAATGTATTAATTTTCTGAATCACTATCATCGCTCAATTCTTTATTTAAATTAATATAATCATTGTTACTAGGATCGGATTTTAACGCAGCTTTTATGTACTTCTTGGCTTTATCTTTATTATCAAGGGATCTGTTTGCAATGGCTAATTGATAGTTTAAGAGCCCTGAGTTAGGGTGTTCTCTTAATCCTCTTTCCCATATTGCGATGCCTTCTGCTTTCGAATCTAACGTTGCTTTAATAAGACCATTTAAATAATAAGTTTCATCATCGGCGTAATTCTTATTAATAGTATGTTTTACCATATCTTTTGCATCATCATAATTCCCTTGTTTCATTTCATTTCTAATAATCGTGTTATATATATTATCTTCTTTAATTGTAAAAATTCTGATTTGAGCAGCTATGAATAAGATTAGTATTAATATTATTAGAAACCAGAAACGATTTTTATTTGTTTTAAAATAAAATCCTATTAATGTGATTAATAAACCACCAATGAAGCCGCCTATATGCGCTACAATATTCACGTTTTGCATAAACAGTGATAGTCCAATCATAATTAAAAGTACAATTAATAATTGTCCAATTAATTTACGATTAAATTGTTTACCTACATACATAAATGTAAAAATGGCTCCTATTAACCCAAATATAGCACCACTTGCACCCACGGAGACGGTATCTGTATTAAATGATAGTGATGCAAAATTACCGAATAAACCAGCAACAATATATATTACAGCCATTCTCCAATGGCCAACGATGGCTTCTACAATTTTCCCAAATATAAAAAGGCTTAACATATTCATTAAAATATGCTCAAAATTATAATGTAAAAAGATAGAGGTTATCAATCTATACCATTCACCATGTACAACATTAAAATGAACCAGTCCACCTATATCTAATAATTTTAAATCTGAAAAACGATTTAAAAACAACGTCATAGCTAACCAAATTATAATATTAATTGCTATTAACGTGTATGTAACAGGAGCGAATTTAAGCATATGTTTTTCAATAGGATTATTATTAAGTGCACGTTGTTTATAGTATGATTTTGTGTGCTTAGTTTTACGATTATACACTTTTTTCACAAAGAAGTTTGGCATAATCCTTTCTACATGCCCTGCTTCTCTAATGATTTTAACTTTAAATTTAACTGGCTTAGTTTCATTTAAGTTCTCATCTGTAAACATTTTGTCTGTAAAAATATATAATTCATAATTCTTGGGTTTGAACCCTAAAAATGCAATAATATTATCTTGGTTTTCTTGGATTCGAGTTTTATCAAATCTAACATCTTGAGTTGAATTAGCACCATGTTTAAATATCACAATACTTTCTGATTTTTTATTTGCTAACCAAATTTCATCATAATCTTTATTAGTATGAACAACATGATAATTCAGATATTTAATCCAAGTATATATGCACTTCCAATAATGTTTCTCAATGATCATATTTGCCTCCATTATTTAGTTGTTGCTATGATTATTTTTTCGACGGGTTCATCATGTGCTTCTGGTTCAAACGAATTCATTTGGAAGTCATAAAGCAGACTAATAGTCGTTTGTTTATTATTACTTAAAAATTTATCGAAATACCCTCCACCATAACCAATACGATAACCAATATTATTAAATACGACACCAGGAACTACAACTAAATCTAAATTGTTGGTAATTTCAGTTTCTGTATTTACGTGGTTAATGCCTTTGTCATCTGGAGCAATGTGCGTTAAATCATCTACATGTTTAAATGTCATTTCCTTCGTTTGATAATTAGTTTCTGGTACAAAAACAGTTTTTCCGTCTTCTATCATTTGCTGAATGATGGGATATGTATTTACTTCATGTGGCATAGATAACACTATACCAATCCGTTGTGATTGTCTGTATTCATCTGTATTGAAAAAGTGATCACTTAGATATTGATCTGCCTCTTGCTTATTCTTTTGTTTCATAAATTGTTTCATTAAATTAATAGTTTTTTGACGCAAAGTTCTTTTTGACATTATGAACACCTTCCCGTAATACATACTTTTATTATTATAACGTTTAAAATTTATAATGTCATTCAACTGCTTTTTAAAATATGCGAAAAAATAACCAGATTCTAGACAAGAATCTGGTTTAAAATATTAATTATTTTGTTTCACGGTGCATAGTGTGTTTGTTGTCACGAGCACAGTGTTTTTTCATTTCTATACGTTCAGGATTAGTACGTTTATTTTTTGTAGTAATGTAGTTTCTTTCTCCACATTCTGTACAAGCTAGAGTTACGTTTACGCGCATGCTAATTCCTCCTTACCTTTTCAAAATACGACCTATTAATCATACCATTTAGTTATAAAATTGAAAAGTATTATTTTTCAATAAAGACGACTATATCAGTATTTATAACAAAATCGCTTATTTTATTTTTCAGCTCGTTCTTTAAAGTAATAGTTTATAACATCTCTACCTAAATCTCCACCATTTAACCACGGTTCTGGAACTGGTTGGTTTGTATACACTATTGAGAATGCAAGTTTAGGATCCTTAATTGGTGCATATCCAACATATGTTGAATTTACTCTTGATTCACCGTTTTGGAAAACCTCGGCCGTACCTGTTTTACCTGCTGATGGAACTTCGGTATCATTAAAACTTTGATAGCCTGTACCAGGTTTTTCATTAAATGCCATCTTAAACCCATCTTGAATTTGCTTAATTTGCTCTCCTGAGTTATTCACTCTGTTAAGCACTTTACCCTTAACCTTCTCTTTGACAGGACCTAAAGTATCTTTATTTGTTGCCTGTCTAATTTCTAAGCCAATATGTGGTTGAACTCTATAACCATTATTACCAATCGTAGAAACGTATTGTGCCAATTGTAGAGGCGTATACGTATCATATTGCCCGATTGCTAAATCAAGGAAATTACCTGGATTATCAGTTAATGGCTCAATTTGTCCATTTGTTTCATTTGGTAAATCGATACCTGTTTTAACGCCAAGTCCTACTTGATTCAATCCTTTACGTAACTTTTGACCTGCCTCTGAAATATCATTTGGTAATGTCATATTTGCTGAATATGGAGATCCAGCCATCTTCAAGGCTGTCTTGAACATATAAACGTTAGATGAGTGCATGAGTGCTTCTTTATCATTTATCGTTTTTCTACCATCTTGGTTAAAGTAAGAGCGTTTTGTTAGACCACCAGCAAATTTCAGTGGTTCATCGACCATTTGATCACCAACATTAATTGCATTATTTTGATACCCCGCTAATAAAGTACCGCCTTTTACAGATGAGCCAACAGCAAATTGTGATGTAAATGTACCTATATCATAATCTGTTAAATCACCGTTCTTGTCTATTTGCTTACCAGCCATAGCTAAAATATCGCCGTTATTTGGATTTTGAACAACAATTAATGCATTGTCCATATCTTTAGCGCCTTCACTACGCAGTTTAGATATTTGTTTCTCTAAGTATTCTTCGGTTTTCTTCTGTAAATCGATGTCAATGCTTAATACTAAATCGTCTCCACGAGAACCTGGATTAACCACTTTGGAATCAATGACTTCACCTGATTTATCAGTAGTATATTTCATTTCTTTCTTTTTACCTTTTAAAATGTCATCATATTGATATTCCAGATATGATTTTCCGACACGATCATTACGAGAATATCCTTTAGCCAAGTATTGCTCAGTTAGTTCTTTAGGAATACCTTCTTCAGTCGTAGATACATCTCCAAAGATACCTCTTAATGTATCACCATTAGGATATTTTCTATCCCAATCCATTGTCGTATTTACACCTGGCAGATCAGATAATTTTTGTGATACTGCAGCGTATTCTTCGTCAGTCACATCTTCATTTTTAATCATTTGTGGATCAAGCGCTGAACCAGACATCATTTCTCTATAAATCGCTAAGACTTGCAAATCTTTATCACTTAATGTGTTTATTTGCTTTTTGCCGATTTTTTTATATAGAGCTTCGTCATAGTCATCTTGTGAAATACTTCCGTCATCAAGCAATGCTTGTTCACTTTGCATTAGTGTTCTCGCTTTATTAGGATGTAATTGAAGCCAATAGTCTTGTTTATCTCGATCTGTTATTTTATTAGTATCCATTTTAATTAATTCAGATAGATCTTTTGCAATCTTTAAAACTTCTGTTTGCGAAGTTTTTCTACCACGCGCATATGTAATCGCTTTTTTAGAAGCGTTATCAACAAGAACTTTGCCATTTCTATCTAATATACGCCCTCTCGGTACGGCTTCATTAACTGTTAAATTTTCGCTATTTTTTATCAGTTGTTTATAATGAGAACCTTGTGCAATTTGTAAATAACCTAACCTTAAGACAACTACTGCAAAAATAAATACAATCACACCAAATATAAAACTAATTCTTTTATTCATTGTATTTCTAATTTTTTCATCATTTGACTTTTCTTTTAATCTTTTTAACAAAACAGCATACCTCAATTCAAAAGTTCTCACTATAAATGATATATGAAATTAGCGAATATTTCTATTATTTTAGTTAAAAAAAATGACGACCTAGTAAAAGGCCGTCATATTCGCTAGCTCAATTATTTAGCAGCGTTATATAATTCGTCAACTTTTTCCCAATTTACTACGTTCCAGAATGCACTAATATAGTCTGGACGTTTGTTTTGGTATTTAAGATAATAAGCGTGTTCCCAAACATCTAATCCTAAGATAGGTGTTTTACCTTCAGTAATTGGATTGTCTTGGTTAGGTGTAGTAACGATTTCTAAGTTACCGTTATTAACTACTAACCAGGCCCAACCTGAACCGAAACGTGCTGCTGCTTTGTCTGCAAATTCTTCTTTAAATGCATCTAAAGAACCCCATTGTTCTTTAATTTTATCAACAACAGTACCTTTTTCTTCTGAGTTTGGAGTTAATAATTCCCAGAATAATGAGTGGTTTAAATGTCCACCGCCATTATTGCGAACAGCTGTTTGAATATTTTCTGGAACACTGTCTAGATTTGCAACAATTTCTTCAATTGATTTAGATTCTAAATCAGTTCCTTCTACTGCTGCGTTTAATTTAGTTACATAAGTGTTATGGTGTTTGCCATGGTGAATTTCCATTGTTTGTTGATCAATGTGTGGTTCCAATGCATCAAAACCATAAGGTAAGTTTGGTAATTCAAAAGCCATAAATAATCATCCTCCTAATTAATCTTTAAATAAAGCATAACAATTAATTATTATAACAACAATTAATCTGCTTAAAGTTTAATTGAAAAGTTATTGAATAATATTTGTCATCTTTAGTTACTCTACTAGTATATCTCAAATTGAGCTTATTTAAACATGTTTAAGCAACAATTTTAAAAATTCAATTTAAATCATACGAATGACCTATGATTTATGGCAAATAAATTGTATTTTGAACATTTTTCATACATATTACATTCTAGCTTGCTGACAAGTTTCACACACACCATAAACTTCTAATTTATGTTTATGAATATCAACTTTAGGAAGGAACGCTTTAATTTGTTCAATAGGACAAAAATCGATTACTTTTGTATCGCCACATGATTCACATATAAAATGATGATGATGATGATCTGTGCAAGCAATTCTAAATTTCATTTCTCCGTCTAATTCTGTAGCTTCAACAATGCCTAAATCTTTAAATAAATGCAAATTACGATAAATTGTATCGAACGATATACCAGGGAAATTTTTATCCATCTCCTGTTGGATTAATTTAGCATTGATATATTTATCTTCAGAGACAAATATATCAAGCATTTCACGTCTTTTATTTGTATATTTATGACCGTGATCTTTAATGATACTAATAGCCTCTTCAGTTTTCATCGTTAGCATCTCCTTTTATTGTTCGTATTTTAAATTTCTGATACATCATCGCAATAGCGAGTATGAGTACAAGTAATACCACAATTACACCACCAGGTGATATATTCATATAAAACGCTAATACGAGTCCTCCAATAACTGAAATTTCTCCAATAACAACACTTAAAATGATTAACTGTTTAAAACCTTTTGTGAGTCGCATTGAAATCGCAACAGGTAACGTGATTAATGCACTCACTAATAAGATACCTACTACACGCATAGATGCAGATATAACCATTGCTACAATAATAATAAATATAAATTGAATCCATTTAGGTATTCCTATTACTTTACTATATTCTTCATCAAAAGATAATATAAATAATTCTTTGTAAAAAGAAAGTATAAATACAAGAACAATGATGACAATTACAATAATTGTAATTAGGTCGCTTAAAGTTACTGCACTGATAGAACCAAACAATAACCCTACAATTTCTTGGTTGAAGCCATCTGCCAAAGAAATAAATATTGCACTTAACGCAATACCAGCACTCATAATAATTGGAATAGCAATTTCTTGATAATTACTGTAAGAAGTTCTTAACTTTTCAATAAGCAATGCACCGATTACAGCATATAAAATACCAAACCACATTGGATTAATAAATGCCAATGTAGGCATTACCGTCACAACAAACATTCCAAAAGAAATTCCCCCAAGTGTGACATGGCTTAACGCATCTGCAATCAATGATAGTCTCCTAACAACAATAAAAGCACCGATTAATGGTGCGATTAAACCGATGAGCAGGCCACTTGCAAGTGAATATCTCATAAAATCAAAATTTAGCAAGGCTTCAATCATGATGAACAACACTCCCTACTATGTTGATGATCAACAAATTGGATAGGATGTCCATAAATTTTTGATATTTCAACTTCGTCTAATGATTTAAAATCTTCAGTTGTACCATGAAAATGTAAATGCTTGTTCAAGCACGCAACTTCAGTTGCCGTATCTGCAACGACCCCAATATCATGTGTAACAAGTATGATGGTAACACCTTCTTGCTTTAGTGTCTCCAAAGTCTCATAAAACTCACTCACATGCTTTGCATCAATACCACTAGTTGGTTCATCAAGAATGAGTACAGACGGTTCACTGATTAACGCACGTGCAATTAACACTCGTTGTTGTTGTCCACCGGATAATTCGGCTATGTTTTTGTCGATTAAATGTTCAATGTTAAGTCGTGACAAAACAGTTTTCACACTTTCTTCATCATTTCTATTAAACCATTGAAATAGTTTCTTCCGCTTAGTAAGCCCGCTGATAACGACTTCTTTGACGCTAGCAGGAAACCCTGCTTTGAACGCTTGTGCTTTTTGGGAAACATAACTAATTTTTAGTAAAGACTGATTTCCATTATAGTCTTTGCCATCAACATAAATTTGGCCTTTTTGAATTGGTAATAAGCCCAGTATGATTTTTAGTAAAGTTGACTTCCCGGCACCATTTGGTCCTACAATTGCAACAAATTCTCCTCGATTAATTTTAATGTTTATATTTTCAAGTACTTGTTTGTTGTCAAAATAATAATCTATATTTTTTAATTCGAATACTGGCGTAGACATCTTTTCACCTCGTTCTATACTATACAATGAGATATTAATTATGTAAATAGTAATGTTTACGAATTAACAAAAAAAGAGCAACGTGTAAATTCTAAGTAGATCATTAGAATTCACATATTACTCTTTAACGTTCCTATCGAATAAACTCCTAACAATTTTTTATATTGTTTAAAAGGATTAATATCTCCTTTTAGAAATAATCGTTTATTCAGAAATATTATTATTGATTTAAAATTTTATTCTTCAAATCAGGATCAAATTGTTGTTGTTTTAACATTTCAATTTCTAATTTATATGGAGGCTTTTTGTTCTTTTTATCTTCACCAACATAAGGTGTTTCTAATATTTTTGGAATTTCTTTAAAAGTATCGTGATGCACAATATAGTTAAGCGCATCAAATCCAATATAACCAAATCCGATATTTTCATGTCTATCTTTATGTGCACCAATATCATTTTTACTGTCATTTACATGTACGACTTTAATTCTATCGACACCTATAATTTTATCAAATTCATTTAAAACACCATCGAAATCTTCTTTTACGTTATAACCAGCATCATGTGTATGACATGTATCAAAACAGACTGATAATCTTTCATTATTTTCTACGCCATCAATAATTCTAGCTATTTCTTCAAAGTTTCTGCCAATTTCAGAACCTTTACCAGCCATTGTTTCTAATGCTATCCTAACATCGTTATCATTCGTTAAAACTTCGTTAAGACCTTCAATTATCTTTTTAATACCTGCATCTGTACCTTCGCCAACATGAGCACCTGGGTGTAAAACTATATCTTTTGCGCCTAGTGCTTGTGTACGTTCTATTTCACTTTGTAAGAACTCCACACCCAACTCAAAGACATGTGGTTTAACAGTATTAGCAATATTTATAATGTATGGTGCATGTACGACAATATTTGAAAGACCATGAGCTTTCATTACTTCATGACCTTTTTCAATATTTAATTCTTCGATAGGCTTTCTTCTAGTGTTTTGTGGTGCACCTGTATAAATCATAAATGTAGACTCACCAAATTTTTGTGCTTCTTCAGCTGAGCCTTCTAACATTTTTTTACCATTCATCGATACATGAGACCCTAATAACATAAAATTCACCTATCCTTTTCTATTTTTTCTTTCCTGTCTACTCTGTTGTTTGCTGAATTGTTTACGCTCTTTACGTTTTAAATCATCCAAATCACGTTTGAATTTTTTCTTATAACCAGGTTTGACTTTTTTCTTATTGCTTTTAACTTTATATTTTAGTTGATTTGTTAAATGATCATCTTTATTTTTACGTGATTGACGTAAATTATGAGCTTTAATGGCCTTTAACTCATCGTCTTTAATATCTACGTTTTCAAAATGATAGCCACGTTGTTCAATTAATGCAACATTATTTTCTTCATCAGGGCTATATAAAGTTATTGCAACGCCTTTATATTGTCCTCTACCAGTACGTCCTACGCGGTGTGTAAAGAAATCAATATCATTTGGTACATCAAAGTTAATCACATGACTTACGCCATCGATATCGATACCACGTGATGCTAAATCACTAGCTATTACGTATTGAAATTCTAAATTTCTAATACGTTTCATTTGTTGCTTACGTTCTCTAGGTGAAAGACCACCATGTATCATGCCTACTTTCAAACCAGCAGCATTAAGTTGGTTAGCTAATTCATCAGCACTGTCTCTGCTATTACAGAAAATGATACATAAATAAGGGTTTAGTATATCCATTAATTTTAAGGTCTTTTCTATTTTAGCTTCGCCTTTTGTTGGAATTAAATAGAATTCAATATTCTTTTTGTTCTTTTCTGTATTTTCAATTTCTACAAAATCAGGGTTTTCAAGATATTTATTTAAAAATGGATGTAAAGATTTAGGTATTGTAGCACTGAACACTGCAATATGCGCTTTCTCATCTAATCTTGTAGCAACGTAATCTACTTCATCCATTAGTCCTAAATCTATCATTAAGTCTGCTTCATCAATGACTAAATAGGATGCTAAGTGTACATGTAAATCCCCGTGTTTAGCTAAATCATTAATACGTGTAGGTGTACCTATGACAAGTTGTGGTTGATTCTTTGCACGACTACGATCTTTTTCAATATCTGTGCCGCCTATGAATAATTTGACTGACACGTCTTCTTTAAATTTTGTTATATGGCTAGCAACATCAAAAAGTTGTTGTGCTAGTTCTCTTGTAGGAGCTACAACAATTGCTTGTGGTTCTTTATACTCTGTATCTATTGAATTGATTAACGGTAATAAAAATGCGTGGGATTTACCTGTCCCAGTTTGTGATTGGCCGATTAAGTTTACTTGTTTTATTATTTTTGGTATTACTCGGCTTTGAATTTCAGTCGGTTGATCAAAATTCAAATCTTTCACAGCATCAATCAGACTTGGTTCTAAATTAAATTTCTCAAATGGGTGATTTGCCATGTCTTGGCCTCCTTAAATCTTCATCTTATCTATTATAAAGCATTACTGTACAATTTTGAACTAAATAATTATATCAAGTTAAATAGGTAATTATTGCTATAAAATATTTGTGCTTAACAGTGTCAATATAAACTTATAGCAATATTCTAATGAATCACTCTGAGAATGTTAACTATAATATTTTCTGATTGTCAAAGATTAATTGTATCTTAATTGTTATGCAATATTTCATATTAACGGCTGAAGCATTGTTTATGCCTCAGCCACAAAATGTTGTTACAAGTATTCAAATGGGTCTGTGTTTATCTCAGATGCTTCAATATTAAATATTTTGTCATCTTCATTCAGCCAATCTTCTAAAAGTTGGCACAATCCTTCTCTCATTACATATTCACTGTAGTGGTTAATATCTAATAAATTAACACCTGCGATTTTAGCGTCTAATGCGTCATGGTGTTTAATATCCCCAGTCACAAAGATGTCGGCACCTTTGTGACTAGCTGTATACTCAAATCCAATACCTGACCCACCGACAATAGCTACTGTTTCAATGTTTGCATTGAAATCGCCAGAGAAACGTACGCTTGGCATTTTTAATCGTTCTTTAACATGGCTCACAAATTTTCCCACTGTCATAACTTCATTAAGTTTGCCTATCATGCCTAAACCATAATTTGCTTGTTTTGTTAATTCTATAAAATCATAAACCGGTGTTTCGTATGGATGATGTTGTATTATTAAGTCTTGCGTTAAAGTTTTTTGCGTATGGTCGATCATAAATTCTAATTTATATTCTTGCACGTGAGAAATTTGACCTTTTTCACCAATATGTGGATCTGCATTATCTACCGGTTTAAATTGGCCTATGCCTGGGCTTTCGAAAAAGCAGTATCGATAATCCCCCTCTTGAGCAACGCCTGCTTCGCTTAATACATCTTTAAAATCGTTTAAGTTTTCTTCTGGAATAAATACTTGCACTTTGTAATAAGGTATAATTTCAGGGTTTAAAATCTGTTGCTTCTCTAAACCTAATTTATCGGACAGCATCGCGTTCACACCTTTTGGATATACATCCAAATTAGTGTGTAATGCAATAAGGTTAACATCATGCTTGATTAGTTTACGTATGATTAGCCCGTATCCTTCTTGTTGAGTAATATTTTTTACCCCTTTGAAAATGAGAGGATGATGACAAATAATTGTATTATAGCCTTTATTTAATGCTTCATCAACAACCTCTTCAGTACAATCGAGTGCTGTCAATATTCCTGTTACTTTGTTAGCTTTATCACCAATTAATAAACCTACGTTATCCCATGATTCCGCTGTATTAAAAGGTACGTGTGTATTAATAGTTTTTAATAGTTCATCTATAGTCATTTATAACACCTCGTTAATTAGATCCAACTCATGATTAATTTCATCTAAACGTTTAGCATGTGTTTTAGGGTTTAAATTATTTTTTATCTTTAATAATGCTTCTTTTTCGCGTTGCCATTTCTTGTTAAATAAATCATTTTTATCTTTAACTAATTCAGGGCCAAATTTCAATTCTATTTGAGACATGGATGATTTTTTTTCGCAGTACTCAGCAACAATAATTTCATAGATATGTCCCTTTTCTTCCATGATTTCTTCAGCTATTATGCAATAATTTAATTCTGTAAGCTTAATTCTAATGGCACTTGACTGTATATTACTTTGTAACACCAATCTTGGTTTATTAAACAATTTATTGGCACCATCACTTATAATTTTAGCTATGAGAGGTCCACCCATACCACATACAGTAATTGATGTTATAGCATCTCCATCTTGTATAACAGTTAACCCATCGCCTAGTCGTACATCGATATGCTGACTGAGTTGATGTTCACTCACATTTCGTTTAGAAGCATCAAAAGGTCCTTTAATGACCTCGCCTGCAATTGCTTTTTTTGTTAATTTGTTTTCTATAGCAAAAATAGGTAGATAAGCATGATCTGAACCAATATCTGCTAAATAATCTCCTTTAATATAATTACTTACTCTCTTTAATCTTTGATTTAATGGAATCATAAAAGTGCTCCTCTTTCAATATGTAAAAAAAGAGCGGAAGAGAAATCAAAATTTTCAATTTGATCTCGCATTCCCGCTCCCTGTATCACTCACTTGTTTTTAAAGCTATTAAATAGCATATCGTACACTTTCGTCAGCAATTGTACATAGAGACACATCACCGCTTATTTAAGGGATATTTGGTGTCTCAAGCACTAAAAATTAGTCCATAAAATCTTTTAGACGTTTACTTCTACTTGGATGTCTTAATTTTCTAAGTGCTTTTGCTTCTATTTGACGAATACGTTCTCTCGTAACACCAAATACTTTACCTACTTCTTCTAGTGTACGTGTTCTACCATCATCTAATCCAAAACGTAAGCGTAATACATTTTCTTCACGATCAGTTAATGTGTCTAATACATCTTCTAATTGTTCTTTTAACAGTTCATAAGCTGCATGATCAGAAGGACTTTGCGCTTCTTGGTCTTCAATGAAATCACCTAAATGACTATCATCTTCCTCACCAATTGGCGTTTCTAATGACACAGGTTCCTGAGCGATCTTCAGTATTTCTCTTACTTTCTCAGGAGGTAAGTCCATTTCTTCTCCGATTTCTTCAGGAGCAGGATCACGGCCTAAGTCTTGTAATAATTGTCTCTGAACACGGATTAACTTGTTGATTGTTTCAACCATATGAACAGGGATACGAATTGTACGGGCTTGGTCTGCAATGGCACGTGTAATCGCTTGACGAATCCACCACGTTGCATATGTTGAAAATTTAAATCCTTTATTAAAATCGAATTTTTCAACAGCTTTTATTAATCCCATATTACCTTCTTGAATAAGGTCTAAGAATAGCATGCCGCGTCCTACGTATCTCTTCGCAATACTAACAACGAGACGTAAGTTGGCTTCGGCTAAACGAGATTTTGCAACTTCGTCGCCTTGCTCAATTTTTTTAGCCAATTCAATTTCTTCTTGAGCGTTTAATAAATCTACTCGTCCAATTTCTTTTAAGTACATACGAACTGGATCATTTATTTTTACGCCTGGAGGCGCACTTAAATCATTTAAATTCAATTTAGAATCTTTATCAGAACTATCTTTTTCATTAACTAAACTAATGTCGTTATCTGTTAATTGATCAAACAGTTCATCCATTTGGTCAGAATCCATTTCGAAGTTTTGTAATTTTTCAGCAACTTCTTCATGACTTAGGTGCCCTTCTTTTTTACCTTTTTCAATTAATTGTTTTTTTACATCTTCTAAAGTTAGAGATGGGTCAATGGTTTGTTTTTTAACTTTAACTTTATTTCCAGACATGAAAAGGCCTCCCGAATATAATATCTACTTGATATCAAAATATTTTATAGATAAAATTAGTAAAATCTACTCAAAACATTGTATCGTATACACATTAAGTGTTATAAACATACAGACAAATACATATTTTTCAATTCATTCTACTTTTATTATGAGTTACAATTTTTTCTAAATAATATTTTTGCAGTTCTAAATCACCCAATCTCGACGCTTCTCGAAGCTTTTGATTAAGTGATTCAATAGTTTCTTCATTTCTATTAGTTGTCAGTGTATTTATATAGTCATCAATTTCATGTTCAAAAGGTTCTTCATTTATCAAATAGTTATCTAATGATATAAATGCTTCTTTAATTTCATTGGAATCAATGTACTGTAATACATCACTAATATTAAACGTATCATTTTCAGAGTAAAACTCGTGTAAAACATTAAATATACGCTTAAAATATTCGTTTGTAAAGTCTTCTAACTGAAGTAATTTATGATAATTTAAAAATGTGTCTTTATCATTCATAAAATGTTTAAGCAAAGCACGTTCTGCCTTCTCATTCTTATTTAAATTATTAAATTGTGGCGCAGAAGGCACTCGATACTCTTGGGGTTGATAGTAATCTTGTTGCTGTCCTACTATATTATTTAGACTATCCAAGCTAACTTTAAACAATTCCGAAACTTCTTGCAATATCTTTTTCCGTAAAATAGTTGAACTCATATAAGAAATATCGTTGGTGATTTCCTTTAAATACCGTTCATATGATAAATCATTATTTTCAATTTCATCTTGATGCGTATGGACTTTATAAATAATGAATGATTTTTTCTCATGTTCTACAAAGTAATTGAAGGCTTCCACTCCATGCTTCCCGATATATTCATCGGGGTCCATGTCTTTAGGTAATTGCACTACAAACACATTAAAACCTTGTTGTAGCAGCATTTGTCCAGTTTTCAATGTAGCTTCCGTACCTGCGTAATCCCCATCAAACATCAAAGTAACATTAGTCGTTAACTTTTTAATAAATGCTACATGTTCTTGTGATATTTGTGTTCCCATGCTGGCAACAACTTGTTTAAGTCCAGCTTGGTCCGCTTTAATCACGTCCATAAAGCCCTCTAATAAAATTAATTCATCAGTTTTTCTGATAGATTTTCTAGCGTGATCAACGTTATATAGTAATCTACGCTTCTGAAATATTGGTGTCTCCGGACTATTTAAATACTTTGGTTCTTGGTTTGTATACGTTCTACCAGAATAACCAACAGTTCTTCCTTGCGCGTTAGTTAACGGGAACATAATACGATCTCTAAAACGGTCATAGTAACTAAAATTTTCCTCATTTCGAGATAACAACCCAGCTTCATATGCTAATTGAATATCATATCCTTTTTTCTTTAAAAAATCATGACAAAAATGTGAATTGTTTGGCGCATAGCCAATTTTTCTCGCATCGATTAGCGCATCAGTAAAACCTCGTTCTTTCAAATAATTCAAGGCTGCTTCGCCTTCAACTGTTTTTTTCAGCGCATAATGATAATATTCTTGCATTAATTCATGCATTTCAATCATTTTCAAATCGTCTGATGCAACTTGATGTGAAACCTCTTGATTAGAATTTGAAGATTCTGTTTCAACCTTAATATCAACACGTTCTCCTAATTCTTTAACAGCATCAGTAAAGGAAATATCTTTTATTTCTTGCGTGAATTGAAAAACATTGCCCCCTTTTTTACAACCGAAACAGTGACAAATTTGCTTATCTTCTGACACGGTAAAGGACGGAGTCTTTTCATCATGAAAAGGACACAAACCTATATAATTGCGTCCTCTTTTCTCTAACTTCACATACTCACTAACCAAGTCAAGTATATCAGTTTTTTCTTTTATTTCATTTATTGTAGATTGTTCGATTCGCAAAATAATCACCTATTAAACATTAGTTACACTATTATAAATGTTTTATTTATTTTTTGAAACTATTTTGCTCTATAATACTAATAATATCATTTGCAGTTTCTTCAATCGCTTTATCAGAAACATCAATTACCGGACAGCCGATTCTTTCAACTAAATCATGGAAATAATTTAACTCTTCTTCAATACGCTGTTCCGTAGCATATCTAGCACTGTCCCCTAACCCAAGCTGCTTCAGACGTTCTTTACGAATTTTATTCAATTTTTCTTCGCTTATTTTTAAAGCTATACATTTAGATGAATCAATATTAAATAAATCGTCTGGTGGTGTAACCTCTGGAACGATTGGAATGTTCATAACCTTATAACTTTTATGTGCAAGGTATTGAGATAATGGGGTTTTTGAAGTTCTTGAAATCCCCAATAAGACAATATCTGCTTTTGATAAACCTTTCGGATCTTTACCATCATCATATTTAACTGCAAATTCAATTGCATCAATCTTTTTGAAATAGGCTTCATCTAATTGATGGACAAGTCCTGGTTCAAAATATGGCTGTTCATCAATTTTATCTAATAAAATATTCATTAATGGTCCCATGATATCTACAGATTTAATATCAAATTCACTAATTTTTGCTTCCATATATTTTCTTATTTCTGGTTTAACTAGTGTATAAACCACAATTGCTTCAGTATCTTTCGCAACAGAAATTACTTCATCTACGTTTTCTAGTGCTTCAATGTAAGGATATCTGCTGATTTCACTGTCACATTGATTCGGATTAAATTGTGAAATACAGGCTCTTGCTACTAGTTCTGCAGTTTCACCTACTGAGTCAGATGCGACTATTATTCTAATATTTTCCATTAATTAATACCACCTATTCATTTAATAATGATACAAAGATTTTAGTTATCGTTGTTTTAGAAATACGACCTTTAACTTCATATTTTCCATTTTCCTTTTTAACCACAATAGGTAAAGAATCGATTTCTTTTTCAATCATGAGATTAGCTGCATATATTACTCTTTCGTCTTCTAAAACGAAACTTAAATTAGGCATGCGTGTCATAATGATATTCACGGGCATCGTATGTATATCTTCCCCGATCATTGATGCTCTCAATAAATCTTTACGTGAACAAACCCCCATAAAATCACCGTTACTGTTAATTACAAAAAGTGTACTAACGTCTTCTAAAAATATAGTACATATCGCGTCATATACAGTCGTTTCACTTTTCACTACTACTGGGTGAGAAGCATAATCTTTAACTACATATTGTTTTAGTTCATCGGCTATTAATTTATTTTTTGGTTTCCCAGAATAATAGTAACCAACGCGTGGTCTAGCTTCTAAAATACCAGACATTGTTAAAATAGCTAAATCGGGTCTTAAAGTCGCGCGTGTTAAACTCAGCCGTTCAGCTATATGTTCACCAGTAATCGGGCCATTATTCTTCACAATTTCAACGATTTGTTGTTGCCTTTTACTTAGTTCTATAACGCTCACCCCTTTAATCAATTTATTTAATTATACATTGAATCTTAAATTGCTACAAATACATATATTTACTTGCTTATAAAGCATCAATACATTAAAATTAGATTTAAAGCGAGTTAAGGATAGTGAAAGCTTAACAAAGATTAATGGCTACAACTAAATGATTTGTAAAAGCGAGTGTTCACACTAACTTGGGTGGAACCGCGGGTTAACAAAAATTCAGTAAACAAACACATATTACAAATATGTGATTAAAAATGATTAACTCGTCCCAAGGCACGGATAAAGTTTATTTTTTTCTGTGTCTTGGGACGTTTTTATGTTAAAAAGGAGTGTATTTTTTATGGCAAAAGATATGGAAACAATTGTTTCATTAGCGAAACATAGAGGATTTGTGTTCCCTGGTAGTGATATTTATGGTGGTTTATCAAATACATGGGATTACGGTCCACTTGGAGTAGAATTAAAAAATAACGTTAAAAAAGCTTGGTGGCAAAAATTCATTACTCAATCTCCATATAACGTGGGTATTGATGCTGCAATTTTAATGAACCCTAAAACATGGGAAGCATCTGGTCACCTTGGTAACTTTAACGACCCTATGATCGATAACAAAGATAGTAAAATTCGCTATCGTGCTGATAAAATTATCGAGGATTACATGGCAAATGAAAAAGGCGATGAAAATTTTGTTGCTGATGGTTTAAGCTTCGATGAAATGAAACGCATCATTGATGAAGAAGGTATCGTTTGTCCCGTGAGTGGAACAGCAAACTGGACTGATATTCGTCAATTTAATTTAATGTTCAAAACTTTCCAAGGTGTAACTGAGGATTCTACAAATGAACTTTTCTTACGTCCTGAAACTGCACAAGGTATTTTCGTAAACTATAAAAATGTACAACGTACAATGCGTAAAAAATTACCATTTGGTATTGGTCAAGTAGGTAAGTCATTCCGTAATGAAATTACGCCAGGTAACTTCATTTTCAGAACACGTGAATTCGAACAAATGGAACTAGAATTCTTCTGTAAACCAGGTGAAGAAATAGAATGGCAAAATTATTGGAAAACATTCGCAAGCCAATGGCTAAAAGATTTAAACTTAAGCGAAGAAGCTACTCGCTTACGTGACCATGATGCTGACGAGCTTTCTCACTATTCAAATGCAACTACTGACATTGAGTATCGCTTCCCATTTGGTTGGGGTGAGCTATGGGGTATCGCTAGCCGTACTGATTTCGACTTAAAACAACATAGCGAACACTCAGGTGAAGATTTCCAATATCACGATCAAGAAACAGGTGAAAAATATATCCCTTACTGTATTGAACCTTCATTAGGTGCTGATCGTGTCACATTAGCATTCTTATGTGACGCTTATGATGAAGAAGGCGTTGAAGGTAGTAAAGATTCTAGAACTGTATTACACTTCCACCCTGCGCTTGCTCCATATAAAGCAGCAGTATTACCATTGAGCAAAAAGCTATCTGGTGACGCGATTAAAGTATTTGAAGAATTGAGTGCTAACTTCTCTATAGACTTCGATGAGTCACAATCAATTGGTAAACGTTATCGTCGTCAAGATGAAATCGGTACACCATATTGTATTACTTTTGACTTTGATTCTTTAGAAGATAAACAAGTAACTGTACGTGATCGTGACACTATGGAACAAGTTCGTATGCCAATCACAGAACTAAATGCTTTCTTAACTGAAAAAGTTAAATTCTAATTTAGTTAAAGTTAATATTACTTATAAATAAACCAAACGTTAAATATAGCGTTTGGTTTATTTTTATTTATTTACACTTGAGTATTCGTGCAAGAGATTTTTGTGTAATGATTTTACTAAATTGGTGAACATTTAATGTATTAGGTTATACCACTACTCTCTTTTAATTGTTTTCACAGATAACAGAAGTTAGATTCAATAGCTATAATTTAACTTTTTGTAATTTATACGGCTTTATCCCCCCTTAAACACCGAAATTTTTAGCAAAGTATCATGAGATTGAAGCTTCTATATCAATTTTCAACAATCCCTATAATCTGTTTTTGATCTTATTTAACTATATTTTAGGTTTACATAATATAATTATAGTTCATTAAAAGCAAGACTTTTCTTATATTTGAGTATATATCATTTAGTAAAGAATAAAGCGTTTTGGGGGCTGTTTAAATGGACTATACTTAAAAATAAAAAATACACCCTAACAATAAGATTTTTGTATCTTATATTAGAAGTGCATTTTCATCTAATTTATCATGTGTTTATTCAGTTGATTTTATACAGAAATTGTTAAAACCCAATGTTTATATGACTCAGTCAAGATAAATTATCCAATCTATGTAATTGATTGATTAGTTTCTGACTTTTAAAATACATTCCCACATATTCTTTATATAATAGTATCATTAATTCAGACATCTCATTCACAACATCAGCATGAATACTAAGGGAACTCATTTGATTAATTGGTAATTTTTGAAGAATATCTAGCAAATAAAGCGTTTTATTAGATAAAACTAGTGCATGTGGATCTTGATATTTAACAGCTTCAGAAATAGCACCATCATACTTAAAACTATATGCTTTTAATTTGGATTGATCATCATTGCCAGTAACTGCACACTTGTCAAATATAGCATTAAACCCGAAACGATTCATACATTTTAGTAAGACAACTACAGACATCAATTGAGCTGAAACACCATCTTTTATTTTGTCCAAGACAAAATGTAAAAGATCATAACTATATTTAGAAACTTCATCTGCTTCAAGTGAACGATCAATTGTTTCAGCACATAAACTAGCAAAACTACTTTCGTAAATATCTAAACGAAGGTGATAATTTTGTTCAATCACATCGACGGAGCTCAATGTCCCCATGCCTTTCCACTTAGAATAAATAAACAAGCCATACACAAATAATTGGGTGTTGGCTTGTAAACCACTCTTACTCTTTTTAGCTCGTCTTACCATTAAAGGTACTTTTGCGCCATATTCATTCAAAATTGTTATAATTTTATCGGATTCGCCATAATCAACTGTTTTAATGATTATACCTTTTTGTTTGATCAACATAATAGCTCACCGACTTCCGAAAAATTCTTCGCCTTAATCTCGATCTTCTAAATAACCCATTTGACGTATGAAGTTCACTTTATTACGCCAGTCTTTTTGAACTTTTACCCATAGTTCCAAATAAACTTTAGAGCCAAGTAAACGTTCTATATCAAGACGGGCACGTTTTCCGACTTCTTTTAATTTTTTACCGCCTTTTCCAATCACAATACCTTTTTGAGAATCTCTTTCTACGAAAATCGTAGCTTCAATTCTCACTCTATCTTCATCTTCTTTAACCATGCGATCAACATTAACCCCGATGGCATGAGGTATTTCCTCGCTAGTCAAATGTAGAATCTTTTCGCGTATAAGTTCACCAACTACAAATTGTTCTGGATGGTCAGATATTTGATCGTCTGGATAATATTTAGGCCCCTCTGGTAAATAAGATTTTAGTACATTGATAAAATGGTCAACATTGTGACCTTCTAAAGCTGAAATTGGAACAATTTCAGTGAAATCCAAATATCGCTTGTATTTTTCGATTCGTGGCATCAATTCGTCTGGGTGTACTAAATCAATTTTATTCAATACTAAGAATATTGGTGTTTTAATAGTTTTGAGCATTTCCATAATATACTCGTCACCACGACCGATATCTTCATTAACATTTACCATGAACATAATAGCATCAATTTCAGATAGTGTGTTTGTAGCCACACGCATCATGTAATCGCCTAATTTATGTTTTGGTTTATGAATACCCGGTGTGTCCAAAAAGATAATCTGAGCATCTTCTTGCGTCATAACACCTTGTATTTTGTTTCTAGTAGTTTGTGCCTTGTCAGACATTATTGCAATTTTATGTCCAATTACTCGGTTTACAAAAGTTGATTTACCAACATTCGGTCTACCTATAATTGAGATGAATCCTGATTTGTGTTCTGTCATTAATTTAAATCCTTTCCTGAAAACCCTAATGGTAGTAGTTCATTTACTGTTGATTCTATCATATCGCCTTGATGATTTGTCATGTACACTGGCATGTCATCATCACATAATTCTTTCATTACTTGTCGACAAGCACCGCAGGGCGAAGAAGGTTCATCTGCATCTACAGTAACAGTAATTGACTCAAAATCTCCCGGTCGATAACCATCCGCAATTGCTGACACTAAACTAGATCTTTCTGCGCATATAGACATAGGATAAGCAGCATTTTCTACATTAGCCCCGTAATATGTTTTTCCATCTTTAGTCTTTAAATACGCACCAACCTTAAAATTACTATATGGTGCATATGCATTAGCTTGAGCATTTCTTACTTCTGTAAAATAATGTGATTGGTAAGCCATTGTTTATCTCCCCTATTTAATAATAAGTTATTCTATTTTAATTGCTATGTCTTTTTAGTATAAACAAAATTTCCGAAATTGCACTACTATTTAAATACATAAGGTAAAAAAATAATGAGTCCTATAACTAAAGCGACGAGAGAAGCAAGCACAACACTAAAGGCAGCAACATCTTTAGCATTTTTTGCCAAAACATGATATTCATTGGTAACTAAATCTACAACGTATTCTACGGCAGTATTAATCGCCTCAAACGCGAGTACTAGACCAATTGATATAATAATAAAAAGCCATTCTATTTCATTAATTTTAAAAGTAAAACCCGCAATAATGACTATTAATGCTAATAAAAGATGTAATAAAAATTTATGATCTTTTCTTATCAGTACTAACATACCCTGAAAAGCATAACTAAATCGTTTCATATGCGCCTCTAATCTCTTGTTAATCCATAGGCATTAAGTATTTGTTCTTGTCGTCCGAACATTTCTTTTTCATCTTGTTCATTCATATGATCGTAGCCTAATAAATGTAAAAAACCATGTAATGCAAGAAAACCGAGTTCTCTTTCAAAACTATGACCATAATTATCAGCCTGTTCTTTCGCAACATCAGTACAAATAATTATATCTCCTAATACCCTTGGCATATCAAGACCAGTTATTTCTGGTTCATCTTCTTCTAAAGCGAAAGAGATAACATCTGTTACTTTATCTTTATCACGATACATTTTATTGATTTCTTGAATTTCTTCTTTATCAACAAATGTCACAGATAATTCGGCTTCTTCTTCAATATTTTCTTGTTTTTTTGCAAAAGTAAGGAGTTCATCTATTTGTGTTAACCATTCATTTTGAACTAACTCTGTATGATCACTAAAATCTATTGTAAACATTTATTCTTCTCCCTCATAACGATCAATAATTTTACTTACTAATGGGTGACGTACAACATCACTTTGGTCAAGGTTATGAATACTTAATCCTTTTACGTTTTCTAGCTTTTTAATCGCTTCTTTTAAACCGCTTTTAACGCCTTTTGGTAAGTCTATCTGTGTTTTATCTCCAGTTACTACCATTTTAGATCCAAAGCCTAATCTAGTTAAAAACATTTTCATTTGAGCATGAGTGGTATTTTGTGCTTCATCCAATATGACAAAAGCATCATCTAAAGTTCTACCTCTCATATAAGCTAACGGAGCAATTTCAATTATGCCTCTTTCTATAAATCTAGCTGTTTGTTCTCTTCCTAAAACTGTATTTAAACCATCGTATAATGGTCTTAAATATGGATCCACTTTTTCCTTTAAATCACCAGGTAAGAATCCTAATGATTCTCCAGCTTCAACGGCAGGTCTAGTAAGCACTATACGCTTTACATTACCTTTGCGTAATTGTTTCGCGGCATAAACAACTGCCAAGAAAGTCTTACCAGTACCAGCTGGCCCTACACCAAAAACTAAATCATTGTGGTACATTGCATTGACATACATACGTTGTCCCATTGTTTTAGCACGGATTGTTTTGCCATATGCATCTTTAGTAATTTCATCTTCATATAAATCTAATAAGTATTGAATCGTACCATTTTGCGCCATTTTTACAGCAGCTTCTACATCTTTAATAGATATAGAAACCCCTTGTTGAATGACTTTCAGTAAGTTAATTAGTACTGATTCTGCTTTTTCAACATGCTCAACATACTCACCTTTCACAGAGATTTCTTGTCCTCGAGCATGCACAATGACATCAAAGGCTTCCTCTATTGATTTAAGATGTTCATCATTATTACCAATGAGTGCTTGCGCTTCGTTATTGCCATCTATTTGAATAATTCCAGGCATATAAGTACTCCTTTACAAATATATTCGTTGTTCTCATTTTATCCTATTAGATTTTAAGTTACAAAAAGTTTTTAATAAACAATAAATCATTTCAGATATTTATTCATTTGAGTTTCATGATTCAAATTTACTATTCAAGTTACATCTTCATTATATCACGAAAATGACTGATATTATTTTAAAGCGTATTGAATCATATGTGATTTCTACAATTTTAACAGAAGATTTACATTCTATCTAATTGAATAAATTAAGTAGTACGCAAATTGAGTAATTATTCAATAATAGTTAAAAAAGATTCATTTGTACAGTGTTTTGCAACAAAAAAATAACGCCTTATAAAACCTACATACGTGGATTTATATAAGACGTTAAAATATGAAATTATAACCTTTTAGGTCTTTCCAGTACTTCTGACCAAATAATACCATTCACCACTTCATCATCGGCAAACCTAAACTGATCATTATTAGCGGGACTTTGAATAGCGTGTGCATTCATCAATTGTTTCAAGCGAAATCTCTTTGTTCTTTCAGATAAGTATTTATCCGCAATAATTGCACGCGCTTTTTTCTCCGTTCTCTGAAGTTTTTTCTCGTTTTCACGATCAATTTCAGTTCGAACATCTTGTATTTGTCCCATTAAATCAGCTTCAAGCTCTTTTTGTAATTTATTATCTTTTTGTTGTTGAGCTTGTTTCAATTTATCTGCTTCTGTTTCATTATCTTTTCTCATTTTACGTTCAGAACTTGGTGATTCCATTTTTTCTGCACGTGTTTCCATTGGTGATGATTGAGATTGTTCAGGTTGAGGCATTTGCTCGGGTTCTCTTCTTTGAGACGTAGGGTCTTCATTAATATGTTTTTCAATCTCTTTGAATGTTTTACCTAATTCGTCGAAGAAACCGCCTTTTTTCGGTTGCTCACCATTACTATTTGGTCGTTTATTTACTGGTGGCTTTTGATTTTGTCTATCTTTATGACTATTATCATTAATAGCTCCGATTATTGTTACAATCACAGATATTACAAAAATAATAATACCTATATTCATTTAATCACCCCTAAAATTATTTATCCGGTGATTCATCATCTTGTTGATTTGTGCGTTGATTAATAGAATTTCTCATACCTGTATCTGCTTCAACATTTTTCAAGTTGTAATAATCTTTGACGCCTAGATTTCCAGAACGTAAAGCTTCTGCCATTGCTAAAGGTACTTCAGCTTCGGCTTCAACAACTTTAGAGCGCATTTCTTGTACTTTCGCTTTCATTTCTTGTTCTTGTGCTACAGCCATTGCACGACGTTCTTCAGCTTTAGCTTGTGCAATATTCTTATCTGCAAGTGCTTGCTCAGTTTGCAAGTCTGCACCGATATTTTTACTAATGTCAACATCAGCTATATCAATTGATAATATTTCAAAAGCTGTACCAGAATCTAAACCTTTACTTAAAACAGTTTTCGAAATATTGTCTGGATTTTCTAATACTTGTGTGTGATGTTCACTTGAACCGATTGTAGAAACAATACCTTCACCTACACGAGCGATGATTGTTTCTTCACCAGCACCACCAACTAAACGAGCAATGTTGGCACGTACTGTAATACGCGCTTTAGCTTTTACTTCGATACCGTTCATAGCAACACCAGCAATAAATGGTGTTTCTATAACTTTAGGGTTTACTGACATTTGCACAGCTTCTAGGACGTCACGACCAGCCAAGTCGATAGCAGCGCCACGCTCAAATGGTAAGTTAATGTCCGCTCTTTGTGCTGCGATATTTGCATCAACTACACGGTCAACGTTACCACCAGCTAAATAATGAGATTCAAGTTGATTCGTAGTTAAGTTAAGCCCTGCTTTATGCGCTTTGATAAGCGGTGAAATAACTTTTCTTGGTGATACTCTACGTAATCTCATACCTACCAATGTACCTATTCCTACTTTAACACCAGCGGCAATTGCTGAAATCCATAATCCGACTGGAACAAATGAAAATAATAACAATAATGCTATTACTACTATTGCGACAATAATAATTAATCCGATCATACTTTCTCTCCTTTATGATTCGTTTTCTCTTACAACAACTCTTGTACCTTCAACTTCTAAAATGGTAACTTGTTTATTTCTTAAAATAAAAGAACCATCAGAAACTGCATCAATACGTTCATTGTTGTAAGTAATAATTCCTGCAGGTCTTAAATCAGTTGAAGTTGTTGCAGTTTGCCCAACTAAATGAGAGCGATCTTCGTGTGATGTGTAACCTGCTTCTGCATTTGTAGAATCTTTCAATACAACCTTGTCTAAAAATGGAATTTTTCGTTTGAATATCTTCACAAGTATCACCCATTCAATAATTGATAGTATTAATGCGACGACGACATTGGCAATCATATAAACTAAATTATCTCCTAAAGTAATAATACTAAAAACTATAAGTGCCATACCGATAATACCGATAACTGCGCCGACGACAAAAAGTTCAATTATTACAAATATAACGCCTATGCCAAATAAAATTACAGAATATAAATTGACATCTCCTTTTAAATAAAATCCTAAAAAGAAAATCAATAAAGTTAATGTGGCAACAATTCCTATTATGTTAATTTTATTTGAATACAATTGGTATAAGAAACCCAAGAAAATAATACATGTTAAAATTAACGCAACTACTGGATTTACAATGAAATTAGCCATATCGTCAACCCAGTTTCCACTTTCAACAAAATTAGCTGAAAATATTGTATGTAAACTACTTGAAGGAATCACTCTATCACCTCGCTCTCAATTTAATTATACATGAAATTAATACGTGATTATAGCGTTTACACCATAAAATTTCATAATCAATAAATTAATTTTTATTAGTTTTCTTAATTGTATAGATATATCATGAAACATCAATAATTTGTAGTGGTAAAGACTATAAATTATTGACATTATATAGGATTCTAGATAAAAAAATAATAGCCTTTAGTTGATGATCAACTAAAGGCTATGTTGGTTTATAATTAATGTTGGTGTTGAGGGAGTCAACGAAACAATTAATTATTTGAATTTACGTTTACGTGCAGCTTCTGATTTCTTTTTACGTTTAACGCTAGGTTTTTCGTAAAACTCACGTTTACGTACTTCTTGAATTGTACCGCTTTTAGAAACTGTACGTTTGAAACGACGTAACGCATCTTCAAGTGATTCGTTCTTTTTGACTACTGTTTTAGACATGTGTATTTCCCTCCCTCCAAATATCAACGAAACTTTATTATCATCACATGGTACTAACCATGTATAACTTAGTATAATATATCTGATTAATGTGGTCAATTAGTAAAATTTACATTTTTTTAATTTAACGTTATTCTAAGGCTTCTTTTAGCAGAAAACTAAAGTCTTTTGTAAATTATATTAATACTAGTAAATTTGTTATTAAGGTTAATATATTGATTAAATTCAATAATTATACATAGATAGGATTAATCTAACAGTTCTACTTCATAACTTATGGTACTAAGTACATATAGCGGCGCTGTTTCAGCTCTTAATATTCTAGGACCAAGCCCAACTTGATATGCACTTTCATTAAACAATGCTAACTCTTCTTCGGCTAATCCACCTTCAGGTCCAAAAATAACTAAAACACGATCATTTGGCTGAAATTGTTTTATTGTCCTTTTAAGATTACTAACTTCACCTTGTTTCGCAGCATCTTCATACGCTATCAAAATATAATCATATAAGTCACTTTGTTGAACAACTTCTTTTAGCGATGCTTTATAATCGATAGAAGGTATTGCCAATCTATAACTTTGTTCGGCAGCTTCTTTAATAATTTTCTGCCAACGTTCTAATTTCTTAGTTACTTTACTATCATTTAACTTTACAACGGAACGTTTCATTCCTACAGCTAAAAATTCACTAGCACCCAGTTCAGTTGCTTTTTGTAATAACCATTCATATTTATCCGCTTTGATTAAACCGCTACATATAGTAATGGTTTGAGGTAATTCTGAATCTATATCAATTTGTTCAACTAGCTCAATTTCAATTTCATCAGTACCTATATTTCTAATTTTACATTTATAGACAAATTGATCCAAAAAGGTAATAATAATTTCATCATCTATTTGGTATCTCATTACGTTTAAAATATGATGGATATCACCTTTATCGATAATGGAAAATCGCTGATGTGTATCAGCATTTTGATTAATAAAGTACCTTTGCATATCAATCGCTCACTTTCTGCCCTATGATACAGACCCAGCTATTTTCATGATTAATAGACAACACTTTAAAACCAGTGTTTTCCATATGTTCTACAATCGCTTCATGCTTTTCCTCTATAATACCAGACGTTATAAAATAGCCATCTTTATTTAAGGTATTATAAGCATCATCAATCATTTCTTCGATAATATGAGCTAGGATATTAGCGATCACAACATCAAATTTCTCAGTTTCTTCTTTTAATAAATTTCCAGTAGTTGCTTCAATTGCATGGTCACATTTATTTTTTTCGAAGTTCTCTTTAGCGACTCTTACCGCCATTTCATCTACGTCTAATGCCTTAATACGTTTTACACCTAACAAATGAGCAGCAATACTTAATATGCCCGAACCAGTGCCGACATCAATAACAGAATCACTTGGCTTCACAAATGTTTCTATAGCCTTTAAACACATACTCGTCGTAGGATGGTCTCCAGTACCAAACGCCATACCTGGATCTAACTCAATACATAATTCGCTTTCGACTTCTTTTTGGTATGTTTCCCAACTTGGAACAATTGTGAACTTTTCTGAAGCTCTAAATGGATGGAAATAATTTTTCCATTCATTTTCCCAATCTTGCTCACGCAATGTTTGTTCTTCGTACTCAAAAAGTGAAAGATCTAAAGAAGTAACTTGCTCAATTGCATTAATAAGCTCTAACTTAAATTTTTCTGTATATTTAATTTCATTGAAATACGCTTTTATTCTTACACCTTTTTGAGGATAATCATTCGCATTTAATGCATAAATTTCACCAAATTTATCTTCAAACGCTTGTTCCAAATCTTTAGAATCTTCTATAACTACACCATTTGAGCCAAAATCTTCTAATATATCAGAAATAATTGATGATGCCTCGTGATTAATGCTGATTGATACTTCAGTCCAGTTCATATATTATTCTCCTTTAAAGAATCTTTTAGCTTTATCTCTAAAATTTGACGGTTGTTCTGAAATTTCTTCGCCATCAATTTCTGCAAATTCTCTAAGCAATTCTTTTTGACGCTCACTTACTTTAGTTGGTGTAACTACTTTAATATTTATAAATAAGTCACCATAGCCATAGCCATGTACATTTTTGATACCTTTTTCTTTAAGACGGAATTGTTTGTCTGTTTGCGTACCTGCAGGGATGGTCAACATGACACTGCCATTAAGCGTTGGAACTTTAACTTCATCACCTAACGTTGCTTGAGCGATACTAACATCAAGAGAATAATATATATCATCGCCATCTCTTTCAAATTTTTCTGAAGGTTTAACTCTAAAGACGACATATAAGTCACCTTGTGGTCCTCCATTTTCACCCGGAGCACCTTCACCAGCTAACCTAATTTGTTGTTCATTATCAACACCTTCAGGGATTGTTACGCTGATTTTAACATTTTTGTTTTCAGTACCTTTACCGTGACATGTTGGACATGGTTCTTCAAATTCTTGACCAGAGCCACTACATACTGGACAAACTTTTTCTGTTCTAACTCTACCAAGTATTGTATTTTGTTCAACAGAAACATGACCAGCACCACTACAATATTGACATGTTTTTTTCTTAGTACCTGGTTTAGCACCTTCACCATCGCATGTGTGACAAGTAACATCTTTACGTATTGAAATCTCTTTCTCACTACCAAAAACTGCTTCATCAAAAGTAACGGTCATTGTATATTGTAGATCGTCACCTTTTCTTGGCGCGTTTGGATCACGTTGTTGTCTGCCGCCTCCGAAGAATGAGCTGAAAATATCTTCGAAACCGCCTCCTCCGAATCCACTGAAGTCTTGACCACCAAATCCTTGGCCTCCAAAACCACCTTGTGGTCCGTCATGACCGAATTGGTCATAATTAGCACGTTTATTCTCATCACTTAAAACTTCGTATGCTTCTGAGATTTCTTTAAACTTCTCGTCAGCACCTTCTTCTTTATTTATGTCAGGATGGTATTGCTTTGATAATTTACGATACGCTTTTTTAATTTCATCTTTAGAAGCGCTTTTGCTAACACCTAAGACTTCATAATAATCTCTTTTGGCCACTGCTATCTCTCCTTTTACGGTTTTATTAAATCTTTTATAAAAAAGGAAAAAGTCAAAGCCAATGTTCAATTGACTTTGACTTAATTTGGCTAAGCAATTGTGTCATATATTTCTATCAATAACAATTAATTAGTCCATGACTTCACTTATTTTTGCTTATCTTCGCTATCGTCATCTTTAACTTCTTTGAAATCTGCGTCTTCAACATTGCTATCTTGAGAAGCGTTTGCATCTTCACCTTGAGCTTGTTGTTGAGCTTGTGCAGCTTGTTCGTAAACTTTAGTTGATAAATCTTGAACAACTTGTTCTAACTCTTCTTTTTTAGCTTTGATATCTTCTATATCTTCGCCTTCAAGCGCAGATTTTAATGCTTCTTTTTTATCTTCAGCATTTGTTTTATCTTCTTCGCTGATGTTTTCACCTAAATCAGTGATTGTTTTTTCAACTTGGAATACTAAGCTATCTGCTTCATTTCTTAAGTCACTTTCTTCGCGACGTTTTTTATCTGCTTCTGCATTCTCTTCTGCATCTTTAACCATGCGATCGATTTCGTCATCTGAAAGCGCTGAGCTTGATTGAATTGTAATGTTTTGCTCTTTGTTAGTACCTAAGTCTTTTGCAGTAACGTTAACAATACCATTTTTATCGATATCGAATGTAACTTCGATTTGAGGTACTCCACGAGGTGCTGCTGGGATATCAGTTAATTGGAATCTACCAAGTGTTTTGTTATCCGCTGCCATTGGGCGTTCACCTTGTAAAACATGGATGTCAACTGCTGGTTGGTTATCTGCAGCAGTAGAGTATACTTGTGATTTAGATGTTGGAATTGTAGTATTTCTTTCAATCAACGTATTCATGCGTCCACCCATAATCTCGATACCTAATGATAAAGGTGTAACGTCTAATAATACTACGTCTTTAACATCACCTGTGATAACGCCACCTTGAATTGCAGCACCCATTGCTACTACTTCGTCAGGGTTAACACCTTTATGAGGGTCTTTACCTACTTCTTTTTTCACTGCATCTTGTACTGCAGGGATTCTTGTAGAACCACCAACTAAGATAACTTCATCGATATCAGAGCTAGATAAACCAGCGTCTTTCATTGCTTGACGAGTTGGTTCCATAGTTCTTCTGATTAATGAATCAGCTAATTCTTCAAATTTAGAACGAGTTAATGTAAGTTCTAAATGTAATGGACCGCTTTCGCCAGCAGAGATGAATGGTAATGAAATTTGTGTTTGAGAAACACCAGATAAGTCTTTTTTAGCTTTTTCAGCTGCGTCTTTAAGACGTTGTAAAGCCATTTTATCTTTTGATAAGTCTACACTATTTTCTTTTTTAAACTCTGCAACTAAATGATCGATAATTACTTGGTCAAAATCATCCCCACCAAGTTTATTGTCACCTGCTGTTGAAAGTACTTCAAATACGCCATCACCTAATTCAAGGATTGATACGTCGAAAGTACCGCCACCTAAGTCAAATACAAGTACTTTTTGATCTTGATCTGTTTTGTCTAAACCATAAGCTAATGCAGCTGCAGTTGGTTCGTTAATAATACGTTCAACTTCTAAACCAGCAATTTTACCAGCATCTTTAGTAGCTTGACGTTCGCTATCATTGAAGTATGCAGGAACTGTAATAACAGCTTTATCTACGCTTTCGCCTAAATAATCTTCTGCTGTACTTTTAAGATTTTGTAATACCATTGCTGAAATTTCTTGTGGTGTATATGATTTACCTTCTACGTCTACTTTGTAATCTGTACCCATATGACGTTTGATAGATTGAATTGTGTTAGGGTTAGTGATTGCTTGACGCTTAGCAACTTCACCTACTTGAGTTTCATCATTTTTAAATGCAACTACAGATGGTGTAGTTCTAGCACCTTCAGGATTTTGAATTACTTTTGGCTCATCGCCTTCTAATACTGCAATACATGAATTTGTTGTACCTAAGTCAATACCTATTACTTTACTCATAAATAAATTCCTCCTGTTATGTTTGAATAATTTGGTGTTTTCAACAATAAAATAATTTATTGATTTACTTTAACCATTGAAGGTCTTAAAACTCTTTCTTTCAATTTGTATCCACTTTGTAGTTCTTCAGTGATTTGTCCAGATTCAAAATCAGGGTTGTCATCTTGAACTACAGCTTGATGGAAGTTGGGATCAAATTGTTGACCTTCAGTTTCTATTTTTTCTAAGCCATTATTTTGCAATGCACTTAATAAGCTTTCATGAACCATTTCTACACCTTTTTTAAGTGATTTAAACTGTTCATCTTCACCATCAATTTGTAAAGCACGTTCAATGTTATCTATTGTTGGTAAGATATCATTTAAAACGTCTTGTGCTTTATACTCTTTCATTGTCTGGTTTTCTTTTTGAATTCTACGCTTATAGTTTTCAAATTCAGCGTATAATCTTAAATATTTCTCTTCGTTTTCTTGAACATCTTTTTTCAATTGTTGAATTTCTTCATCTTTAGGATCTACGTCTTCTGAGATATTTTGTGAATCGTCCTCCTGCAGATTATCTTGTGATGTTTCTGTAGTTTCATCAGTGCTTTCAACCGTATTTTCTTCTGATGTTTGTTCATTTACATCTTCGTTTTGGTCGAAAACTGATTCATTTTTTTCTGTCATTGTCTGCCCTCCAATACAATTGTTAATTACCAAATCGTATTTAGTAATCTTATTACGTTCTGATAATTCATTGCCGTTGGTCCGATAACCGCAATTTGACCTTTAAGTCTATCATCAATGTGATATTCGCTTGTGACAATTGAAATATCACTTAAACTTGATTCAATTTCATGACCAATTTTGACATTAATAGATGAATTAGACATTTCATCAAGTAATTGTGTGATTTTATTTGATTCTATATATTGTAGAATCGGTTGAATTGATGATACGTTTGTTTCATTCAACGCATCTATGAGTTTAACCTTTCCGCCCATAAAAATGCCATTACTTTGATTATCAAAATGAATATCTATTGTATTCAACATGTCTTTTATAAAATCTTTTTCAATATCTGATTTCACAAAAGCATTCAAGTCATTTTCAAAATGATGATTATTCCACTCGTTATATTTAGCAGTAACAAAATTAGAAATGTTCGTAAGTTCATTATTTGATAATGGAACTTGAGATGCTAAATGTAAGTTTTCAACATGACCTGATGAGAATACAACAACCATTATAACCAAATAAGCATTTGCTCTAAACAAATGAATGTTATTAATAATATCTTTTTTATGATTTGGACGCATTACCAACGTAGTATACTGAGATTGATTAGAAAGCTCATTTGCAAAATCACTGAGCGAAGTCGAAATATCATAATGATTTTCAACTAATAAATCTCTCAAACGTTGAATTTTAGTTTGTTGTTGATGAGATGTTTCTTGTAATAATTGATTCACATAATATCTGATACCTGATTCTGAAGGATATCGTCCTGACGACGTGTGCGTCTTCTCTATTAGTTCGAGAAGCTCTAATTGCTTCATCTCATTTCTAATAGTAGCAGGACTAACATTCAATTTATGCCGTTCAATCAGTGTTTTTGAACCAATTGGCTGACCTAAATCAACATAATCTTCAACAATTGCATTTAATATGCTTAATTGTCTATCACTAATCATGTTTTCACCTCATTAGCACTCCTTTGTTTCAAGTGCTAATTATAATTTATCAAATTGGTCAAAGTAAGTCAATGTTAAAGCACTGGTTTTTTATAAATTTTTATACATTAAGCAAAAACGCTTCAAACACTAAGTTTCCGACGACTTTTCCGCGATCAGTCATAGAAATATAGTCATCTTGTTCAACGATAAGTCCCTTTTGAGTTAAATCTTTAAGAGCCTGTTCGTATACTTGTTCGACTGTTTGATCAAACTTTTCAAAAAACCTATGTTTACTTACACCTTTATTCATTCTTAACCCTAAGAACATTTCTTCTTCCATTTGTTCTGATTTCGTGGGATAAGTTGAATGTAAAATAGGCCTTTCATTATTGTTTATTTTTTTAATATAGTGATTTACAGGGTTAACATTACTGTAACGTTCACCATCAACATAACCACTTGCGCCTGCACCAAAACCATAATATCCTTCGTTTTTCCAATAAACTTTATTATGCTCTGACTCATGACCTACTTTCCCAAAATTCGAAATTTCATATTGATGCAAGTCAGAATTATTCATTCTCTCAATTAGATATTCATACATTTCTTCACCGATATCTTCATTCGGAATTTTCAACTTGCCTTTTTTATACATATTATAAAATTGTGTTTTAGGTTCTAATATAAGACCATAACTTGAAATATGATCAATATCCATTTCTAATGCCTTTTCTAAACTATCCTTAAAATCCTCTAGTGTTTGTTGTGGTAAATGGTACATCAAATCTAAACTTATAGAGGGAATACCGACTGCTCGCGCATTAGTAACAGCTTGATATATATCTGCTGTATGATGCGTCCTACCTAATATTTCTAAAAGTTCAGGTTTAAACGTTTGTACGCCCATAGATAGTCTGTTAACACCAAAATCTTTTAATAATTGAACTTTTTCAAGTGTTAATTCATCTGGATTAGCTTCAAAACTAAATTCGCCTTTAATTTTGAATGTATCAGTAATTGCAATAAGTAATCGCTTAAGTTGTTCATAACTTAATGCTGTCGGTGTCCCGCCACCCACAAATACGGTTTCTAATACTCTAACCTCGCTATCATGCATCTCTTTAATTAAGCAGTCTAAATATTCATCCACCGGTTGATTGTGTATAAAATATTTATTGAAATCACAATACGTACATATTCTTACACAAAATGGAATATGGATATATGCACTTTTTACTTCCATATTGCGTGCACCTTCTTTCGTATATTGAAGATTAACAATCATCACAAAAAACTGGGCCATAAATCTTTTGGATTTAAGGCCCCCATTTTTAATTTATATTAATCTTCATCCATCTTAAGTACAGCTAAGAAAGCATCTTGTGGAATTTCCACATTTCCTACTGCTTTCATTTTAGCTTTACCAGCTTTTTGTTTTTCTAAAAGTTTTCTCTTACGGGTAATGTCACCACCATAACATTTAGATAGTACATTTTTACCCATAGATTTAATATTCGTTCTTGCAACGATTTTTTGTCCTACAGCTGCTTGTACAGGAACTTCGAACTGTTGTCTAGGTATCAACGTTTTAAGTTTCTCGACTAAAGCTTTACCTCGATCATATGCAAATTCTTTATGCACGATAAAGCTTAAAGCATCAACCTTTTCACCGTTTAATAAGATGTCCATCTTCACTAAATCACTTTCTTTATTATCGATAAATTCATAGTCGAACGAAGCATATCCTTTAGTATTAGATTTTAACTGATCAAAGAAATCGAACACCACTTCTGATAATGGAATCTCATAAATAATATTCACACGGATATCATCCATATATTCCATATTTATAAATTGACCACGTTTACGTTGACACAACTCCATGACTGCACCTACATAATCATTAGGTACCATCATAGTCGCGCGCACAAATGGCTCATATATTGTTTCTATTCTATCTCTATCAGGCATGTTCGCAGGATTATCTACCGTTACTTCATCCCCTGTTTTTAAGATGCATTCATAAATAACTGAAGGTGCTGTGGCAATAAGTTCTATTCCAAATTCACGTTCAATACGTTCCTGGATAATTTCCATATGCAACATACCTAAGAAACCTGTACGATAACCAAACCCTAAAGCTTGTGATGATTCAGGTTCGAATTCTAACGAAGCATCATTTAACTGTAATTTTTCTAAAGCTTCTCTTAAATCATTATAATCCTTGTTATCAATTGGGAATAGGCCACAGAATACCATTGGATTCATTTTCTTGTATCCTTGTAATGGTTGAGCAGCTGGTCTACTAGCATGAGTGATTGTATCCCCAACACGTGAATCATCTACATTTTTAATACTTGCAATGATGTAACCAACATCGCCGACAGTCAATTCGTCAACTTGTAATTGCTTTGGTGTATTGATACCTACTTCAGTCACTTCGAATTCTTTACCAGTTGCCATCATTTTAATACGGTCGCCAGCTTTAACAATGCCTTCCATCACTCTGATAGAAGAGATAACCCCTCTATACGGATCATATTCTGAATCGAATATAAGTGCTTTTAAAGGTTCTTCTGGATCACCTTCAGGAGGTGGCACTACCTCAACGATTTTCTCTAGGATATCTTCAATACCAATATTTGATTTTGCACTAGCAAGTACCACATCATCTTTATCGATACCGATAACGTCTTCTAATTCTTGTTTTACTCGTTCAGGTTCTGCCGCTGGTAGATCTATTTTATTGATAACTGGTAATAATTCTAATTCATTATCAAGAGCCAAATAGACATTCGCTAATGTTTGTGCCTCAATACCTTGTGCAGCATCTACAACTAATATAGCACCTTCACATGCTGCAAGTGATCTAGACACCTCATAAGTAAAATCGACATGTCCTGGAGTATCGATTAGGTGAAATGTATATGTTTCACCGTCTTTAGCATCATATTTTAAGCGAACTGCATTTAATTTGATTGTTATACCGCGCTCTCTTTCTAAGTCCATAGAATCTAACAGTTGAGACTGCATGTCTCTAGTTTCGACTGATTTTGTATTTTCTAAAATCCTATCAGCTAACGTAGATTTACCATGGTCTATATGTGCGATAATGGAAAAGTTCCTAATATTTTTACGTCGATTATAGCGTTCTTGTTTATCCATGTATTATCCTTCTCACTTTCATAATTCTAGCCCGTAATATGTATGACATTCTTTGATATAATAACGTTTTTAATAGTTAATTGCAAACCTGCTAAGTATTTTAACAATAATACTTATTAAGTCATAACATTCTTAAAGAGATTTCGAATTAAACTTTTGTGTTATTTTCTTATCTGTCTATCGTATATTGTATCATTTATATCTATTTTACGCGCCTTAGATAAATAAATGATTGCAGAAAGTTGCTGGTTTTGATAAAATATTTCTTGTTGTAATCAAATTAACTTTGATAGCGAAGATCACTTTTAGGAGGTGACACACATGCCAAACATTAAATCTGCAATTAAACGTGTTAACACAACACACACTGCTGAAGCTCGTAATATTTCACAAAAAAATGAAATGCGTACAGCAGTTAAGAGAGCACATTCAGCTATAGAAGCTGGTGCTGATAACAAAGCTGACTTAGTGAGCTTTGCTTTGAAAAAAGTAGATAAAGCTGCGCAACGCAACTTAATCCACACTAACAAAGCTGCTCGTATCAAGTCTTCATTAATGACAGCTGCTAAATAATAAACAGATTCAAGCAACTGCTCGAATCAACAAATCAAACAAACCCAATGCTAAAGGCATTGGGTTTGTTTTTTATTACTTTTAAAATTTAGAATAAATTATTTACAAATCCATTGATAAAAGCTATTTCAACACTATCAATACCGATTCTATCAGTTTCAATATAACTAACCGAAAATGATTAAAGCGATAAAATAAACAGTTCTAAAATTAATTGTTTATCCATATATGATGACTTCAATTTATAATCTGTTTCCGCACATGTATCAATTATATTTAATAATTTTTCTAGTTGATAATTCCTTGATTGATTCAAAGCTAATTTAACACGATATGGATGCACATTAATTGTTTTAGCTATTTGTTGACCACTGTAACCTTTTTGTCCTAATATTTTACATTGATAAAACAACCGATAATTACTTGTAATTAATGCTAATAATTTAATTGGTTCTTCTTTCATTGCTATCAAATCTTTCACTAATTGTATAGCTTGTGATTTTTTGTTTTTCTGAATATAATCAGTTAATAAAAAGACATTTTGCTCTAAACTTCTATTAACAATTTGATGTACATCTTGCTTATTAATTGTAGCTCTATCACCTAAAAATAGTATTACTTTTTCAAGTTCTTGCTTTACAATATTAAAATTAATACCCGTAAGTTCTAAAAATAAATCTAATGCATCTTGTTTTATATCTTTGTAATTTTCGTGAAGTTCATTTTTTATCCATTTTTTTATCTCTTCTTCGGTCATTTGTTCAATTTTGATTAAATTAGCCTGTTTCTTCAATGTTTTAACTAACTTTTTTCTTTCATCTAATTTTGATTGATAGACTTCAAATATTATTAAAGTTTCACCGTCATATTTTTCAATAAATTCAATAAGTTGGTCAGTATTATGACTTAGATCTTTAGGCGGTTTTTCGCCTGTAAACACATAAGCATTTTGAACTAATACTGCTTTTTTGTCAGAAAAAAATGGTAAGGTCAGTGTTTCCTCAATTATAGGAGATAAATCACTTTCATATAAATTATATTTAACAAAGTTAAAATCATCTTTAGGGGCATTCAAGTAACGGTTAATAACTTCAGCTGACTTTTTTTCAATAAGTTCAGGTACTTCACCGTAAATTGTAATAATTTTATCGCTCATCCTTAGCACCCTTTCATCACTATTACGCATTTAATTATTATAGCATGGAGCGATTGATCTCTCTACATATAATCATTAGTTCATTTCGGTATTTATAGATAATTTGGGGGTGAGTTTTATCGTTACCTCTCCGTTCTCATTTGATTGGAAAACTTTAGCACCCAAGCTTTTTAATTTAGTTATAATTTCTTTATTAGGTAGATGATACCTATTTGTCTTACCTACAGAAACCAGACAAATTTTTGGCTGTATTTTTTGTATAAATTCATTGCTAGTACTTGTTTTGCTTCCATGGTGGCCCACTTTCAGTATGTCTATCTTTGGTAATTCAAAATTGCGTAAAAGTATTTGTTCATTATTAATGCTTGCATCCCCATAAACAACATTTTAATTTTATTATATTCTATATAAGTAACGATAGAATGCTCGTTTAAATCCTCTGAATAATTAATTGTTGAATCAAGTAAAGTAATATTTGCTTCACCTAAGTTAAATTGCTGTATATCTTTAAAATCAATCAGCTTTATATGTTTTTGCTTACTCTGATTAATTAAAGATTCTACTTTATTTATGTTGAAACTTTTTGTATTTATGATTATATTTTTTATCTTGAAATTAGTTATTAAGTAACTTAACTCACCCATATGATCCATATGGGGATGTGAAATAATAATATAATCTATAGATGTTAGTCCGTGTTTTTTAAGTGTGGGGATTATATGATATTTAGCAATATTATGATTTTCTTTCATTGTTGAGTCCACCCCTGTGCCACCAGTATCTATAAGTATACTTTCACTCTCATTTGTCTCGAACAGAAATGCATCACCTTGATTCACATTTAACATCGTTAATTTATAAGCATCGTCATGTGGAATGATTGTAGAGATGATATACAATATAAGCACAGTTACAATAAAACATACATAGTATTTATGAACTAAAAAAACTAATGCTATAAAAACTGTTACAAAAGTTAAGGTAATAAACATTTCATTAAGTTCAGGTACATGCCATTTATAAATGTTCATGTGTATAAATAAATTCATAACTGCATCATGAAACCTCATTAATAAATTCAGAACTGTTATAAGGTAGTTTAGTTCTAAAGGTAAGTGTGCGAAAATAACGAAAAAAATGACAAATGGAAAGAGAATAAATGTATAGAACGGTACAAAAAATAAGTTAGTTATCATACCCATCCACTGGATATGATTAAAATAAATTGCACTTATAATAAATGAACCGAGTTGCGCAATTAAAGAGAGATAGATAGTACGCTTTAATAAATGAGTATTTTCTAATATTGGAAGAGCAAATAAAATAAAAAATGTGATAAGAAAAGAGAATTGAAAGCCTATATTATAAACAAAAGGTGGATGAAGCGAAGACATAAAAATAAATGATAATGATAGTAAATTAAGCGCATTTTTTGCAATTGATTTAGATAATAAGATTAATAAGAGACAAGTCATAGTTGCTCTTATTGCACTTGGAGCTAAATCTATATAAAAGACATACAATGGTAAAATAATGCAAATGACTATTTTAATGATAACAATCGGGCATTTCATATGGTTTAACAAAAAATATATTATACTAGTCAATGTAGCTATATGCATTCCACTAATGGCTAATAAATGGTATATACCAATATCTTTATACTTCTCAATGTCGTCTGCACTAATTGCTGATGTATCACCACTTATAAGTGCAAAAACCTTGCCCGGAGATTCAATTTGTAAATATTTAAGTCGATTTAATACATACTGCTTGTGATAAGCTAATATATATGTATAATCAATTTTTGATTTCCTACAACTATTAAAATCAATATTATTTATAAAAAGTGAAAGTTGGCTGTACGGCTGATTGTTGTGCGACTTAAATGTAGCATTAATTTTGCAATTTTGCCGAACAAGTTTTGATTGCACTCCCCTAACGTTTTCACTTTTTATTTGATAATAATATTTGAATGTATGTTTTCCTATTTTGACTTTTCCTGTTAACTTTTGATTGTTCAAATTTGGCTTATTTATAAAATAAGCATGACTATGCAAGGTTTGTTTCAATAAAAAGTTACGTTGTTCAACCATATACTTAAAATGATATTGAAAATAAAAGTTTGATAATATTGGTATTAATATAATGAATAGTATTTGAAACCATCTTAATTTTTTTCTAATCCCAATTATCATTATGTTTACAAAAATCAGCATCGACAATGATTTGACATGTAGCCATAAAATACCAACTAGATATGCTAATGCATAAAATACCAAAAAATTACTGATTCATTAAGTATTGTGCTACATGTTCCTGATTGAAAGGAATTTTTGTATGTTCGATACCTGATTGATCTAATAGTTTCAAAGCATATTCATGATTGTGATAATCTTCAGCGTAATAAATTGTTTTAATTCCTGCTTGAATAATTGATTTCGTACAATTCAAGCAAGGAAAATGTGTAACATAAATTGTTGCACCATCAGTAGATACTCCCTGTTTAGCACACTGTAATAATGCATTCATTTCAGCGTGTATCGTACGTATACAGTGGCCATCTTCTAATAAACAACCTTCATCAATGCAATGAACTTCACCTGACACAGACCCGTTATATCCTCCTGCTATAATTCTATTATCTTTTACAACAGTGGCGCCTACCGATAAACGTTGACAAGTAGAACGTAATGCCAACAGATGACTTTGAGCCATAAAATATTCTTCCCATTTAATGCGATCCATGATAATAGTCCTCCGTATTATGATTAATATATGATTCCGATTTAATTATAGGTTAATTTGTATCATTTAAAAATGCAACAAAAACTTAAACCACAAAGAAATCACTTATCTTTTCCAGTGTCTTTGCCCCTATACCTTTAACTTCTTTCAATTGATCAACCGATTCAAATTTGCCATGTTGTTCTCTAAATTCAACAATAGATTTAGCTTTTGTTGGGCCAATGCCATTAACACTTAGCAATTGAGATTCGCTAGCAGTATTTAAATTTATTTTCTCTTGTTGTCCAACATTGCCTTCATTTTTCAAGGATAACGTTTGGTCTTGTTGACGGCCATTAGATTTATTTGAACCGTTACCATTTGCAATTGCTGATTCTCCCTTTTTGGGTATATATATTACTTTTTGATCCAACAACTTTTCAGCAAGGTTAATAGTTGAAAGATCTGCATTATCCAAAATTTGTGCTTTATCTAATAACTGTTTGACTCTATCTGTAGACTTCATCTCATAGATATTAGGATATTTAACCGCACCTTTTATATCTACAACAATAATTTCATTTTCGGACTTAATTGATTTTTCTTTGCGTTTAACGTTGGTCTCAGTTTTATCAGTTTGGGGTTCGCTTCCAGTTTTATTTATTTTGTTTATAGAAACTGTTGGAATCCCCTTCATCTCTTTGTTGTCCAAATGAATAAATATATTGCATAATAAAATGACTGCTAATAATAAAGCGATTGAAATAAAGGTAAATAAAATTTTATATTTGCTAATAATTTCTTTCCATCTTTCCCATTGCGGCAACATAAAAATCACTCCTTTATACTATACACGTACAAAGGAGTGATTTTACTTTTATTTTTTAACAATGAAGAATAAGCGGTATCCTTCATCATCATGATTATTAATTTCAAAATCTACAAATGTTTGAATATGCTTAAAACCTACTTGTGTAAGCATATCTTTGTAATCAGATTCTAAATAGGTACGCTGATAGTGCGATTCATCAAATCGGCTATACTGACTATCAGATTGTCTAATGAAAAACGACATATCGTGCCATACACTTAGCGGTTCTTCACCTTTAACAGCTTCCCAACCTAAAAATACATTATCCGATTCATCAATATAACTTTGATTGTTAAATAAAGTATCCATTTTAAAACTTGTGTGTACATCAAACATAAATACACCCTTATTATCTAAATGCTCGAAAACACGTTTAAAAGTAGCAACAACATCATCTGTCTCTGGTAGATAATTTAGTGAATCACAAAAAATAGTGATTACATCAAATGATTTGTCGAGTTGAAAATCAGTCATATCGCCTTCCAGCCAATTAACATGACTTGATTTTTGTGCTGCTATTGCAAGCATATCGACACTGAGATCCATACCAGTCACTTGTTTAAATTCATTAAATAATGAGGTTAAACTACCTGTTCCGCACCCTATATCCAGGATAGAGTTTTTATTTTCAGCAAAGTAATTTACAATCTCTAACCAAGACTCATAAGGTTGATCAAGCGTTAATTGATCATAAAACAGGCTCATTTCTTCGTATTGAGACATGATTAATATACTACCTGTCTATACGATTCTAATGGTGCATCTCTATATAATTTTTCAATATTGTAATAATCTCTTTCGTCTTTATGGAAAACGTGAACGACTACATTAGCTAAATCAATAAGAATCCATCTCGCTTCATTAAAGCCTTCCATACGCTTAACTTCAATTTCTGCTTCGTTAGCGACGTCTTTAACTGCACGTGCAATTGATTGAACCTGTTTTTCATTATTTCCGTGACAAACTACGAAATAATCTGTCATATCGCTAATACCTTTCATATTTAATGAAATAATATCTTCTGCTTTTTTATTCTCTGTTGCTTCGACAGCTAGCTTTAATAGTTGATCTGATTTCATCTAATCATCCTTTACTCTTTCGTCACTGTAATTATAATAATTTAAACATGCAATCGTTGCGTCATAAACATTAATATCTTTATTAATTAAATATAACACTGTTCGCTTAGATATTTCGTATATTGTTTTATCTAAGCTACCTTGATTGTATGCTAAATCTCTAATTTCTTCAACGCCTGGGGTCTGACGGCCAGGTTCTATATAATCTGCAATAAATACAAGTTTTTCAGTCTTTGTCATTTGAGCGCGGCCAGTCGTATGGTTTTTTATTGCGAGTAATACCTCTTCATCTTTAATACCATAGTGTTCCTTCATAATTACTGCACAAACTGGGCCATGTAAAATTTCAGAACCGTAACTTAATAAATTGCGATCTAAATCATGTTGTGTAACAATTTGATACATTGAACCTAAATCATCGTACTTTGAATAATCATGTAAAATACCTGCCAGTTCAGCTTTATCTTTGTCACCATCATAAATATCTGCTAATTTCACAGCTGTTTCTGCTACTCTTAATGAATGGTTAAACCTTTTTTCAGGCAATTTCTCTTTAACAATTTCAACTGCTTGATCAATTTTCATATAATCCTTCCTCTCGGATATATTCTTCAACACTAGGAGGAACTAAAACTTGAATATTTCTATTAGATTTTATTCTATCTCTAATTAATGTTGAACTAATATCAATGCGTGGGATTGTAATTGCTATCATACCTGGATCAACATTTTGTTGGGCCTTTTCTCTATTAACAATTACAAATGTGATGAGCGCTTTTAATTCATCTATTTTATACCACTTATCTAGTTGATTATACTGGTCAGTGCCAATCACTAGAAATATTTTAGCCTCGGGATTTTTTTCTAACATAGAACGAACTGTATCAAATGTATAGCTTTGTCCCTTTCGCTCTATTTCATCTAGATATACCTCGCCAAAGCCAAGTTCTTTAATAACTTTATGAATCATTGCAACTCTATGATTTGCGTCTAAGTAATTATCATGAACTTTTAAAGGCGACATATAACTAGGTAAAAAATAAAATATATCCGGCTTAATAACATCATTAACTTCACTAGCTACTACCATGTGAGCGAGATGAATCGGGTTAAACTGCCCACCATATATTACGATTGATTTCGTCATTACGGTAATTGAATTTGCTTATTGTCTTGTGATTCTTTATACAACACAATCATAGACCCGATTACTTGCACAATATCACTACGTGTTGCATCACTTAAAGTCTGTGCTAAATCATTTTTATCTTCAGAATTATTCTGTAACACATGTATTTTAATTAACTCTCTATTTTCTAAAATATCTTGAAGTTGATCTACCATATTATCATTTATACCAGCTTTACCTATTTGAAAAGTTGGGTCGATATTATGGGCCTTACTGCGTAAAAATCTTTTTTGCTTACCTGTTAACATAATTAGCTCCTTTATAAATGCTTTAAAACTGCCTCTTTCATAATTTGGATTTGAGGTAGTTCATTAGTCCATATTTTAAAACTCTCGGCACCTTGGTATACAAACATATCAAGGCCATTGTGAATTGGGTTTCCTTTTGCTTCTGCTATTTCTAAAATGGGTGTTTTAAAAGGTACATACACGATATCACTAACTAAAGTACGTGAATCTAAATTGTCTAGATTTATAACTACTTCCTTATTTTCATGCATGCCAGCAGGTGTTGTATTAATCACGATATCAAATTCATCGAGTGCTTTTTCAGCTTCATTCAAAGTAATTTGGTTCACATCTAAATTCCAATTTTCAAAGCGTTTCAAATTTCTATTAGCAATTGTTAATTTAGAGTGAACGTGTTTAACTAATTCATTTGCAATACCTTTACTTGCACCACCAGCACCTAAAATTAATATATAAGCATTTTCCAAATCTGGATATACTTGTTTTAAGCCAGTTACATACCCAATACCATCTGTATTGTAGCCAATCCATTTGCCATCTTCAATTTTCACCGTATTCACGGCGCCAACTGTCTCCGCTTGCTCATCTATTTCATCTAAATATGGCAATATATTTTCTTTATGAGGAATTGTCACATTAAATCCAGAAAGTGCTTTTTCATCAATAATTTCTTTTATTAAATGAAATTGATCTTCTGATATGTTAATTGCTTCATAAGATGATGGATTGTTTAACGCATCAAAATTCGCATTATGCATAATTGGGGATAATGAATGTGCTATTGGATTACCTATTACTGCGTATTTCATGTTTATACCCCCTTACATTATTGAATTTCTTAACACTACATCAACATTTTTAGGTACACGAATTATAACTTTAGCACCTTCATCAATTGTAATAAACCCTAAACCTGAAATCATAACATCGCGTTTTTCTTTTCCAGTTTCTAACCTTACCGCTTTAACATTTTGCAAATCAAAATGTTCTGGGTTATTAGGTGGTGCAAGAACCGCACCTAACTGATTTCTCCACAATTCATTTGCGTTTTCAGTTTTAGTACGATGTATATTTAATTCATTAGAAAAATAGCAGATTAATGGGCGTTTGCCACCACTTACATAATCTATTCGTGCTAGTCCACCAAAGAATAAAGTTTGCCCTTCATTCAATTGGTATATACGTTGTTTAACTTCCTTTTTCGGCATGATTGTCTTAAGTTCATTTTCAGTGACATAATGCGTCATCTGATGTTCTTGAATAACACCAGGTGTATCGTACATGAAGGAAACATCATCCAATGGAATATCAATCATGTCTAATGTCGTACCAGGAAATCTTGATGTTGTAACTACGTCTTTTTCACCAACGCTACGTTCGATTAATTTATTAATAAGCGTTGACTTACCAACATTTGTCGTACCTACGATATATACGTCTTCACTGTTTCTTAATGTATTGATTGAGTTTAATAAATCTTCAATACCTTCATTTTTCTCAGCAGAAATAAGTACAACATCATCAGCTTCTAAGCCATATTTTCTAGCAGTCTTTTTCAACCATTCTTTCACACGACGCTTATTAATTTGTTTAGGCAATAAATCTACTTTATTGGCTACTAAAATAATCTTTTTATTACCTACAATGCGTTTAATTGCATTAATAAATGAACCTTCAAAGTCAAACACATCAACAACATTTACAACAATACCGCTTCTATCAGCTAAGCCATTGAGTAATTTTAGGAAGTCTTCACTCTCTAGTCCTACATCTTGTACTTCGTTGTAATTTTTCAATCTAAAGCATCTCTTACAAATGACATCTTCACGATATAAATTATGCTCTGGTACATACCCAGGTGCATTTGGATCTTCAGCTTGTAATGGTGCACCGCAGCCAATACATTTTAATGTTTCTGTTTCAGTCAATCAGTTTTCCTCCCATGTGATATAACCTTTTTTTCTAAAGTGTTGTAATAATCTACGCTCGATTAATCGGTTGAATTTTGTTATAAAACCATCTGTTTGTTTTACAGGAACAACCATAATTGTAAATAAACCTCTTCTATTACCACCAAATACGTCTGTTAGCATTTGATCACCTATTACTACAATCTCAGAAGGTTTCAAATTCATTAATTTTGATGCTTGGTTAAAAGCCCTACCTCTTGGTTTTTTCGCTCTAAATATATAATCAACTTCTAATGACTGTGAGAAACTTCCAACACGTTGCTTATTGTTATTAGATACAATTGTTACTGTAATACCTGCTTCTTTCGCTTGTTCAAACCATTGTTTAACAGCTTCTGTAGGCTCAGATACATCCCAGCCTACAAGTGTATTATCTAAATCTGTAATTATACCTTTTACACCAGAAGCTGCAAGTTTTTCAAAATCTATTTGAAATATAGATTGAACATATTCATTTGGCATAAAATAATGCTTTATCATACCCATTTTATTTTCACCTTTTTATATAGTTTTAATTAAGCGTTCCACGATTTCACTTGAAGATATTGCTGCTTTTTCTAAAAATGCTTCAAATGTAATACCAGCATCGCCATCAGCTAAGTCTGAAATTGCTCGAGTAATTATAAATGGCACGTTAAATTGATGACAAGTTTGTGCAATAGCAGTAGCTTCCATTTCCGCTGCCATAGCTTGTGGAAAGTTTGCTTTAATTGTCATGCGTTGTTCACTTGTACCAATAAAACTGTCACCACTAACAATCAAACCAGTCTTTGCATTAATCTGTTGTTGCTTAATAGCTTCTGTTGCTTTGTCTATTAATTTTTTATCTGCAACAAATTGTGCCGGCATCTGCGGGATTTGTCCTAGTTGATAGCCAAAAGCTCGTGCATCTGCATCATGATAGGCAACCATATCACTTACGACAACGTCTCCTACATTTAGTGATTTATCTAATGCTCCGGCAGAACCTGTATTAATAATTAAGTCAGGTTTAAATTGATTAATTAATAATGTAGTTGATATCGCTACATTCACTTTACCAATACCACTTTGTGTAAGAATTATGTCTTTACCTTCTAAATTCCCTTTATAAAAGATTACATGCGCTATTTTAATTTCTTCTAAATTTTCTATTTTATCTTTTAAGATTGCTACTTCTTCTTCCATAGCACCTATAATACCAATCACATTCATTCACCTCATCTTAAAATCCTAGCCTTAGTTATTCTACCACATTTAAAAGGATAGCTCGATATTAGATCAATGTTTTTATACAAATTCCAAATATTCAATTCATTATCTATTTTGATTATTAATCTAAATTATTTCTATCGTATTTAACTATTACACTTTTAATAGTTAAAACCCTGTAAGCATGCGCTAATAGCATTACTTACAGGGTTTTATAAAATTATTTTATTAACTACTCAATAATTCAGTTAGCCCTTGCAGTGAGAACACCCCTGTTACAATAGTTACAACTACTGTAACAATACTGAAAATCAGCATCTTTGTCGGACTATTAAGGCGATTTTAGAGCAAATCAATAATACATTAATTATATAAAAGTAAGTTGATAATATAATAAAGATTGCCTGCTGAACACAAGAACTTCATATTATTCAATCAAAACATTAATACACTTTTGCAACAAAAACTGTAACACGAATTTTTATAAAACACAAAAATGAACCTATTCATTTAGGAGGCTGTTTTGTGTTTGCATCCTGTTTTAATTAATAATTAATATTAATCCTCCAATTATTGGAACTGAGACCATAGATATCTTTAAAACTAGAGGACTCAATTTATTAGTGAATTTCGCTCCAATATATGAACCAATTGAAGTTCCTAAAATGACTTTAATTAATAATAGCAAATCAACATTCCCATTAATTATGTATCCAATTCCACCTATTAAAGAAATTGGAAGCATGACTAACATTGTAGTGCCTACTGAAATTTGCACACTTAACCCTATTACCAACAATAAAGTTAATTGAATAAAAGCAGCCGATCCGATACCAAATAAGCCTGATATCATTCCTAGTGCGAAACCAATTATAATCGATACTAAAAGTACTTTTTTAGTATACACATTTGTTACATTGCTCTTGGGTTTTATAGCTAACTTTAACCATAGGATTAGTCCTGATACAAACAAGGCACCAGCAGTCATATAATTCAAATCATTTTGAGGTATGTGTTTTACTATGAAAGAGGCAATTAAAGCACCAATACCACCTGTAAATCCCAATAAACAAGCAATTTTAACATCAACGTTTTTTTCTCTATAATGACTAATGGAGCCAAATAAAGAAGTCGATACTAAACCAAGCAAAGACGTTCCTATAGCATAATGAATAGGAACATTAAAAAAAACAGTAAGAACAGCAATAATTACACCTGCTCCACCTGCTCCAACAAATCCTAAGATAATTCCCAAAGCAAGCATTGTTAATATTATCAACGTTATTCATCCTTCATTCATAAATTTACCCAAATAAATATTAACACTAAGTTAAATTAATGTATATCCGACGCATAAAAATAAAAACCATTAATATTATAATAACAAAAACATCATTAGGAATAGCCCCTCTTAAACAAATAAGTGTAATACTTGGAGAACTAAGAGGAAATGCTGAACCTAATGATGTATATATTTTTATATTAAAAAGCACTATGCATATATCGATCTATACAAAAAATGTTTTATGCTGTTTTTTAAATTTGATTCAAAACTCACTATTCTCAGACTATAAGATATTTATATGTTACACATTTAATCAAAAAATAGACTACTATTTCAATAACTTAAAAACTGTATCAAAAATGTATCACGAACCAAATAATTCAGTTAGCCCTTGTAGTGAAAACACGCCAGTTACGATAGTTACAACTACTGCAACAATACCGAAAATCAGCATCCATGTTGGGTGTTTGTAATCTCCAACTATAGATTTACGTTTACTAGCGATCAATATTGTACCTAACGTAATAGGTAAAATCAAACCATTTAACGCCCCTGCAACGATTAATAATGTTACAGGCTTACCTAGTAATAAGAATACTAAAGTTGAAAACACAATAAAACTAATTACAATGATATTTGTTTTATTATAAACTGATTTATGAAGTGTCTTTAAAAACGTAGCACTCGTATATGCCGAACCAATCACTGATGACATGGCTGCAGCAAATAATACAACACCAAAGATATTACGTCCTATTGGTCCTAGAACATGTTCAAACACAGAAGCCGGTGGATTTTCTGAGTTTAATGTTACACCTGTAACTACTACACCTAGTACTGCTAAAAATAGCAATGTTCTTAAAACCCCTGTCGTTAAAATACCAGAGACGGCAGCTTTATTAACAAATGGTAAATAGGCCTTCCCTTGTATACCAGAATCTAATATTCTATGCGCTCCCGCAAAAGTAATATAGCCCCCAACTGTACCACCTACTAAAGTAATAATAGGTAATACTAGTGCAAGTGGTTGTTCAGGCATTACTAGGTGTTTAGCCGCTTCAGCATAAGGTGGATTAGCTTTAAACATGACAAATGCTACTACAATAATCATCAATACGCCTAAGAACATTGTCACTACATCCATTATTTTCTGTCCGCTTTTACTGATAAATATACCAATTGATAGGACAGCCGTAATGGCTGCGCCAATTTTAATATCTAAACCAAAAATAGCATTTAGTCCTAGTCCTGCACCAGCGATGTTACCGATGTTAAATGCGAGACCACCTATTGCAATAAGAATCGAAATAAACGTTCCCAAACCATTAAATATTTCATTAGCTACTTCTTGTCCTCGTTTTCCAGTTACAACAAGTACACGCCAAATATTAATTTGTGCACCTATATCAATAATTATTGATAACAAAATTGCAAACGCAAAACTTGAAGCGAATTGTGCAGTGAAGACCGCGGTTTGCGTTAAAAATGCCGGTCCTATTGCGGAAGTTGCCATTAAAAACACTGATCCTAACAGTAGCCTTTTGTGGTTCTTAGTAAACTTAAATTCTTGCTCACCTGACTTTAATTTCTCCCCCATAATTTAGCCCTCCAGCCTCGAAATAGAAATACCTTCTTTCGACAATCTCTCTCTTATTTGCGATACAAATTCAAGCGCATGCGCACCATCTCCGTGTACGCAAATAGTATCAGCTTCTATAGCTATTGTATTGTTATTTTTAGTAATAACTTTTTGCGATTTTACCATATTTATAACTTGTTCGATAGCTTCATTTGTATCTGTTATAAGTGCATTGGCATCTTTTCTACTTACAAGCTGACCATCACCTTCATAACGTCTGTCAGCGAATACTTCCGAAGCAGTTGCTAGTCCAACTGATTTAGCTTCAGATATTAGCAATGTATTGGAAAGTCCAACAAATATCAATGACTCATCAAAGTCATAAACAGCTTGTGCAATTGCTTGTGCAACTGCTTTATCTCTCGCTCCCATTTGATATAGTGCGCCATGTGGTTTCACATGATTCATTGAAACATCATGTATTTTACAAAATCCGTAAAGTGCACCCAGTTGATAAACTACAATATCATAAATTTCATTCGGTGTAATATCCATATTTCTACGACCAAACCCTTGCAAATCTGGTAAACCTGGATGTGCGCCAATTCCAATATCATGTTTTTTTGCGAGTTCAATCGTTTGGTTCATAACATGTTGATCACCAGCATGAAAACCACAAGCAATATTTGCTGATGTAACTAGGGGAATAATATCTTTGTCTCCACCAAAAGAATAATTACCAAATGCTTCACCTAAATCACAATTTAAATCCACTTTCATGTCATTTCCTCCTTAATGATTTGATGCCTATCTAAAAACTTGATATCTACTTCTTCAGCATTTCCTTCCGCATATAAAGGATAAGATAATACAGCATATAGGAAATCCGCAGTAGTTGTAAACCCATCTATAACCATTTCATCAAGTACTACTTTTAATTTCTTAATCGCTAATTGACGAGTAGATGATTTAACAATTACCTTGGCAACTAATGAATCATAATTAGGGGAAACTTTGTACCCGTAATATAATAAACTGTCTACACGAATATTAAACCCTTGTGGTAAATGTAAAGATTTAACTGTACCCGGTGAAGGTTGAAATTGTTTTTCTGGATTTTCAGCATTAATTCTTGCTTCAATTACATGGCCATCAAAAATAATATCTTCTTGATTAAATGGCAACGTTCCATGTTGCATCAAATAAAGTTGCGCTTGTAATAAATCTCTATTAGTTCTCATCTCAGTTACAGTATGTTCTACTTGGATACGTGCATTCATTTCAATGAAATAGTATGCATCTTTAGTAACTAAATATTCTATGGTGCCTGCGCTCCTATAATTTGAAGCATTTGCAACCTTAACTGCATCTAAACACATAGATTCTCTCATTTCATCAGTTATAGCTGCACACGGTGATTCTTCAATCAACTTTTGATTTTTCCTTTGTACTGAACAATCTCTTTCACCTAAATGTATGTAATTTCCATTCCCATCACCTATCACTTGAACTTCAACATGTTTTGCAACTGGTATAAATGATTCTACATAAATACGATCATCATCAAAATATTTTTTACCTTCGCTTTTTGCCTCTTTAAAAGATTTAGTAAGCATATCTTCTGTTTTAACAATCCTAATACCTTTACCGCCACCACCACTAGCAGCTTTCAGTACAAGCGGATAACCAATTTCTTGGGCAATGTTTTGCACTTCTTCAATTGATTCTACAGCTTTAGTCGATCCTGGAATAATCGGTACGCCAGCATTATCTACAGTTTGTCTCGCTGTGATTTTATCACCCATCATTTCCATCGTTTTTTGCGTGGGACCGATAAAGTAGATATCATTGTCTTCTACTTTTCGGGCAAAAGAGGAACTTTCTGATAGAAATCCATAGCCTGGATGAATTGCATTCGCGCCTGTAATTTTAGCTGCACTTATAATTCTGTCCTGGTTTAGATAACTTTCTAATGGATTAGCTTCACCGATACAAACTGCTTGATCCGCTAAACTTACATGTAAACTTTTCTCATCTCCTAGAGCGTATATTGCAACCGTTTCAATATTAAGCTCTCTACAAGCTCGAATAATCCTTACTGCAATTTCACCTCTGTTAGCGATTAAACAACGATACATAGAAACACCCCTTTATACAAACTTATTTCACATTTATGATTTGTTGATTGTATTCAACATTAGAACCGTGATCTACAAGAATTTCATCAACCACACCGGCAACGTCACTTGTTACTTCATTTAAAACTTTCATCGCTTCTATATAACCAATCGTATCTCCTTTTTTAATTTCGTCACCAACTTTTACGATTGGATTGGTTAACTCTTTCTCGTCTTGCAAGAAAAATGTTCCGACCATAGGTGATTTGACTGACTGGTAACTTGATTCAGTTGTTTCCTCCTGTGACGTATCGTTTGAATTTGCTGTACTTGACTGATTAGATGGCTGGTTTGAAACATTATAATTAGCTCCGCCTTCAGTGAAATCTATTGAAATTTCATGTTCATAATCTTTATAGGTAAATTTCTTAACTTCATTTGTTTTAACCAATTTGATTAATTGTTCTACTTTTTCTAAATTCATTACTATTCTCCTTTAAGCAATTTATTAATTCGAGTTGAAGTCTTTCTCATTTGAGATGTATCAAAAATAGGTGCTTTTAATACTTCATTTTGTTTTTCATTAAGTTCTCGTTCTTTTTGATGTAGTTTTTCTATAGCTGCTTCTACCGTTATCCATTCAAACTTAACTGTTTCATTAGGTTGTTTCTGTGCAATAAGCGATAAATCGGCAGCACACACCGTTGCAATTTTAGTGTAGCCACCAACCGTTTGTTTATCATTTAATAAAATAATAGGATTACCATCATTTGGAACTTGTATACTACCCAGAGCTACAGGTTCAGAAATGATATCTGCAGATTCTATTGGCGCGATTTTTTCACCTTGTAAACGAAAACCCATACGGTCTGATTTTTCTGAAATTTTAAAGCCTTCGTTTACTAATTTTTGTTTAGCCTCATTACTAAAACTCTCTATTTGAGGACCCTCAATTATATGAATTACTTCCTGGTTTATTGCCTCAACCGGACAACTTAATCCTATACGCTCGGCATACATATTATTTTGTTGGCACGTAATTACATCATTAGATTTTAAAGCTCTGCCTTTATAGCCACCTATCTTACTTCTAGTATGTGTTGAATAACTATTGGCTACTTTTTGTATATTAAGTGGCTTACCAAACAATATATACCCCCTTGCCCCATCAACAGCTGAGCCTATTTTTAATTCATCTCCCTTCTTCACAAAAATTACTGTTTGAGATGAGATAACTTGATTGTTTAAAGTCGCTTCAAAATGCCCGCCTGTAAGCACAAATGTATTATCCGTTAGAAATTGTATTGTCGGTCCAACAATAGTATATTCAATAGCAGGTCCATTATTACCTATTAATGTATACCCCATTCTTAAAGCGTAAGTATCTAAAGCACCAGCTGTGGAGAAACCTTGATCTTGGTAACCTACTCTACCTAAATCTTGAACTGTACTAAATAGCCCCGGATTTAATATTTTAATACTCATACTACTTATTCACCCACTTTTCAATATCAAAATCATCTTGTAGTTGTGCCTGTTGTATATGATCAAATGTTTCTTCATCAATTGAATAAAACTTAATGGTATCTCCAGAATTATACAAACACATTGGAGATCGATTAATATCAAATACTTGTATAGGTGTACGGCCAATTATCTGCCATCCGCCTGGTGAATCCTTTGGATATAACCCAGTTTGATTATTAGCAATACCAACTGAACCAGCAGGTATACTTGTTCTTGGTTCTTTTCTTCTAGGAGTGTGTAATTGTGAATTCAAACCTCCTAAAAATGGAAAACCAGGCATAAAGCCAAGCATGTATATTAGGTATGTATTTTCAGTGTGTAATTGCACAACTTCTGCTTCTGATAAATCATGGTATGAAGCGACTTCTTTTAGATCTTGACCATGAGCTCCGCCATAAAGGACAGGAATACTGATTTGCTTAGCGTTCTCATTTGTATGCGCTTCCATCTTATTATTTAATTGCTCTAATTTAAGCTCTTTAACTACTTGTTTAACATCACATTGTGCGATATCAATATTGAGCATAACTGCTCTATAGCTCGGTACAATATCTACAATTGCAGGATGATTTTGCTTTGTAATATAATTACTGATTTGCTGAACTTTATTAAAAATATCTGGATTTATTTGCGCTTCGAAATAAATCATAATGGTTTGCTCGTTTATTAATTTATACTCCAAAACATATCCCCCTTTATGCTTTCTGCAATTAATTTTGAATAAAAACTTTATCAAGAGATTAACAATATCATTGTATCATTCATTTTATTTTCTTGTTTAATAGCAAATAATTATCAACAACAATAATAAATACAAATACATAAAACCTTAAAATTTAATTCATAAATTGAGTTAATATTAGCAATATACTATAAAATGAGTTTTGATGTTTTTAAATATAATTCATAAGTATAGTAAGTACCCCCTAACAGTTAAAAGTTCTGTTAGGGGGTACTTTATTATATTATTTAATATTAACAATTTTTACGTTGATTTCTCCACCATTTGGTAATGGTACGCGTACTTCATCATCTAATTTTTTCCCAATCAAGCTTTTTGCCATTGGTGATTCGTTAGAGATTTTTCCTTTAAACGCATCTGATTCTGCAGAACCAACGATTTGATATTCTTCTTCTTCATCGCCAGGTAATTCTACAAAAGTTACTGTTTTACCTAACTGCACTTGGTTATTATCACCGTTATCTTCAATAATAAGTGCATTACGCAACATATGTTCTACACGTTGGATATCTTGTTCAATAAAACCTTGCTCATCTTTAGCTGCATCATACTCTGAGTTCTCCGATAAATCACCAAAAGAACGTGCAACTTTAATTTTTTCAACGACTTCAGGTCGCTTAACTGTTTTTAATTCTTCAAGTTCTCTTTCTAACTTTTCAAATCCTTCTTGAGTCATTGGATATTGTTTTTGATTTTCCATTATGTCATCTTCCTTTACATATAAATACTATTGTTTACTTACTAAAGTTTGAATCTTAGTTGTCATTATATCGATTGCTACTTTATTACTTCCACCTTCTGGAATAATAATATCTGCGTATCTTTTTGTAGGTTCTATAAATTGATTGTGCATTGGTCGAACTACATTTAGATATTGATTAATTACAGAATCCATTGTACGCCCTCTTTCTTCAGTGTCCCTAAGAAGACGTCTTAATATACGTAAATCAGCATCTGTATCGACATAAATTTTTACATCCATTAAATCTCTTAATGTTTTGTTTTCAAGTGCAAATATACCTTCTACGATAATAACATCTTTTGGCTCAAATGCAATCGTTTCCTCACTTCTTGTATGATTTGTATAATCGTACGTTGGCACTTCAACCTGCTTACCATTTCTTAAGTCGGTTAAATTTTCAATTAACAAGTCATTATCAAAAGCGAAAGGATGGTCATAATTGGTTTCCAAACGTTCATCAAAAGTTAAATGCGATTGGTCTTTATAATAATAGTCTTGAGCCAATAGTGCAACACTATGACCTTCTAAATTTTTCATAATTTCATTTGTGACTGATGTTTTACCTGATCCAGACCCACCAGCTATACCGATTATTGTTGTACTTTTCATTATCCAATTTCCTTTCTCATCATGTTATTTGCATAAATTGGATGATTAACTTTAATTTGCACAATTTGTAATGGGTGACGGGCAGCATCAAGTTCATTACCTTCTTCGTCATAAATTGTTTCTACAACTTGTCGAAAAGTCTCAATTTCTGGTCCGAAAAATTCTATTTCTTGCCCAGGCTCAAATTTATTTCGTTGTTGAATCGTTGCAATCTTAGTTTTCTCATCATAATCTAATACTAATCCACAGAAGTCATAAGCTGAATTTTTCTTATTTTGATGTCCGAACATTTGCTCTTCATAACCAGGTGTCCCTTCTATAAAAGCAGAAGCAGTATCTCTATTGGCGCATTTATCTAATTCTATCAACCATTCCTGTTTGATTTTAAAATTTTCAGGGTCATTGGCGTAAGCATCAATTACTTTTCTATAAACAGAAACAACTGTAGCAATATAGTGAATTGATTTCATACGTCCTTCTATTTTCAATGAATCAACACCAATATCCATCATATTTGGAATTGATTCTATTAATTTTAAATCTTTAGGACTCATTGCAAATGGCGTCACTTCTTCATCACCATAATATAAATCTAATTCCCCGTCAGATTCCACTTGCAGTAGATCATAATCCCAACGGCAACTTTGACAACAGCCGCCTCTGTTTGAATCTCTTGCAGTCATATGATTACTTAAAGTACATCTACCTGAATAAGCAATACACATAGCTCCATGTATAAATGATTCAATCTCGATATCTACTTGCTCTTTCATTTCTTTCATTTCCATTGCACCGGTCTCACGTGCTAAAACAACTCTATCCAAACCTTCTTCTTTCCAAAATTCAACCGCTTTATAATTTGAAAGAGATTGTTGCGTAGATAAATGAATTTCTAATTCTGGCGCAACGCTTTTACAAGTCTCAATAATTAACGGATCTGCAACAATAATGCCTGTGACACCCGCCAATGCTAAGTCACGCAAATAGTCATCTAAACCTTCCATGTTTTCATCATGAGCGATTATGTTCGTAGTAACATAAATTTTAGCATTATATCGTTGGGCAAATTCAACGCCTTCTTTTATTTCTGCTAGTGTAAAGTTATCAGCGTTTGATCTCAAACCGTATGCTTGTCCACCTAGAAAAACAGCATCTGCCCCATAATGTACGGCGATTTTCAGTTTTTCTAAATTTCCAGCTGGTGCAAGAAGTTCAGGCTTTTTCATTTTAGGTTTATTTTGAATATTAATTTCTTCTAAAATTTCCACTGTTCAACCTCCATTAATATACTGTTTGTTTATATAAGAATCCCTCATCAAATGGTCGATGTTCTGGTTGTATCGCTTCAATTGGATCAACTAGCATAAATTTTTCATCTTCATAGGCTTCGGGGTCTTCATTATATAAATCAATGGCTTCTCTGTATTGTTCAGTACATACATTTATATATTCTTCTGACTGTAACACACCATCAATTTTTAATGCATCTATACCAGCCTCTAATAAAGAGTCTAATTCTTCTATTAAGCATATATCATGCGGAGACATAATGTGTGTTCCATTGTAATCTTCGAAAACTGGATATTTGTTATCACGTTCTTCGTCATATAATAATAATTCATCAGCTACTAGATTACGCTCAATTTTTAATTGTCGCTCTTGGAATGTATAATAGTTCCCTAACAACATGCGCTTAGATTGAAACATACATGTCATGCCATGGACTTGTACTTCAATTTCTACATTTGCATTCGCTTTTATATTTAGTATTTCTTCTAAATTTAACTCTCTTGCTAAGAGTGCACGTTTGGCACCTTTTTTCCCCCAGTAATTACACTGAAAATAATTTGTAACTAACGTTTCAGCATCCCAATTAAGTGGAATCGGGTTGTCCTGATTTTTAACAAACATGATTACTGCAGGGTCACCAAAAATAATACGATCCACGTTAATTTCGTGTAAAAATTCTATATATGATTCAACAGCATTTAAATGATAGTTGTGAAAAAGCCCATTCACAGCTGCATATATCTTTTTACCTTTACTGTGAGCCAGGTTTACAGCTTCTCGCATGGCCTCTCTATTAAATTCACCAGCAAGCCTCAACCCAAATTTCTGCTCACCTATCACAAACGCATCAGCCCCTTTTTCAATTAACACTTCAATATGATTAACAGATTTGGGTGTAACTAATAATTCTGTCATTGTGATTCTCCTTTAATTGAAATTGCTAAACCATCATCTATGTTTAAAAAATTAGTTGTGTATCCTTCATGATTGATTAACCATTCATTATACTCTATTACTTTTTTAACCATTTGACGTACATTTCGTGTCCGTACTACTGATATATCTGAGACAAAACCGTGGTATAAAACATTATCTGTAACGACAACACCACCATCTTTTAAGATTGGTGTATATAGTTCAAAAAATTTCTTTGACTGTGCTTTAGCTGCATCAATAAATATCATATCATACGTTTGATCGTTCACCTGATTGAACTGTTCTAACGCATTTCCTTCAACTAGTCTTACTTGGTTATTAAAACCATATAAATCTATATTTGCTTTTGCTTTATTTATCATTTCTTCATCACGTTCTATTGTCGTCACTTTAATTTCTTTTGATATCGAAGCAAATTGCATAGCACTATAGCCAATAGCAGTACCAATTTCTAATATGTTCGTTGGTTTATGTAATCTGATTACTTGCTTTATCATCTCAAGCGTAAGTCTATCTACAATTGGGACACTATTTTCTTCTGCAAACGTTCTTAGAGTTTCTATGTTTTCGTCTGTTTGCTTGTGTAATTTTAATAAATAGGATTGATTATTATCCATTTCTTCATAACTTCCTTTGTTGTAAAATCATACTTTGGATTCAAGCAATAAAATAAATCAGTCATTAAGTGACTGATTAAATAATTTAAACAAAATATTAAATCCTAAATTCAATATGCGTATTTATTTTAATTATGATTCAGTATAAAACTTTTTCTTTTATGTATGTACGCACAAATTTAACTTTATATATTTTATCACAAACACTTAGATAATATAAGTGTAAAGTCACAGTGAATATTAAAATTAAAAATATAATTATTGCTGCTGTCATTATTTTATCTACCATACATAATACTTAGGATTCTATTTAACATTGTTAATAAAATTAAAATCATGTCACAATATATGTATAAGAGCCTCATTTAAGGTCAAATTCATAAGATTTTAAATATAAAAGAGGGCTAATCCCTAATGGGTTAGCCCTCTTATTTTGAGAATAGGTGTTTAAGTCCCAAACTCCGATGCTTTTTGCATTTCAACTAAATACTATCTATTATTCGTGGTCATGGTCGTGGTCATGGTCTTGATCGTCCATTTCAGTATTAACTACTTCTTCAATCATGTCCCACTCTTCATCTGTTTCTACAGGTAAGAATTTACCACCTTCACCATTTTCGTCTGGTTCATTAATCATTGGTACTAATTCTATTAAATCATCATCATCAGATTCTGCGCCTTCTTCAGCAAGAATCACATATTCTTTTTTAAATTCTGGGTGGAAGAATTCTAAAACTTTACGATATAAGACTTCATTTCCTTCTTCATCATAAAGTGTAAGCAATTCCTCTTCGTTGTTAATTTCTAATTGAGAATCGTGATTGTGTTCAGTCATAATTAAACGCTCCTTTTTATTGTAATGAGTCTAAATAGCCTTGCAAAATAAACACTGCAGCCATTTTATCAATTACTTTTTTTCGTTTCTGTCTAGAAACATCTGCTTCAAGCAGTGAACGTTCTGCAGCCATCGTGCTTAAGCGTTCATCCCACATGATTATCTCTAATGATGGCAGTGCTTCTTGAAGTTGCTCCTTGTATTGTAACGAAGCATCGCCTCGAAATCCAATAGAATTGTTCATATTTTTTGGTAATCCGACAATTACGGTACCAACTTTCTCTTTTTGTATAATATCTACAAGTTGATCTATACCTAATTCATTTTTTTCTTCGTCTATACGGAGTGTATCATATCCTTGGGCTGTCCAACCCATAAGATCACTTATTGCAATGCCAACAGTTTTACTACCTACATCTAATCCAATAATTTTATGTTTTAGCATATATTAGTTAGATTTCTCTTGTAAGTAACTAGAAACTAATTCTTCCATAATATCATCACGATCAATGCGACGTATTTGATTTCTAGCTTCATTATTACGCGGAATATAAGCAGGATCACCTGATAGTAAATAACCTACGATTTGGTTCACTGGATTATATCCTTTTTCTTTTAACGTATTATAGACATTTTGTAACACTGTTTTGACATCTTCTTTTGGAATTTCATCATAATTAAACTTCATTGTTTTATCAAAATTTTCCATGTACAACACTCCTTTTGTATCGAGATAAAAAAGTTCTTATTCTCATTCTACATGAGAATGGCTTTAAGTTATAGCGATTTAATGTAATCTTTAATAAATCGTAATGCTTCTGTTATGTTTTCTGGTTGAGTACCGCCACCTTGAGCCATGTCTGGGCGACCGCCACCTTTACCACCAACAATTGGAGCCATATTTTTGATGATATCACCAGCTTTTACTTTGTCAGTAAATGCTTTTGGTACAGTTGCTACTAAAGATACTTTACCATCTACATTACTAATGAGTACAATCACTGTATCTTGTAATTTTGATTTAAAATCATCCATAGTTTCACGTATAGCTTTGGCGTTAGGTACCTCTACCTCTGTAGCAAGAAATTTCAAACCGTTAATTTCTTCAACTTGATTTGTAAGATCTCCCATCTTCAGTGAAGTAACTTCTTTATTTTTTTGTTCTAGTTGTTTCACTAATTCTTTTTCTTCTGTTTGCATTTGTTTTACTTTATCTAATACTTGGTCATCTGTTTTAACTTTTACTTGAGTTTTAACAGCATTAAATTGCGTTTGTATTGTTTCTAAATATAGGAAAGCTGATTTACCAGTTAAAGCTTCTATTCTTCTAACTCCAGCGCCCGTACCAGATTCACTTACAATCTTAAATAGACCGATTTCAGAAGTATTATTCACATGAATACCGCCACATAATTCAATTGAGAATGGTGCCATATTTACTACTCTAACCACATCGCCGTATTTCTCACCAAATAGTGCCATTGCGCCAATTTTCTTAGCTTCTTCGATAGGCATTTCTTGGATATTAACTTCAATGCTATTCCATATTTCTTCATTAACTCTACGCTCTACTTGGTCAATTTCTTCTTGAGTCATTGGACCAAAATGTGAAAAATCAAATCTTAAACGCTCTGCTTCAACCAATGAGCCAGCTTGGTTAACATGTTCGCCTAAAACTTCTTTTAATGCTGCATGCAATAGATGTGTTGCACTGTGATTTTTTTTAATTGCACTTCGTTCTTTATGATTAACACTTGCAGATACTTCTGCATTTGTTTTTACTGTGCCAAACTGAATCTCACCTTTATGCAAGTTTTGGCCATTAGGTGCTTTCGTAACTTCAGTTACTAGTATTTCAAAGTTTTCATTACTTACTTTACCTTGATCGGCAACTTGTCCACCACTTACAGCATAAAATGGTGTTTCTTTAAGAATGAAATAAACAGTTTCGCCAGCTTCTGCAACATCAATTAACTCACCGTTATGAATGATGTCCGTAATTGTTGTAGCTCTATCCATAACATCATAACCAACGAATTTACTTTCAGTAGTGATTTTCTTCAATACTTCACTTTGTACTTGCATTGATTGTGAATTTTGTCTTGCTTGTCTAGCTCTATCTCTTTGTTGTTGCATTTCAGTTTCAAATGTAGCCATATCAACTGATAAATTTTCTTGTGTTGCAATCTCTTCGGTTAGTTCTACTGGGAACCCGTAAGTATCATATAATTTAAAAGCATCTTTACCACTAATTTCATTAGATTGTTCTTTTGCTTGAGCCACAAGATTATTTAAAATAGCAAGCCCTTCTTCTAATGTTTCGTGGAAACGTTCTTCTTCAGATTTGATTACGCGTTTAATAAAATCTGACTTTTCTTTTACATTTGGATAATAAGGTTCCATGATATCAGCAACTATATCAACTAATTGATACATAAATGGTTCATTGATATCTAAAGATTGGCTAAATCTCACAGCACGACGTAATAGACGACGTAATACATAACCACGACCCTCGTTAGCTGGTAATGCGCCGTCAGCAATTGCAAATGCTATCGTACGAATATGATCTGATATAACTTTAAATGCAACATCGTATGCATCTTTTTCTAAATATTTTTTCCCAGATAGCATTTCTACTTCGCGAATAATTGGCATAAATAAATCTGTCTCATAATTAGTGCGTACATTTTGAGCTATAGAGGCCATTCTTTCTAATCCCATACCCGTATCAATGTTTTTATTTGGTAATGGTGTATATGTGTGGTCTTTGTTATGGTTGAATTCACTAAACACTAAATTCCATACTTCAAGAAAACGCTCGTTCTCCCCACCTGGATACATTTCTTCAGCTGGATCATCTTTGCCATAACTGTCTCCACGATCATAGAAAATTTCTGTATTAGGACCTGAAGGACCTTCGCCAATGTCCCAGAAATTCCCTTCAATTCTAATAATTCTGCTTTCTTCTAAGCCAATATCTTCGTTCCATATACGATACGCTTCAATATCTTCTGGATGAACAGTCACATATAACTTTTTAGGGTCCATTGCCATCCATTTCTCACTAGTTAAAAATTCCCATGCAAATTCAATAGCCTCTTTTTTAAAATAATCACCAATTGAGAAATTACCTAACATTTCAAAAAATGTATGATGACGTGCAGTAAACCCTACATTTTCAATATCATTTGTTCTAATTGCTTTTTGTGAATTCACAATACGTGGTTTTCTAGGCGTTTCTCTACCATCAAAATATTTCTTCAATGTTGCTACGCCAGAATTAATCCATAGTAAAGAATCATCATCAATTGGAACTAATGGTGCTGACGGTTCAACCATATGACCTTGTTCTACAAAATAATCGATAAAATTTTGTCTAATTTCACTCGCTTTTAAGTTTTTCATACCTTAAATTTCCTCCATCTCAACTCAAGTTATAACAGTAATTCATTAAAAATGAAAATAAAAAACGCCCATCCTCATAAAAGGGACGAACGTTTCGCGGTACCACCCTAGTTATAAGTGTTAGCAAATCTTTATAGACTTCATTGTTAAAATTATGCAATTCAATCGTCTTAACAAATTTACTAACATACACTTATCACTCAATTAGTTATTATGCTTACTGACACAAAGTAGCTTTCAACTATGTTTACTGTACTTTTCACCAGCCAGTACATCTCTGAAGATAAAACATAGTTTACTTATCTTTATGCGAAGTTATTTATATTGTATTTATTTTCAACGACAATGTCAATCTTCAACGAAGTCATACGGGGAAAATTCACCCATATTAATCATTGGATTTATTTTAAATATATTTTCTTCAGACAATATAATATCTGAATCAAAGGATTTACTGACATCAGCAGTTTCAGTTTCTTCCTCATTATTAAAATACGCTTTAAGAAAAGCACACAATTGCGTCATTCTCACTTGGCCGTGAGTCTTTAAACCAATATCAAATGCTTGCGGATCTCCTAAGAACACAAGTGACTGTTTGGCACGTGTTAAACCTGTATATAATATAGGTTTTTGAAGCATTCTAAAGTACTGTTTAACCATTGGCATAATCACAATTGGAAATTCTGATCCTTGTGACTTATGAATTGAAGTACAATAGGCATGCGTCAACTCCATTAAGTCTTGACGAACAAATGTAATCTCATTACCTTCAAAATCAACTACCAAAACATCTTTGTTTAATGCATTTTCTTTAGCCCAGAAGATGCCTACAATGACCCCGATATCACCATTAAATATATTATCACTTGGTCGGTTAACTAGTTGTAATACCTTATCACCTTTTCTAAAGACAATATCACCAAACTCAATTTCTCTAGTATCTTGTTCTTTGGGATTCAAGATATCTTGCAATACTGTATTTAGTTTCTTAATACCTGCAGACCCTTTATACATCGGAGCTAATACTTGAATATCACTCATATCATAACCTTTATTCACTGCACTTGATACCACTTTTTCAACAACTGAGGGTATCTGTTCTGTTGTACAGTTTATAAAATTACGGTCATGAAATCTCTGTGTAATATCAATAGTTTCTCCTAGTTTCATCCTATGTGCTAATTCTATAATACTTGAGCCATCTTGTTGTCGGTAAACTTCAGTTAAATTTACACGAGGAATTACTTTCGAGTCAATTAGATCTTTAAATACTTGGCCTGGTCCAACAGATGGCAACTGATCTTCATCACCGACTAGTATAACTTGCGCATCAATAGGTACAGCACTCAAAAATTGATGGAATAACCATGTATCAACCATAGACATTTCATCAATAATAATAAGTTTTGCAGAAATTTCATTATCTAAAATATCTTCTGGTTGCGTATCTTGATTCCAACCAATTAAGCGATGTATCGTCATAGCCTCTAAACCTGTTGACTCTGACAAACGCTTCGATGCACGTCCAGTCGGCGCACCTAGAACTACCGGATAATCATCATTTTGATAATCGTCATAATCTAATGATAGACCATGCAACTCTGCATAAAGTTCAACAATTCCTTTAATGACAGTTGTTTTCCCTGTACCTGGGCCACCTGTCAGTAACATTATTTTAGAGTTAATCGCTGTTTGCAAGGCTTCTCTTTGAGAATCTGCATATGTCACTTTATTGCGTTCCTCAATTTCTCCTATTTCAAGCAGCAAATCAGATTGCTCAATTTCTTTTAGTTTATTTGTATAAGAAAAATTACGGTATAAATTTTGAACGCTTTTCAATTCTGAATAGTATAAACTTGGGATCGCAACTTCATTTTCTTGTTGAATTAATTTAGTGTCATTGACTAAATCTTGTAAAACTTGCTCAAGCTGCTGAGTTTCTATTAATTCACCTGGTGGTTGTGATAGCATATCTTGAGTCATCTCTAGTACATTATTAGTAGGTAAATACGTATGACCTTGTTTTATACATTCTTCTTCTAACACATAAAGTAACCCTGCTTTAAGACGTTCTGCATCGTTAAATTGAATACCGACATTACGCGCTAATGTGTCTGCCTTATTAAAACCGATGCCTTTGACATCATATACAAGTTGATAAGGTTTTTTTTCAACTACGTTAAGTGTTTCGCCTAAATATGCTTGGTATATAGCCATTGCTAACTTTGGCCCAAAACCTAGATCATGGAGGCGAATGATAATTTGTTCCGTTTCTTGATTACTTGCGATTTGTTCAGCAATTTGTTTTTGTTTCTTTTTAGGTAAACTAGGCACTTTTTCTAATATAGTTGGATCATTTAATATGTCGCTAATTGCATTTTCACCTAATTTATTTACAATACTTTGAGCTGTTTTTTTTCCTATTCCTTTAAAAAGATCACTAGATAAATAACTTATAATTGCTTCTTTCGTTTGTGGTAACTCTTTTTCAAATGTTTCAGCCTTTAATTGTTTGCCATATTTTGCATGCGTAACTACTTGGCCTTTAAATGTATAGACGTCACCTTCTGCAATATCTGGGAAAAACCCTACAATTGTAGGCATTGAATCAAATGTCTCATTGGATTCAATCGTATCAACTTTTAAAACCGTATAAAAATTCTCTTTGTTTTGAAACAAAATCGCATCAACGGTCCCTTTAATCATTGAATTGTTAAATAGTGTAGGGTTTTCCATAAGTTATTCCTCCTCTGCGATAGCTTTAAATGTTTTAATAGCATGATGGCTCATGACATGATCTGGATTGGCGTCTACAGCCGCATCAAAATGACGAATAGCTTCGTCAGTATCCTCCGTTTGCATATAAGTCGCTAAGCCTAGATTATATAGTGCATCTGCGTGTTTGCTATCAATTGCTAACACACGCTTTAACTGGCCAATAGCTTGTTCAAACATTTCTAAATGACATAATACAAGTCCATATTGGAATTGTACCTCAGCATCATCACGATCATCTAGTTCCGCTGCTGTCATTAAGAACGGTAAAGCTTCGTTAAATGCTTCTAGTTGATTAAAAGACATACCAATCATGTAATTTGTATCAACTTTATCAACGTTAAATTTTAACGCTTGTTGGTATAATTTTATCGCTTCATTAAAACGACCTTCATTGTAATATACATTACCTAAATTATAATAAATTGCACCATTTTCCGGATCTAAAGTGATTGCTCTTTGAAAGAATTTTTCAGCTTTTTCTACTTCTCCCGCTTCAGCCAATAATATTCCAGCATTTATGTAATTTTCTACTTCTTTTGGACTAGCTTCTATATTTTCAAATAATGCTTTAAGTGCTTCTTCAAAATTACCTTGTTTAATTAATTGATATATTTGCTCTTGATTCAACATTAACCCTCTTTTCTGACTATTAATTATAACATTTACTCATTTTTTTGAAATATGAATTTCAAAAAAAGAAATCGCTAGATACTATATTATATAGTCTACTAACGATTTCTAAATAATACTTCATCTTTTAGTTTATAAAACGTAACTTAATTGTCCTGACTCTTTAAAAACATCATCAATTGTTGCGCCACCTAAACAGACATCGCCATCATATAGTACAACTGATTGCCCTGGCGTAATCGCACGAACAGGTTCATCGAATACTACACGTATTGCACTATCACTCTCTTTTTGTACAAATACTTTAGTATCTTTTTGACGGTATCTAAATTTTGCAGTACATGCAAATCCATTTTCCAAGTCAACATCATTTGCAAATGAGATATCTGATGCAATCAAGTAATCACTATATAATGCTTCATGGTGGAAACCTTGTTCAACATATAATACGTTATCATTTAAGTTTTTGCCAACTACAAACCATGGATCACCGTCTCCACCAATACCTAAGCCATGACGTTGTCCGATTGTATAATACATCAGCCCAGCATGCGTGCCAATTTTTTCACCTTGTAGTGTGCGCATTTCTCCAGATTGTGCTGGTAAATATTGTGAAAGAAATTCTTTGAAATTACGTTCTCCAATAAAACAAATACCTGTAGAGTCTTTCTTTTTAGCAGTTGCTAAATTTTGTTCTTCAGCAATACGACGTACTTCTTTTTTATCGATATCACCTATTGGAAACATTACACGAGATAATTGATCTTGTGATAATTGATTTAAGAAATAAGTTTGATCTTTATTGTTATCCACGCCTCTTAACATTTCAACGTGTCCATCCTCATGACGACGCACACGTGCATAATGACCTGTAGCAACATAGTCAGCACCAAGTTTCAACGCATGTTCTAAAAATGCTTTGAATTTAATCTCTTTATTGCACATTACATCAGGGTTTGGCGTACGGCCTTTTTTATATTCATCTAGGAAATAAGTAAATACTTTATCCCAGTATTCTTTCTCAAAATTCACTGCATAGTATGGGATATCTAATTGATTACATACTGCGATGACATCATTATAATCTTCAGTAGCTGTACATACGCCATTTTCATCTGTATCATCCCAATTCTTCATGAATATACCTATGACATCATAACCTTGTTCTTTTAATATGTGTGCTGTAACGGAACTATCTACGCCACCAGACATTCCGACAACAACTCGTGTATCTTTATTTGACACTTACACTTCCTCCTTAAATTTGTGATAAATTTTATGAATTTCTGTAGCTATATATTTTATTTCTTGCTCAGTTGTTTGTTCATTAAAACTAAACCTTACCGAATGTTTTGCTCGCTCATCTTCTTCGTCATACATTGCTTTCAGTACATGTGATGGTGTTGTAGTCCCTGCAGTACAAGCTGAACCTGATGAAACATATATATTAGAGAGATCTAATAAAGTTAGCATTGTTTCTACATCTATAAATGGCAGATATAAATTCACAATGTGACCAGTTGAATCTGTCATAGAACCATTTAATTCAAATGGTATAGAGCGTTCTTGTAATGAGACTAGGAATAAATTTTTAAGGTTCATTAAATGCACATTATTTTCATCTCTATATTGATTTGCAAGTGTAACAGCTTCAGCTAATCCAACAATTTGTGGTAAATTTTCAGTTCCGGCTCTACGTTTAGCCTCTTGTTCTCCACCTAACTGTTGATATTTTAATGAAGTACCTTCTTTTAACAGTAAGATTCCAACGCCTTTAGGACCACCAAATTTATGTGCTGTAATACTCATAGCGTCAATAGCAAATTCATGAAAATCTATTTCTAAATGACCAATCGCTTGCACTGCGTCAACATGGAACAATGCATTGGATTTTCCAACAATATCTTCAATATCGTACATTGGTTCTACAGTACCTACTTCATTATTAACAAACATAATAGAAACTAAAATCGTCTGTTCTGTAATGGCATTTTCTAATTGTTGAAGGTTTATTATGCCTTGTTTATCAACATCTAAATATGTGACTTCAAAACCTTCTTTCTCTAGTTGCTCAAACACATGGAGTACAGAATGATGCTCAATTTTTGAAGTGATAATATGTTTTCCTCTGTGCATTTGGTCATAAGCCATTCCTTTAATAGCAGTATTATTAGATTCTGTCGCACCACTTGTAAAGATTACTTCACTTGGCTTTGCATTAAAAGAAGATGCAATCGTACGGCGTGCTTCATCTAAATACTTTCGTGCATCTCTTCCTATACTATGAATGGAAGACGGATTACCATAATGAACAGAATAAATATCCATCATTTTATCAATTACTTCTTGCTTAACTGGTGTTGTAGCAGCATAATCTGCGTATACTTCCATGCTTGACACTCCTTAAATTTTTATCAATGTTCCAATAATAGCACCATATAATTAATTTTTCTAGTTGTCTGTTTCAAAATGACCATTTTCATCAATATCTTTAAAATCCTCTAATAATTTCATAGTCTTTTTTATGTCTGCTGGTTGTTTACTATTCAAAGTCATATTTTTCAATTTTTTATCATTAATATGCCAGTGTGTAGCGGTGATTCTTGATTGTAAATATTGATCATGTGTAACGATAAGCACTTGACCTTGAAAACTATCAATCATTTTTAATATTAAATCTTGTGTAGCGATATCAAAATAATTAGTTGGTTCATCTAAAATAAGAAGATGTGGATTAGAGAAATATAATAATACAAACTGCAATCTACTTTTCTCACCCATGGATAAAAATGCGATATGCTGATTAATTTTTTCATTATTAAAATCAAAAGTAGCTAAGATTGTTTGTGCTTCACTACGAGTCACACTTTCTAATGCCATCACCATGTCTAATGGACTGCTATTATATTTTAAATTGCTATTTTGCTGGTCAAAAGAAGCAATTTTAAGAGATGGTGTAATATATACATCACCTTTATTCGGTTTTATACTTTGTTTTATCATTGCGATAAATAATGATTTCCCACTGCCATTGGGACCTGTTAAAAGTATATTTTCTTTATTTTTCATTTCAAAGTTAGCATTTCTATAAATTTCTTGTTGATTTATAGTTATACTAACATTTTCAAATCTAATCAAGCTACGTTTTCGCAAATGTGTTTGTTCATTAAAATGAAATTCTCTATTATCATTTTCGGGTGCTTCAACTTGCTTTTCATTTATCTTTTGTTTTAGTTGTGATTCCTTAACTTTAGCTTTTTGTGCTAATTTGCTTAACCTTTTTTGTTGTATCGGGTCTCGCACACTAGTCGTTCTTTGCGAGGCTGAATGCCATTCGTTCACACGTTTAATAGTTGCTTCAAGTGCTTTGACTTCTTTTTGTTGTTTTTCATAAGCATTGACTTGTGATTGATGGGCTAAATCTACAACATGTTTATAATGGTCATAATCCCCTTGGAATTTTCTCGTTCCATTACGTGTTATTTGATAAATGTGTAACGCCGTTTGATTAATGAATCCTCTATGATGTGACACAAAAACAATAGTCTGTTTAGATTTATTAATATTAATTATTAAATTATCTAGCATTGTCATATCAAGATGATTAGTAGGTTCATCAAGTAATATTAACGATTTTTTCGATAAGAAAGCTCTTAATATCGCTACACGTGTTTGCTGTCCTCCACTAAGAGACTTAATCTTTTTATCTAAGTCGATTTCCGTTAAATCAAATAACTTCGCTTGCGTAATGATTTCTTGTTCAAATTCATAGCCTTCCAATGCTACGTAGTCGCTTATTTTTTCATAATTATTTAGCATCTCTTTTTTTAATTGAGCTAATTGTGGTTTTAAAAATAGGAGAAAATCCATTGCTGTCATTTCGTAATAATCAGTCATATCTTGTTCCATTAGATATGCACTTTCTTTATAAGCATTCTTAAGTGCATATAAAAGTGTTGATTTTCCAACGCCATTATCTCCTAAAAATGCTACATGCTCTCCTTCTTCTATATCAATTAGCACTTTGTCAATCAGTATTCGTCCATACTGTTCAAATGGTTTTTGTTCATAATAAAAAGACATATCAATTCCCTCACTTTTTAGGACATGACATATCTTTACGTAATATATATTACTTTATATATGGTTGCTTAAGTATTTCCATGTAATTTAGACAGAGTCATATCCCATAACTTTTATTTAAATTTAATTGGTTTGTATATTTCTTATGAGATTTATCCATTGTCTTAATTAAGCCACCTAACGTTTTAATTTCATATAAGTATAACAATGAGCAATTTCTTACGCAAGTTTTAAATCGCCTGTTATACTACTTTGTATTAACAAGATCAAGGAGGATTACGATATAAAATGAACAATTTAAAATTATCTGCGCTTAACTTAGTACCAATCCGCGAAGGTCAAGATGATCAAGCTGCAATCAAAGATATGGTTAAACTCGCGCAAGATTTAGAAACACTTGACTTCGAACGTTATTGGATAGCTGAGCATCACAACGCTCCTAATCTAGTTAGTTCGGCAACAGCATTATTAATTCAACACACATTAGAACACACTTCAAAAATACGTGTTGGTTCTGGTGGTATTATGTTACCAAATCATGCACCATTAGTTGTTGCAGAGCAATTCGGAACAATGGAGACAGTTTTTCCAAATCGTGTAGACCTTGGTTTAGGACGTGCACCGGGAACAGACATGATGACTGCTAGCGCTTTACGCAGAGACCAACATAACGGCGTTTATGAATTCCCTGAAGAAGTTGAACAACTTGCTACGTACTTTGGCCCAGCTAATCAGCAAGGATATGTTCGTGCTTATCCAGCTGTTAATAAGCAAGTGCCACTTTATATACTAGGTTCTTCTACAGATTCAGCCCACCTAGCCGCACGTAAAGGGCTACCGTATGTCTTTGCCGGTCATTTTGCACCACAACAAATGAAAGACGCGATTCAAATATATAAAGAACTATTTGAGCCCTCTGAAATACTAAGCAAACCTTATGTTATCGTTTGTCTCAACGCTATCGTAGCAGATACAGATGAACAAGCTGAATACTTAGCAACTACACAAGCACAAGTAATGGTAAGCATTACAAGAGGCAGAATGCAACCTGTGCAACCACCAACTGATGATTTAAGAGGACTTTTAACACCTACAGAATATGAAATTGCAAAACAAAGAATGCAACAATCACTAATAGGATCAGAAGAGACAGTTAAAGCTAAAATTCAAGACTTTATCAAAGAACATGGTGAAATTGATGAGCTTATGGCAATTAGTTATATCTATAATCAAGACGAACAGTTAAATTCTTATAAAAAACTCAAAACTATTGTCGAATCGTTATAATTCATAAAATAAACTTAGACCCTTTCAAAATTCAATGTTTAATATTCATCAAAGTAGTAATTAAGGGAACGAATATTTGAATATAAAATTCAGGTTATTGATACTAGATTGTCACACGATATATTAACGTCATTAACCAATCACTACAATTTATAATAAATAATGCCTACTAAACAATGGAAAGCTTAAATCTAGTCTTTATCCGATGTTAGTAGGTATTATTTTTATTATGCTTTTGATTGCAAATAAAAAAGACCAAGACATATAATGCCCTAGCCCTTTATTAAAATAATTTTGTTTACAACAAATATTATTTTTTATCGTCTTTCTTATCATCTTTTTTATCGTTATCACTGCCACCAGTAAATTTATCGATTTGTTCTGATGCTTGTTTAGCTTTTTCGTTGTCTGTATCTTTTAATTTATCTGATACAGTCTTTGCAGTTTCTTTTGCTTTATCTAAAAAGTTCTCAGCCATTTAAAATCTCTCCTTTAGTAGTTATAAAATATAGTTTATAGTTTATTTTTTAAATTTATCGATAACATCATTAGCTTTATCTTTTGCATTTTCTACAAATTCTTTAGCTTTACCAGAAGTTTTATCTTCTTTGCCTTCGTTTTCTAATTCTTTATTATCAGTAACGTTACCTAATGTCTCTTTCACATTACCTTTTGCTTGTTCTACTTTATTTTCGTCTGCCATGTAAATTACCTCCTTAATGATGTATATATTGTACATACCACTAATTTCAATAAATAAACATCTTAAACATAGATTAATAAATATTTTTCAAAAATGTTATATCATTAGTATAAAATGACATTTCTGTATAATATTAGATATAGAACATGTACCCGTCTAGATTATTTGTATCTTTATACTCTGCTAAATATTTTAATGATGTGTTATCTAGCACATCTCTTACTGCATCTCTCATTCTAATCCAAAGTTGTTTTTGAGCTGGTGGTTCTGAATCTATACTTTCAACGAATGTGATTGGACCTTCTAATAAACGAATAATATCACCCGCTGTTATCTCTTCAGACGGTACTCTTAATTGATAACCACCTTTTGCCCCACGAACACTTCGAATTAATCCGGCATTTCTCAATGGACCGACTAATTGCTCTAAATACAGATCACTCAAATTATTTTCTTCCGCAATAGATTTTAAGGACACACACCCTTGACCTTCTTTTTTAGCAAGAGATATCATTAGCGTTAACCCATATCTTCCTTTAGTTGAAATTTTCATTATATTACCTCACTTAATTCGAATACTATATAATAACATTCTATCACTTTTTACGTTAATATAGAATTAGAAAGGTGTGAAAGATTGTGTCAAACGAACCACTAGCTTCAAGAATGCGACCAAGTAACATTGATGAGATTATATCTCAAGAGCATTTAGTAGGTCCAAAAGGCATTATTAGAAGAATGGTAGAAACAAAAAGATTATCCTCAATGATCTTTTATGGGCCACCTGGTATCGGTAAAACAAGTATTGCTAAAGCTATATCAGGAAGTACTCAATTTAAGTTCCGTCAATTAAATGCAGTTACAAATACCAAAAAAGACATGCAACTCATAGTTGAAGAAGCTAAAATGTCTGGGCAAGTTATTTTATTATTAGATGAAATTCATCGTTTAGATAAAGCTAAACAAGATTTCCTATTACCACATTTAGAAAATGGAAAAATTGTTCTTATTGGGGCTACGACATCAAACCCATATCATGCAATAAACCCTGCCATTCGATCTAGGGCTCAAATATTTGAACTTTATCCTTTAGATGAAGATGACATCAAGGTTTCATTGAATAGAGCTTTAAATGATGAAGAACGTGGTTTAGCTAGCTATAATCCTATTGTAGACGAAGATGCGATGTCTTACTTTACAACTCAAAGTCAAGGTGACGTGAGAAGTGCTTTAAATGCATTAGAATTAGCAGTTTTAAGTTCGGATACAACGGACAGCCATCGTTACATCACCTTACAAGATGCTAAAGATTGTTTGCAAAAAGGGGCTTTCGTGAGTGATAAAGATGGCGACATGCATTATGATGTGATGAGTGCATTTCAAAAATCAATTCGCGGTAGTGATGTAAATGCCGCACTTCATTATTTAGCACGCTTAATTGAAGCTGGCGACTTACCAACAATCGTTAGACGACTACTAGTAATAAGTTACGAAGATATAGGGCTAGCTTCTCCTGGTGCAGGACAGCGCACGTTAGCTGCTATCGAATCAGCTGAGCGTTTAGGCTTTCCAGAGGCTAGAATACCTTTAAGCCAAGCTGTTATTGAGCTCTGTTTATCACCCAAGTCTAATTCAGGTATCTCTGCAATCGATGCTGCCCTATCTGATATACGTAAAGGTCATATAGGACAAATTCCTGATCATTTAAAAGATGGGCATTATGCAGGAGCTAAAGAACTAGGACGCGCTATCGGTTATCAGTATCCTCACAGTTATGATAGTGGATTTATTCCTCAACAATATCTACCTGACAAACTAAAAAACAGAATTTATTATGAACCGAAAACGACTTCTAAAAGTGAACAACAATTCAAATCGGTTTATGAAAATATCACCCAAGCACAACATAAAAAATAAAAATTCCGAATTTAATATAGAAAAAGAGGTTGAGAAAATTACATCTCAACCTCTTTTTCTATTTTTAACTATTAGGTAACTGCAGTACCAAATATAATGTTATATTTTATCTTTAATACGTGTTACAGGTATATCTTTTAAAATATCATTAACAACATAGCTAGCGCTAATCAGACCAACTACACTTGGTACAAATGCATTAGATGACGGTGGAATTTGACCTTTTCTCGTAGATGCGTTTGCATCACCTACAGTTTCTTTAACGTCTTCTCTTATCACTATAGGACTTTCATCCGAAAATACAACAGGTACACCTTTAACTATCCCTAACTTTTTCAATTTACGACGAATAATTTTAGCCATTGGATCCATATACGTCTCAGAAATATCAACAATCTTAAATCGTGTTGGATCCGTTTTATTAGCAGCTCCCATACTTGAAATAACAGATATGCCTCTTTCTAAACATTCTTTCATTAAATGAACTTTATACATGATAGTATCACTTGCATCAACAAAGTAGTCAATATCATAATTATTAAACAACGCTTCATATGTTTCTTCTGTATAAAACATATGTAATGAAGTTACCTTACATTCTGGATTAATTAATTTAATACGTTCTTCCATCAAGGTAACTTTACTTTGTCCAACAGTTGTTGTTAATGCATGTAATTGACGATTCACATTAGTGATATCTACATCATCTTTATCTATTAAAATAATATGTCCAATATTAGTACGTGCTAGTGCTTCGGCAGCAAACGAGCCAACCCCTCCAACACCTAAAATCACCACAGTTTTTTGTTTTAATAATTCTAAACCTTCTTGGCCATAAGCCAATTCATTTCTTGAAAATTGATGTTTCATGTCATTCTCCTTAATAATAAGAGTGATTAAATATAATTTTCACGCTTAAAAAATCTGTTTCTCTTATTGAATTTAATATATTTATTTTATTTCAATATAATTAAAAATATCAAGTTTTGTATTTTATATCAAAAAAATACGCAAGACCGAAGTCTTGCGTACCGATAGAGTCCGTAAGTGCCGTAGTTATAAAATGCTTGATCATTCGGCCTGCTTAAAACAGGTGGGTGCCCTGTTTCTTGTTTTGCAAGTCCTCCTAATGAGGCGTGTGCGCTGCAAGAAAACCCATTGGGCTCCCGGATCAAAGAGTGTTAGGCCCAAATATAAAGCAAACATACGAACACTACAGATGACTATCTTATGGGATTAATAATAACACAATATTTGAAATTAGCAAGAATATTAACTTATAACAAAAATTAATGTCTAATACGTAATGACAATTCTTCTAATTGATTTTCCGAAACTTCACTTGGTGCATTTGTTAATAAACATGTAGCTGAAGCTGTTTTAGGGAACGCAATCGTATCACGTAAGTTTGTACGACCTGTTAATAACATTACTAAACGGTCTAATCCAAGTGCAATACCGCCATGTGGTGGCGCACCATATTTGAATGCATCTAGCAAGAATCCAAATTGTTCTTGGGTTTGTTCCTCGGTAAATCCTAGTACTTCAAACATTTTAGATTGTAAATCACCATTATGAATTCTGATAGACCCGCCGCCTAATTCATAACCATTCAATACAATATCATAAGCATTAGCTTGTGCATTTTCAGGTTCAGTATCTAATTTAGCGATATCTTCTTGTTTCGGTGCAGTGAACGGATGATGAGCCGCAGTATAACGTTTTAAGTCTTCATCATACTCTAGTAAAGGCCAATCTGTTACCCATAAGAAGTTCAATTTAGATTCATCAATCAAATCTAACTCTCTAGCTAACTTAAGACGTAACGCACCTAAACTTTGTGCAACAACACTTGGTTTGTCAGCTACAAATAATACTAAGTCACCAGATTGTGCTTCGGTTAATGTTTGTAGTTTAGCAACATGGTCTGCTTCGAAGAATTTAGCAATTGGGCCGTTCACACCTTCATCAACCACTTTAACCCATGCTAAACCTTTAGCACCATAGATATTTACAAATTCTGTTAAACCATCAATATCTTTTCTCGTATATTGATCTGAAGCACCTTTCGCAACTATCGCTTTAACTTGACCATTATTAGTTACAGCATCTTTGAATACTTTGAAATCCATGATTTCTCCCAATTCTGATACGTCTATTAATTCCATACCAAAACGTGTATCTGGTTTATCTGAACCAAAACGTTGCATTGCTTCATTATATGTCATTCTAGGGAAAGGTCTTGGAACTTCGACATCTTTTACATCTTTCACTACATTCTGTAGCATTTCTTCTCCCATATCCATAACGTCTTCTTGATCTACAAAACTCATTTCAATATCGACTTGTGTAAATTCAGGTTGACGATCAGCACGTAAATCTTCATCACGGAAACATTTTACGATTTGATAATATTTATCAAATCCGCCTATCATTAATAATTGTTTAAAAAGTTGTGGTGATTGTGGTAATGCATAGAATTCACCGTCATGCACACGTGAAGGTACTAAATAGTCACGCGCCCCTTCAGGCGTTGACTTAGTTAATACAGGCGTTTCAATATCGAAAAAGCCCTCTTTATCTAAGTATTGTCTAATTGAACGTGTAGTTTGGTGTCTCATTTTAAATGTTTGTGCTAATTCTTGACGTCTTAAATCTAAGTATCTATATTTTAATCTGATATTTTCATCAACATTTTGATTCTCTTCATTTAATGCAAATGGTGGTGTTTCTGATTTGTTTATAATTTCAATTTCTGAAACTTGCACTTCTACTTGACCTGTAGCAATTTTAGGGTTTACCGTTTGAGGATCACGTTTTTTGACGATACCTTTAACTTGAACTACATATTCAGATCTCACTGTTTCAGCTATTTTTAATGCTTCTTCAGAAAAATCCGGATTAAATACGACTTGTACATATCCTTCACGGTCTCTTAAATCAACAAAAATAAGACCTCCTAAATCTCTACGGTTGTGTACCCAGCCTTTTAATATTACTTCTTGGTCTAGTAATGATTCAGTTACTAAACCACAATATGTTGTACGCTTACTCATGATATCTTCTCCTTAGTTTTTAAAATAATTTATAATTGCATCTAAACGAATAGTTTCACTTTCACCTGATTGCATGTTTTTAACGTTTATCTTATTATCTTCTAATTCTTGTTCACCTATAACAATAGTATAGTTTGCTTTCAATCTATCGGCTTGTTTCATTTGTCCTTTAACTTTACGTTGTAAATAATCTTTGTCGGCTTTAATGCCATTTCTACGTAAATCATTAAGTAATTTCACGGCAAAACGATCCGCTTCTTCACCCATAGTTACGATAAATAAATCAAAATCATGATCAACATCAAGTTCGATTTGCTCTTCATCTAAAGCTAGTAATAACCTTTCGATACTTAACGCAAATCCAATACCTGTTTGGCTTGGTCCATCTAATAATTCTAACAAACCATTATAACGGCCACCTCCACATAATGTTGTAATCGCGCCATCATAATTTGGATTATCTATCATTAATTCAAATGCAGTATGTGTATAATAATCTAAGCCTCGAACCAAGTTAGGATCTTCTACATAAGGAACACCTAAATCATCCAAATGTTGCTTGACGTCAGCATAATATTTTTTAGATTGTTCATTTAAAAACTCGGTGATTCTAGGAGCAGTTTTAATAGCTTCTTTGTCTTTATCAACTTTACAATCTAATATTCTCATTGGATTTGTGTGTAAACGTGCCTTACAGTCATTACAGAAATCATCAATTACAGGTTCAAAATGTCTGACTAGTGCATCATTGTATTCACGACGTGATTCAATGTCACCGATGCTATTAATCACTAATTTTAAATGTTTCAATCCAAATGATTGATAAATGTGCATCGCCATCGCTAAAATTTCCGCATCTATACCTGGATCTTCTGCACCAATTGCTTCAACACCAAATTGTGTGAACTGACGATAACGCCCTTTTTGCTTACGTTCATATCTAAACATTGGGCCATTGTAATATAATTTAATTGGTTGATTAGGTAAACCTTGCATCTTATTTTCAATATAAGAACGTACTACCGCTGCTGTGCCTTCTGGGCGTAGTGTAATACTGCGGTCTCCTTTATCTTTAAACGTGTACATTTCCTTTTGGACTACATCTGTCGAATCACCTACACCTCGTGCAAATAATTCTGTACTTTCAAAAATTGGTGTACGAATTTCTTGATAATTATAAACTTCCATTAACTCATCTAATCTTGATTCAATAAAACGCCATCTTTTTGTTACGTCTGGTAAAATATCTTGCGTCCCTCTAGGTATATTTATCATAGAATCTCTCCTTTTATGCAATAAAAAAACCCTTGCATGACTAATAAGTCATACAAGGGACGAATTTCCGTGTTGCCACCCTAATTGATTATAAACGTTAGATTTATAATCCACTTCATACGAATAACGCTCGCTAAACGGCTTTTATCAAAGCACCTGTTCTTGTGTTCAATTTATCTAAACTACTATGCATAATTTTTCAGCCAGGAATTATGTCTCTTCGCATATTTTGCTACCATTTCGTTAAGAAAATTCAAGAATCATATCGGTTTTAATATAGAATTCATACTTAATAATAACCAGTTTGTTAGAATTATGCAACCTTTTTATTCTGAAAAATATGCACGTAGGCCATCGACAACTGCTTTTTCGAGTATATGTCTATGTAATTGATCCGTTATCATATCTTCATCAGTAGGATTGCTAATATAACCTAATTCTAATAATACAGCTGGTACATCTGTCTGTCTCAATACTTGGAAATTTTCCTGTCTGGCACCTTTATTTGTCAGTAATGCTCTCTTTTGCAAGCTAGCACTTAATGTTTCGGCTAATGCTTTTTGATTATCTTTGAACCAATATACTGTGCTACCATTTGCTTTAGATGACTTTAGTGAATCATTATGTATACTAATATAAGCATCACCTTTTATATTTCGCTCATCAAGACTAACATACGCATCGGTCTCACGAGTCATGTTAACCGTGGCACCTTCTTTTTCTAAAAGCGATTTTAGTTCTTTAGCAGTTTTTAAAGTGTATACTTTTTCGATACTTTTTTTATTTGTATTACTTGATGCTCCCTGGTCACTACCACCGTGACCAGGATCAAGTACTATTGTTTTATCTTTTAAAGGTTTGGCATTATGGTTAGCATCCGCTTCAATATTTAAATTCGTATGCCAACCTGCTACCCAACCTTTTTCTTTCTTGTTAGAAGATTCTACTTCTATCCACTTACCTGTCTTACCTATTTTTTGGAAGTTTTGTCCTTTATCGATGTTATTAATAACTGGATACGCGGCACTTGGACCAGTTCTTAGTTCTGCATCTTCAGTAACATAGATACTACTACTATTCTCATCATTATGATTTAAGAAAGAGATAATCATAATGATGAAGACGACAAATGTTACAACGACAATTAGTGCGGGGAAATTTTTAAGTTTATTTTTTTCTAGCCAAGTATTGATTTTTTTCATATGATTTTGCCATCCTGACTTTCATAAATAATTGTTACAGGGCCATCATTGGCAATATTTACTAACATGTCTGTTCCAAATTCCCCTGTCAACACATTTATTCCATAAGAACGGAGTGTTTCATTTAATTTTTCATATAATTCATTAGCACGTTCTGGAGGCATGGATTGTGTAAACCCTGGTCTATTACCCTTTCTAACATCTGCATAAAGTGTAAATTGGGAAATAGATAAAATCTCTCCACCAATTTGTTGAAGGTTTAAATTTAATTTCCCATCCTCATCCTCAAACAGCCTTGCGTTAAGGATTTTTTTAGCTAATGTAGCTATATCTGCTTCTGTTGAAGTTTTACCAACACCCACAAGCAAACAGTAGCCTTTATTTATTTTGTTTTCAATAGAATCATTTGAAACTGAAGCTTCTCTGACTCTTTGGACTACTATTCTCATTTAGTTACACCTCTAATTCCAAACTCTTGTTACAGTATATACATCTCCAAGTTGTTTAATTTTATCTACAACTTGATATACTTCATTCACATTTTTAACCATTACACTGATATTAATCACTGCATTTTTATCGATATCAGAGCGTCCAGATACTTTTACTAAGTTACTTTGTGTTGAATTAACTGCTTGTAACACTTCATTTAGCAAACCGTTGCGATCATATGCAGAAACTTCTAAATCTACTTGATAGCGTTGGGTTGAATCTTTAGAACGTACCCACTCTACGTGAATCAGACGTTCTTTTTCATTTTTTATATTTGGACAATCTGTACGATGTACTTTTATACCATGGCCTTTTGTGATATATCCTACAATATCATCACCAGGGATTGGATTACAACATTTTGATAATCTAATCAAAACATTTTCAATACCTTCGACATAGACACCGCTATCAGTCGTTATATCTTCTTTAATAGGTACTGATTTAGTTATCTCTTGAGCTTCATTTAATGCTTTTTGTTTATCTAAAATACGTTGTTTTTCAGTTAATTTATTAACAATTTGCAATGCTGTCACGCCACCAAAACCTACTGCAGCAAACAAGTCATCTTCATTAGCGAAATTATATTTATTGTTGACGATTTCGATATTTTCATCTGTTAAAACTGAGTCCACTCTAAAGCCTTGATCTTTAATTTCAGCCTCAACCATAAATTTACCTTTTTCAATGTTTGAAGAGCGGTCTTGTTTTTTGAAGAAACTTCTGATTTTACTCTTTGCACTGGATGATTTAACTATTTTCAACCAATCACGACTAGGACCATATGAATGTTTACTTGTTCTTATCTCAACGATATCTCCTGTTTGCAACACATAGTCGATTGGTTCAATTTTACCATTTACTTTTGAACCAATCATTTTATTACCTACTTCACTGTGTACTGCATAAGCAAAATCAATTGGTACTGCACCATAAGGTAATTCAATGACATCACTTTCAGGCGTAAAGGCATAAACTTTATCGCTTTGTAAATCAAATTTTAGAGTTTCCATAAACTCTTCTGCATCAGAAGTTGTGTTATCAGTTTCAGCCAGCTCTTTAATCCAATCTAATTTTTTATTGAAATTTTGAGATTTTTCAGTAACTTTTTTACCTTCTTTATAAGCCCAATGTGCTGCCACACCATGCTCTGCTATCTCGTGCATTTCATAAGTTCTAATTTGGATTTCTAGTGGATCGCCGTTTGGTCCTACTACAGTAGTATGTAAAGATTGATACATATTTTGTTTCGGCATGGCAATATAGTCTTTAAATCTTCCAGGCATCGGTTTCCACAATGTATGAACAAGGCCTAAAACAGCATAGCAATCATTAATAGAATTAACAATAACTCTAATTGCTAATAAATCAAAGATTTGATCGAATTGTTTTTTCTGTTTGACCATTTTTCTATAAATACTATAAATATGCTTTGGACGCCCATTTATGTCACCAACAATGTGCATATTGGACAAGTCATTTTGTATTTGGTTAATGGCGTTTTGAATGTAATCTTCTCGTTCGCTGCGTTTCTTCTTCATAAGATTTACTATTCTAAAATATTGGACAGAATCCGTATATCGCAGTGCAGTATCTTCCAATTCCCATTTTATAGTATTAATACCTAATCTATGTGCTAAAGGAGCATAAATTTCAAGAGTTTCTTTTGAAATTCGAATTTGCTTTTCTCTTGGCATTGCTTTTAATGTTCTCATATTATGTAAGCGGTCTGCTAATTTAACTAAGATTACTCGCACATCTTTAGCAATCGCTATAAATAATTTTCTGTGATTTTCTGCCTGTTGTTCTTCTTTCGAACGATACTTCACTTTTTTTAATTTAGTTACACCTTCAACGATAACTGCAATTTCTTCATTAAACATACCCTTCACATCATCAAATGTATAAGGTGTATCTTCTATAACATCGTGTAAGAAACCCGCAACAATGGTTGGACCATCTAAATGCATTTCAGTCAAAATGCCCGCAACTTGAATTGGATGCATAATATACGGTAAACCATTTTTTCTAAATTGGCCTTCATGTGCCTCATAGGCAATGTGGTAACTTTTCAATACATATTCATACTCTTCTTTAGATAAATATGATTTTGCTTTGGATAGTACTTCATCGGCACTATATGGATATTCATTGTTCACTTAAGACACCCCTATACTAAATATTAATCGCTATTAGATACCCAGTATTATATTTCGTTAGCTTCAATTAATTTTCGTTTAATTATGATTGTAACGTATTTTAACGTTATTCGGCCAAATTATGTATAATAGTTATATAATACTACATGTTAATAAATAAATAAATGAGTATGCGATACTAATAATAAAATATGGTTTTATTTTTGTCTTATAAATACAAAATTAAGCTAATTTCCCAAAATCATTAATGATTTTCCTTACTTTATTATATATAGCAAATACTCACGTTCTATTAACCTTAGCTTTAGTTTAATCGCAGTAAATAACCAATAGATCACTGTTTGTTTAGTACAAATTAAATAAAAAAATGCATCTCCATTTAAAAAATGAAGATGCATTTTTATTTTAAGTATATTGGTAATTCAAGCCTTTAACTTAATTGTGATGATTACTCATCATATGAGATTAAACTCATAACATCGTAGTCTCTAATTTTTTCTATCCCATTTAAATATTTAAGTTCAATAATGAATGCAATACCAACCACAATTCCGCCCAATTGCTCTATAAGTTTAATGGCCGCTTCTATTGTCCCGCCTGTCGCAAGTAAGTCGTCTGTGATTAATACACGTTGACCTGGTTTAATCGCGTCTTTATGCATTGTAAGCACGTTTGTTCCATATTCTAAATCATATTCATAGCGAATTACTTCTCTTGGTAATTTACCCTCTTTTCTTACTGGAGCAAAACCTATCCCCATTGAATAAGCTACTGGACAACCAATGATAAAGCCACGTGCTTCCGGTCCAACAATAATATCAACATCTCTATCTTTAGCATATTCCACGATTTGATCTGTAGCATAACCATATGCCTCACCATTATCCATAATCGTTGTTATATCTTTAAAGTTAACGCCTGGTTTTGGCCAATCTTCAACCTCAGACACATATTGTTTTAAATCCATTCAAACTTCCTCCTATTTATCTATCAACTCTGATTTAATCCATTTCTTCAAATTACTAAAGTCATCATATAATAGAATTTTTTCCACTTCTATTCTATTTAATCGACCTTGATAATATTTACTGGATTCAATCTCTCTCTTTGTGGAAATGCTGTTCATCATAATTATACCATTTTCCTCTTTTATAAACTCTAAATCAAGAAAAACTTTTAAGATAAATTTAAGCATACCAGGTTGTATATTTAAAAACTGACTTAATTGCATTCCGTCTTTAGCTAAATTAGTTTCACGTTTCGTTGCTAGTGCTTTAAAACATTTTTTGAATGTTTCCATTTTTGGCATACCTTCAAAGTATATTGATTGCTCATGATTTAAAACTAAATAAATTTGTGAAACATTCACGCTTTTAAGTGTATCTTTAATTTCTTGAATAGACGTTGGTAAATCACGAAATACATACTTATTGTACTGTTGTTGAATCGTTTCCCCGTAATAATAGTAATTATCTCCTAATTTTTCATTTTTATTATGAATTAAATATGCGACATCATCAGCGCCTTGTTCAAAACTACTAATATTACGTTTACTTCTATAATCTAGAATCTGTAAATTATTACTAGCTAAATCTTGTATCATAAATTGAGGAGATTGGAAGCCGTTCCATTCATTAATTTGTAATGTTCCTATTACATTAATTGGTTGTTGTTCTCCCAATTCCTTAACTAAGTGACCATGTTGCCAAAATATAGCTTGTAACTTAGTATCACCCATAACTAATTTTAAATGCTTACTATCTTGGCCAATCGCTTTACTTTGATTGACTGTAATATCTTCTAATTCAAAACATGGACTAGAAAAATCTGTACCGAACGGACGTAACCTTTGGATATCTTGAATATTTTTAATAGTAATATCAGATTCATCAATTTTCACATCAACTTTTTTGCGTGGTTCCAATGAAGTAGTGCTAGCTAATTGCTCCATCCAATCATTTAAACCATTTCTTAAAGAATCAACATTTTCAATCGGCATAGTGATACCAGCAGCCATATGATGACCACCAAATTTTGTTATTAAATCTGTGTGTGCATTTAGAATTTCAAACATAGATACTTGTTCAATACTACGTGCAGAACCTTTAGCATGATCTTGCCCTTCATCTATATTTAAAATTAGAGTTGGCAGACTATAAGTTTCTACTATTTTGGAAGCAACAATACCTAAAACACCTTCATGCCAATCGGGCTGAGCTAAAAGTAAAAATTTCGACCCTTGATTAACTTGAATTTCCGCTGCTGCTAATGCTTCTTCAGTAATTTGAGAAACGATATCTTTACGTTCTTGATTAAAGAATTCCACTTGTTCTGCAAGAAATTCTGCTTCTTCATCTGAATCAGTCATCAATAATTCTGCGGCAAGACCTGCATCTTCAAGCCTTCCTACCGCATTTAGTCTTGGTCCTATAATAAATCCAATTGTCTCTTCCGTAATACTATCACTATAACCTGCTTGGCTTAATATTGCTTTTATAGATGGCGGGCAATGATCGTTTAATACTTCCAGTCCTTTTTTAACTAAAGCTCTATTTTCATCTGTCAATGATACTAAATCTGCTACTGTGCCAATCGCAACTAACCCTAAGAAATATGCTGGGGGTTCGTCCAATAATTTTTGCGCCAATTTATATGCAACACCTGCGCCACATAAATACTTAAATGGATAATCAAATTCTGGATGCATTGGATGGACAATTGCATATGCGTTTGGCATTGTACGACCAATTTCATGGTGATCGGTCACTATTACATCGACACCTAAATCCTGAACCATTTGAATTTCATCATGGCCTTGAATACCGTTATCGACTGTAATGATTAATGAGATACCTTCTTCATGCGCATTTTTAAAAGCCATTTCGTTAGGCCCATAGCCTTCGGAAAAACGATTAGGTATGTACCAACCTACATGTGCACCTAATTCCTTTAATGTATTCACTAAAATCGTTGTAGAGGTTACCCCATCTGCATCGTAATCGCCATAAACTAAAATCTTTTGATTTTGATCTATCGCTAAATTAATTCGTGCTATTGCTTTTTCCATATCACTCATTAACATTGGATCATGCAATACGGGTGTACCATTGAGGAGATTATTAATTCTGTTTTTATCTGCTAATCCTTTACTCTCTAGGATTTTTTTTACAATAGGAGTTAGTTTTAAATCCGAAGAATCTGCCTCTGCAATTTCATATTCTGGTAAATTAACATCCCATGTATATTTTGATTTAATCATACTATTCTCCCTCATTTCCACAAGTCATTATACAAAAGATATACCAAAATAAAAAGTAGTTTCATTTATAGTATTGTTCGAATCGACTTTTTGATAATAAAATGGTCAAATACTATTTGAAATACACTACTTTAATACAGACTAATAAATGTATTTTTACAAGTAATTAAACAGATAAAGACCACAATTAATGCATTTGCAAAAATTGTGGTCTTTTGAAATAAAATTTTAAATTATACTAAGATTTTTTCGTCATTTGATTTTTTCTCTTTATAAACTATAAGTTTATTATTATCGGATTTTTTAAGTTGACGTTTCTTCATAATACCCCAAAGTGGCACTGCTATAAATACAGAAGAGAATACGCCTGTAATTAACCCAACTAATAATGCAAGAGAGAAATTAAAGATACTTGGTGCACCGAATAATAATAATGCAATAACTACAATAACTACAGTTAATACCGTGTTTATAGAACGTGTCATTGTCTGACGAATCGATCTATTAACAATATCATCAATTTGAGCATTTGTAGTAATCACTTTTACTTTGTGTAAGTTTTCTCTAACTCTATCAAATGTAACAATCGTGTCATTTATTGAGTAACCAATAATAGTTAATATAGCTGCTATAAAGGTAATATCTACCTCTAATCTAAATAAACTGAATACTGCCACAATCATAAACGCATCATGTAATAATGCGAGCACAGATGAAAGTCCCATACGCCATTCAAATCTAAATGTGATATAGATGATAATACCAATTGCAGCATATAGTAATGCAAGCATAGCATTTTTAGCTAGTTCTTGACCTATTACTGGTGAAACCGTATTAACAGTTGGTTTGTGACCAAATTGATCATCTATCGTATCCTGTATTTTAGATACTTGATCTTTAGATAAATCTTTTTTGAATTGAACCGTTGCCGTTTTACCATTTTCACCTAAAGATACTTGGTCAGGTTTGAAATCATTATCTTCTAAAGTATTTTTAACCTTAGTTTCAGTAACTTTATTATCAGATTCAAAGTCAACCCGCGTACCACTTGTAAAATCAATACCTAAGTTTAACTTAAATACAAATAAAATGATGGCACCTATGGCGATAATAAGTACACTTAATGATAGCAATGGTTTAGCAAGTTTCATAAAATCAATACGTTCGTATGGTGTTGTCAAATCATGAATTTCTTTTTTATCGTTAATATCATAAATATTTTTCTTGCTTACACCAAACAACCAATTTGATTTTTTAAAATAATTAGATGATACAAGTAATGTTAACAACCATCTTGATAGGAATACAGCTGTTACAAATATCATTAAAATACCTAATAGCAACATTGTAGCGAAACCTTTAACTGAACTTTCACCAAAGAAGAATAGCACTGCAGCAGCAATTACTGTTGTCAACTGGGCATCTACAATCGTTAAGAAAGAACTTTTATTCGCTTTTTTATATGCCTGCTTAAGTGTTCGTCCAATCTTCAATTCATCTTTAATCCGTTCATACATGATTATATTAGCATCAACAGCCATACCAACACCGAGTACTAAGGCTGCGAGACCTGGGAGTGTTAATACCCCTGAAATAAAGTTAAATGCTAATAACGTTAAGTAAATATACGCAGTTAACGCAATTATAGCTACTAAACCAGGCAAACGGTAGAATCCTAACATGAATAGATAAATAACAGCAATACCGATTGCAGCAGCAAACACCGTTTTATCTAAGGCATCTTGGCCAAATTGAGCACCTACAGAATTTGAATATATTTCATTTAAATCAACTGGTAGTGAACCAGAATTTAATAAATCTGCAATTTGTTTTGCTTTTTCTACACCTTCTTCACCATTAAAACCACCTGAAATTTCAACGCTATCGGAGTTTATTGGCTTATCAACTGAAGCCGCAGAAACATACTTAGGATCTTTCTTATTCATTTCTTTATGATAAGTGTCACCTTTTTCATGGTCTAGCCATACAACCATAACATTTTCATCTTTTTTAGAAATTTCTTCAGTTACTTTTTTAAATTTAGCACTATCTTTCAATTTAAATGTAACCGCTGGCTGATTCGTGTTTTGTTTAAATTCTTGTTTTGCAGAACCTTGCTGGATATCTTTACCAGTTAGTTTGATATTATCATCAGCGTCACGAATTGTTAAATTCGCTTGAGAAGATAGTATCTCACGCGCTTGTGATTGGTTTTTCACACCGGCAAGTTGTACGCGAATTCTATTTTTATCTTCTACTTGTATCTTAGGTTCAGAAACACCTAAGACGTTCACACGATTTTCAAGCGTTTTAGCCGTTGCTTTTACCGCTTTATCGTCTATTTTATCATCTTTTTGTAAAGGATCTACTTGGTATAAGACTTCAAATCCACCTTGCAAATCAAGACCAAGATTAACGTCCTTAACTACGTTCTTATACGTGAGTCCCATGCCTGCAAACAGGAGCACTACAAGTAATATAAACGCAACTATTCGATTACTTTTCTTCACTTGAACACCTCATTCTAAGCTTATAATTTAAGAATACGCTTCTAATATCAATTATTGCAAGTTTTATTAAACTACGCTAAATTATCTAAACGACCTATATATCTTAACATATTACATCCTGCGTAAAAACTAACTCTATTAAAAATTGTAAGAAAATTTAATTGTAAGCGTTACAAGATTTAGGCTTAGTAGTTTTGAATGTTTTAAAGATATTATTCCTAAAATGCGTATGATATATCTTAAAGTATAACATGACCTGAATAAAATGACCTTTAAGTAAACAAAGTTGCGTCATTTAATTTACTTATTTACTTAAAATAAAAAAACAAACCAAACGCTAATAATTAGCATTTGGCTTGTTTTTATTTTAGAAATTAATACATTCCCATGTATCGATACATTATTTATTATGAAGGATCAACTTGTTTAATAGCAGGTTTTTCTAAAGTGATTTCCGTACCATTACCATTCAAAGTTAATACAACTGTAGTTTCGTCAACACTACGTACAGTACCTTTGATACCGCCGATAGTTGTTACACGTTGGCCAGAAGTAATTTGGCTAATCATTTCACGATGCTCTTTAGCCTTTTTCTGTTGTGGTCTAATTAAGAAGAACCACATTAATACTAATAATAAAATTGGTAATATCAATGAAGTAAATTGCATTATTTTATTTCTCCCTTTTAAAAGTTTTTTGGGTTTTCAACATTCAGTCCATACTGTTCAAAGAATTCTTCTTTAAAATCAAGAAGTCGATCTTCACGAATTGCTTGTCGGATATTTTCCATTAATTTAAGCAAGAAATGTAAATTATGATAAGTAGTAAGACGGATACCAAAAGTTTCTTCTGCTTTTATTAAATGTCTTATGTATGCTCTACTATAATTTTTACAAGTATAACAATCACAGTTTTCATCAAGCGGACCTAAATCTTCTGCATACTTAGCATTTTTAATAGTCACACGGCCATGCGATGTCATACAAGTACCATTACGTGCAATTCGTGTTGGTAATACACAATCAAACATATCCATACCTCTGATACTACATTCTATTAATGCATCTGGTGAACCCACACCCATTAAATAACGTGGTTTATCTTTCGGCATAAATTGTTCAGTATGTTTTACCATATCATACATAACTGGTTTAGGTTCGCCTACAGACAAACCGCCAATTGCGTATCCCGGAAAATCTAAAGCAACTAATTCCTCAGCGCTTTGTTTTCTCAGATCTTTATATTCCCCACCTTGTATAATTCCAAACAAAGCTTGATCATCAGGTCTCTTATGTGCTTGGAGGCAACGTTCTGCCCATCTAGTTGTTCTTTCAATTGAATCTTTCACATATTTATATTCAGCAGGCATAGGCGGACATTCATCAAAAGCCATCATGATATCAGAACCTAAATCATTTTGTATCTGCATAGCTTTTTCTGGACTCAAAAATAATTTTGAACCATTTGTATGGTGACGGAACTCTACACCTTTTTCACTAATCTTTCTCAAATTACTTAAGCTAAATACTTGGAAACCACCAGAATCAGTCAGTATGGGACCGTTCCAGTTCATAAACTGATGTAATCCCCCACTCTTTTTGATGATATCATTTCCAGGTTGTAACCACAAATGATATGTGTTTCCTAGAATGATTTTTGCTTCCATTTGATTTAATTCTTCTGGACTCATCGTTTTAACTGTCGCTTTTGTTCCTACAGGCATAAACATTGGTGTTTCAAAAGAGCCATGCGGCGTGTGGACGATACCTAATCTCGCACCAGATTGTTTACAAGTTTTAATATGCTCATATGTTACTGCTGGCATATAAACGCTCCTTTCATTCCCTAAATAATTAACATTGCATCTCCAAAGCTAAAGAATCTATATTCTGAAGAAACTGCTTGATTATAAGCATTTAAAATATTATCTCTCGAACTAAACGCTGAAACTAACATTACAAGTGTAGATTTCGGCAAATGGAAGTTTGTAATCAATCCGTCAATGGCTTTAAAAGTAAATCCTGGGAAGATAAAAATATCTGTCCAACCACTTTGTGATACAAATTTGTCATTTGATTGCATAATTGTTTCTAATGTTCTTGTAGATGTTGTACCAACCGATATAATTCGGTTGCCTCTTTCTTTCGTTTCGTTTAATAGGTCCGCAGTTTCACTATCCATTTGATAGTATTCACTATGCATTTCATGGTCATCTATATTATCTACGCTAACTGGTCTAAATGTTCCTAGTCCTACATGTAATGTAATAAAAGCAATATTAACACCTTTATCTCTAATATTGGCTAATAATTCATCTGTGAAATGAAGCCCCGCTGTCGGTGCTGCTGCTGAACCTGAAGCTTTTGCGTATACAGTTTGATAGCGATCTTGATCATCTAAACGCTCTTTAATATAAGGAGGCAAAGGCATTTCACCTAATTCATCTAAACGTTCTTGTAAGATGCCATCATAATGCAGTCTCATAATACGACCGCCTTGATCTAGCTCTTTTATGCACTCGGCTACAATTTTACCTTCACCGAAAGTTAATCTGTTACCTACTTTAATTCTTTTAGCTGGTTTTAGTAACACTTCCCAATCATTACCTTCGATTTGAGTAAGCATTAACATTTCTACCTTTGCTCCAGTCTCTTCTTTTAAACCGAATAGCCTTGCAGGCATCACTCTTGTATCATTTAATACAAGGGTGTCCCCGCTTTCTAAATAATTTATTACATCTTTAAAATGTTGATGTTCAATATCACCAGATTGTCTGCCAAGAATTAGCAATCTACTTTCATCTCTGTTTTTCAGAGGTGTTTGTGCAATTAATGATTCAGGCAAATGATAATCAAATGCTTCAATATCCAAACTTATTCCCTCTTTTCATTCTTCTTACTAAAATGTTCAAATGCATAAGGTGTTGCTTTACGACCACGGGGTGTGCGTTCGATAAAACCCTTCTGAATTAAAAAAGGTTCATACACATCTTCAATTGTAATCCGCTCTTCTCCAATCGAAACAGCAATTGTATCTAACCCAACAGGTCCACCTTTATATTGCTCCAAAATACAATTCATCATTTTATGATCTATGTAGTCCAATCCTTCATCATCAACTTGGAGTAATTGCAATGATGCTTTCGTGGTTTCAATACAGATTGACTCATCATCATTGACTTGTTGAAAATCACGAACCCGTTTTAATAATCTATTGGCTACCCTTGGCGTACCACGACTGCGTTTTGCTAATTCTATAGCGCTATCGTCATCTATTGAGGTACCAAGTACTTCTGCTGTACGCACGATAATTTCTTTTAATTCATGTTCTTTGTAATATTCTAATCTGAGGTGCACACCGAATCTGTCACGCAATGGGGCTGTCAAACTACCTGCACGTGTCGTCGCGCCAATCAATGTGAATGGTGGTAAATCTATACGTATGCTACGTGCTTCTTCACCCTTGCCTATAACGATATCAAGGAAGAAATCTTCCATGGCTGGGTACAAAACTTCTTCTACAACACTACTTAGTCTATGAATTTCATCTATAAATAAAACATCACCAGGTTGTAAACTAGACAGAATTGCAGCTAAATCTCCTGGCCTTTCTATTGAAGGCCCAGAAATCGTTCTAATGTTAACATCCATTTCATTTGCAATAATATTGGACAATGTCGTTTTACCTAATCCAGGGGGGCCGAATAACAGCACATGGTCTAATGGTTCTTGTCTGATTTTAGCTGCTTTTATAAACACCTCTAAATTCGATTTAATTGTTGATTGACCTATGTACTGACGTAATTTAGTCGGTCGCAATGAAAATTCAAATGAAGATTCATCATCATGCATAGATTGATCTACCATTCTATCGTCCATTGATTACACCCCTTTAAAATATTATTTTCAATTATGATATCAATAATTGCAGTCCTTTTTTAACTGCATCATCTACAGATTCGAACGAATCTTTTGCTAATACTTTTTCCACTTTTGTTAACTCTCGTTTTGAGTATCCTAACGCTTCCAATGCTAAGATTGCTTCTTTAATAATTGGTGTATTATCACCAAGTGAAGCCTCAGCATTTAATATTTGACTACTATCTACTTCGTTTATTTGAACTTTTCCTTTAAGGTCTAATACGATTTGGCGTGCTGTTTTTTTACCAATACCAGGAAATTTTGTTAAATAGGCATCATTTTCGTTCTCTATAGCTATCTTGACCTCATTAGGTGAACTACTAGCTAATATAGCTAACGCAGATTTCGGTCCAATACCTGTTACTTTAATTAAGCTTAAAAACATGTCTTTTTCTTCTTGATTTATAAATCCATAAAGAAGTTGAGCATCTTCTCTAACTATTAATGAAGTATGAATTACAACCTCTTGATCCATAAATTTTTGAAAACGATAAGAATTGGGCGTTTGAATTTCATACCCAACGCCTGAGGCCTCTACAACTACGTGTGTAGGATTCAAAACTGCTAATGTTCCTTTTATATATGCATACATGGTTACACTTCCTTATATAGTCATACTAATTAATTCTACTTTGGAAACGTGATCAATTACTCGCAATGCTTCCATAACATCATCGATTTCTAAATTTGTACCTTTAGCGTCTAATGAAAGTGTAATCGTTGCTCTACTTTCCATTGGTATACTTTGATGAATTGTTAATACTGACAAACTTAAACTTGATAAAGTATTTAAAACTTCTGCCAACATTCCTATGATATCATTCACATATAATATTAATGTGAATTCACGTGTGGACTCCATTTTTTCATCAATAGGGAATATTGTATCCCTATATTTATAAAAAGCACTTCTTGATAAATCGAATTGTTTAACTGCTTCAAATATGGACAGTGATGGATCATTTTTCAAAACTTCTTTAATTTTCAAGGTTTTTATAACAGATTCTGGTAATACATCCTCGCGAATTAAGTAAAACTTTTTATAATCTTTTTTGTCCATTTTCAAGCACTCCTATTCAACGAATTCAAATTCTCCACCAAGGATTCTAACGATATCTCCATTTTTACATCCGCGTGCTCTCAACGCTTCATCAATACCCATAGAACGCATTTGACGTGCAAATCGACGTACGGCAGGATCACTATTAAAGTCAGTCATTTTGAACATTCTTTCGATTGCTTTACCACTTACAACGTATGCAGCATCATCATCGCGTGTAATAGTGAATTTATCTTGACTAGGTGTATGTTTGTAAATCACTCTATTAACACCTAAATCTTCTTCTTCATCTTTACTAAAGTCAATGTCTTTCACTTCTTCTAATTTGTCTGCTATTGCATAAAGTAGCTCATCAATATGGTCATGCATAAATGTAGAAAGTGGGATAATATGAATAGAATCATCATTTAAAGCTTTTTTAAATGCTTCTAAATTCTCTTCTGCATTAGGCATATCCATTTTATTAGCAACTACAATTTGAGGTCGTTCCTCTAAACGATGTTCGTAGGCATTTAATTCTTCATTGATAACTTTATAATCTTCATAAGGGTCACGCCCCTCAGAACCACTCATATCTACCATATGAACTATTACTTTTGTACGTTCAACGTGTTTTAAAAACTGGTGTCCCAAGCCTACGCCTTCAGACGCACCTTCTATTAACCCTGGTAAGTCTGCCATTACAAAACTTCTTTGATCTTTCGTAGAAACCACACCAAGATTAGGTTTAATTGTTGTAAAATGGTATGCACCTATCTTAGGTTTAGCTTTAGATACAATAGATAATAAAGTAGATTTACCCACACTTGGGAACCCTACTAGACCAACGTCAGCTAGTAATTTTAATTCTAACGTAACATCAATTTCTTCACCAGGTTCACCATTTTCACTGAAATCTGGTGCTGGGTTTCTAGGAGATGCGAAACGTGAATTTCCTCGACCGCCTCGACCACCTTTAGCTACTACTGCGCGTTGACCATTTTCAACCAAATCAGCTAAGACTTCTTCTGTCTCAACACTTTTAATAATTGTGCCAGGTGGCACTTTTAATACAAGTTCCTCAGCATTTTTACCATGCATATTACTACTTTGACCGGCATCGCCTCTTTTGGCTTTGAAATGTGTTTGGTATCTAAAATCTAATAATGTTCTCAATCCTTCATCCACTTCAAATATAATAGACGCACCATCACCGCCATCACCACCAGCTGGACCACCGAATGGAACATATTTCTCTCTACGATATGCTGTTATACCGTTACCTCCATCACCCGCTTTAAGTGATATTTTAACTTGATCGACAAACATGATTTCACCTCTTTTTCTTAATATTTATTTTTTATATCATTCTTTATATTATATCATTATCTCATTAACTAGAAAATAAAGACAAAAAATAAACACCAGAAGTGATCACTTCTGGTGTTAACGATGACAAATTACTCAGCTGCTGCGTAAACAGAAACTTGTTTTTTGTCGCGACCTTTGCGTTCAAATTTAACCACGCCGTCGATTTTAGCGAATAATGTATCGTCGCCACCACGACCTACATTTTCACCAGGATAAATTTTAGTACCACGTTGGCGGAATAAGATTGAACCACCTGTAACGTGTTGACCATCAGCACGTTTAGCTCCTAAACGTTTAGAAACTGAGTCACGTCCGTTTTTTGTAGAACCAAGTCCTTTTTTAGATGAGAAGAACTGTAAATTTAATTTTAACATTATGATTGCACCTCACTTATAGTTTAATCTGATATTTTCTTTATATTCTTCTTCAATTGTTTGCAATGAAACTAACATTGCCTGAAGAATTAATTGCGCTTGTTCATTAGAAGTATCAACACTTCTAATATGAAAATGTCCACCGTCATCATTGTAATCGATATCGGGCTTCTCATTTGTTAATCCCATTATAGCATTAACACTTCCGAAAAGCACTGCGGATGCACCTGCACAAACTATATCATGTCCATACTCGCCATGTTCTGCATGGCCATCCATGATAACATCAGTGATTTGACCGACATCGTTCAAAGTAACATCAACAGTAATCATAATTATGCGTTGATTTTGTCGATTGTTAATTTAGTGTAAGGTTGACGATGACCTTTTTTACGTTTTGAGTCTTTACGACGTTTATATGTGAATACAGTGATCTTCTTACCGCGACCTTGTTTCTTAACAGTAGCAGTAACTGAAGCACCTTCAACAGTTGGCGCACCAACTTTAACTGCGTCTCCACCTACGAATAATACTTTGTCAAATGTGAAAGAGTCACCTTCGTTAACATCTAATTTCTCAACAAAGATTTCTTGTCCTTCTTCTACTTTAACTTGTTTTCCACCTGTTTCAATAATAGCAAACATACTTTGCACCTCCTAATAATTTAAGTCACGCCAAACTCAGGTGACATACATGTACTTTAACCTGAATCCGAGCGGTTGTATGTAGCTAAAAACTACTCAACTACTGCATTTTAGCATTAGGGTTTCTTACTGTCAATCTTCAATTGTACTTTTCTAAAGAATTTAGTGATAATTGGATAGAAAATAATGAGTAATATAAAATTAAGCACCAACGTAGGTATTAATCTATACAACACAAAATCAAATAAATCAAATGCTATCAATCCTAATATACTATAAATTATAGCTACATAAATTTCTATGAAAATTGTACTTAATAAAACTATAAAGAATAACATTGTATAGTCTCTATAGAATGTTTTAAAGAAAAAGTCTTGTATTACTACGAATAGTATATAACCAAATAGGTACAAACCATAAAAACTACCAAAATACAGGTCAGTAATTAGGCCTAACACCGTAGATAAAATAATAGCTACACCAAAACTTCTGTGGACACATATTATCAGTAAATACATTAGAGTCAAGTGTGGCACAAAAATTATGTCCTTCGTGCCAATTTGCATTGGGATAATTAACCCAATTGCCGTATCAATATAAAATAATACAATACCAATAAGAAAGTAGTATAACGCACGCATTAATTTTCACCACTTTCACTATCTGGTATTGTCTTAGGGTCTCTTTTAGCTACATATACATGATTTAAATCTGATAAATTAGCAGCTGTTTTTAATCTTACTTCTTTTGATAAGCCATATTCATCATTTTCTACTTTTGAAACTTCACCTATGTATATACTACTTGGTAATTGATCAGCTAAACCACTTGTAACAACCTTATCTCCTTTTTTCACACTATCTTTGTTATTAATATCAGTAATAATCAATTCTTCATTTTTAGAGTCATAATGATCGATTAACCCAAAAACATTCTTACCATCATGTTGGATATTGACTGATAAACGATTAGCACGTGTATTTGTTGAAATCAAATCTACTTGTGATGAAAATTGATTTACTTTAGAGATTCGACCTACCAAACCTTCTGATGTCATCACGGCCATATTATTTTTTATACCGTCTTTAGCACCTTGGTTAATGACTAGTGTATTCATCCATTGATCTGGATTTCTAGATAGTACCGTACTAGAAATTGGTTCGAATTTAGATATATCCTCTATATCCAATTCTTTTTTATACTTTTTGTTTTCAGATTTCAGTCTTTCATTTTCAGTTTCTAATTGTTTAACCTTGCTTTGTTGCTCTTTTGAACTATCTTTTGCAAAAAGGGTATTGATTGAACCTGTTACGAAATGAACGGGATAACTAACCGCTTTTTGACCGAATGCAACTGAATCTCCTACGTATTGTTCTACTGGTGATTGTGATTGCGAACGTAAAGATACACCAATTAAGGCAATAAATACAATGATTGCACATAAGATAACAATCAACTTGTTGTTTTTAAAAAACTTTGACAACCTAAACACCTCTATTACCCGACTATTTTACTACTTTATATCATTTTATATTACTCGTAGATCTAAATAAAGTAGTAACCTTATTATTCTCAAATTAAATTCTAGCCGCTCATTCAATATACTGAACGGAAGAACAATTGTTGTTGCGATTCTACTTTAAAATATAAAATATAGTGTTAATTTGTATTATAACAACTTTCAAAGTAAATAGTGTATTAAAATCTTGAATTTTCCAATTTTTTAAATTTAAAATTAAGTATATAAGTTAAATATGTTTTGAATAAAAAAGAGAGAATTACTGAAATCAGGCTATTACACCAGCTCAACGGCCATTCTTATATTTGCTAATTTTTATATTCTCATTGATTAGACCTAGAAAGAGATTAGGTTTATTTACCATTAACTTTTTATCTATTAACGCTCGCTCTATGTACAAATAAAAAAGCTGACACATGGAAACATGTCTCAGCTTTCGGTAGAATATTTACAACAGTAACTAATATGGAAGTCACGGTTTCGATTCAAATAAATCCATGTCTTATAAATAATTTATCGTTCATCAATATCAACAAAAAATATAATTATTTTTCTTCTACATCGTTTTTTTCAGTTTTAGCAGATTTTTCCGCTTCTTTTTCCGCTTCTTTTTCGTCTTCTTTATATAAAGTTTCTTCTTTACGCCAACGTGCGAATAGATTTTGTGCTTTTGCTTGTTCATCTACTTTTTTATCTTTAGACTGTTCACTCATAATTAGACACCAACCTTTACGTTTTTACTTATATAAGGCTAACGCATTTTAGCTGAGAATTCAAACCACTTACTCGTAATTAGATGGTGGCAGTAGTTCGATATGCTCCCCAAGTTGATCAAGGTCTTGTTTCATTTCTATTTCAGTTTTATATACACGAATGGAGTCTGAGCCAAATTTATATATTATAAATTCATCACCACGTTGACCTGCTAGGTATTTATCACTGTAACCCATTCTACCAATACCCGATACAGACATAAATTCTTTCTTATCTATCCAATCAAATACATTTTTAGCCTGACTGCGAGGGACATTTTTCAAAATATCATTGTCTTCCACAGAATAACGTTGGCCACCTGTTAAGTTACCTTCTGTTCTCATGTTGCTAGTAGGTGGCTCATTATTATGTACGGGATTCCATTGTTGGTCTTTTAAAAAAGGCGCATATTTCAACGCGAAGAATACAATGACTATAATTGCTATAATAGCTATAAAGTTTTTAATAATGCTAAATATAAACCGCATGAACCACCCTCCCATAATTTCACCCTATATTATAAAATCAATTACTTTAAATATCATCAGTCTGTAGTAGTATGCAAAAGTTAACGATAGACTGATGCATACATGCTTTTTTCATAGTACAATTATGTACAAAGGGAGTGTGAAATATAATATGAGTATTATATCTATAATCCTACTTGCCCTCTTAGTTATATTATTATTTAGAGTAGGTTTATCAATTTTAAGATTTTTAATATACGTTGGAATTATCGTTTTATGTATATATCTAGGTTATCAAGGTATTCTTTGGATAATGGAAAACTTTAATAATTACTTTAATTTTATATAAATTAGAATATAAATAACACAATCTATGCATGTTATCACATATATAGATCATTCCAGTAGTAGACTATAATATCACTTAAATATACTTGTAATATTATAGTTTGATTGTTCAGACGGAGCAAGGAATCCATTTTGATTCCTTGCTCCGTCTTTCTTTAGCATTCAACTATAGTTACATCTATGGAAATTGCTATGTCAAAATTATTTCTTAATCAAAGATATTTTCTAACCTTAATATAAAAACTAACGTTTCACAAACATTATAGTTATTTTTTAACATTGTTTGATAGCACTTGATAAAAATAATAACAAGCACACAACAATAGTGCCCATATAACTGCGATAATCAACGCTCCAATTAAGTATAGCCAAAAAGATGTGTGATTCGTGCTAAAAATAAAGAATAGCATAGTAGTTAATAAGACCCCTACAATAGAAATGACCACTGTTTTTTTAGTGCTTTTAAAATCAATAGGTTTTTTATTTTTAACTAATTGCATTAAATAAACTACAGGCAGTAATAAACCAATCAATAATATCGTTCCCACTTAATAACGCCTCCTTAAATATCAACTTGATTATACCGTAACTAAGTGAGTACAGAAAGCCAAAATTAATTCTAAAGCATACAATAAATATCTAATAATGTGATAATCGTTCTATGCGGTTATGTAAGCAACTTCGTATATCATGTTTAATCAAAATAGCCGTCCTCTACCATACTCATATAAGTATGATCTCCAATAATAATATGATCTAGTAAGTCTATTCCAAGTATTTCTCCACACTCCCTTAATCTATTAGTTGCCCTAATATCTTCTTTGGATGGTGTAGTATCACCCGATGGATGATTGTGTAGGACTACAATTGCATTGCTTGCACACTTTATAGCTTCACTAAAAATCTCTCTAGGGTGAATAACTGATGAATTCAATGTCCCGATAAATATTGTTTTCTGCTTAATAATCACATTTTTAGAATTAAGAAATAACACAATAAACTTTTCCTGAGTTAAATGTTCCATTTTCCCCATCATAAAATTAGCAACATCTTGAGGACTAGTAATTTGTATTTTTTCCTCTAAACTACCGGAATGCATACGCTCTCCAAGTTCAAACGCAGCTTTTAAAATCAAAGCTTTATACAAGCCAATCCCCTTCACTTTATTTAAATCATTGATGGATAATGCCTTTAACTGTTTCAAACTTTCAACTGACTTCAATAATTCATTAGCTATATCTAAACTTGAAAATCCTTTCCTACCTGTATTAATTAAAATGGCTAATAATTCAACATCAGATAAATGTGCAGAACCTTTATTTATCAACCTTTCTCTAGGTTTCTGATTATTGGCGAGTTCTTTTATTTTCATAATTAAAAACCTCCAAAGTTTAAATTTTGAAATGTTAATAGCATTATATTAAATGCGATATAAATAAAAGGAATAAGCGGGAGTCTTGCTCTTTCATTACGAGAGACGAGTAAAACAATCAAGGCAAAAACACCACCACAGAGAAATGTAAATAAAAGTGTGATTAAAAATCCTGAAGACGGTAAAGCTAAAGCTAGTAAAGAAAAGATAATTATATCTCCATAGCCAATGGCATTATGAAAAAGTAGATAAAACACATGAAGCAAGCTTGTTACGAAGAGAAATGACATGATATGAATTGAAGTAATAAAACAGATGCAAATAGCAAAAACGACTATCACATGTAAAGGGACTGTGTACGTCTTAATATCGAATATAGCAAAGGTGAGAAGGAATAAATAAATTAATATTAAAGTAGCATTATCAATCATTAGTTTATGCGGTGAATAAAATATGTAAAATATAGGAATCAAAGAAAGTAACTCCCCAAGTAGGTAAAAAACACTAATTCTGCGATTACAACATCTTGAAATACCTCTTAAAAAAATAAAGCTTAAAATCGGTATTGTTTCTAATATAGTTATATTTTTGCGACAATAATCACAGCTTGAACGGATTGTGAGATAACTTAATTTCATGTTTTCTATAAAACAAAGTTGATATAAAAAACTAAATAATATAGGACAAATTAAGAGCAGTGTTAGCAACACTTCACCTCCTAATAAGTATTATAGCATCAATCCATAATACCAATAAGAAAAATATCACTAATAAAATAATTTTAGCGATGCTCAACCAACAAACCAAATTTTGTATTCACATTATTGATTAAGCATCGTTATCATACATTATTTCGTTTACGAATTACATCTTCGAATAAAAAACCAGCTCAACAATATAATGAGCTGGTTTTCGTGCATAAAGTTACTTATAGTATTTAATTTTGTAACATTAATAAAAGATGAAGCGTTCAAAAAAGATTTTAGTAACTAATCTTTTTGAATTTCATCGACAGTTTCTTCAACTTCTTTTCTAGATATCTTCTCTCTACCATTTTTCATTGCTTTAAGTGATTTATGAGCAAGTGCTAATGGTAAACGACAAAATAGTAAAATAGTTTTTTTATTAATATCTTTCATATATGCATCTGCTTTAGCTAGATTATCTTCAGCGTATTTAAACAAATCATCACGCGTCCAATCATCAGGCACAAAACTTACACCACGTTCTGCCAAATCTTCTTGTTCATTTCTAAGAATATTTACAGCTTGTAAGCCTCGTCCGTATCCAATTGCCAATTCTCTATCTGTTTTAACATTTGCACATAAGTCCCATAGTTGCGAGAGCATAACACCGACAAGTCCCGCTACGTAATATGTATAATCATCTAAATCATCCTTGGTATGTATCTCCCAGTTCGCTTTTGCCCATTTTGCCATACCAAATGCCATTTCACTGGAAGAATCTAATACAATTGATACCGTCTTATTAGGACAAGCTTCAATCCACTCACCCAATCTTAAAGTGACTTCAGGCATTTTATCCTTTACTGGTTCAAGAATTTGCATGTATTTCACTTCATCAAACGGCGCTTTAAATAATTCACTTACTTGCATCAATATTGAATGTTTTAAATCGTTATCCAATTCTTCATGATCTTCAATTTCATCAATAGCTCTTAATACTAAATAAGCAGATGCTACCGTATGTTTTAACTCTTTTTCTAAAAAAGTTATCGGAATATAAAAAGTACGACTTGTTTCTTTTAAAACACGCATTGCATCTTTTGGGAATTTCTTTTCAGTCATTTTTATCTAATACCTCCCCTTTTTTAAATATTATCATATAATTACAAAATAAAATAGGAAATGCTTGCCACCTAGTTTAATCAAAATTGACTCGCCCCAAAATTGACAAACTCAAATTTTTAAAAATATATTTAGATACCACTTTTCTTTTATTTAAAACAAAAATAAGCGAATGGTCCAATAAACTGTCGCACCATTCGCTTATTTATTAAATATACATTTAGCTAAAATCAACTTTAGCTTTTACTTCACTTATAAAGTACAAGCTTCCTGTAATGATTAAACCGTCACCTTCATATGATTCGATAAACTTCACATAATCATCAACGAGTTCTTTTTGATCAAATCGAACTTCATCAAAAATTGCTTCTTTTGTTAAAGCTTTCGGAAAATCAAAATCTGTTATATAGAACGTAGAAGCAATCGTTTTAAGTTGATCCACCATAGCATTTAAAGGTTTCCCTTTGATTGCAGAAAATAAAATATCAATACTTTCAGTGTGGTAATAATTTTTCATCGTACTTATGAGTGCTTCTACGCTTTCAACATTATGCGCGCCATCGACAATCATCAAAGGGTGTTCTTTCACTTGTTCTATTCGACCTGTCCAACTGACCGCTTCAATACCATCAATCATTTTATTGAAGTCTAAATCAACGATATCTGACTCATTCAATTCAATGAGTGCGGTAATTGCTAACGCGGCATTTTCTTTTTGATGTTCGCCTAGCATATTTAACAAAAGCGTCTCAAGTTCATAATCTTTATAGCGATAAGTGAATTCTTCTTCTTCGGAGATAACACTAATGTCTCTATCCAACTCAATACCTTCAGCATTTTGTTGTTCAACATAATCACGAATAACTTTAAGTGCTTCTTCATTTTTTACAGCATAAATGATAGGCGTGTTTGGTTTTACAATCGCACCTTTGTCTTTTGCAATATCTACATACGTGTCACCCAATATATCAGTATGGTCTAAACCTATACTTGTCAATATAGATAAGATTGGTTTAAAAACATTAGTTGAATCATTTTTAATCCCTAATCCCGCTTCAACAATTACAAAGTCAACTGGGTGGATTTCACCAAAATATAAAAACATCATCGTTGTAATAATCTCAAATTCGGTTGCAGTTCCAAGGTCAGTTTCTACTTCTAAGGCTTCGCTTACTGGTTTAACTTTTTGAACTAATTTAACAATATCATCATCACTTATTGGCACACCATTCAAACTAATACGTTCGTTAAATGTCTCAATAAATGGCGATGTGAAAGTACCCACATCATATCCATTATCAACAAGTGCTGACCTTAGATATGACACCGTGGATCCTTTACCATTTGTGCCACCAACATGAATACCATTTATATTAAATTGAGGATTATTTAGTCTATCTAACATCCATTCCATACGTTTGACGCCTGGTTTAATACCAAATTTAGTTCGTTCATGTATCCAATATAAGCTATCTAGGTAATTCATCTTAAGGACTCCTATGCTTTTAATTGATTAATTCGCAATTTCACACCATCATATTTTTCTTGATACGTTTGTTTTTTCTCACGTTCTTCATTAATAACTTTTTCAGGTGCTTTATTGACGAAGTTTTCATTTGCTAATTTCTTATTCACGCGATCAAGCTCTTTTTCCCATTTCAAGAGTTCATTTTCTAAACGCTCAATTTCCTTATCCATATCTATTAGACCTTCCAATGGTAACACAACTTCACCAGCAGTCGTAACAGAGGTCATGGCTTTTTCAGGAATATTAATATCTGTATCAATTGTCAATTCACTCGGATGACAGAATCTATCAATATAATTCGAGTTATTTAACAATGTCTCTTTGATATTGTCATCTTTCGCTTTAATAAAGATTGGTATTGCTTTTGAAAGTGGTGTATCTACTTCAAGACGTGATTGTCTTACTGATTTAATAATTTCAACAAGTTGTTGCATCGTTTCTTTACTGTCATCAAATGTGAGCGCGTCGTTCACTTTTGGCCAAGATGCATTTACAATTGTTTCACCTTCATGAGGTAGGTTTTGCCAAATTTGTTCTGTAACAAATGGCATAAATGGATGTAACATTCTCATTGTATTATCAAGAACATACGTAAGTACTGAACGCGTAACTTGTTTTTGTGCTTCATCTTCACCATTCATAGGTATCTTACTCATCTCGATATACCAATCACAGAATTCATCCCAAATGAAGTTATAAAGGGTACGACCAACCTCACCAAATTCATATTTATCACTTAAATCGGTAACATTTGCAATGGTTTCATTTAATCGAGTTAAAATCCACTTATCTGCAAGAGAAAGATTACCTGACAAATCTACATCTTCTACTTTAAAGTCTTCACCAATATTCATTATGCTAAATCTCGCAGCATTCCATATTTTATTAATGAAATTCCATACAGATTCAACTTTTTCAGTAGAATAACGTAAGTCATGACCAGGCGATGAACCAGTAGCAAGGAAATATCTTAAGCTATCTGCACCATACTCCTCAATGACATCCATAGGATCTACACCATTGCCAAGTGATTTACTCATCTTTCTACCGTCTTCTGCGCGGACTAATCCATGTAATAATACATCATTAAAAGGACGTTTTCCAGTAAATTCTAAACCTTGGAATATCATTCTTGCGACCCAGAAGAATATAATGTCATATCCAGTTACTAATGCATTAGTTGGGAAGTAACGTTGGAAGTCTTCTGCTTCAACATCTGGCCACCCTAATGTTGAAAATGGCCATAACGCACTTGAGAACCAAGTATCTAATACATCTTCATCTTGAGTCCAATTTTCAATATCTTCAGGTGCTGATTCACCTACGTAAATTTCACCTGTTTCTTTATGGTACCAAGCTGGAATTTGATGGCCCCACCAAAGTTGACGTGATATCGTCCAATCTCTAATTTCTTCCATCCAGCGATTAAAAGTTTTTTCAAAACGTGCAGGAACAAAATCAATTCTATCGTCTGTTTTTTGATTATCTAGTGCTTGTTCAGCAAGAGGTTTCATTTTAACAAACCATTGTGTTGATAAGTATGGCTCTACAACTGCACCAGAACGTTCTGAATGTCCTACTGAATGTTCATGCGCCTCAATTTTAATAACAAGGTCTTCAGCCTCTAAATCTTTGACTAATTGTTCGCGACAATCGAATCGATCCATACCTTGATACTTACCAGCTTTATCATTCATTTTGCCTGATTCATCCATTACGATAATACGTTCTAAATCATGGCGATTTCCTATTTCAAAGTCATTAGGGTCATGTGCAGGTGTTACTTTCATTGCACCACTACCAAATTCAATATCAACATATTCATCTGCTAATACAGGTAGTTCTCTACCAATGATAGGTAAAATCACTTTCTTACCTATGACATCTTTATAACGCTCATCATTAGGATTTACGACAATCGCAGTATCACCTAGCATTGTTTCAGGACGTGTTGTAGCAATTTCAATAAATCCATTACCATCTGCATATGGATACTTAAAATGGTAAAACTTACCTTCAACATCTTCATGTATTACTTCAATGTCAGACAAAGCAGTACGTGCGATTGGATCCCAATTTATAATGTATTCACCGCGATATATCAAACCTTTGTTATACATATCAACGAATACTTTCTTCACGGCTTTACTTAAACCTTCATCTAACGTGAAACGCTCTCTACTGTAATCTAAACCTAGACCAAGTTTTGCCCATTGTTCTCTGATAAAAGTTGCATATTCTTCTTTCCAATCCCAAGCTTGTTCAAGGAATTTTTCTCGACCTAAATCATGTCTTGATAAACCTTGCTCATTTAACTTTGCTTCTACTTTTGCTTGCGTAGCAATGCCAGCATGATCCATACCTGGTAAATATAGAGTGTCGTAACCTTGCATGCGTTTCATTCGCGTCAATATATCTTGTAAAGTCGTATCCCACGCATGCCCTAAATGTAATTTGCCAGTTACGTTTGGTGGTGGAATTACAATTGTATATGTCTCTTTTGAACTATCTTCTGTCGCTTTAAAATAACCGTTGTTAACCCATTGGTCATAACGTCCGGACTCGACTTCGTTCGGATTATATTTTGGTTTCATTTCCATTCGTTAAAATCCTCCTTAAAAATAAAAATACCCGCCCTATCAATATAGGACGGATATTCCGTGGTACCACCTAAATTCAAGAAATTATAAATATAATTTCAAGCACTTAATTATCTGATTAACGCTCAAACACGCTTTAGCCTATACTACAATCATTTATGAGCATTATATTTCAGCTAAAGTTCAATGTGGGCTACCTTCAATAAGTTAAATTGTACATTTACACCAACCATGTACTCTCTTATAAATTTCAGCTTATTTACTCTTCCCAGTAGACAATATTCTTTTACTTAATTATAGTATAATGGATGTTAAAATAAGTCAATGGACTGGAGTGAAATTTATGAATGAATGCGCATTTGGAACAAAAGACCCACTATACCTCCACTATCACGATGAGGAATGGGGACAACCTATTTATGATAGCTTAAAATTATTTAAATTAATTGCACTTGAATCACAACATGCCGGTCTTTCATGGTTAACAATTTTAAAGAAAAAAGAATCTTACGAACAAGCTTTTTATAACTTTGACCCAACTAAAATTTCAAAAATGACAACTGAAGATATTGATCGCTTAATGACTTTTCCCAATATCGTACATAATCGCAAAAAGATAGAAGCAATCGTTAGCCAAGCACAAGGTTATTTCGATATAGAAAAAGATTACGGAAGCTTTAGCGACTTTTTATGGTCCTTCGTAGATTATAAGCCAATTGATTGTGCTTATGTTACATCAAGTGATCGCATTACAGTAGATGAACGTGCCACAAAACTTTCAAAGCAACTTAAAAAATATGGTTTTAAATTTTTAGGCCCTGTTACTGTCTTTTCTTTTTTAGAAGCTGCAGGTCTTTACAATGCACATCTTCAAAGTTGTCCGAATAATCCTAAACTATATAACGGAAAAGGTTTTACCTAACCAATTTGTGAAATTTTTAATATTTCACCTTACGCATTAAGATATATCAATATACTAGTTATATAATTGAAAATAAATTCTATCCTTATCATTTATAGATAAAACCTCAGCAAACATTATATGCTTGTTGAGGTTTTATTATATTCATCATAATTTTTAAGATTTCTTATTAATAGAATCTTTTGCTAGCCTATATTTAAGGAAATAACTTAGTAATGGAGCAATTAAAAATAGTATAAAGAAGATTCTAAAGATGTGATAACTTGAAATCAATGCTACATCTGCACCGGTTTCAATTGCAACTAATACTATTTGGCTCATGCCACCTGGTGCTGCGCCTAAAAACAATTCATTAACAGAATGGTCAGAAACCATTGCAATAAATAATACCATTACAAAAGCCAATAATATTAATAGTACATTTTGAAATGCGATTGCTAAAGCAATTCTACCTTTCATTTGGTCTAATAATTTAGCAATTTGTATACCTATACGTATCATATAAATCACTTGTGCCGCCGCAATAATATAATTATCTAAAGTGAATGTAACACCGGTTAATAAATTCCAACATATAAGCACTAATATCGGTGCAAGTAATTGTCTAGTCGGAAAGTGAATTTTTCCCATAATGACATATACTAAAAATATTGCAAGCACTAATAAAAGTATATTTGGAATAGTTAATGCTTCGGTTAGTGTGTTAACTACACTGTCCTCTGCCGAACGATTACTGCCACTGTCTTGGAAGAAATACGAAATAAAAGGTACAAGAATAACAACAAATATAATTCTTGATGTTTGTGTTAAACTGACGACCATAATATTCGCTTTCTTATTTTCCTCTGCCATTATAAGCATTTGACTTAATGCGCCTGGTATCACACTTAATATTGCAGTTTCAGTATTTACGTTAGCTATCTTTTTAAAGAAAAAGGCTATGATTAATGCAAGACCTAATAGCATAACAGTGATTAATACAATAGTTAGCCAATCATCTTTGATATCAAATATTACGTTTTCAGTAAAAGTTGATCCTATTTGGACACCTAATAAAACCAATCCAATTTGGCTTAGCCAAAACGGCCATTCAACTTCCATGTGAAAACATCTAACACAAATAACACTGGCAATTATAGGTCCAAACATAAACGGTAACAGTACATTTGCTGCATTTAATATTAGACTTAACAAAATAGCTAGCAATAAAACGATGATATTATTTCTTAATTGCTTACTCATGTTCTCACAACTTTCATAGTTATCGTCATACTTAACTGAGCTATCCATATTTAAACCCGATCAACACATTGGTTGTTCGGGCATAATTTAAGCTTTATACAATTCGACTTAGAGCAGTATCGAACGCTTCTATAGTTTGTTTAATATCTTCTTCGGTGTGTGCTGTTGAAAGAAATGTACCTTCAAACTGTGATGGTGGTAAAAATACTCCCTCATTTGCCATTTCTCTATACATTTGGCTAAACATTTCTAAATCACTATTGTTTGCTTCTTCAAAATTTGTAACAGGCCCTTCATTCAAGAAATATCCTATCATAGAACCCGCTCGATTTACAGTGATTGGCACATTGTGTTTTGCAAACACTGCTTTTAATCCCGCTTCTAATTGGTCACCTAATTTATTAAAATAATCATATGTTTCTGGTTTAAGTTGTACCAATGTTTCATAACCGCTAGTCATAGCTAGTGGATTACCTGATAAAGTACCAGCTTGATAGATGTCACCTGCTGGGGCAATATGATCCATGATTTCTTTCTTACCACCAAAAGCACCTACTGGTAAGCCGCCACCGATTACTTTACCTAAACAAGTTAAGTCTGGTGTCACATTAAAATACCCTTGCGCACAATTATAACCTACTCTAAAGCCAGTCATAACTTCATCAAAAATTAATAACGATCCATATTCAGTCGTAATATCTCTTAAACCTTGTAAAAAGCCTTCAATTGGTGGAACGACACCCATATTACCTGCAACAGGTTCTACAATAACACCAGCAATGTCGTCTCCAAATTCTTTAAATGCAACTTTAATTGCCTCTAAATCATTATAAGGTACTGTAATTGTATTTTTGGCGATACCTTCAGGAACGCCTGGAGAATCGGGTAAACCTAACGTCGCAACGCCTGAACCAGCTTTAATTAGTAAAGAATCACTATGACCATGGTAACAACCAATAAATTTAATGATTTTATTTTTTCCAGTATAACCACGTGCTAAACGCAAAGTATCTAATGTCGCTTCTGTTCCAGATGATACCATTCGCACTTTTTCTATTGATGGCACACGATCTATGACAAGTTGCGCTAATTTGTTTTCCTGTGTTGTAGATGCGCCAAAACTTGTACCTTTATCTACTGCTTCATGAATTTTATCAATAACTTGCTTGTTTTTATGACCTAAAATTAACGGCCCCCAACTAAGTACATAATCAATGTAAGCATTGCCGTCAATATCATATATTCTCGAACCTTCACCATGATCCATAAAAATTGCCGGTGTATCTACAGATTTAAAAGCTCTAACTGGACTATTTACGCCACCAGGCATTAAATGTTCAGCTTCTTCCATTGCTTTTTCAGAATTAGTATAACGCATTGTATCCATCCTCCTATTGTTCTTCATCTAAATAACGACAAATGTCTTTTGAGAAATAAGTAATTATCATATCTGCACCTGCACGCTTCATAGAAATCATTTGTTCCATGACTACTGCTTTTTCGTCTATCCATCCATTAATTGCAGCAGCTTTGGTCATGCTATATTCACCACTTACATTATATGCAACGACAGGTACATTTGTTGTATTTCTAACGTCTCTAATAATATCTAAAAAGCTTAACGCAGGCTTAACTATCATCATATCTGCACCTTCATTTAAATCGCTATCCAATTCTCTTAATGCCTCTCTACGATTTGCTGGATCCATTTGATATGTTTTGCGATCGCCAAATTGTGGTGCAGATTCAGCAGCATCACGGAATGGCCCGAAGAAACTTGATGAATATTTAATGCCATAACTCATAATTGGCACGTTATGATAACCCGCTTCATCTAAGCCTTCACGAATCTCTGCTACAAAGCCATCCATCATATTACTTGGGGCAATGATATCAGCTCCTGCTTCAACTTGAGAGATCGCTGTTTTCACAAGTAATGGTAATGATTTATCATTGTCTACATCTTTTGTTTCTTCATTGATGACACCACAGTGTCCATGGTCTGTATACTCGCATAGACATGTATCTGCCACAATCAATAAATCATTGTACATTGATTTTGCTTTTCTAGTGGCTTCTTGTATTATACCGTTATGGTCATAAGCACCAGTACCTACAGCATCTTTTTCATTTGGTACACCGAAAAACATAATACCTCTGATACCTAAATCATAAGCTTCTTTAATTTCTTCTCCAAGCATATTTAAACTTATTTGATATATGCCTGGCATAGATTTGATTTCTTCTTTAACGTTATCACGCTCAACAACAAAAATAGGATAAATTAAATCTTCTTTTCTTATATGCGTTTCACGAACCATACTTCTCATTGATTTACTACTACGTAATCTTCTGTGTCTATCAAATTGCATTTGTTTCCCAACTTTCTATTATTTTGCTTACTAATGATTCCAGTGTTTGAGTTTCTGATACCATACCTTTAGCATGATATTGATGTAATGTTTCCAATGTTTGTAGACCAATCACAAAATAATGATCAAAGTTTACTGTCATTTTATGATTAAAATAATAACGTACAGCTGATGAGCTTGCAAAAGCTACAGCATCTATTTCACCATTATTAATCATCTTTTTAACATCACTGATATTATCAGTATGTGGAACTGGTTTATACAAGTCAATTTTCTGAACTATATAATTTTGATTATACAGTTCATCTTGTAGCAAAGGCCTTGCCGCCTCACTTGAAGGCAACAATATTTTACTACCTTCTTCAGCATAAAACGCTTCAAGAAACCCCTCTTGAGAGTAGTCTTTTGGGCAAAAAGACACCTTTAATCCCAATGATTTACAATAGTTTGCAGTTTTCTCACCAATAACTGCTATTTTATCTACATTAACATGTTTTAGATATGGTTGAAAAAATTTCACCGCATTTTTGGACGAAAAAATAAGCCAGTCATAGTTCACATTCAATAAATTTAAATCGAATGATAATGGCTCTACACGTATAAATGGTCTGTGTAAGATACAAGCATCATTTCTTTTAAATTCACTGGTTTGCGTCATAACTATAACTGGTCTCATTATTTTCACCTCGAAGGATTATTGTTCTTCGTTTAGTGCTTTAATTATTTCGTAAGCGCCTTGCTCATTTAATACTTCAGTAACTTTTTCACCGAGTTCAACTGGGTTTGTACCACGCTCTGTGTGTTCATAACGTTCTCTGCCATCAGGTGACATAATTAATCCGGTAAACTCAATTGTACCATCACTCTCTTTAGTTGCATAGCCACCGATAGGCACTTGGCAACTACCGTTCATACGCGTTAAAAATGTTCTTTCAGCAGTCACACACGAAGCAACGTCACTGTTATGGACTTTGCTCAACAAATCTAGCAACTCTTTGTCATCTGAACGACATTCAATACCTAAGGCACCTTGTCCAATTGCAGGGATTAAGGTTTCTTTATCTAAATAAGTCGTGACGATATCATCAGACCATCCCATACGTTTGAGACCAGCAGCAGCGAGAATAATAGCATCATAATCTTCAGTTTCCAATTTACTTAATCGCGTATCAATGTTGCCTCGAATCCATTTAATTTGTAGGTTTGGGTATTTTGCCAGAATTTGTGCACCTCGGCGTAATGAACTAGTACCTATAATACTATTATCTGGAAGTTCATCCAATTTAACGTGATTTTTAGCTATATAGGCGTCATATGGATTTTCACGGTCTGGTATACACCCTAGGGTCAAACCTTCGGGTATAATACTTGGTACGTCTTTTAAAGAATGGATTGCCATATCTATTGAATGGTCGAACAATTCATTTTGTATTTCTTTAACAAACAGTCCTTTGCCACCAACTTTTGATAATTGTTTGTCTATTATTCGGTCACCTTTTGTTACTATTTCTTTAATCTCAATATCTAAATCAGGCTCTATTGCTTTTAATTTGTCTATAAACTGTTGGCTTTGTGTCAAAGCTAATTTACTTCTTCTTGAACCAACGACTAACTTACGCATCATGCGCAACCTCCTAAAATACAACTATTTATCATTTAATTTTTATAATTATATCCCTGTCCATTGATGAAAATCAGAAACATGTGAAGCAAAAAATAAATTTATCATACTTAAACAAAATAAGATGATATTAAAATAAATTAATTTATGTTTAGTTAATGTATGCTTCACTCTAAAAATGATATAAATGCCATATAGCAAAGTGATAACTATAGACATAACTACTTTAGGATCAATCAAAATATTCAATCCTAAAGCATTGAATCCCCACTGAGCACCTAAAATAATACTTAAAATGATAAATAAAAACCCAATTAAACTACTATAAAATACTATTTGTTCAAGCGTGGCAACGCTTGCTATTCTAAAATATTTTTGATCGAATCGCTTTTGTTTTAAATTTTTATACTGAATTAAGTATAAAATACTATTTACAAAGGCAAAGGCAAATAGTGCGTAACTAATAATTGCAAATGTAACATGTACAATAAGCAATTCGTTAATTAGGTTTAATTTTTCACCTGTACCATGGTAATGCATTGGTTGAAAAGTACTCATCGCAATAAAGACAAATCCAATTAAGTTGAATAAAAAAATTGAAAAATCTATTTGCTTAATAACACTAATCACAATAGAAATAGAAATAATCAACCATGCTAATGCGAAAAACACATCAAAAATATTACCCAAAGGTACTTGTTTTGTAACATTGATATAAAATGATAAAGAGATTGTTTGCAACACCCAAACAATCCCTAATGTAACAAATCCAATTCTTCTTACTTTGTAAAACTTTTTGATAAAATCGAAAAAATAACAAGCGATACTAAAAAAATAAAATAATAGTATAAGTTCATTTAACCTTATGAACATAATTTCTTGCATATCATCACCATTTGAATATGCTTATTCAAAACTCAATATTTGGCTGTTTGCCACCTTATTAGTAGATTCCTTTTTAGGTTCATATGCATTTTCAGCCTCAATATCAAAAATGTTTTGAAATAGCTCTAATTTTTCGGTACTTTTCTTATCACTACTTAATTCTTTAGCTTGTTTTATAGGATCTTTCAACATTTGATTGATAATACTTTTCGTGTGTTTTGAGATTATTTTTCGTTCTCTTTCTGATAAGCCAGGTAATTTGCGATCTAAACTATCCATAGTATCTTCTTGAATATTCATTGCTTTTTCTCTCAATGCGCGAATAACTGGTACAACACCTAGCATGTTCACCCACTCATTATGTGCTGCAATTTCATTTGGAATACTTTGCATAATTTGATCAGCTGCATTTTGACGTTCTCTCAAATTAGCATCTACCAATCCTTTTAAGTCATCTACATCATAATTAAACACATCTTCTATCGCATCGATTGTAGGTTCAATATCTCTAGGAACAGCGATATCGATTAATACTAAAGAATCATTTTTACGTTCAGACGCATATGATTGCAACATTTTATTCGTTACAATATATTCATCAGAACTTGTTGAACTGATTACTATATCCACGTTTGCTAAAAGTTGTGGTAAAGATGTCATTGCTTCAAATTTTACGTTATGTTTCATTGCTAGATTTTGAGCTTTGCTCAATGTTCTATTTACAATCGTAATATCCGTGACACCTGAACCGATTAAATTAAGGAGTGATAACTCACTCATATCCCCTGCACCAATGATCAAAGCTTGCTTGTTATTAATTTTGCCAAACACTTTTTTGCTTAGTTCAACTGCAGCATATGAAACGCTTACCGCGTTATCAGCAATATCTGTTTCATTATGCGCTTTTTTCGCAAAAGTAATTGCTTGTTTAAACAAATGATTAAAGATTGTACCTGTTGTGTCCTCTTCTTGAGCAATGAAAAATGCATTTCTTATTTGTCCAAGAATTTGTGTTTCTCCTAGAACTACAGAATCTAATCCTGAAGTAACTTGCAATAAGTGTTTTACTGCATCGTCCCCCACTTTTACTTCAGTCATTTCTTTAATTTCTTCAACATCAAAACCAAATGATCTCGCTAAAAATCTTTGAATATAATAGCGACCCGTATGAATTTGATCTGTTACAGCATATACTTCTGTACGATTACAAGTTGATAATATTACGTTTTCTAATATAGACTTCGTTTCATATAAACCAACATTGGCTGAACGTATGGCATCATCTTTAAAAGCAACTTTTTCTCTAAGTGCTACATCTGCTGTGCGATGATTTATGCTAACCGCAATTAAATGCATTTATAACGCCCTCCATACATATTACAATAAGTAAATTATAACACAATTATAGTTTGAGTTAAGTAACTTGCACCAGTAAATTAGAAGAATTATAATTTACATTCATATTGTTGTCATAATTAAACTTAAATAAAACTATACCTTAATAGTTTTATAACCGTTTTTAATTGTTACTAAAGATATTTGGCAATAATATTCCAAATCTGTTGCTGATTATTATTTTTCACTGAAGAGTAGCTTATAATTTCATCTTCAGGTTCCATTTCTAATTTCTGCTGTACATTAGCTAAATGTTTTTGTACTTTACCTTTAGCAATCTTATCTTCTTTTGTAGCTACTACAAAAGTTGGAATTTCATAATATTTTAAATAGTTATACATTAAGATATCGTCTTCAGTCGGATTATGTCTTAAGTCTATAAGTTGTATTACTAATTTTAATTCTTCTCTTTGTGAGATATATTTTTCTATCATTTTTCCAAAAGCTTCACGTTGCTTTTTACTTACTTTTGCGTAACCATAACCTGGCACGTCTACAAATACGAGTTGGTTATCTATATTATAAAAATTCAGCGTTTGCGTTTTACCAGGTTGTTGCGATGTACGCGCCATATTTTTTCTGCCAATCATACTGTTTATAAATGTTGATTTTCCCACATTAGATCTGCCACTTAAGCCAACTTCACTTAGTCCAGTTTCTGGGTATTGTTCTGGTTTCACTGCGCTAATTAATAATTCTATTTCGTTAGGATTAATTTTCATTATCGACCCTCTTTTCTTATAAATTCACTTGTTAATTATATTACACAAAGTCTAATATGAATATGTATTTTTTAAATATCGTATTATTTTCATAAAAAATGAGGCCGGACATCATAAACGTGTCGGCCTCAAATATGATATTGGCAATAATAAACGAGTTTGAAAAGTATTTGTTTAAACTCAATTCAAAGTTTGTCCCTTTTGCCAAGTTTGCATTATAAAACGAATACTTTTGAAAAGTATACACTATAAATGCTTTCTTATTTATAGATAAGTTACGCAGAAGTTTGTTCCTTGTTTACAAGGTTGCCTTCTTTATCGTATAGTTCTGGATCTTTTTCTTCAGTTATTGTTTGCTCAGTAATAACTACTTTTACGACACCATCTGAAGATGGTACATCATACATAATGTCGATTAAAGCTTCTTCAATAATTGAGCGTAATCCACGTGCACCTGTTTTACGTTCTATTGCTTTGTTACTAATTGCAGATAATGCTTCGTCTGTAAACACTAACTCAACATCATCTAGTTCAAGCATCTTAGTATATTGTTTTACCAACGCATTTTTAGGTTGCGTTAAGATATTTTTCAACGCATCAACGTCTAAAGTTTCAAGATTAGCTACGATTGGCACACGACCAATAAATTCAGGAATTAAGCCATATGATTGTAAATCTTCTGGTCTAATTTGTTCAAGAATAGCATCTTCATCGTATTTAGAAGCTTCACTACTTGAGAAACCAATAACTTTTTCACCTAATCTACGCTTGATCACTTCGTCTATTCCGTCAAACGCACCACCAAGTACAAACAAGATATTTGTAGTATCAATTTGTATTAACTCTTGGTTTGGGTGTTTACGTCCTCCTTGTGGTGGAACACTTGCAGTTGTACCTTCTAAAATTTTAAGCAAGGCCTGTTGTACACCTTCACCAGAAACATCACGGGTAATTGATGTGTTTTCTGATTTTCTTGCAATTTTATCGATTTCATCAACGTAAATAATACCTTTTTCAGCTTTATCTACATCGAAATCTGCCGCTTGTATTAAACGAAGTAAAATATTTTCAACATCGTCGCCGACATAACCAGCTTCAGTTAAACTAGTAGCATCCGCAATCGCAAATGGGACATTTAATGTTTTAGCTAATGTTTGTGCTAAAAGTGTTTTACCACTACCAGTTGGACCAATTAATGCTACGTTACTTTTTTGGAGTTCAACTTCATCCTCATTTGGACCTAATTGTTGAACACGTTTATAATGATTATAAACTGCAACAGCTAATGATTTCTTAGCTTTTTCTTGGCCAATTACATAATCATTTAATTTGTCCATAATTTCTTTAGGTGTTGGTAATTCAGTTAAACCTTCAGGTTCTGCTTGAGCTAATTCTTCTTCGACAATTTCTGAGCATAGCTCAATACATTCATTACAAATATACACGCCACTTCCTGCAACTAATTTTTTCACTTGATCTTGATCTTTACCACAGAAAGAGCATTTTAAATTTTCTTCATCTTCATTGAATTTGAACATTCTATTTACACCCCTATTCCCTAAAGACTATACTAGATAGTATTTTAATATGCAACTTGCACCTTTCACAAGTTATTTGCACAAAGTAGTGTAGCAGATACATCTTTGAATGCATCTGCTACTAGTTTACTATATTAAACGACTAACATATAATTCACAAAACAATTTGCTCTATCTATATTTAGTTACGCTTCTGAGTCATCTTTAGATGGTTCTACTAATTTAGCTTCATCAACTAATAAGTCAATCACTTTTTGGATACGTACATCGTTTTTAACAATGTCAGTATTACCAAGTGTTTGTTTAATATCTTCAACAGAGATATTAAATTGTCCACTCATTTTTTCTAATTCTTTATCGATGTCATCGTCAGACACTTCAACTTCTTCTGCATCTGCGATAGCAGTTAGTGTTAAGTTTGTTTTAACACGTTCTTCTGCATCATCTTTCATTTGTTCTCTTAATTGTGACTCATCTTGACCAGAGATTTGGAAGTAAGTTTCAAGATTAAGACCTTGTTGTTGCATACGTTGACCAAATTCTTGAACCATACGGTCTAACTCAGTGTTAATCATTGCTTCTGGAACATCAATTGTAGCATTGTTTGATGCTTTGCTAATCGCTTCTTCTTTTTGGTTGTTTTCAGCGTCAGTTTCTTTTTGTTCAGTTAGACGTTTGCGTAAGTTTTCTTTGAATTCGTCAACAGTATTTGCTTCTGCATCTAATTCGTTAGCAATTTCGTCTGTTAATTCTGGAACATCTTTGAATTTAATTTCATTTACTTTAGTTTTGAAAGTAGCTTCTTTTCCAGCTAATTCTTCAGCGTGGTATTCTTCTGGGAAAGTAACGTTAACGTCTTTCTCTTCACCAGTTTTAACGCCTACTAATTGCTCTTCAAACCCTGGAATAAATGAACCTGATCCAATTTCAAGGTCATAGCCTTCAGCTTGTCCACCTTCAAATTGTTCGCCATCAACATAGCCATCGAAATCAATATTAACTGTATCGCCATTTTCAATAGCGCCGTCTTCTTTAACTACCATTTCAGCTAAATGACCTAATTGATGATCGATTGATTCTTGTAATTCTTCATCAGTTAATTCAACGTTTTGTTTTTCAATTTCTAAACCTTTGTAATCACCTAATTGTACTTCTGGTTCTACAACGACATTTGCTTCAAATGTCATTTCGCTACCTTTTTCAATAGATGTTACATTGATTTCTGGTTGATCAACTGGTTTTATGCCAGTTTCATCTATAGCTTCACCATAAGCTTCTGGTAATAAGATATCAACTGCATCTTGATATAATGCTTCTACACCAAAGCGTTGTTCAAAGATTGGACGAGGTACTTTCCCTTTACGGAAGCCCGGTACGTTTATTTGTTTAACCACTTTTTTGAAAGCTTGATCAATTGCTTTGTCTACTTTTTCTGCTGGAACTGTAACGGTTAAAACGCCTTCGTTACCTTCCTTTTTTTCCCAAGTTGCTGTCATGTATAAAAACCTCCATGATTATCCTATTTTATTTTTTCAACTTCACTATTATAGCACACGTCTACGCTCTACACAAACACTCTGTTTATAACACGTGATTTAAAATGCAAACTTGAAAATTTCTATTTTAGCTACTTTCTTCCATTACCCGAAAATCAAATGATTAATTATTCTATACTATCAATATTAGTTATAAATTTCACAACATCATTTGACATATCTAAACTTTCTAAACCTAGCATAGATTTAAAATAATTTACGTAAGCTTCCATCCATACTGGTTCTAGTGCTATGCGTTCTAATTCTAATGGATAAAATAAAATCGCATGATTATTCATTAAGCGAAGCGCCTCTTCAATCATTTGTGGCGCACTATCTTCAATTTGATTAATAACTTGTGGTATTATATTCGTCTTAAACATAGTATGTTCTAAGCCAGATAATTGGGCTGGGACAACTTCAATATTAAATCCAAATTTTTGAATTTGAATGGTCTGATTGTAACCACCAAAACGTAAATATTCAAGCATTATACTTACCACATTGGGTTGTAAATCCATTTCATTGATAATATTAACAATCGTTTCCTGATATCTAAATTGGTTATGGTCAATCAAAGTTAATATAGTATTGATTTGTTCTCTCAGAGAAATCGCATCGAAATTTTGCAACATATGTGTAGCATGCTCGTTGTGTTTATCAATTTGGCTTAAAGCATATTCTTTAATCGGAAACAACTCCATACGTGTTCTATGATCGTGAACTTCATCAATAATTTGATTGATGACTTCCACCACCTCAAAATACTGCCCTAAACCATTCAAACTTTTAATATAATACATCATCAAGTCATCGTACTTAGTCGTGCCTTGTTTTAATAAAATAATAGCTTCTTCACGTAGTTCAAGAAAATGCCCCATCTTATATAACATCGAACATTTTAATAAAGACATTTGCTCATCTAGTTCAAATTGTTCTTCAAAGTCTTCAAACAAGTCATAAGTTTGTTCAAACTCTTTATCATTAAATGATTGCTTTATTTCTCTCACTAATTTATCTTTCGAACGCGGAAAAGGAATGATATCAGACATCTTTAAACACCCCTATTTTATAGCTTGTAATATTAAAGCACTCCATGTTTCAAATTCATCATAATCTTCAATTTTACTTTGATCTACCCATTTTATACGAAGCGTGTCAGTTTCCATTGCTTCTACGTCATTACTGTTCACATGAATCTTGAACACAACGCCTAAATGGACCTCACCGACTTCATTCGTATCATCATTGATAAAACCTATGTAAGCTAGATTCTGAGACTTACTTTCTGATAAGCCTACTTCTTCTTCTAATTCTCTTTGGGCATTAACTCTTAATACTTCATTAATTGACTCGGCACCTTTAACATCATTCATATGACCGCCTACGCCAATAGATGATTGGCCATGCAAACGAGCTTCTCCTCCGCCAGATAAACGTTCGTACACTAACAACTCATCATTTTCATTTTCCAATATACAATAAGAAATTAATTGTTTGAATGTCGGATCTTCTTCCATATCTCCGCGTCGTTTAACTTCAAATTTAGAAAGTGTGTCAAAAATTTCTTGCCCTTTAACAGTATTTTTATCTAAGAAACCATTGAATTTATTCTCTTCATCATTAAATAAAATTTTTCTCGGAACTACTGTAATCATTTCATCGAATTTAGACATTAGTTTCTCCTCCATTTATGACTTCTAAGCTATTTTATCAAATGATGGTTATTTATCAAAATGATAATTCGTATCTTAAAATACAACCAAATGAATTCATTTGCGCTTATATCAAATTTTTATTTAAAACTGTTTAATAACTAAAAATAAGGAGTGCGACAGAAATCTATTTTTTATAATAGTATTTCTGTCGCACTCCCTTTATAATTCGATACTATTTTAAAGCATCTTTAGCTTTAGTTACTAACTCAGCGAAAGCTTTTTCGTCTGAAATAGCAATTTCTGAAAGCATTTTACGGTTAATGTCGATTTCAGCTTTTTTCAAACCGTTCATAAGTCTTGAATAACTCATGTCGTGTTGACGAGCTGCTGCATTGATACGTGTAATCCATAATTTACGGAAATCACGTTTTCTTTGACGACGGTCACGGAATGCATATTGACCTGATTTCATAACTTGTTGTTTTGCAACTTTATATAATGTACGTTTTGAACCGAAGTAACCTTTAGCTAATTTAATCGTCTTTTTACGACGCGCTCTTGTTACTGTTCCACCTTTAACTCGTGGCATAATAAATTCCTCCTCTAAATATGTTCAATCTTTCGAATTGATACGTTATGACATTTTAGTCATTATTTTTTGTAAGCTAATAATTGTTTTACGCGTTTCATATCTGATTTTGATACTAATGAAGCTTTACGTAATTTACGTTTTTGTTTAGTTGTTTTGTTTGCAAACATATGAGATGTGAAAGCTCTAGAACGTTTTAATTTACCTGAACCAGTTCTTTTAACACGTTTAGCTGCTCCACGGTGTGTTTTCATTTTAGGCATGATTCATTTCCTCCTGTAATATCTTATTATTATTTTTCATTGATTGGATTTAATGTTATAAACATTTGACGTCCATCCATTTTAGGTCTTTGTTCAACTGTAGCGATATCTTTACATTCTTCTGCAAATTTCTCTAAAACACGTTGACCAATTTCTTTATGCGTAATCGCACGACCTCTGAAACGAATTGAAACTTTACACTTATCGCCTTTTTCTAAGAATTTACGTCCGTTTTTCAACTTAGTTTGGAAATCATGTTCCTCAATAGTTGGACTTAAACGTATTTCTTTAAGGTTAATTGTTTTTTGTTTTTTCTTCATTTCTTTTTCTTTTTTCTGTTGTTCGAATTTATATTTACCATAATCCATAATTCTAGCAACAGGCGGTTTAGCATTCGGAGCCATGATGACTACATCTAAACCAACTCTATCTGCCATTTCAAGAGCTTCTGTCTTAGTTTTTACACCAATTTGTTCTCCGTCTTGACCGATTAAGCGTAATTCTTTTGCACGAATCTTTTCGTTAACTTGAGTCTGATCTTTTGCTATGGTTGACACCTCCAAGATTTTTACGAAATTATCCCAAGCAAAAAGAGCGAGTATACAATATACCCGCTCTTCTCTACACATGACTTAATCGTGTGTATATAAGACCTGCCAACAGCTTTTGCGTCGCAACAGGTGAGAAGCGGGAGCTTCTACTTGGTTCGTTTCGTATTCAACGTTACCTATCATAACAACAATAATGACATTAGTCAACTGCTTTTTACTATTTATTTATTTCATCCATATCAACATTTTGACGCAAATCCACTTGTTCTAACGGAACGATTTTCGTCCTGTATCTTAACTTATGATAAATGAAAAATGCTAAGAATACAGGTATACCCATATAAGTTATAACGAATCTATTTAAATTAAAATCACCCGTTTTTATAAAGTCTACGTCTTGCCCAACAATAACAAGTACACAGAGTACACCTGCAAATATCGGCCCGAACGGGAATAACTTAGCTTTGTATTTTAATTTTGATTTATCGTAATTTTGTTTGTCAAATGCTTTTCTAAATCTATAATGGCTGATTGCAATACCAACCCATGCAATAAATCCAGTCATACCACTAGCTGCAACAATATATTCATAAGCGTCACCACTTAAATGTTGTAATACAAATATACCTATTACAATAAGCGCTGTGACTAACAATGATACATAAGGCACACCATATTTGTTTGTTTTAGCAAATACAGGATAAGCTAATTTATCTTTACTCATTGAATACAACATACGTGTTGATGCGTACATACCTGAGTTACCCGCAGATAGAACCGACGTCAAGATTACAGCATTCATAAATGATGCCGCAAATGCTAACCCTGCATTTTGGAATACAAGTGTAAATGGAGAGGTTGAAATATCTTCGCCTCCACCCATTAATGCTGCACTATCATAAGGAATTAACATACCAATTACAAAAATTGCCATAATATAGAAAATTAATATTCTCCAAAACACTTGTTTAATTGCTTTTGGTACCGCGCGTTCTGGGTTTTCTGATTCACCTGCAGTGATACCTATTAATTCAGTTCCTTGGAATGAGAATCCAGCGACTAAGAATACGCCTAAGATAGTTAATAAACTACCGCCTAGTCCGTCACCAAGTATTGGTCCGCCACCTTTAGTAAAGGTATCAAAACCAACAAACTCTCCACCCATAATACCTAAGATTGTTAGTAGTCCAATTCCGATAAATATAATCACTGTAACTACTTTAATTAATGCGAACCAGTATTCACTTTCACCGTATACGCGAACAGATAAGGCATTAAGACCAAAAATAATTAATAAGAATAGACAACTCCAAGCCCAAGCTGGCATGCCTGCTAAAGGTGTCCAATATTGTATAACTTGCGCTGCAATCGTAACATCCGCTGCAACTGTAATAACCCAGTTGAACCAATAATTCCAACCTAATGCAAATCCTAGTGATGGATCAACAAAACGTGTAGCATAAGTACTAAATGATCCCGATACTGGTAAATATGTCGCCATCTCTCCTAATGACGTCATAAGGAAGAAGACCATTGCCCCGATAATTGCATAAGCTAATAATGCACCTAAGGCTCCGGCGTCGTGAATCGCTCCGCCCGAAGTCATAAATAGTCCTGTTCCAATACATCCACCAATCGCAATCATGGAAATATGGCGATCTTTTAATCCTCTTTGAACCCCATTGCTTTGATTTTCTTGTTTTGCCATAGAAGCGTCCTTTCTTTAAACTTAGAGGCTAACTTACTATATGATTAAAGAATACAATTTATAGTATAAAAAACCTAAATGCAGCGTTAAATATTTGTACAACTACATTTATTATAATTTTTACTCTATCCCGTAAAAGTATTAATTTTAATCACTCAACCAAAACAAAATGGTTGCATACCTATTAGATATGCAACCATTTTAATAATAGCATTTATATAGGTAGCACATCACATATGTGACAGTCCAGTCTCTTTCGAAAACTGTCCCAACTGATATTGTGTCAATGGTCAATACCAGTTTCGGCATTTTTACCTTTCATGCATTCAACATACGCCCCATACGGCTTCTGAATACTTACTCTTTAAAAATGCAACCTCTAACTCAAATTTAATTTTATATTTAACTCACTAACCTGTAATATACATGATTTCTACATTACTTTCAAGACTATCTTTGTTTTTTCAAGCTAATCTCATCGACTAAGTTCCAAATAAACTCGTCTTTCTCTAGAGTTTCTTGATCTTGTGAACCATATTTTCTCACATTCACTTCACTATTTTCTACCTCTTTATCACCTACGACAAGTTGGTATGGGATTTTTTGCATTTGTGCTTCTCTAATTTTATAGCCCATTTTTTCGTTTCTGTCATCAATTTCAACTCGAACACCTTGTGACTTAAGCTCATCTTGAATCAGTCTCGCATAATCATAGTGCAAATCAACATTCACAGGAATGATTTCTACTTGTTTAGGTGCTAACCAAGTTGGAAAAGCTCCTTTTGTTTCTTCAGTTAAGAACGCAACAAAACGTTCCATTGTTGAAACAACACCACGATGAATGACAACTGGTCTATGTTGTTCTCCATCATTACCAATATATGTTAAATCAAATTTTTGTGGTAATAAGAAATCAAGTTGTGCTGTAGATAAAGTTTCTTCTTTACCCATTGCAGTTTGTACTTGTACATCTAATTTTGGACCATAGAATGCCGCTTCACCAATAGCTTCTTCATAATCTAAGCCTAACTCATCAACAGCTTCCTTCAACATGCTCTCTGCTCTATTCCACATTTCATCGTCATCGAAGTATTTCTCTTTGTCCTCTGGATCTCTATAACTTAGTCTGAAGCTATAGTTTTCAAAGTTAAAGTCTTTATATACATCAATAATTAGATTAACAACACGCTTGAATTCTTCTTTTATTTGATCTGGACGAACAAAGATATGCGCATCATTTAAAGTCATACCACGTACACGTTGCAATCCTGACACAGCGCCACTTGCTTCATAACGATGCATTGTACCTAATTCTGCAATTCTGATTGGTAGTTCACGATATGAATGTGGTTTATTAGCATAAATCATCATATGATGTGGACAATTCATTGGTCTAAGCACCATTTCTTCATGCTCATCCAGTTTCATTGTCGGGAACATATCCTCTTGATAATGATCCCAGTGACCAGATGTTTTATATAAATCAACATTAGCCATAACTGGTGTGTAAACATGGTCATAACCCATGCTCACTTCTTTGTCTACGATGTAACGTTCAACCTCTCGACGAATTGTTGCACCATTTGGTAACCAAAGTGGTAGACCAGCGCCTACTAATGGATTGTTTGAGAATAGCTCTAATTCCTTACCAATTTTACGATGATCACGTTCTTTTCTTTCTTCCAGCATTTGTAAGTGTGCTTTCAAATCCTTTTTATCGAAAAAGGCTGTACCATAAATACGTTGTAGCATTTTATTGTTACTATCACCACGCCAATAAGCTCCAGCTGTCGATAACAATTTAAATTCTTTGATTTTCGAAGTTGAAGGTACATGCACGCCACGGCATAAATCTGTAAACTCACCTTGAGTGTATAATGTGACATTTTCATCTTCAGGGATTGCATTTATAAGTTCTAATTTATAAGGATCTTCTGAGAAAAACGCTTTAGCTTCATTACGAGAAACAACCTTACGTTCTATTGGATAATTCTCATTAACAATCTGTTTCATTGTCTTTTCAATTTTCTCAAAATCATCCGAAGAAAGACTCTCTTCCATATCAAAGTCATAATAAAAACCGCCTTCAATTACAGGGCCAACACCAAAGTTCACATTTCCATATAAACGTTTTAACGCTTGCGCCATAAGATGAGCTGTTGAATGTCGTAACACTTCCAAAGCTTCATCTGTACCAGGTGTAACGATTTCTATATCGCCATCTTCTTCAATCGGTCTAGTTAAATCAATTAATTGGCCATTCAACTTTCCAGCTACGGCTTTTTTTCTTAATCCTGGACTTATTGATTGTGCTATATCTTCTGTTGTTGTGCCTTTATCAAACACTTTTGCATTACCATCTGGAAATTTTATATTAATTTGGTCCATTTAACATTCCTCCTATTTATTCAAGCACTTAAATCAAAGCGAAATACAATTTATCAATAACCGCAGAGAAAATAAAAAGACCCCATCCCTAAAAAGGGACGAGGTCTTCGTGGTACCACCCTAAATTAAAGCTTTTCTGCATAATTACAAAATAGCTTCTCTCTACGTAAGATAACGGTCTTGAGCCGGATGTTCATTACAACATCACTGACGAAGGAGTAATCAATAAATATACTTACCATATCTCAACATTCAATGGCTCTCTGTGAAGTAGTGAAATATCAATCGTATCTTCGTTTAATTTCGTTTGATTTAGATTTAATTATATTATACAACATTTATTTTAGATTTCAATCGTTCCTATAATTTTTTCCTTCTAAATAATAAGGTGTCGCCAAAGTTTTGATACGTTCCATGATTCGAGCCGCTTTAGTCTTCTCTGTACCATCACGAGTTACAGAAAGATGGAACTCTAATTCTTCAAAGCTTAGGTTAGAACTGAAAAATGTAGGTAATTCCTGCACCATTCTGTAATGTAATAATGGTCCAATTACTTCATCTCTAGCCCATGGTGTAATTTCTTCAGCGCCGATGTCATCTAACATCAAAATATTCGCTTCTCGTACTCTGGATAATTTTGTTTCAAAACTTCCATCTTTAAAACCGCCTTTAAGTGAACGGATAAATTCAGGTAAATAGACGATAGTAGAAGGAATCTTTTCAGTTTTCAACTGATTCGCAATCGCACCTAAAATAAATGACTTCCCTGTCCCAAATGGTCCGTGCAAATATAATCCTTTAACTTGAGAATCGTGCTTCGTGATTTTATCGCAAATTTTATTCGCTGCCATTGCAACATCTAATCTATCTCTTCTATCCATGTATATATCTTCAAGTTTAGCATCTAAAGTATCACGTTGCATATGATGTGAAGTAATTAGATGCGAGTTAAACTTTTCTTCATCATACTTTATCTTACATGGGCATGGTAAATAACGAATTTTAATGTGGTTACTTTCAACATATAATTCTGGAACATGGCCTTTTACAAAGTTGGGACATTCTTTATAAGTATGTCCATCATAGTGTTTTACTTGGTCTTTGTATTCTTGTAAAATATTTAAGTCTTCGTCTATCATGGCATTTGTCAATTCTGATTGATGTTCATTTAAAAATCGTTGAACATCAGAATCACTAATTACATCTTTTTTTATTTTTTCTATGCGTTTTGATAAATCATCTGATTCTCCCATGATATTATTAAAAGATTTCATTTATTCGCCCTCCTTCCATCTAGTTTTTAATTGATTTAAAAATTGCTCTCTGTCATTTTTTAATTTCTCATCTTCTTCATGGTTATGCTGTTGGTTATCTTTTTCCGATTTCTTATCTCGCTCTTCTAACCATTTCGGTGTCATCTCTCTAGAAGCTAATTGTTTTTGTTTATATCGAGTTTTGTTCGGATAAGTTTCTTTTTTAGGTTGGTTAACTTTCATCGCATATTCATACGCCTGTTCAGCAGTTTTTATACCTTTTTTCTTCCAATTTGACGCTATTTCAAATATATAAGTTTTAGGTAATTTCATGTCTTCTTTCAACATGACAAATTGTAACAAAATATTTATAACGCCAAAAGATAGGTTTTCACGTTCAATCAATTCTTCAATCATGAATTTTTGCTGAGTAGTGGGTTCTGACTCTGACCATGATGCTAACATATCAATTGGGCTTGTTTGTTCCAATTGCACTAACCAATTATCAGATTGGCTTGCCATTTCCTCAGAAGTATTCACCTGTGAATTAACATTATCCTTTTCTGATTTAACTTGTAAATTTGGTAATTGTTGTTCGTGTTCCATTAAATAATACGTACGTGCGTGTTTTCTTAATTCTTCAAAAGATAATTCTTGTGCACTAGTTATCGACTTTAAAATAATACGTTTCATCGATTCAGGCGTCAAACCATATAATGTTGCGATTTGTGTTATTAAAGCTTTAGCATCACTGGTTATTATTTTTGAACTAATAAAATGATTTTGTAACAAATCATATAATGTTTCAAAGTCAAAGTGAACACGAGTAAGGTCTAAACCTTCATACGACTTTTCATCTTGAATATATGCTGTATCTTGCGCTAATGCTTTATTAGGTATTTTGAAAACATCAGTAAATGTGCGCGTTACATCCTGATAATTACTTAAATCTACAGAAGTTTTGGTTTCAAAGTGACGTTTTAATTGTTGGTAACGTTGTTTACTTACCTCGCTATATAGATAAACTGATAACATAGGATCACTAAAAAACTGTTTCGCAGTAGGTGGTTGTTTAAGCACATAAACAAATGAAGAATGCTGCTCATTATGATTTACATAGGATTTTACCAATCCAATACCTTCTAATAAATCCATTTCTTTTCTGAATTCTAGCAGATTGATTTTCAACTCACTCATAACAATATAGTGCGTCAACACTGCATCTACTTCGTGGTCTACAAATTGATTTAAATAATGATATAACCCTGTGGCATTAGGGCCTATCATCGGTGTGAACAACCTGTTTAAGATTTCTAAATGATTATTATTCAAATAGAATTCACGCACGACAGTAAAATTATCATGTGGTCGTAATCCATAATCATATGATTGTAACCCCATTTACGATTCACTCCGTTTATTATCAATTAATATACCTTGCATTGATTGCAATAATTGGTCTACATCTTTAAATTCTTTATAAACAGATGCAAATCGCACATAAGACACTTGATCTACATGCATGAGTAAATTCATCACGTGCTCTCCTATTTCCCTAGAAGAAATTTCTGCGTGTCCCTCATCACGTAACTTCCATTCTACATTATTAGTAATATCTTCTAATTGTTGGTAGCGAACCGGTCTCTTTTCACAAGAACGCACTAAACCATTTAATATCTTCTCACGCGAAAATTGCTCTCGTGTTCCATCTTTTTTCACCACGATTAGTGGTCTTTTCTCTATATGTTCAAAGGTCGTGAATCTTGTTTCACAATTTTCACATTCTCTTCTACGACGAATCGCATTAACTTCATCTGCATGTCTAGAGTCTACAACACGAGAATGAGTCGAATTACATTTCGGGCATTTCATCGAATTTTCACCCTCTCATTTATGATTATCTTTTATTATACTATAAATATACATGTCACAAAAGAATCGCTATTACACATTTTAGCATATAGGAATTAATACTAAATTATTTCAAAAAAACTCCCTATACTTTTTATCCGATGACGATTACTATTATAAAATGCCCGCTCTCATTAGGACAAATGTTTTATATATCTAACACTTCATCATTATATTATTAAGATTAATAAAACTCCTTCTAAGTCAGTGTAATCGAATACACCCTGGCTTAGAAGGAGTTCTTAAATTTGTATAATCATATTTTTATTGTTTGTATAATTTTATTTTTAGTACGTTACTGCTGCAACATCACTTTTAAGTAATTGACCAATTTGAACAGCAACATCCACTACTCTATTCGAATAACCCCATTCATTATCGTACCAAGCAATTACTTTCACTTTATTATCACCCATAACCATTGTACTTTGTGTATCGATGATAGCTGAATGTGGATTAGTATTGAAATCCATTGATACTAATGGTGCATCTTCAGTAGATATAACACCTTCTAAATCATTGTCTTTAAACGCTTGATTAACTTGTTCCGCCGTTACATCTGTATCTAAATCTACAACTAAGTCTACTAAAGATACATTTTTCGTTGGTACTCTTAGAGCCATACCATGTAATTTGCCTTCTAATTCAGGCAAGACTTCTTTTAACGCTTTTGCAGCACCTGTAGAAGTTGGGATAATGCTTTCATTACAAGAGCGTGCACGTCTTAAATCTTTATGAGGGTTGTCGATGTTATTCTGATCATTAGTAATAGCATGAACAGTAGTCATTAATCCATTTTGAATACCAAATTCTTCATTTAAGACTTTAGCGACTGGTCCAATGCAATTAGTTGTGCATGAAGCGTTACTAAAGATATCGTATTGCTCTATGTCTAATTGATCATTATTCACGCCCTTGACGATCATTTGCACATCGCCACCTTTAGACGGTCCTGTTAACAATACTTTTTTTGCACCTGCATGAATATGCGCGATTGCTTTATCTCCGTGATTAAATTTACCTGTTGCCTCTATTGCTATATCAACGTCCAACGCTTCCCAAGGTAAATTTTCCGGGTTTCTATCAGATACCAATTGAATTACATGGTCATTTACTTTAATACCTGCTTCCGTCGGCTCTACTTTTAAGTCAAAAGCACCATGTGTTGTGTCATAGTTAATTAGGTGAGCAATTGTTTCAGGTGGGTAGCTCGCATTTATCGCTACTACATTCAAATCTTTATTATTGAGCGCAATTCTCAATACCATTCTGCCTATTCTACCCATTCCATTAATTGCAATATTTGTCGTCATTCGAAGCACCCCTCGTCTTAGTGTTATACTTTATGCAAATAGTATAACATAAATTCGTTTTTAAGAAAGCGTTTTCTTAAACAAATGTAAAACTTTTCTAATTTAACTAATCTATACCTTTAGTAATACAAATACATACAATTTAATTTTAATTTCCTTCTTTAAAATCCCAGATTTAACAAGAAATTCTTCGCATTATATACTTTATGTTTTTTTATAAAAAAAGCCATCCAATTTTCATAAAGAAAACTAGATGGCTTTTTACAATTCTATTATTGCGCTTCTTCAGTGTCGCTCTCAATGTAACCTTCTTCAAACAACAAATTTTCTAAGTTTTGTTTAAGTTCTAATTTAGTATCTCTGTTATCTATGACATGATCTGCCATTCTACGTTTTTTATCAATTGATATTTGACTATATACACGTGCTTTCGCTTCTTCCATCGATAAGTCATTACGTTCCATCAATCGATCTATTTGGATACTTTCAGAGGTGTACACTAACCACACTTCGTCTACAGTTTCTTGTAAATCATTTTCAAATAGCAACGGAATATCCATAATCACATTATAACCTTGCTCGAGATATTCTTCCTTTTCTTTTTCCATTATATCACGAACAATTGGATGAACGATTTCATTTAAAATCAATCTTTTTTCTGGTTGATTAAAAATAACTTCACCAACATACGATCTATTCATATTCCCGTCTTCATCTATTGCTTCATCGCCAAACACCTCTTTGACGCGTGCTAGTCCTTCAGTCCCTTTTTCTACAGCTTGTCGAGATGCAATATCTGCATCTACAACTTTAAATCCATGCGCTGTTAAAAGCTCTGATACAGTTGATTTACCTGATGCGATACCACCAGTTAGTCCTATAACTTTTGGCATATTCTCACTCTTCCTTTATTTTTGGCAAGTAGGGCAGTAATGACTGTTTCTAGTTGCAATTACTTGAGTTTCTATGTCACTTCCACAAACCTTACAAACCTTTTGTTTATAAACATTAAGATGTAGTTGCATCGTTCCGGTACTACCATCTGCATGACGGTAGTCGGAGATGCTCGTTCCACCATATTTTATACCCGATTCTAACACATCTCGAACATAATAAAACAATATGTCGCGCTCTTGATTATTTAAAGATTTAGATAATCGAGCTGGATGTATACCTGCTCTAAATAGTGCTTCACACGCATAAATGTTACCGCATCCTGAAATCACTCTATGATCTAAAATCATTTGTTTAATAGGCTTATTTTGATACATCTTTTTATCAAACCAAGCTAAATAATGACTCTTTGCATCTTTCTCAAAAGGTTCTGGCGCAATTTCTAAAAATGAAGGATACGCCTGAAAATCAGGTACATTCCTAATTTCTCCAAATCGTCTAATATCTGAATAAACTAGCAATTTATCATTATCTAATTTAAATATAACATGCCAATGCTTTCTATAATTCGGCACACTAATATCTTCTATTTTATCAACCACAAAGAATCCACCAGCCATACCTAAATGACTAATAAGTATTCTCTCCTCTTCACCTTTTTCAAGGTAAAACACAATATATTTACTACGGCGTTCAATCTCTTTAATCACATATTGTTCCGTGAATTTTTGGAATGTATCTAATGCCATACCTTTAATTATGGTTTCACGTTGGCTTGCCTTACCTTCTTTAACTTTCTCGGAAAAGATAACAGATTCAATTTTTTGGCCGGTAGCAAACGGTTGAATACCTCTTTTTACATGTTCTACTTCTGGGAGTTCAGGCATTTAAGTACCTTCTTTCTATTTTGCGTCATACCATGTAGCGCCATAATTAGATTCTATTTTTAATGGAACATCTAGTTCAAGGGCGTTATCCATGATATCTTCTATAAATTCACTGAATGCTTCCACTTCATCTTTCGGTAATTCAAAAATCAATTCATCGTGTACTTGCAATAATAATTTTGCGTGAAAATCTGTATTCTTAATTTCTTTATCAAAGTTAACCATAGCTAATTTAATTATATCAGCAGCACTACCTTGAATGGGCGTATTCATTGCAGTTCTCTCAGCAAATCCACGCAAATTGAAATTTCTACTTGTTATATCTGGAATATATCTACGACGATGTAACAAGGTTTCTACATAGCCTTGTGCTTTACAGTCTTTGACGATATCCTCCATATATTGTTTTACGCCAGGAAAACTATCTAAATAGTCATCAATAAATTGTTTAGCTTGTTTCCGTGTGATTCCTAAACTTTGGCTCAAACCATAATCACTAATACCATAAACAATACCAAAATTAACTGCTTTAGCTTGTCTACGCATCATACCGTCTACTTCATCAGGTTCTACACCAAATACTTTCATCGCTGTCGCCGTATGAATATCATCATCATTTATAAATGCTTGTTTCATACTTTCATCTTGTGTGATATGAGCTAACACTCGGAGTTCTATTTGAGAGTAATCTGCAGAAAATATAACACTGTTCTCATCACTAGATTTAAATGCTTTTCTTATTTTTCTTCCTTCTTCTAAACGAACAGGGATGTTTTGTAAATTTGGATCGATAGACGATAATCTACCCGTTTGCGCTAATGTTTGATTAAACCTTGTATGGATGCGATTATCAGCACTTATAACCTTTTGTAAACCTTCAACATAAGTAGATTGTAACTTTGCAAGTTGTCTATACTCTAGTATATATTCAATAATTGGATGTTGTCCTTGTAATTGTTCAAGTACATCTACTGCAGTAGAATATCCTGTTTTTGTTTTCTTGATTACCGGTAATTTTAATGTTTCAAACAACACGACACCTAATTGCTTTGGAGAATTAATATTGAAAGATTCTCCTGCAGCTTGATAAATATTGTCAATCAATACATCTAATTTAGTTTGAATTTCTTTTTCCATTTCTTCTAAATCATTAGCAACCGTATAAATCCCTGTTTCTTCCATTTCACTTAATATGCGCGCTAGTGGTAGTTCTAAATTATCTAACAGGTTCGTCTGGTTATATTCGATTAATTGTTCTTGCATGATTGGTTTAACTTGATTAATTGCTTCTATCACTGTTGCAACATAATGATTTAAAACATCATCTTCAGGTAAATGTCTCTTTTTCCCCTTGCCATATACTTCAACACTTTGTTGAACATAGTGTTGACCGTAATTGCTAACTACAGAGTTCACATCGTCAATAGCTCGAGATGGGTCGATAATATAACTTGCAAGCATCACGTCAAAAATAATGTTTGAAATCGATATTTCCAATCTGTGCGCAACAATATATGTCTTTTTAGCATCATAAACATTTTTTTCTGTTGTGTCATCTTCTAACCAAGCTATAAGTTCAGGATAGTCATGAATATTTGCTGCATCAACAACAACATGGTGTTCATCTGCAAACAATGCAAATTTCAAAATATCATCTTTCAAATAATTGGACCCATCTAATTCAAAATGTATAGTTGCAGAAGTTAAAGATTTAAAGTCAATGTTTTTAAAATCAGATTCTACATTTAATTCTTTCTCTTCAGCTGTAGAATGTGTGCCATCTACGTCTATTTGTTCAAGCAATTGCTTAAATTCTAATTTTTTAAACAAATCAATTTTAGCTGAAGTATCTGGATTTTCTGGCAACATTGTATCTTCAAGTGATACTTCAATAGGACTCGCACAATTAATAGTTGCAAGTTCTTTACTCATCAATGCATCATCTTTACTATTTTCTAGTTTTTCTTTCAATTTCTTACCAGAAACTTCATCCAAATGTTCATAAACATTTTCCACAGTTGAAAATTGTTTTAATAATTTAATTGCAGTTTTTTCACCAACTCCAGCTACACCTGGTATGTTATCTGATGCATCCCCCATCAAACCTTTCATATCTATGATTTGATTTGGAACTAAGCCGTCATACTTTTCCGCAATAAAATCAGGTGTGTAATGATCAACGTCTGTCACACCTTTTTTAGTATAATAAATTGTAACATCATCCGTTGCCAATTGTGTTAAGTCTCTATCGCCTGTAACGATAATAGTCTCAAAGTGTGCGTTGTCAGCTTCTTTACTTAATGTCCCTATAATATCATCTGCTTCATAGTTTTCTAATTCATATCTCTTAATTTGATAAGCATCCAATAACTGTCTTACATAAGGAAATTGCTCAGTCAGCTCGGGTGGCGTTTTTTGACGCCCCCCTTTATACTCACTATATTTATCATGTCTAAATGTAGTCTTTCCTGCATCAAACGCAACAAGAAAATGTGTAGGCTGTTCTTCTTTGATTATTTTTTCTAGTAACATTGCAAATCCATACACAGCATTAGTGTGTATACCTGCTTTATTTTGTAATAGTGGTAAAGCATAAAAGGCTCTGAAGCTAAGGCTATTACCATCAATTAGAATTAATTTATTCACTATTTTAACCTCCAACACATATTTATTTAACATTTTAGCATAAATTACTAACTTACCTATATCGAAACTTTATTATATCTTATTTTGTAATCATCATTTTTATTGTAAGCATGAGGTTGCTTTCAATTATCTTGAATGAGTCTCTTAACCCTATTTCTAGCTTAACATGTTTCCCCCTTTTAAATATACGCTTAAAAATTCCAAAGTCACACAATTCCTCCCTCTTAAAAAGCATAAAAAACGACGCCGAATTTAAAATTCAGACGCCGATTTCTAACTCACGCATCTTACATAAAACCACAAACTAGTGTCAGTTCAGTGCACAGATACAATGCCTTCTTATTTTTGCTTAGATAAATACACATTATTGATAATAGTTATATTTATAACTCAATCATCAAATTATTTTATTCACAAACACTATTTAAAAAAAGTAACTCTAAATGTCGAACCTTTACCAACTGTACTATAGACATTAATTCTACCACCATGTGCTTCCATAATATGTTTAGTAATCGATAAACCAAGGCCAGTACCACCTGAATCTCTACTTCTTGCTTTATCAACCCGATAAAAGCGTTCAAAAATATGTTTTTGGTCTTCTTCACTTATTCCAATTCCAAAATCTTGCACTTCCATGATGCGCTTCTGTTCGTCTTTATATACACGAATTATTACGTCACTATCTTCCTTAGAATAACTAATTGCATTTGATAATAAATTAAGCGCAACTTGAGATACTTTGTCTTGATTTGCATCAATAACAATATCAGAATCAATTTCATTTATTATAGTTATATTTTTGTCTTCCGCAATTTTTCGCATGTTCTTAATTGTTGTTTCTGCAATATCTGACAAACTCATATACGCTGTTTCTATTTCAGTTTGTTGTTCTACATGCGAGAGATCTAATAAATCAAATACTAGAGTCTCTATACGATCAGATTCTTTAGAGATAATTTTTAAAAACTCATTGAGTGTTTGTTCATCATTTTTAGCACCATCTAATAAAGTTTCCGCAAAACCTTTAATTGACGTGATAGGTGTTTTTAATTCGTGCGATACATTAGCTACAAATTCACGTCTTAAATTCTCAAGTTTTTTAAGATTCGTTATATCATGTAAAACAATAACCATCCCATAAAGATTTTTTCTTGTTCTTGATAATATTGGAACACACGCCGTATCAAAATATTTCTCATGTACTTGATCTATAGTCAATTTGATTTGATCATAGATAGGCTTCTCAACCTTAAAAGCTTCAGTAATTAACTTTTGTAATTTAATATCTGTAAAATCAACATAACTTTTATGTTCGACAGCTTCATCTGGCGTAAACACATGATAAAACGATTTATTTGCTACAACAATTTCACCATATTTATCAATCATTAAGATCGAACTCGGGATATTTTCCACAGTAGTTTTCAACCTATTTGATTGTAACTTTTGCTTATGATTAAGCCTTTGCAACCTACGAGCTAGCTCATTAGTAGTTACAAATAATTCTCTTGTCTCTTTGACATTGCTTTCTGGTACTCTTACATGATAATAACCTTCAGCCAATAGATTTGTAGCGTAGGTCACCTCATTAATTGGTCTAATATAAGTCCGATTAATACTTCTTACAACTAAAAATATAATAACTAATACAAATAAACCAATAATCGCTATATATTTCCAGACTTCAATCTGTATTTCTAAAATCTCATTGTTTATACCACTAATTAAAACATCTTTATTATTTATAGATGTCTTAAAAGTGAATCTATGGTCTTCATCTTGCTTATCATAAGTCAATTTAGATGGAATAGCAGGATTATTTATATCATTATTAATTTGTGTCCCTTGTTTTGTCGAAAACAAGACATCGTTATTTTCTTTAATATATACTGTAAGTTCTTCACTTTTAGCGACATCTCTCATCTCATCTTTTTTATCATCGTTATAAAGATTAACAAAATGTTGAGCTTGATGTTCTAAATCGCCTTCTTGACCAGTTGTAATGGTATTATTAATTACATGTGTAATAATAGTACCCAATATTAAAAAACTAACAATAACGATGGTACATAATAAAAATAAAAGTCTTTGGTGAAACTTAAGCATTAGACTTTTGGTCTTTCCAATTTATACCCTAATCCACGAACTGTTTTAATGAGTTTAGGCTGTTTAGGGTTTTCTTCTAATTTATCTCTTAAATGACTAATATGTACGTCCACAATTCTCGAGTCTCCTGCGAATTCATAGTTCCAAACTGAATTTAACATATGCTCACGGGTAATCACTCTACCCTGTCTTTCAATAAGATATAATAATAATTCAAACTCTTTTGGAGTTAACTCTAGCAATTCATCTTCTCTATACACTTCGAAATATTCTGGTCTAATTCTTATTGATCCAATCAGTATATCGTCTTCATCATTTTCAACTGGTACTGCTTCATTGACAATTGCTGATCTTCTTAATATCGCCTTTACTCTTGCTACCACTTCTCTTGGTGAAAATGGTTTAGTCATGTAATCGTCTGCCCCTAACTCCAGACCTAAAACACGATCAAATTCATCATCTTTGGCAGTTAACATCAAAATAGGCACTAAGTTTTTATCAGAACGAATTGTTTTACAAACTTCTATACCATCTTTTTTGGGAAGCATGACATCTAACACAATCAATTCAGGATTTGTAGAGTTAACTTTTTCTAATGCATCTTCTCCATCATAAGCCACTTCTACTATGTATCCGGCTTGCTCTAAATTATATTTTAATAAGGTTACGATTGATTGTTCATCATCTACTACAAGTACTTTTTGTGACATAGTATACCTCCATAATTGTGTTTACAAATTAATTATAACTTATATTTTAATAAAAATAACATAGTTTAAAACTTTTTAACATAATCTTTACAATGGGTTTAATTCCTAACTACGCCAATATATATGCGATTTTTGTAACATTAGTCCCTACAAAGAATCCAACAAATTTATTTGAATTATTATACCATTCTCATTACCCTTTATTAATAAAATCTTAACATTAAATTCATAATATGAACATTTATTCTATGATAGTCAAGTAAGAGTAAACTAACATCATGAAAAAATTACACTTTTACATTAAATCAAAGATTTTATTTGTACTCGCTCTAGTCCTTTATTCTTTTAAATTTAAACATAAAGCATTTTAAAATTTTATTTGTTATATCTTGGATAACTATAAAAAAAGAAAAGCCCGAGACATTTAATCATGTCCCAGACTTATCTGTTGATTTTAACTCAAGGTAAATTACCTTTGATTATATATAATTATAGGTTTTTAATTAATTCATCTGCGAAGTCAGAAGTAGAAACTTCTTTTGCACCATCCATTAAACGTGCGAAGTCATAAGTTACAACTTTAGAAGCAATCGTTTTTTCGATTGAACTTGTAATCTTATCAGCAGCTTCTTGCCAACCAAGATGTTCTAACATTAATACAGCACTTAATAATTCAGAAGATGGATTCACTTTGTTTAATCCAGCATATTTAGGTGCAGTACCATGTGTAGCTTCGAAAATGGCATGTCCAGTTTCATAGTTGATATTGGCACCAGGAGCAATACCAATTCCACCAACTTGTGCAGCTAATGCATCTGATACATAGTCACCGTTTAAGTTCATAGTAGCTACTACATCGTGATCAGCTGGACGTGTTAAAATTTGTTGTAAGAAGATATCAGCAATTGAATCTTTTACAATAATTTTCCCTTCTTGTTCAGCTTTATCTTGCGCAGCATTTGCAGCGTCTTTACCTTCTTTTTCAACAATTTCATCATATTGTTGCCATGTAAATACTTTGTCTCCAAATTCATTATGTGCTAAATCATAACCCCATTGTTTGAAAGCACCTTCAGTAAATTTCATAATATTACCTTTATGTACTAAAGTTAATGATTTACGATTATTATCTATAGCATATTGAATAGAAGCGCGAACTAAACGCTCAGTACCTTCTTTAGAAACTGGTTTCACACCAATACCTGATGTTTCTGGGAATCTAATATTTTTAGCACCCATTTCGTCTTGTAAGAAGTCAATTAATTTTTTCGCTTCTGGAGTGCCTTCTTTAAATTCAATACCAGCATAGATATCTTCAGTATTTTCACGGAAAATTACCATATCTGTATCTTCAGGACGTTTTACAGGTGAAGGTACCCCTTGGAACCAACGCACTGGACGTAAGCAAGTGAATAAATCCAATTCCTGACGTAATGCAACATTTAGCGAACGAATACCGCCACCAATTGGTGTAGTTAATGGACCTTTAATTGCAATTAAATATTCTTCAATTGTTTCAAGTGTTGCTTTAGGTAACCATTCGCCAGTTTCATCATAAGCTTTTTGTCCAGCTAATACTTCTTTCCATTCGATTTTCTTTTCACCGTTATAAGCTTGTTCAACTGCAGCGTCAATTACGCGACTAGCTGCATTCCAGATATCAGGACCGATACCGTCGCCGATTATAAATGGAATGATTGGATTATTTGGTACTGTTAAACCTTCATTTGTTTTAACTACTTTTTCTCCTGCCATGTAAAAAAACCTCCGTCATTTTGAGTTCTATTTTAGTTGTACTAACCACTATCATACACGAATCAAAAATATTTTCAATTTTCATAAATTAAATTAATTATTTAATTATTTGTTTATCTTTTCTCGATCGGTTCATAAGTTCTGTTTGTTTCACCAATATATTGAGCTCTTGGACGCATAATTCTGTTATCTCTATATTGTTCTAAGATGTGTGCAATCCAACCAGATGTTCTACTCACTGCAAATATTGGAGTGAATAAATCATGCTCAATATTCATACTATGATATACAGTGGCACTAAAGAAATCGACATTTGCAATTAATCCTTTTTCAGCTTTCATTTTATCTGCAATTTTCACTGAAATATCAAATAATTGACTTTGGCCTGTTTCAGAAGTAATTTTTCTGCTCATCTCTTTTAAGTATTTAGCTCTTGGGTCACCATCTTTGTATACACGATGTCCAAAGCCCATAATTTTTTCTTTGTTTTTAATTTTGTTATCAATATATGCATCGACTTCATCAATAGATTTCACTTCAGATAACATGCTCATTACACGTTCATTTGCACCACCGTGAAGCGGTCCTTTTAATGAACCAACAGCTGCTACGATACCTGAATACATATCGGATAATGAGGATACTGCACATCTAGCTGTAAACGTTGATGCATTTAATTCATGATCTGCATGTAATACAAGTGCTTTATTAAATGCTTCAATTTCGATTTCAGAAGGTAGTTCTCCTCTTAACATATACAAGAAGTTACCTGCATAGTTTAAATCACTACTTGGTTTAATAATTTCTTTTCCTTCTCTAACACGTGCATAAGCCGTAACTAATGAAGCAATTTTGGCTTGAATACGTATAGCACGATCCAGTGTTTGGCTTTCATCTTCGTCTTCAGCATGCTCGTCAAAGTGAGCAATGTATGAAACTGAAGTTCTTAAAGCTGTCATTGGATGAACATTGCCTGTCGCGTATTCTTTAAAGTGATTATACACTCTAGGATTTAAAGTCATATATTCAAAAAGCTTTTGTTTTAGGTTTTTTAATTCATCCTCATTCGGCAATCGATAATGCCATAATAAGAAGATAATTTCTTCAAATTCAGCATTCTGTGCTAAGTCATCAATATCATAACCAGCATAAGTTAATTGGCTATCGATAATAGAACTTACTTTTGTTTCAGATGCAATTACCCCTTCTAAACCTTTCTGTAACTCTGCCATATATAAATTCCCCTTTTCTATTTCATTATGAAATGGCTTTCACAACTCATTATATCCAATATTGACTCTTTTGTGAATATTTTGAGTATATTTTCTTACCAAATCAATATGAAATACTTATTTATTAATATGCCCTTTAACACGCTTCTATCTCTTGCATTGTTATAAATTCATTTTAATATGGAAAGTGTCTCACTTCAATTTTTATAGCATTTTAATTGGTTATCATGATTAATAACAAATAATTAATGTATTATTATACTAAACGCTATAGACTCTGTTTAAAAAAATAGTTGTTTTATTTTATATTGCATAGCATAATAATAATTAACTAAATAAAGGAGTATAATTTTATGGCTAATCATGAATTACAAAGAGAACTAAGTAATCGTCACATCCAGCTAATTGCAATCGGGGGAGCAATTGGTACAGGACTATTTTTAGGAGCAGGTCAAACTATCGCGTTAACTGGCCCCTCTATTTTACTTACATATATCATAATTGGTTTTATGCTTTTTATGTTTATGCGTGGATTGGGAGAAATATTAGTAACAAACACGAATTTCAAATCATTTGCAGATGTCACCAATCATTATATTGGCCCATTTGCAGGTTTTGTAACAGGATGGACTTATTGGTTCTGTTGGATCATAACAGGTATGGCAGAAGTAACTGCTGTTGCAAAGTATGTTAGTTTTTGGTTTCCTAACATACCAAACTGGATAAGTGCATTATTTTGTGTACTTGTATTAATGTCACTCAATTTATTAAGTGCTAAACTATTTGGTGAGTTAGAGTTTTGGTTTGCACTTATTAAAATATTTACAATTATCGCTTTAATTATAGTTGGTGCAATTATGATTATTATGGCTTATGACACACAATTCGGTCATGCATCATTAACCAACCTATATAACAACGGCATATTCCCTAAAGGTATGAGCGGCTTCGTAATGTCTTTCCAAATGGCGTTATTCTCGTTTGTAGGTATTGAACTTATAGGAGTAACAGCTGGAGAAACGAAAGATCCTTCAAAGACATTACCTAAGGCTGTTAATAGTGTTCCTATTCGTATTTTAGTATTCTATGTAGGTGCATTAGCTGTTATTATGTCTATCATTCCATGGAATCAAATTAATCCTGAGGAAAGCCCGTTTGTGAGATTGTTTGCACTCATTGGCATACCTTTTGCAGCAGGAATCATAAATTTTGTAGTATTAACAGCTGCGGCTTCTTCTTGTAATAGTGGTATATTCTCAAATAGTCGTATGTTATTTGGGCTTTCAACACAAAATCAAGCTCCACCTTACTTTGAGAAAACGAATAAAAATGGTGTGCCACATATTGCAATATTTGCATCGTGTGCATTGCTTATGATTGCGGCGTTGTTAAACTATATTATTCCAAATGCAACACTTGTTTTCACATACATCACAACAGTTTCAACTGTATTATTTATCGTTGTTTGGGGCTTAATCACTGTAGCTTATATTAACTATCATCGTAGAAATCCTGAACTACATAAAAAAGCAACATTTAAATTGCCCGGCGGAAAATATATGGGATATGTTATTTTAGCTTTCTTCTTATTAGTTTTTTGTTTGTTATTTGTAAACACTGATACAAGAATAGCAGTATTTTTAACTCCTATCTGGTTTATCTTATTAACGCTTATGTATCTTAGATATAAGCAAGTGTCACGCAAGCAACAATAACCCATAATCAGTAATAACAGATAAATCATAAAAAACCGTTACCTCAATTGAGATAACGGTTTTTTATGTTTCATACTTAGCAATAAAAGACGAAGTCATTTTAATTATAGACTTCGTCTTTTATTTATATATACTTAGGCGTATTTATCCCTAGTTATTATAAAGCTTAATTTAAGCTGTTAATCGAAATTTGTTTAGATTATAGTACGTTTGCATAACCTTCGAAGATTTTTCCTTGGTTAGCATCTACAGTAATTAAAACGTCATTTTGGATTTTTGAAGTAGCATTTTCAACACCAACAATTGTAGGAATTCCTTTTTCTAATCCAATGATAGCGCTTGGTGATGTAATACCATTTTCTTCAGTGATAAGACCAATTGCATTCTCAATGTATGGTACAAGCGTTTCATCTACAGAAGTTGTAACGATAATTGATTCTGATAGATCCTTACCTTCTAATTCACTAGCGTCGTTTACAACTAATGTTTGTCCGACAACTGAGTTTCTTCCAACGCCTTGACCTTTAGCAAGTTCATCCCCAACAAGGTGTAATTTCATCATGTTTGTAGTACCTTTTTCACCTGTAGGTACGCCAGCAGTGATAATAATTAAATCACCGTTTTGAACTCTTTCAGTTTCAACTGCAGTTGCTACCGCATTATTTAATAATGCATCAGTTGTCTTACGTCCTTCTTTAACTACTGGATGAATACCCCAAACTAATGCACATTGACGTGCAGTTTCTGCACTAGGTGTCACGGCAATAATATCTGATTGTGGACGGTATTTAGAAATTGTACGTGCAGTTGAACCACTTTCTGTAGCAGCAACAATTGCTTTAACATTTAAGTTTAAAGCAGTATGCGCAACTGATACACCAATAGCATTAACTAATGAAGTTTCAACTAATTTAGTACGGTCAGATAATAGTTTTTTATAATCTTGAGCAGCTTCTGCTGAAACTGCGATATTACGCATTGTTTTAACTGCTTCTTCAGGATATTGTCCTGCTGCTGTTTCACCAGAAAGCATAACAGCATCTGTACCATCATAAATTGCGTTGGCAACGTCACTAGCTTCCGCACGTGTAGCACGTGGATTACGTTGCATAGAATCTAACATTTGTGTTGCTGTAATTACAGGTTTACCTAATTTATTACATTGTCTAATTAAGTCTTTTTGTACCATTGGTACTGATTCTGGCGGAATTTCAACACCCATATCGCCACGAGCAACCATTAAACCATCAGAAACTTCAAGAATTTCTTTGATATTATCAATACCTTCTTGGTTTTCAATTTTAGGAATAATGCTTATGTTTGTATTTTTTTGTGCTTCTAATAGTTTGCGAATATCTAATACATCGCTTGGACGACGTACAAAACTTGCAGCGATAAAGTCTACGCCTTCACTGATACCGAATTCAATATCTTCAGCATCTTTATCAGTGATACCTGGTAAACTAACTTTCACTCCTGGTAAGTTAACACCTTTTTTATTTTTTAATTCTCCTGTGTTTAAAATATCACATAGAACTTCGCCATTAGCTTTATCAATTGATTTAACTTGTAATTCGATTAAACCATCGTCTAGAAGGATATAAGAACCTTCGTCTACGTCATTGATAAGGTTATCATAAGTTACTGAGAATTTGTCTGAAGTACCTTCTACTTCAGTCATACTAACGATTACTTCATTGCCTTTTTCAAGTTCAATCACACCATTTTTCATGTTGTGAGTACGGATTTCAGGACCTTTCGTATCTAGTAGAATACCAACTGTTTTCCCTAATCTCTTAGAAACTTCGCGGATTGTATCGATTCTCGCTTTATGTTCTGCATGGTCACCATGAGAGAAGTTTAATCGCGCCACATTCATTCCAGCTTTAATTAATTTCTCAAGCATTTCTTCTGATTCAGACGCAGGTCCAATTGTACAAACAATTTTAGTTTTTCTCATTATTATTTCCTCCCAGTATTTTATATAGATAATTCATTCGTTAATTCAAAAGTTTCAAAGTCAAATTCATGTTCATTTGATCTAAATATTTCTTCAAATGACGTATCAGTAAGTTCATTGTTTCTAATCCCAACGCCAATCGCAGTTTTACCTTCTAACAGTAAATCTACCGCATGGCCTCCAAGACGTGAAGCTAGAACCCTATCTGCACCACTTGGACTTCCACCACGTTGGATGTGTCCAAGCACAGAAACACGAGCGTCAACATTAATGTATTTAGTCAGTTCTTGAGCACAAACTTCACCTGACATACAACCTTCAGCAACCATAACAATTGAATGTTTTTTGCCTCGTTTAATACCACTATCAATCTTTTCAGCTACATCTTTCATATCTGTCTCAACTTCAGGAACGATGATTGTTTCTGCACCGACTGAAAGACCAGCCCAAAGTGCTAAATCACCACAATCACGACCCATAACTTCAATGATAAACGTTCTGGCATGACTTGATGCTGTATCACGAATCTTATCAACACAATCAATTATAGTATTTAATGCTGTATCAAATCCAATCGTAAAGTCAGAGCCATTGATATCATTATCAATCGTACCTGGCACTCCTATAGTTTGGATTTCTTCGCATTCTTCACTTATACGTTGTGCACCTCTATAGCTACCGTCTCCTCCGATAACTACAAGTCCTTCGATGCCTCTTTTACGTAAATTCTCAATACCTTTTTTACGAACTTCTGCTTCTTTAAATTCAGGGCACCTTGCAGAATATAAAAAAGTTCCGCCTCGTTGAATTGTGTCTCCCACTGAACCGAGTTCAAGTTTCTCGATATCATCGTTTAACAAACCTTGATAGCCTTGGTAAACACCATAAACTTCAATGTTATTGTAAATCGCTTTTCTAACTACAGCTCTTACTGCTGCATTCATGCCTGGAGAATCTCCACCACTTGTCAACACTGCAATTTTTTTCATGACGACATACCTTTCTAACATGTATTTCTTATTCTAAAAATACCATAAAATTTAGGCTGGTGCCATTAAAATAAGGCTTTGCCACTAATGTAAACGTTTTTAATCCAACGAATCTTTTAGAAAGCGTTTCCTTTAACTTACTTATAAATAGAAATTTAGACCTTTTATTTAATACCTTTTATTTAAAATAATTAAACAAATTAACTTGTTATTATTTTAAATAAACAAAAAGAAGTTCTAGATTATTAGAACTTCTTTTTGTTAGCTAATTTATTCATTATAAGAACCTATCGTTCTGAATTTTTGATAACGGTCTTCAACTAGTTGTTCTTTACTGAAAGAACTTAATTCTTTTAAATGTGTCTCAAAAGTACGTTTAATATTTTTAGCTTGCATTTCAACATCTTGATGTGCTCCGCCTAAGGGCTCTTTGACTACCTCGTCTGCAATCTTCAATTCATGTAAATCTTCTGCAGTGATTTTCATCGTTTCAGCTGCAATTTTTGCGAGGTTACTATCTTTCCACAATAGTGCTGATGCACCTTCTGGCGAGATTACAGAATATGTACTATTTTCAAGCATTAATATTCGATTTGTAATACCTAATCCTAGTGCACCTCCACTACCACCTTCTCCAATAACAATTGAAATAACAGGTACAGTTAATGCAGCCATTTCCACTAAATTACGTGCAATAGATTCACTTTGGCCACGCTCTTCTGCCGCTTTACCTGGATAAGCACCCTTAGTATCGATAAAAGTAATAATCGGTCTATTAAATTTTTCAGCTTGTTTCATTAATCTCAGCGCTTTACGATAACCTTCTGGATGCGCCATACCAAAATTACGATAAATATTATCTTTTGTATCTTTACCTCGTTGTTGTCCTACAACAGTAACAGGTTGCCCATTTAAATAACCTATGCCACCAATCATTGCTGGATCATCTCTATAATTTCTATCTCCATGTAATTCAATAAATGAATCAAAGATATATGGAATATAGTCTAATGATGTTGGGCGCTCTTGTAAACGCGCTAATTGTACACGATCCCATGGTTTAAGGTTCGTATATACTTTTTCAGTTTCTCTATCTAAAGATGTTTCAAGCATTTCTATTTCCTCTTGGAGATCCACATCATTTTTCTCTTGAGATTCCTTTAAGGATTCTATTTTATTTTTTATTTCAAAAAGTGGCTTTTCAAAATCAAGCATTTATTTTCACCTCTTGGTGCATTTTTAGAATATTAGAGAGTGTCGTTCTCATTTCTTTTCTATGAACAACTTTATCTAATTGTCCATGCTCTAATAAAAACTCAGATGTTTGGAAGTCATCAGGTAATTTCTCATTAATTGTCTGTTCAATGACACGTCTACCTGCGAAGCCTATCAATGCCTTAGGTTCACTAATATTGATATCACCAACAGAAGCAAAACTTGCAGAGACTCCACCTGTTGTTGGATTCGTAATATAAGAAATATATAACAAACCAGCTTCAGAATGTCTCTTTAACGATACGCTTGTTTTCCCCATTTGCATTAACGAAATAATACCTTCTTGCATTCTTGCACCGCCACTTGCTGAGAACAAAATAAATGGTAATCGATTTTCGATGCAGTGTTCAATAATTCTGCAAATTTTCTCACCTAGTACTGATCCCATACTCCCCATTCTGAACCGAGCATCCATTACAGCGACGCCATATGTAATGCCATCCAACTGTGCTGTCCCTGTAACGACAGCTTCATTCAAACCAGTTTTTTGCTGATCTTTATGAATTTTCTCTTCATAACTCGGAAAATCTAATGGATTAGCTGAGGTCATTCCTCTATCAAACTCAGTAAACGTACCTTCATCTGAAATAGCTTCAATGCGTTTATGCGCCGTTAAAGCAATATGATGATCGCAATTAAAACAAACATTTAAGTTTTCTGCTAATTCTTTAGTATACATAATTTTTTTACACTTAGGACATTTTGTCATAATCCCTGCTGGTACATCACTTTGTTTCGAATCAGATACAGTTACGTACTTTTTCTTTTTACTGCTTCTATTGAAAAAATCTTTAAACATTGTAAACCTCCACTTAACCATCGCGATCTTAGTTCAATACTATTCTTAAATAATATTTATGATCAGCGTTAATGAATATTATTTATCTAAGTCTGTTAATTTCATTGTTTTGTCATATACATCTTCAGGATTAACGTCTATTCTAGCAACACCTGATTCCATTGCAGCCTTCGCAACCTCTCTAGCTACTGAAGGTGCTACACGTTTATCAAAAGGACCTGGGATACAATAGTCCGGGTTTAATTCGTCTGGCTTAATTAAATCTGCTATTGCTTCAACTGCGGCTTGTTTCATTGATTCATTGATATGTGTAGCTTCTACATCTAAAGCGCCTCTGAAAATGCCTGGGAATGCCAACACATTATTAATTTGGTTAGGATAATCTGAACGACCTGTACCAATTACCTTAGCGCCAGCTTCTTTTGCAACATCCGGATTGATTTCTGGATTTGGGTTTGCCATAGCAAAAATAATTGGATCATCAGCCATGGATTCCACCATTTCTTTTGTTAATAAATCTGCTACTGAGACACCAATGAATACGTCGGCATCTTTAATTACATCACTTAAACTACCATCAATTTTATCTCTGTTTGTCCATTTTGCAACGTAAGATTTTGTATCATTCATTCCAAATGAACGATCTTCATAAATCGCTCCTCTTGAATCACACATAATCATATCTCTGACACCATAAGAATAAAGTAATTTTACGATAGCTATACCTGCTGCGCCAGCGCCATTTAATACTACTTTAATATCAGATAGATCTTTGTCTACAATTCTTAATGCGTTAATCATACCTGCAACCGTAACAATAGCTGTACCGTGTTGATCATCATGAAAAACCGGAATTTTCGTTTCTTTTTTCAAACGTTCCTCGATTTCAAAACAACGTGGTGCAGAAATATCTTCTAAGTTTATTCCACCATAATTAGGTTCTAGTAACTTTACTGTATTAACAATTTCATCTGTATCCGTTGTATCTAATGCAATTGGTACACCATCAATTCCAGAGAAACTCTTAAAGAGTACAGCTTTACCTTCCATTACAGGTATACTCGCTTCAGGCCCAATATCACCTAAACCTAAAACTGCTGTACCATCAGTAACAACTGCTACTGTATTACCTTTCATTGTATATTCAAAAACCTTACGTTTATCTTCATGAATTTCTTTACATGGTTCCGCTACACCTGGAGAATAAGCTAAGCTCAATTCTTCTTTATTCGTAACTTTTACTTTCGGTGAAACTTGTAATTTTCCTTGATTTTTTCTGTGCATTTCTAAAGCGTCGTCTCTCAAAGTCATGTAAACCTACCCCTTTACATTCGATTAGTATAAATATCATTTCATATATATTTTTATTACAAAGCAACTCAAATTACAAATGATATCGTTAACATTTTTGCCAATTTACTCTTGAAGTTATTATTTGTAATAAAAATATATATACAGCTAAATTATTATATATTTTTAGAATCTTAATTTATAGAAAATAAAAACTGATGGCAAATTTATGCTCAACCATCAGTTTACTATACCATAGTTTATAGCGCTATTAAAGTTAAATAATTCGAATATCCCATGGTGAAAAGTGTTGAATCAATTTTTCTATTATATTATTTTCTCGAGTAATAAAGCCAATCGTCTTTATTACATTTTGACTTTCATCAAAGTATTGTACAGGAATATTACTTTCGTTTGTATCATTCACTAAAATTTCATCTATCTTTAACCTATCATTTAGGTTACGAATAACAATTTTTTGTGCGTGTTGAAGTTTTGATTGCTCAAATCTCTCAATTGATTCAACTTTATTTATTATAAGTTGTTGTTTATTATTTCTTTTTTCAAACTTCCCACTTATTATTAACATTTGATCTTTTTTCAATTCTGTTTCGTATTTTTTAAATGTTTCAGGGAAAACAACACCATCCAAATTATTAATACCATCATTCAAAGTTATAAAAGCCATATTTTGACCATTTTTCGTTCTAATCTTTTTAAAGCCGTCGATTTGAATAAAAATAGGTTGATGATCTCTCGCATTTGTTAATTTATAAATACCTAAGTATTGTTTTTGTTCAAATGCTTTCTCAACTGGGTGCGTTGACACATAAAATCCTAAGTATTCTTTTTCATAATCGCTTAGCACCTTATCTGGCAATTCCTCTTTTTCTTCGTAATTCGTTTTAGGTGTGAGTACATCAAATATAAAACCATCTTGTTCGACATCTGATACATCGTCTAATACTTGATCTATAGATTGTAGTAATGTCGCACGATTTTTACCTAATGTATCAAAAGCCCCTACAAGTATCAATGCTTCTAATAATTTTCTAGATTTAATTCTTTTAGGTATACGTCTTGTAAAGTCAAAGAAATCTTTGTAGTTTCCATTTTCTTTTCGTTCGTCAACGATAAGTTTGACACTTTGATAGCCAACACCCTTTATAGCTCCAATAGATAAGTATATTCCTTTATTAGTCGCTTTATAAAACCAATGACTATAATTAATGTTAGGTGCTAAAATATTGATGTTTTGGTGTTTTGCTTCATCAATCATTTGTGCAGTTTTCTTCTCACTACCAATTGAGTTACTTAATATATTCGCATAAAAATAATTTGGATAGTGTACTTTTAGGTATCCCATAATATATGCAATTTTTGAATAACTAACTGCGTGAGCACGAGCAAAACCATAATCAGCGAATTTTAAGATTAAATCAAAAATCTGTTTGCTTAATGCTTCATCATACCCATTTTTCATTGCACCATTAACAAAATGTTGTCTTTCACTTTCAAGTACAGCACGATTTTTTTTGCTCATTGCTCGGCGTAAAATATCCGCTTCACCATAATTAAAATTCGCAAACTTGCTCGCAATTTGCATGATTTGTTCTTGATAAATAATAACACCATAAGTCTTAGATAATATTGGTGCTAAATCTTGATGTAAATATTGTACTTTGCCAGGATCATGTCGACGAGAAATATAAGTTGGTATCTCTTCCATTGGACCTGGGCGATAGAGCGAGGTCACTGCAACTATATCTTCGAAATGTTCAGGTTGCAATCTCTTCAATACATTTCTAATCCCATCAGATTCTAACTGAAAAATACCAGTCGTATCTCCTTGGGATAATAATTGAAATACTTGTTGGTCATCGAAAGGTATTTGTTCAATATCAATTTCAATTTGCATGTCATATTTTACTTGTTTCACGATTTGGTGAATAATCGAGAGGTTTCTTAATCCTAAGAAGTCAATTTTCAACAAACCGATTCTCTCTGTTTCTGTCATCGTCCACTGTGTCAACAAACCTGTATCACCTAATGTGAGTGGCGCATAATCATAAAGTGGATGGTCATTTATAATTATGCCCGCCGCATGTGTAGAAGTGTGACGTGGGAGGCCTTCTAGTTTTTTACAAATTTCAAACCAACGTTCATTGCGGTGATTTCGATGAACAAATTGCTTAAAGTCTTCTTGTTGATAAGCCTCATCCAATGTAATACCTAATTTATGCGGTATTAATTTCGAAATTTCATTCAATGTTATTTCATCAAAACTCATAATTCTACCCACATCCCTGGCCACAGCTCTTGCAAGTAAATGACCAAAAGTGACAATACCTGCAACGTGATTATCACCATATTTCTCTTGGACGTATTGAATCACTTTATCTCGATGTGTGTCTTCAAAATCTATATCAATATCTGGCATCGTTACACGTTCTGGGTTTAAAAAACGTTCGAATAAGAGATTGTATTGAATAGGATCTATCGTTGTAATATTTAATAGATAACTGACTAAAGACCCTGCTGCAGAACCACGTCCTGGGCCTACTAATACATCATGTGTCTTAGCATAATGAATCAAATCACTTACTATTAAGAAATAATCTTCAAAACCCATGTCAGTAATAACTTTATATTCATGTAATAACCGTTGTTTATAAGTTTCAAAATGCTCCTGATTTAAATTCAAATCATTTAATTTCGTCTCCAATATTTGCCATAAATATTGTCTTGATTGGGTATTATTTGGTGTTTTGAATTTTGGCAAGAGCGATTGGTTATAAATCATCTCAGCTTGACAGATATTTTCAAGCTCATTTGTATGTTCCCATACCGCTTCACTTAGTTCTAAATTTTCACGTTGTGCTTTTGAATAAAGATGTGCATCATAGTCTATCGGTTCACTCACCAAATCTAATTTACTATTATCTTTAATAGCCGATAATGCTGTAAGCGTATCTGCGTCTTCTTGATTTAGATAGCGTGTACTTTGTGCCCATACAACTGGCAAATCAAAAGTGTTTTGACTCATGTGGTTGACATATACGTATGAGTGATTCTCAAATTTTGTTACTATTGTCTCATTAGATGACGAGACATCCTTAAAAATAATGACAAGGTGATCTATATATTTTTTCAACCATTCTATAGGGGTTTCTGTTTTTTCTTTCATTTTTATAGCTGAAGATAACTTGAATAAATCTTTAAGACCTATATTGTCACGTGCTAATACTATTGTTTCAACGATATCTAGTCCATCTGTAACGTTGATAGTCATACCAAAGATAGGATGAATATTTGCTGCGATACACGCATCATAAAATTGTGGGTAACCATATAATACATTTGTATCTGTTATAGCTAATGCTGTATAACCTTCTTTAGCAGCTTTAGCAACGACATCTTTAATTCTCAAACTAGAATACAACAAATCATACGTCGTATGAACATTTAAATGTACTACCATCAGCAAATACCTCCAATCTTTCTACAATTTATTATTTAATGCGTCTGCCAGTTCATTAAAATGATCCCAATCGCGCACGGACACACCCGAAGCATTTGGGTGTCCGCCACCTCCAAAGTCACTAGCAACATCATTGATAATGATACCTTTAGATCTAATACGACATCTAATCTCAGCCCCTTCATCTACAGCGAAAACCCATATTTTCAAACCTTGTATGTCTGCAATGGTATTCACAAATAATGATGCTTCATTTGCTGCTATGTCAAATTTCTCGAGGATATCTTTGGTAATGATAACTTTACAAAATCCTTTTTCATTCAAATCAAAATGTTGTAAGACATAACCTTGGAAAGGTAATAATTTCGGATCCTTTTCACCCATTTTATTAAGTTCTTCATTATGACTGAATGGGAAGGTCAACAATTGGCTTGCCACACTCATTGTATGAGACGTTGTATTGTTGAATAAGAAGCGGCCCGTATCGCCTACAATACCTAAATAAAGCACTCTCGCAACTGAAGCATCTATAATTGATAAATCATTAAAATGTTCTATAAAATCAAATATAATTTCACTTGTTGATGATGCTTGAACATTTACATAGTTTATATCACCATATTGATCTACTGCTGGATGATGGTCAATCTTGATTAACATACGTCCCTTGTCAAAACGTTCATCACTAATTCTAGGCGCGTTGGCAGTATCACAAACTATAACGAGTGCGTCTTTATATTGATCATCAGCTATCTCATCAAATGTCCCTATAAAGTCTAACGAGGGTTCTGCCTCTCCTACTGCATAAATACACTTATCAGGGAACTTTAATTTCAGATAATTTTTCAATCCTAATTGTGAACCATAAGCATCTGGATCTGGTCTTACATGCCTATGTATAATAATCGTTTCTGCTGCTTCTATTTCTTGCATAATTTGGTTAAATACTTTTGTCATCTCTATACTTCCTTTGCACTTTTATATTTAATCTATCATCTGACAAATTATCATTGCTTTAGCTACTTGTTGACTATCACTTGTCATTGTTATTTCTAATTTAGCAAAATTTCTTCCAACATCTAACATCTCATAATGTACATGTATTTCCGACTCAATTTGAACTGTTTTGATATATATAATATTCAAACTTTCTATCATAACTTCTAGTTTTTTTAGTTTTCTCATTTCATAACGTACTGTTTCTTCTATGATTGCCACAAAAACTGCTTTGCTTAATGTACCATATTGGTTGGTTAATAATGGTGTGGTTTGCACTTGTATACCATCATTAGCAATAGTAATATGCTTTGCAATTTGATCGTTGATTGTTTCACCGACTTGAGGTTGTCTACTCAAAAGTTGCATGGCTGTTAGTACATCTTTTCTTGTAATGACCCCTATTAGCTTTTTACTCGCTGTAATTACTGGTAACAATTCAATACCTTCCCAAATCATCATATGCGCACAATTAGCAACGGTTGTTGACAATTGTACATTAATTGGTGCTTTTGTCATAAATTGTGCAAGTGTGTCACTTTCTTGCATCTTTATAATCTCTTTGCTAGTTACTATACCGACAAGGCGCCACTCGTCGTCTATAACTGGAAATCTTGAATGACCCGTTTCGCTTGCTTTAACTTTATAATCATTAAGAGACATATGATCAAAGACTACTGTGTCTTCATTTACAGGCTTAACGATATCTTCAACGACTAAAATTTCTTTGCGAATCATTTGGTTATACATTGCTCTATTAATAATATTTGCCACTAGGTATGTATCATAATTAGACGAAAGTATAGGTAGATCGTGTTCATCTGCATATTTGATTATTTCAGGTGAAGTATTAAATCCACCTGTTATAAGTACTGCACTTCCTCTTTTTAATGCTGCTAATTGTACGTCTTTACGATTACCAACAATAAGCAAAGTATGCGCACTTAAATATTTTACAACATCCTCTATTTCCATCGCACCTATCGCAAATTTTGTCAGCGTTTTGATTAATCCATTTCTACCACCAAGTACTTGGCCATCTATAATCTTTACAATTTCAGCAAAAGTTAATTGTTCAATTTGTTCACGTGATTTCTTCTCAATGCGAACAGTACCAACCCTATCAATTGTTGCTACTAAACCAATTTGGCCAGCATCTTTGATAGCACGATAGGCTGTTCCTTCAGAGACATTGAGATCTTTCGCAATTTTTCTAACAGAAATTTTTTGACCAACTGCTAGAGATTCTATATATGATAAAATTTGTTCATGCTTTGTCATTTCAATAACCTCATTTATTTTGAACAGTTTCTATCATATTATAACTTTTTATAACTGAAAATGCGATGTAACAAACCAAATAAAATAATTTATATTGATTTAAGTAAAAAGATTTCCTTAAAATTATATAAAACAGCTTTATTAATAATTTAATATGTTAAATCCAACATTTTAGTTGGCTTTATCAATAAACTTTTATTAGAATGAAGTTAAGGAGGGATGAACAATGTTCAAAAATATTTTACTTGGTGTTGATACAACACTTAAAAATGAAAAAGCACTTGATGAAGTTTCAAAATTAGCAGGAGAAGGTACAAAGGTTACAATTTTAAATGCAATTAGCGAACAGGATGCACAAGCATCAATCAAATCCGGTGTTCATTTAGATAAACTTGTAGAAAAACGTAGCGAAGGTCTCGAGAGTACACGTAATGCTTTAAAAGAATACGGTATTGATTTTGATGAAATTATAGTCCGTGGCAATGCCAAAGAGCAATTAGTCAGAGAAGCTAACAGTGGTAAGTATGAAATTATTGTACTTAGTAACCGAAAAGCCGAAGATAAGAAGAAATTTGTCTTAGGTAGTGTAAGTCATAAGGTTGCTAAAAGAGCACGCATCCCTGTATTAATAGTAAAGTAATTATAAAAAGCCTGAAGTTCTATAAAGTACTTCAGGCTTTTTTCTCTTTAAAATGATTTGTATTTTAACTAAGTAGTTAAAATTTAACAGCTTCTCCAGGCTTCAATATTTGAACCTCTCCCGTTGTAACAGCGTCTTTAAAAGCATTGGGATCTTGTTCTATAAGTTCAAATGTATCATAGTGAACTGGCACTGTAATACTTGGTTTAATAAATGTATTTATTGCATAACTAGCGTCGTCTATACCCATTGTAAAATTATCACCAATAGGAATAAAGCATACATCAACAGGATGACGGTCAGCTATTAATTTCATATCGCTAAACAAACCTGTGTCTCCAGTATGATAAATCGTTTTACCTTCAGCCTCTATAACGACTCCCATTGGCATACCTAAATATACTGGCACACCATTATCATCCGTTAAACTTGAACTATGAAACGCTTGTACAAACTTCACGCTTCCGAAGTCTAATTCAGCTTTTCCACCTATATTCATTGGTCTAACATGCTCTACATTATGATATGTAGTCAAATAATCTCCTAATTCCGCAGAGCCAATAACCGTTGCATGGTTTCTATTAGCAAGTTCAATTGTATCGCCAAAATGGTCACCATGACCATGCGTCAAAATGATATAGTCAACTTCCAATGTAGATGCATCTAAATCTGACATACCGTTACCTGTTATAAATGGATCTACGATGACCTTTTTATCATTCGCCTCGAAATATATTGTTGATTGTCCATGAAATGAAAGTTTCATTATTTTAATTCCTCCCATAAATCTATTTACTCTACTTATACCACGATATCACTCTCATATAACACATTTATTAATTTTAAATAGTTACGAAGTATATTTAGTTAGTGTATAAATGAACGAAATATGAATGTTATAATATATAACTTTTGAATTCCTCTATGAAGTGGCATAAAATTGAAATGATCATAATTTTAGGAGGAAGAACAAAAATGAAATTAGAACAGATTACTAAAGAATTACAAACACAACAAGCTGACGCAGCTTGGATTACGACACCACTGAACATATTTTATTTCACAGGTTACTTAAGTGATCCTCACGAACGTTTACTAGCTTTATTAATTAAAGCTAACGGAGAGCAAATTTTATTTTGCCCACAATTAGAAATGGAAGATGTTAAAAATTCGCCGTTTGAAGGAGAAGTTATTGGCTATTTAGATACGGAAAATGGTTTAGATAAATACCCTCTTAAGATTAATAAATTACTTGTTGAAGCGGAACACTTAACACTTAATCGTCAACGAGCGCTTATAGATGCATTTGGAGTTCAACAATTTGGTGATATCGATCAAACAATTAAAGAATTACGAAATGTTAAAAGCGAAAATGAAATCATTACTATTAAAAAGGCGTGTGAACTCGCAGATAAATGTATTGAAATTGGTGTAGCATTTTTAGAAGAAGGTGTCACAGAACGACAAGTTGTTAACCATATTGAAAATGAAATTAAAGCTTATGGTGTCAACGAAATGAGTTTCGATACAATGGTATTATTTGGTGATCACGCAGCCTCTCCTCACGGCACTCCAGGTGATCGCCAACTTCAAAAAGATGAGTTTGTTTTATTTGATTTAGGCGTAATTTACGATAATTATTGTAGCGATATGACAAGAACTGTTAGATTTGGCACACCAAGTGATGAAGCACAGGAAATTTACAATATCGTATTAAAAGCAGAACAAGAGGCTATTGCTGCTATAAAACCTGGTGTAACAATTAAAGATGTCGATGATATTGCACGTAATATTATTAGCGATGCTGGTTATGGTGAATATTTCCCTCATAGATTGGGACATGGTTTAGGTTTAGAAGAACATGAATACCAAGATGTTTCTAGTTCAAATACAAATCAATTTGTCGCTGGTATGGTAGTTACAGTAGAACCAGGCATCTATGTACCCGGTGTGGCAGGCGTGCGTATAGAAGACGACATTCTTGTTACCGAGGATGGACATGAAAGCTTGACTGGATATGAGAAATGATCAAAGAAGCAGTAGTTGAAACAATTCAACAAGTTGAACATGCAATCGCTAATGGTGCAAATCGTATAGAACTTTGTGACAACTTAACTGTTGGGGGTACAACGCCAAGTATTGGTATGGTAGAAATCGCTACAGAAATATGTCATGAAAATCACGTTGAAATAGCAGTAATGATACGACCACGTGGCGGAGATTTTGTCTATAATCTATATGATTTTGAAATTATGCAACGTGATATAAAGGCACTAAAAAAATTCAATGTTGATTATTTTGTATTTGGCTGTCTGACGCAAGATGCAGTTTTAAATGAATGGCAAATGAAAACATTAAAACAACTTGCTGATTCTATACCCGTTGTATGTCATATGGCATTCGATGAAATTCATCAGCATGGTCAAATTAAAGCACTACACCAATTAATCAATCTTAAATTCACTAGATTGCTAACGCATGGTGGCCCTAGTAACACTAATATCTTTGATAATTTAAATCATTTAGGTAAATTAGTCATTAATTCAGGCGGCAACATCGAAATTATGCCTGGAGGCGGATTGAATAAGGATAATTTACACGAACTTCTTGAAGCTTTCCCTTTTCAAGAAGTTCATGGAACAAAAATTGTTTAGATCAATTTAAAACTAATAAAATGATTTTCAATAAAAAACTGGTAAACCCATGATGTGTTAAATCACATTGGTCTTACCAGTTTTTTGTTTATAATTTTTAATATAATTATTTTAATGCACTTTCAATATCGGTGTACGTTAATTTCAAAGCTTCAGCTACGCCTTTATTGGTAAGCTCACCATTGATTGTGTTCAAACCTAACGATAATGCTTGATTATCTTGTAATGCTTTTAAATAACCTTTTCCAGCAAGTTGTTGCGCATAAGGTAGTGTTGCATTATTTAAAGCAATCGTTGATGTACGAGGTACTGCACCAGGCATATTTGCTACTGCATAATGTACAACGCCATGTTTCTTATAAGTCGGGTCATCATGTGTAGAAATACGGTCAGTTGTTTCGAATATACCGCCTTGATCGATAGCGATATCAACTATGACTGCACCATCTCTCATTTGTTTAACCATCTCTTCAGTTACAAGGTTAGGAGCCTTAGCGCCAGGAATTAATACTGCACCAATAACTAAATCGCTATCCTTCACACATTGCTCTATATTTAAAGGATTAGACATAATTGTATGTACTCGACCATCAAATAAGTCTTCCAATTCCTGTAATCGTTTTGGATTAACATCTAAAATCGTAACATCTGCACCTAGTCCAAGTGCAATTTTTGCTGCATTTGTACCTGCTTGACCCCCACCGATAATTGATACGCGTCCTTTTGAAACACCCGGTACACCGCCAAGAAGTATACCCATGCCACCTTTATATTTTTGTAAAAATTCAGCTCCAATTTGAGCAGACATACGTCCTGCTACTTCACTCATTGGCGTTAACAACGGTAACGAACGATCTGGCAATTGCACAGTTTCATATGCAATACCAACAACTTTACTATCTAATAAAGCTTGAGTTAACGCTGGTTCGTTTGCTAAATGTAAATAAGTAAATAAAATTAAACCTTCTTTAAAATATTGGAACTCTTCTGCTAATGGTTCTTTAACTTTCATCACCATATCTACGTTCCAAACTTCTACTTGTTCGTTAACAATTTTTGCCCCTGCTGCAGTGTAGTCCACGTCTTCAAAATATGAACCCAAACCTGCAGATTTTTCAACAATAACAGTGTGACCTTGTTCAACAAGTGCATGTACACCACTCGGCGACAAACTCACTCTATTCTCGTTATTTTTAATCTCTTTAGGAATACCTATAATCATTTCATCCACCTCCAAATTTATAGTAACGTGTATCCAATGAAAGCGCAATCAAAGTTTAGGGTAGTTTTACAACATGCAAATTGTGTTAATATTCTGTAAACGGTGGTATAATATAAGTAAGAAAAATAAGGAGGTAATTATGATGCTAACTTATAAAAATATTTTAATAGCAGTCGATGGATCACATGAGGCAGAGTGGGCATTTAACAAGGCTGTAGACGTAGCAAAACGTAACGATTCTAAACTTACTGTTGTAAATGTTATTGATTCAAGAACATATTCTTCATATGAAGTGTATGATGCACAATTCACTGAGAAATCTAAAAATTTCTCTGAAGATTTGCTAAAAGGTTATAAAGAAGTCGCTACAAATGCTGGTGTAACTGATGTTGAAACTCGCTTAGAATTCGGTTCACCAAAAGCAATTATTCCTAAAAAATTAGCCACTGATGTAGACGCAGATTTAATTATGTGTGGTACGTCTGGTTTAAACGCAGTAGAAAGATTCATTGTTGGTTCTGTATCTGAGGCAATTGTACGCCATTCTCCTTGTGATGTATTAGTTGTACGTACAGAAGAACTTCCTGAAGACTTCCAACCACAAGTTGCTACTGATGAATTTAGATCTCAATATCAAGCCCGTTAATTCGATACAAATTGTAAATGATATCATTTACTTATAAACACAATAAGGTTAAAAGCAGGATAATTTGTTCACAAAAGCTGGACGTTTTATCCTGCTTTTTATGGATTAACTGATAAGTACTACATAACTAATATTTTTGATAATCCTCACATTTACAACATTGTTACTCTAAATTCAAGTATTCTTCATAATCATAACTTATGCTTTAATTAGCAAACGTATGAAAGGAGCACAACAGTCATGCAACAAGTCACAAAAATCATCTTCATATCATTACTGACAATTGTAATGGTAAGTATGATTTCACTTAATGTCTTCGCCACAAGTGAAAAGGAAGTTACACCACACTCCCGTCACGTAGACAAGCTTAAACTAATAGATAGTAAAACGATACCACATGATCAAACCTATAATAAAACTAAAGTCGGGGGTATATCAGGTATTACATATAATCCAAAATCTAATAAGTGGTATTTACTTAGTGACGATCGTTCGGAAAATAGCCCTTCCAGATTTTATGAAGCCAATTTAAATTATAACCATCGTCAGTTTAATAACATAAACATTAAAAATGTTAGCACCTTAAAACAACCAAATGGAAATAATTATATAAATAAAAATCAATTTAATAACGATTCAAAGAATATCGTGGCAGACCCAGAATCAATCCGTTTTGATCCTTGGACTAACAGTATCTTATATACAAGTGAAGGTGATCGAAATTTAGGATTAAATCCATTTATCCGCTTCAGTGATTCAAACGGTAATTTCATTTCTGAGTTGCCTATTAATGAAACATTAAAAATGGATACTCAATCAAAAAAAGGATTTCGTAATAACCTAGCCATTGAAGGAAGTACTTTTTCAGTTGACGGAACATCTATATGGACATCTATGGAAGCGCCAGTAATACAAGATGGACCTGTTCCTACAGCTAATTCAGGCGCCCTATCACGTATTACACAATATGATCGCCGAGGTAATATATTAGCAGAGTATGCCTACCCAATCGATTCAGTACCACATGTAGGAGACAACGCTAAAACAGCTGAAAACGGTGTTTCCGAGATGTTAGCAATTAATGAGCAAGAATTTTTAACATTAGAAAGAGCTAGTGTTCAGTCATCAGATGGTTCATTTAAAAACTATGTACGTATTTATAAAATAGATGTTAATCATGCCTCTGATATTAAAGACGCAAGTACTTTACAAAATGCTCAAGTAACACCTGTTAACAAGAAATTGGTTGCTAATTTAAACGCCGAACAATTAGATAAAGTAGATAATGTCGAAGGAATGACGTTTGGAAAAAAATTAGCAAATGGTAATGATTCCCTTGTAGTTGCATCAGATAATAACTTCAACAAATCACAAATCTCACAATTCATCGTATTTGAAGTAGTAAACAACGAAACATAATTTTTTATCACTTTAATATATTATCATTCATAAAAAGCACCACAGTAATCTCATGCTATGCATAAGGTTACCGTGGTGCTTTGAATTTGCTTCTAATATTTTATTTTAAATATTATTTAACTTCACCAAATTCTACTACGTCACGTGCAATCATAACTTCTTCATTTGTTGGGATAACAATTACTTTAACTGGTGAATGAGGGTAGTTAATAAATCCTTCTTCACCATGAATTGCTTCATTCTTCTTAGCATCCCAATAAACACCCATAAATTCTAGGCCTTCTAATACTTTTGCTCTAACTGGATCTGAGTTTTCACCAACACCAGCTGTAAATACAATCACATCTACACCATGCATACGTGTTGCGTATGAACCAATGTATTTATGAATACGAGAAGCAAATACATCAAGTGCTAATTGCGCTCTTTCTTTGCCTTCTTTAGCTTCATCAATAATATCTCTTAAATCACTAGAAGTACCTGAAATACCTAATAATCCAGATTCTTTATTTAAAGTGTTTAAGACTTCTTCAGCATTTTTACCAGTTTTCTCCATAATGAATGGAATTAATGCTGGGTCAATGTTACCTGAGCGAGTACCCATTGTCACACCTGCTAATGGCGTGAAGCCCATAGAAGTATCTACAGATTCACCGCCATCAATTGCGGCAATTGACGCACCATTACCAATATGACATGAAATAATACGTAACTCTTCGATAGGTTTACCTAGTATTTCTGAAGCACGTTGAGATACGTATTTATGGCTCGTACCATGGAAACCATATTTACGAATGCCGAAATCTTCGTAATATTGATACGGTAAGCTATATAAATAAGATTTTTCTGGCATTGTTTGATGGAATGAAGTATCAAACACAGCAACGTGAGGTATCTCAGGAAGTAATTTGCGGAATGCACGAATTCCCATTAAATTAGCAGGGTTGTGCAATGGTGCAAGCTCGCTTAATGATTCAATTTGTTTTTCAACTTCATCATCTACGTAAGTTGATGATGGGAAGATTTCCCCACCATGAACGACACGATGGCCAGTACCATCGATGTCATAAATGCTTTCAATAATACCATGTTCTTTAAAACTCTCTAACATAATATTAACTGCATCTTCATGATTATCGATATCTTTTGTTTCAGTTACTTTTTCCCCATTCACTTCAATAGTGAAAATAGAATTTTTTAACCCAATACGTTCAATAAGTCCCTTAGTTACAATTTTCTCTTCCGGCATTTCAATAAGTTGAAATTTCAAAGATGAACTACCAGCGTTAATGGCCAAAATTAATTTTGACATAAGCATAATGCCTCCATTTTTTTAAGTTTTAATATCCATATCTATTTAATCATTAATACAGTTCAAATACAAGAATATTACAGCTTAATTTTCAGGGTGATTTTCTTGCATCCACGCATTTAGATCTTGTAAAAATCCTTGAAATTGTTGTGGGCTTTTGAAATCAGGAATATTGGCTAGTAAAACTTCTACAGATTTGGTTACATTCGTTTCTTTTTTCTGTAATACAAGTATAGATTTACGTGCTTTTTCATTTTTAAACAAAGTCGCCGGTAAATTTAAAAAGGCTTGCATTTCTGTTTCTGTAGCAATGAAATTTTGTAACTGTTTCACATTTTCGCCTTCAAAAATATTGCTTGGCACAACTAAAAATGCATAACCAGATGGTTTCATTGCTGTGATAGCTTGTTCGATGAGTAAGAAATGTGAATAACTATGTCCTTCTGCAAAACCAAGTGCCATTTCTTTACTTCTATCATCTACTGGATAATATCCAATCGGTAGATCACCAATAACAACGTCAGCATCTTCAAATGGTAATGGCATAATCGCATCTTGTGGATATACGTCAAATGGTATTTCTAAGAAATTGGCTAAATGCACACTCACTCTAGATAATACTGGATCAACTTCTACTAAATGATGCATTAATGTATGATCTGAAAGCACCTCATGCACAGAGGCACTTAAATGCCCTGCTCCACTAGCAAGATCAGCGATATGCATCTCTTCACTATTCTTCAAGAAACGCTCAGATAGAAAACCTAGGATAAGACCAATAGAGTCTGGTGTAATTTGATGATTCGCTTGTATATCTTCATTTTGCATCAAACTTAAATAAGCAAACTGAAATGCTTTTCTTCTATCTTGCAAAGTAGCTTGTTCTAGCAAGTCTCTTTTATTCGTATAAACATGCTCCATTGCAAGTCCTAAATTCTCAATAAAACTTTGCCCATTATCTTCATTTAACGATTTAGCTTTTTCATCTAATGTCTGGAATAACTTCTCCATTACTGTTTCTTCTTGTGTCATTTAATAGTCCTTTCTAAAAAAACTGTCCATAATTTAATTGAAATCAAGTTAGTTTCAGCTAACTTATTTTACCAAATAATTATGGACAGTAAATTTTATAATGTCAATGATACTGTTTCTCTGCGTAACAATATTTTAACATATGATATTTTATTAAAACTAATCGAATTAAATGCTACGGTAGGCTTCTAAAGCAGCATCAAAATCAGGAAAATCTGTACCTTCTGAAACAATTTCACTATATACAACTTTATTATTTTTATCTAAGACGAAAACTGAACGTGCAAGTAAACGTAATTCTTCCATTACAACGCCATAGTTTTTACCAAAAGATAAATCTTTATGATCACTTAATGTAATAACATTATCTAACCCATTTGAGGCACACCATCTTTTTTGTGCAAATGGTAAATCAACAGAAACAGTTAATACAACGCCGTCTTCTTTTGAAGCTTCTTCATTGAATTTACGTGTTTGTTGATCGCAAACTCCAGTATCTATAGATGGTACAACACTAATAAGTTTTTTTTGACCATCGTAAGTTGATAAGTTTACTTCATTTAAATCATTATCTAATACAGCAAAATCCGGTGCAATTTCTCCTTTTTTCACTTGTGAACCTAATAAAGTAATTGGATCTTGCTTGAATGTAATTTGCGCCATTAGAACGCCTCCTAAATTAAATGTGTTTACTCTGTAATTATAACTGTTTGTGTTTCTGAAATAAACTATTCAACTTATAAATTGTGTTAAACTACTTCAAATAAAACAATTTATCTAATTTATTTTTTATAACGACTGTATCTGCAAAATAATCGTGAATACCTCTATGCTTATTCGTAAATATAACTACCAAATATGGTAAATTCATAAACACACCACTGATAATACGTCCTATCCACTCTCTAATTAATACATCAGGCCAAGTCAAACGTTGTCTGTCTAAACGTTCAACTCTTATATTACATATCATTTTCCCTAACGTTTGCTTAAAATACTTCGTAAGTAGTACAAAATACAAGTAAAATACTAATGCATTTAACAAGTGTCCAACACTAAAATAATCAATCCACAACTTCATAGAATCAATATTTGTAAAATGATAAATAGGTTTCAAAATAAGACTCTCTATGCCAAAAATTATCAGCAAATCTATAATAAATGCACAAAATCTTAACCCAAACCCTACATATAACGCTTTCGCTATTTGTTCATGGTAAAGATCGCTTGTTTCGGCTTGCTTGCTGTCACTATTAATTTTCTCTTCATCACTATATTTAGTTTGCATATTATCCATAAGTCACACCTAACCTTCGTATAGATACATAGGTTCAGTTTTAGTATCATTATTTATTATTGATTTGATATCTTTAAAACTATCTGTAAACTGAGAAACACTCATTTTCATATCTGAAAATGAAGAGAAGAACCCTCCACCTTCTGTATATTCAAATACTTCAGCATCTTTAGATTTGATATCTTTCTGTAAAGCTTTTATAGTCTTATCTTCATAACCAATTTCATCAATTAGACCATTACTTTTTGCTTGTTGTGCACTGTATATACGGCCATCAGCCAACTTCCTAACTTTACTTTCCGGCATATCTCTGCCCTCTTTGACTATGTTTACAAAACGATCAAAGCTATCATCTAATACAGATTGTAAGATACTTCTTTCTTCTGAAGTCATCTCTCTTGAACTACTTAAAATATCTTTATGATCACCAGATTTAATCACATTTTCTTTTATCCCTAAATTCTTTTGTAATTCAGAATAATCGACGCTAGACATAATTACGCCAATCGAACCTGTCATCGATTGTGGTCCTGCATAAATTTTATCGGCAGGTGCTGAAATATAGTAGCCACCTGATGCTGCCATAGATTCCATATGTACATAGACTTTTTTATTCTTCTGTTTAATCTCTTTTATTTTTTCGTATATTTCATCGCTTGGGTATGTTCCTCCACCAGGTGTATTGACCGTTAATAACATCCCTTTAATAGAGTCATCTTTTTTCACGTTATCTAACTGCTTAAGAAAAGACTCATGATCATAGCCACTTCCACCGAATAATCCACCGCCCGTGCCTTCAGCGATTTCTCCATTTAATGTTAAATGTGCAATACGTTTGCTAGAATTTCCTTCTTTTTCTATTTTTTCTGTAAAAGGATCCATCGCAGTAGAAGACGAATCATTAAACATTGTAGTAACAAAAGCTGATATTGAACTCATGACAATACCACTAAGCACTATAACAACTGCAATTATCATAGCAATAATGCGTTTTTTCGACATTTAATCGTCACTCCTATATTTTAATAATCTTGTTATCTCACGCTTAATTTAAACATAATTAATTCATTAATGCATACCTTTTCACCAATCAATTGAAAACAAGGCAGAACAGAAATCATAAACATAAAGTTGATTTCAGTGTTCTGCCTTGTCATACGGTGAATATAAAGTTTGCAACAATTAATTTAAAGAAATATGTATTACATTTATTAATGTTTCTACTTCATAACCGCTAAACTCACATTTTATCAATGTATTAGTTTTATTAATTTAGATTCTTTTATATTAATTGCATGATATAGTCATATGTATTTTTCAAAATCAAAATTGCAGTAACAATAATGAATAAGCCTTTAACATAACCAACGCCCTTTTTAATAGCAAACATAGCTCCGATATAAGACCCGCAAATCATACTTGCTGCCATAATAAAGCCATAAAAATAATCTACTTGGTCTAAAAAGATAAAAAGAATTAATGCGCCTAAGTTAGATGCAAAATTCAGTACTTTTGCATTCCCTGCTGCGCCTAAAAAATCAAAACCAAACATCAATAATATAAATAGCATAAACGATCCAGTACCACCACCAAGGAAACCGTCATATAGACCAATTAACCCCATTAAAGATGTAAATAGAATCGCTTTAGGTATTGTTAATTTTGTGAAAGTTCGTACATTACCCCAATTTTTCTTCATAATCGTATAAATCATCACAACTGTTAATACGACAATTACGACAGGTTTTAATAATTGGGAAGGCAAGAACGTTGCAATACTGGCCCCGCCCATTGCCATAATAAATACAATCGGAAATAATTTTCCTACAATTTTTAAATCTACATTGCCTGACCGTAAAAATCGAAATGCACTTGTCATAGAGCCAAATGCACTTGCTAATTTATTCGTACCTAAGGCCATAGACGGTGGCATTCCGACTGCTAGCAGTGCAGGAATAGAAATTAAGCCGCCGCCTCCAACAACAGCATCTATAAATGCTGCCAAAAAGCCTAAAAGAATAATGATGATTACGATAGATATGTCCCATTCTAACACCCCATCACGCCCCTTGTTTATTTAAATATTTGCTTTTTTAAATTAAAATAAATCTTCAGCTAGCGCTTGTGTAGCTGAATCTTTCTCACTTTGGTAATCACTTGCAATATATAATGTCTCAATTTCATCTGCAGCCTGCTGCACAAGTGGTTCAAAATCATATCCACTTTCATATTTCTCCACTTTTTCTAATTCCGGTTCAGTAACTGGATTTTTAGGAGTGAAAATTGTACAACAATCCTCAAATGGTTGGATAGATACATCAAATGTCCCTATATCTTTAGCCTTTTTAACAATATCTTCTTTATCTAAAGTCAGTAAAGGACGTAATATTGGTGTAGATGTAACATGATTTATTGCATACATACTTTTTAGCGTTTGACTTGCAACTTGGCCTAAATTCTCGCCATTTACAATCGCATGCGCACCAATATCATGTACAACTTTATCAGCTACACGCATCATCATACGACGTGTTGTAGTCATAGTATAACGTTCATGAACTTCTTTGTTTACCTGTTTTTGTAGTGCTGTAAATGGCACGATGTGTAATTTAATTGGTCCAACATGTTCTGATAAAATTCTCGTCAGTTCGATTACCTTTTCTTTTGCTTTTTCACTTGTAAATGGTGGACTATGGAAATGTATGGCTTCTACCGTAACGCCTCTGCGCATAACTTCTATACCAGCAACTGGAGAATCAATACCTCCAGATAACATTAATAAAGTTTTACCTCCAGTGCCAACTGGTAATCCGCCAGAGCCTGCAATTACTTGATCATACATGTAAATGGCATCTAAACGCACTTCTACTTTAATCACATGATCAGGATTGTGTACATCTACACCTAAATGATCCGTTTCGCTTAATACAGCTCCACCTAAAGTTCTTTGCAATTCATATGTGTCATAAGGGAAATTTTTATCCGAACGTTTTACATCAATTTTAAAAGTGTCATCTTGTGCATACTCTTTCGCAAATCGGACAGCTAACTCTTTAGCCGCTTCCACTGTTTTATCAATTTTTAATACAGGGCTTATTGAATAAATACCAAAGACTTTTTTTAATCTGTTGCACATTTCTTCAATATCTGCACCTTCCGCTAATTCTATATACATTCTATCTCTATTTGCCTTCACCGTGTATCCCTGTAACGGCATCAAAGAACGCTTTACATTTGAACGTAATTTGTTCACAAATATTTTACGGTTAGCTCCTTTTAAAGTTAACTCCCCGTATCTAACCAATATATGATCGTATATCATACTAATAACTCCCTCACTTCTTCATAAACTAATTTAAATTTTTCTTTAAACCCTTGTATATCTTCTAATGTAGTATGACTTCCCATAGAAATACGAATACTACCTTCAATTTGTTTCACTGGTATATTCATTGCCGATAACACTTCATTAAGACTTGCTTTTTTAGATGAACAAGCACTTGTTGTCGATAACATAATGTCATTTTTAGAAAATGCATTTACCAAAACTTCTCCTTTAACCCCTGGTAAACCAATATTTAGTATATGAGGTACACCTTCTTGTGGTGAATTAATCTTTACACCCGTAAAGTTAGTTAAGAATTGACTAAGTTCATCATGAAAGCGACGTAATTGACTATTTAATGTGGCCGTTTGATTTACGGCTGCTTTCATCGCTTTTACAATTGCAATATTCATCGGCAAGTTCACCGTGCCACTTCTCACGCCATATTCTTGACCTCCGCCATGTACAATAGGTTCTAATTGATGAATATTACGAGTAAAGAGTACACCTTGCCCTTTTAATCCATTAAATTTATGTCCACTTAAACTTAGTGTATCTACACCGTCAAATATTAACGGTATTTTTCCCAAAGCTTGTACTGCATCTACATGTAAATGTGCTTTAGGATATTGATGAACAATCTTAGCAACCTCTTTAATAGGTTGTATTTGCCCCATTATATTATTAACATGCATACAAGTTACTAGTCCGACATTGTCTGTCATTAACGTTTCTAAATGTTCCAAATCTATTTGTCCATTATCTAAAATATTCACGTATTTAATAATAAAACCTTTTGTTTCAAGCGAGCGGACTACTTCTAAAACTGAAGGATGTTCTAACACAGAAGTAATGATTTCGTTAGCAAATGCTTTTTTCTTATATGCAATGCCTTTAATTGCTATATTATTACTTTCAGTAGCACCACTTGTATAGATAATATCAAATGATTGCTTTAAATTAAACAAGTCTTTAATTTGTTGCTTTGATTGTTTTAGTAATTGCTCTGCCTGTAATCCAGCTTGGTGTGGGCTGTTAGGGTTAAAATATAGTGACTGATTCACTTTAACAAAGGTATCTAATACATCAGAATTAGGCTTTGTTGTCGCAGCATTATCTAAGTATATCACCGCGTTCACTCCATTCATTATATATATTATAAACTATCTTATGTTTAGTTTAGCTTTTCTTCACATACTCTTTTTAAGTTTTCCCTTTTGCATTATACTCGCTTTTACTAAAAAGAAAAGACACGAAATGTTAAATCATTTCGTGTCAACTTACTATATAATATGAGTTTTAACCAAACTTAACCGATAATTTTTGATTCAATTTGCTTTGTAACACCAGGCTCTACGCTTTCTAAAGCTTGCTCAGAAATTTCAATTGAACGTTTATAACGGTTATTTTTAAAGAGACGTTCTGCTTCGTTTAAGCTCTTATCTATATTCGAACTGTCTTTACGATAACGATTACCGTATTCAATTAATTTTTCGGCATAAACAGCATTTACAAGTACATCAGTAGCTTCATCTTCAAATTTATTCATTTGTAGTACTACTTTAGAAACTTTATCTTTTAGCTGTTTAACATGTATTGGACGTACGCTGAATTTTTTATTCACTTCTCTTACTTCGTAATCAATTTCATTTTTCATGATAATAAAGCGCTCTGGTACACTAGGTAAATTTGAAGCAAGTAACTTTCTATACACTTCTTCTTTTTTACTTTGTACACGTAAAATATTGTCTTCTGCTTCTGCTTCATCTTCACGCAATTGAATTAAATGATTTTGTAATTTTTCTTGTTTCTCATTGATAACATCAACATGTTCTTCAATATATTTCAAGTTATCTTGAACTTCACTATACCTTACTGCTGATTTTGACATTTCCTTAAGAATATCATCATATACAGCAATCATATTTTGAATTTCATTTTCAAACTGTCTTACATTTTGAACATCGCTTTCATTAATATAATAATTTTCACGAACATATTCAATTTCAGTTTGTAATGTATAATTCATTTCTTTTGCTCTAAATAAATTATCAGTAATAACTTCTTTTGTTTCTTCCACTTCATTTTTAGCTGTCACTTCATGTTCAATTAAATCATACATCTCATCTAATCGATCATTAATACTATTAAGTTTTTCATTTGCTTCATCAAGCTCTAATCTACTAATCATCGGTTCAACAAAACTAAGTTCCGTCTTCAATGTTTGTAGCGTGCTGTCAATCTTAACATGATCTAAATCGTAACCTTCAACTTTCAGGTCTCTGCAACCATATTTAAGATCTTGAAATTGTCCAGGCAATTCTTTTTGGGCTTCTCTAATTAAGTCAGGAATTTCGTCCATATCTTTTTTCAAATAATTCATATCATCATTTAAAGTTTTAATATGTTCGTGTGCTTGATTATAGTTACCTTCTGCTTTTAAAGTTTCGTATGTTTCCATTTCAGGTACAAACGATTCAATTTCTTGTTCAAGTGGCGCAGCAGCTTCACCAAATTGATGTCTATTTGCTAATACATCACGTTTCATTTCACGATAATCAGTTGTACATTCCTCGTATAAATGATCGCTTTCTTTATGTAGTCCTATAATATTTTCTACTTTTGTAGTAAGTTCATTATAGTTCGCTTCATATTGATCCATCATTTCGTGGGCTTCATCCACTTCTGTTTGCGCTTGTGAAAACTTAAATTTATCTAATAAGCCTTCTGCGTTATGAATTTTTTCTTCTACTGGTACTAAATATTGGTTTTTACTATCTAATGATGATTGTTTTAAATTGTTATAGGTAGATTTTGTTTCACCAGTTAAATTTAACTCAGATAATTGAGATAAACTTTCATCATAAGGTAATTGTTCTACTTTTACTTTGCGTTCTTCTGCCTTTTCAATAATTTGGCTTTTGTTTGAACGCATATAGAACAATACACCAACAATAATCAGTATAATGACAATAATTGCTAAAATGATATACAATACCATACGTTTTCTCCTCCTATTTTATCACTATTTATTATAACGTAATTTACCTATGTATTAAAAGAGAAAATGAATTTATTCATATGAATATCTCAATATTTTCATTAAATTCACCTCTAGTAATTATATGTATAAAGTTATTTAAAAAAAGCCCTTACAAATCATTTGTTTGATTACTATTAAAACAGTCTTTATACTAAATGAAAAGTAAAAAGTGAGGTTTTTATATGTCAGAGGTTAAAGAAACTAATTATAATTTATTAGAAAAGCAAGTTTCTAGTTTAATAGAAGATGAATCAAATTTAATTGCCATACTCAGTAATGTGTCCGCTTTATTAAACGATTCTTTAGACCAAGTCAATTGGGTTGGTTTTTATTTAATAGAGAATAATGAATTAATTTTAGGACCCTTCCAAGGTCATCCGGCATGTGTGCATATTGCAATAGGTAGTGGTGTATGCGGTACTGCAGTAGCTCAAGATGAAACACAGTTAGTCGCAGATGTTCATGCCTTTCCAGGTCATATTGCTTGTGATGCTAACAGCAAATCAGAAATTGTAGTTCCTATTCATCAAAATGAACAAATAATTGGAGTATTAGATATCGATGCGCCAATCACAAATCGTTTTTCAGAAGCTGATAAGATTGCATTAGAAAATATCGTGAAAATAATTGAAAATCAAATCGCATAAGAGTAAATGACAATTACTTATCATTAAATTCCTCATTAGTTGTTGACAGTTAGTAATATCATGATACAATGTACTTTGTGTGAATAAACGAAATTAGCAGTTGTATATTATTTGGCCCTATGTTGTTCCCAACGCGGACGTGCCGTGTAACCGTAGCTATGAGGCGAGGACACATAAAACAATATATCCAAATAAGCATGCAACACTCTTTTTTGTTTTTTCATAACAACAAAAGAGAAAAAGGAGGAGTCTATTATGGCTCGATTTAGAGGTTCGAACTGGAAAAAATCACGTCGTTTAGGTATCTCATTAAGTGGTACTGGTAAAGAATTAGAGAAGCGTCCATACGCACCAGGTCAACATGGTCCTAATCAACGTAAAAAATTATCAGAATATGCATTACAATTACGTGAGAAACAAAAGTTACGTTATTTATATGGAATGACTGAAAGACAATTCCGTAACACTTTTGAAACTGCTGGTAACCAACACGGTGTCCACGGTGAAAACTTCATGCAATTATTAGCTGCTCGTTTAGATGCAGTTGTATATTCATTAGGTTTAGCACGTACACGTCGTCAAGCTCGTCAAATCGTTAACCACGGTCACATCGAAGTTGATGGTAAACGTGTTGATATCCCATCATACACTTTAAAACCTGGTCAAGAAATCTCAGTACGCGAAAAATCTTTAAAATTGGATATCATCGCTGAATCAGTTGAGATTAACAACTTTGTACCAGATTATTTAGAATTTGATGCAGACAACTTAAAAGGTAAATATATCCGCGTTCCAGAACGTAGTGAATTACCTGCTGAAATCAACGAACAACTTATCGTTGAGTACTACTCAAGATAAGCGTGATTATTTCGAACCAAGAAATCTTAATGATTTCTTGGTTTTTTATTGCCTTCTTTTAATCTTTAACACCTCTCTCCCCTATTGTATTATCATGCTTACAATCATGGAGTAAACTTTTTATTATATTTGTTATATAGTAAAAATATATACACCGTTTATAATTACATCATGATTTACAATCTTACTTTATTTGAGTATGATGAGCATATAGAATTAAAGGAGTGTATATTTTGATTATTAGAGCATTAGAAGAAACCGACCTAGAATTTGTACATCACTTAAATAATGAATATTCAATTATGTCCTATTGGTTTGAAGAACCTTATCAATCATTAAGCGAACTACAATCATTATATAAAAAACATCTATTGGATGAATCTGAACGCCGTTTCATCATAGAAGATGACAATATTCGAATCGGAGTCGTAGAACTAGTAGAAATTAACTTTGTACACAGTAATTGTGAGATTCAAATTATTGTTGATCCTCAATATAGTGGCCAAGGATATGCAAAAAATGCATTTAAAAAAGCAATAGATTATGCATTTTTAGTGTTGAACTTGCATAAGATTTATCTTTTTGTAGATGTTCAAAATGAAAAAGCAGTTCATATCTATAAAAGCCAAAATTTTGTTATCGAAGGTACATTACAAGAACACTTTTATACTCGAGGAAAATATAGTAATTGTCATATCATGGGTTTACTTAAAAAGAATTGGATTAACACTCATGAAAATAGTTAATCATTATCAACCCATGTAACTATAGTTGAAATTAAAATATGTGAACTTTGTTAAAATCAATTCATTTACAAAGTTCACATATTTTTTATATTAATTTTATCGGATTATCAGAAATCAAGCCATCAACGCCTAACATAATTAACTTATTAGCAATGGTTACTTCATTAACAGTATATGGCATAACCGATAGTTCCAAGCTATGGGCAGCAGTCATAAATTTATGATTTACTAAAGAATAATGTGGATTTACATAATCTGCATATACTGCAATTTTGTCGAAATTCGGCATTTTATACCAGTATTTCTTTTTGCTAATTAAAACACCAAGCTTAAACCCTACTCCCATTTCGTAGAGATTACGAATACATTGTTGATCAAAAGATTGTATAATCACTTTTTCTTCTGTTATATCATGTTTTTTTAGCATATCTATTAATTGTTGCCCAATACCAGGATAAAAATGTGGTTGCTTAATTTCAATTAAAAGCTTTTGTGGATAATTTTTAATTAATACCAACACTTCTTCTAACGTCATCATATGTTGTCCTTTAAATTTTATATGCTTTGTCACACCATAATCAAATTGCATTAATGAATTTAAACTATGGTCTTTTACTTTACCTTTACCATTAGACGTACGATTAATGGTGTCATCATGTATCACAACTAAGTAATTATCCTTTGTTCTATGTATATCTATCTCAAGCATATCTATATTACTTTCTAATGCTGGTTCAAAAGCTGCTCGTGTATTTTCTGGAAAATCAGTTGAAAATCCACGATGCGCAATCAACATTACTCTACTATCTTCTAAATAGTTATACATTGTTATAATGCCCCCACTTTCATTATCTCTTAGAATCGTCTAAACTAAAGTTATCATAATTATACTGGAGGTCAATCTATATGGTACAACATGAATTTGCAGTACAAACTAATTGGTCAGGCGGCCGTGAATCAGTCGGCGACCTCAAAGGTGATGTTTTAAGTGAGCAAATATCAATACCCTCAGGACTTGGTGGTAATGGAACAGGCACAAACCCAGATGAGTTATTAGTGTCCGCTGCTTCGTCATGTTACATCATTTCACTCGCAGCTGTATTAGAACGCTCTGGCTTCAATAATATTACGATAGAGCAATCCTCAATTGGAACGGCAATTTTTGAAAATGCAAAATTCCGTATGGATACAATAATACATTATCCAATCATTTCAGTTGAAACGAATCAAAAAGAACTTTTAACTCAAAAGTTACCTAAACTATTAAATATTGCAGACAATAATTGTATGATTTCTAATTCTATTAGAGGCAATGTTTCTGTAAAAATAGAACCAAAAATAAAATAATTTCAAAAAAATTTTATGTGTGACGGAATATGATTAAATTAGCAATGAATACCCTTACATTTAATGAAAACTATGTCTATTCCGTTTGTTTTTTTAATATTTGCACTTTTATATTATCTGAAAATTTGCTAAACTTGTACAATCTTAAGCATTGGGGGAATTACTCATGAAATATTATCATCCTTTGTTACTAACACCAGGACCTACACCAGTACCAGAACAAATTTTACATGCTACACAGTCACCTATGGTCGGTCATCGATCAAGTGATTTCGAAGCAATTGCTGAAGAATCGTTTCGTGCCCTTAAACCTATTTTCGGTGCACAAAATGATGTAATGATACTTACTTCAAGTGGTACAAGTTCACTAGAAGCAAGTATGCTAAATCTTGCAAATCCAGACGATGAAATTGTTGTTATCGTATCTGGCGCATTTGGTAATCGTTTTAAACAAATTGCAGAAACTTATTACAATAATGTACATATTTTCGAGGTCGAATGGGGTAAAGCAGTTAATGTACCTGACTTCATAGATTTCTTGAAATCTTTAAATACTAATATCACGGCTGTTTACAGTCAATATTGTGAAACATCAACTGCTGTATTGCATCCCGTAAGTGAATTGGGTCATGCACTTAAAGCATTTGATGAATCTATTTACTTTGTTGTCGATGGCGTAAGTTGTATCGGTGCAGTAGATGTTGATTTACAACGTGATGCAATTGATGTTCTTATCTCAGGTAGTCAAAAAGCAATCATGTTGCCACCTGGTTTAGCATTCGTAGCTTATAACGATCGTGCCAAAAAACGCTTTAGTGAAGTTACAACACCACGTTTTTATTTAGACTTAAACAAATATTTAAAATCACAGTCAGAAAATTCAACACCTTTCACACCGAATGTTTCGTTATTCAGAGGTGTAAACGCATACGCAAAATTAGTTGAAGAAGAAGGCTTTAGTAATGTAGTCGCTCGCCATTATGCAATACGTGATGGTCTCAGAGAAGCATTGAAAGCACTAGAATTAGATTTACTAGTAAAAGACGAATATGCTTCGCCTACTGTCACAGCCTTTACACCTAAAACAAAAGATGAATTAAATTTCATCAAAAATGAATTGAAAAACCGTTTTGCTATCACAATTGCTGGCGGTCAAGGTCACTTGAAAGGTGAAATATTACGTATTGGTCATATGGGGCAAATCTCTCCATTTGATATTTTACAAGTAGTTTCAGCTTTGGAGATTCTGTTAACAGAATTTAGAAATGAATCTTATGTTGGTAAAGCAATAACTAAGTATATGGAGGTCGTCAAAGCTTATGTATAAAATTTTAGTATCTGATCCAATCTCACCTGAAGGTTTAAAAAGTTTAATTGACCATAATGATTTCGAAGTTAAAATCAATACAGAATTGACTGAAGATGAATTAATTGAAGAAATTAAAGATTATCAAGGGTTGATTGTACGAAGTCAAACACAAGTCACTGAAGCTATTATTGAAGCTTCACCTAACCTCAAAGTAATTGCTCGTGCTGGTGTTGGTGTAGATAATATTGATGTGGATGCCGCTACAAAAAACGGTGTGATAGTTATCAATGCACCAGACGGTAATACAATTTCTGCCACTGAACATTCAATGGCAATGATTTTATCGATGGCACGAAATATCCCTCAAGCACATCAATCATTAAAAAATGGAAAATGGGACCGCAAGACTTATAGAGGTACGGAACTCTTTAATAAAACACTCGGTGTAATCGGTGCAGGTAGAATTGGACTTGGTGTTGCAAAACGCGCACAAAGTTTCGGTATGAATATATTAGCCTTTGACCCCTATTTATCAGAAGATAAAGCTAAAGAATTAAACGTAACACGTGCAACAGTTGAAGAAATTGCAGAACAAGCAGATTTCGTTACTGTACACACACCATTAACGCCTAAAACAAAAGGTATCGTTGGTAAAGCATTTTTTGAAAAAGCAAAACCAACATTGCAAATCATCAATGTAGCCCGTGGTGGTATTATTGACGAAGAAGCTTTAGTAGAAGCTTTAGATAATAATCAAATACAGAGTGCTGCGATTGATGTTTTTGAAACTGAACCAGCAACTGAATCCCCTCTTGTAGCAAATGAAAAAATTATCGTTACACCTCACTTAGGAGCTTCTACAGTTGAGGCACAAGAAAAAGTGGCTGTATCAGTTGCTAATGAAATCGTTGATATTTTTGAAAATGGTAATGTGCTAAATGCAATAAATGCACCACGTATGACATACAGTGAGATTAACGATGAATTAAAACCATATATCGAATTAAGCAAATTAGCAGGTGAAGTTGGTATTCAATTACTTGAAAAAGCACCTCGTGAACTCCAAATTAAATACGAAGGTGATATCGCATTAGATGATACAAGTTTATTAACTAGAACATTAGTATCAGGTGTACTAAAACGAGATTTAGCTGAACGTGTTAACTTGATTAATGCATTAGTACTTCTAAATGAACAAGGTGTATCTTATAATATTGAAAAAAATGCAAAACACCGTGGTTTCAGTAATTATATTGAATTAACACTTATCAATAAAGACAAACAAATCAAGATTGGTGCTACTGTATTAAACGGTTATGGCCCAAGAATTGTTCGTATTAATGACTATCCAGTAGACTTTAAGCCTGAACAATATCAACTTGTTATCAATCATAATGATAGACCTGGTATTGTTGGACGTACTGGTCAAATCTTAGGTGAATACGGTATCAACATTGCCTCAATGCACCTAGGACGTACAAATCAAGGTGGTAACGCACTGATGATTTTATCAATCGACCACCCAGTAACAGAAGATGTTATTGACGGTTTATACCAAATTGAAGGTTTCAATTTAATTAGAAGCGTAGAATTAGAAATTGATAATAATATAAATTACAATATTTAATCATCTTTCTTGTTTAAATACATGTAATATCATAAGCGCGAGTAAGGAATTTAAATAAAATTTCTTACTCGCTTTTTTAATGCTTTTAACTTGATAAGCTCTAAAGTATTATTCCTAACTTTTTGGGACATAAAAAAATGACACATTTGCAAATTTATATTCCTTTTCAGAAAATAACTTTGCAATGTGTCAGCAACCATTATAATAAAATATTTCTTATCTCGCCTACATGATCGACAATGTAATCTGCTTCATAATCTTCTAGTTCTTCACGTGCTTTTTGACCTTTCAATCCAGTTAAAGGACCAATAAAAGTTGCGCCAATTTTTTTAGCGCTTAGCAAATCAGCTAATGAATCTCCTACTACAAACACTTCATTTTTAATAACTCGATTTTCTTGATTTGTTGCATATTTTTTATAATCCTCTTCGAAATTACCTTCAAGTGTTGCTAAATAGCTAAATGGATTTGGCTTACCTAAAGGTTTCAATTCAGGATAAATATCTTCAGCGATTAGTACTTCGCTTGCAGTAACAATGTGTTTATCTTCGAATATATCTTTAATACCAATTGTATCAAATGGGACTAACGTTTCTGTACGTGGTCTCCCTGTGGCAATCGCGATATGATAGCCTGCAGCTTTTAAGTCTTCTAACAATTGCTTAATCTCAGCAACTGGTCTTAATACTACCTCATTATATATGTAACCTTTTTTAAAGTCAGAACGATTCAATTTTTGTTCAACCTCATTATAGAGTTGATTACCTAGATACCATTCTTGATAAATTTCCTGTGAAAGTAACCAAAATGGACTTTTCAACTCAAATAATGCTGTTTGTTGCGTGTCTAATTGTTCACTCGCATACGTAATTAAGTCCTGATAAATATTATCTTTACCTGTACGCACATGCTCTAAAAATGACAATGGTGCGTCAAAGTTCAATGTTACATTAGAAATTTGGTTCCCTAATTTTTGTAATGTTGCTTGTCCAAATTTTTCAGGATCTAAAATTTCCGCTAACACATCAGCAGATAATGTTTTACAAATATCAACGAAATGAATAGCTATAACAACAAATAGCATATCCCAATTAGAGTTTAACCCAAGTGATTTGAGTTTAGTTAATATCTCATCATGATAGAATACAATATCCCTGATTTCTGTGATTTGTTCATCACTTAAATTTTCAAATTGTATCGAGGGGTCTAAACCAATATAATCCTTACTCATAAGCATTTCATATACGGTTAACGCGGATACATCAAAACACCTTTCTTCACTTAAAAAAACGCCATCAACATCAAATAATACCGACTTCATACTACCTACTCTCCTTTAATCAGAAAATTCTGATACTATTATATCGTACTATTTTACAAACAAAAGAGCAATGCATTTATGGGGTTTTGTTAAACAAATCAACAGGGAAATCCTTATAAAATTTAACTATTAAAAAACACCTAACTAAGCTGAAATAAAATTATAAATTTCAGCTTATTAGATGCCTAAAGTTTCTTTATTTTATTTTTCCATTTGACGTTCTATTTCATCAGCAACTTGTTGGACTTGAGTTCCAATGATAACTTGTGTATTGTGTTTACCACTCTTTGTTACGCCAACAGCACCAGCACCTTTAATCTTAGCTTCATCAATCACATTATTATCATGTAATTCCATGCGTAATCGTGTAGCACAGTTTGTTAACGTTACAATATTTTCTTTACCACCTAATCCTGTTAAGATTTGACTAGCTGTCTTTGAATGTTTACTCGTTTGCGATTCCCCTGAGCCTGATGTCTCAGTTGAATCTTCAGCATCCCCTGTTGTAGCTTCATCTGATGTCGGGTCCGGTAGTAGGTTATCACCACGACCAGGCGTATTAAGTTTTAACCATTTGATTGCAAATCTAAATACGACATAATAAATAACAAAAAATACAAGTCCCTGAACCATTAACATCATCGGATGGTTTGCTACTGGGTTAATCAAAGATAATAAAAAGTCAATTAATCCCGCACTAAATGAAAATCCTGCTGTCCAATGGAATAACGCAGCTATAAATAAAGATAAACCAGTTAACACAGCATGTATTAAGAATAATAGCGGTGCTACAAACATAAATGAAAATTCAATAGGTTCCGTGACCCCAACGAAAAATGCTGAAATAGCTCCCCCAAACATTAAACCGTAAACTCTTTTCTTTTGTTTTGTTTCTGCTGTATGGTACATCGCTAATGCAGCTGCGGGGATACCAAACATCATTACTGGGAAGAAACCTGCCATATAACGTCCTGTAACACCTTGAACTGCACCATCACCAGTTTGGAATTTCGCAATATCATTAATACCTGCTAAATCAAACCAAAATACCGCGTTTAATGCATGATGTAGTCCTGTTGGAATTAAGAGACGGTTGAAAAAGCCATATAGAAATGCTCCGCCAGGTCCTAAATCCAATATCCATGTCCCAAAAGTAACAATCCCTGAGTACACAATTGGCCAAACAAACAACATAATAACTGCTATAAATATACTGAAAAAAGCAGTTAAAATGGGCACTAAACGTTTCCCACTAAAGAATGATAACGCTGTCGGCAATTCTGTTGCACTAAATCTGTTATACGTATATGCTGCCACTAAACCAATAACCAAACCAATTAAGACATTTTGATTATTCATTTGTTCAAATGCTGCATTGACACCAGATTCTTTCACGCCTAATAATGGCGCTAGTTTTTCTGGACTCAGCACAACTGTCGTTAAGAAAAAACCAACGGCTGCTGCAAGTGCAACTGCGCCATCATTTTTCTTCGCCATCCCTAACGCAACACCAATTGCAAATAAAATACCCAATTGTTCAAGAATCGTTGAGCCTGCCGTAGAGAAAAAGGCAGCAACTGTGGGCAATACGCCAAGTGCAGTTAATCCATTACCTATACCAACGATAATGGCCGCTGCTGGCAATACAGCTACAGGTAGCATAAGCGATCTTCCTAAACGTTGAAAGAAACTATACATAAAAATTCCCCATTTCAAAATAATTTCCCAAAAAAATCACCACATGCACAATATTGTCCACGTGGTGTTTGTAAACCTTTTACTAAATGTTATTGTACAATTATATAATAACATATGATTTAAAGATTACGTATCAAAAATAAAAAATCTAATTATTCCAACATATTCATGTTTTTATTTAGTTGTTTTTTACATATTCATTTAATTCATTTTGTAATTGAATTGTTCTTTGCTCTAATTCTTTAGTTAAATACTCTAATTTCTCATTACGCTTCATGTCTTTAGGAAGGTGTTTAGTTTCTATTGGTTCGCCAAATCTAATAATCGCCTTTCCAGTAACTAATCCTTTTATTTCTTTTGGTCCAACATAAGCTGCAGGTAAAATCGGCGCTTGAGCCATCATAGCTATAGTTACGGCTCCTCTTTTCATTGGTGAACCTTCATCATACTTCATACGATGCCCTGTTGGAAAAATACCGACAGTTTTATTTTCTTTTAACAGTTTTATCGGTTTTTTTAAAGTGCTTGGTCCAGGATTATCTCTATCTACTGGAAATGCATTTAATGACGATAAAAACTTACCAAAAACTTTGTTATTAAATAGTTCTTTTTTAGCCATATAATGTATTTGGTTAGGATAAATTGCTGTTCCTAACATGATTACTTCATTATAACTTTCATGAGTACAAGTCACTACATACCTATGAAGTTGAGGTATATTTTCTTTTCCTTGGACTTCTAACGAATTACTTAATTTTATAATAATCAATTTCAACAAACCGCTTATAAATTTATACATTTTTGCACCTACTTCATTTTGCTTATCTTTCCTCATTGATTTTATCATTTAGTACGATTATGGACAAGAAGATTTATATTTCAGTCTAAAGTCGTATAGTGGTATACTAGAAAAAGTTGCACAAAACTTTCATAATAGGATATATAGTAATAATTGGAGGTAGATTATGTCAGAATTTAACAATGACCAAAATACAAACAACAACAAAAATTATCAACAAAACACAACGCAATATACCCCAAATAAACGAATAAGGACAAAACCAAAATTCCCATGGTTTAGAACAGTTATAGTTGCCTTAGTCGCTGGTATCATTGGAGCCCTTATTGTTTTAGGCGTCGGTAAATTAATGGAAACTACAGTATTAAACAATAATGGCTCATCTGTAAATGAAGCATCAAACACTGGAAACGCTGGAAATACTCTTGATGGAAAAAGTGAAAAATATGATTCCGTAAATCAAATGATTAATGATGTCTCCCCAGCAATTGTTGGCGTGATCAACATGCAAAAAGCTCAAAATCTAGATGATTTATTAAAAGGTAAATCTTCAAAATCGCAAGAAGCCGGTGTAGGTTCTGGCGTAATATATCAGAAAAATAATGGTTCTGCGTACATCGTTACTAATAATCATGTGATAGATGGTGCGAGCGAAATCAAAGTTCAACTTCATAACTCTAAACAAGTAGATGCCAAATTAATTGGTAAAGATGCATTAACTGATATGGCAGTGTTGAAAATCAATGAAACTAAAGGCACAAAAGCAATCAACTTTGCCAATTCTTCAAAAGTTAAGACTGGAGATAGTGTATTTGCTATGGGTAACCCATTAGGCTTAGAATTTGCTAATTCAGTAACTTCTGGAATTATTTCAGCAAGTGAACGTACAATCGATACACAAACATCAGCTGGTTCAAACAAAGTCAACGTACTTCAAACAGATGCAGCCATAAACCCAGGTAACTCTGGTGGTGCACTTGTAGATATCAACGGCAATCTAGTAGGTATAAACTCAATGAAGATTGCAAATGAACAAGTGGAAGGCATTGGTTTTGCTATACCAAGTAATGAAGTTAAAGTTACTATTAAAGAATTAGTAGAAAAAGGTAAGATTGATCGCCCTTCTATTGGTATTGGCTTACTCAATGTCAGCGAAATTCCAGACCAATATAAAGAACAACTTAAAACTTTACGTAAAGATGGTGCATATGTAGCAAAAGTTGATGGTGATAATGGTCTTAAAGAAGGTGATATCATCACAGCAATTGATGATAAAAATGTGAAAGAAGATACAGATATACGCTCTTATCTTTATGAAAATAAAAAACCTGGCGATTCGGTGAAATTGACTGTAGAACGCGAAGGTAAACAGCAAAAAATAAATGTAACATTAAAAGAACAAAAGCCAACATCACAATCTTCTGAAGAATCAAGTGAAGAAAAGAGCTCACCGTTCAATTAAATCCATCTAAGATATTTGTGAATTACTAAATATAGTGTGCTTAGGACTGTAGAAACCACTCTTGGTTTTACCTCCTCAGCACACTTTTTTATAATTTTTTTACTTATATTTGCATATAAAGCACCTTACATTAAATAATTACAGACTGCCCTTGCCTACTAACAACGTAAAAATCGACTTGAACTAAAATTTATTATAGTTCAAGATATAATCAATATTGATCAACATTTAATCAGTCGCAAACATAACAATACTAAAAAGCAGCAATCTACTAGATTCAAATAGACTGCTGCATAAAAATTATTATTTATAATTAACCATAAAGTATTTTTTCTTGCCTCGACGTATAATTGTAAACTCATCTTCAATCTTATCCTCGTTAGTAAGTTCATAATTAACATCTTGTTGTCTCACACCATTGATATAAATAGCACCGTTATTCACATCTTCACGTGCTTGACGTTTAGAAGAAGAAATTCCAGATTCAACGATTGCTTCTACAATATTTGTAGTCTCATGATTTAAATCTACTTGTGGCACATCTTTAAATCCTTCTTTTAATTCCACCGCAGAAAGTGATTGTAAATCTCCAGCAAATAAGGCCTTAGATATACGTATCGCATCGTCTAATGCAGCTTGACCATGAATAAAGCGTGTTACATTCTCGGCCAATGCTTTTTGTGCTTCACGTAAATGAGGTGCTTCATTCAATGATTTTTCCAATGCTTCAATCTCTTCTTTTTCTAAGAAAGTAAAGTATTTTAAAAACTTGATTACATCATCATCTGTTGTATTAATCCAAAATTGATAAAATTCATATGGGCTCGTTTTGCTAGCATCTAACCAAACTGCGCCACCTTCAGTTTTACCAAACTTTTTACCATCTGACTTCACTACTAATGGAATCGTTAACCCGTAGGCCTCAGTTTGACCATACATACGACGCATCAATTCAATACCACTCGTAATATTTCCCCATTGGTCTGAACCACCTACTTGAATTTTACAATTAAATGTTTTATTTAAATGACCAAAATCAATTGCTTGTAATATCGTATAAGTAAATTCTGTAAATGAAATACCGTGTTCTAAACGTGTTTGAATAGAATCTTTGGCTAACATGTAATTTACACCAACATGTTTACCGTAATCACGTAAGAAATCAATTAAAGAAATTTGGCCAAGCCAGTCTTTATTATTAACTAATTTAGCGCCTTTTTCAGTACCAAATTCAAATATTTTATGCATTTGCTTACTGATGCCTTGTACATTATCTTCTACTTGATCTTCAGTCTGTAATTTACGTTCTTCTGATTTACCAGAAGGATCACCAATCATACCTGTGCCGCCACCGATTAATACAAGTGGTCTATGTCCATGTTCTTGAAAGCGACGCAATGTTAAGAAGGGTAATAAATGTCCAATATGCAAGCTATCTGCTGTTGGGTCCGCACCACAATATAATGTGACTTGCTCTTTATTTAATATTTCTTCTATACCAGACTCATCAGTTTGTTGATAAACTAAGCCTCTCCATTTTAAATCTTCTAATAGTGCATTTGCCATTGTATCAGCCTCCTGTTTTAATTTATGATTTCGTTTCGGATAAAAGCAATTTAACAATAACGCTACCTTTTTATTAAATAAAAAAACGCCCCTACAAATTAATGTAAGGGCGCATGCGCACGGTACCACCATACTTAAGTCAAACAACTTTATTAATGATACGTTCATTAACTAAAACGTTTGGATTACTTTAATTAATAAGGTGTATTCACAAAATGTGCAACGCTAGTTCACAACGACCACTAACTCTCTGAAGATGACACAAAAAGCTACTTCTCCTTTATCCAAAAACGATATCAAATTAATACTAATTATAAGTAACTATAATTTAAAAGTCAATATGTTAATTTATGTTATAATATTGCATACATAAGGAGGTTATATATGACGCATCAAACAGTTGAAAATAAGCACCAACCGTCATGGTTTGATAAATTTGAAAGTATCTATAAAAAACTGAAACATATTTTCATCGGCTTGTTTGCGATTCTAGCATGTACCTCGGTGATTATATTAGCGATTACTGTTTTTTATTTTCAAAGTATAACAAAAGAAGCGATACATATGTCTGACGACGATTTAAGACTTAAACTGCTTTATATTGTCGGTAGTCAAGATATTGATTATGACAACAAACATATTTTAACTGAGTATAACGAATCCTTGAACACCTTAATTGTTGGACCTAAAAATGTTAACAAAAATGTCATCAAAGCATTAACCGCTTCAGAAGATAGTTTGTTTTTCATGCATAACGGCATTTTACCCAAAGCTTTGGTTCGAGCAGTTGGACAGGATATTTTCAATACAGAAAGCGCCACTGGTGGTAGCACGATAACTCAGCAACTTGTTAAGAATCAATTACTAACAAGTGAAAAAACATATAACCGTAAAGCGAATGAGTTAGTTCTATCAATGCGCGCAGAAAAATTATTGACCAAAGATGAAATTATTTTTACGTACTTAAATATTGTTCCATTTGGCCGTGATTATAATGGCTCAAACATATCCGGTATAGCTTCAGCTTCATATAATTTATTTGGAAAGCCACCATCAAATTTAAATATTGCTGAATCGGCCTATTTAATTGGTTTATTACAAAGCCCCTATTTTTATACACCATATGAAGAAAACGGCACTCTAAAATCTGATGCAGATATACAAATAGGACTAGATAGACAACATTATGTATTAAAACGAATGTTAGTAGAAGGCAAAATCACAGAATATGATTATAAACGAGCTGAAAAGTTCAATATTCGTAAACACTTATTATCAAAATAGCCCCTTTTACTTATAGTTAAATATAAAGGGAGTAGGAGTGAAATCATTAAAACAACTATGATTTCCCCTACTCCCTTATGCATTATCATGTTTATCAGTCATAAACTACATGAAAATATATTCTTACTTACTGTAAATATTGAAATTTAGTTTCCTTAAATAATTTTTCTATAGTCACTGTTCATGCAATATCAATTACAAATAACTTTAGAACAATCCAACTGCGTGACCATCATCAGTTACATCCATATTTAAAGCAGCTGGTTTCTTAGGTAATCCTGGCATAGTCATAATTGCACCTGTTAGTGCAACAATAAATCCTGCACCTGTTTTAGCTTCTAATTCACGTATTGTAATTTCAAAGCCCTCAGGCGCACCTAATTGTGTAGCATCATCACTAAATGAATATTGCGTTTTAGCCATACAAATTGGGTAATGATCCCAACCATTTTCTTTAAATTGTTGTAATTGTTTTTGTGCTTTACTACTGAATGTCACTTTTGAACCGCCATAAATTTCTTTAACAATTGTTTCGATTTTATCTTCTAAAGGTTGTTCTAACTCATATAATTGTTTAAATGTTTGTGGTTGTTCTATAACATCTAATACATTTTTAGCTAAATCGATGCCACCTTTGCCACCTTTTTCCCATACTTCAGTTAAAGCAAGACGAACACCATTATCTTTTGCCCATTGCTGCACAAATTCTGTTTCTGCTTCTGTATCATGTACAAATGCATTTAATGCTACGACAGGTTCTAATCCATATTTCCTTACATTTTTAACATGACGTTCTAGGTTAACTATACCGGATTTCAATGCTTCTACATTTTCTTCTTTTAAGTTATCTTTTGCTACACCGCCATGCATTTTAATAGCACGAATTGTTGCAACTACAACGACTGCTGAAGGTTCAAAGCCTGCTTCACGTGCTTTAATATTCATGAATTTTTCTGCGCCTAAATCAGAGCCAAAGCCTGCTTCTGTAACAACGATATCCGCTAAGTCTCTTGCAGTCTCTGTAGCCAATATTGAGTTACAACCATGAGCAATATTAGCAAATGGTCCCCCATGTACAAGTGCTGGCGTACCTTCAATAGTTTGAACAAGGTTAGGTTTAATCGCATCTTTCAAAATCATAGCTAATGCGCCCTCAACTTTTAAATCTGATACTGTCACTGGTTTACGTGAACGAGTATAACCAATTGTGATATTACTAATTTTTGTTTTCAAATCATTTATATCATTTGCTAAGCAGAGGATCGCCATGATTTCAGAAGCTACAGTAATATTGAAACCATCTTCACGAGGTACGCCTTGAGTCGGGCCACCTAAACCAACAATCACGTTTCGTAATGCACGATCATTCATATCTAATACACGTTTCCACTCAATACGTCTTTGATCTATTTCTAATTCATTCCCTTGATGGATATGATTATCAATAAATGCCGATAACGCATTATTTGCAGTCGTAATAGCATGAAAATCCCCATTAAAATGTAGATTGATATCTTCCATAGGTAGCACTTGAGCATAACCACCACCAGTAGCACCACCTTTAATACCAAAAGTTGGCCCTAAAGCTGGTTCACGTAGAGCAACCATTACATTTTGTTTAAGTTGATTGAATGCATCGGATAAGCCAACGGTAACTGTTGATTTACCTTCACCTGCTGGCGTTGGACTCATAGCAGTTACTAAGACTACTTTACCCTTACCATTTTTTTGTTGAACTTGATTAATATCAATCTTTGCTTTGTAATGACCATAAGGTTCTAATGCATCCTTTGGAATACCAACTTTCTCTGCAATTTCCCCAATTGGTTTTAATGTAGATTGATTTGCAATATCTAAATCAGATAAATGTGTCAAATTCATTCGTCCCTTCTAAAATTAATTTTTAAATCAATAATCACTATATATTTATCATATATACTACTGACAAAAATAAATCCTTACATACATTATATTAACCAACTTAAGTTGCGTTGTCGACTTTTATAGATAGCGCTTCCATCATCATAAGTGTAATATATTATCTAAACTTTTAATATTATACTTTTTAATTTTCAGTTAAAAAAACCTTCATATCTCTTGTGTTTTAAAGAGATATGAAGGTAGTTTAAGTTAAGTGTTATATATAACTAGTTGTTCAATAATAACAGGTTATATTTTTGATTAACCTTTATTTAATCTTCCATTGTACTTAAATCACCTTCTGGTAAATCAAGTTCCCATGCTTTAAGTACACGGCGCATAATTTTACCTGAACGTGTTTTTGGTAACTTATCTTTAAACTCAATTTCTCTTGGTGCAGCATGTGCAGCCAATCCTTCTTTAACAAATTTACGAATTTCTTCTTTTAATTCATCTGATTCATCATATTCAGGACGTAAAGCGACGAACGCTTTTATAATCTCTCCTCTGACAGGGTCAGGTTTACCAATGACGCCCGCTTCAGCTACTGCTTCATGTTCTACTAATTTGGACTCTACTTCAAATGGACCAACACGTTCTCCCGCTGTCATAATTACATCATCTACGCGTCCTTGGAACCAAAAATATCCATCTTCATCTTTATAAGCAGAATCACCAGATACATACCAGTCACCAATGAAATAAGAATCATATTTTTCTGGGTTTTTCCAAATAGACACCATCATAGATGGCCATCCTTTTTTAATCGCAAGATTTCCCATTCTATTAGGCGGTAGTTCATTTCCTTGATCATCAATAATTGTAGCTTCTACACCAGGTAAAGGTTTACCCATAGATCCTAATTTAACATCCATAGAAGGATAGTTAACTATCATATGACCACCAGTTTCAGTCATCCACCATGTATCTAGTACACGTTTACCAAAGACGTCTTTAGCCCATTTGATGACTTCAGGATTTAATGGCTCACCAACGGATAAGATGCTTTTAACAGATGATAAATCAAATTTTTCAATTATATCATCACCCGCACTCATCAACATTCTTAATGCTGTCGGCGCTGTATACCATATAGTAACTTTAAACTCTTCAATCATGCCATACCAAGCTTCAGGTGAAAATCTACCTCCAGCAATACAGTTTGTGACACCATTTAACCAAGGACTAAATATCCCATAAGATGTCCCCGTTACCCAACCTGGGTCGGCAGTACACCAATAAACATCATTTTCTTTAAAGTCTAATACATATTTACCAGAAATATAATGTAATAACATAGCTCTTTGTGCATGTAATACACCTTTTGGTTGTCCTGTAGAACCTGAAGTGTAATGCAAGATTAAACCATCATCTAAAGATAACCATTCAGTATCAAATTGATCGCTTGCCTGCTCAAATTCAGTATTAAAATCTACGTAAGCGTCATCTACTTTATCATCTACCACAACAATTGTTTCTAAGTGTGGTAATTTATCTTTTGGTATTCTAGGTAATAATGCATTCGTTGTAATAATAACTTTAGCTTCACTGTTCTCTAATCTATCGCCGACCGCTTTTTCCATAAATGCTTCAAATAATGGACCGACGATGGCACCAATTTTTAAAGTTCCAAAAAGAGCAAAATAGAGTTCTGGTGTTCTCGGCATAAATACAAAAACACGATCTCCTTTTTCAATGCTAGCTTTGTTTTTAAGCACGTTTGCTGCTTTATTACTATTTGCTTTCATATCGTTAAAAGTATAACTTTCTTTACGTTGATCATCTTTATAATGTAAGGCAATTTTTTCCCCTTTACCTTCATCTACATGACGATCAATACATTCATGTGCCATGTTCACATTTCCTGTTTCATACCATGAAAATGATTTTTCTACCTCTTTCCAATCAAATTGATTATATTCTTTTTCATAGTCTTGAAGGTTAAAATTTCCACTTTCCCCTTTATATACTTCTACTTTCATTTTAAATCCCCCTCTGAATGAAATCGTCTCTTCAAAAATTATTATAACTAACATTTTCAAAATTTTCAAAATAATTACTGTAAGCGAATTCATTTACATTTTATTTTATTCAATTATCACTTATAATATAAATAATAAGATTGATTACAGAATACCATGTGGTAGTTTGGAGTGAAAAAATGAAACATATTAAAACGTATCAATCCCAAACATATCAGTTAGACGAAGGACAGTTTGTCATTGAAGGGCCTATTCCATGTAGCAAACTTGAAACAATGACATTTGATGAAGGTTTGTCTGCCTTTCGTCCACCGAAAGATCAATTTGAAGCAGTTAAAGAAATTAGTGAATTAGAAGAAGGTAGAATATTTATCTTACGGAAAGACCAACACATTATTGGATACGTGACTTTTCATTATCCTGATCCTTTAGAAAGATGGTCGAGCGGTGATTTAGAATATTTAATAGAATTAGGCGCAATTGAAATCAGTTTACCCTATAGGCACTTACATTTAGGGAGTGAATTGATTAAAGTTAGTCTCTCTGCAGATGAATATGAAGACTACATTGTATTAACGACAGAATATTATTGGCACTGGGACTTAAAAAATTCTGGTCTCGATGTATATGAATATAAAAAATTAATGCAAAAACTTATGGGGTATGGGGGCCTTGAGATTTTTGCTACAGACGATCCAGAAATTACGAGTCATCCAGCAAATTGTTTGATGGCCAGAATCGGTTCAAGAATTTCTATTGAACAATTACAAGCGTTTGATGATATTAGATTTATGAATCGATTTTTCTTTTAAAGGGGATAAAAATATGAGTAATATGCAACAAACAACAGGCTATGTTTACGCTAATGAACTTTTACAATATCGCTTTAGTAATAAACATCCATTTAACCAAATGAGATTAAAATTAACGACAGAATTGCTTATGGAACTAGGACAATTAAAGCAACATCATATTATATCACCCAGAATTGCAACAGATGATGAATTATCGCTAATACACGCCTATGATTATATACAAGCAATAAGACATGCTTCTCATGGTATTTTAAGTGAAAATGAGGCTAAAAAGTATGGTTTAGACGGTGAAGATACACTTCAATTTAGAATGATGCATAAACATAGTGCACGTATTGTTGGAGGTGCTTTGAATTTAGCAGATCAAATTATGAGTGGTACGTTAACAAACGGGTGTCATTTAGGTGGTGGCTTACATCATAGTCTTCCTGGACGTGCAAATGGCTTTTGTATTTATAACGATGTTGCCATTACAATTTCATATTTAATGCAAAAATATAATCAACGGGTTCTGTGTATTGATACGGATGCCCATCATGGTGATGGTACTCAATGGAGTTTCTACACTAATGATCAAGCTTTAATCTATTCCATACATGAAACAGGAAAGTTTTTATTTCCGGGCTCAGGACATTATACAGAGCGTGGTGCTGAAAAAGGATTCGGCTATACGGTTAATATACCGTTAGAACCTTATACTGAAGATCAATCCTTTTTAGATGTTTTTAAACAAACCATTGAACCTGTCGTAGCATCATTCAAACCAGATATTATTGTAAGTGTACATGGTGTGGATGTGCATTATCTTGACCCACTCACACATATGAGCTGTACATTAAATACACTTTATGAAATACCATATATTGTCAAATCACTTGCTGATACATATACACAAGGTAAGGTTATTATGTTTGGTGGTGGCGGCTATAATATATGGAAAGTTGTACCACGTGCATGGTCTCATGTATTCTTAGCCTTAATAGGTGAACAACCTCCAACAGGTAGCCTTCCAGAACGTTGGCTTACCAAATGGCAACCTTATGCTACTTGTACACTCCCTACCAATTGGAGTGATGATAAAGAGAATTATATAGAAATACCTCGAAGAAAAGAAATAAGTGAGATTAATATGAAACAGGCTCAAAAAGTGTTGAGCTGGTTTGAATGAGATTACAATTATTAAGTTAAAAAGTAAAGTTGTCATAGCAAAAAATAAGCATCAATTTCTATATATTTTAATAGAAATTGATGCTTATTTGTTTCATGAAATTTTTTAATGATTTTGTAGTGTGCCTATTGTTCGAAGTAAGTAAATGTATAAAGATATACAGGCTCGAGAACCATACTATTTCCTAACAAACACAGACAACCTAACCACAAGATTTTAAATATAAAGTAGAGCTAACTCATTATAAATTAACGCTCTTATTTTGAGTAGTGAAATTTACGTCTCAATCCTATTATAATTTCAAAATAAATATATGAATTATTTTGTAGTACCTCTGTATTCAATTCTGTGAGGTAAAATTACATTAGGCTCATCAATATCTTCTTCATTCATATATTTTGTAAGTAGTCTCATACCCACTGCACCAATGTCGTACAATGGTTGAATAACACTAGAAAGTTGTGGTCTAACCATTTCAACAAGTCTTGTATTATTAAAGCTAACAATTTGTAAATCATTCGGTACATTTACCCCAGCGTCTTGAGCAGCATGTACTAGTCCAATAGCTTGTTCATCACTGATTGATAAGATTGCATCAGGTTTTGCAGTTGCTAACGATTCAAATGCACGTAACCCATCTTTATATGTTTCATTTCCATTAAAGATTAATTGTTCGTCTAGTTCTAATTCATGCTGAACCAATACATCTTTCAATCCTACTAACACGTCTTCTTGTGCTTTCTTAGAATAATCTCCACCTACAAAGGCAAATGATTTAGCTCCCTTTTCGATTAGATGTTCTGTTATTTCTTTAGCAGCAGATTCAAAATCGATGTTTACTGATGAGATACCTTCATCTTTACCATTTGTACCTGAGACAACTACTGGTACTGAAGATTTATTAATTAAATCTTTTATTTCTTCAGAGATTGTACCTCCTAAGAAAATGATACCATCCACTTGTTTACTTAGTAGATTATTAAAAATTTCTTTTTCCTTACTAGGATCATTATCAGAATTTGAAATAATAGAATGGTATTTATACATTGTTGCGATATCTTCTAAACCACGTGCTAATTGTGAATAATACACATTTGAGATATCTGGAATAATAACGCCAACTGTTGTTGTACGTTTACTTGCTAATCCTCTTGCTACTGCATTTGGACGATAGTTTAACTTCTTAATAACTTCGTTTACTTTGTCACGTGTTTCAGGCTTAACATTTTGGTTGCCATTAACTACACGAGAAACGGTTGCCATAGAAACTCTAGCTTCTCTAGCCACATCATATATTGTAACAGTCATATTTTCCTCCTTGAAAGCGATTTCTTTATTATTATAATCTGTTTTCATAACATTTTCAAAGTTTACCACATTTTCAGAAAATGTAAAATCATTTTGTTTAGATTGTTATAATGTTTTTCATTTCATAGTATTAAAAAACTGGATTATATTATATGTTTTAAATTTCCACTATAATCTAAATGGATAAAATTAAAGATGTAAAAATGCTACCTCACTTTATATATAAAATGAGATTACATGTAATATCTAAAAATAAACTGTGAACAAAGATAATCTCATATTATCGCTAAAAAAGAAAAGTAGCGGGACAGAAATCTAATATGTTTAACATAATTTCGTCGTTCCCCTCGCCAAAGTAAAATAAGGTAAGTAGTTATAAAATGTTAACTAGAACTAGAGCTCATGTAATAGCCTTAATTATCACAATACAATAATTAAGGCTGAGACAATTATATTTGTCCCAGCCTTATAGCAATATTGCCTCAAACTTTGCAATTATTATTTAAGTTTTTTACTGTTATACATATCTGCAAGTGGTTTAATTTCATTGTAGAATTTATCAAATTCATTGAAGTCCATTTGCTGTCCACTATCACTTAATGCAACAGATGGATCAGGATGTACTTCAGCCATAATACCGTCAGCACCAACTGCTAAGCCAGCTTTTGCCGTTGGAATCATAATGTCTTTACGTCCAGTACTGTGAGTAACATCAACCATAACTGGTAAGTGCGTACCTTGTTTTAAGATAGGTACAGCAGAAATATCTAAAGTATTTCTTGTTGCTTTTTCATATGTGCGGATACCACGTTCACATAAGATAATATTTTCATTACCTTGTGAAGCAATGTATTCAGCCGCATATATAAATTCTTCAATTGTAGCTGATAAGCCACGTTTTAGTAATACAGGCTTGTTTGAACGACCTGCTTCTTTAAGCAATTCGAAGTTTTGCATGTTACGTGCACCAATCTGGAATACATCTAAGTATTCATCAGCTACTTCAAAGTCTGCTGGGTTAACTATTTCACTAACGACATTTAAGCCGTATTTATCTTTAGTATTTTTAAGTATTTTTAGTCCTTCAACACCTAATCCTTGGAAATCATAAGGAGATGTACGTGGTTTAAATGCTCCACCTCTAATGAATTTTTCTCCTCTAGCTTGTAAATTAGCTGCAACGGCATCAACTTGTTCTTGAGATTCTACTGAACATGGTCCAAATACAAATGATTTATTGCCATCCCCAATAATACCTCCATTATCAAATTGAACAATTGTATCTTCTGGTTTTAATTTTCTAGATACATATAAGTGTTTTTCATTTTCAGATTTTTGCAAATCAGTAGAGGCTTTAAAAATTTCTTTAAACAATTGTTTGATTACATTGTCATTGAATGGTCCTTCATTCTTATCTAATAATTGATTAATCATTTCTTTTTCACGCTGAGGATCATATACAAGTGTGCCTTGTTTACGTTTTTCCTCACCTATTTTTTGTGCTATTTTTCCTCTTTTAGATAATAGACCTAAAATCTCTTCGTTTATTTCAACTATCTCATCTCTGTATTCTTTTAATTTGTCTGTCATTTTTATTCACCTCTATGAAAAATTTAAAAACGATATTTTATTCTGCTTTAAAGCGATAAAATATATGTTAAACGTTATTCTAACAAGAACTACTTAGAAGTTCAAGTAGCGATTGAAAAAAATCACTTTAAAAGTGAATAACATTAATGATAACTGAATTTTCAGTCAATATCTAGCCCATTTTTACACTATTATATGTTTTTCAATATTTTTTTATAATATTAATTTAAGTAATTTATGTATAGAATTTAGCATTCAACAAGAAAGTAACAAGTATACGTATAGAAAATAATTTATTGCGCTATCAATCAATGAGATTTAATTGATTGCTCATCTAGTTGTTAGTTCATATAAAATAAAAAGAATCCAAAACAAATATTTATGTCTTGGACTCTTTCTTTGTATTTGAATTAATCATTGAAAGTTCTTTTATCGATTTTACTTTTAGCTTTCTCTGACTTATTCACTTGGGGTTTATTTTTAGTATAAGTTTTTTTAGTTGATTTACTTTGGGTTGTTTTTGACGTTTTATCAGCACTCTGTGATTCATCATGGTTTATAATACCATCATTTGTTTTCACTGTTGATTTATCATCATTTTGCTTTGCATTACTTTGTTCAACTGATTGTTCGCTTAAATTTCTAGTAGCGCCATCATGGGCAATAATACCATCTTTAAATGATACCGTCTTATGTGTTTGTTGAACGCGTTGTTCAGCTGCTGTTGGCTTAGGAATTTCTGTAGTTGTTGTTTTTTTGTTATTTTTATCCGCACTATTGTCTACTTTATCAGTAGATTCTACTGCATTCCCAACATTTGGAGTAATTAAATTTGGTACCGATTGATTTTTAGCTTGCTTTGGTGATTCTGGTATTAATAAATTAGCTGTATTCTCTGCAATGTTTTGATTATTTTTTATTGCATTTTGCTTATTATGAGCTGCTAATGCTAAGCCTGATGCAGTAACTATACCAGTAGTAGCTGTTTCAGACTTATCCTTATCATATGAAGATGACTCATTAGTTGCTTCTTTTGTCACTAAATTTGGTGCATCTTTAGTTGATTGTTTTGGTTTATCATCTTCGTTTATTAATTTTGAAGTGTTTTCTGAAACCTCTGAATCATTATTTAAAGCTTCTTTTTTGTTTTGCGCCGCACTTGCTAAACCACCTGCAACAACAGCGCCACTTGCAGTTGCTGCAGCTGTTTTACCATTAATGCCTTCATTTTGATCTGAGTCAGTTGTAGAGCTTGCGTCAACACCTGAATTATCCGCTGTTTCTTCTTTTATAGCGTTTTGTTGAGCACTAATCTCATCTTCAGTTGGATTAGCATCTGGGTCAATATGTTCAGTAGCTAAATCATTAGATACTACGTCATTATTATTTTCATTTTTTGCTTCTTGCTGTTCTTGTGCCTCCGGTGACATATTAGCTAAATCATTATCGGATGATTCTTTTTGAATAGCAACTTTTTGGGCTGCTAATTCTTCATCTGTTACTTCTGTGTTATTTTTTTGAGATTCTGCAATAGTTGATTTCATCCCTGCTAATTTATTTTCAGCATCTTGTTTTTCTTGTTCACTTTGTGCAACAATATTCGATTTAAATTGTTCTTTATTTTCTGGAACATTTTTATCAGAAGATCTAGATTTACTAATGGAAACTAAACCTAAAGCTGAACCAATCACAGCACCTACAATAAATCCATACACAAATTCATTTCTGGCACCTTTAGTAAAATATTCTGGTACTTGATAACTTTCTAAGTTTCTTTCATAATTATCTCGATTATAGTATTTCATAATTGAATGCCCCCTATAACAAATGCACTTAAATAAGTTTCAAACCTCATTTAAGTGCATTTGTTTTTTAATATATGAATTATTTGTTATCTACACGTGTAGTATAGCTATGATTAGTATCGTTTGCTACACTGCTCGCTTTATAATTTGCACTATCTCTACGATTTCTTCTGTTTTGCCATTTATCAGCAACTTCCATTGCTACATTTGACCATTGTACAACCTGAGAAATTTTATCTTCATTTTGAGAAATGTTGTGCGTAATTGAGTTTGTAACTCGATCAACCGAACCATTTAAAGTTTGTACAGAATCACCGATACCTTTAACAGCATCAACTACTGAGTTTAAACGATCTGATTTATCTTGAATATCTTCAGTTAAGCGATTCGCTTTGTGAAGTAAATCTGTAGATTCACGTGTAATACCTTGAATTTGTCCTTCAACTCCATCAAGTGTTTTTGCAACGTGATCTAAATTCTTCTTAACTGAAAGTAAAACTACAACGATACCAATTACTAATATTAGAAATGCAATCGCCGCAATAATTCCAGCTATAGGTAAAATCCATTCCATTAAAAACGCCTCCTATTAATCATATGTTGTTATTTAATATAAATACCCCCATCATTTTAACATAAACATACTAAAATGACGAAGTGACACCAACTTTTTCCATATAAGCACGTTGAATTTTTTGTATATCGCCAGCACCCATAAATAGAATGACTGAATTACTATATTGTTCTAATATGCTTACACTTTCCTCATCGATTAGCTTTGCGCCATCGATTCTTTGAATCAAATCTTGAATCGTTAAATTACCAGTATTTTCTCTTATAGAACCAAAAATCTCACATAAGAATGTTGTGTCAGCCAAACTTAAGCATTCTGCAAATTCATCTAAAAATGCTTGAGTTCTACTAAACGTATGAGGTTGAAAAACAGCAATAACATCTTTATTAGGGTATTTCTTTCTCGCTGTTTCAATTGTAGCACTAATTTCTCTAGGGTGGTGCGCATAATCATCAACTAATACTTGATTCCCAATTTTTGTCTCATTGAATCTTCTCTTAACGCCACCAAACGTTTCTAACGCAGCTTTGATATTGTCTACGTTTAGGCTCTCTAAATAGCTTATTGTGATTACAGCAAGACCATTTAGAATGTTATGGTCACCAAATTGTGGTGAAAGGAATGTGTCATAGTATTCGTTCTTAATGTAAACATCAAATTGAGTACCTTTTTCACTAATTTTTAAGTTATCTGCATAAACATCGTCATCTTTAGAAAAACCATAATAGTAAACTGGTACATCAGCTTCTATTTTTTGTAAATACTCATCATCGCCCCATGCAATGATAGCCTTTTTCACATTCTGCGCCATTTCTTGGAACGCATTGAATACATCATCCACATCTTTAAAATAGTCTGGATGATCAAAATCTATATTTGTCATAATCGCGTAATCTGGATGATAACTTAAGAAATGTCTACGGTATTCACAAGCTTCGAATGCGAAATAATCACTTGCTGGAATACCCAAACCAGTACCATCCCCAATTAGGAATGATGTCTTTTTATCACCATTCATGACGTGTGATAATAGACCTGTAGTGGAGGTCTTACCATGTGCACCTGTAACTGCTACAGACGTATATTGATTGATAATATGACCTAAGAAGTCATGATAGCGAATAACTTCTATTTTTAATTCATGTGCGCGTACAATTTCCTCATGTGTGTCTGGAAATGCATTACCTTGTACGATAACCATATCTTCTTTTATATTATCCGCATTGAAAGGTAAAATTTTAATACCATTATTTTTTAAAGCTACTTCTGTAAAAACATAATTTTGAATATCTGAACCTTGAACTTCATTTCCAAGATCACGCATGATTTGTGCTAATGAACTCATACCGGCACCTTTTATGCCAACAAAATGATAATGTGTCATAAAAACACTCCTTTATCTCTATATTAATTCTCATTTAAATCTGATTCTGTAATGTATACATCTCTTGGTTTTGAACCATTAGCTCCCGAAACATAACCTAGTTGTTCTAATTGATCAACTATTCTGGCTGCACGATTGTAACCAATTTGGAAATGTCGTTGTATTAATGAAGTTGAGATATGTCCCTCATTCAACATAAACTGACACACGTCATCGAATAAATCGTCTTGCGGTTGACTTTCAGTTTTCTTCAATAATTCTTTTTCTTCGAATAAATATTCTGGTTCTCTTTGTTCTTTAATAAAATCGACTACATCATCAATTTCATCATCAGATACAAAAGTCCCCTGAACACGAATTGGTTTATTCATTCCACTGCCAAGATAAAGCATATCACCATATCCCAGTAAGCGTTCTGCGCCACCACTATCTAAAATGGTACGAGAATCAACGCTTGACGATACCATAAATGCAACTCTCGTTGGAATATTTGCCTTAATTAAACCTGTTATTACATTGACTGATGGTCTTTGCGTTGCAACTAACATATGAATACCACAAGCACGTGCTTTTTGTGCTATACGAGCAATTGATTGCTCAACTTCTTGTGGTGCCATCATCATTAAATCTGCTAACTCATCTATAACAATAACAATTTTTGGCATTCTATCCTCATATGTTGCTTTCTTATTAAAAGCGGTAATATTTCTCACATGATATTTAGCAAAGACTTTGTAACGTCTTTCCATCTCTTCAACAGCCCATTTCAAACTTTGAGTAGCTGCTTTTACATCTGTAATAACTGGCGAAACTAAATGTGGCAAATCATTATATGGAGCCAATTCAACCATTTTCGGATCGATTAACAGTAATTTCAACTCTTCTGGGTGATTTTTATATAGTAAAGACATTAAAATACTATTTATGCATACTGATTTACCAGAACCTGTAGCACCGGCTATTAAAGCATGTGGTGTTTTGGATATATCCATTAATAAAGGCTCATTGTTAATTCTTAAACCCATGGCTACAGTTAACTTAGATTCTGAATTTTTAAATGCAGGCTCTTCAATTATTGAACGTAAATTTACTATTGTTGAATTTTGATTTGGTACTTCTATACCTACTAAACTCGTGCCGGCTATCGGCGCCTCAATACGAATATCCTTCGCAGCTAACGCCATCTTTATATCATCTTGTAAGGCAGTGATTCTTGAAACTTTGACACCTTTTTCAACAGATAATTCAAAGCGCGTTACACTTGGACCTTCTGTTACATTCTGTACCTCTGCTGGCACATTGAAATAATAGAAAGCTTCATTTAACTCTTGTTTTTTATCTTCTATCCAAGATTCATCTACTTCGTGTTGTTTAGGCGCTTCTAATAATTCTACATTCGGTAATTTAATATTTGGTCCTCGACGTATAGTGGGTTTATTTTCATTCTCATTTGATGTCTTTGTACCACCTAGCTGTGAAGTAGGCTCTGGTTTTAACAATGGTTCTTGAACAGATTGCCCAGAGTACTCATCTGGATTAACAGACTGATGATTGCTAACAACATTGTTATCTTTGGATGTATCTAATTTATCAGATTGTTGCTTGTTACTATTCGTTGTTTTAGCTTCATCATAATTATTTCCTGTTGTATTTGTTGCTGTTTCATCGGATAATGTTTCAACTTTAATATCAGACATGTTATCTAAATCACTTTCTGAAGCACTTTGTTGAACATTATCTGACTCATTTATTGTAGCTTGGTTTTCATGTTCTGAATCAAGTTCATGACCTATCTCTGTCTGTTGCTCTGTCGTCTTTAGTTCAGAAGTATTATCGTTTGTAGCATGATGAGTCTCATGGTTTTCAGTCGAACTCACTCTATTTTGATGCTGTGCTTTTCTTGCATCTAACATACGTTTTTTATCTGAAGGAGTCATGACTACATTGAAAGGCTTACTCCCTTTATTAATAGTTGATTTTGCTTGAGTTGACTGAGTATGTTGTATTGCTTTACTAGTATCAACTTTTGAATCTACTGCATCATTTGTTTCTTGTTCATCTAAATCTTTATCTTGTGAGATGTCTGTATTACCATGATTTCCTTTTGAAAGATTAACATCTATATCATCTACTGCATTTTCTTCTGAATGAGATATATTTGAGTCTTTGCTATTAGCTTCAACTGATAGTGATGGACTGCCAGATTCAAGGGAGTCGTTTACGATTTCTTCGGATTCAGCCACCTGTGCTGTTTCTACATTTTCTTTTGTATCATCTTCATTTGAATGTAAGGGCTCATTATTTGATAAAGTCGATTCACTCGTATCATTATCTCCTAACTCTCTGTAATACGCATCTGCTATATCAGTATCTTCAGTTTCTGCATTTTGACTTTCTAATGCTTCTGCTTGTATTTCAGTTGTATCTATATTGAGGTTTTCGTTGGATTGTGAATTAACTACCTCATCTGAAGATGTCTCGCCAAGTGTATTGGTTAAGTCGTAAGATTCATTATCAACTTTATCTTCAGACATATCGTCGTTAATCTCTGGAGATTCTGTAACATTTCTTTCTGCTTGTATTTCAGAATCAACATTTACATACTCGTCATTGATTGTATGTATATCACGAATATTATCTAAATTAATTTCTTCGTATTTATACGTTGAGTCAATCTTCTCTTCTTGCTGATTGGCAGATGTATCTTGCATAGTGTTAGTATTTGAAACGTCTTGAACTGATGCTTCCGAATCAACTTCAGTAGCATTTGTCGTTTGTTCTTCAGCATCTAACGAGCTTTCACCTATGTAGTTTTGAGCTTGTTTGGCATACATTTCATCGATTGCTTTTTGTATACTATCTTCTTGCTTCTCTTGATGCTCATGACGCTTTTGTTGTAAGGCTTTTTTAAACTGACGCTTTTGAAGCACTTTTCTTTCACGTTCACGACGTATTTCTTCAACAATTTGTGAAGCATAAATATTTTCAAAATGAATTGTATTATCCATTTTTGCACGTTTAGCAAGAGGTTCTTGTTTGGTGATATCTGTTGCATCAAACGATTCATTTTGTGTTTTTTCTTCTTCATCCGCACTATCTTCTGCTTGTTCAATAGTTGATGCAGATAACACATCATTATTATCTTCATTAAAATCATCGGCATATTGATCATTATAAAATGTCGTTTCATTTGAAGTCGGATTTTGAGAATTAGATTGATTCGTTTTATCAAATTCCAAACTTACTTCATCGTCATATGAATCAGTTTCGGAGGGCTGATTCTGTTTTATAACGCCATTAACTAATGGACTAGGTTTTTTTGTACCAAAAATCGCAGAAGGAACTTCACTTGCTTTAAAATCGCTTTGATGGTAACTAGGTGTATTAGATTTATGCTTTGAAGTCGCATTTGCACGCAAAACATCCGTCTGAATTCTCATTCTTTTACCTTTGTGACTTCTCTGTTCACTTTTCGGTTCAGAAACTGACTCATCACGTGTGTTATTTTGTTCTGCTCGTTTCGAATTAACGTTGCTAGAGACGTCTTTTTCATACATTTGTCTACGTCTTCTTTGTTTGTGGTTAACACTTAAATTATCATCATTTTTGCGATAAGTATGATTATCATTAACTTCAGAATTCGTGTTGTCTACATTTGCATCGTCATTTATGTTATTTGTTTCATTTGCTTCTTCCAAAATATGCATTGGAAATCTAAACTTTCCTTTTGGTCTTTCATAAACATCATTGTTCTGAGGAAGTAATGAATCTTGATTCTCTTGTTGTGTAGCTTTTTGACGTCGTTGGCTTCTTTTATTAAGATAATCTTCACTTGAGTCATTATCTTCTCCAAATAACTTGTCGAACCAGCTCATACGCACATTACCTCCTTTTATTCTTCAAAAAATGCTTGCCCTACTGTGTAATCATCAGTTAAGACCATAATACCTTTTTCTTGTGGTGCGTTTGGTAATTCTAACTCTTTCATTGAACAAATCATACCACTTGATGCAACGCCTCTAAGTTCAGCATCCTTTATCACCATACCGCTAGGCATAACAGCTCCAACTTTAGCTACAACAACCTTTTGCCCTGCTTCAATATTAGCTGCACCGCAAACAATTTGTAATTTTTCTGTAGCAACATCAACACGCAACACACTTAATTTATCAGCATCTGGATGTTTTTCTTTTGTCTCAACATAGCCTACTACAAATTTAGGTGAAAAGTCGGTATCTAACTTATAAGTAAATCCAGCTTCTTCAATAGCTGTTTGGAATTCATTCACTAAAGTTTCATTTAATTTAACGTGGCCGTTGCCATCTATAGATGTTTTATGTGACGCATTAAATATGTTGAATCCTACAACTTTATTTTCATGTTGGATCTCAACGACATCACCTTTATATTCATAGTTAAATTCACCATTAGCAGGCTCTATTTGTAAAAATGCTACATCGCCTACTGCTTGTTTATTATAAAAAAGATTCATTAAAATTTACTCCTTACTTCTTATCTTTATTTTCGTATTGTTTTCTTGTAGCTTCTAATCTTTGTATTACATTTGGATCTCTTTTTTGTTTATTATTTTTACCTAAAATAAAAATAGGTTCAAAGTGGCCTTTATCATACCCTAAAGATAGTGAAGTAATTGGCACTAAACCATTTGTAAAAAACTCCATAGTTAAGTGTGCCATCACGTCATAACCTGTTTTATTTCTTATATCAGCTATGATTAATACATCTTGGTGTGGCACCGCTACTAACATTTCGCCTTCACATTGTTCTTGTATATTATTTAAGAATGAAGTGTTTAATACTCTACTAGCATCATAACCATCATTGGTATTAACAAAATAGAATATATTACCTTTTACTTCATCGGTCGTATATTTATTTTCTAACTTTCTTACGTTAAATAACGCCATTTCTTTTAATTGCTGTTTAGTTAGGTTCATTTGTTCTAGAGTTTTTTCATCAATTAGACGATAGGACTTACCTAAATCCATCGCATAGTATATATTAGTTTCTGCAGTATGTTCATCTATAACAAATGCATTTCCACTTTTGTCTTTCTTATCAAAACTTGGCGATCTTAATACTGGCATTACTTTAATATCATCAGTATTAGATAATGCTGCGTCATTCATTTGTGCTACAGCTTCTTCCACATAATAGACAATTTCATCAACTATTTTTTCTTTTTGCGACTTATATTTAGCTACAATCGGAGAGAGTTTAACAGTCACACCTTTATCATTATCTACCCTAGATATACGTAAGGTTTCTTCATCACGATTAAAACTAAATTTAACGTCTAGATGGTTCAATCGATCTTTTAATTTATCTCTCATTTGAAAGACATTCATGTTTAACACTCCTATTAACGTGCCTTTTTCTAGTTTACAATAAAAGCACCCTTAGGAACAGAAAAAATGTAAGTTCTAAGGGTATATATTTTTATAAATTGATCTTGATTACTTTACAAAATGGCTCGACTTATAATGAAGATAAAAATGCATCAATTTGTTCAATTGATTTACGCTCCTTACCAATATAACTACCAATTTGTTGTCCAGCACTAAACACTAGAAAACTTGGTATACCCATGATGCCATGCTCAACACATAAATCAATAAATTTATCTCTATCTACTGATATAAAATTATATTCAGTGAATTTTTCTTCTATTTTAGGGAGGTCTGGTTCAATGACTTTACAATCAGGGCACCAGTCTGCAGTAAATAAAAATACAGTTTTTTCATTTTTTAATTGTTCAAATTGTTGTTCAGTTTCTAAATGTTTCATCATACCACTCCTATATTATTTATATTGTAACATTTCAACTTTTTCTTGGTTTAAGTGTGCTATACTCTCTAATAATAATTTTCTTGCAGCTTCATAATCTCTAATATCAAACACTGCATTTGTACTATGGATGTAGCGTGCACAAACGCCAATGACTGCAGTAGGAATACCGATTTTTGCTTTATGAATTTCGCCGCCATCTGTTCCACCTGGTGAAATATAGTATTGGTGAGCTATGCCAAACTCTTTAGCAAGCGAAAGTAGATAATCTCTAAATGTTGGTTTGAGTATCATTGTGCCATCTTTAATTCTAATTAAAGTGCCCTCCCCTAATTCACCTGACAAGTTTTGCTTGCCTTTCATGTCGTTAGCTGGAGAACAATCAACTACAAAGGCTAAATCAGGATCAATGAGTTCAGCAGAAGCTTTTGCACCTCGTAGTCCTACTTCTTCTTGTACATTAGCACCTACATACAAATCAAAATCCAATTCAACATCTTTTAGTAATTCTAATAATTCGATACCAATTAAACAACCATAACGATTATCCCAAGCTTTACTAGCGTATCGGAACTCAGATAATTGCGTAAAAGTAGTGTCAGGAACAATACTATCCCCAATCTCAATACCACGTTGTGCTACTTCATCACTATTCTCAGAACCAATGTCTAATAACAAATCTTCAATTTTAGGAGCACCTTCATTACCTGACCTAAAGTGCTTAGGTATATTTGCAACAACACCACTGATTTCTTCACCTTGACGTGACTTTACTTTAAGTCTTTGGCCTTGCCATATATCATTGGCAACACCACCTAAGTTGGTAAACTGTAACATACCATTACTAGTTATATTCGTCACCATAAAACCAATTTCATCCATGTGAGCGGCAACCATTATACGTTTAGCATTAGGTTTTTTCGAGCGTTTCACTCCGTAAAAGCCACCCATTCTATTGTAAATAAATTCATCGACAAAAGGCTCCATTTCTGATTCCATATACGATTTCACATCATCTTCAAAGCCAGGTGCACCATGTAATTCTGTTAATATTTTCATTCTAGTTAATGTTTTATTATTGTTTATATCCAACGTGTCTCACTCCTTAATATTTATTATATCATCTTCATTATGGTAAACTATAAATATGACTTTATTGGGGGTAGATTGTGTTATGTTGAATAAAAAAAATAGGTTCATCATCTTATTTATTATGCTGACAACTATTGTCGGATCTATTTATTTTTATACTCGCCGCAAGCATCAACAATATCAAGATCCAGAAAAAATTATTTCTGAAGTTAGAACTTATTTTATGAATGTTATAGGCTCATACATATTGCATGAACCAATTACTTATAAAAATACTAGTGATGCTAAGCTTGTTTTCCAAGGAGGTATTACTACCCAAAACAATGGGTCACTTACTTCATATGATTTTTTTGTCGATGCAAATAGTGGAGAAATCATTAATATTATTGAATGTGAATGATAGAAGGTTAAAGTTATGATTGTAAAATGTATATATTAGAAGCCATTCGCAACATCTAATAGATGTGAGCTGAAATTGCTTCATATCACAAAAACTATATACATTATTGAAGTCGAAGATTTAAAACGGATTATGCTCAAGAAATATGCACGTATACTTTCTTAAATCATGTTTTAACTCCGAGTCTTAAATTCATAACTTTAACCTTTTTTAGTCTCTGGAAATAAATGTTTCAATTTCTGTCATACTCTGTTTATCAAACTTCACTGCAAAATAATTCACATCATGATAATACAAGAACCAGTAATCATTTAAAATATAATTCGGAATCAAGCGTTCTTTCTCTCTTATTGATTGCATAGGATAATCATCATAAGCTGTTACCCATAAAGGGTTTCTATGTGCAATTGTCGGGAATATGTCTCCCATATGAATAGCTTTCTCACCATTACTCTCTATTGTAATAATAGAGTGACCAAAGCTATGCCCCCCAGTGTGCATAATGTTAATTCCTGGTAAAACTTCCATTTCCTTATCAAATAATAGTAGTTTATGTTGGAAATCACCGTTATTTTTCGTCCAATAAGTTGATTTACTTCTTAAGTTTGGACTTTGAAATTCGTGCCACTCATCTTGTTGAATGATATGGATAGCATTTTCAAAAATCGCATGGCCTTCAGCATCAGTCATCCCTGCTGCGTGGTCAAAATGCATATGCGTCATTAATACATAATCAATATCCTTTGTTGTCATATCTAAAACTTCTAAATCTTCTTTAATATGACTTTCATATTCTGCACCAAAATTTCTACGTTCTTTTTCTGTCAATTTACCAAAACCAATACCAGTATCTATAATGACATTTTTATCGCCTGTTTGTATTAATATTGGGTGCGTAGGTAAAGGAATTTGATTTTTATCATTCACTTCATATTTTCTCGTCCACAAAGCCCGCGGTACTACACCAAACATTGCTCCTCCATCAATATTTGTAATGCCACCGTTTAAATAATGTACGCTAAAATCTCCTAATTTCATATAATTAATTCCTCCTCAGTATCCAATAAACCTTAGTTACTCATTATCTTTTATATTAATACAAACAAACTATTACGTAAAATAATGCACCATCGATTAAATATAGTACTTTTCTCTTATTTATAATGCAATAATATGTCACAAAGGCAAAAAAAATTGATAAGGCTTTACCTTATCAATTGAAATAATTTTTATTAAATTAATGGAATTTTGCTTCCATACGATAAATTCTAGAACCTTTATCAGAAAATTTTCTTTCGTATTCCGTCTCAATGTTAGTTTCAACGTCTTCTTGATGTAAATTCAAATTAATTTTAGTGAAATACATACCAAATTGCGACATACTCTCTAAACTATATGCAAATAGTCCTCGATTATCAGTTTTAAAATGAAGTTCTCCATCTTTTTTTAATACTTGTTTATACAAAGTTAAATAAGTATGATAAGTTAATCGACGTTTAGTATGCCTTTTCTTTGGCCATGGATCTGAAAAATTTAAATAGATGCGTGAAATTTCTTCATCTTTAAAATATTCATTAAGTTCTATCGCATCATTACATATAAGTTTAATATTAGTTAAACCTTGATCTAATACTTTATCTAGAACTTTAACCATTACACTTTTTTCCCGCTCCATCGAAATAAAATTGATATCAGGGTTTTGTGCAGCAAGCGTAGTTATAAACTGTCCCATTCCTGAACCTATTTCAATGTAAATCGGTTGATCATTATCAAACCAATCACTGATTTGCCCTGCATGACTACCGTCGATATCCACTATATTCGGTTCTTTTTTTAAGTAGTCTTCAGCCCAAGGCTTGTAGCGCATTCTCATTTTGATAACTCCTTATATAAATGCATTGTTATTCATGACTTCATTTAAAAATTTAAGCCACATATTCATATCTTTATAACGTTTTTGTTCTTCATACCACTGTACCATACCAATAGATTGTACCACTGTGTACCATTTCATACGTTTTTGTAAATCCATTGAATCTTTCGTACCATAAACATTTAACCACTGAGACCATTTCTTTTCTGGAACGTAATTGTAAAGCAGCATACCTAAATCAATCGCTGGATCAGCAATCATCGCGCCTTCCCAATCAACAAGGTATAATTCATCATGATCAGACAATAGCCAGTTGTTATGATTAACATCGCCATGGACTACTGTAAAGAAACGAGGATCCAAGTTCGGCATATGGTCTTCAAGATAAGTTAAGGCTTTTCGAACAACATGATGCGTTAAAACTTCTCGTGATAAAGAAGCGTTAATCTTGTTTAATAGAATATCAGGAGTGATTGGCTCCATTTCCATACGTTTTAACATATTAAGTAATGTTTTAGAACTATGAATCTTTTTCAATAAATTAGCTACCCGTTGTTCATGCATTTCGTTGAAAGTAAGTTCTCTACCATTTTTCCAATGTTGCGCCGTTACCACTTCACCAGTTTCTATGCGTTTCGTCCACACTAATTTTGGCACAATACCTTCGGCTGATAATGCCGCAATAAATGGATTTGAATTTCTTTTTAGGAATAACTTTTGCCCATCCTGCTCAGCCATATATGCCTCACCAGATGCACCGCCTGCTGAATCAAGCGTCCATCCCAATTGATAAAACTGCTCCAACACGTTCACCTCACTTTCAATTAGAAAATGGCTCAAGAAAACAGATTTCGAGAGCCATATATAATCATTTTCTATTACAATATTTTAAACTTCAACCCAAATTTATGTCGCCTCAAGTTTTATGACTGACACAATGTCCCATGTGGTTCAAGTTAAGTTATTTAATAACAGTACTAAGTTTCAAAATTATAGCAACTTTTACATCATACCATAAATCAAACTCAAACAAAGTACTATTTTAATATTTTCTATATCTTTTTTCATAAATTTATTACGGTCAATTTCAAGACTCATAAAAGATTTTATAATGTTTGAGACTGAATTTCAACCAAAAATGAGAAACAAAAAGATACATTTTACTTTCAATTTTATATTGAAATCTCTTAAACGGCTCAGTTAGCATTATAACATAATTTCACCGTAATTTATGTGACATTTTATATCCATTTATGGAAAATATTAACTATGTGTGTCAATGTATCTGTTAAATCCTTCTTGCAATGATTTCGTAATACTACCTACTTCACCATCACCTACGTTTTCTCCATTCAATTTAACAACAGGCATGACTTCTATTGATGTACTAGACACAATGATTTCGTCTGCATTTTTTAAGAAGTCCAATGTGAATACTTCTTCATTAAAAGGTATATCCTTTTCTTCAGCAACAGATTTGATAACCATACGTGTTATACCATTTAATATATAATTATTTACTGGGTGTGTGTATATCTCACCGTTTTTAATTGCATACACATTACTAGAAGAACCTTCTGTAACGATATCACCACGGTGTTGAATTGCTTCTTGAGCATTATATTTTGTTGCGTATTCTTTAGCTAATACATTTCCTAATAAATTCAAACTTTTAATATCACATCTTAACCAACGAATATCTTCTGTTGTAATAGCATTAATACCTTCTTCAAGCAATTTGTATGGACGATCATAAGACTTCGTAAATGCCATGATATTCGCCTCTACTGATGGAGTAGGGAAAGCATGATCACGTGGCGCAGCACCACGAGTTACCTGGATATAAACACCACCATTAACGATACCATTTGTAGACAACAATTCTTGAACTAATTCCGTCAATTCATCTACATTATATTTTAATTCTAGACCGATTTCTTTAGCACTACGTAGTAATCTTTCAAAATGTTCTTTAGCTGTAAAAACATTGTTATCATAAACTCTTATATATTCATAAATGCCATCGCCAAAGACATAACCTCTATCGTTATACGGTACATTTGCATCTTGCTCGTCCACAAGTTTTTCATTTATTAGTACTTTTGTCATATTTATTCCTCCACACACAATTTATATAATGACTCCAAGTAAATGCTTGTCGCATTAAATAATTGTTTTTTAGTAATATACTCGTTTTTTTGATGCATTAAGTCTTCAGAATCGCTGAACATAGCACCAAATGCAACACCTTTATCTAGATTACGCGCATAAGTACCGCCACCTATTGTAAAAGGTTCAGTTTGGTCACCAGTCTGGTTTCTATACGCTTCTACTAAACTTTGTACAAATGGATCGTCTTTTTCCACATAATGTGGTGTTTGGTTCTTACCTAGTTCAATTGAAAACCCTAATGGATTTATTTCGCTCTTAAATCTAGTCAATGCTTCTTCAAATTCAAATCCTTCTGGATATCTTAAATTGATACCAAATGAGCCACCTTTTTGATTATCATAAGTTATTACACCGATATTAGTAGTAACATCTCCCATTACTTCTGTATGGAATTTCATACCCATTTTTTCTCCAAAATGAGACTCAAATAAATATTTATTACTGAATTCAACAAAATTAGCTGCTGTCTTATCTAAATCTAAGCTAGATAAGAAATTAAGTAAATATAGCCCTGCATTTACACCAATCGATGGATCCATGCCATGGACTGCTTTACCATATACTTTAAGAACTAATACACCACTATCAACAACACTTTCTCCATCAATTTGATTGTCATTTAAGTATTGTTCAAAATTTTGAATGACGTCCGTCATATTTTCTTTAACCGCAACATGTGCTACTGCTTCATCTGGAACCATGTTATATCTTTCACCAGATTTAAATGAACGTAATTCGTATTCAGGTTCATCTTGATCTTCAGCTTTGTCATTTTGAATTACATCAAATGTACTTATACCTTTTTCTCCATGGATAGCTGGGAATTCAGCATCCGGAGCGAAACCTAACACTGGCATTTCTTCTGTTTCGAAATAACGGTCTGTACATTTCCAATCTGACTCTTCATCCGTACCAATGATGATATGTATACGTTTCTTCCAATTTACATTCATTTCATTTAAAATTTTGACTGCATAATAAGCCGCAATTGTTGGGCCTTTGTCATCCAAAGTACCGCGAGCTACAATTTTGTCTTCAGTAACTAATGGATTGAATGGATCTGAATCCCATCCATCACCAGCGGGAACAACATCTACGTGGCATAAGATACCAAAAAGATCTTCACCTTCACCCGCTTCAATTCGTCCAGCAATATGATCAACATCATGTACGCCAAAGCCATCACGTTCTGCAAGTTGGTACATGTAATCTAGGGCTTTACGTGGTCCTGGTCCAACAGGGTTCTCTGAAGATGCCTTATCATCTTCTCTTACACTTTCGATAGATAAAAGTCCTTTCAAGTCCTCAACAATTTGACCTTCATACGCTTTTACTTTATCTCTCCACATTTGCAATCAACTTCCTTCTTATAACTAATATATTTAATATTTTACATGAACTAGAGAAGAAACTACAGTGAGATGTGTCTAATAATTCAAAAATTAACTGTTATGATTTGTATTAAAACAGTTTAAAGGCTATATATTACTATATAAAATACCTGTATTAATATAGAAAAAGGAGCGAGCTAGAAATCAAAATTCGATTTCTTATTCTCGCCCCTATGGCTTACTATACGTTTAATTAACATGTAATAAATGCATTAAGCTAAGTAATAGCTAATATGACTCATTTATTTTTCATCACGTTTGTTACTGTTATTTTTCAATTCTTCTTCTGTTACAACGCGAAGGTTGTTTGACGGATCAGCAGCACCTTCATCAGTAAATCTCGCTTCTTCAATATGCTCTTCTTCATTTTCACTAGCATTTTTAAAGCGACCTTTTTGTTCATTGATAAATCCTTTAGGATCTTGCTTAACTTTTGAAGCATAACCCTTCGGATCTTGTTTTACTTCATTATATGTTTCACCAGCTTTAGAACTTATTTGACTTGCGATGTCTTTGGCATTTTGTTTATAAGATTCTGGGTTAGATTTATATTTACTGTATTCATCTTTCAATCTATCTCTATTTTCTTTTTTAGAGAGAACAACGGCTGCAGCTGCTCCACCGATGCCTACAATTGCTTTAAATAATTTTGACATAATAACTACACCTCTTCTTTATTTTAATCCTAAACTTTTAAAATCTTGTTGATTTAAATGACGATATTCTCCTGGTGCCAATGTTAAATCAAGATGAAGATCTCCAATGCTAATACGTTTCAATTCTATAACTTCATTATTTATCGCATGAAACATACGCTTAACTTGATGATAACGTCCTTCATGAATCGTAACAAATGATTTATACATTTCATCACTTTTCACTAATTCCGCTGGTTTTGCAAATCCTTCATTTAATTCAATACCCACTTTAAATGCATTTATATCATTTTTTGTAATATTTATTTCAGAAACCACTTCATATGTTTTAGGAACATGCTTCGTTGGACTCATTAAGTCGTGGTTGAATTGCCCATCGTTAGTAATTAGTAATAAACCTTCTGTATCTTTATCCAAACGTCCCACCGGAAAAACATTCAAATATTTATATTCATCGACCAAATCAATGACAGTCTGTTGTTTGTCATCTTCAGTTGCTGAAATATAGCCCTTAGGTTTGTTTAGCATTAAATATACTTTATCAATATATTGGATGCGCGTATCATTTACTGTTACAACATCAACATCTGGGTTTAATTGCCTTTTGGGTGACGTTTCTATATTATCATTCACAGTTACTTGTTTCTTTTTTAATAATTGCTTAACTTCGGTACGTGTACCTACACCCATATTTGCTAAAAACTTATCTAATCTCATTTAATAATCCCTAATTTACGTCTAAGTTTATTTGGTATTTCTCCTAAAAATTGATCGGCTAACTTTGTCTTCATAGTGATACTTCCATAAATGATCATACCAATTACTACACTTATAATTAAAATAGCTAATGAACCTATTTTAGATTCTGGCGAAATCATCATTTGTAATATGAATGATGATAATTCAACAACAATCATCATGATTAAACCATATAGGAATATTTTACCAAAGTGTAACCATGTTTCTGAGAAATCAAATTTCGCATATTTTTTAAGTATATAAAAATTACATAAAACAGCAAACAATAATGCAATCGCTGTACTTAAAATTGCGCCAGCTGTATGGAAAGCCATAATTAGTGGTGTGTTAAGTATAACTTTTAAAACAACCGCTGATAAAATTACAAATACTGTCAATTTTTGCTTGTCGATACCTTGTAGCATAGATGCTGTCACACTTAACAATCCAATTAAAATAGCAACTGGTGCATAATAGAATAGTAGCTGACTTCCATCAACATTATAACTATAGAACACAGTATATAACGGTAATGCTAAAGCCATAATTCCTAAACTTGCTGGTACTGTGATATACATTAATACACCTAAAGAAGTTCTAATTTGTCTATGCATTTCACTTAACTCGCCAGATTCGTATGTTTTTGTAATAAATGGAATTAAACTTACTGCAAAACCAGCTGATAGTGACGTTGGAATCATCACTATTTTATTTGTAGTCATATTTAAAATAGTAAAGAAATAGTCATGTAATCGGCTCGGCACACCTGCTAAATCTAAAGCACCATTATGTGTAAATTGGTCAACTAAATTAAACAACGGAAAATTCAAACTAACAATAACAAATGGAATACTATACGAAATAATTTCTTTATACATTTTTCCATATGAAACACTTATACCGGAAACATCTGTTGCAACCATTTTTTCAATATTAGGTTTTCTTTTTCGCCAGTAGTACCACAATGTAAAGATACCAGCTACAGCACCTATTGCTGCAGCAAACGTTGCAACACCATTAGCTTGTAATACACTTCCATTAAAGACATTAAGTACTAGATAACTTCCAATTAGAATAAATAAGATACGTGCAATTTGTTCTATAACTTCTGATACTGCTGTCGGTCCCATTGATTTATAACCTTGGAACACACCACGCCATGTAGCGAGTAACGGAATAAATATGACGACCATACTGATAATTCTAATAATCCAGGTAATGTCATCAACTGACCAGCCACCCTTAGCTCCTGATTCATGAGCCAATGTGATGCTTGCTATACTTGGAGCTAATAAATATAAAATGAAAAATCCTATAAATCCAGTAATGGTCATTACGATAAAACTAGATTTATATAACTTTTCACTTACTTTATATGCACCTAAAGCATTATACTTAGATACATATTTAGACGCCGCTAACGGCACACCAGCAGTTGCAATTGCAATTGCAATATTATATGGCGTATATGCATAGTTAAAAGGTGCCAATTTTTCTTCCCCACCAATAATGGAGTAGAATGGAATAATATATATTACACCCAGAACTTTAGTAATCAATATACTAAGGGTGATTAAAAAGGTACCCCTAACTAATTCTTTACTTTCACTCATTCAGATCTTCCTATCTCAAATTAAATTTTTACACTCATAACTTCAATAATAACGTTATAACCACTTTTTTTCAAAACTATATTACTATAAACTATAAAATAACACTATTTAGTAAAGGGAGGCAATGAAATGTATCAAACAATTATTATAGGCGGTGGTCCAAGTGGACTTATGGCAGCAGCTGCTGCAAGTCAATCAAGCAATAGCGTTTTATTGATTGAAAAGAAAAAAGGACTAGGCCGCAAATTAAAAATTTCTGGTGGTGGTCGTTGCAATGTAACCAATCGTCTTCCTTATGATGAAATTATAAAAAACATTCCAGGTAATGGAAAATTTTTATATAGCCCTTTCTCAGTTTTTGATAATGAATCCATCATTCATTTCTTTGAATCAAGAGGCGTATCTTTAAAAGAAGAAGATCACGGACGTATGTTCCCAGTTTCTAATAAAGCTCAAGATGTTGTGGATGCGCTTATTCACACTTTGCAACAAAATAAAGTAGAAGTTAAAGAAGAAGCCACTGTTGCTTCAATTTCATACACTGATAATCAAACTTTCCAAGTGTCGCTTAATGATCAACAGTCTTTTGAAAGCCAAAGTTTAGTTATTGCAACTGGTGGTACAAGTGTGCCACAAACAGGTTCTACTGGGGATGGTTATAAATTTGCAGAACAATTAGGTCATTCCATCACTGAATTATTTCCTACTGAAGTCCCAATTACTTCTGCTGAACCTTTCATTAAGAATAAACGGCTAAAAGGATTGAGTTTAAAAGATGTAGCACTTTCTGTTTTAAAAAAGAATGGAAAAACAAGAATCACACATCAAATGGACATGTTGTTCACACATTTTGGCATCAGTGGTCCTGCTGCATTAAGATGTAGCCAATTCGTTTATAAAGAACAAAAAAACCAAAAACGACAAGAGATACAAATGCAAATTGATGCTTTTCCAGAATTAACCCAAAATGAATTAGAACTAAAAATCCGCATTTTACTTGAAGACACGCCAGACAAGTACATCAAGAACAGTTTACATGGTTTAATTGAAGAGCGCTATTTATTATTTATTATCGAACAGGCAGACATCCCTGATGATTTAACTGCACATCACATTTCCAACGCACAAATCAATAATATTGTAGCGTTACTAAAAGGATTTACTTTTTATGTCAACGGCACATTATCCATTGAGAAAGCATTTGTAACCGGTGGCGGGGTTTCACTAAAAGAAATACAGCCTAAAACAATGATGTCAAAAATTATCCCCGGCTTATTTTTATGTGGTGAAGTGCTAGACATTCACGGTTATACTGGCGGTTATAATATTACTAGTGCCTTAGTTACAGGACATGTTGCCGGCACTAATGCAAGTGTATTTATCTCTACAACTCAAACGCTTTAAATTTAAATATTGAAAACAATATTACATTCGCAATCATATACCGTATTAATCATCCTCAAATTATATACTCTACAATTTTTATAAATACTTAAACAGCTCACTTTACATACATTTATGTTTTGGGCTGTTTTTTATTATATGCAGTTTAATTCACCCACAATCTCTAAAATATTCTATCTCAATCTTTCAAAAATAGAATCTCTTCAAAAAGTCACAACAAAAAAAAGCACTTCAAAGTAGACACTTGAATAAAGCGGCTACCTCGAAGCACTTATAAATTAAACCAGAATACATATATCATTACTTTACGATGACATATGTACGATTATTCATTTTTTCTTGCAAAAATTAGACACTTTTCAGATCTAAACCTTCGTCTCCCCAAGCATCCATACCACCTTCAACGTTCACTGCATTAACGCCGTTTTGTTCAAGATATTGAACAACTTGCGCACTTCTGCCACCAACTTTACATATAATATAATAAGTATCATTTTCATTAAATTGGTTAAGGTTTTCTGGTATTTTATTCATTGGAATTGTTTTTGCACCGGGAATAATTCCCATCGCCGTTTCTTCATCAGTTCTAACGTCAACGATATTAACAGGATTAGCATCTAAAATTTCACTTTTTAATTCATCAATTGTAATAGATTCCATTATTAATTCCTCCAATTAATTATTTAGCTACGATATTAACAAGCTTTTTAGGAACTGCGATAACCTTCTTAATATCTTTACCAGCAATTTCAGATTTAACATTTTCATTGCCTAGAGCGACTTCTTCCATCGCCTCTTTGGAGATATCTTTAGGCATATTAACCTTAGCACGCACTTTTCCATTAACCTGAATTACAATCTCGATTTCATCATCAACTAATAATGATTCATCATAAGACGGCCAAGGTTGATAAGTGATTGTTTCTTCATGTCCTAAACGAGCCCATAATTCTTCTGAAATATGTGGTGCAATTGGTGCCAACATTTTAATAAAGCCTTCAATATAAGGTTTATAAATCTCTTCAGCTTTATAACAATCGTTGATAAATACCATCAATTGACTAATCGCAGTGTTAAAGTTTAAAGAATTATAATCTTCTGTAACTTTTTTCACAGTTTGATGATAACTCTTATCTAATGCTTTACTATTAGTATTTACCACTTTGCTAGAAATTAAATCATTTTCAGTAACTAGTAAACGCCAAATTCTATCTAAGAAACGTCTTGAACCGTCTAAGCCATTTTCACTCCATGCAATCGCCGCATCAAGTGGACCCATGAACATTTCATATAAACGTAATGTATCTGCGCCATGTGATTGAACAATATCATCTGGGTTAATTACGTTACCTTTAGACTTACTCATTTTTTCATTTCCTTCACCTAAAATCATACCTTGGTTATATAATTTTTGGAATGGCTCTTTCGTCGGTACAACGCCTAAATCAAATAATACTTTATGCCAAAATCTAGCATATAATAAATGAAGCACTGCGTGCTCTACTCCACCAATATATAAATCTACTGGTAGCCAATGTTTTAATTTTTCAGGATCGGCAAGCATTTTATCATTATTTGGATCGATATATCTTAGGTAATACCAACAACTACCAGCCCATTGTGGCATTGTATTTGTTTCACGACGACCTTTCATACCTGTAGCTTCATCGACAACATTTACAAATTCATCAATGTTAGCAAGTGGTGATTCTCCAGTTCCTGAAGGCTTAATTTCATCTGTTTCAGGTAGTAACAATGGTAATTCATCTTCTGGAACAGTTGTCATTGAACCATCTTCCCAATGGATAACTGGTATCGGCTCACCCCAGTATCTTTGACGACTAAATAACCAGTCTCTAAGTTTGTAATTTACCTTTCTACTACCAGCATTTTTATTTTCTAATAATTCAACTGCTTTTTCAATTGCAGCTTCATTATATAAGCCATTTAACTCCCCAGAGTTGATATGAGGACCATCGCCAGTAAATGCTTCTTGAGTCATGTCCCCACCTTCAATGACTTCAATTATAGGTAAATCAAAAGCTTTCGCAAACTCATAATCTCGTTGATCGCCACTTGGAACTGCCATCACGGCACCCGTGCCATAAGTAGACAACACGTAGTCAGCTATCCAAACAGGAACTTCTTCTCCAGACAATGGATTGATTGCGTATGCACCTGTAAATACACCTGATTTTTCTTTGGATAAACCAGTACGTTCTAAGTCAGATTTTTTAGCTGCTTCTTTTTGATAAGCCTCTATAGCTTCACGTTTATCTTCAGTTGTAATTTTATTTACAAGCTCGTGTTCTGGGCTTAAAACTAAGAACGATGCACCATAAATTGTATCTGCACGTGTTGTAAAGACTTCTATTTCTTCATTCAAGTCAGCAACTTCAAATGTAACCGACGCACCTTCAGAACGACCAATCCAATTACGTTGCATATCTTTAAGTGATTCTGGCCAGTCTAAGTCATCTAAATCTTCTAATAATCTATCTGCATATTCAGTGATTTTTAATACCCATTGCTTCATAGGTCTTCTATAAACTGGATGGCCTCCTCGTTCAGACACGCCATCTACTACTTCTTCATTTGAAAGAACTGTACCTAAAGCGGGGCACCAATTTACTGCCACTTCATCTACATATGCTAATCCTTTATTATAAAGTTGAATAAAAATCCATTGTGTCCATTTGTAATATTCTGGATCTGTTGTATTTACTTCTCTATCCCAATCATAACTAAAACCTAATTCTTTGATTTGACGTTTAAAAGTTTGAATATTTTCTTTAGTAAATTCTCGAGGATCATTACCGGTATCTAGGGCATATTGTTCTGCAGGTAAACCAAATGCATCCCACCCCATCGGGTGTAAGACGTTATAACCTTGCATACGTTTATAACGAGAGATAATGTCTGTTGCTGTATAACCTTCAGGGTGTCCTACATGTAGTCCTGCCCCAGAAGGATAAGGGAACATATCTAAAGCGTAAAATTTCTTTTGGCCTAAATTATCGCTTGTTTTAAATGTTTTATATTCTTCCCAGTAATCCTGCCATTTTTTCTCGATTTCATTATGATTGTAATTCACTACTTCTCCTCCTAATTAATAAAAAGACACCTCAAACTATTATTGAATTACATAGGGACGATTTTCACCGCGGTACCACCCAACTTCACATGAACTGTGCACTCATTTTAATAAAATAGTAAGAGATGTCATCATTTATCTATAAGTCCTGGTAAGTTCACTTGTAGTTTAACGCTAAGTTCCACCAACCCTAGCTCTCTGTAGATAAACCTTGAAGCTACTACTCCATATACATTACTAATCATATTTGAAAAAGACTTTTATTTCAAGAGTAAAACTAAAGAACTACTTCTTTATATAAATAGCTAGTTTAAAGAAGCACTTATTTAAAGATCCGCTTCTTATACTTGTTTAATTAGTGGTCCTTACACATGAACCTTAGCTCAGGTGTTCCACTTTGTAATATTAACCAAACGCACAAAGTCCAAGCCATTTATTTCTGGCTCGGACCCTAATTATAATTAATTTTATTTAAAATATCAAAATAACAATTAGTAACTTTTATATTATACTTACATTTATATTTCTTTTGATAATTTTTTATCATATATTATTAAAAATATTAGTGCTATCACAAGTAAGAAAATCATACTTAAAAACATAGCCTGCATATTAAACGTATCAACCACTACACCGCCGATTAATGGTCCAAATGCTTTACCTACCGTAGCAGCAGAATTAACATAACCTTGGAATGATCCCTCTTTACCACTTGGCGCAAGTTGGTTAGCAATAGTCGGCACCGCTGGCCATACAAACATTTCACCCAACGTAAGTATAATCATACCTACCATGAATACAGAAAATTGTTCCGCAAAGCTTGTAACAAAGAATGACAGTATAAATATTATTATCCCTACAAGCATTTGATATTTCAAATTACCTTTTAACAACCTAATAACAGGTGAAATCAATGGTTGAGCCACCAAAATCATAATACCATTTACTGTCCACAGTAGACTGTATTGACTCATAGAAACATTTATTTCTTGTGTAAATGATGCAATAGTACTTTCCCATTGAATATATGCTACCCAACATATGCTAAACATGACACACAGCAACGATAACGCTATAAATTGTGGTCGATATGCTTTCGATAACAAACTCATCGCATCATTCGATTTTACTTTCACATCTAATTTAATGTTAAATTGAGTAACTGCAACAATTGCAAAAGCCACATACATCAATAAATTAGCAATAAATATATAATTAAAACTTAACTCTGCGACAAAACCACCTGAAGCAGCACCAATGGCGACACCAAGGTTTTGCGCCAAATAAATCGCATTAAACGTTTGTCGACCACCGTTAGGCCATACTGCACCTGCTAATGCATAAATTGCTGGTATTATCATGCCACCACCAAATCCCAAAGCTACTAACCACACTGCATACCATGGCCAACCATGATAAAAATTTAGTAACGTTGTACTCATCAAACAGATGACAGTGCCTATCATAATCGTCCTATAACCACCTAATTTATCAAATAAATTACCACCTAATAAATTACCTATGACCATACCAAAAGAGTTAATCATTAACACTAATCCAGCCATCGTCAAACTTTTATCTAATTGTTCATTCATATAAATTGTATTTAACGGCCATAAAAAACTTGAGCCTGTGATATTTAATGCCATACCAATAACTAACCACCATACTGATTTAGGCATATTCATAACAGTAAGCTCCCTTCTAAAATTAAATTTCTCATTTTACTCTAAACACTATATCACTAAAATATGTTAAAATCTTTAACTAGAATGAATTTAGAAAGGAAAATGTTATATGGGACAATTTTTCCCTTACGCATTCGAGAATAAGAGATATCACACATGGAATTATCACTTGAAAAATAAATTTGGACAAAAGATATTCAAAGTTGCAATTGATGGTGGCTTCGATTGTCCAAATAGAGATGGTACTGTCGCACATGGCGGTTGTACATTCTGTTCAGCAGCAGGCAGTGGTGATTTTGCAGGAGATCGTGTGGATCCTATCGAAGTACAATTTAGACAAATTAAAGATAGAATGCATGAAAAGTGGCATGACGGACAATATATCGCATATTTCCAAGCATTCACTAATACTCACGCACCTGTTGAAGTATTACGCGAAAAATATGAAACTGCACTAAAAGAACCAGGCGTTGTTGGTCTATCTATAGGTACACGTCCTGATTGCTTACCAGATGACGTAGTTGAGTATTTAGCAGAACTTAATGAACGTACATATTTATGGGTAGAATTAGGTTTACAAACAATTCATCAAGAAACTTCAGATCTAATTAATCGTGCACATGATATGGAAACTTATTATGAAGGTATAGCTAAATTACGTAAGCATAATATTAATATCTGTACACATATCATTAATGGTTTACCTGGTGAAGATTATAATATGATGATGGAAACAGCTAAAGAAGTAGCACAAATGGATGTACAAGGTATCAAGATTCACTTACTTCATTTACTTAAAGGCACACCAATGGTCAAACAGTATGACAAAGGTATGCTTGAATTTATGTCGCAAGAGGAATATACAAACTTAGTTTGTGACCAATTAGAAATCATTCCAAAAGAAATGATTGTTCACCGCATTACTGGCGATGGTCCGATTGACTTAATGGTTGGCCCAATGTGGAGTGTCAATAAATGGGAAGTATTGAATGAAATTGATAACGAACTAGCACGTAGAGCATCTTATCAAGGTAAATTTTTCGAAAGCACTGTAAAATCATGAAATTAGAACGTATTCTCCCTTTTGCCAAGTCACTTATCAAACAACACACACATGAAGAGAGCACCGTAATCGATGCTACCTGCGGAAATGGAAATGATACGTTATTTCTAGCACAACACGTTACAAGCGGTCATGTGCATGCTTTTGATATACAGGAAGCTGCAATTCTAAATACACAGCAAAAAACGAAAGATTTTGATAATGTAACCCTTCATCATGCCAGTCATTCCGAAGTGAAGAAATATATTCCTATTGAATCACATGGAACGGTAGATGCTGCAATATTTAATTTAGGTTACCTTCCTAAAGGAGATAAATCGGTTGTTACACTGCCGAGTAGCACTATTGCAGCTATCGAAGCAATATTTGATATTTTATCAGCAGAAGGTATCATTATCTTGGTAATTTATCCAGGCCATGAAGAAGGAAAAATCGAACGCGATGCTGTAATAAATTATTTGAAAAACTTTGATCAAAATAAAGCTCACATTTTACAATATCAATTTATCAATCAGCAAAATGACCCACCATTTATTTGCGCAATCGAAAAAAGATAGTAACAAGACACATCTAGATACAATATGATATATGCAGTACTTATTTTTTATAAAAATAAAGCCACAGTGCTTAGGCACTGTGGCTTTAATATTCCCTATAGATTAATGATAGATTTAAGACTGTTTTGAATACTAGTTGATTTGCCATCAATTTCTTCTTTAAAGAAGTTTAAAAGACTTTCCCGTTGATCTTTTAAATCTTCATTGAAATGTATGATAACTGTACGTTCATCATTCTGCGGTCTTTCTTTAATGATCCAAGTTTTTTCAACTAAATCATTATACGTTCTTGTACGTTTATAAGACTTAATAAGAACAAAATCATCCATTTCCTTTAAAGTCATTGAACCTTCTTTCCAAAGTGTAAGAAGAATCAATATTTCTTCTTTTGACATTTTATATTGCTTTTGTACTTTGGCAAAAATATCATCAATTTCTTTTAATACCGATTCCAATTGCAATACGCCATCAACTTTATCAGCAAATGTCTTCCCCATATAATAATCCCCCAATCATAGAATAAAGTTTAAACATGTAAAATTAATTCATAAAAATCACCATTCATTGTGATATAAATTCTTCACTGAATAAATATTAGAATTTTTAATAAAATTAATCTTATATACAGTTTAAATTCAAACTATGAATTATGCAATTAAATGAGATATTTTATTTTGCATTTCTTTCAAAATGTTGACAGAATTGTTGAATAATTTCTCTTCTTCCTCGCTTAAAGGTATTTCAAATACTTTCACTGCCCCTTGTCGATTAATTTTTGTAGGTACACCAACATAGACACCTTTTTGGTCATATTCTCCTTCTAAATAACTAGAAACTGTTAAGACGAGATTTTGATTGTTTAATATAGCTTTTGTAATATGAACCAAGCCCATAGCGATACCGTAGTATGTCGCCCCTTTAGCTTGAATAATATCATACGCCGCATCACGCGTATTCACAAAAATTTCTTCAATTCTGTGTTGTCTTTCAGGATCATCTTTAAGTAATTGATATAATGGTTGACCAGCAATATTTGCTTGTGACCAAACTGCCAATTCTGAATCTCCGTGCTCGCCTATAATTTGTCCGTGAACACTTCTATCTGAAACGCCAAATTCTTCTGCTAATTCGTATTTAAATCTTGCAGTATCTAATATCGTTCCAGAACCAATGACTTTTTCTTTTGGTAAACCTGAAACTTCTCTTGTTACATAAGTCAAAACATCTACAGGATTTGTAGCTACAAGGAAAATACCATCAAATCCTGAGTTCATAACTTCAGAAACTATATTTTTAAATATTTTTGTGTTTTTTTCAATTAAATCTAATCTTGTTTCTCCTGGTTTTTGAGCAGCGCCAGCAGTAATTACAACTATGTCTGCGTTATCACAATCTTTATAGCTACCCGCTTTAATCTTTATAGGTGACCCACCATATGGTGCAGCGTGGTTCAAATCCATCACGTCACCTTTAACTTTTTCTTCTGCTAAATCAATAATCACTAATTCATCCGCTACCCCTTGAGCAACTAATGCAAATGCATAACTAGAGCCTACAGCGCCATCTCCAATTAAAACTACTTTATTACTTTTAATATATTCCATAATAAGACTCTCCTTACGTATATGAACTTTTATGTGATTTATTTCACAAATTAAATATAACAGGGTCTATAAAAAATTGCAATGTTTTTGTGATTTATTTCACAAATTAAATGTTTCTTTATATTTGAAGCTATAAATAAAAAAAGAAACCGTACACCTTAGTACGATTTCTTCTTAGCATATATATGTAGCAGACCTTTAATTAGACTCTTTGATTGTTATGAGACTTCATTTTCATCATGTACTATGAAACCATTATTACTTGAACTATTATTCAAGAAAGCTAAAATATATCTCATTACTTCATCTCTCTCAGGTTCATTATGTATTTCATGGTATAATCCATCCCAAGCCTTGAAATATAATTCTTCAGTAGTGATTTTTTCTTTTATTAAATCCATCGCCGTGACATCAGCTACTTTATCTTCTGTGCCATACATTAAAAGTAATGGTAACGATTTTACATCTTTTAAGTGATTTACCGTTTCCTTCATTATCTCAATAATTTGTTTATACCAGTGGTATGTGACTTTTTGTAGCATAAGTTGATCATTATTTGTTTCATCGATTACTTCAGAATTTCTGGTTAAATCTTCAACCGTAATACCAACTTTAAATCTCGTATCTTTGGCAATTTTACCTATATTAGAAATAATCTTATCTTTTCTAGTTTTATTACTTTTTTTAAACTCAAGTAATGGTGAAAGTAACATCAAGCCTTCTATAGGTACCTCCACTTTTTCAAGCATGTTTAAAACAATTAAACCACCCAATCCTACGCCCAAGACATAAGTTGGCAATTTATATTCGTTCGCGATTCGAATCCATTCAAGTATATGCTCATGATATACATCAAAATTATCAATTTGCCCTTTGTTTGAACGTGAGGTTTGCCCCTGTCCTGGCAAATCTCCCATAATCACATGATACCCATTACGGCGAAGCATTGTAATTACATATGCGTATCTACCTGTATGTTCAAGCATGTTGTGTGCAATCACCACAATACCTTTGGCTTCATTTTCGGTTTCCCATTTCCACATTTTCCATACTTCCCCTTCTACTTTAAATTCATTAACTGTATTGTATCAAAATATCATGTAGTTTTTCCATTTTAAACATAACAATACAACTCTAAAAATGAGTTTATTTCCTACAACTAAATTTATAACTCTCTTCAATATGGAACTCATGAGTGCATTTAATAATTTAAAGTGTAATATATTTTATTGTAAACGATTTCATTACTATTTGATTCATGCTACACTATTAATGAAACATAGCTATAAGCGGAATAGGAGGAATTAATATGCCAGTTGTGAAGAATTTTTTTATCGGATTATCAAATAATCCGCTTTTGAATAAGACTGCCAAGGAGATCGGGCCAATGCTCGGGGCAAATAAAGTAGTTGCAGGTAATACTATTACTGCCTTGGTGGACACAATTGAACGTTTAAATAACAAGGGAATCACTGTTACAGTTGATTGTCTCGGTGAGTTTGTTCTAACTGAAGGTGAAGCAATCCAAGCAAAAGACCAAATCATAGAAGTGATGTATGCAATTTACAATCATAACTTAGATGGTCACATGTCTATCAAATTGAGCCAGCTAGGTTCAGAGTTTGATACAGATCTTGCTTATCGCAATTTACGTGAAATATTATTGAAAGCCAATGAATTTGATAATATGCATATTAATATAGATACTGAAAAGTATGATAGTCTATTCGATATCACCCAAGTTTTAGATCGCTTAAAAGGTGAATTTAAAAATGTAGGCACTGTAATTCAGGCATATTTATATAAAGCTGACGCACTTATTGATAAATATCCAGAATTAAGACTACGCATGGTAAAAGGTGCTTATAAAGAAAGCGATACTATAGCCTATCAAACAAAAGAAGAGATAGATAAAAACTATATTCGTTTGATGGAAAAAAGGCTTTTAAATTCAAAAAATGTAACTTCAATTGCTACACATGATGATGAAATCATCAGACACATGAAACAATTTATTAAAGATAATAATATTGAAAGAAACCAATACGAATTCCAAATGTTATATGGGTTCCGTACAGATTTAGCAGAAAAAATTGCTGGTGAAGGTAATAATTTCTGCATCTACGTACCTTATGGAGATGATTGGTTTAGTTACTTTATGCGTAGGCTAGCAGAGAGACCACAAAATTTAAACTTAATGTTTAAAGAATTTATGAAACCAGATATTCTTAAGAAAGTCGGTATAGTTAGTGGTGCTATGGCATCATTTGCACTCGCAACAACATTTTTATACCGTATTTTTAAGAAATAAAAAATAACGGGTATGTAACACCAAATTTAATAAATTGATATTACATACCCGCTTTGCCACTGTTGGCTAGATTGCTATATAACTTAATACAAGTAATTTAGTTTTCTAGTCATCATGCAATGTTCATATATTTCACTTTTTAAGCGTATAATTTAATTACTATTAACCGCAATCCTCGTTTAAATGCTTGAGGATTTTTATATTTCTCTTAATAAATTTGCCATTTCAATGGCACTAACAGCTGCTTCCGAACCTTTATTACCAGCTTTAGTACCAGCTCTTTCAACAGCTTGTTCGATATTTTCAGTTGTTAAAATTCCAAAAATCACCGGTGTATCAGTCACATCATTTGCTTTAGAAATACCTTTGGCTACTTCGTTACATACATAATCGTAATGTGAAGTCGAACCTCTAATCACACAACCTAGCGTGATAACAGCATCGTAATCACTTTTTTTAGCTAATTTTTTAGCCACTAAAGGAATTTCAAATGCACCAGGTACATAAGCAACATCGATGTTTTCTTCTGGCACCTCATGTCTAATTAAAGTATCTTTCGCTCCATCTAATAAACGATTTGTTATAAAATCATTAAACCTACTTACTACTATAGCAACTTTTAAATCAGAACCTATTAATTTACCTTCAAAATTCATTCTAATTTCCTCCTTATATTAAGTGACCCATTTTTTCTTTTTTTGTATCCATATAATCTTGATTATATTTATTAGTTGGTACGACAAGTTCAATACGTTTAGTAATATCAATACCATAGTTCTCTAAGCTTTCAAATTTCTTAGGATTATTACTCAATAAATTAACACTTTCAACACCAAAGTATTTTAAAATTCGAGCAGCATTTTCATAATTTCTTAAGTCTTCTTCAAAGCCCAAAGCAATATTTGCTGTTACAGTATCATAACCTTGTTCAATCAGTTCATATGCTTTTAATTTATTGATTAATCCAATACCTCTACCTTCTTGAGGTAAATATAAAATAATTCCACCGTGTTCATTTATATATTTCATTGACGCTTCTAGTTGCTCACCACAATCACATCTTTGACTATGGAATATATCTCCTGTTAAACATGCTGAGTGTATACGTACATTTTCAGTTTGCTTAATATCGCCATTGACGATAGCCACTATTTCCTCGTCGCTATCAGAAGTTGTAAAACCGTACATATCGAATACACCATACTCCGTTGGCATTTTAACCTTTGCTTTTGCTTCTAATTTTGAAATAGCGGACTTACGATATTTTTCTAAATCTTCTATCGAAATCATTACTAAACCATGAGTTTCTTTAAACATTTCTAAAGACTCACCTTTTGCCATAGTACCATCATCATTCATAATTTCACAAATTAATGCGGCAGGTTTAGCGCCTGTTAATTTAGCTAAATCGACTGATGCTTCGGTATGTCCACGTCTTGTCAACACACCATTATCTTGTGCTATTAATGGAAATAAGTGACCTGGTTTATTAAAATCAGCCGCACTTACACGATCATCTATTAAAGCTCTTGCTGTCAACATTCTCTCATCAGCACTTATACCTGTAGTTGTATCGACATGGTCAATGCTAACTGTGAATTGTGTGCCATAAACATCAGAATTATTACTAACCATTGGGTTTAGATCTAATTTATTAGCTATATCACTACTGATAGGTGCACAAATCAACCCTCTACCATATGTGGCCATAAAGTTAACAGTATCATTATGCATCCATTCTGTTACAGCTACTAAGTCGCCTTCATTTTCTCTATTTTCATTATCTACAACGATAATACTGTCACCGTTTTTTAAGGCTGTTAAAGCTTTGTCTATACTATCTAATTGCATATTTTACCCCTCCTAAAATCCAAATGCTCTAAGTTTCTCTGGGCTCAATTCCGATTCGTTAGAATTGATTATTCGTTCAACATATTTGAATAGCATATCAGTTTCTATATGGACTGGATCGCCAACACGTTTCTGATTTAAAATAGTTGATTTTCTTGTTTCTGGTATAAGGTGAATATCAAACTCAGCTTCTTTTAGTTGGAAAATAGTTAAACTCACACCATCTACTGTAATTGACCCTTGACTAACCATTTGTTTTATCAGTTTAGTTGTTGGTTTAATAGTAACAATTTTAGAGTTGTCAGATGCTTGTATGCGTGTGATTTTAGCAACTTCATCTACATGACCTAAAACAAAGTGACCACCAAAACGTCCTTGACCACTCATTGCTCTTTCTAAATTCACTTCAGCAGATTGAGTTAATTGGTTTAAATAAGTTTTATTTTCTGTACCTTTAATAACTTGAACTGAAAAACTTTGATGATCAAATTCCACCACCGTTAAACATGCGCCGTTAACACTGATTGAATCCCCGATATGCATATCTGATAAAATCGTTTGGCACTCAATCTTTAAGTTAACTACAGACTGTTGCGTGGATACTTTCTTTATTGTTCCTATTTCTTCAACAATTCCTGTAAACATGGACGATCACTTCTTTCGTAACTCTAGTTTAATATTTTGCTCAAGCATTTGTGAATTTACAATTTCAAACTGTGGTACTTCTGATAGATTAAAAATGCTTTCACTTTGGAAAAATTGATAATTACCAGAACCACCTATTATTTTCGGGGCGTAATATAAGATTAGTTCGTTCGTAAATTTAGATTGTAGAAATTCAGAAGTTACTGTGGGCCCTGCCTCAACTAGCACACTTCCAATTCCCCTTTGATATAAATCTTTTAATATATTTTTAATTGAACAATCAGTTAATTCTATGATTTCTACATGTTCAATATTTGTTTTTAAATTTTTGTTTTGAGTATAAATCCATATTGGTTCATTTCTTAATTGAAAAATATCTAAATTAAAATCAATTTCACCAGTTTTAGATAAGATGACTTTTATAGGATGCTTACCTTCTTCAATACGTGTAGTGTATTGTGGATTATCTGCATGTATCGTTCCTCTACCAGTCAAGACAGCATCATGTTTATGACGTAGATGAAACACATCATTTTTCACGGCTTTATTAGTAATCCATTTACTTTCGCCTTTGTCAGTGGCTTGTTTGCCATCAAGACTACATGAAACTTTAACTGTAACTTCTGGAATGGATTCATTCTTAGCCATAAAGAAATCTCTGTATAGTGATTCTGCATCTGATTGAGGGCGGAATATCACTTCGATACCTGCCTGTTCTAATATATCATCGCCTTCAGACGGTAATGTTGTGTCTTTAACCGCATAGACAACCTTTTTAATACCCGCTTCAATGATTTTATTTACACATGGTGGTGTTGAACCATAATGCGTACATGGTTCAAGCGAAATATATATAGTTCCGCCTCTAGCATTGTCTTGAGCCATATCTAAAGCTTGTACTTCAGCATGCTTGCCACCTTTTTGTAAATGGGCTCCCATGCCAACAATGCGCCCATCATTTACTACTACAGATCCAACTGGTGGGTTCAAACCCGTTTGGCCTTCTACCATTTTTGCTAATTGAATAGCGTAATTCAAATAATGACTCATTTTATCACCTCTAAAAAATAAAAAAACACCTGAACTTAACATTTCAGGTGTGGGATATATATCGATATAACATTTTTAGCAATCGTAAAATATACACTTATACATATTCAAATAAAAGTGTATGCTAAATAAACACTTAAAAAGTGCTATTTTCAAGTTATACTTCATTCTTTCTCCCATCCAGACTTTACTGTCGGCTCTAGAATTTCACTAGATCAGCCACATTTGATTCAACAAATGCAGGTCGCAGGCTTAATTTACTGCCGGTTGGGAATTTCACCCTGCCCCGAAAGAATATTTATGAAATTGTATTCGATGATTGAGTCAGGTAACTTTGAATAAGTTACAAAATAATGGTACTACACTTTTGACAAAATGACAATTCTTATTATCTAAGTCGGCTTTGATTTTTTGATATTTCTTTACATTTTTTCAACTTAAAGCACAAACAAATTAGTTAATACCCACTGACGACTATTAAATTATGAATAGTCGTCACAGATAACTCACAACTTTTTCAGTTAATTTGTCGTTGTGTAATTCATCTATAAATAATAAACATCTTTATTTTGTACTTAATAGATGGTCAACCACATTAACAGCTTGTTTTACAATCATCATAACGCCATTACGCGATTGATTAATTCCATTTGTTAATTGGCCGAGCGCATACATATGTTTCAGCGTTCCATAGCGAGGACTTATAATTTGATTAGTTTCAGCAACAATTTGAATTCCACCAAGTGGATGCGCTTGTACAACCTGTCTGTTCTCGAGATTTAATACGAGTTGGTCATCACCATCTAAATCTGCAAGTTGTGTCTTCGATCCAGTAGCATTAATTACAATATCAAACTGTTCTACTGACGCATCTTTATATTTAAAGTTGAACTTATTATTATTATATCGAACATCTTCTAATTCACTTTTGATTTTAATCGTGCCATGGTTAATGTGATCAATCAATAATCGTGCTGTTTGAGGCGGCATCGGGTTTGAATTTTCTTTTAATATAGGCTGATAATTAGTTAAAAATCGTTTTTGGTCCTCTCTACTTAAACTATTCCAAATCCAATTTAAATTTTCTTTCGTTAATTCAAGTATACTTTGTAATTTCCCTAATTCATCAGCATGTTCTAGGTCATAAGTTAAATCCTTAATTGGATCATCTTGACTACGATGCACTAACGTTTCGACATCAATATTATGCAATGCACAATCTTTCAAGAATAATTTTATTACTTCATCCAGAGGTACATTCCCAAAATGCTTGCGCTTTATCTCGTTAAATTTTTCTGGAGTTATATATTTAAAATCGATATCAGGCATCTCACCTCTTACACTTGGCAATCGCCCTTTTCGACTAGCAACAGTTATTGGTAGTTTAGGGTGATGCGAAGTTACATAGCGAATAACATCTAAACTTGCTAATCCTGTACCAATAATAGCAATTTCGTCGGAATCCTGTACATCATCTAATGTATTATAAGTCGGATACGGCGTTTTAATATAACCACGTATCCCCTTCAAACCATATGGATCATGATATGATAGAGTACCAATAGTTAAGAATACGACGTCATACTTTTTACATTTTTCTATTTCTTTAGAAGTACAAACACAATATGTCACTTTGGTCTTCCCTATTTCTGACTCTATAAATACTTCATTAACCTCTTCTTTGATTATATTTATGTTGCCGTACTTATGATTAAATTTCTGTAAATAATCTTTCATATAATGTCCAAATATAAATCTTGGCAAGTATTCCGGGTTTGAAAATTTAAATGTAGATTGCTTTTCATACCATTCATAAAACTCTCTATGGTTATCTAAATTCAAAGACATCTGTGCTGCCGGCAAATTTATTAGTAATTCTGCACTGTCATTTTGAAAAGGGACACCTTGTCCCATATTTATAGGATTATCATATACATCAATATTCATTTTAGAAAAAGAATCACTTTTCACTAATTCTTTTAAAAGCGTGACACCTGCAGTGCCCATTCCAATGATGGCAATTCTCATAGTACACTTCCTTACTAAGATTATTTATGGCTATTATACCAGTCCTTTAATGTATATTACACATTAATGGTCTGCTACTATTTTTTAAGCAGTATTATAATGTTTTGCTAAGTGTGTTAATCTTAATATATTCTAATAATAGTTTTTTAATACATATAAGGAGTTCAACAATGAAACATTTAAAAAGATTTTTATTTTTCATTTTAACAAGTACCTTTTTACTAGCTAGTTGCGATTTGCCAGGTTTAGGCGGTGGCCAATCAAAAAACACTGTTAAAATATCAGCTTTAGCTACTAGTGAATCACAAATTATGGCCTATATGTTAAAAGAACTTATTGAGCATGATACAAATGGCGAAACATCCGGCACTATAATTAACAATTTAGGGTCTGCAACTATACAGCACAATGCATTAATGAATGGTGATGCTGATATATCAAGCACGCGATATACTGGCACAGACTTAGTTGGTGTACTTGAACAACAACCTATTACAGATACAAATAAAGCAATGACGATTACTAAAAAATTATTTAACCAAAAGTTTAATCAAACATTTTTTAATTCTTATGGCTTTGAAAACACATTCGCATTTATGGTCACAAAAGAAACCGCAAAAAAATATAATTTACAAACTGTCTCTGATTTAAAAAAAATTAAAGATAAAGTCAATGTAGGAACAGATACAACTTGGATCAAACGTGGTGGAGATGGGTACGCCCCTTTCCAAAAACACTATGGATTCGGTTTTAATTCACTTAAACCTATGCAAATTGGTCTTGTATATGATGCGTTAAAAAATAATAAATTGGATGTGGCATTAGGTTATACCACAGATGGAAGAATAGCTGCATATGATTTAGTTGTATTAAAAGATGACAAAAATTTCTTTCCACCTTATGATGCAAGTGCAGTTGCCCCAAATAAGTTACTCAAAGAGCATCCACAAATCAAAAAGTCAATATCGAAACTTGATGATAAAATCAGCACAGAACAAATGCAAAAATTAAATTATGAAGCTGATGGGAATGGAAAAGAACCAGCAGTTGTAGCTGAAACATTCTTAAAAAAACATAATTATTTTGATGAAAAATAGATCAATATTAAAACGCTTATTAGTCTCAATTAATTTAAACAACCTTAAGTAGGAAGTGACACTATGAAATTCATTTTAAAAGTATTTATCTCTACACTTATGTTATTTATTCTTATTAGTCAAAAAAACAAAGCTAAATAAAGCTGAAAATTCCTAATAACCGTTATCATAATAAAAAGCCAAACGTCAGTTGACACTTGGCTTTTTATTATGACTTTTTTAATTGAAATTGAACATAGCCTTTTTCAAAATAATCCACTAATTTCTATTATCTATACAATTCTAAACTTATTATAAACAAAGCAATATAATAGTATTTTTACAAATCAATAAATTATAAAAACATCTATAAAAATAAAAAAATGCCAACAAAGTTAACAACCTCGTTGGCAGGATATAACCATAAGCTTAGCACATGGTTATTTATTGTGTTTTATGCTTTTCATCATCTTTATAAACAAAGTATTTGTAATACTTACCTTCTGTTTTCATATCTTTATAGAAATTAGCCATTAAACTTGCATTACTTTCAGCCCATTTAATGTCGGTAGCGTATTGGTGTTCACCAGGATTTTTAGGATTCCATCTCATGCTATAAAGAGTGTTTTGATCTTTATTTGATAAAAAGTGATCATGAATAAAGTTTGCGCCACCACTTATAGCTTTTTCAGGTGTATCCCAACCATGTTTCTTGGCATATTCTGATCCAGTTTTGATTGGATCTTCATCTAATGCGCCGACCCCAAAAAAGTTATAATATTTTTTCCCATCAATTTCTACACCACTTGCAAGTTCACTCTTTGCAGAACCTGTTTCTAGTAAAGCATGGGATATTAAATAAACTTCATTTACATGTTTATTTTTCGCTGCATTTAAAAAGTCATCTGAATGCTTTAATAGTATTGGATTGTCAATTAACATACGTTTAATTCTGTTTTCATCAATTCCTTGGTATTTATCCAACTCTAAAAATTGGTATTTTTGAGTATCGCTATCTATAAACTCACTACTATCCATTGCGGCTTTTATCTCAGTAGATGATGCATCTCTCCAACTTTTATTATCTTTACTTGAGACTTGTTGGCTTGTGTAGTTATCAATTTGCTTTTTAGATGCTTTATCTAAAGTAACTTTTAGATTTTCAACTTTTTCTTGCTCATTTACATCTTTAAAAAAGATTTGATCTGATATCATTGTAAAAACAATAACAGCAGCTACACCTAAGATTATCAACAAACCAATAATTGATAATATTGAGCCCTTTTTATGCTTCGTCATGTTCACACCTCTTAGGTAATAATTAGGAATGGAGCCTCTTTAATCTATGTAATACTACTATTGAGACTATCTGATAATAAAGTTTAACACTAAATACTTAATCGTACAATTTAATCTGATTGTTGTCATATATTCATAAAAAAAGTAATGAAATTTTAATTTCATTACTCTTGACTTTTACGATATTCCATTATGATAAAACTTGCTGCTTGAGATCTATTTTTATAATAATAACGGTTCAAATCTATTGCGCCTTCTATTTCACCATCTCGATACATCATTTCATTTGTCATGTTATTAATCATAACAAAGTCTGATTTATCTTTAATTATATCTAAATCATTATGTTTCGCAAAAAAATGTTCTAAATTTAAATGTGCGTAATCCATACAAACCTCCTGATAATTGTCCGAAGATAATATTTATCTCTAAATGCTATATCTTTAAGTTGAATACGCGTTAATGTTATAAAACTTAAATTTATCTACCTTATGTCTTCTATTTAACACCTTATGTAACTATTTAGCAAATGAAATTTATTATTTTTTACAATAAACTAAATCCATCCGGAAATTTATGTTGTATATACAACAATGGAGTCTAACAATGAACTATAATGAATTGTATAAAAATTTTAAGCACATAATATATTTTCTTCTAAAAAAATATAATATTAAGTACAATAATGATGAATATGTACAATTACTCATGATAAAAATGTGGGAATTATCAAAAGTATATACCCCTCAAAAATCTTCTTTGAATTCATTTTTATATACTCGTCTCAATTACTTTATTATCGACCTTTTTCGTTCGCAACACACTATTGAGCCATATAACATATTTGAATTAGATAACATTCCTAATATTAATTACCCCTTTGATGATGCTCGACTCTTGTATAATAATTTCCTTTCCTATTTATCGGAAAAAGAACAACTTTGGCTCCGATTAAAATTAGCAGGCTATAAACAAAAAGAGTTAGCTAAAGAGTTAAATTGTTCAATTTCCACATTAAAAAATTATCAAAACAGAGTCAAAATCAAGTATAAAAATTATTATCTTAATAAATGAGGTGAAACATCCATGTCTAATCTAACTAAAATATTATATTTCAAAACAGTAATAGGACCAGAGATACTTACAATATGCCAATACACTACACATCAATTTATATATCCATCTCCAATCAATCAAACTATTAACTACATTTTAGAAAAGCATCAACGTTCACATAAAGTACAACTTGGACAGTCTAAACGAATATTAAAAATTAAGAAGTTAGTACCTATTTATATCGATTATCAAACAACAATATTCCCTGTAAAACCCCAACGTTCCCCCATACAATATTATATCAACGCTTGTACTATTAACGGATTAAAATCCAAAGGTTCATCCACAATAATTTATTTTGATAATGGTACATTTATCACTGTAGATGCCCCGTATATTTTTATATATAAAAAATGGCAAGAAAGTTTAACACTTTCTCACCTTTTAAGCTAGTTTCATTACTATAAAGTTTTATTGTATTTATATTCCAATAGTTTTTTCGTAAAATACCCAGTTACTACTTTTATCATATATAGACTGACTATAAGTAATAACAATGCTCCAACCAAGGTTAGCAGAACAGTAACTGTCGATAGCTCTACTTCCGGCTTAATGAAATATTGTACTGAAGTCAAACTTGTCAGAAAACCAAACAAGAACAAACCAATAAGTACGATATACGTACCTAAAATGCCTAATAATAGTAAGAATAATTGGGTACTTGAAACGACTTTTTCTTTAAAAATATATTCCTTTAAAAATTGATTTGAGAAAGCAACTGGACGCTTTAATTGTTCACTTTCACTTGAATCAACTGCTTTAGACAACACTTCATCTAATTTGTTTTTCTCTTTTTTGTTTAAAAACCACAATTGCTTTTTTACTTTTTGCTTAAAGATATTTGCTTTCATTTGAAATGTTCTCCTTTATTACGTTCACATCACTTCAGTTACTCACTTAAATAATAAATCAATTATCACAGTGATTCAATTAAATTTGAGGGTTTTCAAAATAAATATGTATTACGACTGCCTTATTTCTTTATATTTAGTCAACGACAACGATACCAATTAATTTGGCAATTTGGATAGCTTGTTCACTCGATACTTTGCATCCTATTAAATCATCTTTTCCAACAATGATATGTTCAAAAAATGATTGACTTATATCACAACTTTTTAATGACGTTTGATAGATTGACATATGATTGAGTTCAGATTTAAAAAATTCCACATTTTTAAGCGTAGTATTATGAAATTCAGCATTTTCTAGATCACTTGTATTGATTCTAAATGCATCGATTTTCGATTCTATCAAGTTTATAAAATTTGCTTTTACTTCTTCAAATGTAATATGACTTAATCTCATATTTTTGAGTAATGTTCCTGTCATTCTACAATTTTTAAAAGTAACCCTATGAATCGTACCATAAGCCATCAGAGAATTAGAAAAATCACAGTTTTCAAATACGACATCTGTAAAATCAGCACGTCCTAAATCCGAATTAGCAAAGCTGCAATCTTTGATAGTCGATCCATAGATTAATAATCTATCTAATGCTTTTTCTTCCAATGATGAATTTGAGATTTCTGCTAATTCTATGAGATCATCAACTTCATCAAATACATCTGTCAGCTCTTTCTTTTCTAAGTGGGCGTTAATTTTAGGTGGATGTATTTTCATCACTTCACTCCTCCCCAACTAATCATTACATGCGTCATAATATTGAACAAGAAAAGAATTAGCCAGAAAATTTATAATATACAGTATATCAGATATATTTCAAAATTTTTATATTTTTAAAGTATAAAAAAAGACCGAGACATAACTAATTGTCTCGGTCTCAGAACGTAGACAAACCTTGCGCAAATTAATGCGTAAGGTTTGTTTATTTTTAT